>Ga0209514_10000213_pt1 | contig 129939 bp, 113 predicted proteins | sample Subgrocontami58m_FD_187452 | JGI IMG/M metagenome (GOLD analysis project Ga0209514, IMG submission 187452) | Subsurface groundwater microbial communities from S. Glens Falls, New York, USA - GMW37 contaminated, 5.8 m (SPAdes) (version 3) | ecosystem: Environmental > Aquatic > Deep subsurface... | reverse complement strand
AGACTATCTCTCTCATCTCTGGCAACTCTTACTGGAGAGAGGTAGTAGGAGGAGATACTTCTCATCTCTCAGACGGAGATCTTTCTACCCAAGCCTGGATCGGAGGAAATACTCTAGACTATGAGATTATTCTTCCAAAGGAGAGAGTCTTTTCAGAGTTCCTCATCACATGGGGAAAGTATGGAGATGTGGAAACACTCTCCAATGCTCCGTATGTAGAGTGGTGGGGACTACAGGCTGATACTCCCTCTGGATGGGTCACTCTTAGAACTGGAGGTATTCCAAGGAACACTGAGACTCTGATCACTCTTCAGTCTTCTGTCTCTACCAGAGTCTTGAGACTCACTTCTGGTGGTTATCACTGGTTTGGAGTGTATGAGGTGATGGGGAGGTAGACGCGCCAAGGCGGGGTAAACACGCATTAATAACAAGGAAGATTAGGAGACACACATTCTAAAAAAGAAGAGCGCTTGAGAGAAGAAGGAACGTGGCTACAGTGGCAAGGATTCTAAAAGATCCTTGTCACTGTAGCATCATATAATATACGACCTACACATTTTGTCATTCTGAGGAGCCTGCCTGTCGGCAGGCAGGCGTAGCGACGAAGAATCTAGGCCAAAGGCCGTAAAGAATAATGTAAAGCGCTTGCTAAAGCTCGCTAGATCCCTGCCTGCCGACAGGCAGGCTTCCCCCGCCCTTCGCGAAGAGCGGGATCAGGATGACACAAGATGCGTAAGTTATATAATAATAAAGCATCTTTCTGAATTCATGGAGTTTGTGGATTTTAAAAGATACTTGATTTTTTGATAAGAATATTTTTATGAAATTTAAAATTTGGAATAATAAGCATTTATAAAAACATGTTTATTTTTTTCTTGCCATCTTTCTTCCGATATGATTGAGAAATGGAATACAAAGGAAGAAAAAACACAAATATTTGTTTGACACAAGTGAAGCGTTTCGGTAAGATAAAAAACTTTAGAGTTAAATATTATTTCCTCCCAAAAAATTTATGCCAAAAATTCAACCAGTGAAATCTTCTTCTGGAGGATCCGGAGAAAAAGTACAAAATAAAAAAGAAGCTACTCAAGACGCCATCGAACAAATTCGAACTCGTTTTGGCGAAGGTTCTATTATGCGGCTTGGTGAAGCTAAACGCATGGTGGTTGAAACCATTTCCACTGGATGCCTTTCACTTGATTTAGCGCTTGGCGTTGGAGGTGTGCCGCGCGGCCGTATTATAGAAATTTATGGTCCAGAATCTTCCGGAAAAACAACGCTTTCTCAGCATATTGTGGCAGAAGCACAGCGACGTGGCGGAATTGCAGCGTTTATTGACGCGGAACACGCGTTGGATCCAGAATACGCAAAAAAAATTGGCGTGAATATTGATGAGCTTCTTATTTCGCAGCCGGACACTGGAGAGCAGGCATTAGAAATTTTAGAGACTTTGGTTCGTTCAGCGGGTATTGATGTGGTGGTTATAGATTCTGTGTCAGCGCTTACTCCAAAAGCGGAAATTGAAGGCGAGATGGGACAACAACATATGGGTTTGCAGGCTCGGCTTATGTCGCAAGCGCTTCGAAAACTTGCTGGAATTGTTGCTAAAACAAATACAATTGTGATTTTTATCAATCAAATTCGACACAAGATTGGAGTTTTTTTTGGAAATCCAGAGACCACTACCGGTGGAAATGCTTTGAAATTTTATGCTTCGGTTCGCATTGAAGTGCGACGCGCCGCTCAAATTAAACAAGGTGAAGAATTTGTTGGAAATCGAGTGAAAGCGAAAATCGTAAAAAATAAAGTGGCTCCACCATTTCGAGTCACAGAATTTGATATTATGTTTAATGAAGGTATTTCAGTTTCGGGTGACATCATTGACACTGGCTTAGTGTATGGTGTAGTTGAGAAAAATGGAAATACTTACGTGTTTGGAGAAGAAAAACTCGGTGTTGGACGAGAAAACGCCAAACAAACCATTCGCGAAAAACCTGAACTTGTGGAAATGATTCGAACAAAAATTTTGGAAGAAGTAAAGGGCCGTCAGGTTTGAATCATGAAGACATGGAACCGAGTACAAAAAAACACGAAAATAATCTTATCTTAAAAATTCGACCATAACGAATCAATGAAAGATGATTACAATGAGTTTTCGTGTTTTTTTATATTGCGTCAGATCATCCGAAAAATGTCATTCTGATTAGATTGTCCGAACATTGTCATCCTGAGCCTGCCTGCCGATAGGCAGGCTCAGCGAAGGATCTCTACCATAAAAAAGAACTATTAGATTCTTCTCCCGCCTGTGGCGGGATCAGAATGACAGGAATGTATTTTAAGCAGTTCTCGGACAGTCTGAGGTATTTTCGTGATTTCTATTTTGCTACTCTTTCTACATATTCTCCTTTTTCAGTATTCACTTTTATAATATCTCCGGTTTTAATAAAAATCGGCGCTTGAATTTTAGCGCCAGTTTCGAGTTCAACTTCTTTAGTAACACTGCCTTGCGCTGAATCACCGCGTACTGCTGGTGGAGCTGAAGTTACTGTGAGTTCTACCTTGATTGGAATTTCTACGCTGACTGGATTTCCATTGAAGTAAAGGACATTCACAGAAATGCCTTCTTTTAAGAAATGTATTTTTTCTCCCAAGATTTCGTTTGAAATTCCAAATTGTTCATATGAACTCGTGTCCATAAAATAAACAGTTGTTGGATCTTTATAAAGGAAGTCTGCTTTTCCGCGAGAAAGATCTGCTTGCTTTGCTTTTTCTGCTCCTTTAAAAGTTCGTTCCAACACAGCGCCAGTGATAAGATTTTTTATTTTGGTTCGAAGAATAGCGCCGCCGCGGCCCATCTGAACATGTTGAGTCCAAATAACTACATAAGGTTCGCTATTGTGTTCCAAATAGGTTCCAATTTTGAGATCAGAGATATTAAGCATAAAATTATCGTCTCACAAACGGCAGAAGCGCCATGATTCTCGCGCGCTTGATTGCGCAAGAGAGTTTTCTTTGATGCCACGAACATGTTCCTGTTCGACGTTTTGGAAGAATTTTCATATATGATGAAATAAATCTTCGAAGAAGCTCATGTTCTTTGTAATCAATTTCATCCATGCCTTCTTTACAAAAATAACATTCTTTGATTTTTGGTATAGAGTTTCGTAACATAAAATTAAAATGGTATATTTTCAATTTGAATTTCTTCTTCATCTGATGGTGGAAAAGGTTGTGCGTTTTTTTCACTTGTTTCAGATGACGCTTTTTCTTCTCGAGCTGATGAAGCAAGGGGAGCCTCGCGTGAGAATGTAGAATTATCACTTGCTATTCGATCAAGCATGATCATGTTTTCCGCAATAATTTCAGTGCGATATTTTTTGACACCATCTTGTCCTTCCCAGTCACGAGTTTGAAGTCTGCCTTCAATATATATTTTTTTTCCTTTGGTAAGATATTTTTGGCAGATGTCAGCAAGTTTGCCCCATGCAACAATATTGTGATATTCAACGCGTTCTTGCCGTTGTCCAGTTTGATCCGTAAAGACTCGATTTGTGGCAAGACCAAATGATGCCACTCCTTGTCCATTGGGAGTTTGACGAAATTCGACATCGCGTGTCAATCGCCCAATAAGCATTGCTTTATTTAAGTCCATAGAAATACATTTTCAATGGGAGGATATTGAAAATGAATAATTGTTAAATAAAAATGAATAATTTAAAAGTGTTATTTTTTTAGAGTCCTTTTTCTCCTTGATCTAAAATTTCATCAAGTTTTTTATCGAGTTCTTCTAGTGTCAGTTTTCCTGCTTCTTCTTTTTTCGGAATCGTCGACAGTGGTTCTTGCACAGGAATTTTTGGAGTTAAAATTTTTGTGGGAGTTTTTTCTCCTGTTTTATCTTTAGCGTTTGTTTCTTTTTTTAACAGTTCTTCTTGTCGTTTCATTTGAAGCGTTTTTTCTTTTTCAATTTCTTCTTTGGTTATTTTTTTGGTTTTTATAATTTGATAACGAAGAACATCAGCGTTCAAATGAAGCGCATGATCAATTGTTTTGAGTGTATTTTTAAGAAGTTCAAAACGAAAAAGAAAATAATATCCATGAAAAAATTCTCCAACTTTGTATGCAAATCGGCGTCGCCCTAATGATTCTTCGAGAATAATGGTTCCGTTTTCTTTTTGGATGAGATTTTTTATGTTTTGTAGAATTGGTTGTATTTCTTCCTCAGTAAATTTGGCTGGAATAATAACAAGAAGTTCGTATGATCCTATTTGAAAATCTTCCATTCTAAAATGCTTTTCGGACGAAAGTAAACCAGATAGATCGTATTTGGATATTTTCGCGCCTTTATTTCTATGATTTAGAAATTAAAGGCATGGGCCGAAAGCTGATAAAATATAATTATAATAATGTAATGCTACGATATATAATACTACGTTAGCATGGGGGATAGAAAAATGCAATATGTATTTTAGCCTATACATTGTATTTTGGTTTATACAAGGTGGTTTTGAAAAAATTTGACAGTTTTATTATAATTTGTTATAAATAAATGTTTTTCCAATCCTAAAAACTTTGGAAAAATCAGCGAAATTGGCACGAGAGCCAAGATTGCTGTGTTTCAGTTTCAAAGAACAAAAACCAACGCACAACGCGTGGGCGCCAGGATGAACTTCGAGTTCACTGGCGCCTTTTACTTTTTTCATTTTCTGTGGATAACTTCTTGGCAAAAATGAAAAAAAGTTCTATAATGATAATATCTTTAAAGATTTTGCATTCCCATGCAAAGAAACAAATTTTTTTTATACAAAGTACAGAGCTTTTCTCGATGCAGTATTTTTGGCGTTTCTTCATTAACCTTTGACAATTCTTCATGAGTTAAAAAAGCGCGTTTTTTGGACGTGCTTTTTTGTTATGAAATCTAAAAAATAAATTTTTTAAAAACATTTTAATTTATTATCATCATTATGCAAAATTATAAAAATAAAAAACGCTTGGCAAGAAAAATCTCAAAAGGGATTCATTTTGCTCTTGGCGTTTTTATGCTTTTTTGGAGTTTGGGCCCAGTGGCGCCGGAACTTTTTGTTCGACAAATTACAGCAGCGCCTGCCGAAGTTGTTACAATTTCTTCCGGACAACTTGTGAGTGGAAATTTTAATAATGGCGGATTAAATTTTACGAATGCGTTTCTTCTCACTTTTAGCGGCAGTATAGTAGCTGGCATAGCAACATGCGATTTTGATTCTGCAGGACCACTTCCTACTTTTACTTGTATTGGCACAAGTAACGTTGGTTTAGGTGTCTCAACAAGCGCTAGTGTTGCAAGAGGTATTATTGCAGTTGTTCGAGCTAATACCCCGGGTTTTGCCATCACCAATCCAGCGATTGTTCCGGCAAGCACCATGGCATTAGTTTTTTACGCGCCGCCGCAAGGACAACCAGGTTTAACAAACGGTGAATCAACAGACACTTTTTCTTTTCAAGCAACAAATTTTACCGGAAATAGCGCCTTGGCTGGAAGCGGTATACCAGTTGTTTGCGGCGGTCAAGGCCAACCAGTATGTTCTGCACCAGGCACATGGAGCGGTGGTAATCCATCAGATGGAGCAACTTCGCAAGCAACTTGGCCTCGTATTGAAATTACAGCAAGCCAAGCAGTAGCGACTTCAGGAAATAATGCCGCGAATACAACGAACGTTCAACTCAACAAATGCACTGGAGCAACTGATGCCATTACCTGTGCTACACCAGACACCAGCATCAATAAATGCAGTTCGGTGAATGTGATGAACAGTAGCACGACTGTTGAATGTATGTTTACTCAAGAGCTAGAACCAAACACAACATATAGATTTCGGATTACTAATGTCAATACAAGCGCCGGCCCTGCAATGCCAACTCTTACTCGGTTGTTTCGAACTGGTTCAAATGCAAGCACGAACTATACACAACCGCCTACAGGAAAAACAACTTCACCAGCCTCCGGGGACACTAATATTGCGCTGAACGCAAATATTACTATTGAGTTTGATCAGGCAATGGCCAGTTCTGGAAATGGCTCTGTAACGAGTTTGAGCAATGTGAGACTTTTTTCAAATGCCAACCTAACAACAAATCTCTTAACCAGCGCGAATGAATTATCTTATAACAATACTACGAATATTTTGACGATAAACCCTGCTTCAAATCTTTCCGCAAATTCTGGTTATTTGGTTGATATCACAAGCGGAATAACAGCAAGCGGTGGCGTTGCTATGAGTGGCGGACGCACTATTAGTTTTTATACGGGAAGTACTGCTGATACCACAGCGCCAACAGTGAGTACTCGATGTAACGGTTGCGAAACTTCAGGAAATATTGCAAGCACTTCGGCAACAAACATGGTTGAATCAACCATTCAATTTTCCGAAGATCTTGTTAATGTGAATAATTCGACAGTCTCCATGTTTATAGATAATGGAGCAGGAGGTGGCACTGCGAATGATTATACAAAACAAGCAGGGGAGACAGCACTTACTTCAGGCGCCAGTTTTTCAACGATGTATGATACGCATGATCGCTCTGCTCATGTTTCCTATTACAGCAACTTGTCAACAAATACTCGATATTGTATGACTTTCGCGGCAGGCGCAAGCGGTATCACCGATCTTACTGGAAATCAGCTTGTTTCCGCAATTACGATGTGTTTTCAAACCAGTTCTACGGCAACAGCTAATGATGGATTCAAACCAAAAGTTGTTTATTGTGAGGCGGATAATGTAAATATGTGGTGTGAATTTGATGAGCTTGTTGATGCGACTACTGGAACCAATGGAGTTCTGAATAAGAGTAATATTACGGTTGAAAATCCAACAGGAACCAGAATTAATATTCAAGGAGCAACTCTTTCTTGGGATGCCGATGGAAGAGGATTACTCATGACTGGTTTAGCATTAGCATCAGGCCAAACTTTTAAGGTGACTTTTGCGAATGTAAAAGATCGAGATGGAAACACCATTGAAGCCGGCGCAAGCGGAAGAGATAATATTGGGGAAGGAACAGTGCAGGCATACACAGACGGATATGTTGGCGGTGAAAATGAAGATCAAGACTGGTCCAGCACCAATAATTGGGCAACCTATGGAATGGCTCCAACGCGATGCGAACCGAAATCAAAAAAATCAGGGACTTCCACAGGTCTTGAAGTGGAATTTCCAAATCCAGGTTTGGCGTTGACAAATGCTCAAACAATGACTGTTGTTATTGGCGCGCCAAATGGAGCTAGTGTTCAGAATGTTACAGCAATTTCAGCATCAAATTCTTTTTGGAATGCTGATATCAATGGTCCTGACGCTGGAACTGTTACAATTTCTAGTCTTTCAAAAGATGAGGGTTCAGGAAATATTACTGTAACACTTTCATATGCAAGCGATGCGAATAGTTCTACCATGCGAAGCGATACACAACTGGCTTTTGAATTGGATGGATTTAGAACTCCTTCAACAACAGGCGATAAAAGTTGTTCAATCATCGTCAAAAATTCTTCTGGTGTCATGCAAGGAAGTACTATGCAGGGTAATATGTGGACAGTGTCTGCTTCCGGGCCATTATCAATAGAAGGAAAAGTTTGTAAAGGAACAACCAGCGGTGGAAGTTGTGGCGCGGGAGACAGTGGAATTGGTGGCGTAAAAGTTTTCTTGGAGAGTATGGCAAGTTATTCAACTTCTGGCGGAGGTGGAAGCCATGAAGAAACCACAAGCGCCGGTGATGGAACGTACAGTTTTTCTGGTTTAAATGCCGGGGAATTTGGAATTGGAACCTATATGGATTCATCAGGCACGACTAGTGTGGCGTGCGGATCTGGTTTTATGGATATTACTTTAGCGGAAAATCAAAGCAGGACTAGGGCAAGTGGAAATGGAGTAGATTTTAAATGTTCTGATCTTTCAGTTGCCGGAGCAGGAAAAACTCTTACAGTCAATATCACTGGCCCAGCAAGCACAGCTTTGGATGTATGGGCATTTTCTCCGGGAAATTATCAATATTCAATGCCAGCTTTTACTACTGGTACCACAAATGGAAGCGGCGCGCTTACAGTTACATTAACGCTTGCTTCTGACACAGATTATGAACTTGGCCTTGGGCCATCGATTCCAAAGTCAACGATTTCCGGCGGAACTTCAGCAAGTTATATGCCAACATTTAATTTTCTTCCCCCAGAGCCTCAACATGTTAAGATGACAGCAAATCAGACTGTTACAATTAATCTTCTTTCTGCTGATAAGCAAATCAAAGGAAAAGTGGTTGACGGGTCTGGAACTGGAATTCCAAATGTGTTTGTGGATGCCTTTGCTGATGTGGTATTTGGCACGGACGGCTCATCAAAACAAACTCAAGGAAGTTTTACTCAAACAACAAGCGATGGAAGTTTTATTTTACAGGTAGTAAATGGCCTATATCGCATTAATGCTTGTGCTCCAGGATTGCCATGTTCCAATGAATTTGAAGTGTCAGTGAAAGACAATAACAGTAATAGCGATAGCAACACCACAACGGATGTTTATAGCGACGGAACACTTCTTACTGGCACTGGGTTGAGTGTAAAAATGCTCAAATCCGCGTTTACTATTTCAGGAAACATTAAAGATGAAAATGGATCAGCAATTAAAAATGCGTTTGTGAATGCTGAAAGAGTAAGTTCAACTTCAACTTGTACGAGTTTTACTTCTTCTGGCGGATGGTCTGGCGGCCCATCGGATTCTTCAGGAATTTATACTCTTTATGTTTCAGCTGGGACATGGAAAGTAAATGCTTTTTCTCCAGCTTATGGAGAAGTTGCCTGCAGTATTATGACCGTAGTTGCTTCTTCGCTAACTGGGCAAACTCTACAAGCAACTTCGGCCAGTTTTGGCACCATTGCTGGGACCGTAACCAAGAATAGCGTTGGACTTCAAGGAGCAAATGTTGGATGCTTTGGCGCTTCAGGTGGTAATCATTCAGTAACTGCGGCTGATGGAACTTATTCTATGAAAGTAAAAGCTGGTTCTGGATATACGTGCGACGGATTTCATCCAGGTTCAGGGCAACTGACTCCGCTTTCCAATGTTACCGTAACAGCAAATCAAACTTCACCAGGAAATCTTAGTATTGGGCAGACTTCAACTATTACGATTGATTTAGGAACAACTTTAACCAGTGGAATTTATTGTGATGCTAAAAATACGGACAGACGAGGAGAGGGAACAGGACAAAATATAAATGGTGTTTATACTCTTAAAGTTCCGGCTGCAACTTATAGCGTTCGTTGCGGTAGCCCAAGTTTAGGTGAACTGTTTTCACAAAGTGGTGTTACAACAACAGCAGGACAAACAACAGCGCTTACGAAGAGCGGCACTACTACACTTTATACCGTTACTGGCCGTGTTACTGATGGCACTGCAAATCTTGAAGGAGCAACATGTACTTTTAGTGACAAAACTAATGGTAGAAATGCGTTCTTTCAAACCAGTGGTGTTGGAGGAAGCAGTAATAATTTCTCCGCGTCTCTTCCATCGGGAACCTATACCACGCAATGTTCCAAATCTGGTTATGTAGATACTGCCAGCGCACAGTCTTTAAGCGTATCTGGCAATACTTCCTTTACCTCTCGCGCTCTTACAAAGGCAAGCACATCAACCACGCTTACAGTTCAATCAAGCTCTGCGAATTACACAGGCGATTCTCGTCTTATTGCTACTTCAAGTGATGGAAAAATTGTAAGCGAACAGGTTGACAAAGCAGTAACATCAGGAGCAAACGCGACTTTGGCTTTAACCACAGGAACATGGACAGTGAAAGCAGTAGGTGATAATGGAAAACAATCTTCCACCACAACATGCACAGCAACTGCCTCAAGCGTAAGTTGTGGCAGTTCCACACTCTCTCTTGATACGGCTGTTACTGGTTTTACTGCAGTCCCTGCTGAAAATATTAGTTTTACTCCAAATAGCGGTGGAACATTTAAGGATCCAGATCTCGGAGCGGATTTTGCAGTTGAAATTCCAGCTAATGTGCTTTCAACCACAGATACTAGCACCGCAACACTTCAGATTGAACAAAACGTTGCCGCAAGTTTCCTTGAAGATACTGAAACACAAGTTATTGGAATTCCTGTTGATGTTACTCCAATGAATTCCAGCGGAAAAGAAATGAAAACTTCAGAATCTACAGGTGAAGTCATAACCATCACTCTGCCATATTCAGAAGTCGATCTTCCTGCTGGTATTGCAGAAGGAAAATTAATGGGAGGATCATGGAATGAAGCTTCTGGAGATTGGGAAACACTTCCTTGCACCGTTGATACAACCAATAATACTATCTCATGTCAGACAACTCACTTTACGACTTTTGGTCTTGTAGGAATTGCTGATTCTGCTTCTGGACGTGTTTCCACTGATGCTGTTGCTCCGGCAAAACCAGCGAGTGTTACTGTCGCTGAAGAAAGCGGACCAAAAGTTACTATCAAATGGACTGATCCATCTGATTCGGACTTGAGTGAGATTTGGATTCTTCGAGGAGAAAATGGCCCAGTTATTGGAAGTCCACAATATACTACTGTTGCAAAAGGCAAAGGAACGTATACAGATACGAATGTAAAAACTGGCTCCACTTATAAATATATTGTCCGCGCCGTGGATTCTAACAATAATGTGACTTCTGGAGAAACTGAAGTTTCTATTACTGTGAAAGGAACTGTCGCCGCTACTCCAACCAGTGGTGGAACTACTCCTCCTTCAAGTGGAACAACTACAACACCAGCAACAAACACTACTACTCCAGATACGACTATTGTCGCAGCTCCTTCAACAGGAGGAGCTACCACGACTGCTGATACTCGTGCCGCGCAGATCGATCGTATTAAAGCCGAAGCAACCAAAGTATTAAAAGGCGCAGATGAACTTGCTGGAGCAATGAATATGAAGCGAGATTCCACAAAGGAATACGCAGCAAAAGCGCTTATTGAAAAATTTGATAAGACGTTTGCTGGAAGTGCAACAGCTCAAGCATTCGTGGCGTATGGCACAGGAGAATCTAAAGCGCTTGGAGCTGGAGAACGAGCAGGCATTTTGGCTTCATACAAAGCTGCATATGGAAAGGCTCCTTCTACTGAATCTGATTGGCAAGATGTGTTAAAAATTGGCGCAGGAAGATTTCCAACTATGGCATCTGCCACTGCGGAAACCAATGCTAAAACGAGTTTTAAGAAGATTTATAAGCGCGATGCAAATATGAGTAATGCTAATGATAGCGCCGCTGTGACTATTATGGCATATGGTTTGCGCCCATCTTCGAGAAATCTCAACTCTGAATCAGCTGCCATTAAAACATTCAAGTCTGTGTATGGCAAGAATCCTTCTAGCGCCATTGACTGGGATGCGGCTCGCGCCATTTCGTACTCCGGAGCTAAGAGATAAATAAGCTTCTCGTAATTGTTCTTTCTTTTGTAGGGGCGGTCAATTGATCGCCCCTACATTTGTTTGCAAATTCTTTTTCTGCTATACTATCTTTAACCTCCCATGCATGAAAACTATCTCTTCATGTGGAACTTCAAAAGAACCTCCAAAAGAACCAATCACGAATCTTTTTTTGTGTTTTGTTTTTCTGGGGGTTTTCTAATCGTGAAATAATGTTAACAGAACCTATGCATCTTATGTCATCCTGACCCCGCTCTTCGCGAAGGGCGGGGGAAGCCTGCCTGCCGGCAGGCAGGGATCTAGCGAGCTTTAGCGAGCGCTTTTGTTTATTCTTTACGGCCTCCCGCCCGCTTCACCTTGCGAAGCATGGCGGGAGGGTCGGCCTAGATTCTTCGTCGCTACGCCTGCCTACCGGCAGGCAGGCTCCTCAGAATGACAGAATGCGTAAGTCCTAGTTAATAAAAATATGAAAAAATGTAAGAGCGTAAGTAAAAAAGTATTCATTACTTTTCTTGCCTTTTCTATAGTGCTGGGAAATTTTGTTCCAGTGTTCTCGTTTATGGGGAAGCGTGTATCTCAAGCACAGGTTGCAGAGGCTACTCCAGGGATCCAAACCACAGAGATAAAAAAACAATTCTCTATTGTAGATGTAGATTACCAAGTGGTCGAGAAAAAAATTCAAAAAATAGTCGAAGACATTCTTGCTCAAGGGAGCATCTATGGCGTCTCTGTTCCAATTCCCCAAGGATTACGATTACTCGATGTGCAATATGACCAAGGAAAGATCACTCTCAATTTCAGTAAGGAGCTTCTTATCGGTGAAGATTTTGATGAGGATATAGTTCGTTATATTGAGAATCGGATTATCACAGAATTTGAGAAGAAAGAAGGTATTACGTATAGAGATATTTCCACACTTATCGAAGGAACATCCACTTTAGAAATTCGTCTTAAAGTGAAACACCGACTGGATGAACTTCTCCGTCTTGAAAAAGAACGACAAAAAACGAAACAACCTCAAGAGTTGAAGGCCGGCCCTTTGTCAGGGAAAAAGATTGCCTTAAATCCTGGGCACGGGTATGTTTATGAGTATTCTTATGATGGAAAGTGGAGTTTTCAGCGAGGTGAGCATTGGGGTATTCTTGAGGATTTTGTAAACTCTGAAATTGTCATGTATCTTTATCCACTTCTTGTAAACGCTGGAGCAGAGGTTTTTTTGGTACGGGACATGGATAAAAATAGTGGAAAAGGAGAGAGTGAGCTTCCAAAATGGCAGGAAGGCGCGAAACATTATTTGAAAGCTATTGGGGCTCCGGGAAGTGTGTATGATGCGGGGAGTACGGCAAAAGCCGATGATATTTGGAGTCGCCCGTATTGGGCAAATCATAATGATGCTGATATTCTCATTGGTATTCATAATAACGGAGGCGGGGGTACTGGAACAGAAACGTGGTATGATAACACCAATGGCGTGCAGGTTGAAAGTAAAAAGTTAGCCGATGCGATCCACGGAAATATTCTTAAAAGGATTCAAGGAGAATACAATTCTTCGTGGAAGGATCGCAAGGTGAAGGCAGACACAAAATCGAAATATGGGGAAAATTTTTTTGCACAGATGCCGTCGGCGCTGGTTGAATTAGCCTTTATGGATACACAATCTCCTGATAATAATGCTTTGCACGATGAAAATTTTAAAAAACTTGCCGCAAAGGCAATGTATGATGGAATTGTTGAATACTTTGGTGGCTATGATCTTACGATTGATGCTTCCTCTTTGCGGATGATTGATAAAGGGTCGGGAGCGTACGATGTGTCTTTAAAAGTCGTAAATCAAGGAACAAAGAGTATCGAGAAGGCTACTATTTGTTTTCAGATGACGGGAGAAAATTCATGTACTGAATTGGTCAGTGTGAAGGGGCCTATTGCTTCCGGATCATCTACTTCCGTAACCATATTACTTCAAGGAGTTTCTCTACCAGAAGGAAATAGTTTAGGTGAGATTCGTATTGTTGATGTGCAACCATCTGAGAGTAATACTGAAAATAATATTATCGCATTGGCAAGAAATCATCTTGAATCTCTTTCTCAAAATGATCCAAGTGGAGTAGATTTTTCCTCTATTGATCTTTCTGGAATTCAGTTGAATGCTGATACCGATTCCATTGATTTTATTTTAAAGGGAGTAGTAGGAAGTGGTGGACCAGAAGTTGATACCATTCGAGAAGAGGTTCGGAAAACGTTTATGTCTTCGCTCGTAATTCCTAATTGGAAGCAAGTTGTAAGCCTTCCAATGGGGAGTGTGGATGTTCAGTCCCCTTTTGACAAAACCGATCTCGCGCGAGTGATGCTTGAGGCTGATGTTGCCATGAAGTTTGATCTGTTTACTCCCTCAACACTCAACCTCGAAGATCTTAATAATCAATGGATTTCTTTGGTCAAAGGTAGCCCATATTGGAATGAACTTTCTCGAAAAGGATTTAATGTCTTTCCATCCTGGCAGACGCGAGGCACCATTGTTCCAAGAGAAACACTTGTGAATGTGGAAGATGATAAAATTTTTTTGAATCAGGCGACATTAGGATTAGACACATATGTGGAATGGGTAACGATTGATCTTTCTGCGTACGGATTCAGTACCGCGATCGCAGATGACATTAATGGAAGACTCGCCATTTGGAGAGAACTTTTTACAGAACGACTTCGTTCTGTAGCGCCAACGGTGGAACAAAAATTTTTGACTGATCCTAAATATCAGAAACTTCGCGAAGTATATCCGGTTGTTGCTTTAGCGCATTGGTATAAAACTTTACCGCGCGAGAATCTTCCTTACGCGGATCTTATTGATTCTGAAAATCTTACAGGTTTAGAGTCCGAAATTCCTTTTGATAAGGCTTATTGGGCTTCGCAGTCAAAGCAACATATTGGAGATTTTGTTTTTACGGATTTTTATGGAGGGCGAGGAAGTGGATATGTGTATGGAGGAGTACAGCTTGATATCGCGACTCCTGAAGGACAAGGAGAACTTACTGAAACTCAAGAGAATATTTTAACCAATGTTCTTGAAGATTATACCTTTCTCCAAGAGGGAAATGCGTATTATCTTTACGGTGGAAATATGCAGGTTCCAACTCCTGATTTGAGTGGTGAGATAACATTACCCCCTTCCTCGTTTGTTATGGGTCGGTCTTTGGATATTCCTGTTTCTATTTTTAATAGCGGCGACGTGGATGCTTCACGTTTTCGAATAAGACTTGAAGGAGAATCTATTGGAGAAGATGGAAGCAAGAATCAATATTTGATCGCCGAGCGAGAGATTTCTGGGCTGAATTCTTGGGAAGAACATCTTGAAACCATCACATGGACTCTGCCGGAGATTGTTGGCGAGATGCAATTCCTTCTCATAATAGATTTTTTGGAAGAAGTAGTCGAGAGTAATGAAATCAATAATAGCGCTGAAGCAGAGCTTCAGACAGTTTTCAATGGTCCATTTGCGAATATTCTTTCTCATGAAGATGGTCAGTTGATACAGGCGTACGATGTGATTTTTGAGGGATTTGGCCACGATCCAGAACAGGGGATACTTCCAGACGGATTTTTGGTTTGGAATTCAGATCGAGATGGTCAGTTGGGAGTCGGTGGAACGATTACTGTACCATTACTTTCACCAGGCGCGCATATCATTACTTTGCAGGCCACTGATCAAGAGGGAATTGTTGATAAGGATACGATCCAGATCTCTGTCCCTGAACCAGGAAAACCTGTTGTAAAAATTACTTCTCCCATTGAAGGACAGCGGCTTCCGAGCGATACGGAAGTAATCTTTACTGCAGACGCGCTTGATTATGAGGACGGAGTTTTATCGGGAAATTCTTTTTTATGGAATTCGGATTTGGATGGTTTGTTGGGAAGTGGAGAATGGCTTTCAGTGAATGATTTAAGCATTGGAAATCATACGATTACTTTGAAAGCAACCGATTTGGATGGACTTTTCACTGAAGTAGTGCTTCATATAACTATTGAACAAGGTCCGCCAGTCGTTTTATTGAGTGAGCCGAGTGACGGGGAAAAATTTTATCAACATGAAAACATAAAATTTTTTGGAAGTGCGAGTGATCTTCAGGATGGATATCTTTTTTCAAAAATGGAATGGTATTCTAGCCGTGATGGTTTCATTGGGACTGGTTTTTCAGTCACGAAGAATCTTAGCGTCGGGGAACACACCATCACGCTTCATGTAATGGATAGTGATGGCCAAATAGCAGAAAAAATCGTGAATGTTCGCGTGGATTATACGCCACCAGTTGCTACTTTTTCATCGCCAAAAAATGGTGATGAATTTCCGTATTTTGGAAGTATTACTTTTTCTGGTTCTGCGAGCGATACTCAAGATGGCGCTTTAAGCGGAGAGAGTCTTATCTGGGAATCCAGTCAGACTGGTTTTCTCGGGTTCGGTTCGCCACTGACGGTTTCCAATCTTGCTCCGGGATATCATACGATTACTCTCACCGCAGTGGATAAAGATGAAGCAGTGGATGTGAAAGAGATTACGATATTTATTGATGCCGGACAACCACGAGTTTCTATTACTTCGCCTACTGATAACCAAGAACTTTTTTATCATTTTCCATATACATTTTCTGGGTCGGCCATAGATGAACGAGATGGAAATCTTTCTGGTAACCAACTTATTTGGTTATCAAATCTTGATGGAGAAATTGGACGTGGAACATCAATGAGTGTTTCGAGTTTGAGTGTTGGTGAGCATGTGATTACCTTGCGAGCTACGGATTCTGAAGGATGGCTTGGTGAGATGAGTCGCACGGTTACTGTCGCTTCTCCTCACACTCCGGAAGTTTCTCTCATCAAACCGCGTGATGGAGAAAATATTGTTCATGGAGACACACTCCAACTGCGCGCAAGTGTTCGGGATTATGAGGATGGAACTCTGACAGGAAATTCCGTTCTTTGGATTTCCAATCTCAATGGAGAATTTGCCCGTGGTGATAATGTTAGTTTTGATTCCACCAGTCTTTTTTTAGGAAATCATACGATCACTTTACGCGCTACAGATTCTCTTGGCGCTACGAGTGAAATTATCACGCATTTCATCATTACCAACCGTCCTCCAGAAGCAGAGATTCTTTTTCCAACTGAATCGGAAAATATTTTCGTTCAAGATCAGAATATTGCATTTTCAGGCCGTGGCTCTGATCTCGAGGATGCTTCCAACTTGAGCTATACTTGGAGCTCCAATTTGAATGGCACTCTTGGCACCGGTACTTCCATTTCCATTCCAGCTTCTTCCCTTAATGTCGGTACGCACACCATTACTTTTATGGCACGTGACAATTCCGGAGCCGAGAGTCACACTGAAGTGAATATTATTATAGTGAAGACTGGCGTTGGGTTTATAAATACCTTTGACAACGGGAGTACCGAGAAAGTGCTAGATTTTACTGCAGGTGGCGCTAAGGAAAAACTTTTACTAAAAATTCCATCAAATGCTTCTGTTGAGTACGCACAAGTAAATTTTCAAGGTGAGCAAATCTTTGGTATTAATTTTTCTGGAGGAAATTATTTTTTAGGAACAATATACTCAACTATTGCTTTTGCAGATATTGATAATGATTTTGATAAAGATCTCTTCGTTGGAAATGTTGACGGGACGTTATCTTTTTATCGTAATGATGGGAATATTTCAATCCCTCTGTGGCATTATGTCGCAAATCCTTATTCACAGTATGATGTTGGTTGGTATGCACGGCCATATCTTGTTGATATTGATGGTGATTTCGATTATGATTTATTCCTTGGTGAAGCGAACGGAGCAGGCAAAATACGTTTTTATGAAAATATCGGTACTCGAACGGAGCCAGAATGGAATTATGTCACCGATAATTTTGCTAACGTCGATATGGGCGGAATGGGAACTCATCCTGTTTTTGTCGATATCGATGGCGATTTTGATTATGATCTTTTTGCAAGTAACTACGGTACTGTCTACTTCTATAAAAATAACAACGGTTCTTTTGAATTTATAACAAGTCAATATGCCGATGCTTACGCTTCATCCCCGGCAGCTCCTATTTTTGTAGATATTGACAATGATAACGATTATGATCTTTTTATAGGTACTGGAGATGGCACCTTAGAATTTTATAAAAATATAGGAAATTCAACCTCTCCTTCCTGGCAACTGATAGATGAGAAATATATGAATATCGATATTGATACCATGGCTTCTCCTTTGACTGATGAAGGGGCATCCCCTTCGTTTATAGATATAGACGGAGATAATGATTATGATCTTTTTATTGGAGAAGGTGCTGGTAATATTAACTATTTTGAAAATAAAGGTAATGGGCAAAATCCTAGCTTTGAATTGAAAACAGAATATTACCTTTTCGATGTTGGAAATTCATCAAGGCCGACACTGACAGATATAGACGGTGATAATGATCAGGATCTTTTTATAGGTGAAAATTATGGTTACATCCGATATTTTCGTAATGATGGTAATCAGTCTTCTTCTGTATGGACTTTTGTAACGAATAACTATGGTAATATTGACTTAGGTCCATATTATAATACATCTCCCTCACCTACTTTTGCCGATATCGATGGTGATTCTGATCAAGATTTTTTTATTGGTTTATCGGATGGCACGATAGATTTTTATAGAAATATTGGAGACGGATACAATGCCACGTGGCAATTAGCAGAAGAAAACTATAAAGGAATAGATGTAGGAAATAATCCTTCTCATCCTTACTTTGTCGATATAGATACTGATGGAGATTTTGATTTATTTACTACAAATGATGGCCTTATTTATTTTTATGAAAATATTGGCACAAAGGCGAATGCGGAATGGTTGTCACCATTAACATACATTTTTGCTACTGGTGCACAAGCAGATCCTGCTTTTTATGATATTGATGGTGATTTAGACTATGATATTTTAGTCGGTAATAAGGATGGCACAATTATTTCTTATCTTAATAATGGAAATCTTTCTCATCCTTCTTTTGTTCAGGATAATATTTATTATGGTTCTATAGATGTGGGTTACGAGTCATCACCATATGTTATGAATATTGATGGAGATTCAAATGGAGAAATTTTTATTGGTAATAAAGATGGTGGATTGAGTCTTTATGATGCAACAGGGTCGCGTAATCTTTCCCTTGATGTTGGTAATGATGGAGACAATGAGTGGTTGTATTCAGGAGAATTTATTACGAATGAAACGACAGTAAATTTTGCTCAATCAATAAATGACTATTTGGAATATTTTTCTTCTGGAGTTGATACATTGGTTCCTTTGATTATTCGTTCTCAAGGTGCTGGTCGTCTTCGAGTGAATAATGTCAACATTCAGTACAGTACAACAGACAGTGAACCGCCGGTGTTTGGAGTCAGTGGATTCAATATGGCCGCCGCCGCTTCGGGGGTTACTACTTCGGGAACGAACTTTATTACGCCAAACCCTGTCTACGTCAATCAGAGTATTACGATTCGAGTTTCAGTTTCTGATAACCAAGGGATTGCGTCGGTGGTAGCAGATGTGAATGGGACACAAGTGATCCTCTCTGCACAGGGGAACAATGTGTATCAAGCGACGACTCAAACACCGAATCAGCCGGGAATTTATCCAGTAAAAATTACTGCGACTGATTTAGGCGGAATTCCAGCATCAATTACAGAAGATCTTCATGTAGTGGTAAGCGGTGTGGAACTTGCTCTTTCTTCGGCAGATATAAATTTGAGCAGTTCGTCCATAGATGAAGGAGATACGCTGAACGTGGTTTCTCGCGTTTATAATTTTGGCGATACATCAGCAAGTTTTTATATGGATCTTTTAGGAAATGGTGCGTCAATAGCAAGAAGCTCGCTTGTTACAGTGAGTGGAAATTCGTATCAAGATGTTTCATTGAATTGGGTCGCGCAATATGGCGTCACCACATTAGGTGTGCAGGCAGATTCCACTTCCGTAATTAATGAACCAGATGAAACAAACAATTTTTGGAGTACGCCAATTATTGTGAGAGATATCACTCCGCCAAGTCTTACTGATATTTCGTATAATAATTTTGTTCGTGTTGGAGATACTGTCACCTTAAATCTCACTGCGACGGATAATGTTACACTCTCGACAATTACTGCGATAGTCAATTCCCAGACATATATTTTTAATTATAATTCTGTTACAGGAAAATATGAGACGAGTTTTATAATTTCTACTGGTGGAGAATATGAGATGGAGATTCGTGCTACCGATGTGAATGGACTTCAAACATCTCATACAGAACTTTTGACGGTCTATTGGTCTCGGCCGGATTTTGAACTCAAGCCGGATGACATTCTCCTCTCTAATAGTGATCCAGTTGAAGGAGAAGAGATCGCTATTACTCTTACCACGAATAACGTAGGCCTTGAAGCCAAGACAAATATTAAGGTGCATTTCCTTGTGGATGGAGTTTTGGAAAATGAGCAGTATGTAAATCTTGCGGCTCCAGCGAGTTGGAATTTGAATTTTCGGTGGGTCGCAACTATGGGGAGCCATACCTTGGAGTTTGTGATGGATCCAGAAAATCAGTATGAAGAGACCGTGGAAAATAATAATCGGGCTTCTGTGGTTTTGAGTGTGGACACTGTCCAGATTCCAGTGATTTTAGAGGTTACTTTGCCCGAAGATATTGTGGAAGGAGAAGACTTCCCAGTTTCTGTTGGTCTTTCTGAAACTGGTTTTACCGGAGGCGTGCCGACTGGTGATGAACTTGTTACTGTAGAGACTGATTATGGAACCACAACATTGAATTTTAATTCAGCAAACAAAAAGTTCGAGGGAAGACTTCTGTATCCTGAATTGGGAAATAAGAAAATGAATGTGAAAGCCCAAAAGCCACAGAGTGCTTCATATCTTGAACATCGAAAGGTGTTAGTGCGTTCGCAATATCCGGATTTTGAACTCAACGAAAAAGAATTTTTTATGGCAAAGGTTAAACCATCACACGGCGAAGTAGTCCCCATGACGCTAATGATTCATAATCCAGGTGGTAAAGAAATAAACAATGTTCCCGTGCGAATGAAAGTAGATGGAACGACAACTGACACAGTGGTGGTGCCTGTTTTGGGAATAGGCGCGAATGTAGAAACGGATTTTAATTGGAACGCAAGCTTGGGGGATCATACATTGGTTTTTGAGGTTGATCCAGACAATACGACCTTTGAGTTTAGCGAGGAGAATAATATTATTACCAAATCTATTCGAGTCGTAGATATTATTTCACCAACTATTGAATCTATTACTCATGAAGAGGCTTTTATTGAAGGGCAGGCTGGAGCAGTAAAAGTAGTGGCGCGAGATAATCTTTCAATAAAACGCGTTATCGCTCGGCTTGGTGGTTCGGAATCAGAACTTATTTATGATCCAGTGGAGGATGCGTATTTGGGAGAAATTATGGGAGCAAGTGGTGCAGAAACCATATTGGAAATTGTAGTAGAAGATGAAGGAGGCCTTTTCCAGAGTTTTCAAAAATATGTTCCTGTGTATTCCATTGCGGCGGACTTGATTGTTGAACGAACTGGTGTGTCGTTTGATACTGCCACTATTGCGGAAGGTGTTCCGTTTGAAGTCGTGGTTCAAGTAGAAAATCATGGCGGCACTGGCACCGGAACATTTAGCGCATATCTTGAAGTAGATGGAATTCTTGTGGATTTTGAAAATACTTCTGTGGCTGTTGGTGGAAGTACTGAAATACGTTTTAATTTTATACCAACATTTGGAAATCATACAATGGTAATTCGATTAGATGCCGGTGGAGCAGTTAATGAAAGTCATGAGGAGAATAATACATTGAGTATTCCATTTTCTTCTGCTGATATAACTCCACCGTCAACGCCGCTTCTCACTGCTTCTCCTTCTGTATGGAGTTCAGAAAATTATTTTACTGTTTCATGGGATCCAAGTTCTGACGCGCAAGGTATTCGTGAGTATTTATATCAAATAGATGGCGGCGAATGGATAAGCATCGGAGTTTCCACTTCTGTGGTTCTTACGGATATTCTTGAAGGGAGTCATGCAGTAAATGTGGTTGGTCGAGATAGACAAGGAAATCTTAGTGAGCATGGGACTGCCCTTATTTTCTACGATAGTCAGATTCCTACTTCTCTAATTTTACGTGAACTTCATCTTGGGGGAGATTGGAGTACGCATACTTCCCCATATTTTAATTGGAACATCCCAGTCGATAATGGAAGTGGAGTATCTTCATATATTGGAGTTGTTGATGGTGATGAATCTTTACCAATTGATCTGGGTTCAAATATTTTTTATCATCCAGAGTTTTCTTCCGGTATTCATAGATTCAAAGTTAAAGCAAAAGACGCAACTGGAAAAGAAAGCCCATGGAGTAATGAAATCACTGTTAAAATAGATGTCGCATTTCCATTTTCTCCAATAGTCACTTCCGCGACACATCCTGATCCTGATTCTCCGGTAGATAATAATATTCCGACTTTTCTCATTACTACTCCAGAAGATGAATCTGGAATTATAGGATATTACTATCTCTTTTCTCCGAATTCAAATGAAATTCCTACTAAAAAAAGTCTTTTTATTAAAAGCCAAGGAGATGATACAATTTTTACTATAGATCGTCTTTACTCCGCGCTTAATCCTGACGGAACACCGATCCCGGATGGAATGTGGTATTTTCATGTTGTAACACAAGATAAAGTCGGTAATATTGGGAGTGAGGTGAGCACTACTAAAATTACGATTGATCGAAATGAAACACCGCTTCTTGCGTACGATCCACTTCCATCCAGTGCGGTGAACAATGTGAGTATGAATACTTCTTTAGCATGGAGCGTCGGATCGAGTTGTAACCAAACACAGGTTGTGGATTATGAAATATATCTTTATCCTCGAGTGGAAACTATTTCACGCTTAACGACATTGGAAGATATTCCGTGCAATCAAACACGAGTGATTTTAGAAACACTTCCTGCTTTGCTCCTTGGACAAATGGAATATGAGTGGTTCATACGAGCTAAGGATCAGAATGGAAATGTAGTTCAGAGTGAATTATGGCAATTTACCACTGAAAATCAAACACCACGCATTCCATTACCTGTATCTCCAGATGTGGATATTATTCGACCTCGCCAGTTTCCCAATGCGAACAAAATAGATGTTCCTGTACGGCAATTGTTTCGTCAGTAAGCTCTCTTGCGTATTAAATATGTTTGCTTCATACTAAGGAAATATGGAAAGCAATTTATTTTTTTTCATTCTTGGAAATCATCCGGCGATTTCGATTGCAGAAATTATCAAAACACTTTCTCTCCAGGACGAAAATATTTACGCATTTTCAGATGAGTTTTTGATTATCAAAAATAATGATCGTATTATTGTTTCGAAATTACAGAACCAGCTTGGCGGAACAATAAAAATTGGAGAAATTATTGAAAATTCTGATGAGGAGAAAATTTTATTAGAAGAACAAAAGAAATTTACCCGCCCGCATCCCGATACGATCGGGAAGCGTTTCGGGCAGGCCAGGAAATTTCAATTTGGTTTGAGTTTTTATGGAAAAGAAATTCAGTCTCAAGAAATTTGGCAGTTGGGAGCTAGATTAAAAAATAAATTGAAAAATCACGGAAGTGTTCGATTTGTGCGGCCTCAAAATGGTCAAACATTAAGTTCAGTGGTGGTAAAAAAGAACGGTTTGATTGGAGAAAAGGGCGTGGAACTTTGTTTTCTTTCTTCAAAAAATAAAAGTTCTATTGGAAAAACGTTTTCCGTGCAAGATTTTGAATTTTTAGGGAAACGCGATTATGGACGTCCGTCGCGTGATGATTATTCTGGCATGCTTCCGCCAAAACTTGCTCAAGTTATGGTTAATCTCTCCGGCGTTTCGCAACAAGAGATTATTTGGGATCCATTTTGCGGGTCTGGGACTATTTTGCAGGAGGCATTGCTCCATGGATACAAAAAAGTTATTGGTTCGGATATTTCTGTAAAAGCAGTGAATGATACAAAAAAGAATTTGGAATGGTTAAAAAAAGAATTTGGATTTGAAGGAAAATATGAAATTTTTTCAGGGAACGCATTTGAAACAGGGAAGCAAAATGTCACGTCCCTACAAAATGTGAATACCATCATCACTGAACCTTATCTTGGCGCGCCGAAAAATCGGAATATTTTTGATGAGATTCGAAAAATTGAAATATTGTATCGCAATACACTTTTGAATTGGTACTCCAATTTTTTCAATCTCAAAACCATTATAATGATTTGGCCTGTTTTTATTGAAGGAAGAAAAGATTTTTATCTTTCACCAAGCATACTTCAGAAAAAATGGATTCCTCAAAGCGTTCTGTCGCAAAGAATAAAATCCGCGTTTGTTGACGAACTCTCTCTGCGCGGAAATCTTCTTTATGGAAGAATGGGACAAGGTATTATGAGAGAGATTATGGTATTGAAGAGAGCGTAATTTTATCGGTTAACCAAAAAATGACACACATCGCCATCTTTTATAATATATTCTTTGCCTTCGGTGCGAATAAGGCCTTTTTCTCGGAGCTTGGCTTCTGAACCGTGTTCAAGAAGTTCATGCCATTGGTAGATTTCCCCGCGGATAAAACCTTTTTCAAAGTCCGTGTGAATAACTCCGGCAGCCTGCGGCGCCTTGGCTCCATTTTTTACGGTCCACGCGCGAGTTTCAGGTTCTCCTGTCGTAACAAAAGTAATAAGCCCGAGAAGTTTATAGGATTCAGTGATAAGTGTATCAAGTCCGGTTTTTTCAAGCCCAAGTTCTTTCAAATATATTATTTGTTCTTCTTCTGAGAGTTCTGTTATTTCAGATTCTATTTTGACAGAAAGTGGGATGAAATTTTTTTGCGTGAGGACAGGTTTTGAAATATCGTTTTCATCAATATTTAAAACATACAGAATAGGTTTAAACGTAAGAAAATTAAAAGGCCTTAAAATTTTTATTTCTTCTTCCGAGTATTCAGAATCGCGTAAAGCATGTCCTTCATTTAAAATTTTTTGCGCTTTTTCCAGAATCGCGAGTTCTTTTTGCGATTCTTTGTCGCCTGTTCGTGCTTTTCCTTCGACTTTTCGAAGCCGATTTTCAATACTTTGAAGATCTGCCATGGCAAGTTCAATTTGAATTGTGGAAAGGTCGCGTTCCGGATCGACATTGCCTTCCACGTGGATAACATTCGGATCAGAAAAATTTCGGACAACTTCGCAAATCGCATCCACTTTTCGAATGTGCGAGAGAAATTGATTACCCAAACCTTCTCCTTTGTGCGCGCCTCGAACCAGTCCGGCAATATCCACAAATTCGATGGTTGTTGGAATGATTTTTTTTGAATGTGAAATTTTGGCGAGTTTGGTAAGCCGTTCATCAGGCACTTCCACCATGCCAATATTTGGATCAATAGTACAAAAAGGAAAATTTTCCGCTGGAACTTTTTTTTTGGTGAGAGTGTTAAAAAGCGTTGACTTTCCAACATTAGGAAGACCAACAATGCCAATGGATAACATAGAAGTAGTTTAAGACAAGGACAAAAAAAGAATTATTTGATATAATAACGGTATTTACGGCAAAAGTCGAGTCTTTTTTATTATGTATCAACATTTTCTTAAACCATTTCTTTTTCAGTTTTCACCAGATTCGGTTCACCGTCTTTTTACGAACGCTGGAGAATTTTTTGGCAAAAGAGCGCTCACGCGTTCATTTTTTTCTTTGCTCTACAATTATCACGGCGAAACAATAGAAAAAACAGTTGATGGCATTGTATACAAAACACCAATAGTGCTTTCGGCCGGATTCGATTATAACGCGCGGCTTACTCAAATTCTTCCTTCACTTGGATTTGGCGGCGTTGAAATAGGATCAATAACCGCTCGGCCATGTCAAGGAAATTTGCCACCAACCCTTACCCGTTTGCCAAAATCAAAAAGTATTATGGTGTACAAAGGACTTAAAAATGATGGAGTAGATGTTATTATTGCGCGCTTATCCAAAAAAAAGAAGATACCAGGCTTTGTTATTGGAGTGAGCATTGCGCGAACAAATGATACAAAAGCTGCTGGAGTAGAAGCTGGCATTGAAGATTATCTTTTGTCTTTTCGTAAATTAAATGAAAACAAGATAGGCGATTATTATGTCTTAAATATTTCTTGTCCAAATTCATTTGATGGTGAAATATTCTCAAAACCTGATTTTTTAGAAAAACTTCTTGCTGCCATTCGGAATGTTCCTTGTAAAAAACCGATTTATGTAAAAATGCCTATTAATTTGCCTTGGGAAGATTTTCAAAAACTTTTACAAATTATTGTTTCGTATGAAATTCAAGGCGTCATTATTGGAAATCTCAATAAAAATTATGGAGATCTTTGGTTTCCTTCTGAAGCTCCGCAAGAATTTCGTGGTGGATTAAGCGGAAAACCATGCGTCAAACTTTCAAATGAGCTTCTTGCGCGGACTCATAAAAATTTTGGAAACCGTCTTACTTTAATTGGTTGTGGAGGTATTTTTTCTCCGGAAGATGCTATGGAAAAATTTCGTTCTGGCGCTCAATTAGTAGAGCTTATTACTGGCATGATATTTAACGGGCCAAGTCTTATAAAAAAGATTTGTCGAATTTATGCTCAACAACAAATAAAAAATCATGAAATTATTTCTTCATAAGGAATTTTATCTTGCAACCGCGACTTTGATAGGCACCATTATTGGCGCGGGAATGTTTGGTATTCCGTATGTTTTTTCACAAAGCGGGTTTGTTGTTGGAATTGGTTTTCTTTTATTTCTTGCGTTTATGGTAACAATTTTTCATCTTTATTATGGAGAAATTGTACTTCGAACATCGTCGCAGCATCGCATTGTTGGATACGCGGAAAAATATCTCGGACAGAGTGGTAAAATAATCGCGGGTTTTTCAACAATTTTTTCATTTAACGCCGGACTTTTAGTTTACATTCTTCTTGGCGGAGAATTTCTTTACACACTTTTTGGGGGACAATTTGGTGGAACGCCTTTTTTGTATTCCATTGGTTTTTTTATTTTTGGGGCGTTTTTTATTTTTCGCGGCCTAAAGTTTGTTTCTAAAGGGGAATTTTTTTTAACGATCCTTCTTCTACTTGCGATTTTTTTGATTTCTTTCCGCAGTTTGTCTTATTTTGATTGGAGTAATTTTGCAATGGCTTCGAAGAATTTTTTTTTCTTACCATACGGGGTGATTCTTTTTGCTCTTGGTGGAGCGCCTGCCATTCCAGAACTTCAAGGAATTCTCTCTCGCGAGAAGAAAAAAATGAAAAAGGTTATTATTTTTGGAACATTGATTCCCGCAATTATTTACGCCATTTTCGCCTTTGCGATTGTTGGCGTTACAGGACAAGCGACTTCTCCTGAGGCTTTGGATGGACTCAACAAAGTGGTTGGTCATGGCATTGTGACGCTCGGCGCCTTTATCGGGGTTTTGGCATTAGCCACATCTTTTCTTGTTATCGGACTCAATCTCAAAGAAACCTATCAATACGATTATAAAATATCGCATTTTACAGCATGGGTACTCGCTCTTTTTGTTCCATTTGTTTTATTTTTAATGGGATTTCAAGATTTTATTTTCATTATTAGCATTGTTGGGGCATTTGGAAGCGCGGTGGATGGAACACTGGTTGTCGCGATGCATCAACGAGCAAAAAAAGTCGGGGATCGCAAACCCGAATTTTCAATGAATCATCCAAAATGGTTGAGTTTTGGAATTGCTGGAATATTTATTCTCGGAGCAATAATTGAAATTATTTTTCAGTTGAAGCAATAAAAAGTTTGTAGACATTTTCTAAAAGTTTCGCCACGGTAATAGGGCCAACGCCACCGGGAACTGGCGTATAAAATCGAGCAGTTTTATAACACATTGGATTAACATCACCCAAAATTTTTTTATTTTTTTCAGTAATTCCAATATCAATGATTCCAGCGTTATCTTTTATGTAATATGGCTGAAAGAAATGCGGAACTCCAACAGCAATAATAACATCATCTATTTTTTTTTGTGACCAATATTGTGGGATCCATGATTGATAGTTGATGGTTTGAATTTTTTTTACCAATGGTTTTAAATATTTTTTCATTGATTGCAAAAATTCTTTGGAATTTCCAATCACAAGAATAGTTTTTTGATCAAGGTTCTCTTTGGCTTCATGAAATATTTCAAGCACTACTTCCACCAGAACTGGTTTTACATAATTATTTTTTGGCAGAAAACCATCGGCATCTTTTTTTGGATCAATAGCATGAATAATTTTTTGTGTGGAAAATTTTTTTGGCAATGGAAGTTGAACAATAATGCCATGAATTTTTGAATTTTTATTAAGATTCTGGACAAGATGTAAAATTTCCTCTTGTGAAGTATTTTCGGTAAAAATATATTTTTGAAAATGTATTCCAACTTCTTTGGCTGCTTTTTCTTTTAATTGCAGGTAGATTTTTGAAGCGTGATTATCGCCAACTAAAATAGCAGCAAGTCCAATTCGATGTTTTTTGGAAATTTTTGAAATTTTGTTTTTAAGTTCGTTTTTTATCCGTTCGGCAATTTTTTTTCCGTCTATTTTTTGTGGCATAAATTTTGAGGATTGAGGATGCGGAAGTTCCTCCAGATTCCGCATCTTCTCTAAAAAGTTGGTATTCTGGGCGCCAGGAGCTTTCACTCCCAGCGCCCAAACTTCACCGATCCATTTGGCGATTTTCTTGTCTTTTGTCTCGAAGTTTCCCGAGACTCTCGAGACAAAATCCGAAGAACAGGGTGAGTAAAAACCCCATGATCCCCAGCACCACGAAAATGATTCTTCCGTAAAGTGGTAGTGGGAGCAGAAAACCAAATATCCCTGCGAAGAGACTTGCGGCCAAACCATACGCGACTGCGATTTTCTGTTCTATTCTCATGTCTTCTCCTTGTCTTGGATCTCAGAAGCTTGCACTTCTAGTATTTCATTCTCCTCCCTTGCCTTCTTTAATATTCTTCGGATTTTTCGATCCGTGAGATACAACCATAAACTGCTCAGAAACCCTATTGTTCCCACCGCTCCAAAAATGGGTCTTTTTTCAGGAATGTATATACCTCCGAGTATTGCGAGAATCACCATTATACCATTTAATATGTTGATGAGTCTCGTATCGTTTAGCACTTGTTGTCTCCTTTTCGGATCAGATGAAGTTTAGAACCTTTTTCTTCCTGACCACCATGTAGGAATCAGGAGAAAAAGCCAGAAACCCCATGCTCCATAATAGGCCCATGCATACTTAGGAGGAATCTCTTCATGGAAAAGAACCATAAAGAAGATCCCGCATCCCATGAACCCCCATGCTGCTATGTCGTATGTTCTTCTTGCTAATGACATTTCGGTCTCCTTTCAGTTGAAGTTGTGTTTTTACCCTCCCAAAACGAGAAAATTTTTATGAATTTTTTCGCATTTTAGAAGGGCAAAGAGGAAAAAGTTTTTTCGCATTTTTCGTGTCTTAGACTGTCCCCGAGAATTGTCATCCTGAGCCGAAGGCGAAGGATCTCTGCTCGTAAAAATGACTTAAACAAGAGATTCTTCTCCAGCCTGCGGCGGGATCAGAATGACAACAAAACCTTTTTACGAGTTTTTGTACAGTCTGAGATTCTCCACGATTTTCGCGTCTCCGTGATTCAATGTATCGGAAATTTTTCGCATAATTCGCTTACTTTGTTTTTATTTTCTTTTTTCTTTATTTCGTCATTTGGTGCTTGGAGGGTTTCGAGAATAATTTGCGCGATGGTACGCATTTCTGGTTCTTTCATTCCGCGAGTGGTGATGGCTGGCGTTCCAAGACGAATGCCAGATGGATCAAAAGGTTTTCGCGTGTCAAAAGGAATCGCATTTTTATTGACGGTGATTCCAATTTCACCCAAAAGAGATTCCGCAAGTTTTCCAGTGGTTTCAAGCGGAGTAACATCCGCAAGAATAAGATGATTGTCCGTTCCGTCAGTGATAAGACGAAGACCGCCGTGTGATAATTCTTCTGCCAGAGTTTTGGCATTTGCAACAATTTGTTTGCCATATTCCTGAAATTCTTGAGTATCAGCTTCTTTAAGAGCCACAGCAATTGCAGCAGTTTGATGATTATGCGGTCCGCCTTGAAGACCGGGAAACACTGCTCGATCAATCAGTGTTGGAAGATTTTCTCGAATTCGCTCGCAAGGTTTTAATGGTTGTGATGGATTTCCATTGCAAAGAATCATGGCTCCGCGCGGACCGCGGAGAGTTTTGTGCGTGGTTGTTGTTATAACATCAGCATGCCCAACAGGCGATGGATGAATTCCTGCAACCACAAGGCCAGCTACATGAGAAATATCTGCCACAAGATAAGCATCTATCATTTTTGCGATTTGAGCAAGTCTTTGAAAATCAAAAATTCGCGGATATGCTGTGGCTCCAACAAAAATGAGTTTTGGCCGTTCGAATTTTGCGAGTTTTTCTATTTCATCGTAATCAAGAAATCCATTGTGATCGGTTGGATATTGCACGGCCTGATAATACACTCCGGAAAAATTCACTTTCCATCCATGAGTAAGATGTCCTCCATAAAGAAGATTCATTCCCATGAGTTTTTCTCCGGGATTGAGCAATGCAAAGCAAACTGCTTGATTGGCAGGAGAGCCAGAATATGGCTGAACATTGGCATGCATCACACCAAAAAGTTCTTTGGCGCGTTCTATCGCAAGCATTTCTATTTCATCAATAAATTCATTCCCGCCGTAATAACGCATTCCTGGATATCCTTCAGAATATTTATCCGTGAGTCGGCTTCCAAGCGCTTCAAGCACAGCGCGAGAAGTGTGATTTTCCGATGGAATCATTTCAAGTCCGTCATTTTGTCGTCGCGTTTCTTTTTGTATAAGATCAAAAATTTTTGGATCGCTATGTTCAAGCATAATTATAATTTTTTAATCATATAAGTTCCTTCAAGATGATATCCTAATTTTTTATAATATTCTCTTACTCCAACTCCAGCAATCACAGCTATTTTCAAAAACCCATGCTCTTGCGCAAGTTCTTCCGCTTTTTTTAAGAGTATTTTTCCAAATCCTAAATGTTGCGCTTCTTCTTTTTTAAGCTGGTTTGCTTTTCCAAGAGAAATGAGGTGGCCATATGTATGAAGTTCTCGAACAAGCGCCGCGTTTTGAAGTTCAGGAAAAAATTGTGGAATGAATTTTTTTTGAGTTGGTATTCGCATTCGACAAAAAGCAAAAACGGCTTTGCGAGCAATATCTTCAAAGCTTAAAAAATATTCTTTGCCGCCTGACGCTTCGTACGATTCAATAAAAAGTGTTGGTTCGCCAATAGGATCATTGGGATAATTTTTTATAACATGAGCAATTTCCCGGCATCTTAAACATTGACAGCGAATGTTTTTTTCGCGGAATGATTTTTGAAGAAGTTCTCGCAGATTTGTGATTTTACTTCCAGCTACAATATCAGTTGAAGGGATATCGCGAATAAGTCGTGAAATGCGAACATATCTTGGTGTTATCTTTTTCATCTTTAAGAGAAGTTCAAAAAGTTTTTTTTCTTCGTACGGAATATATTTTCCAATTTTCCAAAGTTTTTCGAGAAGAGAATTCTTGACCACAGCGCAAGGATAAATTTTAACCATATCAGGGCGGAAATCCGGATTGGCAAACAATTCTTGATATTTTTCTAAATCGTTCTCTGGAGTGCTGCCTTGCAACATTGGCATTACGTGAAAATCAACTTTAAAGCCAGTATCTTTTAAAAGTTTGGTTGCAATAATCAGATCTAAAACTGTATGTCCGCGTCGAACAATTTTTAATACGCGATCATCAATAATTTGAGCGCCCAGCTCTACTCGAGTGCAGCCAAGTTTTCGTAATTGGATAATTTCTTTTGAATTGATGTGATCAGGGCGTGTTTCTAAAGTAAGACCAATAATACGATTTTTTGCGGTTTCATTTATGGTTTGTGATTCCATAAGAGAAGTATGTTTTTGTGTCTTTTCGTACTCGGTTTCGTGTCTTCGTGATTCAAACTCGTTGCATGCTTCAAAACATCTTTTGATAAACCAATTTTGATATTGGCGTGGATATGCATTCCATGTTCCGCCTTTTATAATAAGTTCAATTTTGTCGGTTGGATGATTATTATTTTCGAGCGCCTCGAGCCGCACCATGGTTTGGCGATAAGGATCAAATTTATTTCTCAATGCTCGGGCTGCCGCTGGTTCAGTTGAGAGATAACTTTTTGGCATGTTTTTTTCTGTTGGACAATATGTGCATTTTCCTGGACATGGATATGGTTTCACTAAATTCGTAATAATGGCCACTCCAGAAGCCGTTCGAATTTTTCGTCTTTTTAAGAGACGTTCTATTTGAGGGTTTTCTGGCAATTGTTGTGTTTTTAGAAGTTCGTGATATGCTTTTATAAGCGCTGACGAAGAAGGCGGCGGCATTTTTTCTTTTCCAGCAATTTTTCTTTTAATTTTATCCAAAATCGTTTCATCAAAACAACCGATTTTCTCGAGTTCAAAGAGAATATTTGAGTATACGGTATTTTTGTCCATATGAATAAAAAAACTATCTTAAACATCTTATCGCAAAATATTGACTCTTACAATGCTATTGCAAAGGTTTTTTCAAAGTCGCGTGAGAAACTGTGGGGTGAATTTTATGGAGTCAAGCCATTTCTCTTTGAACATATGAGCATCTTGGACGCTGGATGTGGTTCAGGTAGAGCAGTTGATCTTGTCAAAGACATGAAAAATATATTTTATAAGGGTATTGATCAAAGTGAAGCATTGATCCAAGAAGCGAAAAAACGTGAAGAACATGGCCAAGAAAGAAACATACATTTTGAAGTTGGAAATTTACTTTCTTTAAAGGAGCAGGAAAATAAATATGATCTTATTTTTTGTTTTGCCTCTTTACATCATATTCCAAGTCATGATCTTTGCCTCCAGATACTCAAAGATTTTTTTCAAATATTGTCTCCTGGCGGCATTCTTTTTATGACCAATTGGAATCTTTGGAATATTTCAAGAAAAAAGAGCGTTTGGCGTTATCAGCACATTACTTTGAAAAATATTTTGACGTTTTGGGGTCCTCCAGAAAAATCATATCCTTTGTGTTATCATGCTTTTACAAGAAATGAACTTTCGCGCTTACTTCAAAAAGCCGGTTTTCAAAAGATACAAAATAATTATACAAAAAATGGAGAACCGGTTTCGTGGTATAACGGCAATAATATTCTTACCATTGCAAAAAAATAATTCGTGTAAAAAATAATTTTATTTTTTTTATGTCTGTACAAATAAATCCTTCTATTTTCAAAGCATATGATATTCGCGGTATTTTTGGAGAGGAGTTTGATGAAGAAATGGCTTATAAACTTGGTCTTGCTTTTGCTGCCATGCGCAAAAAAGAAACTCAAAAAGAAAAAATAGAACTGGTTGTGGGCAGAGACATGCGTATCTCGTCTCCAATTCTTAAAAAAAAACTTATCGATGGAATGCTTGATGGGGGAGCCAATGTTATTGATATTGATCTTGCTTCAACACCAACATTTTATTTCGCAGTCGCGTCTTGTGCGTCTGATGGAGGCATTCTTGTTTCCGCGTCGCATAATCCAAAAGAATTTAATGGTTTTAAAATTGTAAGAGATCATGCATCTGCTATGAGTAAGGACACTGGAATTTTTTTGTTGAGAGACATTATTATTGAAGATAAATTAGAAAAAAATAATGTTCGTGGAACAGTTATTGCAAAAATTGGCGTGCTTGAAGATCAGATACAACATGATCGAAAATACGCGCATCCAGAGAAAATTAAATCTTTGAAGATTGTGATTGATCCGGCAAACGCGATGGGTTCGCTTTATTGCGACGCATTGTTTCAAACACTTTCGTGTGAAGTCGTACGTATGAATTGGAAACTTGATGGCACATTTCCAGCGCACGAGGCCGATCCTTTTAAATTTGAAAATTTGAAAGCGCTTGGAGAAAAAATCCGTGAAGAAAAGGCAGATCTTGGCATTGCAACTGATGGAGATGGGGATCGAATTTTTTTTGTTGATGAAAAAGGTGATCCAATACCAGCCGCAGTGACTCGCGCGATTCTTTCAAAAATTTTTTTAAGAGAAAATCCTGGCGCGAAAATTGTCTACGATATTCGTCCAGGGAAAATTACTCCTGATACGATTCTTGAAAATGGAGGCATCCCGCTTGTTGAGCGTGTTGGACATTCTTTTTTGAAGGAGCGACTTTTGAAAGAAAACGCGCTTTTTGCCGGTGAATCTTCCGGACATTTTTTTCTCAATATGGATATTGGCGGATTTGAAGTTCCTGTGATTATAATTATGCGATTTTTGGAAGAGATATCTGAAAGCGGATTTTCTGTTTCAAAATATATTGAACCATATTTGCGATATTCTCATTCAGGAGAAATAAATACTCGAGTTACCAACCCAGACGAAAAGATTCGTATTATTAAGGAAAAATATTCTGATGGAGCATTGAATGAACTTGATGGTATTTCTATTGAATATCCTGATTTTTGGTTTAATGTTCGCAAATCTAATACTGAATCTATTCTGCGTTTCACTCTCGAAGCAAAAATTCAAACTATTATGGAAAAGAAGAGAGATGAGATTTTAGAGATACTTGAGAATTAATTCTATGTCCGAAAAACAAAAATATTTATTATTGAATAATTATACGTATGTTTAAAAAATCAACAAAAAAGGCATTTCCATCGCACCAAAAAATAAGGAAAAAAATTTTTAGAGAAAAAATACACCATCTTCTTTCAAAAGGGCATAGAAAGAAGAACACTATTCTCCTTGCAACTTTATTTTTTCATGATGGATTGCGCGTCTTTGGTGATTTTATTGAATTTGTTTCTACCGTTGGAGGTATCATGAAGCCGTATAAGGCCTCGTGGAAAAAATATTCTCATAATGAGAGGTTTATTCGAAATTCTTTGCACTATGCTCATCGAAGAGGGTATATCAAAATTTGGAAAGAAACAGGGCAGATACATTGCACGGTGACTTCACTCGGAAAAGATTTTCTTTTTTTTGAATTTTTGAGAGACATTAATCCACCAAAGATGGATCGATGGGATGGAAAATGGCGGATAATTTTTTTTGATATTCCGAATAAATTAACGTTTGCAAGAGATTTGTTACGTGGAATTTTAAAGCGTTTTGGATGCGAGAAGATGCAAAAAAGCGTCTTTATCACGCCAATAAAATGTTTTGAAGAAATTGATCTCTTGAGGAAACACTTAAAAGTTGAAAATTTTGTGCGTATTATAGAAGTTTCTTCTCTTGAGGATGAAATATATTGGCAAAAGAAATTTCTTCTTCAAAAGAAATAAGTTGAGAAGAAATGAAGAAATATGTTTTGTTGATTTTTACAACGTACGTGTAAAAGATAAACACAGTATTTTATAGAAAGTTTTTTTGGAGATTTTTTGAGACTGATTTTATTGAAGAAGAAGAAAGATGGAAGAAATATTTTTTCTTGAAGAGAACAAAATAAGCGCAAAAAAATATCGAGAAAGAAAAAGTGTTAATTTAGTCCATATGGACTAAATTAACACTAAAGCGTTTTTTTAAAAATATCTAGAGTGAATTTATTTAGAGATTATACTAATTTTTTTTGTGGTTTTTTACAGGGGAGTTTATTTTAGTGCGGAGGAGTTCATTTGCGGAGGAGTTCATTTTATGATATTTTTATGAAAAAAGTATATGCATCATTTGCGAAAATATTTTTTTATTTCAGGATTTTTCATTATTTTTAGCTTAACTTCAGTAATTATTTTTAATGTGCATGCCGAGTCGCTTTCCAAAATATTTTCCGGCCGCATTCTTCTCCAAGTCGAAGAAAAAGGAGAAGCGTGGTATGTGAATCCAACAAAAATTTTGCACGAACCATGTAAATAATTACCACCTCACTTTCATCGCTTTTGCGATTCTTGAAACAGCAAGCGCAAAGGCGGCAGTGCGGAGTGGGATATTTTTTTCTTTTGAGAAACGCCAAATATTTTCTGTGGATTGTTCCATAATGGGACGAAGTTTTTTTTGTACTTCTTCAGAAGTCCAATAAAAATTTTGAATATTTTGAACCCACTCAAAATAACTCACCGTAACTCCACCAGCATTCGCGAGTACATCTGGAGCCACAATAATTTCTTGTTGATGAAGAATTTGATCCGCTTCCGGAGTGGTTGGGCCATTTGCTAATTCTAAAACGATTTTTGCTTTGATTTTTGTTGCGTTTTCTTTGGTAATCTGATTTTCTAGCGCAGCCGGGACAAGAATATCGCATTCTTCTTCGAGAAGTTTTTCATTTGAAATATATTTTTCCGCTGGAGCATTTTTTAATGTTTTATTTTTTTCTTTGAAGTTTTTTATTTCTTCAAGATCAAATCCATTTTGTGAATAAATCGCGCCTTGAGAATCAGAAAGTCCAACGATTATAAAACCAGCATCACTTGCTATTTTTGCGAAAATACTTCCAGCATTTCCAAATCCTTGAATAATTATTTTTGGTTTTGAAACAAGATTGAGCTTAGAAAGTTCGAGCAATTTTTGGAGCACATAAAAACCTCCTTGAGCCGTTGCTTCTCCACGGCCTTCTGATCCACCCACTTCAATTGGTTTTCCAGTTATCATACTCGGAACATTGTATCCGGCAATTTGAGAATATTCATCCATCATCCACGCCATGATTTTTGGATTAGTATTTACATCTGGCGCGGGAATATCCTTATCTTTTCCAAGAATATGATACATCGATCGAATATAGGCGCGAGAAAGCCGCTGAAGTTCTCCTTCTGAAAGCATTTTTACATCAACTTCAATTCCGCCTTTTGCTCCACCAAGCGGAATTCCAACTGTAGCGCATTTCACACTCATCCAAAAAGCAAGAGTTTTTACTTCATCGAGATTCACTTGCGGATGAAATCGAATCCCGCCTTTATATGGCCCGCAAGCATTGTTGTGCTGAACTCGATACGCTTGGAAAATTTTTATCTCGCCATTGTCCATTCGAATTGAGAGAGCCGTTTGTGTAATGCGTTGCGGTTCTTTTATTATTTCAAAAATATCTTTGGGAATATCTGTAATATATTGTTTTGCTTCCTCAAGTTGAATGAGCGCGTTTTGATAGAGTGGCATATTATTTTTCAGTTTAAATTACAAATCCAATTTTTTCTTTAACTTCATGCAATGTTTTATTAGCAACTTTACTCGCTCGAGCCGCACCGTCTTTGAGAATGTTCATGATTTCAGTGTCCGAAAGCGAAACATATTTTTCTTGAATTCTTTTTAGGGCATTTACAATAATTTCTGCCAAATTTTCTTTGAATTCTTTATAATTTTTTTCTTGAAATTGTTTTTCAATTTTTGGGATAGCAATATTTCCAAGCGCTGAATAAATAGTGAGAAGATTTTTAAGCGCTGGTTTTTCATCGCTATATATTATTTCAGCTCCAGAATCTGTAACAGCTTTTTGAATTTTTTTGCGTATTGTTTCTGGCGTGTCTAGAAGAGAAATACAACCATTTTGATTTTTATCGCTTTTGTTCATTTTTTCATGCGGGTTCTGTAAACTCATAATTCGAGCTTGGTTTTTTACAATTTTCGTGTCTGGGATGGTAAAAACTTTTCCAAATGTTTGATTAAATCGTTCCGCGAGATTTCGCGCGAGTTCTACATGTTGTTTTTGATCATCACCAACAGGGACAATGTTTGTTTGATAAAGAAGAATATCAGCCGCCATGAGAATCGGATAATCAAAAAGTCCCATGCTAATGGTTTCGTTTTTTGCAAGAGCATTTTTATATTGCGTCATGCGTTGAAGTTCTGGAATTTTCGCGATGCAGTTCAAAATCCAACAAAGTTCCGCGTGTGCTGAAATATGTGATTGGATAAAAAATGTTGATTGTTTGGGATCAATTCCAGAGGCAATATAAAGTTTTACAACTTGAAGTGTTTGTTCACGCAATGTTTTTGGATTGTGTGGAACAGTAATGGCATGCATATCCATGACAGGAATATACGCGTCATATTGATTTTGCATTTCTCTCCATTGAGAAAATGCCCCAATGAGATTGCCAATATGCGGTATTCCTGTTGGTTTTGCCGCTGAAAGAAGTACTTTTTTCATGGAAGTAGAGTTAACATTACACCTCAATAATAACCGGCAAAATCATGGGCCGACGTTCTGTCTTCTGAAAAATAAATTGGCCAAGTTCGTCTCTCACTTTATTTTTCACATAGTCTTCATACGCTTCGGCATTGGATGTTTGGCGGTTGAACAGTTCTTTGGCTTTATGACGAATTTGTTCAACGAGCTTTTTATTTTCTTTCATATAAATAAATCCTCGAGAAATAATATCTGGATTGCCAATGAGATTTCCGGTTTTTTTCTGAAGCGTTGCAATCACCACAATCATACCATCGCCGGCCATCATCTGTCGATCTCGCAAAACCACAGCAGAAACATCGCCAACACCAAGTCCGTCCACAAAAACATAATCAGAAGGAATGCGTTGATTCGTGAGTCTTCCAATTGATCGGGTGAATTCTATGACTTGTCCATTATCAGGAATAAAGATTTTTTTTGGATCAAAACCAGTTGCCAAAGCCGCTTCAGCGTTTCCTTTTAAGAGATGATGATTCCCTTCAATAGGGATAAAATATTGCGGACGGATAAGACTCACCATAAGTTTGATATCTTCTTGACGGGCATGGCCGCCGGCATGAACATCCATCATCTCGTAGTTTATGACTTTGGCTCCGCGTCTCATAAGACCATCAGTGAGCCGCTGAACTGTCCGTTCGTTTCCCGGAATAACAGAAGATGAAAAGATAACAGTATCCCCAGGTTTTAATTGGATGGAACGATGTTCTCCATTTGCAATACGCATAAGCATGGCTTGACTTTGTCCTTGCGCACCTGTTCCAATAACAACAATTTTATCATCCGGATAATCATTGACTTCATTGATATTGATAAAGCTTGAAGATTTTGCTTTGATATAACCAAGTTGTTTTGCCACTTCAACATTTGTTCGCATGCTGTATCCGTCAACCGCGATTTTTTTTCCGAGTTTTTCAGCGTGTTCAATGAGAATTTTGACGCGGCTTAAAAGAGTGGAAAAAGTTCCAATAATAATTCTTCCGCTGGCTTTTTCAATAAGTCCTCCGATGGTTTTCGCGACTTCGGTTTCTGAAAGTTGATGTCCTGGCCGATTTGCGTTGGTGGAATCTGAAAGAAGCGCTAAAACACCTTCAGCGCCAATTTGCGCCAAGCGAACAAAATCCGAAGCTGGTTCTCCAATTGGAGTAAAATCGAATTTCCAGTCGCCTGTATGAACAATATTTCCAACTGGAGTTCGGACAAGTACTCCTCGAGATTGAGGAATTGTGTGCGTGGTATGATAAAACTCAACCGTAAAGATGCCCAAAGAAAGAATATCAGTTAATCCTACTTCATGCGCGTTGATGCTGGGCGTTCCTCGAAAATCTTCTTGTCGTTTTCGAATAAGAGCAATCGTAAATTGAGAACCAAACAAAGGAGGATTTCCTAATGGTTCCAAAAGATGGGGAATAGCGCCAATATGATCCATGTGTCCATGGGTGATGAGAACACCGCGAATGTTTTCTTTTTTCTTTCGAAGATATTCAATGTTCGGAATAATATAATCGATTCCATGCATGCCTTCTTCAGGAAATTGCATTCCCATATCGATTAAAATGATATCTTGGCCATATTCTATCATGGTCATATTTCGACCAACTTCTTCGGCACCGCCAATCACAGCAATGCGAAGTGGCGTTTCTTCAAGAGGAAGATTGGTTTTTGATTTTTCTTCTCCCACAAAACGACGCTCAGGTGATCGTGGAAGTACTCGCAAAGGAGTTCTGTTTCTTGGTGTTATTGGAGTCATAAAGTATGTTATATTATTGAATGTTAATTGATTTATTATTTTAGCGAGTAAAAAAAGTTTGAGAGAGTTTGATATAATTTGTATTTTGTGCCGGAGGAGGGACTTGAACCCTCATGCTTGGAAGCACATGGCCCTGAACCATGCGTGTCTGCCAGTTTCACCACTCCGGCAACAGGAGAAAAGCATTGCCGCATCTTATTTTTTGATTCGTTTTGTTTTCATATACCATTCTCTTACATTGGCAAACCGATCCGATGGAACAGAGATACTTGCGACATTAAATCCTTTGATTTCTTTGCTCATGGGATAAACGTAAACAGGATTGTAAAGAAAAATTGCTGGGATTTGGGCCGAAAGAATATTTTGAAAATGGCGATACTTAAGTTCTCGAGTTTGTAGATCATTGGATTTTCTCGCTTCAAGAAGCAGGGCGTCAACTTCTTTGTTTGAAAAAATTGCAAGATTTAAACCAGGATATTTATTTTGCGATGAATGCCAAAAAGGAAAAGGATCAGGATCAAACCCAACAGCTTGCGCATAGAGAAAGACTTCATATTTCCGTGGCTGAATCACTTCTTTTTTAATATTTTCTGGAGAAGAAAAAACGAGTTTTGTTTTTATTCCCAAACGTTTCCAGTCTTCTTCAATAAGTTCTAAAACTTTTTTGTTGGTAGGATTTTCAACAGTAGAGAGCGTGAGTTCAAGTTTTTTTTCATTTTTTTCTCGAAAAAACAGTGGAAGTTTTTCGAATTCTTCTTGCAGGCGTTTTTCCGCTTCCGTTTTCAGTTCCTCGTCACTTCGCGTATCAGCAGGATTTTCTTTTTGTATATTTTCTTTTTCCTCTTTTATGCGATTTTCTTTATATTTTGTAATTTCCACGCGTTTCCATCCAGCTTGATCAAGAATCGCATTTGCTTTTTCAATGTCAAAACCAAATTTTTCAATGTCTGGATTGTATCCAATAAATCCAGGCAGAATAGGCCCATAAATAATTTCTGCCTGATTATCAAGGCCTTCTCGAATGAGTTGATTTTTATTCATCGCGTATGCCAATGCAAGGCGCAGTTCTTTCTCCTGCAGAATACTATTTTGTTTTTCATTAAAAAAGAGCGCGGTGTATTGAGCCAAATTGAGTTTGTGGTTTGTGATGAAATCTAAAGTTTGAATTTCTTCCTGAAAATTTTTTGGAAGGAAACTCATTCCTTCTACTTGGTTTTGTTTTAAAGCATTTAAGGATTCTTGAAAATTTTCGAAAAATTTAAAAGTGATTGCGTTGAGATATGGTTTTTCGCGATAATAGGATTCATTTCGGATTAACTTGTATGCGCGAATAATGCCGCGTTTTTTATCAATGGTTCTTGATTTGAAACGAAATGGCCCGGTTCCAATAGGAAGAAGATTGTATTCAGAAAGATAAGCAGTCCGCGGAGGAATATCTTTCCAAATATGCGCGGGAAGAATTCCGAACGTGAGAGAATAAAGAAATGGCGCAAATGGTTCCGAGAGTGTAATTTCTATTGACCAGTCATTTATTTTTTTTGTTTTCACTCCTTGAAATGTTCTTTGCAACGGACTTTTAAAATCAGGATCAGTAATTTTTTCGATGGTAAAAATAACATCATCAGCATTGAAGGGTTCTCCATCATGCCAGAGAACATTTTTTCGCAGATTAAAAGTATATGTTTTTTGATCTTCGCTGAGGGAAAAATTTTCAGCCAAATCTGTTTCTATTGTTGAATTACGAAATGTGAGAAGACTTGAATAAATAAGACTCGAAAGATCACGATCAACATCATTTCCTTGAGAAAGTAAAGGATTGATGTATTGAACATTGCCGACAAGCGCTTCTGTGTATTCTCCTCCTGGCTTAGGCGCCGGTTGAAAATGTGTTACATAATAATTTGCAAGAAGCGCAAAAAGTGAAAGTGAAATAAGAATTTTAGCGCCACCCCAAATTTTTTTCTCTTTCATGTTCAACACTTTTTTTGTATACCAAAGTTGTCGCAATGTTGGGCGTCGAACGCCTTTTTGAAACAAAAAAAATTTTTGATCGTAGCGATGAAAAGATTTTTTTAAAAACTTTCCATCAAAGATTTTTTGGTATTGTTGTTTCAAAAAAAGAAACAACCGTTCTATCAAAGAAGCAAACATGAGAAATTAAAAGACAACATTAAAAATGCCAATAATGAAAAAAAGAGTCGCAAGAATAATAGTAGTAAAAAAGAGAACTTTTTCTACTCCTCGTTTAGTTTGAAAAACTTCTCCGCCGCCGCCAAAGACTTCTCCTAAGCCGCTGCCTCGCGCTTGAAGAAGAATACTCGCAACAAGGAGCAAGGCAATGATAATTTGTACGCTATCAAGAATTTTGGACATAAAAAGAAAAATTTGCGTAGAGCAATGTTTTTATTTTTTTATAGAAGCAAAGGTAGTTTCGAAAATAATTAATTCATAATATCAAGAGATAGATTTTTTGTCAAGGATTTTTTAAGAATTGTCCAAAAATATCACGTGTTCCCAGAAAAAAATATTGGTGGAATATTTTTTATTATATTTTCAACTTCCTGGGCATTTTTTGTTTCCATAAGCCGCGCTCGTAATTCTTTAGCGCCTGAAAAACCCTCAGCATACGCCTTGAAATGTTTTTTCATAATGGAAAAATTTTTCGCGCCTTGAAAAATATTTTCAAAAAGTTTTGCATGTAGAAGCAAACAAAGGAGTTTTTCTTCAACTGAAGGAATATGATTTTCAAAAAACCAAGGATTTCCAAAAATGGCTCTTCCAATCATCACACCATCAACTTTATATTTTTTTGCTTTCTGATAGGCATCCTCCAGATTTTTTACATCGCCATTTCCCAATATCAATGTTTTTTCCTCGGAAGTTATGTATGCATTGTTCATACGGAAACATTCATTTCGAATCTCTACCGCACGGCTGATAATATCCCATTGCGCCGGTACCTTGCTCATTTCTTTTACGGTGCGGCCATGAATGGTAATTGCAACTGGTTGTGTTTCCAAAAGATGAGGAAGCCACGTTTCGATTTCATTTTTTGAAAATCCAATTCGTGTTTTTACAGAAACCGGAATTTTTTCGGCGCCTCGTTTGGTTTCGTAAATAATTTCTTTTGCCAGAGCTGGATTTTTTATAAGCGCGCCGCACGCGCCTTGTTTTAAAATATTTTTTTCGGGGCAACCCATGTTGATATCAATACCATCAAAGCCAAGTTCACAACAAAGTTTTGCCGCATCAAAAAAATTTTTTGGAGTGGCGCCAAAAAGTTGTGCCACAATCGGCCGTTCTTTTTCTCCATATTTGAGATCAAGCAAAAGCCGTTGCCGGCCCCGAGAGCAAAGGCCATCCACAGAAACAAATTCAGTGAATATCACTGGTTCTTGAAATTTTTTTCTGCTATTTTTTTTCTTGCTGACCATGGCGACTATATTTCGAAATGCCGCGTCAGTAACATCTGCCATCGGAGCAAGCGCAAGTATTGGACGATTTTCTTCTCGAGCTTTTTTTTGCAAATTTTTCCAAAATCCAAAAATCATTGACTTATTTCTGAAAAAGCTTTTTTCGAAATTCATCCAGAGTTCCATTTAATTTCATTTTCAAAATATCACATTGCAATTCGCATCCTCCGCATCCTTGTTCCAAAATGAGCTCGATAAATTGATCAAAATTAACTTTCATCATTTCGATTTTTTCTCCAGAATCAAGTTTGGGTTCAGTAATTTTTTTTACCTGACGCGTTACAAACAAATAAATACTCCAATCCATCTTTGTTGTGGGTTCATAGATTTTTAAAAGTTCCCAATTTTTTCCAATCATTCCTGCTTCTTCTAAAAATTCTCGTTTGGCTCCAAGAAGAGGAGTTTCTCCTTTTTCCACACGGCCTCCAAATAAAGAAAAAAAGAGCGGCTTGGTTGGCTGTTCTTCTTTGGCAATAAGAATCATATCATTTTCAATGGCAATGACTTGAGTGGTCTGAGAACGCTTGATCATTTCAAATGTTTCGAAAGTTCCATCAAACATTTTTTGCTCCCATTGCCACATTTCAAATATGACTCCTCGAAAAACACATTTTGCTTTTTTTGGAATTTTCATGGTTTAAGAAATTTTTTGGATTTAAATTATTTAGATTCCAGAATTTAACTTATTTTTCTTTTTTCAAAAGTTTAAAAATGATCAAAGTCGCGATCGCGACCATTGCAGTCATGATGATGGCATACATAAATTTTGCGATCAGACTTTCTTTATGCAAAGGAAAGAAAAAATCAATGAGAGCTTTGATCGCATCATTCCACGCGAGCCCGGCAACCAGACCCAATGCCGCGGTGATATAACTTGCCATTTGTTCGCGTATTTTTTTCTTAATTTCTTTACTTTCTTCTTTTATGAAAGTTGGAATTTTTTCTTGAGGAAATGGCATATTTTTTATTATTATATTTGATCATTGTACGCAAAGTTTGTTTTTTTTACAAATCGCGCTTCTTTATTTTGTTTAAACCTACAAATTACACAATTACAGATTTTACAGACATTTGACAAAAAATAGATAATAGTTTATATATCATTATAGTACTGACTTCACCGACTGCGAATCGTGACATTCGCCTCGCCACGGCGGGGCAAGGAGAAAAAGCTGAGAGTGAACTGGCCAGCTACCAGCGCGAACGTGGGTTCGAATCCCTGCCGACAATAGACTGTCGGGGTGTGGTGAAAGCCACAAAGGTCCTTCGCGGGCACTTTCTTTTCATAAGAATCGTGGTTCAAAGTATCTCGGCGCCTGGGGTCGTGGCTCGCGTTTTCGCGCGCCCCGGCCCCTCATTTTTTTAGGGAGGGAAAGAGAAAATGAACATTTTTTTGTTCGTTTTGGCCATTATCGTGATTCTGTTTGGTTTCGCTTTTGCAGGTTATTCTATTCTCGTTATTTTGAAGAATAATAGAGAGGAGGAAAAGGAAAAAGAGGATGAGTTCATTCCTCCTGAACTGAACAATCCAAAGTGGGATTGAAAACATGTGCCTCGGGAAATGGAGGAACCCGAGGCACAGAAAATCATGAAAGAATGATATTCACAAATTTGAGAAACCATTTCCTATTCAATGGCTCCTCTTCATCGAATCCATTTATAAAATCTTGACGAGAAAGAGAAATGATCTTAAAATGCAAGAATAGGTTAAATTTTATGAAAAAAATTCAACTTCATATCGAAGTTTGGGAAGAAGGCGGTATGTATGTAGCGCATACTCATCAGCTTGATGTTTCATCATGTGGTCATTCTCTTGAGGAAGCAAAAAAAAATATACAAGAAGCTGTTGGGCTTTATCTTGAAGAAGCCGAAAAATTTGGAACTCTCAACGATGTTCTTGAAGAAGCTGGTTTTACTTTAGATGAAAATAAAGAATGGAAAGAACCAGAAATGCTTTCACTCGAAAAAGTGAGTCTCGCTTTTTAGATTATGCCAAAAATTTCTCCAGTAAGTTTTCGTGTTCTTGTTAATATATTTGAGCAGTGCGGGTTTTGTCACAGTCGTACTCATGGAGATCATCTTGTGTATGTGAAACCGGGTTTTCGTCGCGCGTTAGTAATCCCGCGATATGAAAATATTCCGGTTTTTATTATTTGTAATCTTATTCGTACGAGTGGAATAACTCGGAAGAAATATTTTGAATTTTTAAAACAATCTTGATATTTATGACTCCCAATGAATCTTGCTTATCGGCGGACGGGCTTCGAAAAAAATATTTAGATTTTTTTAAAGCGCGAGGACACGCGATTATTCCTTCGGCATCTTTGATTCCAGAAAATGATCCAACAACGCTTTTTACTGGAAGCGGTATGCAACCAATGATTCCATATTTGATGGGCGCTAATCATCCGCTTGGTGCGCGTATTGCAGATTCGCAGAAAAGTTTTCGCGCGGAAGATATTGAGGAAGTGGGCGACAATCGCCACACTACTTTTTTTGAGATGCTTGGCAATTGGTCTCTTGGCGACCCGGCCTCACCTGATGGCATTGGCAAGACAGGTTATTTTAAAAAAGAACAGATTTCTTGGATGTTTGAGTTTTTAACAAAAGAGCTTGGTCTTCCTCCTTCGCGAATTTATGTGAGTGTTTTTCGCGGTGAGGAAAAATTTGGAATTCCGCGAGACGAAGATTCTCCAAAAATATGGCAAGAGGAATTTTTACAAGTTGGCATTGACGCGAAAATAGTTGATTTTTCAGAACGAGATGGCCATGCCTCTGGGCAGGCAAGCCATGCCTACCGGCAGGCAGGCATGCAAGATGGCCGAATTTTTTATTATTCATCAGAAAAAAATTGGTGGAGCCGGTCAGGCGCGCCAAAAAATATGCCTATTGGCGAACCGGGCGGGCCGGATAGTGAAATGTTTTGGGATTTTGGAACCCAACATCATTTTCATGAAAATTCGGCGTGGAAAAATGAAGTGTGCCATCTGAATTGCGATTGCGGAAGATTTGTTGAAATCGGTAATAATGTTTTTATGGAATATATTCGGACAGAAAAAGGGTTTGAACAACTTCCGCAAAAAAATGTGGATTTTGGCGGTGGCTTGGAGCGTATGCTCGCGGCGGTTGATGATAATCCTGATGTTTTTGCCACAGAACTTTTCGCGCCCATCAGAAAAAAAATTGAAGCTATTTCAAAAAAGCAATATGGTCAAGATGAAAATGAAACGCGTGCTTTTCGCGTGGTGATGGATCATCTGCGCGCCGCGACCATGCTCATGGGAGATGGCGCGTTTCCATCGAACAAGGATCAAGGATATTTTACCAGACGTCTTATTCGACGAGCCATTCGATTTGCTGATCAGTTGGGGATTAAAGAAAATATCGGCGCTCTAATTGCTGAAGTTGTGATTGACGAAGTTTTTTCTTCAGCATATCCAGAACTCAAAGACAAAAAAGAAAACATAATTTCTGAAATGAAACGCGAGGAAGAACGATTTCGAAAAACTTTACATCAAGGATTAAAAGAATTTGAAAAACGTTTTAGAACACGCGGATTGATCTCTGGCGAAGATGCGTTTGTGTTGTATTCAACTTATGGTTTTCCGCTTGAGCTCACAGAAGAAATAGCAAGTGATCAAGGACAAGTTGTTGACGTTCTGCAATTTAAAAAAGAATTTGCGCGTCATCAAGAACTGTCTCGAGTCGGCGCGGCGCAAAAATTTGCTGGCGGTTTGGCGGATCATTCTGAAATTTCTACCAAATATCATACTGCGACTCATCTTTTGAACGCTTCTCTTCGAAAAATTTTAGGAGATCATGTTTTTCAAAAAGGAAGCAATATCACCGCCGAAAGAATGCGTTTTGATTTTTCTCATCCAGAAAAACTTACGCCTGAACAAATAAAAAATATAGAAAACATGGTCAACGAACAGATTGGAAAAAATCTTCTGGTGTCATGGAAAGAAATGAGCGTTGAAGAAGCAAAAACAGTTGGAGCCATTGGAGTTTTTGGCGAGAAATATGGAGAAAAAGTAAAAGTCTATAAAGTTGGAGATTTTTCAATGGAAATTTGCGGCGGCCCTCATGTGGAATATACCGGGCAAATTGGAAAATTTAAAATCATTAAAGAAGAAGCAATTTCTGCCGGAGCAAGAAGAATAAAAGCCGTGATTACATAGAATCACCCGCCTTCGTTAAACCTGCCTGCCGGCAGGCAGGCGTGATTCTATTTTTCTTTTGATCCAGTTCGAATACAACTCGTGCAGATTTTGACTCGTTTGCCATCAATTTTTTTGGATTGAAGATTTACGTATTGGCGGCGTAAAGTTTTTATGTTAGAATGACTTCGTGTCGCGCTTTTTAATGGGCCACGTTTGCAAATAGAACAAGCTCGCATAGAATTTCTTATTTAGAGGAATTACAAGTAATCTAAAAGGTAGCAAATTTTTTTTTATTTGACAAGAGTTCAATTTTTTTTGTCAAAATTTTTCATGCTTGATCTTCTTTCTCAATCTCCATGGCTTTTTCTCGCCGCGATCCTTGCTATTGTGGTAGCGCTTTCTGTCCATGAATATTCTCATGCCTTGACTGCGTATTTTTTGGGCGATCGAACCAGCCAATATATGGGACGGCTTACTTTAAATCCTTTGGCGCATATTGATCCTCTTGGTCTTTTGCTTCTGATTTTTGTTGGTTTTGGTTGGGGAAAACCTGTGCCATTTAATATTTATAATCTTCGAAATAATCGGTGGGGGCAAGCTTTAATTGCTGTTTTTGGCCCTCTTTCAAATTTTCTTTTGGCAGGAGCCGCGTATGTTCTTGGAAATTTTTTGATAAATGCTTCTTTATTGTCTTTTGATAATCTTCTTGCCCAATTTCTTTTTCGCCTTATTCAAATTAATTTTGTGCTTGGAGTTTTTAATCTTATTCCTATTCCTCCACTTGACGGATCAAAAGTTCTCTTTAGTTTTTTGCCGGAGAAATTTTCTCCTTGGATAGAATATTTTGAAACTCAAGGGCCATGGATTCTTCTCCTTCTTCTTATTGTTGACAATTTTTTTGGAATTCATTTTCTTTCTGGTTTTTTGCAATTTGCTTGGAATTTTGCTGTGGCTTTTTTCTCTTGACCCCGCTCTTCACGAAGGGCGGGGTTGACGCATTTTAAAGAGAATGATAATCTCTACAAAGAAACTTTCAAAAGAGTTTTTTTATTTTATGCCTACCATGAACCAACTCGTTCGAAGAGAACGAAAAAGTCAAGTGAAAAAAACTAAGACTCCAGCTCTTCAAACGACTCTTGATACTCTTCGAAGAAAACGAAAAGAACTTCCACAAGGAAGTCCTTTTAAGCGTGGCGTTTGTTTAAAAGTAACAACCATGACTCCTAAAAAACCAAATTCCGCACTTCGAAAAATTGCCAGAGTTCGACTTTCTAATGGTATGGAAGTAACCACATATATTCCCGGAGAAGGCCACAATCTGCAAGAGCATTCCATTGTTTTAGTTCGAGGCGGAAGAATTAAAGATCTTCCCGGAGTCCGATACAAAATTGTTCGCGGCGTGTACGATACACAAGGAGTTGACGGAAGAAAACGCAGTCGAAGTCGTTACGGTTCAAAAAAATCTAAAAAATAAATAATGTATGCGAGGAAAACAAGCGCCAAAACGTAAACTCAAACCCGATCCAAAATATCAAAGCCAGGTTATTTCCAAATTCATTAATTATATTATGCGAAATGGAAAAAAATCCATTGCGCAAGGTTTAGTGTATCGCGCTTGTGATATTATCCAAAAAGAATCTGGAACAGAGCCATTGGAAATTTTTGAAAAAGCTATTAAAAATGTAAGTCCAATACTTGAAGTAAAATCTCGTCGAATCGGAGGAGCGAATTATCAAATTCCTACTCAAGTTCGTGGAGAGCGTCGGAATGCTTTGGCTTTTCGTTGGCTTATTCAGGCGTCAAAAAATACGCATAAAGGCATTGGCATGGATAAACGTTTGGCAAAAGAAATTCTGGCGGCTTCCAACGAAGAAGGTGCCGCGATGGCAAAAAAGTTGGATGTTCAGCGTATGGCCGAATCTAATCGAGCATTTGCCCACTTTGCACGATAAATTATGGCACGAGAATATTCATTGGATAAAACACGCAACATCGGTATTATTGCGCACATTGACGCCGGAAAGACAACTGTCAGCGAGCGTATTCTTTTTTATACAGGAAAAAAACACAAGATTGGCGAAGTGCACGCCGGAGAAGCGGAAATGGATTGGATGGAACAAGAACGAGAACGCGGAATTACCATTACTGCCGCGGCAACAACATGTTTTTGGAAAGATCATCGAATTAATATTATTGACACTCCTGGACACATTGATTTTACCGTTGAAGTACAAAGATCTTTACGCGTTTTGGATGGTGGCGTTGTTATTTTTGATGGAGTAGCTGGAGTAGAACCTCAATCAGAAACAGTGTGGCATCAAGCTGATAAATATAATGTTCCTCGTATTTGTTTTATCAATAAACTTGATCGAACCGGCGCAAATTTTTTTAATGATCTTGATTCCATTTATAAGCGTCTTACAAAAAATGCTTTTGCCATGCAACTTCCTGTAGGTTCAGAATCAAATTTTCAAGGTGTTGTTGATCTTTTGACTCAAAAAAAGATTCTTTTTGAAGATGAACTTGGCACAAAAGTTTCTGAGAGCGATGAAATTCCAGAAGACATGAAAGAGCTTGTGAAAGAATATCGAGGAAAACTTTTGGAAGCGATTGTTGCAGAAGATGAAGCGCTTTTAGAAAAATATTTTTCTGGAGAAGAAATTGCCATTGAAGATTTTAAACGAACGCTTCGAAAGGCAGTTATTAAAGGAAGGATCATTCCAGTTTTTTGTGGTTCAGCGCTCAAAAATAAAGGAGTGCAAAAACTTCTTGATGCTGTTAATGATTATCTTCCTTCGCCATTGGATATTCCGCCTGTTACCGGAAAGGATCCTGATCATGATGACAAAAGCATTATTCGCGAAGCAAGTGACAAAGAACCCTTTAGTGGTTTAGCTTTTAAAATTGCCACGGATCCTTATGTTGGAAAGCTTTGTTTTTTCCGTGTGTATTCAGGGTTTCTCAAGGCTGGTTCATATATTTTTAATAGTTCAACTGGAAACAAAGAACGGGTTGGGCGTATTGTTCGACTTCACGCGAATACTCGAGAAGAAGTGGAAGAAGTGTACGCCGGAGAGATTGCCGCGGCTGTAGGGCTTAAGGGAACAACAACCGGAAATACTATTTGTGATCCTGATCATCCGATTATCCTTGAATCCATTATATTTCCTGAGCCAGTGATTTCTGTTGCCATTGAACCAAAAACAAAACCAGATCAAGAAAAAATGGGCATTGCCCTTTCAAAACTTGCTGAAGAAGATCCAACATTTAGAGTTCATTCTGACTCAGAAGTTATGCAAACCATTATTTCTGGCATGGGTGAGCTTCATTTAGAAATCATTGTTGATCGAATGAAGCGAGAATTTGGAGTTGAAGCCAATGTTGGTCGTCCTCAAGTAGCTTATAAAGAAACCATTACTAAAACTGCGCTTGGCGAGGGAAAATATATTCGTCAGTCAGGAGGTCGAGGGCAATACGGACATTGTTATTTGCGAGTGGAACCACGTGAACGTGGAACAGGCTTTGAATTTGTTGATGAGACAAAAGGTGGAACCATACCGAATGAATATATTCCTGCAATAGGAAAAGGTGTTAAAGAAGCATTAGATAAAGGCGTTTTGGCTGGTTATCCTCTTGTTGATATTATGGTTACTGTTGAAGATGGAACCTATCATGAAGTTGACTCGTCAGAGATGGCTTTTAAAATTGCTGGCGCTATGGGAGTTCAAGATGCAGTCAAAAAAGCAGGGCTCACACTTTTAGAACCCATTATGAAAGTTGAAGCAGTAACGCCAGAGGATTTTATGGGAGATGTAATGGGTAATATTAATTCAAAACGAGGTCAAATTTTGGAGATGAGAGATCGCGCCAATGTAAAAACTATTGAAGCACTTATCCCTCTTTCTGAGATGTTTGGATATACAACTGAACTTCGATCAATGACGCAAGGTCGTGCGAGTTTTACTATGGAATTTTCGCATTATGCTTCAGTCCCTGCGAATGTAACGCAAAATATTATCGAAGGAAAAAAATAAAAATATGGATTCACGGCATTTTGAAAAAATTTTGCAATGGGTAAAAAAATATCGTGAAAAATATATTATTATTTTTGACGATGGAAGTGAACCTGTTGTTCTTCTTCCTTTTGCAAATTTGGAAGAATTTTACGAAAAAAAAGAGCAGATTCCTGCTCAGTTTTCTACTTTGAGAGAATCTTTTTCGCAGTCCAAAAAAAATTCCTTGACAGAAGAGAATAGTTTAGATACAATAACGCCTGAAAGAATTCAGGAAAAACAATCATTAGAAGCTCCTCCTAAACCTCAACTTCTCAAAGAGGCTATTGAGGAGCGTATTCGTGGTGAAAAAAGAATATTTTTTAATCAAAATTTGAGCCATAATTCTTTAGAAGAAAAAAAAGAGGAAGAAAAAACAACGCGTGTGAGTGAACAAGATCGTTACTATTTTGAACCTATTGAATAAATAAAATTGTTAAAACTCTATTTATATGACTGAACAATTTCAACGAAATAAACCACATATTAATGTGGGGACAATTGGGCATGTTGATCACGGAAAAACAACCTTAACCGCAGCTATTCTTAAAGTGCTTATTGCTGCCGGAAAAAAAGCACAGCAAAAAACAGTGGATCAAATTGACAATGCCCCAGAAGAGCGAGAGCGTGGTATTACTATTCAAACAGCTCATGTTGAATATGAAACCGATAATCGCCATTACGCTCATGTTGATTGTCCAGGACATGCTGATTATGTCAAAAATATGATTACAGGCGCTGCTCAAATGGATGGCGCTATTTTAGTTGTTTCCGCGACTGATGGCCCTATGCCACAGACACGCGAGCATATTCTTTTAGCTCGTCAAGTAGGCGTTCCTTATATTATTGTTTTTTTGAACAAAGTTGATATGGTTGAAGACCCAGAACTTATAGATTTGGTTGAAGAAGAAATTCGTGATCTTTTAAAAAAATATGAATTTCCTGGCGATCAGATTCCTATTATTCGTGGTTCTGCTTTAAAGGCGTTGGAAGATCCAAAAGGCGAAGCTGCAAAGCCAATATTACAATTGATGGACACACTTGATTCTTATATCCCAGAACCGGTTCGTGATATAGAAAAAGCATTTCTTATGCCAATTGAAGATGTATTTTCCATTGAAGGCCGCGGAACTGTTGTTACCGGAAGAATTGAACGTGGAGTAGTTAATCTTAACGATGAAATTGCAATTATTGGTTTACGAGATACTCAGAAAACGGTTGTTACTGGTATTGAAATGTTTAATAAGTCATTAGATCGCGGACAAGCAGGAGATAATGCTGGACTTTTGCTTCGTGGAGTAAAAAAGGATGAAATTATGCGAGGCCAAGTTATTGCAAAACCAGGTACTTTGACTCCTCATACTGAATTTGAAGCAGAAATTTTGGCGCTCACCAAAGAAGAAGGTGGAAGACATAGTCCATTTTTTAAGGGTTATAAACCACAATTTTATATGCGAACCACTGACGTGACTGGTGAAGTTTTTCTTCCTGAAGGAACCGAGATGGTAATGCCTGGAGATACAGTCAAAATCACCGTAAAGCTGATTCAACCAGTTGCTTTGGAAGAAAAACAAAGATTTGCAATCCGCGAAGGAGGAAGAACAGTCGGAGCAGGAGTAGTAACTAAAATTATTAAATAATTTTTTGAGCAATGCCCAAAAGTTCGGAACTTCATGGAAAAGTGGAGAAAGAAAAACGTTCTTCAACAACAAATACGACTCCAGCTCCAGAAAGTAAAAGTTCAAAAAAAGAAGATCTTCATCAGAGGATTCGTATTAAGATTCGGGCGTTTGATCATAAAATTATTGATCAATCCACAAAAACAATTATAGATACCGCCAAACGAACCGGAGCAGAAGTAATGGGTCCAATTCCTTTACCAACAGGCAAAGAAATATTTACAGTAAATCGCGCCACGTTTAAATACAGTCGATCCAAAGATCAATTCGAGATGCGAACCCATAAAAGATTGATAGATATTATTGATCCGAATACTCAAACTGTTGAAGCATTAATGAGTTTGAGTTTGCCAGCAGGTGTGGATATTGAAATTAAGATGTAATTGAAATACCCAAAAACGGCCCTGCCAGCAATACCTGCGCTATAGCCGTTTTTGTTTTCAAGCAATTTTTTACAAAAAGGACTTACAACGATGAAATTCATTATTGGAAAAAAAATTGAGATGAGTCAGAAATTTCGGGATGATGGTGTTGTGATTCCAGTAACAGTGATTGCTGCTGGACCATGTTGGGTGTCTCGAATTCGAAATAAAGACAAAAATGGATACGATGCTATTCAAGTTGCATTTGGTGAAAAAAAACGTATCAAAAGATCTTTAGAAGGTCAAGTCAAACATATCGCAAAAAAACCTGAAATTCTTCATGAATTTCGAAAACATCCTTCTGATCATGCTTTGAATCTTTCTATGATTCCAGAAGGCGGAAAAATTACCGTAGCTACTTTTTCGCCAGGAGATCGGGTGACGGTAACTGGTATTTCAAAAGGAAAGGGATTCCAGGGAGTTGTAAAACGTCATGGTTTTGGAGGATCTCCAAAAACTCATGGACACAAAGATCAACTCCGTATGCCAGGGTCCATTGGCGCCACTGATCCTCAGCATGTTTTTAAAGGAACACGAATGGCAGGACGAATGGGCGGCGACAAAGTTACAATTTTTAATCTTGAAGTAGTAGATATTGATAAGGAACGAAATCTCATTTTTATAAAAGGCGCTGTGCCAGGTGCGCGCGGAGGTTTATTGACTTTAGTTGGGGAAGGAGAACTTTTTATTGAAAATGAAGAAAAAGGTGATCAAATGGAAGAGAAAAAAAATGAAGAAAAAAGCGATGATATTCAAGAAGAGAAAAAAGAAGAAAATCCTCAATTATAAAAGAATATGGAAATTTCTGTATACAATCAAGAAGGAGTCATTATAGGAAAGGAAAATTTGCCAGAAAAAATATTTGATCTCCCCATAAACATGGGGCTTCTTTATCAAGTTTTTTATTCGTTGGAATCTTCTAAAAGACATCCTTACGCTCATACAAAAACTCGCGGAGAAGTGCGTGGAGGTGGAAAAAAACCGTGGAAGCAAAAAGGAACCGGCAGAGCGCGGCACGGGTCAATTCGTTCGCCATTGTGGGTTGGAGGAGGAGTAACTTTTGGTCCAAGGAATGAGAAAAATTTTAATAAGAAGATAAATAAAAAAATGAAGCGAAAAGCTTTTTATATGGCTTTAAGTAGCAAAGTTAAAGATCAAAAATTGTTTATCATGGATGGATTCCAAATTTTGCCAGCAAAAACCAAACTTTTTTCTCAGGTTCTTTCAAAACTTCCTTTTGCTCCAACAAAAACACTTTTGGTTGTAGGTGAAAAGAAAAGTCCTTTGATTCGAGCTGGAAGAAATATTCCACGAGTTCGAATTGTTCATTTTCAAAGTTTGGGTTTGAGTGATGTTATTCGAACTGATAATCTTATTTTTTTGAAGGATGCTCTTGCTGGTCTTTTAGGCATGGAGCAAACTTCTTCATAAAAATATACTTTGTATGAAATGGTTTGAAAAAATAAAAAATACGTTGGAGATATCTTCGCAAAAAGAAAAAATAGTTTCTGCGGAGCCAAAAGAACAAAAACAGGAGAAAAAAAACAAAGAAAAAGAAGTTCTTTTAAAAGGAAAAGAAGAATCATTTGAATCTGCTGTGAAAAAAGAGAATATTGGAAAATATTCTCACATTCTTCTTCGACCAACGATTTCTGAAAAGAGCACACGTTTGAACGCTATGGGGCAATATATTTTTGAAGTATCTCCCAGGTCAAATAAAATTGAAATCAAAAAAGCCATTGAAGATGTGTATGGAGTGAAACCGGCTTTTGTTGCTGTGAGTGTTCGGGAAGGGAAAAAGGTTCGTTATGGAAAAAAATTTGGAAAACGGCATGATAAAAAAATGGCTATCGTGACCTTAAAAAAAGGTGATTCCTTGCATCTGTACGAGGGTGTATAAAAATATGTCATCACTAAAAATTTACAAACCAACCTCTCCCGCGCGAAGACACACTTCTGCGGTTAAAGATGATCTCAGTCGAGAGCGACCATTGAAGACATTGACATATAATAAAAAAAGTCATTCAGGAAGAAATTCACAGGGAAAAATAACTGTTCGCCATCGTGGCGGCGGAGCAAAGCGTCGCGTACGAGTTATTGATTTTTTACAGGAAAAGTATAATATTCCTGCTATTGTAGAGTCAATTGAATATGATCCAAATCGAGGCGCGCGAATTGCATTGATTCTGTATACTGATGGAGAGAAACGATATATTTTAGCGCCTCTTAGCATAAAGATTGGGACGCGAGTAATGGCAACAAAAGAGCATGGCGAGATAGTATTAGGAAATCGTATGCCATTGCAATATATTCCCGTTGGAATTCAGATTCATAATTTAGAATTTTTTCCGGGCCGTGGTGGACAAATTGTGCGTGGAGCTGGCGCAGGAGCCGAAATTTTAGCTCTTGATGGTGAATACGCACATGTAAAAATGCCATCAGGAGAAATTCGTTTGTTTCGAAAAGGATGCATGGCAAGCATTGGTTCGCTTAGCAATGAAGAACATCGACATGTCCGTATAGGAAAAGCCGGAAGAATGAGACATTTAGGAATTCGTCCAACAGTTCGTGGAAAAGCAATGAATCCTGTGGATCATCCGCATGGTGGTGGAGAAGGCCATAACCCTATTGGATTAAAACATCCAAAAACTCCATGGGGACGGCCAGCATTAGGAGTGAAAACTCGAAAGAAAAAATCCTCTGATAGATTGATTCTTTCGAGAAGAAAAATCAAAAAACGAAAAAAATAATCATATTTTATGTCAAGGAGTCTTAAAAAAGGAGTATTTATTGATGCAAAGCTCGCAAAGAAAGTCGAAAAATTACGGCCAGGAGATCGGACCGTTATTAAAACATGGTCACGAGCTTCTATGATTATTCCAGAAATGGTTGGTTTTACTATTGCGGTTCACAATGGGAAAATTCATATTCCGGTTTATATTGTGGAAAATATGGTAGGACATCGTTTGGGAGAGTTTTCTCCTACAAGAAAATTTTTGCGACATGGCGGTAAGATGCAAAAAGATTTAGAACAAAAAACAAAACCATAAAGTTTTTCTATGGAAGTAACAGCCACATTACGATATTTAAGGATGTCTCCAACCAAGGTACGGTTGGTGGCTAATGTTATTCGTGGCATGGATGTTGGTAACGCGAAAGATCAACTTCATTTTGTGAATAAAAAAGCTGTAACTCCGATAGAAAAACTTCTTCGTTCTGCTGTAGCCAATGCTATTCATAATGATGGTTTGCGCGAAGATAATTTATTTGTTAAAAGTATTACTGTTGATGGCGGACCAGCATTAAAGCGATGGAGCCCAAAAGCTTTTGGAAGAGCAGCAATGATAAAAAGACGAAGTTCACATGTTACTGTTGTTTTAGGAGAAAGAGTGCCAACAATTTCAAAAAGAGTAAAAAAAGAAGAAAAAACAAAAAAGTTAAACCAGAAATCACATGGGACAGAAAGTTAATCCAACAATATTTCGAATTGGGCCATTGCATTCTTGGACATCTCGATGGTATGCTGCTCCAAAAGATTATGCTCGTACTTTACGAGAAGATATTGAGATTCGAAAATTTTTAAAGAAACGTCTTAAAAGCGCAAGTGTGGATCGCGTTATTATTGAACGTTCAAGAGGAACTGTTACTATTACTATTCATACCGCTAAACCCGGTATGATTATTGGAAGAGGTGGTCAAGGAATTGAAGATTTACGATCAGAGATTGCAACAAAAATTATAAAAAGAAACGAATGGAATAAAAAAAATTCCGTGAAAGAAAAATTAGTTCTTCACATCAATATTCAAGAAGTTTCAAAACCCAATCTTTCCTCAGCAATTGTAAAGGAGCAAATTATTTCTGAGATAGAAAAACGACTTCCTTATCGCAAAATAATGAAACAAACGATTGATCGTGTTATGAAAGCAGGAGCCCTTGGAGTTAAGATTGGCATAAAAGGTCGTTTGAATGGCGCAGAAATCGCGCGTGGTGAAACATTGGGTGAAGGAAAAATTCCGCTCCATACTTTGCGAGCTGACATTGATTATTCTCGAGGCACAGCAAATACTTTATTCGGAGCTATTGGAGTGAAAGTATGGATCAACCGAGGAGAAATATTTAACAAAGAAGAACATGCTAGCGCCAAAAAAAGTTAAACATCGAAAGTGGCATCGCGGAAGAGTTCGAGGACAAGCAACGTCCAAGATTTCGCTTTCTTTTGGAACATTTGGTTTAAAATCGCTTGAATGTTCTTGGATTACCGCTCGACAAATCGAAGCCGCTCGACGTGCTATTACACGACACATGAAACGGAGCGGAAAACTTTGGATCCGAATTTTTCCTGATAGACCAGTAACCAAAAAAAGCGAACAGATGACTATGGGATCAGGAAAGGGACCAGTTGATCATTATGTAGCCTCAGTGAAACCAGGAACAGTTATGTTTGAGATGGATGGAATTGAAAAGGACATTGCAAAAGAAGCCATGCGTTTAGCTGCGCATAAACTGCCAGTAAAAACACGGTTTATCGCTAATGAGAAAAAGATATGAAGTTTCAAGAATTACAAAATTTAGAAGAAAGCGCATTAAAACGCCTTGTTCATGCTAAGAATGAAGAAATTCGAGAACTTCGTTTTAAATTTTCTAATGGCCAAGAAAAAAATATTCGTAAAATTCGAAAGAGCCGTAAAACATTGGCAAGAGTTTTAACATTGTTGCGTGAGCGAGTGTTGGGAGTTCCTAAAAAACATAATGAACTATGACTGAAAAAATAAACAATACAAACAGTTCTTCCAGAGGAAAATCTCGAGTTCTTGAAGGTAAGGTGATTTCCGAGGCTATGCAAAAGACGTTAGTGGTTCAAGTTGACCGAACTGTATTGCATCCTCGGTATCGCAAACGTTATATTCGAAGTAAACGATATTTGGCGCATGATGAAAAAGAACAGTTTCATGTTGGAGATAATGTTCGCTTGAGAGAATGTCGTCCACTTTCAAAGAGAAAACGATGGAGAGTTTTGTATTCATAAAATTATGATCCAATTACGTTCCAACTTAGCAGTCGCTGATAATACCGGGGCAAAAAAAGTCCAGTGTATTAGAGTTCTTGGCGGATATCAAAAAAGATATGCTCACATTGGAGATATTATCACAGTCACTGTAAAAGTTGCTCAGCCTCATAGTATGATAAAAAAAAGCGAAGTGCACCGAGCTGTGGTGGTTCGAACTCGTAAAGAACTCCGACGTCGAGATGGTTCATATATCCGTTTTTCTGATAATGCTGTGGTGATTATTGATAAGGAAAGTAAAGAAATGAAAGGAACACGTGTTTTGGGGCCTGTAGCAAGAGAATTGCGAGCAAAAGGATTTGCCAAGATTATATCACTTGCTCCTGAAGTGCTTTAAAATGAAAAGATTATGTTTTTAAAAAAAGGTGACAAAGTATCTGTTCGTGGAGGAAAAGATCGCGGAAAAACCGGGAAGATTCTTCAAGCATTTCCTCAAGATGAATTAGTTTCAGTTGAAGGAGTGAATATTATGGTGAAACATTTGAAGAAACGACGTCAAAATGAAGCTGGCAACAAGATCGAATTTCCTGCGCCGATTTCTATAGCACGTTGTCAACTCATCTGCCCATTGTGCGGTTTATCCTCTCGGCGAGGATATAAAATTTTAGAAAATGGAAAGAAAGAAAGACAATGTAAAAAATGTCATGCCAGTTTTCGTTAAAGGGCGAATTCTATAAGAATTGATTCAATAAAAAAATTATCAACGCCGGTAAGTTATTCAAAAACATGAAATCGATATATCAACAATATCAAAAAGAAATTATTCCAGAACTCAAAAAGCGTTTTGGATATTCAAATTACATGGCTTGTCCCCGTGTTGAAAAAGTTACCATTAATGTTGGGTTAGGACGAGCACTGCAAGATAAATCTCTTCTTGATGTTGCAAAAAAAAGTTTAGAAAAAATTACTGGACAAAAACCTGTTGTAACTCGGGCCAAAAATTCCATTGCTGGATTTAAAATTCGTAAGGGTCAAATAGTTGGTATGAAAGTAACACTTCGTGGTAAAAGAATGTATCATTTTTTGGAGAAATTATTAAAAATAACATTTGCGCGTGTTCAAGATTTTCGCGGTATTTCAAAAAAAACGGTTGATACTCATGGAAATCTTTCTGTAGGAATCCGTGAGCATGTGGTTTTTCCAGAAATAGAATCAGAAGATATTGAACATATTCATGGATTGGAAATATCTGTTACAACGACCGCAAAGAATCAGCTTGAAGGATTAACATTATTTCAATTATTAGGATTTCCATTTAAGGAAGAATAACATGGCAAAAACTTCACAATACGTAAAATCTTTTTTAAAGTCGCCGAAGTTTTCTACACGGATTATTCGACGTTGTTGGCGTTGCGGCCGATATCGAGGATTCATGCGCAGATTTCAGTTGTGCAGAATTTGTTTTCGAGAGCTGGCCAACAAAGGAGAAATTCCTGGTATTACAAAGGCGAGTTGGTAGTTTTAAGTATTATTTTTATGATGACAGATCCAATTGCTGATTTTCTTACACGCATTCGAAATACCTATGCGGTAAAAAAAGAAGAAGTATGTATTCCATATTCAAGGGTTAAATTTGAATTGGCAGAATTAATGCGATCGCTTGGGTATTTGGGAGAGGTTAAAAAGATTGAAGAAAATAAACGGCCATGCCTTCTGCTTCGGCTGAAATATGATTCAAATAACAGGCCCGCAATTCATCATCTTGAAAGAATGAGCAAACCCGGAAGACGTGTGTATCTTAAAAAAGACGCGCTTCCGAAGATTTTGAATGGTTATGGAATTGCGATTATTTCTACTTCACATGGAATCATGACCAATATAGAAGCAAAAAAGCGTGCTTTGGGCGGCGAACTTATCTGTGAAATTTATTAAATATTATGTCACGAATTGGAAAAAAACCAATTTTACTTCCGGAAGAAGTGATTGTCTCTCTCAATGAGGGAGAAGGAATGATTACTGTACAAGGAAAATTAGGTTCTCTTTCTCGAAAAATTCACCCGCACGTGATTGTGAAGAAAGAAGAAAAAACAATTCTTTTAGAAGTGAAAGATAAAGAAGTAAAGAAAGATAATGCTCTTTGGGGATTGTTTCGAACACTTCTCGCGAACATGGTTCATGGAGTAACGCATGGTTGGGAAAAGAAGCTTGAAATTAATGGAATAGGATATAAATTTGCTGTTTCAGAAAAAAATATTACTCTCAATGTCGGCTTTTCTCATCCAGTAATATTTGAATTGCCAGATGGCATTATAGCAAAGATCGAAAAAAATATTTTAACTCTTAGTGGTATTGATAAAGAACTTGTTGGAGAAGTGGCCGCAAAGATTCGTAATATTCGACCACCTGAGCCTTATAAAGGAAAAGGGATTAAATACGTCGATGAAGTTATTCGGAGAAAAGCCGGAAAGACAGGAAAAGCCGGCGCCTAAAAGAAATACTATTTTATGAACAAAGAACGTCAAAAAATAAAGAATTGGCTTCGAAGAAAAAAACGGGTTCGAGCCAAAATTGTTGGAACAAAAGAAATTCCGAGATTAAATGTGTTTCGGTCGATTCAGGGAATAAGAATTCAGCTTATTGATGATCAAAAAGGTCATACGCTTTTTTCTTTAAATCATAAGGCAGTTGCAGATGCTAAAGGAACAAAAACAGAAAAATCTCGATTGCTGGGGAAAAAGGCGGGAGAAGAAATTTTAAAACTTGGATATTCTCAAGTTGTTTTCGATCGAGGAGGGTTTCTTTATCATGGAAGAATTCAGGCCTTTGCTGATGGCGCTCGAGAAAGTGGACTTATTTTTTAATTGTGATATTAGAATGCAGTGAATTTTATGGAAAAGAAAAATAAAAAAAATCAGAAAAATCGAAAAGAAATCGGCGGAATGGAATATGAACAACGTATTCTGGATCTGGCTCGTGTCACTCGTGTCATGGCAGGAGGAAAAAGAATGCGTTTTCGCGCTGCTGTTGCTGTTGGTGATCAAAATGGCATGATTGGTGTTGGAGTAGCAAAAGGCGCTGATGTTACTTTGGCAGTAAATAAGGCAGTTCATGGAGCAAAGAAAAACATGGTCAAAGTTCCTATACTTAAAGGAACAATTCCGCATGTTGTAAAAAGTAAATATGGCGCCGCGAGAATTCTGTTAAAACCAGCTCCAATGGGAACTGGTGTGAAAGCAGGAGGAGTTCTTCGTCTTATAATTCAAGTTTCTGGCATTCCTAATGTTGTCGGAAAAATTCTTGGAAGCAATAATAAAATTAATAATGCACGAGCTTTTATAAAAGCTGTAGAGTCATTTTTGCCTCGCTCATCAAAACGTGCTTCAAAGGTATGAAAATTCATGAACTTCATCCATCAGAAGGCGCTCGAAAAAAAAAGAAACGCGTTGGACGCGGAAATGCTTCAGGGAAAGGAACTTATAGCGCTCGCGGAATCAAAGGTCAAAAGTCACGTACTGGCGGACGAAAAGGTCTTATACTCAAAGGACTTCGCAAAACTATTAAAAGGATTCCAAAAAAGCGAGGATTCAAAAGTTTGAAACCGTCATGGGATATTGTGACGCTTAAAACATTGGATCACTATTTTGATAATGGAGAAATAATCACCATAGAACGTTTGAAAGAAAAAAGTATTATTGGTAGAATAAAAAAAGGCGTGAAAATTATCGGTAAAGAAGCAATCAAGAAAAAATTTCAGCTCGAAGTTCATGCCATTTCAGAAGGAGCTAGAAAAGTTATTGAAAGCCATGGTGGTGAAATAAAACTTCTTTAAATATTATGAATGCTTTAATACGGATTTGGAAAATTCGTGATTTACGATGGAACATCTTATTTGTTCTTGGAATGCTTGTTATTTTTCGAATTGCCGCTCATATTCCGGTTCCTGGTATTGATCTTGAAAATCTCCGTTCATTTTTTCGTTCCAATGAAATACTTGGACTTGTAAATCTTTTTTCTGGCGGAACGATGGAAAATTTTTCTATCGTAGCTCTTGGTGTTGCTCCCTATATTACCGCTTCGATTATTTTACAACTTTTGACCATGATTTTTCCTCGGCTTGAAGCTTTAAGTAAAGAACCTGATGGTTACAGAAAAATTAATAGGTATACAAGATATCTTTCTGTTCCGCTTGCTTTGCTTCAATCTTATGGATTTATCGCTCTTTTACGGCAATCATCACAATTTCAAATTGTGCTTGACACTGGTTTGTTTCGCATGATAGCTACCATGATTACTTTGACGGCTGGAACAGTTTTTCTTATGTGGATTGGTGAACTTATTTCTGAGAAAAAGATTGGCAATGGAATTTCCATTCTTATTTTTGCAGGCATTATTGCTGCCATGCCACAGACTATACGAAATACTTTAGTAACTTTTGACTCATCTAAGACCATTGATATTCTCATTTTTCTTTTTATCGCAGTTATTACTATTGTGGGCGTGATTGTGATTACTGAAGGACAACGAAATATCCCAGTATCTTATGCGCGTCGAGTTCAAGGATTGCGATCATATGGAGGAACACAAACCCATCTTCCTCTTCGAGTAAACATGGCAGGAGTTATTCCTATTATTTTTGCTATTTCTGTGCTTCTTTTTCCTCCTCTTCTGGCGCAATTTTTTGTTCATGCGAGATCGCAGTGGCTTGTCATTGCTTCAGAAAAGGTGATTCAAATTTTTCAAAATCAGCTTTTTCATGGTATTTTTTATTTTCTTTTGGTGTTTGGTTTTACGTATTTTTATACAGCAGTGGTTTTCCATCCAGATCAGATTGCCGAGAATCTTCAAAAACAAGGTGGTTTTATTCCTGGAATTCGTCCGGGTAATCATACCAGTCAATATCTTTCTCAAGTGACAAATCGAATTATGCTTGCAGGAGCTCTTTTTTTAGGGATTATTGCTATTCTTCCTGTGTTGGTTCAATCTTTTACAGACGTAAAGACCTTAGTATTGGGAGGCACGAGTCTTTTGATCGTAGTGAGCGTTGTTTTAGAAATCATGAATCAAATTGAAGCGCAACTTACTATGCGCGATTACGAAGGGTTTTAATTTAAATTTATGGGTTTTTTTAGCGGATATTGGTTTCGTTCGAAACGAAAAGATCAAAATCAGACCATTTTTTGTAATGAAGAAGAAGTAAAAAATTTTTTTCGGGATTGGAATATGAAAGAAATTCTTAATACCGAAGAGCAACGGTCATTTGTTGAAAATATGTTTCTTCATTATTTGAATGATAGCGATCATGGAATTCAGGTTCGTGAAATTGAAGAAAATATTCTTCCTCTGATCGCTCAACATGCGAACGGGAATCCACTTTCATTTTCTGATTTTCAGAAACTCAAAAAAAAGTTTCTGTCATTATGAATATTTTTAAAATCGTATTTATTGGACCGCAAGGCAGCGGAAAAGGAACGCAGGCATTTTTTCTTTCAAAAAAATTTCATCTCCCAATTATTTCTACTGGCGATCTCTTTCGTAATGAAGCAAAGAAAGATACGGAAAGAGGCAAAGAACTTTATTTATTTCTTACAAAAGGTCAACTTATTACCGATACGCTTACATGCGAACTTGTCCGCGAGAAATTTCGAGAAATAGAAAATGCAGGATATATTTTAGATGGGTTTCCTCGTAATTATGTTCAAGCTGAATTTTTGCTCTCATTCACAACGCCAACACATATTTTTGTGCTCGAAATAAGTGATGAAGAATCAATTCGAAGGATTGAGGAGCGATATATTTGCACAAAATGTGCAACGGTGTATCATTCGCGTTTTGATCCTCCCGTAAAAGATTTTGAATGCGATCATTGCGGCGGAAAACTCAAAAAACGATCTGACGACACAAAAGAAGCATTAATAAAACGACTGAAAATTTACCATAAAGAAACTGAACCCATTCTTTCTGTTTTTAAAGAAAAAGGTTTTCAAATTATTTTTATAAATGGAGATAAAACTATAGAAGAGGTTCGAAAAGAAATCGAAGCAGTTTTTTGTTAATAAATATGTAGGAATATATGATGTGGTTTTTGTATCGGTGTTGACGGACGCAACAAGAGATACAAAAACCACATCATATATTCCTACATATAGAATGGTTAAATGAGCAATAATGGCAAGAATAAAAACAAGAAAAGAGATTCAGATTTTAAAAGAAGGCGGAAGCATTCTCGCTGAAGTGCTTCGATTACTTATTTTAGAAATTCGTCCAGGGTTAGATGTTTCTCATTTGAATATTCGCGCGTCTGAATTTATGCTAGAGAGTGGCGGAAAACCATCTTTTTTGCACTATAAACCACATTTTGCGCTAATTCCATTTCCTGCAGCGCTTTGTGTTTCTATCAACGAAGAAGTAGTGCATGCACCTGCAAATATTTCGCGCAAATTGAAAGATGGGGATATTGTGAGTATTGATATTGGCATGGAATACCTTGGATTATTTACTGACATGGCTGTAACCATTGGAGTAGGAACCATAACACATCAAGATCGCAAACTTATTCGTGTTACAAAAGAAGCGCTTGATCGCGCTATTGAAATTGTCCGGGACGGGGTTTCGCTTGCCGAGATTGGCAAGGTCATACAAAAATATGTTGAGAAGGAAAACTTTTCTGTGATTCGTTCGTTGGTTGGTCATGGTGTGGGTCATGCAGTTCATGAAGAGCCAGCTATTCCAAATTATTATGATCCGCTTCTTCGTAATGAGCGCCTGAAGGCTGGCATGGTTATTGCGCTTGAACCCATGGTGGCTTTTGGATCTTTTGAAATAATCATAGATAAAGATGGCTGGACAGTTCGGACAAAAGATGGTCGCCGAGCGGCGCATTTTGAACATACTTTGGCGGTTACAGAAAATGGCGCTCAGATTCTCACTGAATAATTGTTATGCTGATTTTAGGAATTGATTATGGAAAACGAAAAATAGGTTTAGCCATAGCTCCGCAAAATGGAACTGTTGCTGTTCCCTATGCAATTCTTCGCGTGGAAAATGATACTGATGCTTTAGAAAAAATAAAAAAAGTTTTAGAAGATGAAAATGTTGTTAAGATTGTTGTAGGATTTCCTATCTCGTTTTTAACAGAAGATGAGCTCAATAAAAATGCAAAACTGCGCGATCGAAGCGAATCCTGGCTGCAAGAGATACAATATTTTATAAAGAAACTTCAAAAAGAAACAAGAATTCCGATAGAAATTTTTGATGAGCGTATGTCTACAAAAGAAGCTCAAAAACTTTTGCGAGGTGAAAATGTTAAAGATGATGATGCTGTTGCTGCTATGATTATTCTTCAGAGTTATCTTGACAAGAATTTATGAACAAATCAGGCCGTCCTAATAATTGTCATTCTGAGCCAAAGGCGAAGAATCTGTTTCCACAAAAATATCTCATATTATAGATTCTTCCCCCGCCCTTCGCGCCTGCCTGCCGGTAGGCAGGAAGAGCGGGGTCAGAATGACAAAAAGTGAATTGACGGACAGTCTGATGTTTTTTATGTTTTTTCATGTTCACGGAATTATTCTTCGCGATCAGCCCTTTCGAGAACACGACCGAATTTTTTCATTATATACAAAAGAACGTGGAAAATTAGAAATTCGAGCTGTTGGAGTGCGAAAAATTCGTTCACGTCTTGTTTCGCAGCTCGCGCTTCCGAAGATATCTCAGTTTTTTTTGGTGAATTCTCGATTTCTTCCTAAAGTTATTGGAGTTGTGTCTCTGAAAAATCTTTCCAATATTTTTTTAGAAGAGGAGGCTATTCAATGCACACGATTTTTATTGTATCTTGTGGATCGATTCACAAAAGAAGGCGTAATTGATGAAGAAATTTTTTTTCTTTTGCAAATCTCGCTTGAAGATCTCAATGAACTCGCCCGATCCGGAGTAAAAGATGCCATGCAATATGAGGAACTCGCGCGAGTATTTTTTTTGAGTTTTGTCTCATTGCTTGGATATTCTCCGAAACGCGAGCAATGTTTTCTTTGTCGGCACGCGACTCTTTTGGAGGAACGTTTTGTTGTGGAACAAAATATTGTGCTTTGTCGTCTATGTACAAACAAATTTCAGTTTTTAGAACAACATTCTCATGTGTATTTAAGTTTTATTCATCTTTTAGAATTTACGACCTAAAATTATCAAAGGTTTATCATGAAACGCGGGGTTTACTTTTTTTTTCAATGCGATACAATAAACAAATTATTATATGAAAAAAACATATCATACAAAAATTTCTGATCTCATTGGGGAGAATGTTATTTTGCAAGGATGGGTGCATGCTATACGCGATATGGGAAAAGTGCTTTTTTTAGATCTTCGTGACAGTACTGGCATTGTTCAGGTAGTTTTTGCGCCTCGCGATACAGATGAGGATGTACGAGAACTTGTCAAAAGTGTTCGTCCTGAATATGTTGTTGAAATTCATGGAATCGTTCAAAAACGCGCTCCCAAACAGGTGAACCCAGAACTGAAAACAGGAACTGTCGAGGTTTTGGCAAAACAGATGTCGATTTTGAATTCTTCAAAAACGCCTCCGTTTGAACTTGATAAAGACACGCAAGCTATAAATGATGAACTTCGTTTGAAGTATCGATATCTTGATCTTCGCACTGAACGCATGTTGCGGAATTTGACGATGCGCCACAAGGTTTTTCTTTATATTCGAAATTATCTTTCCACAAGAGGTTTCCTTGAAGTGAATACGCCTATTCTTACAAAGTCTACTCCAGAGGGCGCAAGAGATTATCTGGTTCCATCACGTGTTCATAAAGGAAAATTTTTCGCGCTTCCGCAATCACCGCAACAATATAAACAACTTCTTATGGTTGCTGGAATAGAGAAATATTTTCAGATTGCTCCATGTTTCCGCGATGAAGATTCTCGCGCTGATCGCTCGCCAGCAGATTTTTATCAGGTTGATATTGAAATGTCATTTATTCAACCAGAAGATATTATGAATCTTGTGGAAGATATGTTTAGCGCATTGATTGGAGAACTTTTCCCCACAAAACACATTACACAAATTCCTTGGCCGCATATTTCTTGGCATGATTCAATGGAAAAATATGGCAATGATAAACCAGATATTAGAAAAGATAAAAATGATTCCAACGAACTTGGTTTTTCGTGGATTGTTGATTGGCCCATGTTTCAAGAACAAAAGGCAGATGATTTTTTTCACGGCGTTGGAAAAAAAATAGCCCCTATGCATCACATGTTTGTGCTCCCGCGCGAAGAAGATCTTTCGCTTCTTGATTCTGATCCGCTCAAAGTGACTTCAACTCAATATGATCTTGCGTTAAACGGATATGAGCTTTCCAGTGGCAGTTTAAGAATTCATGATCCAAAAATTCAAGAAAAAGTTTTTGATATTATTGGATTTACAAAAGAGGATACAAAAAATTTTCAACATCTTCTTACGGCATTTGAATATGGTGTTCCGCCACATGGAGGCATTGCTCCAGGACTTGACCGTTTTTTGCAAATTCTTCTTGGCGAAAAAGGCGTAAGAGAGGTTATTGCTTTTCCGCTTTCAGGCGACGTTCGTGATCCTCTGATGGGCGCGCCTTCGACGGTTACTCAAGAACAACTTAATGAACTTGGAATAGAGCTCAAAAAATAATATCTATGCAAGAATTTCATTTAGAGCAATTTCAAGGCCCGTTAGATATTCTTCTTTCTCTTATTGAATCAAAAAAACTTGATATCACAAAAATTGCGCTCGCGGAAGTGACTAAACAATATCTGGAGATTCTTGAATCAAAAGAAGATAGCATGCCTTTGGAAGAGCTTGCGGATTTTCTTCTGGTTGCTTCACGACTTCTTCTTTTAAAATCGCGCGTTCTTCTCCCGTTTTTTTCTTTGGAGGATGAAGAAGAAGTACATTTGGAAAAGGAGCTTCGGATGTATAAATTGTACATTGACGCGACAAAGGAAGTAGAAAAAATTTGGAAATGCGATAGTAGATCTTTTGCGCGAATGCGGAAAATAGAAAAGGGGAGCGTGGTATTTTCTCCGCCAGTTGGCTGTACTCCAACTGTTTTACAAAAAACTTTTGAGCGTTTTCTCAAAACTCTTGAACCATTTCGAACTCTTCCAGAAAAAATATATAATCGAGTTGTAAGTTTACCGGACAAAATTGAAGCTATGCGAAACCTTTTACGCATTCAGAAGAAAATATTTTTTCATGTTCTTTTCGAAGAAAATACACATCCATCACACATCGTTATAAGTTTTTTAGCTATTTTACAACTTTTAAAAGAAGGACATATTATGACGCGTCAAAAAGGATATTGTATGGATATTGAAATTATACGTGTATAAATTTATGATACGATCTCAGAGGGAAAGTCAGCTTGAGAGTATTCTTTTTGTTTCTTCAAAACCGCTCAGATGGAAATTTCTTACGAAACTTCTTGGTTTTGAACACAAAGAATTACTTGAAGACGCTCAAAAACTTGAATGCCAATATCGGCAAGAAAAAAGTGGAATCGAGCTTGTAATGAATGACGAGGAAATACAAATGGTATCAGCGCCTCGAAATGTTGGAGTGGTGAAAGCATTTTTTCGAGATGATTTGACTGGAGAACTGACTCGCCCATCATTAGAAACTCTTACTATTATCAGTTATCGTGGCCCAATTACCAAAGCAGACTTGGAAAAAATTCGAGGAGTCAACTGTAGTCTTATTTTACATCATCTTTTGCTTCGTGGGCTTATTGTAGAAGAGGAAAATAAAAAAATTTTTCAAACTCAATATCAAGTGAGCGTGGATTTTTTAAAATTTTTGGGAATTTCGCGTATAGAAGAATTACCTCATTTTTTAGAGCTGTCAAATGACGAAATTATTCAAGAACTTTTAAAAAATTCTTCTGATCCAATTTCTTGAATTTTTTTAATAGGTTTTTATGCTGGCCAAATTATTTTTTTCTCTTTTTTTTGTTCCATGGACGCTTGGAACTTCGTTTGGAGGATCCTTTATTGTCGAACCAGGGATTGAAACAACTGCATCGGCATATATTGTTCAAAACTCCTCAAATCATACAACCGTGCTTCAAAAGAACGCGCAAACTCCATTTCCCATGGCATCGCTTTCAAAATTAATGAGCGCAATGGTTTTTCTTGATAGTAATCCAGAATGGGAAAAAATTATGGAAATTTTGGGAGAAGATGATCGCATTGGCGGAAAATTATATATTTTTCCTGGAGAAAAACTCACAGTAAAAGATTTGTTTTATGGAGCATTGGTAGGTTCAGCAAACAACGCGACCATGGCTTTGGTTCGAGTTCTTGGAATAAGTGAAGAAGAATTTATTAAAAGGATGAATGAAAAGGCGCAATTTCTTGGAATGAAGAATACTATTTTTTATGATCCAACTGGTTTAAATCCAAAAAACGCAGGAAGCGCGGAGGATATTATTTTGTTGTTGAATGTTGCTATGACATATAAACCAATAAAAGACGCGCTTCAAACTCGTACTTATGAATTTTCTACTTTAAATACCAGAGAACAACACAGAATTAAAAATACTGATGAACTTCTTGGAAGTTTTTTAAATGAAGCGCCATACAAATTTATTGGAGGCAAAACTGGATATCTCGATGAAGCTGGTTATTGTCTGGCGGCAAAAGTTCAAAAAGGAACACAAGAATTTTCTGTTGTAGTGCTTCATTCAAAAAGTTCAAGTTCTCGTTTTTTAGAAGCTAAAGCGCTTCTTTATTGGGCGCTTTCACATTGAAGTAACATGATGCTTGCGGTATAATACATAGAGTAAAAATGAATCTTTATCATCTAGATAAGAAGAAATTTTAAAACTATGAATAAGATTCTTGTCATTGCTAATTGGAAAATGAAACTTAAGCGAACAGAATCTGTTGAGCTGGCACAAAAGTATAACGAGGCTCTTGCACAATATACAAAGAAATATGAATTAGTTATTTGTCCTTCTTTTGTGGCTCTTGGAGATGTTGTCAAAATAAGCAAACTGTCTTTGGGCGCGCAAAATATGTCATGGCAAATGGAGGGCGCATTGACAGGAGAAATTTCTCCCATAGATCTTTTGGAGATTGGATGTAAATATGTTCTTCTTGGGCATTCAGAAAGAAGACTTTTTCTTGGAGAAACTGACATCATGGTTGCCAATAAAGTAAAAATCGCCCTTGACATTGGACTTATACCGATTGTATGTGTTGGTGAAACGTGGGAGGAATTAAGTGAAGGGAAACGTGATATTCGACTCATGCAACAATTACGTGCCATATTTCAAAATATCGTTTTATCAGAAAATAGAAGAGTTGTTATTGCGTATGAACCCATTTGGGCTATTGGTTCTGGAAAAAATATTGATCCCAAAGATGCTTTTTCCGCGGCGCTTCTTATTCGTCATACCCTTCGAGATTTTTTTCACGAAGACGCACTTCTAAATCAATTTTCTTTTATTTATGGAGGAAGTGTTTCGGCAAAAAATGCGCATGAATATTTTGCTCCGGATTCTCTTCGCGGAGTTCTTGTTGGCGGGGCATCTTTAGAACTTGAAAGTTTTTTGGGTATTATTGAAAACATAGCAAAATATGTTTAATGTTATTCCATTTTTTATTATTATTACATCGTTCGTTGTTCTTTTTGTTCTTGTACTTCGCCATCTTCCAGATATTTCATCACTTCGGCTCGAAACACTTCCTGAAGAAAGAGAACGAAAACAAAAAGAACATATTTTAAATCAAAGACTTGCGCGGAAGATAAATTCTTTTAAAGAATGGGCTCGAAAACGATCTCGTCCTTTGCTGTGTTTTTTTCGCGAACAATTTTTTGGTTTATATAAAAAAATTCTTCATTACGAAAATATTCATAAAGAAAAAAACGTAAACGCAACTCATTCTGAAATAAACGATATACCAGATGATATTTCTTCTCTTCTTTTCCGCGCGGAAGAATTTTTAGAAAAAGATCAATATGACGAAGCTGAAAAAATTTTTATCGAAGTCATTAAAAATGATTCAAAAAATATTTCTGCTTATTCTGGACTTGCTCTTTTGTATCAAAAAAAAGGGGATTATGATCTTGCTTTTGAGACGATTCAATATCTTGTAAAAATCCAACCATCACATCCAAAATTTCTTGACGCATTGGCGGAGTTAAGTATAATAAGAGGCGATAAAAAAAGCGCCCAAGAAGCGCTTTTGCGTTTGAAGGAAGTAAATCCAGATAACGCGAAAATAGAAGTATTCCAAACGCGTATTGAACAAATGCCGACATAGCTCAGTGGTAGACCTGCCCGCCAAGGCCTGCGCCGCCCTAGCTCAATGGTAGAGCAACTGTTTTGTAAACAGTAGGTTCGCGGTTCGATCCCGCGGGGCGGCTCAGTCCTAGGCGCTGGCAGGCGGGGCAACTGTTTTGTAAACCGTAGGTCATTGGTTCCCCGCCCGACTGAACGATTTCAGTCGTTCGGGCGGGAAGCCCGATGGGTGGCTCCAGTTTTTGGGTCGGTAGCGAAGCGGTCAAACGCATGTGACTGTAAATCACACGGCTTACGCCTTCGTAGGTTCGAATCCTACCCGGCCCACCAAAATTTGATTTTTTTCAATTTTGGTATTATAAAAATACCATACACACTTTGTCTTTTTTTTGGAAAAATGCTAGAATAATAAAAATTTTAAGCAAACTTTTCCATGCGTCGATTTTTCTTTATTTTTTTTCCGAGCTTGCTCGTTTCGAGTATCTTTTTTCAAATTACTCCGATCCATGCGCAAGATATTTCTCTTTTTGCTAATGATATTATTGAAGGATTTGAAGGGAATCTCACTGCTGGATGTGTAGAAAATGGAGATTGTACCATTTGTGATTTTATTGTCTTTGGTGTGCGAGCCACACGATGGATTTTAGGAATTGCCGGAGCTGTAGCGCTTCTTCTTTTGGTGATTGCTGGATTATTTCTTATTTTGAGCGCGGGAAATTCAAATATCGTTGAAAAAGCAAAAAATATTCTCAAAGGAACAATATTTGGTTTATTTTTTGTTCTTTTTTCATGGCAAATTATTAATATTATTTTAGTGCTTTTTGTGGTAAAAGACACAGAACCCCAAAAATCTGTGTTGGTGCGTCTTTGGGGTAATCCTTGGAATACGATTGCATGTACAGAATACAGCACTTTTCAACCAGTCAATTTAGTGCAACAAAGTATTGAAGCAGGTCCTTTAAGCACAACAGGAGCAACTGGAACCACAACTTTGTCATTAACCAATATTGGTAATGGCGGAATTAATAGAAAACAGTATGAAGGAATATCTGCTAGCCTTGAAACAAAATTAAAAGCGCTTGATCTTTTAGTACCAGCTGGATCGGCGAAAATCGAAAGTCTTTCGGATGACAATATTTTCTTCAATCAATGTTATCGCCAAAACGGTGTCTGCGCGTCAGCGTGTCAGCATGGCGGCGGCGATTGTAATTCAGGTCATTATGGTCCAAAAAATGTTAATTTTGATTCAACTCATCCGCCAGCAACTTGCGCTGTGGATCTTTCTGCAAATGGTTTTATGACTTATACTGCGTTGGAAGATTTAGCAAGACAATCTGGTTTTATTTTTGTTCAATGTGAGAAAAACAAACAACGAGTTGATTGTTCAAGCACTGGTAGCAATACGCCTGATCATCTTCATGCTGATCTTCGATGTCATTTATAAAAAAGATACAGTGTTTGAATTTAGAAAATACTCTTGAAATAATTGAAAATTCATGATATTTTCTTTAAAAGCGCATTTTTATGCGTTTTTCTTGACCTTTGCCGACATAGCTCAGTTGGTAGAGCGCATCCATGGTAAGGATGAGGTCCGCGGTTCAATCCCGCGTGTCGGCTCAGTTGGTACCCGCCCGAACGTGCTGAGCGGCACGCTCGGTACGGGCGGGGAGCGTCCCGCAGTATTGCGGGAATGTCCGCGGTTCCCCGCCCGACTGAACGACTTCAGTCGTTCGGGCGGGAATCCCGCGTGTCGGCTCCATTTTTGGAATGATTAAAGTAAACTCAAATTTATGTCTATAATGGAAAATCTTATTCAGTTTGAATGTTCTTCTTGCAAACGCTTAAATTATTCTTCCTTCAAAAATAAAAAGAAATTGAAGGAACGTTTGCTTCTCAAAAAGTATTGCCGATTTTGTGGACATCATACTGAACATAAGGAAACAAAATAGTGGTAAAGAAAAGTTATAGGATTTTTTAATCTTATAGCTCAATACGGGCGTAGTTAAATGGTATAACTGCGGTCTCCAAAACCGCTGTCGGGGGTTCGATTCCTCCCGCCCGTGCTGATAAACTGCGGTCTCCAACCCCGCTCCTCTCGAGGGGCGGGGCGATTCCTCCCGCCCGTGCTGATAAACTGCGGTCTCCAACTTTTAAAGAATTTTCATTATTCAAAAAACGTGATATAATTTATTGCATGTTGATTTATTAAAATACATGGCAGTGTTTTTATTTTCGCATCATTTTTTTCAAAAGAGAATTTTATTTTTTGTCATTTTTTTAGGAATTATTATTTTTTCACTTTTTTATTCTCGTACGCTTTTTGCTGCAGGGATTTCAGTTGGCGGTCGCGTGCTTTTTTCTACGCCTTATAATTGTCCTCCTGGAAGTCCATCTCCTGTGGTAGGTCAAAAAACAAATGTGCTTCGTGCAAGTATGCTGACGCCATTCCAATTTTTTGTTCCAGCAACTTTTCTTCGACCATTGCTTTCGGGCAGATATTTTTTAGGAAAAGCCCTTCTTCAAGGACCATGCGGAGCGCAACCAATGCTTCCGTTTACCACAAGCCCGCGGTAATGAAATTATAGATAAGAGAATTTGTTTGTATTTTGTTTTTATATGTGGATTTTTATTGTGATCTGTGGACATTTTTTTAATGCTTTAGCATTTCTTATTGATAAGTATCTTCTCTCTTCAAAAATTCCACATCCACTGGTGTATTCGTTTACTATTGGCGTTCTTGGCCTTTTTGCATTTCTTTTTGCTCCATTTGGTTTAGAGATATTGCCAAAAGAAGAGCTTCTTGTGAGTTTTATCTCTGGCGCGACATTTATTCTTGCGCTTAATTTTTTCTTTCGAGCATTACAAAAGGGCGATACTTTGAGAGTTGTCACATTTGTTGGAGCCACGCAACCAATCATTATTTTTTTGTTAGCATTTTTTTATTTAGGCGAGCGTTTAGCGCAAAAAGAATTTTTTGGTTTCGTTTTGCTTTTATTGGGAGGAATATTTATAACTCGGGAAAACAAGAGTACATCGAAAAGACTTTTTTCTTTTTGGGTTAAGAATGCTTTTTTTTCCGCGCTTCTTTTCGCAATTTCTTTCGTGCTTATAAAAGATGTTTTTAATGAAACCAATTTTCTTTCTGGTCTTATTTGGAGTCGATTGGGTGGCGGTGTTATGGCAGGAATGTATCTTCTTATTCCAAAATTTCGTCGTATTTTATTTGAAGGGTTTCTTGCCGCCAAAGAGAAAAAGAAAACAGGAAGTTTGGTATTTCTTGGCCAAGTTTCTGGAGGAATAGGGTTTATACTTTTTTCTTACGCCATATCTCTTGCTTCGGTGACTCTTGTTCAAGCAACACAAGGAATTCAATATGGAATTCTTTTTATTATTATTCTTTTTTTGAGTTGGAAATTTCCGAATATTTTGCATGAAACTCTTGAAACAAAAACTGTAATCCAAAAAGTTTTTGCGATTTTTTTAATTAGCATTGGACTTATTTTTGGAGTTTTGTAGCTTTGTATGATTAAAGGTATTTTGAAAATTTTTTTTCGGTTGCTGATTATTTTGGTTCTTCTTCTAGTGGCACTTTTTTTCTTTCTTCGGGGAAGAGATTTTTCAAGTGAGGTTCCTCCACAATGGGGAGTGACCATATCAACGGTATATGCCAAACAACTTGGATTGGATCCGAAAAAACTTTTTCACGATATTATTGCTGATTTAGGAGTTAAAAAAATTCGAATTCCTTTGTATTGGCAAGATATTGAAATTTCTCCCGGAGAATATGACTGGTCGCTTATTAAAGATTTTTTGCTTGAAGCAGAAAAAAATAATGTCAAGGTTATTCTTGTTCTTGGAAGAAGACAACCTCGCTGGCCAGAATGTCATTCTCCATCATGGCTTCGCGAGAAGACCGAAAAAGAAATGCAAAAAGAGATTTTGCGTCTTATTAAGGATGAACTTCAAGAATTTAAAGATTATCCGGCTATTGAAGGTTGGCAAGTGGAAAACGAACCATTACTTCGGCTTTTTGGAAAATGTCCCTCGCCGGATCAGTCTTTTTTGAAAGAAGAAATGAAACTGGTTCGCGAGAATATTACGAAACCTCTTATTATTACTGATTCAGGAGAATTAAGTCTTTGGCTAAGAACCAGCCCGCTTACAGAAAAATTGGGCACCACCATGTATAGAGTTGTATGGAATCCTTTATTTGGATTTTGGGACTATGATTTTGTGCCGCCTGGAGTTTATACTGCGAAAGCATTTTTGGTAAAAAAACTGTATCCGAATCTTAAAGATGTGATTATTTCAGAACTTCAAGCTGAACCATGGGTTCCGGACGAATATTCTTCTGTAGTTGATATGCCACTTTCGCTTCAACAAGAAGTCTGGAGCGAGGAACGTTTTCGCGACACTCTTCAATATGCGCGTCAAACCGGTTTTCAAGAAATATATTTATGGGGAGTGGAATGGTGGTATTGGATGAAAGAAAAAAATAATAATTCAGAATATTGGGAGATTGCCAAAGAACTTTTTTCTGAAAATTAAAATTATTTTTATGGAAAAGAAAAAAAATGTGATTGTCTATTCAACACCAACGTGCCCATATTGTAAGATGGCTAAAAATTATTTTAAAGAAAAAAATATTTCCTACACCGAATATAACGTTGCCACTGATCAACAAAAGGCCGAAGAGATGATCGAAAAATCCGGACAAATGGGAGTGCCTGTGATTGATATCAATGGAAAAATTATTGTTGGGTTTGATCAATCGGAAATAGAAAAAATATTGATTGAATAAATAGTATGGAGATTATTCATTTGAGAAAAAAAAATGCTTTGGAAGTCGCAAGAAAAACAGTTTTTTTTCTCGAGCGCGGAGGAGTTATTTTGTATCCAACCGAAACTTTGTATGGATTAGGAGCGGACGCCTGGAAAAAATCTTCCATCCTGCGAGTGAAAAAAATAAAAAAAATTGAAGCAAAAAATCATCCATTCATTGTCTTGTCTCCATCATTTGAAATGGCAGAACAGTGGGTTTGTTTCCCCAGAGCCGCGAAAGATATTGCGAAAAAACATTGGCCTGGGCCGCTCACTATTCTTTTGTCCTTAAAAAAAACATGGTTTTCTCAATTCTCTCATCTCTCAGAAGACAACACGATCGCTATTCGTGTTTCTTCGCATCCATTTTTGTTGGAGTTATTTAATATTTTTCGTCATCCGCTTGTTTCAACATCGGCCAATCGCACCGGAGAAAATCCAATAAAAAATATTCGTGAAGCAAAGGAATGGTTTGAAGCAGAAAAATACAGCCCGGATTTATTCATTGATGCCGGTATCATCCACAACATTTTACCTTCCACAATTTTGGATGGAAGAAACAATGAACTGAAAGTGATTCGACAAGGAAAAATTCGATTATGAAAAAAGACGAAGTGAAAAAATTTCTTTCTTCGCTCCAAATATATCCCACTCGATCGTTAGGACAAAATTTTCTTGTGAATGAAAAAACTGTTGAGCGAATCGTGGCCGCGGCTGAGCTCACGGGAAAAGAAACTGTGCTGGAAATTGGCCCGGGTCTTGGGATGCTCACATCGGCGCTTCTTCAAAAAAGCCAAGAAGTTGTTGCGATAGAATATGAAAAAAAATTTGTTGAATTTTTAAAAAGAGTATTTGCAGATAAAAAACATATTCATATTCTTCATGGCGATGTTCGAACGTTTTTACGCAAAAAAGTTTTTCCGATAAAAACGCAAGACTATGTTTTGGTAACCAATTTGCCTTATCATATCACCGGATATTTTTTTGAACATATTTTTTCCATGAAACATCCTCCAAAAAAGATCATCATTATGATTCAAAAAGAGGTTGCAGAACGTATTTTTGCCAAGCCGCCAAAGATGGCGCTTGCTGGTTTTTTTGTTTCTTGGTATGCAAAAGGCAAATTTCTTTTTCGAGTGCATAAAGAGCTCTTTTGGCCCATGCCGAAAGTTGAAAGCGCTGTAATATCGCTTGATCTTTATCAAAATCCATTAGAATTTTGGTCGCAAAAAGTAGGGTTTCAACTAAATGAGGAAGATGAAAAAAAAATTTTTCAGCTGGTTCGACTTGGTTTTTCGCAAAAACGAAAACAGCTTGTAGGACTTCTTTGCCCGAAAAAAGATGATCGCGAAAGAGTGAAAATGGCCTTGCAAAAAATCGGAAAAATCGAAACGAGCCGCGCTCAGGAATTTAAAGTAGAGGATTGGATTGTCCTTCAAAAAGTATTACAAAAAGATTTGACATGAAGCTCGAGAGATGTTTTGCTTCGCTTCTAATGTTATGATATACTAAAAGAGCACTTGCTAAAAATATTCGCATGCAAGAATATTTTCCTCTCTTACCAGGAACTCATCCGCCAAAATATGTGGTAGGGATATTTTTGATTTTTATTATTGTTGTTTTTGGATTGGCCTTTTTTCAAATTCGGAGCTCAATTTATGGCGCGTTTGATAATTATAAAGGCAATACTGAAGCCGCGAAAAACGCTGATGCCGAATTTCTTGCGGCCATGGCAAAACTCGAAGAAGAACAGAATAAAGATACTGACAAAGATGGACTCTCTGATTATGAAGAGCAGTTTTTGTATGGAACAAGCCCGTATTTAAGTGATACTGATTCTGACACATTTTCAGACAATGTTGAAGTAGAAAAAGGATCAAATCCTCTTTGTGCCGAAGGAACCAATTGCGATACAAAAGAGAAGGAAAGCGAAACTCCTGTAGCAGAACCCATAACTCCTCTAGAATTTTTGCCACAAGAAAAAAATGGAGAAGTATCTTTTATTCCTGATGGAAAAGAATTGCGAAATTTGCTTCTTCAGTCTGGAATTCCCGAAGAAGTTTTGCAATCATTTAGCGATGAGAATTTAGAAGAACTTTTTAAAAAAAGTTATAAAGACGTAAGTGAAGCCGGTCAAAAAACTGCTCAAGAATTAGAACAAAAAGCAAGCGATTCTCCATTAAAAAATTTTTCTTCCGAAGAATTTCAAAAAATTCTTTTAGAAGCACAAAAAAATATTAGTGGACAATAAAATTTCAGTGTAAACAAGCATGTATCAAAGTTTGAAAGATTTAAATACAAAATCATCACAGAATATCATGAAAAGATTTTTCAAAAATATTGTATTTATTTTTATTTTTGTTATTTTTTCATGCTATTCTTTTTTTGGAAATGCTTCTTTGGCGCTGGCTCAAGCTTATTCCTCTTTCAATGGACAGTATACAAAATCCGGTCCTGCATTTATGGAGGGTTATGCCCAAAATGTTTCTGGTCTTGAAGTTTTAGTGAACGATCCAAAACTTTTTGCCTCAGAATCTGTTTGGAAGCCGCTTAAAGAACATTGGGATGATGCTTTAAAATTTGCGGCTGGACTTGCCATTCACAGCGGGCTTCGGACATTGGTTTCTCAATGGGCGCATGATATTGCAGTAAAAATCGCTTCTGGAAACAAAGACGAAGGGCCATGGTACGAAGTGCGCAATCTTGATCAAATTGTTACTGATGCATGGCAAGGCGCTTTAGGACTTTTTATTGAAACTGTTGGTGAACAAACTTGGGGCGAATCATTTAATCTTTGTAATTTTGATCCGAGTATTAATATAAAAATTGCGTTGGGATTATTTAGCGATCTTTATAGCCCGGAACAACCGGAATGCAGTTGGAAAGAATTGACTGATAATATTACTCATCTTGGAGAGCTTGATGATGTAGAATGGACACAAGTTTTTAAAGATAGTATTACTCCAGAATCTTCTGAAGCCGGGGCTTTTTTGCGTTTAAGCGGCATTGCTCTTGAAGAACAGCAGCGGCAAAAACAACTTCAAACTGATTATTATAAAACAAAACAAGGATGGCTTGATTTTCGTGATGCTGCAGGATTTACTCAAACTCCAGCGGAAACAGCGCGAGAACTTCAAAGCGCTTCGTGGAAAGAGGTTTTTAGTATTGCTGGGAGAGCCACAGGAAATATTTTAGCAGATGCCGCAACTGTTTTTACCAATACTTTGGTTTCAGAATGGATCAAACGGCTTCTCTCTCCATCTGGGCAATTTGGGTCCACAACTCAATCAACAGTAATAGCACCGCTCTCACCAGATGCTCTGTCGTCCAGCGACGCAGAAGCTGTGACTAGAGGAGTGCAAGGAGCAGAAGAATATTATAAAGGACTCCAAAATGTTTCTTTTGTTGAAGGAGGTAATTTTGATGTTCTTCTTGAATTGGCTTCAGGCTGTTCAAGCGCTGAAAGTTGGAAATGTCGTCCAAATCAAAATGTTATCACAGAAAGTTTTCGAAGCGCCATAGAACAAGAATTAACTGTTGGCCAAGCTTTGGAGCAAGGAACTTTTGATGGCAACATTCCATTTGGTTTTGGCGAAGGAGGAAAGATATTAACACGCGAAGAAGGATATCCATATCGTTCCATTCTTATTTTGCGCAGGTATCGAATTGTGCCTGTTGGCTGGGAAATGGCTGCTGAGTACATTCGGCTTTATAGCAATGGAAAAAGTTATAGTTTAAACGAAATTGTTTCGCAATTTTCAAATATTGATTCTCCATTTTATGGATTTATTGATTCAAATTGGGTTTTAAAATCTCCGGCGAATTATTGTAAAAAGAAAGGAGCCGGATCAACGATTGCCGGCGTAAATGAAATTACCGGAACTGATTTGGATGGAGACGGAGATTTAGATATTCCCGCGAGTTTTTCGGTGATTCGTGACAATGATTATTGCGCTGATGAACGCGGATGTATTCGGGAAGATGAAAACGGAAAATGTTTACAGTATGGTTATTGCACTACTGAAGGACGAATATGGAATTTCGAGGGCGCGCAAAATTGTTCTTCAGAATTTCGAACATGTGAGGCATTTGCTGATCAAAATGGACAAACGGTCAGTTACTTGGCAAATACTCTTGATTACGAATTTTGCAACGAATCCAATGTTGGTTGCACTGCGTATTGTACGCTTTTTTCTCCAAAAGATAATGTATGGCGATGCACTCAAACTGAGCAAAGTTATAATTTGTGCGATAAAGTGAGCGGTTGCAGTGTTGATAATGGAGCTTGCACTATTTTATTTGGAGCTATTTCTTGCTCTGATAGCAGTGGAAGTATTCATTATTATGGCTCACCGAGAAAAGATGAAAATAATGATATTTATCTTGATAATGACGCGGAAAGTTGTGCAGAGGAAGAACTGGGTTGTTCATCTTTTTTTTCAATCAACTCCGGAACGAATCTTATTGCCAATTCTGGTTTTGAATATTTTGAACCAGGAACAAACGATTTCGCTGGTGTTGCGCTTATTTCTGGCGCTAAGCCAGAAGTTGAACGGGCCACTGTGCTCTCTGGCGAACAATCATTGCTTCTTTCCTCGGGTGGAACGCATTTGGGGTTGTCAATTCCAATCAAAACCAATCTTTCTTCCCGTATTTTCAGTTTTTCATTTTCTTCGCGAAATAGAAATGAAGAATCAAGCTGTGAAGGAATCGAATTAAGTATAAATGACGCCACAAAAATTACTCTTGCTTCTTCTTCAGATTGGGAACGCTATGGTCTGGTGCACACATTTGGATCTGATACTCTTTCAGATACCATTGTTCTTGCAATGCGTTCTGATAAAGCCGCTGATCCTTCGAAAGTTGGCTGTATTTTTGATGAATTTCAACTCGAAGAAAATAATGAACCAAATCGTTTTCATGACTATACGAACAATGCCAGCATAACTTTAAAAAAATCTCCGTCAGAATTTTTTTGCGAAGGATATACGGTTATGGTTCCTGATATTGAAGATCAATCAATCTGCGAGAGTAAAGGTTATTTTTGGCGAAACGATATTGCGCGTTGCGCAGAAAGTGGAAACGATGCGTGTAAAAATTTTGCGCTTTATTGTAGTGCCGAGGAGGTTGGATGCGAGCAATATTCTCCCACAAATGGCGATCCTTCTCTCACCAGCAATATTGGGCCGCTTGATAGTTGTCCATTTGAATGTGTTGGTTATGATACTTTTAAACAAGAGGCCACATTTTTTGAAGATAGTGTTTTTCCTTCTTATTTTATTCCGCAATCTGCGAATCTTTGCCAGGCGCAAGATGTTGGTTGTGATGAATTTACGAATCTTGATGAAATTGCTAAGGGTGGAGAAGGGCTTGAATATTATTCATATGGCCGTCAATGTAAAACAGATACTGAAAGTTGCGGCACTTTTTATTCGTGGGTCGGAAGTGAAGATAGCGGATATCAACTTCGAACTTATTCTCTTTTGACAAATCAGACTGGCTCACCAAGTGAAATTGAAAATGAACTTCTTCGAGTCTCTGGCGAATGTAATAGCGCTGATGACGCGATTTCTCATCCTGAGTGCAAACAATTTTTTGATGTTTTTGGTAACGAACATTACGCATTTTTACAAAATACATTAAGTTGCACTGACGCGTGCAGTCCATATCGAAAAACCATAATTGGAACAGTAGAAGGACCTTCTGACATCACTTCATGCAAAGAGCAAAACGGCGATTGGTCGAGCGATACCAATACATGTTATCTTTGCACAAAATTTAATGGCTCTTCTTTCGCACAAGAGGGCAATAGCGACACATTTAATGATAATACAAGTGGAAACGAGGCATGCATATTTCATTTTGTTCCTAATGAAGGAATAGAATGCTCGCCGCAAGCCGCAGGCTGTCGTGAATACACTGGCAATGCAGGATCAAATATTGTTACCACCTATCAAGATAATTTTGAATCAGGAACCAAAGACTGGTTTGGTGGAACAATTTCTGGAGAATCAACTGTTGTTGCCGGCCACTCATTAAAATTAGTTGATGGTGAAGACGTGGCTTCAGCAACGTGTCAATCAAATGTATGCGAAGAAGATAATGGATGTCTTTGCCAAGTGGAGGATTATTCATGTTATATTGAAAAAGGACAAAGTTTTTGTGGAATCGCGTATAATGCATTTTTTACTCAAGGAATTTACCGTTTGACTTTTTGGGCAAAAGCGCAAAAAGATATGCAAGCAACTCTCAAGATTCAAGGAACTGATTTTGATTTTTTTGCTGGAAATATTTCTCTTGATACCGAATGGAATCAATATACTTTTGGTCCTATAGAAATAAAAAATCCTTTGCCAAGAGACGCAAAACTTGTTGTCCAGAACGAGGAATCAACTTCTTTTTATATTGATAATGTTCAAATTCGCGAACTTGAAGATACTGTTTATGTTATTAAAAATTCGTGGAAAACTCCGGAATCTTGCGATCAAGATTCTTATGGCGCTCCGTCGCCTCAATATATGCTTGGTTGCAGTGAATATGAAAATAGTGAAGGCGAACTTTTTCATTTGAAATCATTTGAGTCGCTGTGCCGAGATGAAGTTGCTGGTTGTGAGGCTTTTATTGACACAGAAAATTCTTCCTCGCCTTTTGAAGAGAATTTTGGAGAAGGATCAAGTGAAATTACTGTAAAAGAAGATTCTGCGATCTTTTTAGTTGATGATGACAATAAAAAATGTGACAGTAACAAAGAAGGATGTTCAGCTTTTGGAAAACCTGTTTATGACAGTAATTACGCGCTTGAAGGATACACAACAGCATATCTTATCAATGATCCAGAAAAGTATGATGATATTCTTTGCAGTTCCAAAGAACTTTGGTGCGATGCTTTTGCCACAAATGCTGGAACTTCATATTTCAAAAATCCTCTTACAGATGTGTGTGATTTTCGAGAAGCAGGAAACGGAGATTCTACTGGCTGGTATCGTGTTGGTTCATCTTCTTCCGTGCCAGATTGCCCAGTACTGACTGATGAATGGGGGCAAAGTCTTCCGTCTTTTTCTGTGTGCCAAGGAGGAGAGAAAAACGGAAAAGCTTGTTATACAGATTCCGAATGCGATAGCGAAGGAATATGCGTAAGCCAACATTTTGTGGGACTTTGTCCGGCCACTGAATCTGGATGCACTGAATATATTGAACCAACATCCACTACGCAAAACAATAAACTTTTAAACTCTGGATTTGAGCTGGATGAAGACAGTAATGGTGTTCCTGATAGTTGGGACAGTCCGAAAGATCGTACTCATTATGACTACCAGGCCGTGGGGGAAAATGGAAAGAAAGCAGTCAAAATTGGCGATTTTGCCATTTCTCAAAAAATATCCCTTTCTTCCGGAATGGCATATACCATTTCGGCGCGTATAAAAAAAGAACGTAATTCAGGAATTGGATACGCGCTTTTTGGATTGCAAGATTGCAAAAATAGCGAAAAAAATACTGACACGCGTTTTCTTTCTCCAGACGGAAGTGTTGATGTTGTGTCTCCCGCCACAGCGCTTATCCGTATTTCAGATGAAACTGCCTCATCAGATTCGTATTTTTCTTTTAGCGGGAGAATTTCTGTAGCAGAATCAGTAACATGCGATTTTGTTGCGCTTTCATCATCAGACGATACGAACAATGTTTCGCAATATTGGTTTGATGAACTTGGACTTCGAGAGACTGAAAAATATTATAAGATTCGTGAGACCGTTGATACGCAAAGTTGTGCTGAGGTGGATTCATCCAATGGTTGTGTGCTTTTTCAAGATCGGGGAAATATAAATTATACTGAATATCAAAACCAGCTGGAAGAATATTTTACTAACTATCAATCAACTGATTTTGGAGTAACATTATCTTATGATTCTGATCAAACCCAAGAAGGAAACGCTCCAAGCACAAAATGCGCAAATGGAGTATATAATCCACTTTGCGATTCAAACATTATTCTTAAAGTGAAACCAGATCGTGAGTGCAAAGAATGGCTTTATTGCAGCACTGTTTCTGTAGGATATGATTTTGATACCGGGCAAACACGCGAGATTTGTTTGGATGTTGGAGCTTGCAGTGACATGGATGAAAATGGCAATTGCGTTGCTTTTGTAAATTTGGATTCAGAAAATTTGACTTTTAATAAAGGTTCAGTGGAACAGATGGCGAATCTGACAGGATACTCAAAAACCGGATATGATTGGGGCGCCGGAAAGATTATTGAAGGATATTATCCATCAGCCGAAATGAAACAAGTTGGAGGACAGGCAGGAGTTCCTAATGGAAACTTTGAAATTTTTTCAGCAACAAACGAGCCATTTGGTTGGCAAGGAAGAAGCACAAATGATTTTGAAAATGGTTATTATAGAGTCATAGGTTCAAGAGCTGATATTCAGCAAGCGCTGCAGGTTTCGATTTTAAGTCTTCCGCCAGATGGTTTAGCATTTCTTGAACTTCGTGGCGGACAAGAAATTATCTCGAGCGAAATCAATGTTTTCCCTCATACAGAATATACTCTTGGAGGCATTATTCACACAGCTTTGCTTTTTGGCGGCGTTGCCACTATCAAAATAGAAGAACTTGATGCTTTAGGAAATAGTATTGTTCCTCCTACTCCGCTTATTATAGTTGTTGGAGGACAAAATTGGACCAATGAAAACGCATATTGGATCACCAGTTCAAAAACTTCTAAAATTCGCATTCATTTGGAAGTTACCAATGATATGAGTGATGCAAAAAATACCAAAGTTGTTGTTGGAGATATTGCAAGTATTGTAGGAGTGAATCTTTCTGGAAATGCTTTTTTTGATGGTATTACATTAAACACCTCGCTTGAGATGCGAAATCCATATAAAACCTATGAAAGCGCTTTTCTTGATCAAAAATATATGAGCCGTTCTTGTAGATTGTACGCGGATCAAGAAGCGCCCGCGTGCAGTTATATTGATTCTGACGGATTTTTGAAAAGCGGATGGGAAGGATATTGTGTGGAAAGAGACCCGGAAAATCCTCAATTTTGCATTACCTGGTGGCCAGTGGATCAGATTGCTGGAAACAGTGTTGATGCAAACACATTTACCGCGTATAAAGATCGTTTCCCGCTTTATATGTGTATGGAATTTACTTCCAGAAAAAATGATTATCATGCAGAAACGCCAGTCAATACTGGACTTGATTCACAATGCACTGGAAGTAATATCAATTTAACATGGTCCGATGGAATCGCAAAAAGTTTTTATATGAATCAAATACAGGAAGTTTTGGTTTCTCGAGATGGCCGATCTGATCTTTCCTTAACAAACGCTAATAATTGGACAAACACTGATGCCGCGATTGCTTCAGGCGCTGGTTCGAGCGATTGTAATGGCGGACCAGAAGATTTTGATATTATTAAAAGTTGTTCTTGCCAAAATGTGAACATTGTTGAATCAGGTGGATCACAACTTATTTCTTATGCGTATGGCGCGAAGGCAGTATTTTCCGGTGGCGTGAATCCTCGATTTGATCATATTGAATTGATTGATCAAGTTATTGTTGACGGAAGCTTGACTCATTCTTGGAAAGGAAATGTACTTTTTAAACTTCAAGAAGGTTATTGCACAACAGTGGCTCAAGTTGTTTCGCCGTTTGGCGAGAGCAAAGCTTGGACTGAAAAATTAGATCCTTCAAGCAAATATCAAGTTTCTGGACTTCAATATACGTATCAAACAGATTTCGCGCCTTTTGGCGGAATTGTTCCGCCAAATCCGCAGGAAGATCCATTGCAATGGGATGGTTTGCAAGATGTTTTGGTGTGTGACAACGATTCAACCGTTGCTTGCACAAGTTCCAGTGAATGTCAAAATGGCGGAAATTGCACCTCAATATTAAATGAGGGAAATCAACCGATTCAATGGCAAGTTCCAGATACTGCGAGATTTTCGTCTCCATATCAAATTCGGTTTAATGCTCCTTATTCGTATAGTTCTGGAGACGCTTCTATTCCGTATCTGATGTGCAGTGAGACACCGCAAATGTGTTATTATGATGAGGATTGTCCCAATACTGGAGAGTCTTGTAATATTTCTACTGATCTTTATTCCAACAAAATCAATACTTATGAGGGAGCCGCAGAAAAAGTAAAAGGTATTTTTGCAAAAAGTTATGGCGTATGGGAATATCCAAAAGGAGTTTGTAATGAATGGAGCAAAAAAGATGGAATAGAATGCTATGAAAATGATCCTCTTTGTGAAGAAGGTAAAACTTTTGTTTTTACGATTGATCTGCCAGATGATGTAGTCGTTGGAGAAAAGGAATGTTACGATGGATTTGTTACAAGCGTCGAATTTACTACTTCGCAGCGTATTCCAGAAAATAAACTTGAAAAAATAATTGTTGGCGCGCCAGGAGCAAAACAGCCGGTAACACTTCAACCGCCTGACTGGAGAGCTATAATTGATTGGTACGATAATGATAATCCTTGTAGCGCGCAACCAAATGCCCGTGATCTTTTGATGAGTTGTACATGCCATAATACGAGTGGAGTTGAACGAAACAATGTTACTGCTTTGGTAGAGGCAAGTTTTGTGGATGGATATTTTGATAATCTCTATTATACTTTTGAAAGTTACACGAATGGCGGTTTTGGTCTTCCTCTTGAACTGGCACCATTGATAGATGCCACATTATATATTACCGGAGGAGAATGTTCTATTTCTGAAGATGTTGGTTACACAGTTGCAAACTCAAAAGAAAAACCAGGATGGAATGTTCCAACTGACCGATGCGGCTTGACAAGATCCAACCCTGATTCTTATTGCGCTGTTGATCCATTAGTAAAAAATATAAAAATAAATGAAAAAACAAGCGGTACTTATGATGTTTTTGGAAGCGGTTCAGCGTCATTGACGTTTAATTCTGTTTTGGATACGAATCAATTGCCGCTTACTGCTTACACGATCAATTGGCAGGACAAAGATGTAACTTCAGTTTCTGGGCTTCAATCGCCGCATAAACCGAATGTTGATGATCCGCATAAGTTGGTTCATTTTTATTCGTATTGGGATATTTATGAAAAATTTCAAGATGGAGATATAACATCCTCGTGTGCCACTGATGGCGCGACTGGCTTAGGTTATTGTGATCTTATTCCTACGATTCAAATTTTTGATAATTGGGAATGGTGCAATGCCTCTGTTACCGAAGGCGCTCAAAAAGGAAATTACGGGGTTTATAGCGGAAGCGATCAAGATAATGATGGCATTACTGATTGCGCTGATTCAGATATTTTCAATGCTTCTGGCAAACATGATTTTGATGTTGCTGTTCCATATAGTGTTTCACCAATAATTATTCGTGTATGGGAAAAATAAAACTTGGACATTTAAAAATGTCCTTAAAGAAATTAATGTTGAAATTCTATTTTTTGAGAAATGGAAAAAGAAAAAAATGGCTTGTTGGCCTTGGAATTTTTTCTTTGATCGCTCCTTTTGGAGTCTATGCAGTGGAGAGTCCACAAGAACCGGGCGCGTGGCTTTATTTAGCTTACATTTTTTCCATTTTTTTTCAGCTTCTTTTTATTGCTCCTTTAGGATATCTTTTGCGATTTTTTTTGGTTTTTTTAATGCAAGTCGTGCAGTTTAATACTTTTGTGAATTCTGCCGCAGTCAACATTGGTTGGGTGCTTGTTCGAGATATATCAAATCTTGGTTTTGTAATGGTTCTTATTTTTATCGCTTTCTCTACTATTTTGCATGTTGAATCGTATAATTATAAACGGCTGCTTCCAAAACTTATTATCATGGCAGTGCTGGTAAATTTTTCCAAACTGTTTTCCGGGCTTCTTATTGATATTTCTCAGGTTTTTATGCAATTTTTCGTGGCAGCATTTGTTAATGCTGGAGTTGGTGCTTTTATTGGAGGATTTGGCTTGATGGATGTATTAAAAATACAAACCGTTACAAGCATTACTCCAAGTCTTCCTGGAATACTCGCGGATAAAATTATTTTGGCTATTGTTTTAGCAGTGGCAACTACTGTTCTTTTTGGATTTGTGGCAATACTCGTAATTCGTATTGTAATGCTTTGGATTTATATTATTCTTTCTCCGCTTGCTTTTGTTTTGGGTATTCTTCCTATGACGCAAAAATATTGGTCGCGATGGTGGGCAGATTTTGGAAAATACGTAATAATTGGCCCTGTCATGGCGTTTTTTCTCTGGCTTGGTTTCGCGCTTCTTTCAGCAAGCGACGCTGGTTTTAGTGATCCGTCTTTAAAAGTGGATGGTGCCACAGATGTCGCGCTTGGCGGATTCACACAAGTAACGAGTTTTGCTTTCATGTCAAAATATATCGTTGGAATCGCATTTTTGGTTGCTGCCTTAAAAGCTGGCCAAGAAGCAGGAGTTGCCGGACAAAGTATGATCAATAGTATAGTTGGAACCACCAAAAAATCGCTTATAGGATGGGCAGGAGTTGCTGGAGCAGCCGGGCCTATTACAGGATGGCTTGCTGGCGGATTTGGAGGACGCGCCACAAACTGGGCTCGAGCTGCAACAGGCCGGTTGGCTGAGAATCGTATTGTCGGCAGATTTTTTGAAACGCCTCATTTGGCTTTGGAAGAATATCGTACGCGTACAAAAGATAAGGCAGAACTTATGGCAAAACGCATTTATCGTCGTCCTGATCTTATTCGGCGCATGTCATCACGATACCCAAAGAATTTTTATGAAAAGGAACTTCAAACTATGCTTAAACATTATTATCCTGCATTAGCATTTAATACTGATGACGGAGTAAGAGGGCACGTGGCATCACGAAATCGTGAAGAACTGGGTATTATGAGAGGATATTCCATGGCTGGAATTATTACACGTCTTGGTGATAGAACTCCAAAAACGCTTTTAACTACAGCAATAGAAAAAGGAAAACTTCCTGAAATGGGAATTGATGGTATGGCATACGATCGAAAAACCGATGAAATTAAGTTTCGTGGAATTGATCCACGCAATCCTAGTGCTGGTAGAGTTCCGTTAGATAATTTACAGGGTGAGGACGTAGCTCAGATGATTATCGCTGCTCAAGAAGCAGGAAGATTGGCAGGAACTTATATTTTAGATAGAAATCCTGAACCTCATCCGCAACCAGGGCATGATCGATTTCTTAGTCGTACGCCAAGTTATTATGGCGGGCCTACTCCTGCTGAACTTTTAGAAATGGGATTAAGCTCGGAAGAAATAGAGCCAGAGCAAGGCGCGCTTACGCCATCATATCATTCAGCCGTGCGAAGCAAGCAAGATATTGCCGCGGCGGAAAATTTTTCTTTATTTGCTCGAGAATTTGAACAACAAACCGGCCTGCGTGTAGGGCGTTCTTCTCGGGATGAATTTCAAACTTTTGTTCGCGACTCTCTTGGGAGACAAAAAAATCAACTTCCGTTTCGTGGAGATAGCGGCGATCTTACTACTGATGATTTTTTAACGCGTCTCCCAACGTATATTCAACAGATGCCAGAAGCTGCTCGTCTGCCTCGAGAAGGTGAACGATCATTGGATGAAAGTGAAGGAAGAATCAGCGGAAATCAGATAAAAAATCTTAAAACATTTGCTGGCCGTCTTATGACATTGTTTGGATATGGCATAACATCAACGAGCCAAGAATCAAGAATTCCAGTGCCATTATGGCCGGATCAAAGCACTCGAAGAGCTGCCAAATCTTTGACTGATTGGAAAAGTTATCCTGAAGCTATGCGAATTCGTGAAATTGACGAAAGTCGCGCACAGCATCCTGAAACTTTTGAAGGAATGACACTTGGCTCTGGCAGATCTTTATCAGTTTCTTTTGGGCGTGTAAAGAAAAAAGCAAAGCAACTTGGATTAGACAAAGAACTTCCTTTCAGCGAGCAAGCCCCTGATGCCACTTGGGAAGCAGATCAGGTGAAACAAAAGCAAGCGCTTGGAAAAACTCTTTCAGCTTTAATTGAAGATGATAAAACAAAACTTCTTCAGGCAAAATCTCCAGCAGCTCTTCAAGCGCAACTTGCTTCTTTTGGACGAAGCGGACTTGATTCGAAGAGCGGAAAAGAACTCGCGGCCATTCGAGATGATGTGTTAAAAGATCTTAATGCTCGTCAAGCAAGTTTTCAGGATGAAAATTTTTTGCGAGAAAATCCTATTACGTTAAATAATAAAGGAATGGTTCACAGTGTTTCGTTAAGAGAACGCATGAAACATGAATTTGGGCATCCAATGGTTCGAACTCTGGAACAAACAGGTATTTCTCCAGAACAAATGTTTCAAACATTACCACAAGCCACGCAAGAAAATTTACAAGCTCGATTTAAAGAAGAAATTGGGACAACTGGCAATTCCACTCAAGATATGCGAGAAATAATGGCTGATTATTTTGGAGGCCGCGCAAAAGCAAAAACAGGCGCGGCGCGGTTTGATGAAATGAGCGCTGCTCAAAAATTGAAAGAGCTTGGTGATGTTGATGATACCAGAAAAGATATTCAACAAAGGCGCGCAAAAACCAAAGCTTTGGAAGAAACTGACGAGTATAAAGAGTACGCTGAACTTGCCGACAAAACAATTCTTACTCCGGAAGAATCAGACCGCCGCAAAAAACTTAAAGATCAATTTGAGGCAGAAACTGGAGGAACGGTTACACAAGATGAAGAAGATTCAGCATTGCAAGGATTACAGCGAAGACAAAATGATCTTATGGAAAGTATAAAAACTCGTCCATTGACTATGGCAGAAGTAGTTGATGGTTCTTCTGTGGAAAGACAATTTAAAGCGCTTGGCGGAAAAGATGCTCCGGCATCAATACAACAGGCAATGTTGGATCATAGCGTGCAAATAAGTAAAACCGAAAATTCAAAAGAGTACAAAGAATATAAAGAAGCCAGTTCCACACGCAATGAAATAGAAACTCGAAGACGAGACATACGAACTGAAATTTCTTCTGGAGCATTGACCGAAAAAGAACATCAAGCGCGTGAAAAAGAATTAAGAAGTCTTGACAGCAAAGAAAACGTTTTAAATGGAAATCGTTATTTGCAATACGATCAGGCGCGAAAAGCGCGAGGCAATGCTTTGACAAATGTTCAAAATATTGAAAAACAGATGGATAGTGAAACGAATCCAGAAAAACGCGCTGGGCTCGAGAAAAAATATCAAGCTGCTCTTCAAGCATGGGATAATATTCGAAAGTCAGCTGAAGCATTTGAACTTCAACCTGGAAGTAGGCAAGAACTCTTTAAACAATTACTTGAAAAATCAAATATTATGGCTCAAGTGAGCGCTGGCGCAGTTGGAGGACCAGTGGCTGATCGGCCACAAGCATATATTATGCGAGATCTTCGCGCTCAAGGACTTACACCTCAGATACAGCAAGAAATAAATAATTATATCACTGAAGAGGCGCCGGAATTAAAAGGTGGTGTAAATCCTCAAATGCTTTTTGCCAGAGCGCCATCACCTTTTGATATGAATGCGTTGCCATGGTCAAATTTTCATATTTGGAAATACTTGAAACTTCTCGAAAGCAAATTAGGAGATTTAGGAAAACAAGGAAAAATTTCTCAAACAGCATTAACACGACTTGATACAACACTTCGAAAAGACCTTGAAGATAAAGTGCGTTCTTTTAGTCCGAGTCAGATGGATTCACTGGCCTCTGGGAACGCTGATCCACGAACCAGTCTTGATGCTCATGCTATTGCAGAAACTCTGGATACTCTCTTTAAAGAAGAAGGATAATATTATGTTATTACTTATCCTGTTATTATAACACTTTATTATTTATCATCCTGTTATTATTTATCATTCTGATTTTTTAGAATCTGTCATCCTGAGGAGCCTGCCTGCCGGCAGGCAGGTGCAACGACGAAGGATCTAGCGAACAAAGCGAGCGTATATGATTTCAAAACAGTATTACGTTTATAACATCACTAATATCAATGACACTGTTTTATATATAGGGGTAACAAATAATTTGATAAGGAGAATCTATGAACATAAGAATAAACTGCTCGAAGGATTCTCAAAAAAATATAATATATGGAAGTTGGTATATTATGAGATAGGAGATGACGTACGAAGTGCTATTGAAAGAGAGAAAAAATTGAAAGGATGGACTAGGCAAAAGAAAATAGATTTAATAAAATTAAAGAATCCGGAATTTAAAGAATTAACCTTTCGTTAAATTCTTCTCCCAGACTGTCTGAGAATTGTCATCCTGCGTATAAGCGAATAATCTCTGCTCGTAAAAACGGCTTAAACAAGAGATTCTTCTCCCGCCCTTCGCGCCTGCCTGCCGGCAGGCAGGAAGGGCGGGATCAGAATGACACTGAAACATTTTTGCGAATTCTCAGACAGTTTGAGGATCAGAATGACAAAACCCATGCTCACAGAACTTCTTAAAAAATTTGACGCACTCCCGTCAGAAGCTCAGAATATTCTTCTTGATCCTCAAAAAAACAAGCTCGTTTTGGAATTAAAAAATGAATATAAAATTCCACTCTCTCTTTTGCTTTTACAGCTTCTTACAAGTGAAATATCGCCAGAAGAATTTCGAGAAACGTTCAAAGAAGAAATTTTGGATCCTTCAAAAAAGGAAAATCTTTTGTATACACTGGAAGCAAATTTTTTGCGTCCGTTTGAAGAGTGGCATGGAAAAAAGAGATTACTGCATGATGAAATTCATTTTGGCCAAAAAGAGCTTCAGGCTATTTCTGTTTTTGGCCAGAGACAGGAAAAATCATCACCTCGAAAATATTATGATTTTGGACGTTTGGCAGAAGTTGTCATGGATCAATTTTTCTTATCTTCTCAAAAAGAGGAATGGAAAAATCTTCGCGAGGATCCAATACTTTTAAAGCGCCTTAAAAATATTCTTGTTTCCTATTTGAAAGATATTCGAAATGAACTTGAAACAAAACACACGCTTAAGCGTTTCAAAAAAACCGGTGGAATGGGATTTCAAGAAGAAGACGCGGAAAAAATTTTTTCGCATGTCCAAGCTGAGCGCGATAATTTGTCTTCGTATGTCCAAGAAGTGATTCTTGAAGATCAAAATGTTGTAAAAGAACCAAGCATTTCTAAAGAAATACAACAAATTTCAAAAGATATTAAAGCAGAATCCAAAAGAGATATTCTTCCGCCTCCGCTTCCTATGATAGTAAAACCCTTAATAATAAAACCTCAAAAAGAAATAATAACAAAAAAAACTGTCATTCAAAAAGAAAACAAAAAAAATATTTTCCAACATAAAGAAAAAATTCTCAAAAAAGAAATAGAATTTACTCCGCGTCTTGTAGGTCCTTTTGAAGAACTCCGAAATCTTACATTGTTAGATTTTCGAAGATTAGATTCAAATTCTAAAAAAGCTACAGAAAAAATACAAAAACGCATTAATCTTTTGTTGGAAGATTCTTTTGAAAAACGCATGACTGGAATTCGGGCTTGGCAAGGAAGTCCTTTGTTTCAAAATTATCTTTTCCTTGGACAAGAAAGCATCAAAAAAGGAAAAAACATTGAAGAACTCATTCGAGAACATTTGGAAGCCGGTCAAGAAACACTGACAAAAGATGAGTTTGATGCTATTATGGATTTAAATGACACGTTTCGCGTTTAAGTTTTTTTTATGGAACAATTTGTGATTCCACAATTTATTGATGTTGAGGATAAAATTATTGGGCCGATTACTGTTCGACAATTTATTATTATTTTGGTTGGAGTTTTTGTTGATTTTATCGCGTATAAATTGACGGATTTTACTTTTTTTATTGTGCTTTTTTTTATTGTGCTTTTTTTTATTGTTTTATTTGCATTTATTCGGATTAACGGACAGCCCTTTCATTTTTTCGTTATAAATTTTATTCAAACATTTCGTCGGCCGCGTCTTCAAATTTGGTATAAAGAGACAACATCCATCAACAAAGAAAAAACACATATTATTGTTGCCTCTAAAGAGCAACTTGCCCCACATTATCTTATGCAAAGTTCTCGATTAGGAGAGCTCGCGCTTATTGTTGATACTGGTGGAAAATATCGTCCTCAATCCTAAAAGTATGGCACAAAAAAAAGACAGAAACGTGAAAAATACTTCTCAACGCTATCTGCCGATCGCTGAAATTCGAGAAAATACTGTTGTTTTAAAAGATGGCTCATTGCGCGCTGTACTTTTAGTATCTTCTATTAATTTTTCTTTAAAATCCGTTGATGAACAGAATGCCATTGTTTCTGCTTACATGAGTTTTTTAAATTCAATTGATTTTTTTATTGAAATCGTTGTTCAGTCGCGAAAAATTGATATGGATCATTATCTTGCTCATCTGAAAGAACTGGCGCATGCTCAAAACAATGAACTTCTTCGAATGCAAACTATGGAATATCGCAATTTTATTTCTGAGCTCATAGAACTTGGAGATATTATGACCAAACGTTTTTATATTGTGATTCCATACCATCCGCTTTCTGACAGTAAAAAAGGATTTTGGAGACGTTGCGTGGAGCTTTTTTCTTCCGCGGCGGTTGTGCATCTTCTCGAAAAACAATTTTTTAAAAGAAAACGAGAACTTGATATGCGTTTGAATCATGTCATTTCCAGTCTTAATTCTATTGGACTTAAGGCAATACAAATTGATACTCAGGGATTGGTTGAACTTTATTATCGGACATATAATCCAGAAATGCGTGTTAAGAAAATTCCAGATTTAAGTGAATTTTCATTTGAAGAATAATACATTTTATGTTTCGTCCATCGGATATACAAAAACAAGAAGAAGATTTGGCGCGGATAAAGGAAAAGAAAAACGAAAAAATTGTTTTCCAAGAAAAACAATCGCGAAATCAAAAAAAAATTCTTCAAGAAGAAAAAGTAACTCTTGAAGAAGAGCTTGCTTATCAAAGAGGTTTGGTTTCTTTAAGAGATATTATTGCTCCGGCGGCGCTTGAAGTCAAACCTAACTTCCTGATTCTTGGAGGTAAATATGTTCGAACGATTTTTGTGGTGAATTATCCAAGATATATTAATATTGGTTGGTTTGCTCCTATTATTAATCTTTCTATACCGCTGGATGTTGCTATGTATTTTTATCCGGTTCGTTCTGCGGTTATTTTAAAGCAATTAAAAAAGAAAGTTGGAAATCTCCAAGCGCAACTTATTGCTGATTCAGAAAAAGGAGCTCCACGCGATCCTATTCGAGAGACTGCTCTCAAAGACATAGAGCGTTTGCGCGATGATATTACCCAAGGGAGCGAGCATTTTTTTCAATTTGGATTGTATGTGACTATTTATGTTGATACCGAAGAAAAGCTCGAACAAGTTTCTGGAGATATTGAAGATCTCTTCGGATCAAAATTAGTTTATGTTAAACGTGTTTTGTATCAGGCAGAACAGGGATTTACCTCAACCGTGCCTTTTGGAATTGATGAACTGCAAATTACGTTTAATATGAATACGTCGCCGTGCGCATCATCGTTTCCGTTCGTGTCTGCGGAGCTCACTTCAGAAAATGGGATTCTTTATGGAATCAATCGGCACAATAATAGTCTTATTCTTTTTGATCGTTTTTCATTGGAAAATGCGAATGGAGTGGTATTTGCCAAGAGCGGCAGTGGAAAGAGTTATGCTGTAAAGTTAGAAGTGTTGCGGTCATTGATGCTCGGCACTGATGTTATTATTATTGATCCTGAACGAGAATATAAACATCTTTGCGACGCGGTTGGAGGAACCTATATCAATATTTCACTGGCGTCGGAGAGTAAAATTAATCCATTTGATCTTCCTCGAACGCTTGGCGAAGAAATTTCTACCGAGGATATTATTCGAAGCGCGGTTATTACTTTGAAAGGACTCATGCGGCTTATGCTTGGTAAATTCACTCATCAAGAGGATTCGCTTATGGATCGCGCGCTTCTTGAAGTGTATGCTAAAAAAGATATTACTGGAGATGCTGATCTTTCTCGGGTAGAGCTGCCTATTATGCAAGATTTTCAAGAAATTCTTGAAGGAATGGAAGGCGGGGCTGATTTGGGGGAACGACTCAAAAAATACACCGAAGGAACATTTTCCGGGCTTTTGAATCATGCAACCAATGTGAATCTCGATAATCAATTAGTGGTTTTTTCTGTGCGAGATCTTGAAGACGAACTGCGCCCCATTGCTATTTACACTATTATTAATTATATTTGGAGTATTGTTCGAAGCCAATTAAAGCGTCGAATTTTGGTGATTGACGAAGCATGGTGGTTGATGCAAGAAGAAGACAGCGCCAAATTTATTTTCGCTCTTGTGAAACGTTGTCGAAAATATTATCTTGGTATTACAACTATTACTCAAGATGTGAATGACTTTTTAACTTCTTCGTACGGGCAGGCCATCATTACCAACTCCTCGCTTCAGCTTCTTCTTTCGCAGTCGCCGGCCGCAATTGATCTCATTCAAAAAACTTTTCTTCTTACTGACGGCGAAAAATATCTTCTTTTAGAAGGCAATGTTGGAGAAGGAATTTTTTTTGCTGGCGCGAAACACGCAGCCATAAAAATTGTTGCTTCTTATGCTGAGGATCAACTCATTACTACTGACCCACAACAACTTCTTGAAATAGAAGAAGCAAAAAAAGAATTTGAACGTGAATTTGACAAAGAAGAACAAAAAAATGTTTCAAAAAATGGCTGAGAGAGAATTTTGATTTTTAGGAAATTGTTATCTCTATGACTAAAGGTATAAAATTGGTAATTCTTTTTCTTGTGAGCATGATTGGTATTATTGTTTTGGTGTATTTTTTCTTTTTTTGGAGAAACAAAAAACAAATCCCTCCTACTTCTCTGGAAAAAGAAAATCAAGGACAGCTTTTAGATATTTCATCTGAACGTTTAATTCGTGGAGGAAATACGACATCACAGGAAGAAGGCATTGTGGCAGATTCTGAAAAAAATCTTCTCCAAAAAAATTCTCAAACACAAAATAATTTTTCTCAAGAACTTTCTTCGCTTGCTTTTCTTTTTGTTGAAAGATTTGGTAGTTTTTCAAATGAATCCCATTTTCAAAACTGGAGGGATTTAGAAATTTTGATGACTGATTCTATGAAGAATTGGGTGGAAAAACAAATTTCAAAAAATATTGGAAAGAATCAAGAATCAACACAAAATCGAACTACCACCAAGGCGCTTTCAGTGAAATCTTTTGATTTGGACAATAATAAAAATGTTGCTCTTTTTCTTATTACAACACAAAGAAAAGAAGTGGTTTCTGCAAAAGAAAATGTTTACTATCAAGATATTGAAATCCAATTTTTAAAAGAAGGCGTTAATTGGAAAGTTGACAGTGTTTTTTGGAAGTAGTAAAAATAAGTTTTTTTATGCAGCAATGTGAAGAAACAATTTCTTGGTGGAAGGGAATCATGAATATTTTTTTTCCGATCCAATGTTTGGCATGTAAACAAGAAAAAAAACATCAATGGCTTTGTGAATCATGCTCAAAAAAAGTTTTACATGATGCTTTTTTTCCAAAACAATCTTGGATTGAAGGTGGTTCTCTTGATAGTTTTTTATTCCTTTATCAGTATAGTCATCCAACAATTCAAGCAATCATTCACGCGTATAAATATCAGTTTCTCACTGATCTTGAAAGCACTCTTTCGAAGATGCTCCATGAGAAAAAGGATACAATAGGAAAATGGAAAGCAAGCGGTATTGTTGTGCCAATCCCGCTTCATCCAAGAAAGCTTCGCCAAAGAGGATATAATCAGTCTTTTATTCTTGCTACAACTCTTGCTTCCATTTTAGAAATGCCACTTGACAACAATGTTCTTGGGAGAAAAAAATATACTTTTCCACAAGCTCGTCTTTCGAAAGATGAAAGAGAAAATAATATGCAAGATGTTTTTTCTTTAAAAAAAGAAGAGAAAGAGATTGAAAACAATAATTATATTTTGGTTGATGACGTTTTTTCAACTGGCGCAACGATGAATGATGCCGCCAAAATTTTAAAAAAAGCTGGCGCGAAAAAAGTGTATGGCTTTGTGTTGGCTGGATGAGTTTCGTTGATTGATATTTATTATGTTGGTAAATTGTGTCCGCCGAAGCCGAGCTTCAGCGAGGCGAAGGCGGAGAGGGTGGGATTCGAACCCACGGTCCGGTTTTGAGCCAGACAACACGTTAGCACCGTGCCGCTTTCGGCCACTCAGCCACCTCTCCATAGAAAAATAGTAATTATAGTAATTTAGGATATGAAAAAATAAATACAATTCACGAGTTAATGATTACTCAATGAGTGTATCCATCTTTTTCTTATTTGTAAACCCCAATGTATGCCATATTACGACCAGGATCATGAAATAGCCAAAATTGATATTTATGGCCTTCCAAAAATTGAATGGTCTTTTTCTGAATTTCATAAACATGAGCGAGGATTAGGTTGGTATATTGTGAGTTTTCTGATTATTGGAGCATTGTTGATTTATTCTTTTTTCACTTTGAATTATCTTTTTGCCTTGATCTTGATTCTTTTTGCCTTTATTGTTACCATGCACCATTATCAAGAACCGCATGTGGTGAGAACAGAAATTACTGATAGAGGAATTGTTGTGGGGAAAAATTTTTATCCGTATGATGGCATTGATTCTTTTTGGATCATTTATGAACCGCCTTTTTCTAAGAAATTATTTATGCGCAAGAAAAACGCGGTTCAGAGTCGAATAATTCTTCCTTTGGAAGACAATGATCCATTAAAAATTCGAGAAATACTTTCACAATTTCTTCCGGAAGAAACTGAGAATATTGAAGATTCTTTGTCAGACGCTCTTGGAAAATTATTTAAAATTTAAATTTACACTACTCGCGCTTATAGTTCAACAAATACCCGACCGACTCGCCTGACGTCTCTGTAGTTCAACGGATAGAACACGAGCTTGCGGAGCTCGCGATGGTGGTTCGATTCCACCCAGAGACACAGACGAGTCAGGCGGGCGGTGAACACGAGCTCGCGATGGTGGTTCCCCGCCCGACTCGTCCCGAAGTGAGTCGGGACGGGCGGGGATTCCTCCTAAGGACACCATTCGGGAAATTGCAAGTTTTGAAGGTTCACCTCGCGGAGTTTATCCCGACGCAGGAGGGACTCGGCGACTAATTGGTATTGAATTATTGGGTGTGCGAATTTTATTTTTCGATAAATTTAAGTTTTGGAAGAAAAAATAACATGAACCATCAAAAATCAGAACTTTATTTTTTACTCATTCTCCTCGCAGGAATTTTTGTCCTTGCCTTTTTCATTTTTAAGCCCTTCCTTTATGCGCTTATCTTGGCCATGATTTTTGCAACCGTCTTTGCACCATTCCATAAAAGGGCACTTGCCATTACGCGCGAACGAAAGGGTCTGGCGGCGCTTCTCGTCACCATCTCCGTTCTTATCGTTGTCATTGTGCCTTTCGCATTTTTAGGTATACAGATTTTTCAGGAAGCAACACAGCTTTATTCGTTTCTTACACAAAACGGCAGCGCAACTGACCCGCTTCGCCGGAGCTTCAGCGAGGCGAGTCCTTCTCTCGGTATAGGCAACACCATACAGAACCTCACAAGATTTTCTCCTGTACCGATAGAATTCTCTGTTGACCTTAACCAATACTTAAAGCAGGGATTAAGTTGGTTGCTTCAACATCTCGGTCCGCTCTTCGCGAATGTCGCAGAAGTAATACTGGGCTTTTTTATATTTCTTATCGCTCTGTATTACTTGTTTAAAGATGGCTGCAAATTCAAAGCGGCTGTTGTCACTTTAAGCCCCTTGCAAGACATTCACGATGAAACAATTTTTAACAAACTTGCCTTGGCAATTAATTCAGTCATCAAGGGGAATCTAACGGTTGCTCTCGTTCAAGGCATACTGACCGCAGTCGGGTTCGCTATTTTCGGAGTTCCTAATGCGACACTATGGGGCAGTGTTGCGGCAATCACCGCGTTAATCCCCGGCATTGGAACGGCTTTAGTGCTTCTTCCGGCGATTCTCTACCTATATTTCAGCGGAGAAACGTTTTTCGCGGTCGGTCTTCTGCTTTGGGGAATGACGGCCGTGGGACTCGTTGATAACTTTTTGGGACCGAAGCTCGTTGGACGAGGAATGCGAATCCATCCATTTCTGATTCTGCTTTCTATCTTGGGCGGCATAGGCTTTTTCGGGCCTCTCGGATTCTTACTGGGCCCGCTCGTCCTTAGCTTGCTTTTTGCCTTCCTTGAAATTTATTCCGCGATTCACAAAGAACACGAAGGTCAATAAATTTTATGTCTAACAAACAAAAGAAAATCAAAAGAATCATTTTTGTCGCCATCGTCATTTTAATCCTTATTGCCTTTGTCATCCCGCTTGCGGTTGGCTATTAACTTTTGAGGAAATTTTTGTTATAATTGCACCATTATGACTATTCAAAAATATCTTACATGGTACTTCTTTGTAGGGTTACTTATCGTCTTTTTCCTTTTTCCAAGCATTGTCGCTTTTGTTACTGATTGGTGGTGGTTCTCCGAGGTTGGGCACACTCAAATCTTTGTTACGTCTCTGATCGCTAAAATAGCGCTGTTTTCGGTAGCGGGCATTTTTGCCGCTGTTTTGTTGCTCGCCAACTTCTATTTAGCAATCCGCTCAACTCGTTCGACAGGTTCAGGATGGACGGCATTTTTGCCGGAGGCGTTAATTGGCCGACCAGTAAATTTAGACAATCGCATTGTTAAAAAATTTGCCGTTGCATTGAGCGTGGTAATCGCGCTCTTTTTCGGACTTGCGGCGGCGGCCAATTGGCAGGAGGTCTTAAAATTTATTTCAGGCGCGGCTTTTGGCGCGACAGATCCCATTTTTAATCAAGATATCGGATTTTATGTCTTCTCTCTCCCTGTTTTGCAAGCGGCTCTTGGTCTTGTAAAAACACTCGTTATTTTGACACTGATCGGTTGCGCAATCATATATTTTTTGCGAGGCAGCCTTTACGTCGCAAGCCTGCCTTCCGGACAGGCAAGCCATGCCTACCGGCAGGCAGGTCTTCAATTACTTAAACAAATGCAAATTGAGCGCGGGGCGAGAATTCATCTTGGCATCTTGCTTGCAATGTTTCTCACAACCATTGCCGCCGGGGTCTACCTTTCTCGCTTTATGCTGCTCGCGAATCAGGGGGGCTTAGTATTCGGCGCGACATACACAGACGTAACTGTGAAAATATTCATGCTTTGGGTGTCAATGGGTATCGCTGTGCTTGTGGCAGTTTCGGCTGTCTTTTGGGCATGGAAGGGAAAGTTGTCGTGGCTTGTGGGAGCGGTCTCTCTTTATATTGTCGTGGGACTCGCCGGCGCGGTGATCCCGTCTCTTGTCCAAAAATTGGCGGTTGCTCCAAATGAGCTCGTGAAGGAAACGCCGTTTATTAAGTATAATATCGCAGCTACCCGTCAGGCGTTTGCGCTTGATAAAATTGAGGAACGAGAAATCTCAGGAGATAAACCCATCACTGCGGCTGATATCTCGGCCAATAATCTCACTGTCAAAAATGTGCGGCTCTGGGACAGGAAACCCCTTTTGTCAACTTTTTCCCAGATACAGGAAATCAGGACATATTACGAGTTTGCCGAAGTTGATAATGACCGCTATATCATAGACGGAGAGATTCGCCAGATCATGCTTTCTCCGCGGGAGTTGGCTTCAGCCAGCCTGCCAAACAGGAACTGGATCAATGAGCAGTTGACATTTACGCACGGCTATGGCGTAGCGGCTGGGCCGGTGAATCAAGTTACCCCTGAAGGATTGCCGGTCTTGTTTGTTAAAGATTTACCGCCCAAATCAGATGTGAAAGAGCTCGAAATTTCGCGCCCGGAGATATACTTCGGTGAGCTTTCGAATGACTATGTCATTACAAAAACAAAATCCCGCGAATTTGATTATCCAAAAGGCGAAGAAAATGTCTACGCAACATATGAAGGCACGGGCGGGGTGGAGATAAACTCTTTCATTAAACGTGTCTTTTACGCAGTGAAATTCCAATCGCTTAAACTGCTTCTGTCTAACGATATAACCCAAGAGAGTCGTATTCTGTATTACCGAACTATTGCCGAAAGAATCGCCAAAATCGCGCCGTTTTTGATCTTTGACCGAGACCCATATATTGTTATTGCCGATGGCAAGGTGTATTGGATTGCCGATGCTTATACTACGAGCGACCGTTATCCCTATTCCCAGCCGTTGCCGATGAATGGCAAGAATGTAAATTATGTAAGAAATTCGGTAAAAGTGGTGATTGACGCGTATCATGGCAGTGTCGCCTTTTATCAGGCGGACACGAATGACCCGATTTTGAAAACATATGCCACAATTTTCCCCGGAACATTCCGGCCGATGTCAGAAATTCCGGAAAATCTTGTTTCTCATTTGCGCTATCCTGAAGATATTTTTACCTTGCAGACTGCCGCGTATTCGATCTATCACATGGATGATCCGCAGATTTTTTACAACAAAGAAGACCAGTGGGAAATTCCGGCCATTGCGTCAGAAGGAGAAATGGTGTCTCGCACAGGCGGGATTTCGGCAATGCAACCACGCCATATTATTATGAAGTTGCCGGGAGAGAAAAATGAGGAATATATTTTGATGTTGCCTTTTACTCCCCGCGCAAAAGACAATCTGTCCTCTTGGATGGTCGCCCGTAACGATGGAGAAAGCTATGGCAAGCTGTTGGTCTATCGTTTTCCCAAAGACAAGCTTGTGTTTGGACCCAAACAGATCATCGGTCGTATTAACCAAGACCCAGTGATTAGCCAGCAGATTTCGCTGTGGAGCCAAGGCGGGTCTCAGGTTATTCAGGGGCCACTTTTGGTAATCCCGATTGAGGAATCGCTTTTGTATGTGCGTCCGCTTTACCTCAAGGCCGAAACCGGAAAAATTCCCGAGTTAAAGCGGGTGATTGTGGCGTATGAAAATAAAATTGCCATGGGAGAGACTCTGGAAGAGGGACTATCGAAAATTTTTGGCGGTGTCATGCCTGCCGGCAGTCAAGCCATGCCTACCGGCAGTCAGGGAGCAGGAATAATGCCGCAAGGAACTGCGGTGACACAGCCAACAATTTCCTCTCAAAATATTCAGGAGCGCATAGAAAGAGCATTGGGAGCATATGAAGAGGCGCTCCGAGCGCAAAGGGACGGCGATTGGGCGCGCTACGGCGAAGCCATCAGGCGTCTCGGAGAAATTCTTAAACAATGAATATTCTAAAAGCAATTTTATAAAAACAAAAAAAGCGAGTAGAGATATTGAGAAAGCATATTCAAAAGCGGAATTTATTAAAAAACTTCGCCGTTTTGCCGATGCACTGGAGAGTAGAAAAGGAATTTCTATTCAAGTTGCGGGTGAAAAAATATCCGTTCCCAAGGACGCGGTTATAAACATTGAGCATGAAAGGGGAAGAAAAGAAGAAGAGATCGAATTTCAGATAAAATGGAAAATATGAACCGACTTAAAACAACTATTCTGCTCTCGCGCAGATGGTTTATTTCGCCGGTATGTTCGCGGGCAACTCTCTAAATGAAAGAGATGGCGGTAACGCCTTTGGTGCGATTGCATTTATGATACTCTATGTCAAAAATTTTTCAAAAATATAAATGGGTGGTGTTTGCCGGGGATTGTAATTCGCCATTTATACGAAATTATATTTTTGTTAAGGGGATACTTAATTATCCAAGATTATTTGATATCCCAAGCCCAATTATAAGTATTGCTTCGAAAAAAAACGTTATTGAATATATTTATGATATTTCAACATGGAAAAAAACTCACGAGGCAATAAAAGAAAAGGTAGAAAAAGATAATACATTTGTTGAAAAACTTATTGACACGACCAACGAACTTGGAGAAAAGTTTAACGAATGGAGTGAGAAGAAAATTTTTCTCGAAGATTTATCAAAATTAAAGAATGTTCATATTGTTTCTCTATTTAAAGATTTTATAGAAAAGCAAGCAGAGCTATATACTTACGGTGTGATTTTACTTGTCATGCTTCGATTGTGAGTAGAGAGTTAGGTATAATTTGTGTGGTTGGTACAAAATTTGCTAGCAAGGTGTTAAAAGACAATGATTTGGTTGAAGTTGATGCTCATCGTGGTATTGTAAAGATTTTGTCTTAAGAAAAATCAGCGTTAAAACAATATTATTGATACAATGTATTCTCTTCAAACTCCGGTAGGGGAGATTCGATTTTTAGGAAAAAAAATCGAGCCGCTTTTAAAAAAACTTTCTCTTTATAATATTGGCGATCTTCTCTGGCACATACCGTCGCGATATGAGGATTTTTCACGCGTGACACCGATCGCGCTCACGCACAAAGGAGATTCTTTTTGTATTCGCGGCAGTATTCACAATCTTCGCCTTCGAAGAATTCCATTTCGACGAATGATACTTGTTGAAGGTGTAGTTCGTGACCAAAGCGGTGAAATAAAAGTCGTATGGTTTCATCAGCCGCTTCTTCTTCGGATACTCAAAGAAGGAGACATTCTTTTTTTGGTGGGAAAAGTTGAAGGAACTTCAAAAATTCCTCTTTTGTCGAATCCTTTGTATGAGATTATTTCAAATAAAAAAGTGAAAGATGGCACTATTCATACCGGGCGCATCGTTCCATTTTATCCTCTTACTAAAAATCTTTCACACAAACAAGTTCGAGCGGTTGTGGCTCATGTTTTTTTACATCTCTCAGATATTCCAGAAATACATCCTGCTCCTCTTTTGAAAGATGAAGATTTGGTGTCGCGAAAAATAGCTTTCAAGGAAATTCATTTTCCTTCTTCTTTTGGTAATCTCGAGAAAGCAAGGGAGCGTCTTATTTTTGATGAATTATTTTTTTTCCATCAAAAAGTTCAAAAGATAAAACGAGACTTTGAAGAAACCGAGTCGTTAAAAATTACATTTTTTGAGAGTGAAACTCGAAAATTTGTTTCTTCGCTTCCTTTTTCTCTCACTTCAGATCAAAAAAAAGGAGCTTGGGAAATGCTTCGAGAAATGCAAACTGGAAAAACCATGAATCGGCTTTTAAATGGCGATGTTGGAAGTGGAAAAACAGTTGTCGTTGGGATTGTGGCACTGAATGTTGCTTTAAGCGGATATGCTTCGGCAATTTTAGCTCCGACAGAAATTCTTGCTTTACAACATTTTGAAACTTTTTCTCAATGGTTTAAAGATTTTCCTATTATCATCGGGCTTTGCACTCAGGGAAAAAAAATTCTCTACGGCAAAAATGTTCATAAAAAAGACATTTCTCAAAGTGAAATGTTGGAGGCATTGCATCGCAATGAAATTCATATTCTTATCGGCACGCATGCTATTCTTTCAGATCAATTCAAATTTCCGCGTTTAGCGCTGGCAGTAGTAGATGAACAACATCGTTTTGGCGTCAAGCAACGCTCTCTTTTGCGAAGAGAAAAAAATAAAAAGGAGTATGTTCCTCATTTTCTTTCTCTTTCAGCGACTCCAATTCCACGAACACTTTTTTTGGCTTTTTTCGGCGATTTAAAAGTCAGTACGCTTCGTACTTTGCCAAATTTTCGGAAACCAGTTCAGACTTTTCTTTTTTCCGAGAAGGAGAGAATGAAGGCTTATGAAATTATTATTGCAGAATTAAGAAAAGGAAACCAAGCATTTGTTCTTTGTCCTCGCGTGAATGAAGAAAATGATATTCTTGGCATACGATCAGTTGAAGCAGAGTTTGCGCGCCTTCAAAAAGAATCTTATTTTCAAGATTTTCGATTTGGCAAACTCCATGGAAAAATGGCAAGTCAGGAAAAAGAAAATGTCATGGCGGCATTTCGAAGAGGAGAGTTAGACATTTTGATTTGCAGTTCTGTGGTAGAGGTTGGAGTTGATATTCCAAACGCAACGGTAATGCTTATTGAGAGCCCGGAACGATTTGGCCTTTCTCAACTTCATCAACTTCGCGGGCGAGTGGGACGAAGTGAGAAAGAAAGTTTTTGCCTTTTGATTGGAGATTCGGAGAATATGAAAAAAGATTCACGCATCAAAATTTTTTCAGAAACTTTTGATGGATTTGTTTTAGCCCAAAACGATCTTCTCGCGCGTGGTTTTGGCGATCTTGAAGGGACAGAGCAAAGTGGAGATATTTTTCTTTGGAAAATTGCGAGTTTAAAAGATTATGAAATTTCTCTGCGAGCCAAGGAATGGGTGAAAAAATTGTCTTAATCGATTAGCGAGAAACGCATAAATCAGGCATTGAGGGTCGTGCGTCAATCTTGCAATATGTAATAAACTGAGGATCTTTGCACCATGTTGTGTCAAGTTTTTCGCACTTATTCTGGCATTTTGAATTTTTATATTCACAATAGGTTGAAAGTGCGTTGCATGAAGTTTGATCTGAAATTTTTGAACATATTGGCGTGCATTCATCAAGATCTTCCGTTGAATAGAAACATGCTGTTGTAGCATCTTTTTGACAATCATTCTTGTATAAATAATGGCAATTATCCGGGGTAATGCTTGCGGCATTAACACATAACCCATCCGAAAAAACAGCTCCTCCTCCAGTCGCGCCGAGCAATACACAGCGATAATCTTTTTCACACGCATCATATTTTGTGGGTGATTCAGGTAATTGGTTATATGTTAAACAAATTTCACTTGCCTCCATTGTTCCTGGGCAATAAGATAGATCAACATTACTGCCGCCATAAATTGCGGCGCAAGTGTAATTATCAGCAGTCATAAGATGATATACGTCTCCTTTGATTGAGGAATATTCGCAACATACAGTCGCGCCAAAGTTATCCGTGCCAGGAACGGGCTGTGGCTCTTGAATTCGAAGATTCACAAGATTAGGATTGATTCCCGCTAAAATGTAGTAAGAAAAAAGAAGAATAATAAGCCCAACAACAGCGCCGCTAATGAGTGTTTTTCCCTTGGTAATGAGACTAGAATTTCCCGCGGCAGAAATCCAGAGAAATCCGCCGATCATCATCATAATAACGGCTAAAATAGACGCGACTCCAATAGAAAATTTGTGGATCTGCACAATATAATCCAGTGGATTCTTAACATTGGTAATGGTTCCAAACGGAATTTCAAGTTCCGAAGCCGCGACGACCATCATTGGTTGTGAGAGAAAAAGAAATGCAATGCCAAAGAACAAAAAAAGAATTTTTCGAAAATTTTTTGGACTGAGGTAATGTATCATTGTGTCAAAATTTTATTCGTGTTTTCTGGAAGAAATTTTTGAATCGTACTTTTTAATTCATCAAGAGAAATAAGACCAGTGATGCGTTTTAAAATCGTGCCTTCTGGAGAGAGAATAAAAAGAGTAGGCGTTGAGTTCACTTTAAGGGCCTTGGCTTCGCGAATGTCGAAATCAATAAACACTTCAACACTTTTGTCGTTCAGACAACTTTCAAAACTATCTTTTTTGAGATTAAGTTTTTCTGCCGTCATAGCGAGAGAAGAAATATCTAAAGATACGGATTCACTCAAAAAAATTTGTTCAATAAACGGCCAGAATTTTTTTTGTTTCCAAGCGCATCGTGCCGCGATATGAGTTTTCCGTGAAAGCGGATGAAGCGAAGTTACTGGAACATCTTTCCAAACCCATCGAATATTATTTTTAGATTCCAAAAAGAGTTGGGAAATATTTTTGTGCATTTCGGCGCAATAAGGACAAAGCAAGTCGGAAAATTCAACCAGAGTTACAGGGGCGTTAAGCGGCCCTTGTTGAGGTGAAGTGGCAATAATTGAAGGAGATTCCGAGGAAACGGGCAAATACGAAGGATCATTGGTTACGAGTGGATTGGGATTATAAGTTGTTTGCGGTGGAGTTTTTTGAAAAAGAGTTTGAAGAAAACTTCCGGGAATTAAAATATTTTTTACAAAAAAAATGATAACTAAAACAAAGAGAAGAGAAAATAAACCACCAATAATATAATATTTTTCTTTCATATTTTATACTTCTCGCCCTGAAAAATCTCTCAGAGAATTTTTTTGGCGAGCCACAAGAAAAGTATAATTTCGGAAAAAAAGTTTTTTGGCGAGCCAAGAAGCGAGGAGATTACGGACATAAAAAAGAATAAAATGACGAGCGAAATTTGAAGAAAGATTTTTCAGGGCGAGAAGTATCATTTAAGTTGTATTCGGCGCAGTTCTTTTGTCGCGCCATCAATAAAAAGAAAGAATTTTTTATCTGGTGTGACAGCAGGTTGGGTAATAATTTGATTATCTTCAAATGTGGCAATACGAGAGACTGTGCCGCGAATATAATCAACTTCAAAAAGTTCATCAGGAATATCATCAGCAATGGTGCGAATAATCCCGCTTCCTTTGGGAAGATATTTTGGCGCGCCACAAAGAGCAGTTTCATTATCTATGATAGCACATTTATCAGCCCATGTATTTAAAGGAATTTTTATTCGATTTTGACCAATAGATTCTCCAGAAGCATCCACTCCCCAGAGAATTGGTTTCAAATCTGTATCAGACGAGTATACACTGTAAAAAAGCCGGTTTCCATTAGGTGACCATTGATGAAGCAAGCCACGTCCTTCGGCAATAGTGGCGCGAAAATTTTCTTTGTTTTTTCCAATAAATGAAATAGTTTGACGATTAAAGTCAATTGATTTTTCTTGGAGAGCTATAATTTGTTCATTTGGAGACCAGTCAGGAATAATTTGATCATCATTATCTCCAATACGTTCAATCTGTTTCACTTTTGTCCCATCAGAATTGAAAATTATCAGCCAACGATTTTCTCGGTCAATTCCAAGGCTTTTTCCAACAATTTCTTCTCCGGAAGAGGAAAAATCAAAATTTGACCAATGTTTTGGGAGAGAAATTTGTTTTTGTGTCGAAAAATTATAGATAATTTTTGAGGAATCTGGAAATTCAAGAATAGCTTTTAAAGCATCATTGGTCCATGTAACTTTTTTTACATCAGGGAAAGATGATTGACTTAATGATTGAGTTGCGCCATTTTTGTCAATCGAATAAAATTTTCCGTCTTTCTGATTGTAGAAAATATTTTTTTGCGCTTCTTCAAGTATTTTTAAATGTTCTACCGGAGAAGATACAAGCGGAGTCACGTATGTCAAATTTCCTTTGGCGATCAGGTCTTCATTTTTTTTTGGTGGACGTATTCCTTCTGGTGCTTGCGGAAGAAGTGACGCTGGTTTTTCAATACGAATTTTTTGTTCGCCTGTTTTTGATTCAGGAAGTGGAAGTGAAACTAAAATTTTTTCTTCCGGCAACGGAGTATTTTTTTTCTCCGGAGTTCGAAAAAATACTAAATAAAGAAGAAAAAAAATAAAAACTGTAACTCCGAGAAAGAGAATAATTTTGAGAAAAACTTTCAATTTTTCTTGGCTCATGGGGAAGCTTTCAAAAATTGTGGATTAATATGAAATTTTTTTCGTTGCGGGTTTTTTAAAATCTGTTCAGCCAATGGATATTCTATTTTTTCTTCAATATATTTACGAATAAATCTCGCGCTTTCGTCTTTAAGAGATGCTTCGTGAGCAAGCATTTTTTCAATTTGCGTTTCAAAAGTAAAGAGAATATTTTTTTGCTTCAGGCGTGTTTGAAATTTTTCTAATTCCAGATGCGCGATTTTTTGCAAATGTTTTTCCCCAAGAGGGTGAAAAAGAAAAATTTTATCAATCCGATCTAAAAATTCAGACGAAAAATATTCATCAAGTTCTTTTTTAAGCATTTCTTTGCGAGAGATTTCATCATAATTTTTCATTTTTTCTTCTTCAGTATTTATTTCAAACCCCAAAAAAGAATTTTCATTAAAAAGATTTTTTCCAATATTTGCTGTCATGATGATAATAGATTGGGAGAAATCGATTTTTTTTCCTGTGGCATCGGTAAGAACTCCTTCTTCAAGAATTTCCAGGATGAGATTCAAAATATCTGGATGCGCTTTTTCAATTTCTTCAAGAAGCACAAGAGAATGAGGGAAATTTTTTATCCAATCAGAAAGCCGAGTTTGGTCTCGATAACCAACATAACCGGCTGGCGATCCGATCAATTTGGAAATGGTGTGACTTTCTTGAAATTCACTTAAATCAATTCGGCAAAAAGCTTTTCTAGAATGAAAATAGTTTTCTGCAAGCGCTTTTGCAAAAAAACTTTTTCCAACTCCACTTTTTCCAACACAAAGGAAACTTCCTATTGGACGTTTTTCATCGGATATTCCAGCTCGATATCGTTTAAGCGCTGAAATAACGCCTACAATAGCGTCTTCTTGTCCGGCAATGCGATTTTTGAGTTCCTGTTCCAAGCAGAGAAACTTATTTTTTTCTTCTTTTGGGAGTAGAATGGGCAACCCAAGAATAGAAGAAAGCGTTTCAGCAATGTCATTGGATGTCATTTGAACTAAAGGATTTTGTAATTCTGTTTGATATATTTTTTCGAGTTTTTGTTTTTCATTTTTCACCAAAAAAAGTTTTTCTGAAGCGATAACTGCCTGATCAAAAGATTCTTTTTCTATATTTTGAGTTTGTTCTTGAAGAAGTTTTTTTTCTGAAGTATCATATTCTTGTATTTTTTCAAGGAGAGACGAGTTACCCTGTTTCACTCGCAATCGCGATGCTGTTTCGTCTAAAAGATCAATAGCTTTATCTGGAAAATGTTTTCCACGCAAATATTTTCCAGATAATTCGACCACTGTTTCCAGAGTATGATTTGGAATGGTTACTCGATGAAATTTTTCATACACGGTTTTAATGCCTTCTAAAATTGTTTTGGTTTCGTGTGCTGATGGTTCGTGAATCATGATGGGCTGGAAACGACGCTCGAGCGCGGCATCAGATTCAATATGTTTTTTAAATTCTTGGAGTGTAGTAGCGCCAATACATCGAATATTTCCTCGCGCGAGAGCCGGTTTCAAAAAATTTGCCAAATCAAGCGGGCCATTATTTCCAGCGCCCATGATCATGTGAATTTCATCAATAAAAAGAATGATATTTTTTTGGCGCATGAGTTCATCAAGAATTCGTTTGAGGCGATATTCAAAATCGCCGCGAAACATTGCCCCACTCAAGAGAAGTCCGATGTCCAAAGAAAAAATATGTTTATTTTTGAGAAGATCTGGAACATTGCCTTCTTGAATTTTTCTTGCAAGTCCTTCAACTATGGCTGTTTTTCCGACGCCGGCTTCGCCCAAAAGAATAGGATTATTTTTAATTCGGCGTGCAAGAATAGCAATCATGCGCTCAATTTCTTTTTCGCGTCCAATGATAGTGTCTCTTTCGTGTTCAGGAGAAGCATGGGTTAGATCCTCACCAAAAAATTGAAGAAAACTTGGTGATTCAACCATTTCTTCGTGAGAAAATTCATTACTTTTTGTTGTGGAGAAAAGTTCTCCAAGCGAAGGAAAGTTTGCGATGTTTTCAAAAAGAAATTTAAGCTCGCGAAGAATTTTTTCGTGAGGAATTTCTTGTTTTTTGATATATAATTCGATGTTTTTAGTTGGTTTTGACAGCAATGCCCATAAGAGATGTTCTGATCCAACATAAACATGTGAATATTTCATTGCTGTGACAAATGCACGCGTGAGCGCTTGGATACTTTCTTCGGAAAAAGTTTTTTTTGTTTCAATTTCAAGATTTTTCTTTTGTTTTTTTTCTTTGCTTAGAGAAAATTTTTGGCAAATTTCAGAACCAACGCTTCCTTTTTCAAGAAGAAGCGCTTCTAAAAGATGCTCAGGCGTGACTTCATTATTATCTCCATTTTTTTCCTGGAGAGAAAATGCGCGTAAAATAATTTCTCGAAGATGCTTTGAGCAACGTAAAAAAAGTTCTGATATTTTGGAATCCATATTCATTTTTGATTATTTGATAATATCATAAGAAAAATGATTTGACAATATGGAATTTTTATATCACAAAAATATTTTTTGTAAAAAAATGTGGATAACATTTTGATGTTTCGTGTTTAAAGTGGTAAAATATAAACATTATTTATTTTATGTAAAGTACAGATAATCAAATGGGTTTTTTTTCTTCTCGAAAGAAAAGCTATCTTGGAGTTGATATTGGATCAACACATTTTAAAATAGTGGAGCTTTTTCCAGACAAAGGCAGAGCTCGACTTTTTACGTATGGCTATGGTTCTTTTGGAGAACTTTTTACAGAAGAAAAAGAAGATCTTCCTCTTTTTGCCGAATATGGAAAACATCTTTTAAAAATGGCGCATGTCCAAACTCGATTTGCTGTGACAGCGCTTCCTCTCTATTCTGTTTTTAGTTCTATTATTCATCTTCCTCATTTAAAAGAACGTGATCTGAAAGAAGCAGTGAATTGGGAATCGAAAAAAGTGATTCCATTGCCGCCAGAAGAAATGGTTTTGGATTGGCGCGTGATTGGGGGACAAACAAAAAAGAAGTCTAGAGAAGATGATTCTCTGAAGATTCTTATTACTGGCGCTCCCAAAAAACTTATTCAAAAATATATCGAAGTTTTTCGTCTTTTAGGATTAGAACTTTTGAGTTTAGAAACTGAAGCTTTCGCGTTGATTCGTTCTTTAATAGGAAATGACACATCTCATTCAATGATCATTGATTTTGGCGGAAAAACAACAAATGTATTGGTCGTTTCAGACGGTATTCCAGTTTTGCATCGAAGTATTGAGCAGGGCGGAAGAGATTTGACAGCGTTTTTTACTAAACAAACCGGACTTTCTTATGAGCGCGCTGAAGCATATAAAAAAGACCTTCAAACACCTTTAACGAATGAAATGAAAGATCATTTGGGTTCTATTTTTGATGAGATTAAATATAGCATCACGTTGTACGAAACTCAACAAAAAAATAAGGTTGAAAAAATTATTTTAACCGGCGGCGGCGCGTCTTTCATTGGACTTCCAGAGCATATTTCCGAGATGCTTGGAAGAAAAGTATATCTTGGTTCTCCATGGGCGCGTTTGGTGTACCCAGAGGATCTCACAAGCACTTTAGATATTTTGGGTTCATCAATGTCCATTGCTATTGGTTTATCGATGCGAGAAATTTTTTTATAAAAAATGTATGACACAAGGTGTAAATCTTCTTCCTGATGATTTTCAAAAAAAAGAAGAAAAAATTCGTTCCAAAAAAGAAGAAAAAAAAAATATTTTGCTGCATATTCCTTTGAATGCAAAGAGCACGAAAAAAAAACAACTCGTCACCAATTTTCAATCGAGTTTGTGGCAACGATTAAGAAATTTTTTTGATCAAAGCAAAATATTTAAAAAAAATATTTTAAAGAAAGACTCTCTTTCTCTTATTGAAATTAAAAAAGATATTTCTCTTCCAAATTTATCTTCTGAGGTTATTGTTCCACCGTCGTTACCTGCGAAAAATCAGATTCAAAAAGAATCTTTTATAAAAAAAGAAGAAAATGTATTTCCTTCTCTAATGGTAGAGAGACATATTGAGAATGTTTCAGAACGACTTCATATTCCATCGCTTGGGTTTTTAAAAACAATGCAAGTGAATCTTGTGGAAGGAACGAAAAAATTAGATTTTCGAATTCGACGATGGATATTTGCTGGTGTGGCTTTTTTGCTTTTTTTTCTTTTTTTAGGAATAGGACGTGGTTATGTTTTTTTTAAAGAAAAATCCACGCTGATGCATCTTGGAAACGTGCAAAGAGAACAGAATCAATTGGAAGAATCATTGAAAACGCTTGAAGATTTTTTTGAAAGCACACTTTTGGCAATGGTGAAAGCCAATGAAGCAAGAGCTCTTTTAGAAGAGCGTCCTTCATGGGTGCGCGCGTTAAATTTTTTTGAAGAAAATACTGCCGAAGGAATTCGATATAAAACTTTTGCAGTTTCTCCTGATGGTAATGTTACTCTCGAAGTCGAAGCGCGTGATTACGAAACACTTGTGCGTCAGTTTTATATTTTTGATATGAAAAAAGAAATTATAGAGTATTATCAATTTGAAAACATTGAGAGTATTCGTCAAAATAATGATAATAAAGAAGGAGTTCGCGTAAAACTTACGCTTCGGTTTCAAAAAGAATATCTTAAAAATATTTTCTCCTCATGAAAAATATTTTTTTTCAAATGAAAAAGCAATTTCGTGAATTTTTAGAAAATATTTTTCGCAGTTCGATTTTTTTTTGGTGTATTTTTTCGTTGATTGGAATTATTGGATTGTTTGGGTGGTGGAAGTGGGTTTTGAGTCCTCTTTGGGAAATAGAAGCCAGTGACGCTTATAATATTTCTTGGGAAGAGGAGCGAGTGGGAATATTAAAAGATGAAATGAATGAGCGGAAAACGTTTCTTAAAGAAGTTGATGTGCGTAGAGCTGAAGATTGGAATCGACTCAATTTTTTTCTTCCGAATACGTCTGATTTTTCAACGCTTCTTCTTGAACTTTCTAGCATGGCAGAAGCGAATTCGTGGAAACTTGAATCCATTGCGTTTTCTCTTCCACAAGAATCCAAAGATGCAATTCGTTCAACTCTCAAAGAGAAAGAAAATGTAACGTCTTTGGGAAAATTTCAGATTGATGTGGCGCTTTCTGGAGACGGTGGTTATGAATCATGGAAAAAAATCATTGAGAATTTTGAACATTCTCTTCGTTTTCTTACGCTTTCGAGTTTTTCATACGAGCCAGGCGTATCTCAATTTCATTTTCAGCTCGTGGGTTATTGGTTTCGAGAACACAATGCCAAAGATATCGCGGCGTTTTTTTTGAAAGATAAGAAAGCGTTGGAAAATACTCTTGCATTTTTTTCTTGGAAAAATTTTGGAGAGCTCCAAAGATGGAGTCGTCCGGAATATATCAGTCACTCCAAAAAAGTTTTTGTGCCTTCTTTATCTCCCAGCGCTCCGCAAGGACTTTTCACCTATGATGCTGGTGAAGGAAATATGATTATTCTTTCTTGGAATGAGTTTGAAGACGATATTTCTCGCATCCATATATTTCGCAGCGCCAATCCATTTTTATCCGGAGCGGAAATTGCAAATGTTCCGGCAAACGCGCAATATTTTATGGATCGAGAAGTAGAAAATGGAGTAGTGTATTATTACGAACTTCGCGCGAAAAATAAAGACGGTATCGAAAGTGTTGGCGGAGAAAAAGTTCCTGGAAAATCTTCAGATCGTATTCCGCCTTCTCCTGTAACAGATCTTCAATATGATACAAAAGAAAATGGAGTTGTTGCGATACGTTGGAAAAATCCTCTCAACAAAGATTTTGATTATGTTAATATTTATAGAAGTGAAAGTTTAGAATCTCGAAAAGAACGCATTGCCACCAATATAAAAAATGGCCAGTATAATGACGATCCATCAAAGACAGGAAAAACATATTATTATTTTTTTTCTTCTGTGGATAGTTCTGGCAATGAAAGTCAGCAAATTCCTTTGGAGGAGTTTCTTGGAAAGAGTTTACCATTTGAATAATTGTATATGGGTTTTGATACACAGACAAAACTTGTTAATCTTTTGCTTCGGGAGAATAAAATTTCCGAAGATGATCTTCATGTTTTGGAAAAAGAAGTCGAAAAAAATGGCAAAAGCATTGAAGAAGTGCTTTTAAAGAAAAACATGGTATCAAGCGAAGATATTGCTAAAGCGAAAAGTAAAATTTTTTCCGTTCCTTATAAAAAATTGGAAGATGAAGATTTTTCCAAAAATTTACTTGCTTCGATTCCGATTCATGTTGCTCGAAATTATAAACTGATTCCACTCGGAGAGGGAGCTCGAGAATTTCGAGTGGGACTTGTTGATCCTGGCAATATTGAGGCAGTCAAAGCCATAGATTATTTGGCAAAAGAACGTGGAAAAAAGAGTAAAATATATGTCATCTCGCAAGATGATTTTTCTCGGATTTTAAGTGGAGATCATGAACTTCTTGGGGAAGTTGAAAGCATGCTCACAGAAGCAACGGGCCAGGAACTTCAAAAAGGAGAAAGAAAAAGTGAAACTTTTGAATTAAGCGATGTGATAAAAAGTGCGCCTGTTTCAGAAATTGTTTCAACTATTATTCGGTATGGAGTTGAAAATCGGGCGTCAGATATTCATATAGAACCTCTTGAAACAGAATCTCGCGTGCGATATCGTATTGACGGAGTTTTACATACTGTTCTTAAACTTCCATCATATATTCATCAAGCGCTTATTTCACGTATTAAGGTTCTTGCCAATCTTAAACTCGATGAAACTCGCCGTCCGCAAGACGGAAGAATGCGGCTTACTGTGGATGGAAAAAAAATTGATTTTCGAGTTGCTCTTCTTCCTTTGGCCAGAGAAGAAAAAGTTGCGCTTCGTATTCTTGACACAAGAGTAGAAATTGAGAGTCTGCCTGGACTTGGATTTTCTCCTATGCAAGTAAACGTGATTCGAGAAAATATTGATCGCGCGCATGGTTTTCTTTTGGTGACAGGTCCGACAGGCAGCGGAAAAACAACAACACTGTATGCCATGCTCAAAATGTTGAATAATACCGAACGGAATATTATCACGCTTGAAGACCCTATTGAATATTATATTGGCGGCGTGAATCAATCGCAAATTAATTCGGAAATTGGTTTTTCTTTTGCGGTTGGACTTCGTTCTGTTCTCAGACAGGATCCTAATGTGATCATGGTGGGAGAAATTCGTGACAATGAAACAGCAGAACTCGCGGTTCATGCCGCGCTCACCGGGCATCTTGTTCTTTCCACGCTTCATACGCGAGATGTTTTTGGGACTATCCCACGGCTTATTGATATGAAGATCGAGCCGTTTCTTGTTGCATCAACATTAAATCTTGTTTTGGCGCAGCGTCTGGTGAGAAGAATATGTGGTGCTTGCAAGAAAAAAATTGCTTTGAATGCGGAAGTTATTCATTGGATTGAAACAAATCTCATTTTGCTTCCGCCGGAAATAAAAAAAATGTATAAACTTCCACCTCAAGCAAAAGACATTTCCATATTTCGTGGAGAAGGTTGCCGAAGTTGCGGCGGCGGAGGATATAAAGGCAGAATTCTTTTAGCAGAACTTTTTGAGAATGATCGAACTATTCGCGAGATGATTATGAATGGTTTTCCTCTTTCGGAAGCAAAAAAATATTTTCTAGAGAAAGGATATTTAACACTTCTTCAGGATGGCTTTTTAAAAGTAGTTGCAGGATTGACGACTGTTGAAGAAGTGCTTCACGTGACTGAAGAATAAATTTAAAATATGAAATTAATTTTATAGTATGCCAAAAAATAAATCTTCTCTTTCCTACGACTCAACAGAAAATATAACTATTCTGCTTGTAGAAGACGATACATTTTTAGGGGAAATGTACGCAACAAAGTTTACGATCGAAGGATATCGAGTATCTGTTGCCACTGATGGCGCAAAAGGACTTCGGATGGCTCAAACAGAACTTCCTGATATTATTCTTTTGGATATTCTTCTGCCAAAAATGGATGGTTTTCAAGTGTTGGAACATCTTAAAAAAGAGGAAAAAACCAAAAATATTCCTGTTATTCTTCTTACCAATCTTTCTCAAAAAGAAGATGTTGAACGAGGGCTGAAACTTAGTGCAGTTGATTATCTCATTAAAGCTCATTTTATGCCCTCAGAAGTAATTGATAAAATTAAAAAGTATCTTCCAAAAAAATAATTCATGTCATTCTGAGTCCCGCCTTTGGCGGGACGAAGAATCTAGGACGGAGGTCATACATAAAAAACGCTTCGTCGCCGGCAGACAGGTTAGATCCTTCGTCTTCGCCTCAGGATGACAAATGTCTAAACATGGCTCTTTTTCATTATAAAGTATCTTCTCGAGATGGACATATTACTCATGGAGTTGTTGAAGCAACTTCTGTTGATCAAGCCATGGAACTTTTGATGGAGCGCGGTTTTGTTGTCATTGAACTTTCGCCAGAGACGTATCCGTGGATTGCAAGAATGACAGCGCGTTTTTTTCGACGAGTGAAAATTTATGATCTCCTTGCTCTTTTTCGACAACTTTCGGTTTTGGTGAGTTCAGGAATTCCGCTTGTCCAGGCATTTGAGGTTGTCATAAATCAAACTTCAAACAAAAAATTTATTCGAATTTTGGAAGATATTAAAAATGAGGTCGAAGGTGGATCGCGCCTTTCAGCAGCCATGCATCGATATCCAAGCGTATTCAACAGTTTTATTGTGAATATGATTTTTTATGGCGAAAGCTCAGGACAGTTGGATCTCATTTTAGATTATATTACTGACAAAGAAGAACGAGATTATGAACTTTCCATAAAGATTAAAAGTATTTTGCTGTATCCTTTTATTATTCTCTCGGCGCTTTTTATTATGGCTATTATTTTGCTTGTTTTTATTGTGCCTCGATTTCTTATTCTTTTAGAATCTTTTGGAGGAGAACTCCCACTTACCACACGAATGTTTATTGCATTCAACTCATTTGTTCTTCATTTTTATTGGTTGATTTTTATTATATTTATTGTTGGCGCTGCAGGATTTGTTTCATGTATCCACACCGTGAACGGAAAACGAATATGGTATAAAATACTTCTTTCTCTTCCTGGAATTGGAAATCTTCTGCGACAAATTTTTGTTGTGCGATTTGCGCAGTCGCTTTCAGTGCTCTTAAGAGGAGGGGTGCCGCTTTTAACAAGTCTTCAAATCGTCTCTCAGGCGGTTGATAATGAAATTTATCGGCGCATTCTTGCAAATTCTATTCGTGAGGTAGAAAATGGAAATCCATTGGCTTTGCAGTTTCGCGGACAGCGTGAAATTCCACAGATGGTTTCTCAAATGATCGCGACTGGTGAACAAACAGGTTCTTTGAGCGACATGTTAGAAAAATTATCTGTTTTTTATCGAAAAGAAGTGGATGCGTCAGTAACATTTCTTGTAGGTATTATTGAACCATTGATTTTGGTTGTTCTTGGAATTGCCGTTGGTTTTGTGATGTCAGCCATTCTTCTCCCACTTTATAATCTTACCGCGGTATTTTAGATTGATTATTATTTGCGCAGGTTTTTATTTTATGGTATTCTTTAAAATATAGAAAGAATATTTTGTAAAAGATTTTATTTTTATAATTCTTTAAAAATATAATTCTAATTTATTCCCACTCGGGATCATAACTTGTATGATTTTAAAAAATTTTTCTCTCGCGAAAAATCGTGAAAGAAATTCTTGTGAAGTGAAAGGATTTACGCTTATTGAACTTTTGGTAGTGATTGCCATTATAGGAATCCTTTCCACTTTAGCCGTTGTTTCTATGTCTGATGCTCGGGCGCAAGCGCGTGATGCGCGTCGCGCGCATGATTTGCGACAAGTTCAGACAGCAGTTGAACTTTATAAGAGTGATAATGTCGATGCGGCTCCAGCAACAACAAGCTGGAGTGGCACTAATAGTTTTGAAACAGATCTTTCTCCTTATCTTGTGGCTGGTCTTCCGGATGATCCTGGTCACCCTGGAGGTGGAAATGATTTGTACATCTATTGTGCACGAGCAGAGCGATACGCTCTTATTGGTTATCTTGAAAGAGAAAATTCAAGTATTTTAAATGGAAGTCTTTCGAATAAACTTGGGTACAATACTGGTTCCGGAACACAAGAATGCGTTTCTTCTTCTGGAGCGCTTCCATCTGGCGGTTTACCAGAATGTGGTAAAACTGGCGTACTCTGTTTGGGATCAGACATAGAATAAAAAATTGAAACTTGGAAATATCTTTTGCGTCTTCCCTGTGGAATATTCTGTGGGGAAGACGCTTTGTCTAAGATATGCTCATAGTGTTTTTTCTAGCTGGAATTTTTGGTTTGTCAGTGGGAAGTTTTTTGAACATGGCAACATTTCGATTGCGTTATAATATTCCATTTGGAGAAAAACGATCTTTTTGTGATTCATGCGGAAAAATTCTTGGGGGAAAAGATCTTATTCCTCTTTTTTCTTTTTTTTTCTCGCGTGGAAAAAGTCGGTGTTGTCAAAAATTTTTGGATCCTTGGTATCCGTGGGTTGAATTTTCTCTTGGAGTTTTGTTCGTTCTTGTAGTTGTAGGAAGAGGAGAACTCACTACGATTCTTTTTGGTTGGATTTTTATGAGCTTTCTCATGTTTATTTTTATTTTTGACACTCGATATTATTTGGTTCATTTTGGAGTAATGAGTATTGGGTTTATACTTTTTGGTTTTTTGCATGTATTATTATGGACTCCGTTTCTTTCTCTTTTCTTTGGTGTTGTTCTTGGCGGAGGATTTTATTTTGTTCAACATATTTTAGGAAAAGGAAAATGGGTTGGGGGAGGGGATATTATTTTAGGATTGTTTCTGGGTTTTGTTCTTGGATATGAAAAACTTATAGTAACTTTATTTTTCGCGTATTTGATTGGCGGGATTTTTGGAAGTTTTCTTTTGTTGCAAAAGAAAAAAACCCTGAAGTCTCGACTTCCTATGGGCGCATTTCTCGCGATTGGCGGCTTGCTCTCTTTTTTTTGGGGTGATAGGATTATTGAATATTATATGAATTTATTGTAAAAACATGATAACATTATGTTTTTATTGAAAATATGAAATTAAAGCGCGAAGAAATACAGCATATTGCAAAATTGGCTCGAATTAAACTTACAGAAGAAGAGGAAGAACTCTATACTGAGCAGCTTTCACAGATTTTGGAATACATGCAAATCTTACAAGAGGTGGATACTTCTCTAAAAGAACCAACAGCTCAAGTTACTGGTTTGGAAAATGTGACCCGAGAAGATGTCGTAGCTTCATGCAGTCAAAAAATGCGCGAAGACATTATTGAACAATTTCCAGAACGAGAAGGCGATCTTTTGAAGGTAAAAGCAGTATTGAAAGGATAAAAAAAATAATAGAAAAAAATGTGTAGGTATTTGTCATTCTGAGCAAAGCGAAGAATCTGGGCCAAGGGCTGCACTTAAGAAATCAACGCTTCTTTCGGCCGCTAGATCCTTCACTTTATTCTCGTTACGCTCGGGTTTCGTTCAGGATGACAAGATATATGTCATATCAACTAGAAAATTTTAACATTTTTGAACTTCATCAACTTTTGAAGACAAAACAAATTTCAGTTTTTGAAATAGTTGAGAATTATCTCTCGCGGGCAAAAAAATATGTTGACCTCAATGCTTATATTACACTTCGGCAAGAGGATGTTTTAGCAGAAGCTCGGTTGAAGGACAAAGAAATATCTTCTTTGAAAAATTTTCATCCGTTAATGGGTATTCCCTTTGGAGTAAAAGATGCTATTTGCACCCAAGGCATTCGTTCCTCGGCAAGCGCGAAAATACTTGATAATTATATTCCTCCTTTTTCCGCAACGGTGATCAAGCGCCTTCAAGAAAAAGGCGGTATTATTCTTGGAAAACATAATTGCGATGCTTTTGGGCATGGTGCGTCAAATGAAAATTCACAGTATGGGCCAGTAAAAAATCCATGGAATCAGAAATGCGTTGCTGGAGGTTCTTCCGGTGGAAGCGCTGCCGCGGTCAGCGCGGGAACGTGTTCGTATGCTATTGGTGAAGATACTGGCGGATCTATCCGTATTCCAGCGGCATTTTGCGGAGTGAGCGGACTGCGCCCAAGTTATGGAAGAAATTCTCGCTATGGAATTATGCCTATGGCGTCTTCTATGGATACTGTTGGCCCCATAGCCCATAGTGTTGAAGAGATTGCCCTGTTGATGGAAGTTATGGCTGGCCGCGATCCATCTGACGCAACAACACTTCATATTCCTGTTCCAAAATACACTGAATATATTCGTGAGCCATTATCATCATACACAGCAGGAATTCCAAAAGAATATTTTGCTGATGGTCTGGATCCAGAAATTCAAAAAAGAGTAGAAGAAGCGATTAAAGTATATGAAGCTCTTGGCATAAAAATAAAAGAAGTTTCTCTTCCTTTTACAAAATATGGCATTGCCATTTACTATGTTATTGTTCCATCAGAAGATAGCGCAAATCTCGCTCGATTTGATGGCATTCGTTATGGAGTCCAATCAAAAGATGCCGCGAATCTTTTTGGAGTTTATGCAGAAAGTCGCGCTGCAGGACTGCCTCCTGAAGTGAAGCGCCGCATTATGATTGGCACTTACGCGTTGTCAGCCGGATATTATGATGCGTATTATAAAAAAGCTCAACAAGTGAGGACTTTGGTTGTAGAAGAATTCAAGAAAATTTGGCAGGAAGTTGATATGCTTTTTACTCCAGTTTCTCCTATGCTTCCATTTCCTATTGGGCAAAAGGCAAATGATCCGCTTTCAATGTATTTGGTGGATGTGTATATGACTCCGGCATCTGTTGCTGGCGTTCCGGCGCTTTCTGTCCCTGTGGGTTTTTCTAACGGACTTCCTGTAGGCATGCAATTGATCGGACAACAAGGAAAGGAAGAAAAAATTCTCCACGCTGCTTATTGGTTTCAAAAAGAAACCGATTGGCATACAAAAAGACCATAATGTTTCCTTATATTACTTCCACTACTATTTCTTTTGGCCCGATTGCCATTCAAACTTGGGGTTTTTTTGTGGCTCTTGGAATTTTTACAGCCATTTTTTTTACGGCTCGCCGATTGAAAAAAAATGGACTGGAAGAAAATATCGCTTGGGATTTGGGAGTCTGGATTCTTGTGGCGGCGTTTCTTGGCGCAAGAATTTTTCATGTTGTTTTTTATGAGCCGCTTTATTATTGGCAAAATCCATTTCAAATTTTGGCCATTTGGCAAGGAGGTCTTTCAGTAATTGGCGGATTTCTTGGAGCGCTTGGTGTTTCTTTATGGTATTTGAACAAGAAAAATTTGAGTTTTTGGGATTACGCGCCACACGCAATTTTTTATCTTCCATTGGGTTTGAGTATTGGACGAGTTGGTTGCGCTTTTATACATGATCATCCAGGAATTGCTTGTTCTGGGACTTGTTTTTTTGCGTTGAATAGTCCTCGAGGGCCAGAATACGATTTGGGTTTTCTTCTTGTGATTAATAATTTCGCGCTTTTTCTTTTTTTTCTTTTTTTGGATCAAAAAGGAAAATGGAAGAAATATTATCCGGCGATTTTTTTGCTTTGGTATGGTTTTACGAGATTTTTTTTGGATTTTCTTCGAATATGGGATGGCCCAATAGCTGACCTGCGATATTGGAATCTTACTCCAGCGCAATATAGCAGTGTAGTGTTTTTTGCGGTAGGTTTATGGATGTGTTTGCATGGCGGACGCTTTAAATCGAATAAGGTATATTAGACAATTCTAAAAAATGCGTATGGTTACTTCAAAGAATTTTTTGTTCATATTTTTTCTTTTGACGATGAGTTTTGTTCCGTTTGGCGTGGGAGCAGAGTCGTATGATTATGATCTTGGCGTAAGCGAAGTAACATTTAATGTTTCTGAAAATGAACTTATTGCCGGATCGAAGATTCGAATTTATTCCACAGTAATCAATAATGGAAAATTTGATGTTGCTGGTTACGTGAGTTTTTATCAAGGTCCAACACTTATTGGCCGATCATCAGAAGTGACTGCAAAAGCCGGCGCTTTTCCTGAGCAAGCATGGGTGGATTTTACTATTCCATCTGGTTCTTTTAATATTCGCGTGGAATTAGTTGATCTTTCTCCGCAAGATCAAAATAGTTCAAACAATATTTTTGTCACAAAAATTTTTTCTCCACAAATTGATAGTGATGGAGACAAAATTATTGACTCAAAAGACAATTGTCCCACGCAATCCAATAGTGATCAAAAAGATAATGACCATGATGGACAAGGAGATGTTTGCGATAGTGATGATGACAACGATGGTATTCTTGATACAGATGAATCATCAAAAGGCACAAGCGCATTTTCTTCGGATACCGATCAGGATGGCATTTCTGACGCGATTGATAATTGTCCAACTCTAGCGAATAAAGATCAAAAAGATTCTAATGGAAACAAAAAGGGCGATGTTTGCGAGCCAATAGTAAAAGAAAAATCCTCAGGAACTTCATCAAGTGGAGGCAATTCAGATATAGGAAAAACTTCAAATACTGTATCGCAAACTGATTCATCAAAAAAAGATTCTTCTTCTTTGACATCGTTGTCAGAGGATCAAAAAAAAGAAGAATCAAAAGAAAATTCTTCCTTGTTTCCAAATTTACCTCGAGTGGATCTTAAATCTTATGACGAAAAAGCGCTTGAAGAAGGAACATCATCTGTGTCTAAAAATTTTATTAGCAACAAGATAGAAGAAAATCAGTCTTCATCATTGATGGCGTATGAACGATATGGCTGGAAGACTTTTCGTTTTTATATTGATCAAGCCACAAAGGATAATGACGCAAAATATTATTGGAAATTTTCTGATGGACAAGAAACCGAAGCAAATGAAATTACGCGTGAATTTCCCGGTTTAGGTATTTATAGAGTTTCACTGTATAACATAGTTGAAGGAAATCAGATTCTTTTAGACGAACTTCAAGTACAAATTGGTTTTCTTGATTATCGAAATCCTTGGTTTTGGATGAGTTTAGGGATTCTTATTATTATTGCATTGTTGGTTATTTATTTTCCATTACTACGTACGAGAAATTTAAAAAAGAACGAACCACTTTTAGATCAAGAAAAAAATTTGCAAGAAATTTCGGGAGAACTTGAAGAAGAATCAGAAGAAATACAAGAGGAGAATGAGATCGAAAAAGAAAGTGAAATTAAAAAAGAGAGTGATACTGAAAATTTAGGAGACAATCCAGAATAATTTTTTATATTTTTGTTCCCATAAAAAAAGCATGGAACGAATTGACTTTTTGAATCTCAACATTTTTATATCCAGATTCTTGCAAAAGTTTCATCCATTCCTCTTTTGAAAAATGTTTCACGCCAGGTTCGATAAAATTCTCAACAATAAAAATAAACAGTTTTCCTAAAAAAGTTTCTTTCACTGCGTCAAAAATAAGCAGTGTTCCATTTGCAACAAGAACTCGTTGCATTTCTTTTAAAGCTTTTTCTGAATCCGAAAAATGATGAAACGCATGAACACAAACAATTTTATCAAACGACTGGTCCGGAAAGGGCAGATTTTCAACATTCCCTTCACTAAATTGAATATTTTTTAAATCTCCGATTTTTTCTTGCGCGATACGAAGCATTTCTTGTGAAAGATCAAAACCAACAATTTTCGCGTTAGAATTTAATCGCGCTAAATTTATTTCCAATGTGCCAGTTCCACAAGCAATGCTTAAAATATTTTTTCCTTGAATATCGCCAAGTTGTTTTTTTACTTTTTTATAAGAATTTTTAAAAAACCAACTGAAAATCGAAGAATCATAATATTTTGCCAAAAAATTAAATTCTTTTACGTTACGGGAAGTAAGATTTTGTTTATTCATATTGAGAAAAATATTTTTAAAAAAGTTATTTTAGTATACTCCTCTTCAGATAATGTGAAAACAGAACGCATACTTATGTAAAGTATATTATACTAGACACAGTGCATAATTTCTGGCAAACTGAAACACAGAGAAAAACAAAATTTTGTGGTTATTTTTCAAAACTGCCTTGTGTAAAAAATAGAGGAAAGAATCAAGATAAAAAATAATTTGTTTAAAAAATATTCATTTTTAATTCTATAGTTTTGGAGAGGTGGCAGAGCGGTTGAATGCGACAGTCTTGAAAACTGTTAGCCGTAAAAGCGGCTCGTGGGTTCGAATCCCACCCTCTCCGCCAAAATTCGGAATTCAAATTTCCGCCAAAAATATGGTCGGCACGAAGTGCCGACACAAATGTATTCCCCCCGCCGAATTCAGAATCCAAAAGGGTTTTCCACGCTCCGCGTGGCTCAAAAAGTATGGTTCGATCCTTAATTTGAAAGTTCGAACCGACTTTTTTGAACAAATGAAGTTTTTCTTCATTTGTTCCCTCGTTTGCCAATTCCATATTGTTTATACTGGCTTTTAGAAACTTGTCGGTTCGTGCTTGCCCTCAAAAATCTCTCCGTTATATAACATCAAACCTGTGTAAATAGGATTTTTGAGAAGTTTTTGATAATTCGACACCGCAAGCTCTCTACCGCTTTTTCTCCGCAATCCAAGCGCGTTAAACTTGTCGCGGACTTCCCGCAAAGTGAAGTTTCCAGTTGAATATGCCTCAAATGTTTTTTTGATAAGTGGAGCAATTATTTTGTCAGGTTCAATACCTTTACCTTTCACATTTACATATCCAATCGGGGACATTTGAGGCCATATTCCTTCCTTCACTTTGTTTCTATGTCCGCGCTTGATATTCTCGCTCAAATTATCTACATAATACTTGGATTGTGAAAATGCAATGGAAAGCATGAACTTACCTTGCGGTGTCGTATCACACCAGAAAGTTGGAAATTTTAGCTCGGCAATCTTTCCCGTATCGAGCAAATAGATAATCTTTCCACCATCAACACTATTTCTCGCCAATCTATCGGGGTGCCACGCTAAAATTCCATTTGCCTCATTTGCTTCGATACGGAGAAGCATTTCATTGAATACTGGCCGACCCGGAGCTTTGGCGGTTTGTTTTTCCACGAAAATATCTACAACCTCAATCTGCTCTTTAACCGCTAATTCCTTTAATTCGGCCAGTTGATCCGAAATGCTTCTAACTTGCCGATCTTCTGTATCGGTACTTTTGCGAGTATAGATAAAAAATTTTCTGGTGTGATCAATCATAATTTTGTATTGGCAAACGAGGAGCCACGCGGAGCGTGGCGAATCCTTGCACACAAGCAATGATGTTGTCTGAAATTAAAATGGGTTCCGGCACACAAATTTTTGAACACTCAATGAGTATTTTCGGCCATGAAATTGACTTCGTCGTTCGAAAACAGACAGATGTTGGGGGGAAGAGAAAGATATTTACCAGAATTAAAAAATTTCGCAGATTTTGCTCATTTTGTGTAATAAACTTTTCCCCAAATACCATTCTGGGTGCAAGTGATGAATTTCGACCATAATCTCTTCAAAATTTTTAGCTTCGCTACGGCTAAACCTCAAAATTCGATCTGTCCATACGGACACTCATTCTATTTTTGGGAAACTAATGCTTGTTTTGCATAAGTTAAGATACATATTGCACTCCTTAATCCCACAAGCCGTGAACCCATAAACTCAAATTTCCTTATATAAAAAACAAAAATAGCATTTGGTATACTGTACAAAGATTTCAATTTGAATTCGATTTCCGCAACCTGAAAATGTTTCATGGACTGGTGACCAGTCTTCCGCGATCTATTAATGGCTATCTGGCCAACTATCTTCATGCACTAACTTCGTTTATTCTTGCATAAATTTTTTTAGTCCTTTCGTTTCAAACGCTTCACTTCGTGTAGACAATATATTGCAACAATAAAAAATCCCATTAGTATGGATATGTTTTAGGTTGCATAAAAATTAATATGAAAATGAGTTTCGTAATTCAAATTTTTGGAGGTGTGGATCGGACGGGACTTGCACCCGTTTCATCGGGTACCGAGCGATTCAACAATACGATTGGGAACAAAAACGAATGTTTGGCCATGAAAATAACTCACTCCAAACTCTCCATTTTCTAATTACTCTCCGGCATATACCGGTTCTGGGTACTTATTACCACCTTGTTCAATACTAATATACCATTGTCTTAAATTAAAAATTTCTTATACCTTGATTACCTCTTCTCTCCCGGACACATATCCCACATGAATTTAAACCATGTCCGATAGCTTTCGGCGAGTTCTTCGTTGATCATCACAAAAATCATACCGTCCTCTCCAAAGTTTCCCACATCCGCGCTCGTGAACGTTACCACATAGTTTCCAAAGATATCGCAAACGGCCGGCGTGGAATATCCCGGCGGCAGGAATTTATATTCGCCGCCTATCGCTTTCACCGCCTCGGGCATTTTTTCTTTTACGCGGTGGTCAAATAGCGTATAGTGTTTGATTTTTTTCTGTTTTGCCATCGCCGTGAAGTCCGCCAAAAACGAAGGCGGAACGCCCGGGGTAAACCACAATGCCTTTGCGCCCAGAAAGTACGTATCTTGCCCCACGCGAACCAAATCCCGCATGTAATTTTTAAACCCCTCAAGACCCTTGTAAATATACGCGGCTTCGTCCGGAGGTTTTTTGTCATAGAGCGCGGTAAGTTCCGGTAAAACCTTGGCAAACACATTTTCTTTTTCTTTTATCACTTCCAAAAGTTTTTCCGGATGCACAGCGCGATACAGGTTTTCATTTTTCTGGAAAATAGGAAACACCAGCCCTTTTTTGATCAGCCGATTCAGGGCGTCATACACATTGCGGCGATGAATATGCGCCTTGGCCGAGATATGTGAAACCGAAGTTTCCCCGGCGGCAAGCAGGGCTTCATAGATTTTTGCCTCATTGGAAGTAAGACCAATTTGTTCAAATAATTCGCTGTACATAAAGGTAAATTACATTGTGGTGGTATTAGGTACCCCATGGTACCCTTGACCACTCGTGAACCATATCATACAGTGTGGTCACCTGTCAATCACGACGGGTAACAAGGAGGAAGTCATGGCTAAAACAAAAACCCGCCACAAGTGTGTCGACACGATCCTGTGCACCATGTTCGCCTCTGCCAAAGGCACTCTGCATATAGTTGGTAAAAAAAATCTCGTTAAAAAGGTATTTAATGAGATCGAGAGAAGAGTACGGTCTGGCAGCGTATGGGTCGCGAGACCAGATATCAATGAAGCAATTAATGAGGCGAATGTTTCACCCAGAACCATCTGCTCTCATTTGGACGAATTGATAAGAGAATGGATTCGCATCTCAACTTTGAACAGAAACCTGGAATGGAGGTTCGTGCGATACAACAACCGCAAATTGCAGATACTCTTTCTGGTTGATGAGACGGATTACATGTGTCCCACACAGGAGCATCCCCTATTTTCGGATTATGAGCATCGTTTTCATGCAATTGCCAAAAATATCTTCAACGTTGACTTGTGGATCATCTTCGCACATGCACACAGAGAGAATGCTGCTTGGTTGTTAATAGAAGAAGCAACCTAGCCTTACCCGGCGGTCTCGCGATCTTCGTGATCGAGTCGAGACCGCCGGTATTTTTTTAAAATCTACGATTTGCTTGTCGCGGTGTCAAACCAATTTAGAAATGTCCTCTTTGGCAGTTTTGCTTTCTACAAATTCACGGACGATATTTAATCCTTCCTTTTTCGCAAATTCTCGTAACTCAAACATTTGCGCCTCAATACTCAAAACCTGCCTTTCGGGTTCGTCCGTGGATTTGCGGGCATAGAGAAAAATCTTTTTGGTTTGTAAATTTATGTTGTCCATATTGTTTTGAAATTAGTTTTTTGGCAATCAAAGAAAAATACGCTCAACCTTTCGCCAAAGGCGAAAGAAAAAAGATTGGTTTGTCCCGCTAAGCGGGACCAGAGCTTCGCTCTGCGAACTTCCGCATTGCCGACCGGACGCTTTCGTTCCCCCTCAAAAATGCTTGGATTCTGGCGGGGAAATACCATGCCGAGGCGCGAAGCGCCGAGGCTTCAAACCTTGATTTTTCGAAATGTGATTCTTGGCGGTGTTTGTTGGACAAAGTTCGAACTTTCTTTGAGCAAAACCCCCAATAAGGAAGCCCCTCCGACGCTAAAGCTTTGGCGGGCAGGCACCCCCGCCACTGC
>Ga0209514_10000210_pt1 | contig 130502 bp, 143 predicted proteins | sample Subgrocontami58m_FD_187452 | JGI IMG/M metagenome (GOLD analysis project Ga0209514, IMG submission 187452) | Subsurface groundwater microbial communities from S. Glens Falls, New York, USA - GMW37 contaminated, 5.8 m (SPAdes) (version 3) | ecosystem: Environmental > Aquatic > Deep subsurface... | reverse complement strand
TGTGCTCCAGCCTCTGTACTTAACCAATCTTACTGCTTCCATGCGGATTCTTGGCATATGTGGATTTTTTGTATACATGGCTTGGATTGTATCTGTCTTAGTGATTCCAAGCTATTGGGATATTACGAATTATTTGACAAGATTGCTGTTTACGATGTAATTTAATGGCACGTTGTAACTTCAAAAAGAAATATTCTGCCACTCACGAGGAGAACGAAATGCCACTGATGATGCCTGAAATGCTCGAGCTGGCGCGAAAGTTTAATGTTCTTGCCGCCGCCAGTTCAAAGGCGGCAGCGGCGGTGCTGGCAAAACCCGGCGCCGTGGACAACGGAAAACTGCAGGCAATGATCGCAAATGCTGAAGCCATGATTTTGAACATCAAGGCTCTGCAAGCGGAGCTGGACAAAGCCGCGTGATTCGCGCCCGAATCGCAAAAGACGATTTCTAACCTGCATGTATTTCCGTAAGGAGAGTGAAATGTCCCAACCGACTTCCGCCCAACCGACTCCAGAATTGATATTCAATGAACGACTTTTGACATTAGCACGGCTTGGCTCAGTAATCAGGCTGGCAGTGTCTAAAGTATTGGCCAGTCCGGGATGCGCCGACGAGAGAACAATGCAAGACATCGGCGAACAAGTGGAAAACCTGACGGGAAAAATTCGCGACATAGAAATAAAGCTCGCGAGAATCGCTGGGCAGCAACACTGAGCACTTTCCCGTCTCCGGTCACAGCCCCCAACCCAAGCCCTGCCACCGCGCCGGGCTTTTTTTCGCCGATTTGAATAAACAAGTTGAAACTAAATATTAACAACTTTTTTAGTTAGATTATATTGTTAACAATTTACGCGATCGCTGAAATTGTTAACAATGCTCTTAAATAATAATTTAGTTATTTACAGCTCTGATATAAGCCGGTTTGCTACAATAATGGTAAGCCCAGTGAGGGGGCCAGTGTTTTCGTTTTTTAAAATCGGCAGAGAGGTAATACAAGAACGTGAAATTCTTGTAATTGCCGAGCCCTGCCTGCCGGCAGGCAGGGAACCGATTGATGAAACGAAGTTTCATATAATCAACAATCGAAACCACATTTTTATGAATAACCAAATTTTTCATCGTATCTGGCACATCGTCCGTATTCCACTTGCGGTCATCCTCGTTCTGTATGTTGGCCTTGTCATTTACCGCATACCGGCGGCGCAGGAGCGTTTGAAAACGCAGGAAGTCGTCAAAAAAATACAAGCCCAGAAATTAACTCTGGCGGACGTTATGGGCCAAAATCTCCCGCCGGAACCTGATTCCGCGTTAAACAACTCTACCGTTGAAGGAATTGACGCGAACGGCAACGGCATCCGCGACGATGTGGAACTCGCCATTTTCAAATTGCATCCCGATTCGGCGCGTATTCGAGCCGCGGAGTTGCAGTATGCGATGGCGTTGCAGATGTATCTTACAGAGGTTTTCAACCCAGATACACTAATTGCAGTTGCCCAAGAAGATGAGCGTGCCTCTTCATGTCTTGCAGATCAATTACCTAGAGATGATATAGGGGTTTATTATCGAGATTTGAAAGAAAAGAAGAACGAAATTAAAGATATGATTTTGAACACAGAGGAACGTCGAAAAAGAGCTAATCAAAATACGATGTTAATTAAATCATTTGGTAGCCTAGAAGAGGCACATTGCGATGTTGATCCAAAAGCATTGTCTAATTAAGACGATAATCGCCATTCTGGTAATAATTATTTTATTGCCGCTTTCGACGTATGCCGCAGCATGTCGAGATCGTGGTTACACTATCGTATACGTGAATGGGATTTTAACTGGCCAAGACTCGGCGATAGATCAAAAGATAGATTTAAAGAACCTCGTTCCATCAGAGGTAATGGGAGAGCCTATAGACGTTAAGTTGGGCTACAATCCTTCCCACCTTGCCGGCTTAGGCGACCTTACGGAATCAGCATCTCAACTACTCGGTTCTTCCATTAGCAACTACGACCGCAACACAATTCTTCTCCAGCTCTATCCGGAAATAACGACGCGAAAAATTCTTCTCGTTGGACACTCGCAGGGAACGTTTTATACAAATGAAATCTATAATTATCTTCTCGCGAATGGCGAACAAAAAGATGCGGTTGGCGTGTATAATGTTGCGACACCCGCAAGTTCCGTTGCTGGCGATGGAGCGCATCTCACTTCCGAAAACGATAAAGTCATCAATTCCGTACGCGATGTCGCGTCAAAAATAAAAGCCAAACAACCGCTTCCGGCAAATATTACTATTCCTCTTACCTCGTCGGAGGCAAACGACAAGTTCGGTGGACATTCTTTCGGCGAAGTATATCTTGCCGGCGCTTCTGGCCGAATAGTTTCCGAAATAAGCGACTCGCTCAAAAAACTTCTTGCCACAGAGGTTACGGAGACGACTGATGTAGGTTGTTTTACTCCTCCGCCGAGAGACATTTCATATTATACGCAAAAGGTGGTTTTTGCCGTTGCCGACCCTGCGGCGACAGGAGCGGTTGTAGCCGGCAAAACCACTATTGCAACGGGAAAAATTGCGTATAACGGCGCCCTGGCGGCAGTACAGTCGGCAGTTAAGGTGGCGGAAATTGTTTATACAAACGCAGGGAAACTATCTACTAATGTCTCTCATCAAGGATTGGCTCTAATCACTAATTTTTTCGGCAATTCCAACCAGCAAAATAACGATGCTGTTTTAACTAATAGCAATTCTGAAGACGGTCAGATTGAAACGAGTTTGGCCAGTTCACCGCAAGAAAGTAATTTTCCTCAACTTGCATTGAGTCCCGAAGTCAATACGGAAAATAAACTTTCTATAACTTCTCAAGAGTCCTTAGCATCCTTAGAAGTAAATACTACTGATTCCGACGGGTTCGACCAGCTCACCGCAAGTACGACAAAAGAAAAAAACGCAGGCCCTCAGCATGACAGTTCTAGTACAGAGCCAATTACACCCGAGAAGAACCCCGACATTTCCGGGAGCGGTAGAAGTGGCGGTGGCAGCGCTCCTCCGACAGGCGGCGTAAGCGTGGTTCAGACATCACCGACTCCAGCTCAGCCGGTTTTTTTGGTTATAACTGAAATTATGTATGATACGCCGGGAGCGGATAGCGGGCATGAGTGGGTAGAGATTTTTAACAACGGAACTTCAACTGCCGATATTACACAATTAAAATTTTTTGAAAACGGCACAAATCACAAGTTAAATACAGCCCAAGGGTCGAGCACATTAACATCGGGCAGTTATGCCGTGCTTACTGATGATTCATTAACGTTTCTTTCTGACTATCCGAATTATGTCGACCAGCTCTTTGACAGTTCTTTTTCTTTATCAAATAGCAGCGAGACAATTGCGATAAAAAATGGCGATGCTGTCGTTAATGAAATAACTTACTCATCGAGTACCGGCGCAAACGGCGATGGCAATTCACTCCAGCTTATTAATGGTTCTTGGCAAGCGACGTCGCCGACGCCCGGAAAAGAAAATAAAGTCGGCAATAAACCGCCGATCGCTCTTTTTAAATTTTCGCCAGCCAGCCCTGAAGCAAGTGGTACAATTTCGTTTGATGCTTCCTCTTCAACCGATCCAGACGGCAGCATAGTTTCTTATTCTTGGAATTTTGGCGACGGGCAGTCAACCATTACTAATCAGTCAACCACTACATATTCTTATAGCTCGGTTGGCTCTTACCTTGTTGAACTCACTCCTTTTGATAATTCCGGCTCAAGCTCAACCGCGACTTCAACCATCTCAGTTGCTTCCTCATCTAATTCAAGCGCCTCTTCAAGTAGCCAAACTTCAAGCGAATCCAATCACATTCTTATCAGCGAAATTTTATTTAACGCCAGTGGCACTGATGTCGGCAAAGAATTTGTTGAATTATATAACCCGAATGCAACCAGCACGGATTTAAGCGGCTGGTCGCTTAAATATCAGAAAGAAAACAGCACTTCAACCACTTCGCTCGCCTCCTTTAAAACTTCATCGAATCCGGAAGACCAAACCGTCATCCAGCCAAAGGGATTCCTTTTAATCGGTTTGAACGATTATGACTTATTGAATTATGGCGGCAAATCGGCCGACATAAAAAGAACCGTCGCTTTGTCGAACGGCGAAATTGACGGCCAGGCGGAAAAAATCTATATAATCTTGTCCAATAGTAGCAGTTCGGAAATCGATAAAATCAGCTATGATAAAAATTCAATTACAAGCGATGGTCAAAGCTTGGAACGAAAGGCGTTTCAAAGCGGAGCTTGCGTGTCATCTCAAAATAATGTTTCGACAAGTTTACTGCAGGGCGAGTTTTTGGGCAACGGGTGCGATACAAACGACGCCGGTGATTTTGAAATAAGAAATTCGCCTAATCCGCAAAATTCCGGCAGTTTTCCAGAACCGCGAAGCGCGCCGACTATAAATAATTTTCAGGTCTTTTACGATTTTACGCCGCGCTTTGATTTCTCGTGGAATTTATCGGGCGATTCGACTGGCGCCACCTCCGGCATCACTTATTTTATTTATGATTCAAGTAATCCCAGTTCGACTGATTTAATTTTTGAAACGTCTTCAACTGCCAGTTTAACTTTCACTTACCCGATTGATGAGGTCGACCGCGATTATAATTTTCAATTCAAGGTTCAGGACCGCGACGGCTTGTCTGCCGTTGCTACCTCAACAGTTACCGCAAACAGCCTTCCCGAACTGAATCCAATTAATACATTTGATATTCCGCCCGATAGTTATACCGGCCAGACGTTTTATATTCCTTATGATTTTACCGGCGTACTTAAAATCAGCGTTCATACAAATCAAAATTATGGAACTCGTTGCGGGTGGCCCAGTATGGGAGGCACTACTTCTTTATATCGTTTATCTTCGCCGAATACTCCGTCCTCAAAAACGGATTTAATAAATTCAACTTCTTCCCAGGTAGACATTATGAGGTGCATAGATATTCCTCATCAAATAATTTCTACGGATTCGGTTAATTTAACTGCGGGCTGGTATTTCATCTATTTCACAACCACTCCCTGGTTTCCGGAGAGCAGCGTTAATTTGGAAGGCAGTAATTTTGACAATATGATCGGTTCCGCATGGACAAGCCCGGATGCTTCCACTTGGAACGAAAAACCTTCAAATGATATTTATTTAGTGTCTTCCGGCGGTTAATTTATTTTGCCCGTAATGCGAAAGTTCCATCATTCTCATAAATCCCGTTGCCATTCCTCCTTTTGTCCACTACTACATGTAGTAGTGGACAGAATTTATGCGATGATGGGTAAAAAAAGAACGAGCAAAATTAGCAAAAATTGATGATTAAAAAAGAAAATAAAAATTTCAAAAAGAGCGGCGATTTTGTCGCTATTCTTCATAACATAAGAAGTTTGCACAATGTCGGTTCTATTTTCAGGACGGCCGATGGGGCTGGTTTCGGGAAAATTCACCCCCACACCAAACGAGCATCGGCACGGAAATCGCGGCCAGAAAATAATGCTCGTTATGGTGTGGGGGTTTATCTTTGCGGAATCACGCCGGCGCCGGTGGACAGATTCGGCAAGCCCGTGGCGCAATTGGTAAAGACATCGCTTGGAGCCGAGAAATCTGTGGAATGGCAGAAAACCGCTTCAACAACCCTGACCATCAAAAAACTTAAAGCTGACGGATATACAATCATTGCCGTTGAGCAGAGCAAAAAATCAATTCCATATTATAAAATTCGCGGCATTCGAATGGATTCGCGTATTCGCATCGCGTTAGTTGTCGGGAACGAGGTCAGGGGATTGCCAGATTCTGTTTTGAAGCTTGCCGACAAGATTCTGGAAATTCCGATGCTCGGCAAAAAAGAATCACTGAATGTTTCCGTGGCTTTTGGGATAGTTGCTTATCATATTTCAACCGCCCGGCTGACAAAAATATGATATGATTTCATCAAACGTTTATTCCGACGAATGAGAAGTGCCGCGAAAAACGAGCGAAGCGAAGTTTTTCGCGGCGTCCGAGCGAAGTCGGAGCAAGGGGTTTAATACCCTTTATTGTAAATGAATAAAACCATAATCGTGATTTCAATTTTAATAGTCATCGTTATTTTTCTTGCCGTGGCGGCGGTTTATCTGAAACCATTCGATTCCGGTACCGTCAAAAAAAATCTGACAGTGGGAAATCAGACCTTTGAGGTCGGAATAGCCGATAACATGGTCAACAGGACGCAAGGCTTGTCGGGCAGGTCTTATCTCGACGAAAAAGAAGGGCTCCTTTTCCTGTTTTCATTTCCCAGGAACAGCGGATTCTGGATGAAGGGTATGAAATTCGCGATTGACATCGTCTGGATAAACGACGGCGAAGTCATTGGATTTTCAGAAAACCTCCAACCGCAGCCCGGCAAAAGTATTTTTTCTCTGCCGATATACTATCCACCCGACAGCGTGGACCAGGTCCTTGAAATAAACGCCGGCGCGGTTTCTAAATACAATCTTAAAATAGGAGACATTGTTTCTTTGGAATAATCATAATTACAACATTCTGACATTCTGCAGAATGTCAGAATGTTGTTGGTGAGGACAATCATAAATAATCTATTCTCAAATTCTTAAGAATTTGAGAATAGATTGCCGGCGGTTTTTTGATCCCCCACATAAATTTTTATGTGGGGGATTGATTTGCTTTTTTCCATGATTTTGTGTATTATTTTATCACGCAGTTGCAGTTTGAAATTTTCATAAACTGGTGTTTTTTCGTCGTAGGAGGAATCATGAAGGTCCACAACCACGGGTTTGATTACAGCCACGAGCAGGAGAGGGAGGCGCAGGAGAACATGGCGCGACTAATGGTTTGCTTGGCGCCGATTTTTCTGTTCGGCATCGCGTTCATCGGCATCACAGTCGGGACTTCCGCCAATAGTTCGGCCATTCTTGCAGTATCGGCCAGCTGGACGGCCAATGTCGTCCTAATCTGTGCCGGAATGGTTGTCGCTTATCTCTCCAGAAAAGCGGCGGCCACCGGTAACGAACATGGCTCCGAAGACAAGATCAAGCTCGGCAGGGATATCCGGATGACCGGCCTGGCGATAGCCGCGGCAATCATCATCGGAGCGGTCTGGACCAGAGGACAGCCGGCGCCGCTTCATTCAATTGAAATGGCGTTCGGCGCGGGAATTCTCTGGATATTCTACCTGGGTTTGGAGTTACCTCTTGAGAAAAGCGGCGCCAATCAGTATGCCGACGAACGTGGAATTACGCTTAGCGACGAATTCGGCAAATGGTACAGCGGAGCCGTCGCGGTCGGCGGATTTCTCATCTACATGACCGGGTTCAACGTCCTGGACAACCTTTTGGCTTACGGCGTCGGGATATGCCTTCTCTGGGAGGCGTTAGCCATATGGGTCGGCAGCATTATGGCCGAATAGGTATTTCCACGGCCGGACAGCAAGGCAACTCGCGCTTCTTTCGTTGCATTTACGAAGAAGCGCTTTTTTTTCGCCATATTTTGTAGTTATGAATAACCGTACCGTAGAGCAGTGCAGTATCCACCGCTCAAGGATTGCGGTTATTCACCCAGCCCGCTGGCGGGGTTTATATTTTCCGTACCGCAATTCATCACTGCCCTTAGCCTACTCCGCCAAAGTAACTTCGGCTACGAAGGCCGGGCGGGCAGGTATTCTTGCGTGGAAAATATAAACTGGAAAATGTATAATATATGGAATGACCAAAGCAAAAATCGCCATAAACGGATTCGGCAGAACCCCGCAGTATATCCGCCTAATGGCGGCTAACTACGGGGCAAGTCGGCTTAAGTAAAATTTATTGACCATGACTAAAATAGCTATAAATGGGTTTGGCAGAATCGGCAGATTGTTTTTCAAGCAGGCCTTTGACTTGTCCTCCGAAGCCTTGGCGAAGGGGGAACAGCCTCCTTTCAATATCGTTGCCGTAAACGACCTCGGTGATTTGGATAATCTCGCCTACCTTTTGAAATACGACACGGTTTACGGAAGATACCAGAAGCAAGTTGTTGCCGACAAAATGACTAGCACACTGATTGTGGACGGCAAATCGGTAAAGGTCTTACAGATAAAAGACCCGGCACAGCTTCCGTGGAAGGATTTGGGAATTGACATTGCCATTGAGGCCACCGGAATTTTTGAATCGTACGAAAAAGCCAAAGTTCATCTCACTGCCGGCGCCAAACGAGTTGTGATTACTGCTCCAGCCAAAGACGCCGATGGTTCGGCTGACGGCGGTGGAAAGACGATTCTTATGGGCGTCAACGACGGCGAAATGAAAACAACAGTTCTCACGTCAAACGGTTCATGCACCACAAATGCCGCTTCGCCAATAATCCAGATAATGTCGGAAAATCCCGGAATTGAAAAAGCAATTTTAAACACAATTCACGGATATACCGCAACGCAGAATCTTGTTGACGGTCCGGAAAAAGGAGATGACTACCGCCGTGGACGCGCGGCCGCGCAAAACATCGTTCCTTCCGCGACCGGAGCGGCCATCGCAGTCACGCGCGCCGTCAAAGAACTTGAAGGAAAATTCGACGGCATTTCAATAAGAGTGCCGGTCGCCAGCGGCTCAATCGCCGATATAACTTTTGTCGCCAAAAGAAAAGTGACCGTTGAAGAAATAAACGACATTTTTAAAAAAGCAGCCGCTGAACCGAAGTGGCAAGGCATTTTGAAAGTTACCGAAGACCAGATTGTTTCTTCCGACATAATCGGCGAGCCCTACGGCGCCATCGTGGATTTGAAATTTACCAAAGTCGTCGATGGCAACCTGGTAAAAGTTCTCTCATGGTACGACAACGAATACGGCTATGTGTCCACGTTGGTGAAACACGTTCTGGCCGCGGCAGCCGCGTTGTAAAAAATTAGAAATCCCAAATCTTAAATTCCAAACAAATTATCTAGCTACGCGAGATCTGGCGTAGCCAGACAAATTACAATGTTCCAAACGTTTATGCTGTTGTTATTCCATTTCCCTCATGTCATTCCGAGCGTTGCGCCGCCACCTGCGAGCCTCGCCCCATTGGGGCGGGAGGAATCCTTGAGATCCTTCACGGAGTTTACACTGAGCAAAGCGAATGTGTTCAGGATGACTAACAGTTGTAAAATTAGAATTTGAATATTGTTTCGGATTTAGATATTGAAATTTAGGATTTAAAACTTATGATTATCTACATCGGAGCCGACCATCGCGGATTCAAGCTCAAGGAATTTATCCGCGACTTCCTCAAAAATAAGGGCTATGAAGTAGTCGACCTGGGGAATGCAAATTACGATCAAAACGATGATTACGTTGATTTCGCGAAGGAAGTAGCCAAAAGGGTCGGTATTGATTCTAACAACAGCCGCGGTATTCTCGTTTGCGGTTCAGGCGTTGGAATGGACGTGACCGCGAATAAATTCAGAAAAGTTCGCTCTGTGCTTGCGATTTCGTCTGACCATGTTTACGAAGCGCGACACGATGATAATGCCAATGTTCTGAGTATCGCTGCTAATTTTACAAATGAGTCAGATGCTCAGAAAATAGTAGGTACCTTTTTGGAAACGTCGTTTGGTAAAGAAGAACGTTATCAGCGCCGCCTCGATAAAATAGCGCAGATAGAAAACGAACAGTTTTAGAAGATAAATTATCAATTTTCAAGCATCAATTTACAATGAATTTTTAATGTCCCAATTTTCAAACTGTTTGTAAATTGAATCAATGCATCATTCAATGAAAATTGTAAATTAGAAATTGAAAATTTGTTAAAACCTGAAATGGAAATAATACCGGTCATAAATTGCCATGATGAAGAATCCGCTTCGGAGCTCGCCAAGAAAGCCGGCGAATTTTCCGAGTGGGTTCATCTTGATGTATCGGATGCGCGGTTCACTTTCAATAAAAGCTGGGGAGATTCGTCGGTCTGGCCGAAGTTCGGCAAGAACCTGAATCTCGAAGTCCATTTAATGGTCGAGGAGCCGGAGAAAGAAATAGACGCCTGGATTAAGGCAGGAGCGAAACGCATCATTGTCCACGCTGAAGCGGTTAACGCGGAAATCGTTTCCGGGATAAAGAAAAAAACGGACAGCGCGGACATCAAACTGATGCTTGCCATAAATCCGGAGACACCTGCCGAAAAACTCAAGCTTTATTTCGACGAAATCGCCGAATTCCAGATACTTGCTGTTTATCCGGGGCCGTCAGGACAAAAATTCAGGATGTTGTGCACTGACAAGATAAGATTTTTGCGGCGCGAAATGCCGAATGTTATAATTGAAGTTGACGGCGGAATAAATGAAGAGACGGCAAAACTCGTGAAAGAGGCCGGAGCCGATATAGCTGTTTCCGCTTCCTATATTTTCGGCAGTCCCGACCCGAAATCCGCTTACGAAAAATTGAAATCAATATAAAATTTTTCAAAATAATATGTCTCAATTATCATTTATTGTAGGTACCGTTATTTTAATACCAATAGTCCTTTATATTATTTTTAAATTTCGTATCACATTTAGAGCAATTTCGTATTCAATATTTTCAATATCCGGTATAGTAAATTTAGTTTTGATGGTATTAGGAATGAATATAAGTGAAGATATAGCATTGCCTCTTGGTCTTCTATTTGGTCCACCTTTATTATTTTTTGCCATCATTAACATACTTATATTCTTTTTTAAACAGTTGAACAATAAAATAAACACAAGAATTGACATGGTTTTCTTGGTATTGAGTATAATCGTTACGTTTTTCGCGTTTAACTTTATTTTTAATTTAAAGTAGATATATTTAAATATATTTTATAAATTAACGGCATGAAAATTTTACACGAAAACCCCGCACTAAAAGCAAGTTTTAATGCGGGGCAAGAAAATTAAAATCTATAAATATAAAATGGAGGCACTACATGAAAAAAAGTTGAAGTTTTTAGAAGAAATGGCCAACCGCCTGCGGCAGGACGTCATTGAGATGGTTTCGCGCGCGGGTTCGGGGCATATCGCCGGGCCGCTCGGCATGGCCGACATAATTTCCGCTTTTTACTTTCATCTCCTCAATCACAATCCCAAGAAACCGAACTGGCCGGACCGCGACCGCTTTGTGCTTTCAAACGGCCACACCTGTCCGGTTCTCTACGCGGCTCTGGCCCGTTCGGGATACTTCCCTGTTGAAGAATTAAAAACACTGCGTCAGCTCGGCTCGCGGCTTCAGGGACATCCGCACCGTACCGCTTTGCCAGGCCTTGAAACAACCTCGGGGCCGCTCGGCTCGGGCATTTCTCAGGCCATAGGTATTGCGCTTGCAGGGAAGCTTGATTTGCGAAAATACCAAGTTTATTGCATGACTTCGGACGGCGAGCACGAAGAAGGGAACACTTGGGAAGCAGTGATGTTTGCCGGAAAGAACAGAATGAGCAACCTAACGGTTATAATAGACAGGAACAACATACAAATAGACGGATTTACCGAAAACATAATGCCGCTTGAACCGCTCCGCGACAAATATGAGTCATTCAACTGGCATGTTCTTGAAATAGACGGCCACAACATCCAACAACTAGCCGACGCGGTCGCCGAAGCAAGGGCGATTTACGAAAAGCCGACCGCCATAATCGCGCACACAATTCCAGGAAAGGGAGTCGGCTTCATGGAAAACGATTACTTCTGGCACTCAAAGCCGTTCAAACCGGGAGAAACCGAAGCTGCCATAAAAGAATTGAGAACATTAAAGGGCAAAATAGTTTCCGAACACCAGTAAAATGATGAACGACCAAATCCAAAAGACATATCCGCGGGACGTATTCATGCATCTTTTGAATACGATTACGCTTTACATAAGCGCTTTCAGTTTCCTAAATCTTGTTTTTGATTACATAAATTTCGCTTTTCCGGACAAACTCAATCTCTACTACAATCCGGGTGACTCGATACGCTGGACACTTTCGCTTTTTATAATAATTTTCGCGGTTTTTGTCTGGACATCCAGGTTCATAGAAAAAGACCTTGTCGGCAATCCGGCAAAGAACGAACTTAAAATAAGAAAATGGCTTATTTATCTCACGGTGTTCTTGGCGGCGCTCCTTCTCATCGGAGACCTGGTGGCGCTCATCTACAATTTTCTGGGCGGCGATTTGACGATACCATTCATCTTAAAAATTATTTCCGTTCTGGCCGTAGGCGGAGTTGTATTCTGGTATTATCTTTACAACCTAAAGAAAAATCCCGGAGAATTTTCGCCGAAAGCAAAAATAATAATTTGGAGTTCTATGGCCATAGCGCTGGCCGTCATTGTTTACGGATTTTATTTGGCCGGCTCGCCATTCAAACAACGCCTGGTGAGATTCGACAGCCAGCGCGCTTCGGATTTACAAACAATACAAAGCCAGACAGTTTATTACTGGCAACAGAAGAACAAACTGCCGCAGTCACTCAACGACCTAGTTGACAACATTTCCGGTTTTACTCCGCCGTCAGACCCTGATACCAATAAGCCATACGAATACAGAACTACCGGAAATCTTTCTTTTGAGCTTTGCGCCGAGTTTGCTTTGCCTTCGGATGAATCAGCTACGCCACAAAGATATGCTTACCCCATGGGTATTGGCGTTAAAGACAATTGGAATCATTCCGCCGGGCGTGTTTGTTTCAGCCGTTCCATAGACCCGGAGCTTTACCGGACAAATAATACAAAACCATTCGCACCATTGGATTAATAATGGTTCGATAAACTCACCACAAGCATGATAAACCCGGAAGCAAAATTAAACATTGATATTTTTGATGAGAAAAAAGTTCCAATGGCCCCGACCAGGAACGGTTATGGCGAAGGATTGGTGGCCGCCGGAGAATCAAACAAGAATATTGTTGTTCTTTGCGCCGACCTGACGGAATCCACTCGCTGCGAAGCGTTTGCCAAAAAATTTCCAGAGAGGTTCTTTGAGTGCGGAGTGGCCGAGCAGAATATGGCGGCCATTGCTTCCGGCCTCGGGGTCTCCGGAAAGATTCCCTTCATCTCTTCTTACGCCACTTTTTCTCCCGGCAGGAACTGGGAGCAGATAAGAACGACTATTGCCTATAACGATTCCAATGTGAAAATAGCGGGTCATCATGCCGGAATTTCTGTTGGTCCAGACGGCGCAACTCATCAGGCAACCGAAGACATTGCCTCCATGCGCGCCATGCCGAATATGAAAATAATTGTTCCCTGCGATGCCATTGAAGCCAAGAAAGCCACAATGGCTTCAACGAAAATCTGGGGTCCGTTTTATCTGAGGTTCCAGCGCGAGAAATCTCCTGTTTTTACGACCGAAGAAACCCCATTCACTCCGGGCAAGGCGGAAATATTCTGGGAATCCAAAAAGCCCCAGGTTCTCATCGCCGCTTGCGGTCCGCTTGTCCATCAGGCGTTGTTGGCCGCGCTTGAACTGGAAAAAAACAAAATTGGCTCCATTGTGCTCAATGTCCATACGATAAAACCGCTGGACGAAGAAAAAATTGTCTTGCTTGCGAAAAAAACCGGAGCCGTGATCACAGTGGAAGAGCATCAGATAATCGGAGGACTCGGCGGAGCAATAGCAGAAACGCTGGCTAGGCGCGCCCCGACCCCGATGGAATTCATCGGGCTTCACGGCACTTTCGGCGAATCGGGGAAGCCATCGGAACTAATCAAGAAATACGGATTGGACGTAAAGGACATAATCGCTGCAGCGAAAAAAGCGATAAGAAAGAAGTAGGCCGCTGCGCCGTATTTCTGGTTTTTTAGCCCTATTTGCAAAATCCCGCTCAGGCGGGTAAAATTTTTTTACTACCACAATGCTTTTATCGAGAATCGGAATTTTAAGGCATATAAAAAAGGGCACGATTGTCATTGACCCGTTCAGCGACTTTAATCTCAAGACAACGAGTTACGACGTTACGCTCGGCGAGTGGTATTGGAAAGAAAGAAATCCGAGCGGACGCCATACCATCCATAATATGTATGACAAGAAATCCACGGATAAAGTTTGGGAAGGTCCATGCCGCGCGGAACTAGCAAGCGAACTTAAAGAAAGAACCGGAGTCACCCTGGAAAATATTCCAGACGGAGCAAAAGTGATTCTGCTTGGTCCCGGAGAAACAATTCTCGCCCATACCAATGAATTCGTAGGCGGGCGTGAAATTTGCGTTGCCAAAATGTACGCGCGTTCCTCGCTCGGCAGGAATTTCATTGAGGTCTGCAAAGACGCCGGCTGGGGAGATATCGGCTATTTCAACAGGTGGACAATGGAAGTGACAAATAATTCCAAGAATTTTTCGATACCGCTGGTAGTCGGCAGGAGAATCGCCCAGATGGTTTTTTACGAAGTTGAGCCGCTTGGACCCGCCCGCCACGCAAGCCAGCTTGCTGGCGTTGCGGGCGTGGGGGACTATGTGGATGAAAAAGGTAAATATCAGGGTTCGGCGGAACTGGACGAGCTCAAAAAAACCTGGCATCCGGAAATGATGCTTCCGAGGATGCATTTGGACAGAGAGGTCTCGCAATAATTTCTGTCATTGCGAGCCAAATGCGAAGCAATCTCATTCGGTTTTTAGAGATTGCCACGCTCCCTTTGGTCGCTCGCAAAGACGAAAAAGCAGAATTTCAGAACATTTTCCAAAAACATTGCTATTTCCGCGCCTTTTTGTTATCTTATTCTGACTATGGATTTAGCGGTTAAAACAAGAGAAAAATTTGGCAAGAACCTCAAGGCGCTCCGAAGGGAAGGCCTGATTCCGGCCGAGCTTTACGGGCGCGGCTTTGAGAACGCGCATTTGGCGATTGACGGAAAAGAATTCAAAAAGGTTTTTGAAGAATCCGGCGAAAGCACAATCATCAATCTTTTAATTGACAAAGACTCGCCTCGCTTCGCAGGCGAAGCGGGCAGCCGTCCGGCTTTGGTGCACGACATCCAGAAGGACTTTCTTACCGACGAAATAATCCACATAGATTTCCACCAGGTCAGAATGGACGAAAAGATAAAAGCGCACGTTCCTTTGGAATTCAAGGGAGAAGCTCCGGCAGTCAAGGAATTCGGAGGCGTCTTGAACAAGACCATTTCCGAAATCGAAGTAGAGGCCTTGCCGGGCAATCTGCCGAGGCATTTTGAAGTAGATATTTCCGGACTCAAAGAACTTGACCAGAGTTTTTACGTCAGCGATTTGAAAGTGCCTAAAGGCGTTGAGATTCTAGTTGAACCAAAAACGGTTATAGCAACCGTTACTCCGCCAGCCGAAGAAAAGGTTGAAGAAGCTCCGGTTGACGTGACCGTGGTAAAAGTTGAAGCCGAAGAGAAAGTTGCCGAACGCGCCAAAGAAAAAACTGCAACAGAAAGTAAAGAAAATAAATAAAGAACACCGCAAATGCGGTGTTCTTTATTTATAACGTTGCGTGAAAACAGCATCAGCGACCCTTGGCGACTAAATCACGATTTTTTGATAAAATTAACGTATCAACGATTGCCTATGAAACTCCCCAAACCAAAAGTTTTAGCGGACATTCAGCCGAAGTCGGGAAACGTTTTCAAAGACGTGGAACGGCGCGTTAATTTGGATTACCGTTCGGGGCGGCGCTCGCCGGCCGCAATTCTAGCAAAATCATTCGCACTGGCGACTTCCGTTGCCTTTCTTTTTGTCGGTTCCGTTTCGGCCCCGATAGCGAACCATACTTTGGCGCAGACGGTTGCGTCGCCTCAATCCAACCAGGAACGCCAGGCGCTTGAAGCCCAGCTTAAAGACCTTGAAACGCAGATGGACGCCTACGAAAGCCAGATTGCCGGATACCAGAAACAAGGCAGTTCGCTTAAGGGAGAAATAAGCCAACTGAACGGCAAGGTCTCCCAGATAAATTTGCAAATAAAGGCAATCAACCTGACGCTGGGCCAAATAAACAAAAGCATCGTTGACACCGCCAGCCAGATAAAAACTACGGAAAGCACCATAAGCGCCAATCAGGAGACGCTAAAAATTCTTCTTCAGGAATTGTATGTAAGCGAAAAAGCCAATCTTCTTGAGATTTTTTTGAAGCACCCCAAACTTTCGGACTTCTTTAATGACGTTAACAGTATTGATAATCTCCAAAATAATCTTCGCGCGACAATAGTAAAAGTGCGTGACCTCCGGAACCAACTCGAGGACCAACAAGGCCAACTGGCACTTGCAAAAGCTGATGCAGCTTCCGTAAAAGAATACCAAGTCGCAAAAAAGAACGATGCGGAAGACGTCAAAACGCAGAAAAATAATCTCTTGGCGGTTACCAAGGGGCAGGAATCCAAATACCAGACGCTTTTAAAGCAGACCAAGGAAACAGCGGCCCAAATAAGAAGCAGAATCTTCCAGCTTCTCGGCGGCGGGCAGCTTTCATTCGAGGAAGCGTATAAGTACGCTAAGCTCGCAAGCGATGCCACCGGAGTCAGGCCTGCCATGATACTGGCGGTGCTTGACCGCGAGTCGGCCCTGGGACAGAACGTGGGAAGATGCAACTACCAGACAGCCATGAGCCCGGCCAACCAGAAGGTCTTTCTGGTTCTGCTCGCTCAACTGAATATTTCTCCGGAAAGCGTCAATGTTTCTTGTCCGAACAGGGACGGGGTTTACGGGGGCGCCATGGGTCCGGCTCAGTTTATTCCGGTCACATGGGAGCTTTATACCGACAAGATATCCAAAGTAACCGGCAGGACGCCCGCCAATCCGTGGAATAATGCCGACGCTTTCGTGGCCACAGCGCTTTATCTCCGTGATTCCGGAGCTGCCGGCAATCCGACGATAGCCAAAGAAAGAGCCGCGGCGGCCAGATATTACGCCGGCGGACGCTGGCAAAGATACCTTTGGACTTATGGGGAAGCTGTGGTAAGTTTAGCGAAGAAGTTCCAGGAAGATATTGATACCATAAGCGCCTCTTAATTAAATAATGATCGAAGGATTCAATAGGATAATTTTAAAGAACGGACTGCGGGTAATTCTCGCTCCGCAAAAAGGCCTCGCGGCCACGGCCCTGGTTCTAGTAGAGGCCGGTTCTGAATACGAAACGAAAAAAATAAACGGAGTTTCACATTTTCTGGAACATCTTATGTTCAAGGGTACGGCCAAGCGGCCGCGTCCCGGAGCCATAGCCGAAGAACTAGATTCGCTCGGCGCCGAATACAACGCTTTTACCAGCCAGGAATACACCGGATATTGGGCAAAAGCGCAGAAAGAAAAACTCCCGCAGGTTCTGGAAATTGTTTCTGACCTCTATCTCAATCCTATTTTCAATAAGGAAGAAATAGACAAAGAACGGGGCGTGGTCATAGAGGAAATAAATATGTACGAGGATACTCCAATGCGCCGGGCTCACGAAATTTTCACTGAGCTTCTTTATGGCGACCAGCCGGCCGGCTGGGACATTGCTGGGAAGAAAGAAATAATCCGCCGGATAACGAGGGAAGACATAATTGGGTACCGTGACAAGCATTACATCGCGCCAGCCACAGCTGTCGTGGTTACCGGAGAATTTGATGAAAAGAAAACCGAGCGTCTTATTGGAGAAATTTTTTCGGGAATGAAGCGCGGCCACAAAGTCCAAAAACAGAGAACAAAGGAAAAGCAATCAAGGCCGGGAACTATCGTCAAATTCAAGGAATCCGACCAAACGCATCTTGTCATGGGAGTTCGGGCTTTCAACGCGTTCGACAAGAGGCGTTATGCCTTGCAGGTTTTGGGTGATGTTTTGGGTGGAGGCATGGCCTCGCGTCTTTTCAAAAGGATTCGCAATGAACTCGGAGCGGCTTACTATATAAGAGCTGGGAGCGAACTTTTGCTGGATTACGGCAATTTCTCCGTTTCGGCTGGAGTGGACCATAAGAAACTGGAGATTGTCATAAAAGCCGTTATTACCGAGTTTGAACGCCTGGCCGACGAGCCGGTGGGAGTTGAAGAGTTAAAGAGGGCCAAAGACCACATAATCGGCAACTTCATTTTGGGTATGGAGACATCGGACGAACTGGCCGGTTTTTACGGCAGCCAGGAAATACTGTCAGAGAAGCTGTTGAAACCGAACCAGATAATGGATAAAATCCAAAAAGTAACCTCCGAGGAGATAAGAAAAGTGGCCAGAACTATTTTCAAAAACGATGGGCTCAACCTGGCTCTGATAGGACCTTACCGCCACGCGGAAACTTTCAAAAGAATACTGCGTTTCAAAGGGCGTTAAGCCCTTTGTCCCGACAGCGCCTGCCTGCCAGCAGGCAGGCTCGGACAAAATGGGAAGGCCGGTTTCCCATTTTGCTTCCTCGCTCGTCGGGATAAGATAAATGGAAACTTAAAGGCAATGAAGCTCGTTTGAACATAAGAGGTGTAAGGTCTAATATATACGCAAGGTAATGGAAAAAATGGTTTGGGAAATTTCGTGGACCAGTTTGTGGAAAATACTTCTTTTCGTGCTGCTGGTTGTTTTGCTGTTTACGGCCAAAGACATATTTTTGGGCCTCTTTTTAGCTATAGTCATATCTTCCGGACTTGAAATACCAATAGACATACTTGAAAAAAGGAGGATTCCGAGAACAGTCAGCGCCATACTCATTTTTCTGCTCATTACTTTGGCTATAGTCGTTTTCCTCTACGCGGTCGTTCCGGTGGTTATCGTCAATCTGAACGAAGCCGTTTTCAGCATTCAGAAGGCATCGCAGGGCACCTGGTGGCAGCCGCTTTTCAACATCAAGGCGTCCAAATCCATCAATGATTTCATGAGCCGCATCGTTGATAATTTCATATCGGGCGGTTCGTCGCCCGTAGGAGCCATTTCGCAGGTTTTCGGCGGATTGAGCTTAACTGTGTCAGTTTTCATACTTTCGTTTTATCTGAGCGTCAACAGGAACGGAGTTGAACGCTTCATAAAAATGATATCGCCGGCCAATTACGAAGAAGCCATTTTAAGAATATTTGAACATTCTCGCCGGAGGATAGGTCTTTGGTTCAGGGCGCAATTCATTTTGAGCGTGATAATGGCCGTCATGGTCTGGATTGTTTTGGGATTGATGGGCGTTAAGTATGCGCCCATTCTCGGGGTCACGGCCGGAATTCTTGAACTGGTCCCGTTTGTCGGGCCGATAGTCGCCGGAGCGGTCGCGGTTTTGGTGGCCATTTCAGATTCTAACATGCTCGCGCTTTACACACTGATTGCTTTTTTGATAATGCAGCAGTTTGAATCCAACATTCTGGTTCCGCTTCTGATGAACCGCGCCGCAGGCCTCCATCCGGTTCTGGTCATAATTTCCCTTTTGATGGGCATAGAGCTCGGCGGATTTCTCGGAGCCGTGATAGCGGTTCCGGTCGCCGCCGTTTTCCAGGAGATCGTTGAGGACTGGAAAAGAGACAAGCTGGTCGTGGAAAACGTCTGATGAAAAAAAAGTTTTATATCACGACGACGCTTCCATATGTGAATGCGGAACCGCACATCGGTTTTGCGATGGAAATAGTTCACGCGGACATAATTGCGCGCTACCGGAAAATTCTCGGTGACGATGTTTTTTTCAACACTGGTACAGATGAACACGGCTTGAAGATTTACCGCAAAGCATTGGAGGAAAGAAAAGAGTCGCAAGCATATGTGGACGAATACGCCGAGAAATTCAAAAATCTCAAAAAGACGCTCAATTTAAGCGACGACTTGCATTTTATCCGCACAACCGATTCGCGTCATAAACAAGCGACGCAGGAATTCTGGAGGATTTGCGAGAAAAACGGCGACATTTACAAAGACACGTATAAAACCAAATATTGCGTCGGATGCGAGCTTGAAAAAACTGACTCGGAGCTTGTTGACAGCAAATGCCTGATTCACCCGAATCTTGAACTTGAAATAATTGAAGAAGAAAATTACTTTTTCAATTTTAAAAAATACCAAAAGCCGCTTCTTGAGCTTTACGAAAAAAATCCGGAATTTATTTTGCCCGAATCGCGGTTCAGGGAAATGAAAAATTTCGTGGAAGCCGGACTAAAAGATTTCAGCATTTCGCGCCTTAAAGAAAAAATGCCATGGGGTATTCCTGTGCCGGGCGACGAAAAACACGTAATGTATGTCTGGTTCGACGCGCTTATAAACTATATTTCCACCCTCGGCTGGCCTGAAAATAAAGAAAATTTTGAAGATTTTTGGGGAACCAAAGAAAAACCGAATGCTATACAATTTGCCGGAAAAGACCAAGTTCGCCAGCAGTGCGCAATGTGGCAAGCCATGCTTATGTCCGCCAACTTGCCGAATTCAAAGCAAGTTTTGATTCATGGATTTATTACCAGCGATGGGCAAAAAATGTCGAAAAGTTTGGGTAATGTTGTCAATCCCTATGAAATTGTAGAGAAATATGGAACAGATGCGCTCCGTTACTGGCTGACGCGAGAAGTATCAGCGTTTGACGACGGCGATTTCACATGGGAAAAATTCAAGGAAAGATACAACGCCGATTTGGCGAATGGTTTAGGAAATTTAGTTAGCAGAGTAATGAAAATGGCGGCGGCTAACAAAGTTCATTACGATGAAGGAAAAGCTAGAAAAAGAGTAGAAAATCTTACAGATGTTGATCCATATAAAACAGGATTCTCTGAATATAATTTACAATTAGCGATAAGTTATGTCTGGGGTCACATAGAGTTAGCCGACAAATACATTCAATATACAGAGCCGTTCAAAAAAATAAAAGAAAATCCGGAAGGAGCAAAAGAAGATATTAACTCTTTGCTTTTTGACCTTTACCGAATTGCAATAATGCTTAAGCCATTTTTGCCCGAAACAAGCGAAAAAATTCTTGAAGCCATAAAAACGAATTCCGAAATAAAAATTCCGCTTTTCCCTCGTAAATAATGAAATTTTTTGACGCGCACACGCACGCCCAATTTGCGGCCTTCAACGAGGATCGAAAAGAAGTTATTGACAGAGCACTAAAGAGCGGTGTTTCAATGATAAATGTCGGCACACAGGCGAACACTTCCGCCACCGCTATTAAATTGGCGAACGAATATACCGAAGGCCTTTACGCCACCGTTGGTCTACACCCTATTCACGCTGAAAAGTCATATCACGACGAACAGGAATTAGGCTTGTCCTCTGAAGCTTTAGCGAAGGAGGATGGTGGCGACCCTTCGACAAGCTCAGGGCGCGCGGCAGAATTTAAACCTAAGGGCTTTTTTAGTCGCGCGGAAGAATTTGATTACGATTATTATAAAAAATTGGCGCTTGACCCAAAGGTTGTGGCCATAGGCGAATGCGGTTTGGATTATTACCGGCTGTCGGAGGAAAGCAAAGAAAAACAAAAAGAAATTTTCATAAAGCAAATAGAACTGGCCGAAGATGTCAAAAAACCTCTTATGATACATTGCCGCAACGCTTTCAGTGATTTGATTGAAATACTAAAAACTAATCACTCAAAACTAAACGCTAATTACCCCGGCGTTATCCATTTTTTTAGCGGGACCGTCGAAGACGCCAAAAAACTTTTGGAGTTAGGTTTTTCTTTCACTTTCGGTGGCGTTATAACGTTTGCGCGGGACTACGATGAAGTTATTAAATTAATTCCCCTAGACAGGATTTTAAGCGAAACGGACGCGCCCTATGTCGCGCCGGTTCCATACAGAGGAAAGCGCAACGAACCGCTTTATGTAATTGAAGTGGTCAAAAAACTGGCTGAAATTAAAAATGTCTCGGTTGAAGAAATGGCGGAAGCTACCGTAAAAAACGCCAGCCGTGTTTTTAATATCCGGCTATAAAATCGTCTTATTTCTTTGAAAATGCCACTTTATATGGTAATTTTATTATTATCATGGCTTTTTCAATCATATTACTGGCTCTCGCGGGATTGTGCCTGTCGGTGTATATCTATCGTAACAAACGGAAGAATAAACCGTTGATTTGCCCTCTTCATGGGTCATGCGATTTCGTGGTGCACAGCAAGTATAGTTCGATATTTGGTTTTCCGGCCGAGGAACTCGGCATTTTTTATTATGTCGCGATAATCCTGTTGGTTTTAGACACAATCGTAGTGCCATTCGGTTTTTACGGACTCACGGTTTTTGTCTTAGTCACTCTTTCGGCCTCGGGATTTCTAATGTCACTTTATTTCACATGGATTCAATTGGGAGTCATTAAAAAATGGTGCTCGCTTTGCATAGGTTCGGCATTAATCTGCGCTATAATTTTTATTCTTTCGCTTTACGGATTTTGGCCGGTAGTCGGACCATTACTGAACCTATAGTTTTTTAGGAAAAATTCGTTATGAAATACAATTTCAAGCAAAAAGATGAAATATAATCCTCAAAAAATAGAGAGTAAGTGGCAAAAAATCTGGCAGAAAGACGGGGTTTACGAGCCCTCCTTCGCCAAGGCTTCGAAGGGCAAGCCGGACATCAAAAAAGCCAAAAACTCCTTTTACAACTTAATGATGTTCCCGTATCCGTCGGCGGAGGGACTTCACGTCGGGAACGCCTACGCTTTCGTAGGCAGCGACATTTACGGCCGTTTCAAAAGAATGCAGGGCAAAGATGTTTTGGAACCGATTGGCTTGGACGGTTTCGGAATCCATTCCGAAAACTACGCGATGAAAATCGGCGCCCATCCGATGAAGCAAGCCAAGGTTTCCGAAAAAAGATTTTACAAACAACTCGCTTCGCTCGGCAACGGTTTTTCCTGGGACGAGAAACTGGAAACATACGACCCTGCTTATTACAAATGGACGCAGTGGATTTTCATTCAGCTTTTCAAAAAGGGACTGGCATACCGCAAAAAACAGCCAGTCAACTGGTGTCCATCTTGCAAGACAGTTCTTGCCGACGAACAGGTTATACAGAAGCGTCAGGTATCAGGTATCAGGTATCAAGATATTACAGCGGGGGTGTGCGAAAGATGCGATACGAAAGTAATTAAAAAAGAACTTGAGCAATGGTTTTTCAAGATAACCGATTATGCAGAAAAACTTCTCAAAAATATAGAAGGACTGGATTGGTCGGAAAGAGTTAAAATCGCCCAGCGCAACTGGCTCGGGAAGTCGGAAGGCGCCGAAATTGATTTTGAAGTTAAGACAAAAGACAAGCCGAATTTCGTACTGTTGCACGGATATGACGGCTCACCAAGCGCGAATTTTTTTCCGTGGCTAAAAAAAGAATTGGAAAGCAAGGGTTATAATGTTTTCGTTCCGGCGTTGCCGAATTCAGAAAATCCTAAAGTAGCGGAACAAGTGGATTATGTTTTGAAGCACGCCAAGTTTGACGAAAACACAATTCTTCTGGGTTTTAGTTTGGGTGGCGTGGTGGCGATGAAAGTTTTGGAGCGTCTTAAAAAACCTATTAGAAAAACAGTGTTTCTTGTGAGCTTTACAAAAAATACTTTTATAAACGAACCGTTCGAATCCCATACTTTTGATTGGAAATTTAACGCTAAAAAAATAAAAGCAAATACCGATACAATTGAAATTTTAAGAGATACGACCGATGATACTGTTCCGCAATATCAAGCCGAAAATGTAAAACAGCTTATTGGCGGTACGATTTTTGATTTTGCCGCAAACAAACCGCATGCATGCGGGAAAATAGAGCCGGAAATTTTAAAACATTGCTTGGATAAAATTACCGTTTTCACCACTCGTCCAGACACGCTTTTCGGAGCCACTTACATGGTATTAGCTCCAGAACATGAGCTAATACCAAATCTAAAATCTAAAACCTCAAATCTTAAAGAAGTTGAAAATTATATTAAAAAAGCCAAAAAGAAATCCGAAGAAGAAAGAATAGCAGAAGGGCAACCCTCCTCCGCTAAAGCTACGGAGGGCAAGGGAAAAACAGGAGTTGAACTTAAAGGAATCAAAGCAATTAATCCCGCCAATGGAAAAGAGATTCCGGTTTGGGTGGCAGATTACGTTTTAACTGGTTACGGAACTGGCGCGATTATGGCCGTGCCGGCGCACGACGAACGCGACTTCGAATTTGCGAAAAAATATAAACTGCCAATTGAACAAGTAGTGGCGCCTTATTTTTCAACCAGCGAAGGCAAGGATGCCGTTAGAAAAGATAAAAAGACGATAAAAAGGAAAACCACTTATGCCTTTCTTTGGGACAGAAAAAACAACCGCTATTTGTGCCTTGATTGGGAGAAATTTGGCTGGCATTCCGGGATTATAGGAGGAGTGGAAGACGGAGAAGATTATATAAAAGCGGCCAAACGTGAGATATCAGAAGAAACAGGGTATAAGAATATCAAATTCGTTAAATATTTAGGAGGCGAAGTTCATAACCATTTTTTTGCGGCACATAAAGATGAAAACAGATATGCCGTCGGACAGGGGATGTTATTTGAATTGGTGAATGATAAGAGAGCCGATATCTCCCCAGAAGATTTAAAAAATCATAAGCCCGTTTGGATTGAAGCCGCCAAAATGAAGGATTGGCTGAATCTTTCTAATTTCAAATATATATGGCAGATTTTGGAGGATGGAAAAGAATGTTTTACCGATAACGGAATCGCTATGAATTCAGGAAAATTCGATAGTTTGGATTCCGAAACGGCAAAGTGGAAAATAACCGAATTCGCCGGCGGGAAAAGAAAAACGCAATTCCGCCTGCGCGACTGGCTTATTTCACGCCAGCGTTACTGGGGAGCCCCCATCCCAGTAATTTTTTGCGAGCATTGCAAAAAATTACTGGAAAGTTCAAAGTTCAAAGTTCAAAGTTCAAAGTTTTCAAAAGGGGAATTAGAAAATCCGGGTTGGATTGCGGTGCCGGAGAACAAACTGCCGGTGAAATTGCCCTTTGTAAAGGACTTTCGTCCGAAGGGAACTGGCAAGTCGCCACTGGCAACTGTAAAATCATTTTACGAAACAAAATGCCCGAAGTGTGGAGACAAAGCTCGGCGCGAAACGGATGTGTCCGACACATTTCTTGATTCATCGTGGTATTTCTTGCGCTACCCCAGTGTTAAAATTCCAAATTCCAAATTCCAAATTCCAAACAAATTCCAAAATCCAAATTCTAAAACGAAACTAGAAATACCATGGAATACTGAAGTAACAAAACGTTGGTTGCCGGTGGATATGTATATCGGCGGCGCGGAACATTCTGTTCTTCATCTTCTTTATTCAAGATTTATCACGATGTTTTTCAAGGATTGTGGACTTGTTGATTTTGACGAACCGTTCACGAAATTCCGCGCCCACGGGCTTTTGATAAAAGAAGGAGGCAAAATGTCAAAATCAAAAGGAAATGTCGTCAACCCGGACGAATACATAAAAAATTTCGGGGCCGACACTCTAAGGATGCATCTCATGTTTTTGGCTCCGTTTGAATACGGCGGCAACTTTAATGAGGGTGGCATAATTGGGATAAAAAGATTTTTGGAACGAACCTGGAAATTCTATCGCGATGCAAATCTACCTGCCCGACTTGCCTTCGGCAACTCGAAGGCGGGCGGGCGAATACATGCGAATGCCGCGAATGGGGAAAGCGGGGACGGCAAAGAATTAACGCGGCTTCTACATCAGACGATTAAAAAGGTGACGGACGACATTGAAAATCTCCGCTATAACACGGCAATTAGCGCACTTATGATTCTTCTGAACAAAATGGAAGAAGTTAGGCCACCCTTGTCTCATGTTTCTTGTCTCATGTTTCTGAAATTGCTCGCGCCGTTCGCTCCGCATATTTCGGAAGAGCTCTACAGGGCGCAGATAAACGCAGATGGTAACGCAGATAAACGCAGATACATCAGCGAAAATCTGCGTAGTAATCAGCGAAAATCTGAGTTTAGATCTATACATCTGGAGAAATGGCCGAAATACGACAAGAATCTCGTGAAGAGCGAGACCTTCACGCTCGTTATTCAGGTTAATGGAAAATTAAGGGACAGCATGGAGGTCCCGGCCAGTATAGGAAGGGAAGAAGCCGAGAAACTTGCCTTAAACAGGGAAAAGATTAAAAATATGATTGAATCCAACGGCGTAAAGAAAGTCATTTACGTTCCCGGCCGCCTGGTAAATATAGTTGTATAAACCCCTACACCATATGTTTACATCTGCGGTTTTCCGTCATGAACTTTTCATTTTTGATTATCCACACCCGTCTTTACATAAGGGCTTTATGGTGTGGGGGTAAACTGCTAAAATCATAATATATGCAACACGTCGGCTTTTTCTTTTTCGTGGTACTCGTGGCGATACTTATTTTTTACGCTATGATTTTGTACGGAGTTCCGAAAGGCCTCAATCTGGGTCTTAACCAAACGGGAACTTCAACGACACAGGTCGTACAAAAACAGACAACTACCCAGCTCGGCGCTGGCAACAGAATTGTAAATCAGACGAACCCTCCGCAAACGGGATACAACAATGCTTCACAACCGATATCACCCACTTATTACGGTCGGGTCACAATCAACCCCTCCGACATTCCGCCCGGATTTTCTATTCGCGATATCTCGCCGTATTTCAAACAGATACGCCTTTCGGCGTCGCCCGGTTCTCCGGGCATGTACAGCCAAATAACCCTGACCAGTTCACTTTTAACCACCGGCGGTTCGCTCAATGTTACCGGCTGGCTTTTAAAGGGTAACCGTGGCAGCCAGTATATTCCACAGGCAGTAAATGTTTACGATCCTTCTGGACTCACGCCACAAAGCGACATATACATGAAGAATGGCGATACGCTGACAATTTATTCGAACAGTAGCGCGATAGGCGTCAACTTCCGGCTAAACAAATGCATGGGCTATCTTTCAAACACGAATAATTTCGTACCCCCGCTTTATTTCAATTGCCCCGTCGTTGACCGTTCCGAAATAATAAACTTTACCGGCCAGTGCCAGAATTACATAACCTCGCTGAATTCCTGTCAGATGCCGGCTCCGAACCCCCCGATTTCGATATACGACTATTCCTGTCGGGCTTATCTAGATAAGCTTAATTACGCCGGCTGTTTCAATAAACACAGAAACGATTACAATTTTATGGACAACAAGTGGTATGCTTGGAGCGGCAGTCAGTTCCTGGATTTCCAGCACGACCGCCTGCTTCTTTTTGACAGGAGCGGGCTTCTGGTCGTTGAATATACATATTGATAATGAATCCCGTTAGAGACAATCAATCCATGATTTATGAAACATTGTTTTACTCTATACTTAAAAAGTCGATTGCCATTTTGGCTGCTGATTTACGGTCGTCTAAAGACGACCTGTCTCTAACGGGATGAAAAAATCCCAAATTTTTTCTTTCGCTGTTTTTGCCGTGATTGCAGGCGCGGTTCTCTGGTTCGGCTCCGGATACAGCAAAAAAATTTCAAGCGAATCGGTTGAAAACCAGAAGAAACTGGCAACAGAGGTCGAACAAACTCAATCAAAAATCATGGAAAATCTTCAAATAAAAGACATTATAAAAGGAACCGGCGATGAAGCTAAAAACGGCGATAACGTGACAGTTAATTACACAGGCACTTTCGACGACGGCAGAAAATTCGACAGTTCCTACGACAGGAACGAGCCGTTCAGTTTCACGCTCGGAGCCGGCCAGGTGATAAAGGGCTGGGATTTGGGCGTCGCCGGAATGAAAGTCGGCGGCAAAAGAACGCTTGTTGTTCCGCCCGAACTCGGCTACGGAGAGCGCGGAGCGTCCACGATAATTCCTCCAAACGCCACGCTTCACTTCACCGTTGAGTTACTGAATGTCTCTTCGAGTACTTCAAATTGATTCTGGAATAAAAAATCTTCCAGCGGTGTTTTATTTGCGTAGTCGCGAATATTTTCGTTTCCATTCAGTAATTTTACCCGCTTCTATTTCTACCGGGTCGGCCGGGCGCAGGCGTGTTCCTGAAGGGAATATTTTGAAGTGCCGCGAATCGTCCAGTTCTTCGGGAATCCGCCAGATATCTTTTTCTGACACGAGCCAATCGTCGTCGTATTGGAGCAAGCTGAACGTGACGGAATAGCTCCGCATAGTTTTTGCCCCACTACTCGTTAAAAAATATTCGTTGAAATAAGAAAGGGCGAGCTCACGGACGGTTTTAAAAATCGGGTCGCGGTAGCGAAGAACGGCGTGATTGGTCTTGCTTACTGCGCCCCAGCGCCCATTCTCTTTAAAGAGAGCCACAACATGGTCGTCGTCTTTATAGGTTTTCAAATCAAGCAGAAGAGGCGGTTTGCCATTATACCAAAAGCAGGCGGCGGCCAGCACGGCTCCCTCCATGCAGTGAGCTTTATTGTTTTTCAGGACCGTAAGCGGCGAATTGCAGGTTTTTCCTTCTGGTTCAAAATTTACGGGAATCTTGTTTATAAAGTCCTGGATTTTTGACGGCGAATTCAGTTTTTTGAATACGGCGAAATTTTTCTTGTAAATATCGGGGAATGAAAGCATGTAATAATTATATCAGTCGCCACCGTTTTTATATAGGTTTTGTTACCTATAATCTAACAAAGATGGGTTTGACTTTATCCACAACCGGCTATTTGACGCGTCGTCATCCGGCTATATATACTGGTCTTGGTGTTATTTGTCGGGCGAAAGCCCGAGTCCTGTCTGACGACGGGGCTGGAAGTCCGGTTAAATTCCGGCACTGTGCCGCAATGGTAAACCTTTTTTAAAAAGGCGAGTCCAGTCTTCAAGTAACCGTATCCCGAGCAGGAACACAGAGGTCTATTATTTTTTTACGGAAGGTTTAGGACCAATACAGAAACCCTGCTCGTGCAGGTGTTTTTATTTTTATGAAGAAAAAAATATTATTTATTTTAGTTTTTATAACGCTCGCTTTCGGGGTTTATTTTGCGTTGATTAATGGTAAGGAAATTTCCAAGGCGCCTGTTGCAATTGGCATTGAACAAAATCAGCCAGCTGATGCCAAGTCGGATATTTCCGCGTATAAAAAAGTTGGCAATATTTATAATTTGCTTTCCGCACAGCCACAGGTTTCGAAATCAGCTATTCAGCCGGCAAATCAAAAATCGGAATATTCTTTCGAGAACGCGTCTTCGGTTCCGGCAATGCGTATTACTTTTTCTGCAGGCGAGAATTCTTATTTCGTTGATGTTCAAGACGGTTCGGCAGTGTACGATGTAATGTCGGCGCTTGCCTCAACAACAAATTTCACTTTCAAGAGCGATTATTATTCAGGACTTGGATATTTCATTAAAGAAATAAACGGCCAGCCGAACGGAAGCGGCACTTATTGGACTCTCTACGTCAACGGCAAATATTCGACCGTGGGCGCGTCGCAGCGCAAGCTTCAGGCGGGGGACGGGGTTGAATGGAGATATGAAAAACAATAAGAATAATCGGTTAAAATAATGGCCAAAATTATTTTAAAATCATTTATTGTTTTCGCCGTTTTCTGCATAGTTTTTATTTCTTCGCATTCAATCGCTCTTGCAGATGATTCGACCTCAACCCGTTCCGTAACGCTGACTATCCGAAGCGGCGATTCGGTAATCTGGGCTGGGCAAATCAGCATTCCGGACTCGGATGTCGCGACGACGACAATCACGGCTACGGACGGTACTAGCGCCGAGGCGCCTGCCGCGAGCGTACTCGCGGCGCTTGTTTCAGCAGACGCGGCCCAGCCGGAATTCTCCATATCAAATCTTCAGTACTACGGCTCATTCTCGTCTTTCTATCTCAAATGCATAACGGTAGGGGCGGAGTTTTGCGACAACTGGCAGTATGTCGTCAATAATACATATCCGTCATTGGGCATGGACCGGTATATATTGCACAATGGAGATGTCATATATCTCTACTTCGGATCGCGGCGCCGGGTTTCACTTTCGACCATCGAAACAATTCCGGCGATTCCAGCCGTGGCGCATGTCGAATCGTATAATTACACGGATAATTCCTGGTCTCCGCTTGACGGCGAAACGGTCGGTGCGACAAAACCGAATTCCGCCGATCCATGGAATCCCATTATTGCTACGACAACAATAAGTGGCGCGGACGGTGTCGCAATGTTAACGCTTAACGCAACCGGAACTTACAACATCGGTCTTGCCTCCGATTATTATTCGACAACCACGCCGCTTACTGTTCGCGCGCTTGCACCCGATGAAGTGACCATACGCATAAGAAACGGCGTCAATCTTGCGTATCAGGGAATCGCGAGTATTTCCACGGCTACCACATCCATCACCGCCACGGACGGTTCAACGCACAGTGTTTCCGGCACGACCCCGCTTGCAGTACTCACTCTCGCGGATAATGCATCCGACTCATTCGGTATTTCAAATTTGCAGTATTTCAGTTCACTCGGCTCATTCTATGTTAAGTGCCTTACCATTTCCGTCTTTCTATGCGACAACTGGCAATATGCCGTAAACGGCGCTGTTCCCGGCGTAGGCGCGGACACATATAATCTCGCAGGCGGGGAAGATGTGTTTTTCTTTTACGGTTATCCGCGGCGCGTCTCCCTTTCATCTTCGAGTATAACAATGGGTTCGTCCATTACCGCGACGGCGGAAACTTATTCGCCATCAAGCGACATCTATGTTCCAACGCCAGGACTTGTTATCGGCGCTACGCAGCCGGACCCGGCGAATCCATGGACTCCTATCGAAATTGCCACTTCAACTTCCGATGCGAACGGCCAGGCGATATTTACTTTGAACGCAACCGGCACATACCAGGTAGGCATTCAAGCCGATTCCTATTTTCCGACAACGGATTTAACCATAACTACCCCTGTACAAAATCCGCAAACCCCCATTATTTCAGCAGGGGGCGGAGTACCCAGCGTTATACATCGCGCGGTCGATGTTGATAAGGCCGCCCAATTTCTTATTGCCAACGAACTCCAGGATGGGTCATTCGGCTCTCTGCTCTATACCGATTGGGCTGCCATCGCCTTGGCTTCCAATGGAAATGAAACCGCCAAAGTTTCGGCTTATTTAAAATCTGCAAACAGCGGTATGTCAGTTGCCACTGATTATGAGCGGCACGCAATGGCGCTAATGGTTCTCGGAATAAATCCCTATACTGATACGTCGGTAAACTATATTCAAAAAATTGTTGACACATTTGATGGAATCCAGATAGGGGACACCGGGCTTGTGAATGACGACATATTTTCTTTGTTTCCCTTGACCAAAGCCGGCTACGCGAGCGATGAGCCAACTATTCAAAAAATTACTTCGTTTATTTTAAGCAAGCAATTAAACGACGGTTCATGGGAAAGAAGCGCTGATTTAACTGCAGCCGGTATCCAGGCGCTTTCGCTTAATACGGGAATCGCCGGTGTCTCACAGGCCATAACAAAAGCGCGCGCTTATCTCTCTGCGCATCAAGGCCAGGACGGGGGATTTGGAACAAGTTTTTCCACGAGCTGGGTACTTCAGGCGATTTCGGCTCTTCACGAATCCGAATCAAATTGGACAAAAAATAATAATACGCCAAATGATTATCTTTTCGCTTTACAAGCGGGCGACGGCGGCATAGAGCCGACTTCAACTGATTTGAATTCCCGCATATGGGCGACCTCGTACGCGATTCCAGCAGCGCTTAATAAATCCTGGGGAGATTTACTCCACTCATTTTCCAAGCCGGCTCCCGAAACGACACCAACAGTATCTGTCGGCAGTGGAGACGGTGGAGAAAGTCCGGCTAATCAAAATAAACAAGTAGCTTCGACAACGACTTCGTTAGCCGTAGCGACATCGTCTATAGAAGCATCCAGCAGCATTATTGTTTCAACAACTCCAATAATAACCCAGGAGTTATCGGATACCCTCATCGTTTCAAAGCCACCAGTTGTCAAAATTACCAAAAGGAACAATTTTTCGCCAGCGAGTCATTCCGATAACATTTCTTCCGGCCAATTGCCGAAAATTCCGACAGCTTTGCCTTTAGAATCATCAATAAATGATGTAAACAAAGGGCCAGCGCGGCCGGTTTTACCACAGCTAGCAAGCATTGCGACTTTTGGCCATAACCTATTTAATTTTGCGGCCAACGTCGTAGGTTTGATTATTTCCAATTTTTTTTCTATCATTAAATTAAGATTTTAATGTTATAGAAAATAACATTAAAATCATTTGGTTCGTTCGCCATAAATAAAAATAAATTTTAACTTACTGGCTCTCTGCCAAATGTAAAATAATATGTCCAAGAAATTTTCTATTTTTATAGCCGTTTTGCTGATTGCCGTTGGAATTTTAACCCGCTTCATGCCGCACGCGTGGAATATGACGCCGATTACGGCAATAGCCCTTTTTGCCTCCGTTTATTTTGGAATACGATATTCGCTTTTCATCGTTTTTGCTACGATGTTTATTTCCGATTTATTCATCGGTTTTTACGACTGGCGGGTAATGCTTTCAGTTTACGCCGGATTCGCAGTCGCGGGCATCATCGGTATTCTTGTCCGCAAGCATAAAACGATTGTCAATGTTATTTTGGGCGCGATGTCTTCCTCGGTGTTTTTCTTCATATTCACGAACTGGGCCGTATGGCAATTCGGAGCGATGTACGAACATTCCTTCGCCGGATTGCTAGAGTCCTACACTATGGCCCTGCCGTTTTTCAAGAATATGCTTGTCGGAGATATGGCTTATTCCGGAATTCTTTTCGGGAGTTACGAATTCGCGTTGTTTCTTTCGCAAAAGTTTAAATTCAGTTTCTTGACGAAAAAGCTTTTTTTGAAGAAGGTGTTGTAGTATTCGCTACAGAAAACAAAAACGGATGCACATAGGACACGTTCGTTTTTGCATCCGCGGATTGTAGAGGATTAATTATTAATTTCTGTTTCCATCCAGTGCGGAGGAGGTGAGATTCTTCCCTCTTGGTCAAAATCCCTGCCTGCTGGCAGGGATTTTATTACCGGGAGCAATCCGCCGAAACTTTTTAGTGAAGGCGGAGAACTCACGATAGAATTTCCATTTCATTCAGAGCGGAGGCGAGAGGATTCGAACCTCTGAGGGGATTTCTCCCCAACCGCATTTCGAGTGCGGCGCGTTAGACCACTCTGCCACGCCTCCGCTCTGAATGAAAAGTATTTTGTTTTAATGAGCATTTCCCGCCTTCGCTAAAGCTACGGCGGATAGGCGAGTGCGGCGCCTTCCCTGCCTGCCTGCCTGCAGGCAGGCAGTGGCCAACTCAGCCACTTCTCCGTTAGAAACTGTTCGAGTTTAACGAGATTACAGTTTCTTACGTCCCGCCATCGGTGGGACACGTTGTTACGCCCCGCATAATGCGGGGCACTGAATTTTTCAGCCAATCGCTATGCTCTTGGGAAAAATTGAGTGTCCCCTCGGTAGGAATCGAACCTACATCAGCTCGTTAGGAGTGAGCTATTCTATCCATTGAACTACGAGGGGTGTCTGCTCGCTGGTGAAGTATGTGGACCTACGGGGAGTCGAACCCCGACCTGTTCCATGCCATGGAACCGTTCTACCGCTATACTATAGGCCCTGTTTTTCTTGCAACGCGGCGTTTTGAATGAAACTTTGTTTCATTCAATCGGTTCGCTCGGCAACCACAAAAATTGCTATTCTTGTGTTGCTTCGCTGCCGATTGTAAGATATATTGTAATCTGTCGCCGGGATTTTTTCAAATTTATTTAGAGTTAACCTGTCTTTTGAAGCCGCGGTAGCTCCCTCCTCCGCTCGGCACTTTGTTTGAGCTTCGGAAGGGCAAGTGTCTTGAATTTCGTGATTCTTGCTCTGCCGAAGCTCCGATAAGAAATCGGAGCGTAGGCGAGCCGCGGTAGCTCAGTGGTAGAGCGCTACCCTGAAGAGGTAGGCGTCGGGTGTTCGATTCACCCCCGCGGCACATTTTCTAAAAATGACCAATTTGCCAAGGCATATAGTTATAATTCCGGACGGAAACAGGCGATGGGCGAAAAAAAGGGGTTTACCCGGATTTTTCGGTCACCGCGAAGGAGCCAAAACAACAACAAAAATACTCAAGGATGCACTTGATTTAGGGATAGAAAATTTTACTTTCTGGGGTTCTTCTGCAGATAATATTACAAAAAGGAATCCCATCGAAGTAAAATTCCTTTTGAAAATTTTTGAAGTTTATTTCAAAAAGCTTGCTAAAAATAAAGAAATCCATAAAAACGAAGTCAAAATAAATGTTCTCGGCAGATGGAAAGAAATGTTCCCCGAGGGCACGAAAAAAGCGATCGAGTTCGCCATCGACAAAACCAAAAAATACAAAAAGCGCCGACTGACTTTCCTGATGGCCTACAGCGGCTTGGATGAAATGACAAGCGCAATCCAAAAGATTGCTAAAATCAAAATTGAAAATTCAAAAATCAAAATTGACGAAAAATTAATAAAAGCAAACCTTTGGACTAAGAATTTGCCGCCAGTCGATTTGGTTATCAGGACCGGAGGCGAGCCGCATTGGTCAAGCGGAATGATGATGTGGGATATCGCCAACAGCCAGTTTTATTTCACGGAAACGCTGTATCCTGCGTTCTCGGTTGCGGAATTCAAGAAAGCGTTGGAGAATTACGACAGCACCGAAAGAAGAATGGGTAAGTAGCCTTTCCACAGTTTTACGATAAACGGGCCCGTAGCTTAGTGGCAGAGCATCCGGTTTGCATCCGGAAGATAGGGGTTCGATTCCCCTCAGGTCCACACGAATTTTCTCCGAGCGAAAGCGAGGTTAGAAAATTCAGTGCCCCGCCGATGGCGGGACATAAGGAACTGTAATCTCGTTAAACTCTAACAGTTCCTAATGGTGGGGTGGCCGAGTGGTTTAAGGCGGTAGTCTTGAAAACTGCTGTGCCCGAAAGGGTACCGTGAGTTCGAATCTCACCCCCACCGCACTGTGCGGGAAAATGTTCGATTCTCCCGCCGCTGCGGGATTGTCGTCCCTGCGGGAGATCTGCCGTAGGCATGACGTTCGGTAATCAAATCATGGTTCGACCTACTCATCACAAGAAGATTTGAACCAAACGGGAAGAATCTTCCCTGTTTTCTTAATGAGCAAAGCGAATTTAGAAAACAGCAATCCCGCTTCAGTGGGGCTCCACCTTCCGCTGTTACTATCTTTCAAATATGTTATAATTCAGGAAAATTCGTCATGATATCTTTTTTTACGATGACCCAAAATAATCCAAATCATAAGGGATTTACCTTGATTGAATTGCTGGTAGTTATTGCGATTCTTGCCATATTGTCTGTTGTCGTGATTTTAACACTTAACCCGTCACAACTCTTGAAGCAATCAAGGGATTCCCAGCGTGTTTACGACATGAGTACATTTAGAAAAGCGATAACTCTTTACATAACCGATGTCGGTTCACCAAGTATCGGAAGCGTGAATACCTGCTACGGTTCTTCTATAGCGACTCCAGGCGCTTCGGGTTGCGGTGGCAGGATGACGGCAAACACGGTTGTAACAACAACGGCAGCCCTCGCTGCCAGTACGACCGGAGCCGGATGGATACCGATTAATTTTGCCTCATTATCAATAGGTGCGCCGATTGGTTCTTTACCTCTGGACCCGACTAATAATGCCACTTATTTTTACAGCTACGCCACAAACGCTTCCATTCAATTTGAAATAAACGCAAATATGGAAAGCACCAGATATTCTGCAAGCGGCACGAACGACATGGAATCAAACGATGGCGGCAACAATGCGACTGTTTACGAACTGGGAACAAATTTAACCCTCTAGTGTATATGCGGGACAGTTTGGGGAAACCGATTTTTTACAATTTGCCGTAAAAACTCAAAATAGTTTACAATGATTCGGCGGCGAACATTGGAGCAGTTTCTTGCCTGAGGCAGATTCTCTTCTGGGGGGACAAATTGATAAGACGGTTTTCAATATACGACCACTTCTGTAATTGATGTTGGTTGACAAATCATATATAATTGATTTGTGCCAATGCCTAAGAAGCCAAGAAAGAAATGTCTTAGCTGTAGTGAAGAAACGCCTCGCGCGAAGTACAAATACTGCAGTATCCCGTGTCAAATGGAGTATCAGTACCAGTCGTATATCAAAAAATGGAAGACCGGAGAAGAAAGTGGATTGCAGGGACTCGGTATTATTTCGGGGCATGTTAAGCGATATTTACGAAAAAAGTTTGGGAATAAATGCTGCTTATGCGGGTGGGCAGAGGTTAATCCCAAGACCAAGCAGACTCCGCTAGTTGCTGACCACATTGATGGTAATTGGCGCAATAACGTCGAAAACAATCTGCGTTTGCTATGTCCAAATTGTGATTCGTTGACCCCTACATATGCAGGATTAAATAGGGGGAATGGCAGAGATAATCGAGCTTTAAGCAAAAGAGCTAAAGAAGGCCGCTTGTTTATGAAGACTAAGCCGAATTAGTTCAGTGGCAGAACACTACTTTCGTAAAGTAGAGACGTGGGTTCGATTCCCACCTTCGGCTCCAAGTTCAGGATTTTCTCTTTTTTCCGCCGAAGGCGGATCCGCCCTTGGCGGAGAAATAGCGTATCGCAAGATAAGCGATTATAATAGCGGAATAGTTCGCGGCGATGAATAACGGATGCGCCCAGGAATATCCGCTGAATTTCCATCCGCCAATCGGCCAGAAAACCGGCGTCGGATAAAAAGCGTAGGAATGAGTCGGTATATCAAGAATAATATGGAGTAGCCAGCCGCCCATTTCCCACGGGATAATGTTTTCTTTCTTGAGGAGTTTTCTTATGAGTATTACAAGGCCGAAAACAACGAGAAAAATCACCAAGCTGTGCGAAATGTTGTAGAGAACGGAAGTAAGATAGGCGAGAGACGATTGCGCCTGGCGTGCGCTGCCGTTGCCAAAAAGAAGCTTGTCGTCCGGCTCAGCGCCAGTAGGGCGGTGAATGTCCGAAAAATTAATATTGCCTGAAATTAAATTGAAGAAAAGCCAGACGAACGGAATTGTGAAAGCAAACAAGTCCGGAAAAACGCCCCAAAAAGCAGTCAGCCAGACATTAAGCTTCTTTTCTCTTTTTAAATTTATCCCTTTGGCGGCCGCTCCCGCCCAAAGCCCGTGCGAAAAGATATCCATTTTGTGCGCGCTGAGGGGATCGAACCCCCGACCTACTCGGTGCCCCGCACAAAGTGGGCGGCATAGGATTCGAACCTATGACCTCTTCGGTGTAAACGAAGCGCTCTAACCAACTGAGCTAGCCGCCCACTTTGTGCGGGATTGCGATTTGTACCTAAAAATTCTACGCTTGCTTGAATTTTTAGACAAATCGGGAATAAACTCGCGCTCTATTACTGCATTGCCCGCCATAGCTTTAGCGAAGGCGGGAGCTAAGCGCGCATCAAGTGGATTTTAATTGATTTCCGGAAAAATTCAATGTATTTTTATTAAGGATAAGTTATTTAACGGGCTGTCGTATACCGGTAGTACGCCTGCTTTGGGAGCAGGTAGACTGGGTTCAATTCCCAGCAGCCCGACACGAATTTTCCCCAAGAGCGAAGCGATTGGTCGGAAAATTCAGTGCCCCGCCATCGGCGGGGCGAAAGGAGCTGTAATCTCGCAAAGCTCGAACAGTTCCTAACGTGCCCCGCCATCGGCGGGGCGGTATCCGAAGCATGTCCTCGTAGTTCAACGGACAGAACAACTCCCTTCTAAGGAGTGGATCGAGGTTCGATTCCTCGCGAGGACACATAACTGTGTAAGGATTTCAGCGAAGCGGATTCCTTCGGGGGCGCGTAATTAAAAATAACCACACCTATCCACGCACATTATATATTTTCTTACTTCTAATTTTGTTTTATACTGATTCTATGAAAAAGGCCTATCATGGCGGCGGAGGCGTCTATAATACAATCGGCAAGGATTTTGAAGATATCGGGCGCAACAAAGAAGTGGCCAATGCCGATGGATTAGATGCATGGTTTGACCCATCTCCTAAAGCTGTCGCCAAGCTTTCCAAGTATCTTAATTTTTCAATAAAAACATCTCCTCCGGTTAACGGAGACGGCTTGAAGGTAGCCATTTCCAAATATCGAGACGTTCCTGAAGAAAATATCATTATTGCTGGAGGCTCGTCCGATTTAATGTACGCTCTGTTTCCCAATCTAGGCGTTAAAAGAATTCTCATTCTGGACCCGATGTACGGAGAGTATAAACATATTTTTGAAAATGTTTTAAATGGAATAAAACTAGCTACGTGCAGACTCCTTCCTAAAAACAATTTTGAGATTAATCAGGATGAGTTTGTAGATTTGATAAATAAGGCTAAACCAGAACTTGTCGTTATAGTTAATCCGAATAATCCCTCGGGAAATTTCCTTAACAAGAGAGATATTTCCAAAATAATCAGAAGTATTCCGAAGAAAACCCTATTTGCTATTGATGAAACGTATATCGATTACGCCGATTCCAAAGAATCGGCGGAAACTCTTGTTCCGAGACACAAAAATCTGATTGTGATCAAATCCATGTCTAAAGCTTACTCGTTATCTGGTGCCCGCGCCGGATATATTGTGGCCAGTAAAGATATCACCGAGAAAATAGATAGAAACATTCCACCGTTCTCGGTAAGCACGCCGGCGCAAATTCTTGCTATAGAAGCACTCAAAGATAATAAATATTATCGGGCAAAATGGAAAGAAACCAGAAGGTTGCGGAAGAATTTCATTAAAAAATTACGTGGAATTCCTAATATTAGAATCTACTCAGGCGAGGGCAATTTCTTCTTTATAGAACTTCTCAACAAACTTTCAGGTTCGGCCGAGAAGGTGGTCAAAAAACTCTCAAAAAGAAATATTTACATCAGGAACGCCGATTCTATGAGCAACTATTTCCATAAAAGTTTCGTAAGAATTGCGGTTAAAGACCAGAAAACAAATAAAATTATTGCTGAGGCATTGCAAAAGATTTTATGATAAAAGCCGTTTTGTTAGACATGGATGGCTTGTTGGTTGATACCGAAACTCTGGGAATTCGTGTCGCCGTCCAAGTTTGTAAGGATTTAGGAATTGATTTGGATTTAGAGGAACAGCGAAGTTTTGTTGGGGTTACCGACGAAAAATTTTATCAAGAACTCTTTAAAAAGCGTGGCCTCACTCACGATACCGCACTTATTTTAAGAAAACACTTCGAAATGTACGAAAAATTACTTACAACAGAACTAAAAGCATTTAAGGCTGCACATACCTTGCCAAAAAATTTGAAAGCAAAAGGTTATAAACTTGCACTTGTCTCAGGAAGCACGAAAAATCAGATAGAAATTATTTTAGAACAGTTAGGAATCAATCAGTATTTTGATGTTGTCATCAGTTGTGATGAGATAACAAAAAGCAAACCAGATCCGGAAGGATATTTAATTGCCGCAAAAAAATTAGGAGTCGAGCCCAAAGAATGTTTGGTTTTTGAAGATGCCCGTACTGGAGTTTTAGCAGCAAAAAATGCGGGAATGAAAGTTATTGGTGTTATCAATGCCGGAGGTCAAGATTTATCCCCGGCAGATTTCATTATCGATAATTTAGCAGTCGCCGAAATAAAACAAGAAATCTTTGAAAGCTAAAAGCAAGAGATAACACAGAAGTTATTTTTCCCCGTTAAGCGCGTAAAAATTCTCAAACAGTTTGGCCACGAGTATCGGCCCGGTGCCGCCGGGGGTGAGAGTGTAGAAATTCAGTAGTTGGTAGCTGATAGCTGGTAGCTGGGTATCGAAATCCCCAGAGATTTTTTTAGTTTCCGCGTTGGTCCGCGTTGAGTCCGCGTCAGTCCGCGGTGGCGCCTGCGCCACATTATAGCCGAAGTCAATCACCCCTGCGCCATCTTTCAGCATTTCCGGCCTAATAAGCCCGGCTTGGCCGGCGCCCAAAACAACAACATCGGCGTTTTTAATAATCGACAGGTCGCTGAACTTGTCGAGAAGCATTATTTCTTTTGCTTTTCCCATTAACCAAGTGCCGACTGGTTTTCCAATCAAAAACCCTAAACCAACCACCGCTACGCGGCAATTTTCAATTTCTAATTTACAATTTTCAAAAATAGTTTGGACCGTGCCTACTGCGGGGGGCAATACGGGATTTCTTCCGGCATAGAAAGCGCCAAGTGCCCGTTCACCAAGAACGTCAACATCTTTTTCTCGGGGAATTACGTTTAAAACATAATGTTTGTTTATCTGCTCCGGCAGGGGAAGCTGGACGATAACGCCGCCGCATGTTTTGTGCTCGGCGATTTTCCTGACTTCTTCGCGCAGTTCGTCGTTGTTCAATCCTGCCGAGAAATTATAAAGACGGAAATCAACACCGAGCTCTTCGGCGGTTTTTTCTTTTTGTTTTATGAAGTTTACCGAAGCCGTGTCGCTGCCGACCAAAACGGCAGCCATGAATTTTTCCGGTTTCGGTTTTTTCTTAAGTTCACCGATTATTTCCGAAGCGATTTTTTTGCCGTCAATTTTAAGCATTTAATTAAAACGATGAAGGAATCGGAAATTTGCGGCAGAGCTTTTTGACGCGCGGTTTCATATTTTTGCCGTTAACAAGAATCTCTTTCATTATTTCGGCGACTTTAATCATTTCTTTTTCTTTCATTTTTCTGCTTGTAAGCGTCGGAGTTCCGATGCGGATTCCAGAAGGATCAAACGGAGAGCGCGTATCAAAAGGAATCGTATTCCGGTTTACGATAACGCCTGATTCTTCAAGGCGGTCCTGGGCTTCGCGTCCTGAAATTCCAAGATTAGTAAGGTCTATCAATATCAGGTGATTATCGGTTCCGCCGCTGACCAGTTCAAATCCGCGCTTGGCTAGTTCCCGCGCCAGCGCTTTTGCGTTGCGGACAATCTGGTGTCCATATTTTTTGAAAGCCGGTTTTGATGCTTCAAAAAGCGCTACAGCAATAGCAGCTGTTTGGTGGTCATGCGGTCCGCCCTGCAGCGCGGGGAAAACAGCCCTGTCTATTTCTTTGGCGATATCAAGCTTTTTGATTTTGGCAATCTTGGATTCCTTATTTGCGAATATCATTGCGCCGCGCGGTCCGCGAAGGGTCTTATGCGTGGTTGTCATAACAACATCGGCTGGAGCTTGTCCGCCTCGGGCGGAGAAAGGCGACGGATGGGCGCCAGCGGCTATCAGCCCTGCGATGTGCGAAATATCGGCCAGAAAATAGGCGCCGACTTCGTGGGCGATTTTCCCGAATTTTTCAAAATCAAAAGTGCGGGGATAGGCGGTAGCGCCGGCGACTATAATTTGCGGGCGTTCTTTCTTCGCCATTTTTCTTACGGCATCATAATCAATCAACCCGTCGCGTCCGAGCTCGTATTGAACTGCTTTATAAAATCTTGCGGAAAAATTAACTTTCCAGCCGTGCGTAAGATGTCCGCCGAACGGCAAACTCATTCCCATTATTTTGTCGTTCGGCTTCAATAGCGCGTAATAAACGGCCTGGTTGGCAGGTGAGCCGGAATACAGTTGGACATTCACGTGCCAGTTTTTGCCGAGCCGGAAGACCTTTCTCGCCCGTTCCTGCGCAAGCGTTTCTATTTCATCAATTATTCCGTTGCCGGCGTAGTATCGCTTTCCGGGATAACCCTCGGAGTATTTATTGGTCAGTTCCGAACCGAGCGCCCTTAATACGTCTTTTGAAACAGCGTTTTCGGAAGGAATCAAATCAAGCGTTTCTTCCTGGCGCTTTATTTCAGCTTTGATTAATTTTTCAAGAATTTTGTCTTTCATTTCCTTATCGATTTTATATCTTTAATAAGTAATTCTAAATCAGTTTCTGTAATAAATTTACCAATTTGGTCTGGAGTGAAAGAATTTCTAACAAATTCCGAGAGTTGTTCTTGCGTTAAATCATCAAAATTTATATTTCCCAATCTTTCCATAAATCTTCTTGCGTATCCCTCATATTCATCAACATTCTCTCCTATTCCTGCAAATGTATGAAATGGGTCTACCCGATTGAAACATTCAAGAATCCTTTTCCCAATTTCTCCATATTCTGCCACAAATGTCTCAACCGATTTTTGCGGGTTATAATCCGAAGGTTTTATTTCACCTGGGTTTAGCCAAGACATGAAAAAATTATACCAAGTTCAAACTGAAAAAGCCCTTATTCAAACTATTGATTTAAACGAAAGTTAATATTTTGGGTGCCTAACGGGATTTGAACCCGTTCCGAGACTGCCACAGAGTCTAGTGCTGCCATTACACCATAGGCACCATTCTTAACAACTTTATTTTAATGATTTTTCTCAAAAAAGCAAAGGCGTGCCGGATATGTTAAAATACAAACCTATGATTCACTTATCCGACAAAAAATGCGTTGCCTGCGAAGGCGGAGTACCGCCGCTCGGCGAAAAAGAAATAAAGGAATACCTCGGCCAGGTTGAAAGTGGGTGGGAAGTAATTAACCCCTCGACTACGCTCGGGGCAGGCAAGAAAATACAAAAAGAATTCAAGTTAAAAGATTTCAAAAAGGCCATGGAGTTTGTCAATAAAGTTGCTGTTATTGCCGAAGGGGAAGGCCACCACCCCGATATCCATATTTTCTATAATCTGGTCAAAATAGAGCTTTGGACACACGCCATAGGAGGCCTGTCCGAAAATGACTTTATCCTGGCGGCCAAAATAGGGAAAATTTAGACATATTTTTGATTCTGTTTTACAATATAAAACATGAACAATGGAGAATGGGAATCTAATAGGCCACTTTCGTATCCCGGCGATAAGAAAAGTAACGAAGAATTTGATGCTCAGCAAAAAAGAGCCGATGTGGAAGCAGAGCTAAAAGAAGCGAAACTAGATTCCGATATTGAAAGTTTTTCTCATTTTGTAAGGGACCAAGGAATGGGAGGCGATCAATTTACAGATGACGAACTTGCATATTTTATAGCTTGGGACAGTATAGAACAGTATACCCAAGAAGAAAATTTGGGAAGAGAAAATCGTTTGCGCGAGTTGTATAAGACATGGGAGAAAGAAAAAGAAAAGCCGGCAAATAAAGAATAGAAGTTGAGAGGATATTGATAAAGAAAGTAATTACTATTCCTAATGTGCTCCAGTAGCCTTTATTTATGTTAAGATTGACAAAATATAGCCCCAGAGCTTATAATTTACCCTATCGGTTTAATGTGGTTTAGAATGGTTCGACTTGCTCACCATAAATGAAAAATCAATATTCACCCTCACACCCAGAAAGCAATTGGTGGAAACCTGCGGAAAAGGAAGATTTGTTTTCGCAAGGTATGTGTCGAGAATATAACACCCGGATGGGTGTGGAGGGTTCACGATGAGTAACGACCTTGATTCGCGCCGCGATGGATTAGTTGAAGAGGCGCTTCCGGGAACGACTTTCCGCGTTCGTTTGGACGGGGCAACCGAAACTGTCCTCGCTCACTTGAGCGGCAAGATGAGGATAAACCATATCCGCATAATGCCGGGCAACAGAGTCATCGTAGAAATGGGTCCGGACGGCAGGCGCGGAAGAATAGTCCGGCGGCTGTAGCCGGAACCGGCAAAGCGTGCGAAAAAATCGCGCTCGTAGCCTGCCGGCAGACAGGCGCGAAGTTGTTTTTTCAGCCGAAAGATAAAAATAAATCCCCACACCTAAAAAGCAACATGTCATGGCAAGATAAAAAAATGAATCAAAATTTTAAATTCACCACAATTTTTCTTAGCAAGGTCGCAATAATAAACATTGCTCTTTAGGTGTGGGGATGAAAGTAAGAAGTTCAATAAAAAAGATGTGCAAGGACTGCACGGTTACGAAACGCCGTGGTCGTCTTTATGTCATCTGCAAGAATCCGAAACACAAACAGAGACAAGGATAAATATTTACGAAATACGAAAAAGTACTAATATACGAATAATTCTTAAAAAACATTAGTACATTCGTAAAAGTTAGTATTTAGTAAAAAAATGAGATTACTTGGAATAAACATTCCGGACAACAAAAGAATAGAAGCGTCTTTGACCTATGTCTACGGCATCGGACCGACGAGGGTTAAAGTTATTCTCGGATCTTCGAAAATAAGCCCGGACAAGCGCACCAAGGACCTGACTCCTGACGAAGTCAACCGCATAAAAACTTATATAGAAAAAAATTATCAGATTGAAGGAGAATTGAGGCAGGTAATCAAAAAGAACATCCAGAGCATGAAAGAGCTCCAAACCTACCGCGGCACCAGGCACGCCAGGCGTTTGCCGGTTCGCGGACAAAGAACCAAGACCAATTCAAGGACTGTCAGGGGCAATGTCAGGAAAACGGTCGGCAGCGGAAAGAGAAAACTGGACCTCAAGTAATAATTTACGAAATACGAATTAATACTAATATACGAATAATTCCTAAAAACATTAGTACATTCGTAAAAATTAGTATTTAGTAAATATAAACATGGGAAAGAAAAAAGTAGTTGAAAAACCAGAAGCAGCGTCGAAGAACAAAGCCGCCGAGGCCGCTCCGAAAACGACTTCCAAAAAATCGAAAACGGTTAAAAAGGGCAAGATTTACATCAACGCGACCTATAACAACACCATGATTACGATAACCGACATGACGGGAAACGTACTAGCTTGGGCTTCGGCCGGTTCGCTCGGCTTTGTCGGTCCCAAAAAAGCCACTCCGTTCGCCGCTACTAAAATAGTTTCCGTTATTACTGAAAAAATAGCTCCTTACGGAATGACCGAAGCCGAAGTTTTCGTCAGGGGAGTTGGCAGCGGACGTGATTCGGCTCTCCGTTCGTTTATAAACAGGGGACTCAATGTCGTTCTCATAAAAGACAGAACACCGATACCTCACAACGGCCCTCGTCCGCCGAAAGTGAGAAGGATTTGAGTAAGTGTCATGTATCAAGTATCACGTATCAAGACCCCGAATTTTATAGTATAAAAATATATCTATCAAAAATTATGATAAGAGGAGCAAAAGAGAAAAAAGAACGTTCGCTCGGCGAGCACCTTCACTTGAAGGGCTACCGTTGCCAGACGCCCAAGTGCGCGTTAGTCAGGCGTCCTTTCGGACCGGGCCAGCACGGGCAGAAGCGCAAAAGAAAGGCACTTTCCGATTTCGGAAAACAGATTAAAGAGAAACAGAAATTCAAATTGAGCTACGGAATTGACGAAAGCAATCTAAGAAAACTTCTTCAAGAAGCCGAGAGAAGCCAGAAATCAACGGTTGAGAAGCTTATTGAACTCGTGGAACGCCGACTTGACAATGTTGTCTTCCGGCTCGGTATTGCTTCATCGCGTTCGCACGCCAGACAGCTCATAATACACGGACATGTTTTCGTGAATAAAAAGCGCGTCCGCTCGCCGGGATATTCAATAAAGGTCAACGACGCCATCCAGGTCAGAGAGGAATCCAAAGGAATGCACAGCTTCAAGGACCTGAAGGAAACCCTCAAAAATTACCAACTGCCGGCCTGGCTGTCGCTCGATAAAGAAAGATTGGAAGGCAGAGTTCTTGAACTGCCCCATGAAGCGGAACTGCCTGTAGAAATAAACTTATTGGTCGAATCATTTAACAAATAACAAATTTACGAAATACGAAATTGTACTAATATACGAATTTTAAAATAACATTAGTACATTCGTAAAAATTAGTATTTAGTAAAAACTATGAACTACACTTATCTCAGTGAAACAGTAGGAATAAAAACGATTTCGGAGGACTCCAAAAAGGGAATATTTGAGATAGAAGGACTGTACTCGGGTTACGGGCTTACCATCGGCAATGCCCTCAGGCGCGCGCTTCTTTCGTCATTGCCTGGCGCAGCCGTCACCTACATAAAAATCAAAAACGCGCAGCACGAATTTTCAACATTGCCTGGAATCAAAGAAGACCTGGTCGATTTGACTCTTAATTTCAAACGTCTTCGCTTCAAAATGCACACCGACGAGACCCAAGTTCTGACGCTTAAAGTCAAAGGCCAGCAGGAAGTAACCGCCGGGGACATAAAAGCCAGCTCGTCCGTAGACATGGTAAATCCGGAAGAACACATCGCTTCGCTGACTTCCAAAGACGCGGAGCTTGATGTTGAAATAACGGTTGAAAAGGGACTCGGATATTCTTCCGTTGAATCAAGAAAAGAGAAGAAACTTACTGTCGGCCTGATAGGCATTGACGCGTTCTTTTCTCCGGTCAGGAAAGTCAATTATCTTGTGGACAACATGCGCGTCGGCGAACACACCGATTACAACCGCATACGCCTTGAGATAGAAACCGACGGTACCGTCAGCCCTTCTTCAGCTCTCCACAAGACAGCCAACATTCTGAACGACCACTTCCAGAAGGTTTCAGGTGTTTCCGTGCAGGAATTCGAATTGGCAGGAAGCAAACCAGCGAAAGCCGTCAAAAAAGAAAAAGAAGAAGAACCGGCGAAGAAAAAAGGACGTCCCCCAAAGAAATAAATTCAAAGCACTAAATCAGAAATTCTAAACAAATTTCAAATTACAATGTTTCAAAAAGTTTCGAATTTCAATATTAAAATTTAGAATTTTAAATTACTATGCGCCACCGCAAGGAAGGAAAAAAATTTCACAGGTTGACTGGCCAGAGAAAATCATTTTTGAGGAATCTCGTCAGTAATCTGATACGCGACGAGAAAATCGAGACGACAGAGATCAGGGCCAAGGCCATCAGGCCGCAAGCCGAAAGAATGATTTCTATGGCCAAGAAAGGCGACCTCGCGGCGCGCCGCCTGCTTTTGAGCCGTTTGCACGACAAGAAAATTGTTACGAAGCTTATTGAAGAAATAGGCCCCCGTTACAAAGAAAGAAAAGGAGGATATCTGCGGATAACAAAGTCGGGGAAAATCAGGAAGCGTGACAGCGGGCGCACGGCCTTGATTGAATTCGTGTAAATTAAGTTTCAAGTATCATGTGTCACGTATCATGAAGGAGAAATTAAAAAATATTTGACATCTGACACTTGATACCTGACACTTGTCACAAAATCATGGAGTACATAATTGACGCAAAAAAGAAAAGATTAGGCAGGCTCGCTTCCGAAATAGCGACTATAATTCAGGGCAAGAAATCACCCGACTACGAACCGCGCCTTGTCGGCTCGGACAAAGTCATGCTTAAAAACTACAAAGCGGTGACAATCAGCGGGAAAAAATTTAAGGAAAAGAAATATTACCGCCACACCGGATATATCGGACACCTCAAAGAAAGAACCTTTGAAGAGGCCTTCAATAAAGATCCAAAACGAGTTATACGGGAAGCCGTGCGCCGGATGCTGCCGAAGAACTTTTTGAACAGCCGTCGCCTTAAAAATCTCGTTTTCGTCGAATCATAAATATTTACGAAATACGAAAAAGTACTAATATACGAATAATTCTTAAAAAACATTAGTACACCTGCCTGCCGGCAGGCAGGTTCGTAAAAATTAATATTTAGTAAATAATCACAAAATGGTAAAAAAATCCGAAACAACGCATATAACAAAAAAGGCAGAAAGATATTTTGAGGGAGTAGGCAGACGCAAGACCGCCGTGGCTCGCGTCCGCATAACCAAAGGCACCGGGACTTTCGCCGTCAACGGCAAGAAGCCAGAAGAATATTTCAATACGCTACTTTCCGGCCAATTGGCCTTATCGCCCCTTGAAAAACTGGCGCTTGAAGGAAAATTCAATGTCAGCGCCAAAGTTGTCGGCGGGGGAGTAAATGCCCAAGCAGAAGCCGTCAGATTGGGCATTTCTAGGGCATTGGTTATCTTTGATGCTCCGCTTAGGGACAAGCTCCGCGCATTCGGATTTTTGACACGCGACCCGCGCATGGTGGAACGCAAGAAATATGGACACAAGAAAGCCAGGCGTTCTCCGCAGTGGAAAAAACGTTAATCTTACTTATAATTTTTTTCACCTCTTCGAGTCGGAGTTTCAGAGTCGAAAGTTTTAGTTTTTTGAATGAACGGAAGAAACACTGATTTTATATTTTCAATTATTTTTTGGCATTGACTTAATACAAACGCCATACTATTATTTGGCCAGCGATTTACAAAGGAGAGCAGAAACATGCTACTACACCCCAACTTTTACGTGCCAGCAATGGTCGTCGGGGCTATATTGATGATTGTTGGCGCGACGATGATCGTTATGGGTTTGATGGCCTGATGTAGCACATTTCTAACTGCCATTTTTTAGATCCGCAAAAGGTTCGTCCTTGCGGATCTTTTGCTATTTAGCAAATTGCAATTTTCTTAATTCGCCGTCTTTTACAAAATAGAACATATTCGAACCGGCGTCGTAATGCGCCTGTTTGCCGGAAGCGACAACCGCGAAGTTCTCTACGCTTTTGTCTTCCAGCCCGAGGAGTTTTGTTTCTTCGGGATAGATAACGAAAAGATGGTTTTCGTCTTTGTACCATTCTACGCGTTCTATTTTTTGGGCTTCAGGCAGGCGGAAACGCCAGTAATCCTTTTCCCTGTTGAAAGCGAAAATCTCAAGCGCCTGGTTTTCGAGTGCCGCTACCCTGTCGCCACCCGGAGAAAATTCGAAGTCGCGGACATCGCTGGCGAGCTTCTGCGGCTGGCCTCCAGAAGAAATCGTGTAAAGGCCGCCGTCGCTTTGCAGTATCCCAAGTTCATCGTTGTTCCTGAAAAGTATCTTCGTTAATTTGCCGGCAATATCTATTTCGCTTTGGACAGAGCGGGATGAGCGGTTATAAAAAGTAAGAATTGACTTGCCGGTTTTGTAATCAATACTTGTCCAGGCAATCCACGAAGGCGAAGCCGCCATCTCGGATATCGGGACGCTGGAAGAAACCAGTTTCAAAATTTCCCCGCTTTTCAAATCAAGCGAAAAAATTTTGTCGTTGGTTCTTAATATAACCCGATTCCCGGAGGCAGGATCTTTTGTTATCTCTTTGATATTCGATGGCTGAATGCCGTAGGCGACAAGTTTTTGATTCAATATTGTCGAGGTGGGGGTATTGCCCGATAAATAATTGATGAAATATGTTTTGGGGAAATTGTTCTCCGTTAAAACAATGTCGGAGTCGCCGCTTTGCAATACGACTTCATTGCCTTTAATTTTCTTTCCGTTAATAAAAAGAAGGGGACTGCTGCCCGGGGCGGATAGGGCGACTATAAGCTGACTCCCGTCAGCCCAGAAACTTTTGATAGTTCCGGTAGCCGCGACTTCGTAATTTTTGGGAATCAGAACGGCGTACTTCAGTTCGGAAACCAGAGAGGGGCTGACCTGGACATTTTCCGTCCAGTCGTAATAGCCGTCGCTTTTAAGCGTAAGATTATAGTTTTTGGGAAAAAGATTGCTTATGAATCTGCCGCGGTTGAGCAATCCCGGTTTTTTATCCACATATTTGTTGTTGATGAATATGGAGGCATCGTCCGGAAAACTTCTAATATAAATCCCGCCGACTTTGTTGAAGCCGAAGGGTGCAAAGTCAAACCGCCAGCCCTGTGCATAAAAAATCACGAGCGCGCCCGTCGCAACAAAGACGACACAAAGGGCGTAAAAAATGGTGTTTCTTCTCCTTTTAGTCATCGTTTGTTGAAATTTCTAATTACTAATTGACCTAATTTCTAATCAAATCCCAATTTTTTAATTTCTAATTTTGGGTCATTTGTCATTGATTAGACATTAGAAATTAGGAATTTGTCATTTAGGATTATGGTATACTATTAACAGTCCTGCTTAGAGTTCGGATCAAATAATTTTGTCAGGGAGGGCGATATCCCTTCGGTCCTTGGACTGAAGTTGAGCCCACCCACTTGGTTAAAAATAAACCGGGCAAAATCTAAGCGGGACAGCAAAAATTGTCCATTCAGCGGACAATTTTTGTTTCGTTAGAAAATGTTTGAACCTGGTGAGATTACATTCTCTTTCGCTCCGACCGCGGTCGGAGCATAGAATCGCTAAGTTCATAAACTAGCTAAGCGAATTCTAATGTCGGGCTGCCGGGAATTGAACCCGGTCTACATGCACCCCATGCATGCGTACTGCCGGTATACTACAGCCCGAAGTGAGGAGTAAAATGACTATAGTATAATATCATTTTATCCGAACGCTCGGGCTGAAAGCTATGCTTACAGCCCGTCCCGAAAGGTCGAAGACACTGAGCGAAGTCGAAGTGCGGAGGCGGCTAATTTCTCACTTCACCGTCTTTTTCGCCCTGGGTTTGCGGTTCAGCGTTTTAATGCACTGAACGCAAATGAGTTTGCGGACTCCGCCGACTTTCGCCTGCCCGCTCGTGCCTCGCAGTGGCAGGCGGGCCAGCTGGAGATTTGGATACTTTCTTGATTTTGTTGTCGGGTTATAGTGTCCCCGGAGAAGTCGTCTTGTTCCTCCCATTTGGGAACCTTTGCCGCAATTTGCGCACTGTCTCATATTAGTATCAGGTATCAGGTATCAGGTATCAGGTATTTTTTGATACCTGCCACTTGATACTTGATACTTTTTTATTCCATCTTGACCTTTAGTTTTTTTGTTTTTTTCTTGCCAATTTTCGGTAATCTGACGGTCAGCACCCCGTTTTTGAAATTGACAGTGGCGCTGTCGGGATCCACTTCCTCGGGCAGTATGACCGACCTGGAGAAGCGTCCCCAATAGCATTCTTGGTAAAAATAATCTTCCTCGTCTATTTTTTCTTCGTGTTTCCGTTCGCCCTTGATGGTTACCGAATCGCTGGAAACATCTATATCTATGTCTTCCGGATTCACTCCGGCAATGGCGGACTCTACAACTATCTCAGCAGGCGTCTGGTAAACGTCAATGGTCAGTTTGCCTTCAACCTCCATAAGAGAATCATTGTCTTTTTTGGACATAACTTTTTTGGCTGAATTTTCTTCTTCAGCCCCCACTTTATAATGGTGGCTGAAATTTTCCTGCCCGTCCGGCTCGCCTGCGGAACGGTCAGGCAGGCGGGTGCCTTTGGCCAGTTCCTCAAAAAATTTTTCTTCTGTATTTGCCATTGTAAATCAGAGTTTTTTCTCCTTAAGCCTGTCAAAATCGCTCAGGGCGAAAAATCCCACGATTGCGACGAAAACTATCGGATAGAGCAGATTGCCGACTGTCAGTATAAGATAATTGAAGGCAGCATGCAAGACGGAGGCCAGAATAAGCCCGTAAATCAGAAATGATATATTTTTGAAATTTCTTATGCTAAGAGCCCAGAAATAACCGGTTATTGAAGCAGTGAGGGTGTGAAGCAGCGTGGTACCGACAAACCGGAAAGTGGCTATCTCAAAAATCTCATTTAGCAGAACCGGCGTTCCCGGGTCGGAAAGGGCGCCCAGATTTTCAACGGTGGCGAATCCGAGAGCGGCCACGGCCATATAGACCATGGCGTCAATCGGCTCCCTAAAATATTTGGTTTTGGCAACCGTAAAATAAACAGCGCCGAATTTGACGACTTCCTCGATTATTGCGAAAACCAGTATTAAAATAGGCGTAAGATTGATGCCGGCGCCGGCTTTTTGAGCGCAACTGCCGAAACCATAAACAAAAGCGCAGCTGACAAAAAATTCGGCGGCCAAAGCAGCCATCGCGGAAAGAATGCCTGCTCCGAAAACCATAGCCACTATTCTTTTTGGCTCGGGACGCGGGTCTTCCTCAAGATAGAACAAAAGCCAGACAAAGCCGGGAAGAAGACCCAGGATGATGATTAAGATAGTCATTTGATTTAAGAATATAGATTTAAGAGTGCTTATTCATGAATCATAATTCCTGAATCATAAATCAATTCTATTACCATTTTTCGACCATTAACATTTTACCAGCGCCCAATTTTTGGAATATGGCTTCGGTTACAAACGGCATAAAAGGATGGAGCATTTTAAGACACTCAATAAGTATTGTTTCAAGTGTGGCGTAAGCAGCAGCTGCATCTGCTTTATTCTCGCCGTTCAGACGGGATTTGTAACTCTCTATTATTTTATCGGCGAAATTGTGCCAGATATAGTGGTAGATAGTTTCGGCAGCCAGATGGAATTCATATTGCTCAATGTGTTTGCCGACTTTTGTTTTTATTTTTTTGAGTTCGGCTAGGTTTTTTTTGTCGGTTGTGGATAATTTCGCCTTGCCTCCCGATTTTTCTTTGTTCATCAATATGAATCGAGATATATTCCAGACCTTGGTGACGAAATTCCTATAGCCGCGTATTTTATCCTCGGAAATGACAATGTCATTTCCGGCGGTGTTCCCGGCCACCAGCGCCATGCGGAGCGCGTCGCTTCCGTAAATTTCGGCGACACCAAGAGGGTCAATGACGTTGCCTTTGGACTTGGACATTTTCTTTCTGTCTTTGTCGAAAACCAGTCCGTTGAGATAAACGGTTTTGAAAGGAATTTTTCCGGTCACATAAAGTCCGAGCATCACCATTCTCGCCACCCAGAAGAAAAGTATGTCGTAGCCGGTTTCCATAACGTCGGTCGGGTAAAAAGTATCAAAGTCGGATTTAAGATTTAAGATTTTAGATTTAAGATTTACACTCTTCTTGCTTGACGCAAGAAGGGTGGCGAATGGCCATTGCCCGGACGAAAACCAGGTGTCAAAGACATCGGAATCCTGCTCTGCTAGATCGGAGCCGCACACACATGGCTTTTCCAGAACATCAATAGAGATCGGGGTGGCGTTGGGAATGACCGGGCGGCTAAGTGCTGTATCCGGATCTAGATTTCTCAAGCTCTTAATAAGCATACGGATAGTGCCACCATGACTCACAATGACTATATTTTTATGGCGATGATTCCCTTTATGTTTTTTGAAGGCATTACTGACCCGTTCTTCTAATTCTTCATATGATTCGTTGCCTGCGTCTTTCCCCTTAAAATTTTTCCAAAAACTTGGGTGCGTATTTTTAATTTCGTGGTGAGATAATCCTTCCATCTTTCCCATATTCCGCTCACGAAGCTCCTCGTCAAAAATTATTTCCGCGCCTGTAGCTTTTGCTATGGCTTCCGCAGTTTGCTTGGCGCGAGTGAGATGAGAGCTAATGATAAGATCAATCTTTTCTCCAGCAAGCATTGCTGCTGCTTTTTCGGCTTGAGCAAAACCTGTTTCATTTAAGGGTACATCAACGCCGCCTCCAGAAGCCCTTCCATTTTTATTTAAATCTGTCTCCCCGTGCCTGACAAGAAACCACTTTGACCTAACCTCCGGATTTATCTTGGGTTCGGAGCAGGAAAGGCAGTACCAGGCGGGGATTCTTATTCCCCAGACAATCTGCCGGGAAATGTTCCAGTCGCGGATATTTTTCAGCCAGCGGAGATAAAATTGTTTGTCGCTTTCCGGATGAAAAGTTATTTTATTTTTCTCGGCCGCCTTTATGGCTTTATCGGCAAGCGGTTTGGTTTTCACGAACCACTGCGGAAGAATTCTCGGCTCCAAAGTCGTTCCGCATTTGTAGCATGTGGCTACCGAGTGTTTGTAGTTTTTGTCTATCTTGGCCATCAATCCTTCTTTTTCCATATCTTCCGCCATCAGTTTTCTGGCCTCTGCTATTTTCAAACCGTGATATCTTTTTGATTTTTCATTGCCGGAAAACGCTCCGAGGTCAATCCGTCCGTACTGGTCGATTACCGTTTTCGGGCCGGGGATTTCATCTTTATGCCTTTTCCAAATTTCAAAGTCGTTTGGGTCATGCGCCGGAGTAACTTTGACCGCTCCGGTGCCGAATTCCATGTCCACGGCATCATCGGCGATTACTTTTATTTTCGTCGTTCCCAAAAGCGTTTTGATTTCTATTTCCTTGCCGACGAGTTTCGCGTATCGCTTGTCTTTCGGATTTACGGCTACGGCCGTATCCCCGAATTTTGTTTCCAGACGAACAGTCGCCAGTTCCAGTGGGCCGTATTTTATATAGTAAAGCGGATCTTCTCTCTCAACATATTTTGTTTCCAATTCCGAAAGTGTTGTCTGGTGTTTCACACACCAGTTGACTATGCGATTGTCGCGATAAGCCAAGCCGTCGTCGTAAAGTTTTCCGAAGGTTTCATAAACGATTTTTATTATATTTGGGTCGAGCGTGAATTTTTCGCGCGACCAGTCGCAGGAAGCTCCGAGCTTGCGGAGCTGTTCTTCCATTATTTTTTTATTTGACTGCGTGAATTCCCAGATTTCTTTGAAGAGCTGTTCGCGTGGAATTTCAAACCTGTTCCTTCCTTCCTTTTCCAGTTTCTTGTCAAAGACAACTTGCGTTTCAAATCCGGCATGGTCGGCGCCCGGAAGCCAGAGCGTTTTCCGCCCGCGCATGCGCCAGAAGCGGATAAGAATGTCTTGAAGCGTTATGAATACCGCATGGCCGAGATGAAGCGAGCCATTGGCGTTAGGCGGCGGCATAATAATGGAGAACGCTGATTTACGCTGATTCCTACGCTGATTTACGCCGATGTTATCCGCGTTCATCTGCGGCAAGTTGTCTGGATTGAAATACCCGGATTTTTCCCAAAGGCCGTATATTTCCTGTTCCGTTTTCTGGTGTTCGTAGCGCGGTTCCAAAAGTTCAGGCATACTTTTAATTTTAATCAATTTCTCTCTCTCATTCAATTTCCCAAACTTATTATTCGGCCGATTCATTTGACGAACTTTGTTAACAATTTACGCGGTCGCGCAATATGTTAACATATAAAAATGGGACTCGTAGACGATCTTCTAACTGTTCTATCAAGTTATTCAGGGGGTTATCGCTTGATGCGAGCGAGAATTCAAGGAAGTAATTGGCGGCCGAATGTTAAAACTTCCTATAACTTCCAAGATGCCTCAGACGCGACAATGCGCGTCACACTTTCTCGCCTAAAAAGAAAAGGATATGTCGAGAATAAAAAGGGGACATGGCAAATTACGAAAGCAGGGCGCGCATATCTCGCAAAGAAAATTTCCTCTGCTTTTCCGACACATAGCAAAAGAATTATTAAGCAGCAGCCCAAAAGCATTATTATTTCATTTGATATTCCGGAAACACATAAAAATAAACGCGATTGGTTGCGGATTGAACTTTCATGTCTCGGTTTCGAAATGCTTCAAAGAAGCGTATGGCTGGGACCATCACCTATTCCTCAAGAATTTATTGATTCTCTGCATAAATTACAAATTCTCCAATACATAAAATTTTTTGAGGCAAAAGAAACAGATATTGTTTGACAACATCATATACTTAGTAAGTAGTTGGTAAAGTAGATAATGTTAACAATTTACGCGGTCGCGTAAATTGTTAACAAATATTTTATTTTGTTTTCATCCGGTTATGAAACGAACGCCGTGTGAAGCATTGATTATTTATATATTTAAATCGCCGTCCGCTTTGAGCGGCAGTCCGCCCAAGGCGGATCCGCTTTGGGCGGATTTTTTTCCTTTCAGATATGCAAAATATCCGGCGGCGGCTATCATGGCGGCGTTGTCGTTGTTGTATTCCATTTCGGGAACGAAGAAATTTATTCCGAGGCCGTCAGCCGTCCGCTTCAGTTCTTTGCGTAGTACTTTGTTGGCGGCCACGCCGCCGCAAAGGATTATTGAGCGTGTGGAGAATTCTACGGCGGCGCGTTCTGTTTTTCTGGCCAGAACCTCAATAACGGTTTTCTGGAAAGAGGCGGCCACGTCTTGAATTGTGAATTGTGAATTGTGAATAATGGATTTTTTACCCTTTATTCTTGATTCATTGTCCATTATTCCTTTTATTTTTTGTTCCCGCAAAAAATAGAAAACAGAAGTTTTAAGCCCGGAAAAACTGAAATCGTAATTTTTCTGGTTGAGCATCGGTTTCGGAAAATTTATTGAAGGTTTTTCTCCCTTCGGCATACTCAGGGCGAGGCGCTCGATTTCCGGTCCGCCGGGATAGGGGAGCTTGAGCATTCTTGCGACTTTATCAAAGGCCTCGCCGGCGGCGTCGTCCCTCGTCTCCCCGAGTATTTTCCATTCCTTGAGATTTTTCATAAGAAGAAGCGCCGTGTGTCCGCCGCTGACGAGTAGTGCTATCGCTGGAAACATTGACTTTGAACTTTCCTGCCCGCCGAAGCCTTGGCGCAGGCGGGGAACTTTAAACCTTGAACTTGCGGTTTTCTTCAGTAGAAGAAAACTGTACAGGTGGCCTTCCAGGTGATTCGCGCCGATAAGCGGTTTTTTTGTCTTACGCGAAAGTTCTTCGGCGAAGGTTATTCCGGTCCAGAGCGCCGGTTCCAGTCCCGGGCCGACGGTTACCGCAATAAGGTCTATAGTAGATAGTAGCTTGTAGTTGGTAGCTAGTAGTTTTTTATAGAGAATCGGAAGATTTTTAATATGTTCGCGCTTGGCGAGATTGGGGACCACTCCGCCGAACGGCCGGTGGATTTTTATCTGCGAGCTGACCAGATTCTCAAGAACTTTGAATTTCGGCTCGGAAAATCCGCCTTCCGCTTGGACAACTGCCAGTCCGGTGTCGTCGCATGATGTCTCGATGGCGAGTATCGTTTTTTTCATTTCGGTCGGTTACGAAAATTAAAATGGTAGCGCCAGCGGGATTCGAACCCGCGTACCGGGCTTGAAAAGCCCGTGTCCTAGGCCAGACTAGACGATGGCGCCTCTACTACGCTCCGATTTACATCGGAGCTTCGAAGAGCAAGTAAGCATAATTGATTATCTACTTGTTCTTACGAAGCCCTGATACAAACAAATGGGCGAAGGAGAAACGATGGCGCCATTGCGTTCCGGCTGAATATTACAATCAAATCAAGGTTTTTTCAAATTTGCATACTATATACTACTTAATACATACTATTTATCATCTAAATATGACAACCCGCCGTTTTTTTGAAATATTGCCCGGGACGCTTTCCTGGCTGACTCTTTTTTTGATGATTTTTCTTTCGTGGTATTGGCCACAGTTCGCGGCGGTTTTTATTATTCTCTTCGACATTTATTGGGTTCTGAAGACCGTTTATCTTTCACTTCATCTTCGTTCGACTTTTTCGATAATGAAAAAGAATCTCAAGGTGGATTGGTTTGGAGAATTTAAAAAAGAATTTCCGGACGGCTGGGAGAAAATTATTCATCTGATTATTTTGCCAATGTACCGCGAGCCGTATGAAGTCGTCAAAGAAAGTTTTAAAAGTTTGGTTAAAGGCAATTATCCACTTGAAAAATTCATAGTGGTTCTGGCGACTGAAGAAAAAGGTGGCATCGAAGCGGCCGAAACAGCGGAAAGAATAAAAAAAGAATTCGGCCCGAGATTTTTCAAATTCTTGGTCACTTCGCATCCGGCGGGGCTTCCCGGAGAGATTCCGGGCAAAGGCTCCAATGAAACCTGGGCGGCGAAACAAGTAAAAGAAAAAATTATAGATACGCTGAACATTCCTAACGAAAATATTTTAGTATCGGTTTTTGACGCGGACACGCAGATATTCCCGGAATACTTCGGACGGCTCGCTTACGTTTTTTTGAAATCCGAAAACCGATTGCGCGCCATCTACCAACCGATACCTCTTTTCATAAATAACGTTTATCAGGCGCCGGCTCTCGCAAGAGTGATTTCTTTTTCAAGCACTTTCTGGCAGATGATGCAGCAATCGCGTCCGGAACGTCTTACTTCTTTTTCATCGCAGTCGATTCCCTTTCCAGCTCTTCTTGATATCGGATACTGGCAAACCGATGTCGTTTCGGAGGACTCACGCAGTTTCTGGCAGTGTTACCTCCGCTATCACGGCGATTTCCGCGTAGAACCGCTTTTCTATCCCGTTTCAATGGATTCCAACGCCGCGCCGACTTTTTGGGGCACGCTCAAAAACAATTACCGCCAGCACCGCCGCTGGGCCTGGGGCTGCGAAAACATCCCTTATCTTATGTGCGGCAAGCCGCCCAGTCGCGATGCGAATGAAAGCGAAAAAAATATTCGCGAAGTTTCGCGAAAAAATTCGCAAGATTTCGCTTTTAGAGAGGGGTTTTTGTATGACCCACAAATACCCCTCCTCAAAAAATGGTATTGGTCTTTTAACTCAATTGAAGGATTCCATTCCTGGGCCACGAACGCCCTTATGATTTTCGCGCTCGGCTGGCTTCCGGTTACTCTCGGAGGAAGGCATTTTAATGTTTCACTCTTGTCATACAACCTTCCTTCAATTACGAGTTTCATTGTAGAAATTTCCATGGTCGGCGTGGCCAGCGCCGCCATTTTCAGCATTCTTCTTCTGCCGCCGCGTCCCGAACCGCTCCGCTGGCACGAATATATTTGGTATTTCGCGCAGTGGCTTATTCTGCCTTTAACTCTTATTGTTTTCGGATGTTTTCCGGCGCTTGAATCCCAAACCCGTCTGATGCTCGGCGGGAAGTGGCGGCTCGGTTTTTGGGCAACTCCTAAGAGCAGGGTAATTTAGTAGCTAGTAGTTGGTATTTAGTAGTTGGTATGAAAAAGTATTTAGTAGTTTACTGATAACTACTATCTACCAGCTGCTCCACAATATGGTAAAATAAAAAAGTGCCGCAATCTTCCGGAATACGTTCTTATAGGGATCTGATAATTTGGCAGGAAGCTAAGAATTTAACAATCGTTATTTATAAAATTACCGATAAATTTCCAAGGTCGGAACTTTATGGATTAACCAGTCAAATCAGGCGCGCGGCAGTTTCCATTCCTTCTAACATCGCAGAAGGTTTTGGAAGAAAATCGAAAAAAGAGAAAATTAAATTTCTCCACATATCGTTTGGTTCTGGCGCCGAATTGGAAACACAACTGTAGATAAGTCTTGAGCTTGGATATCTGGATAAATCGGACTACAATGTACTGGAAAATGGATTGAGTAAGCTTATGCGAATGCTGAATAAAGCTATTTGGACATTAAACAATAATCATTAGCTATATTGCAATGAGCAAAAAATCTACCAGCTACCAGCTACCAGCTACCAGCTACTCGTCAAAGAGCGGTTTCACCCTCATTGAACTTCTTATATTCTGCGGAATTTTTGGACTCATAGCCGTTTCTTTCATGACAGTGCTCGTTTCCGCGATACAGATACAAATAAGACAGAACTCCGTTGCCGAAGTCACCCAGCAAAGTCAGATGCTTTTAGACACAATTCAGTATTACGTCCAGTCGGCCAGTTTGGTTGATTTGCCTTCGGACACTGCCACTACAACCTTGAAATTGAGAATGTCGTCTTCCACCATCGACCCGACTTACATTTATTTGAGCGGCGGAGTTGTTTATCTCAAGCAGACGGATGCCGGTTCGGCGGCCGCGCTCACTTCAAACAAGATCTCGGTTTCCAATTTTGCTTTCACGAAACGCGCCAACGTTCCGGGACATGATTCTGTGAATGTCGGCTTTACGGTTGCCTACAACACCGCGAACATAAAGCAATCTTTTTTGCAGGGTCTTCAGATGTCCGTGGCGCGCGTCAGCGCCGCAACTTTCGATTCGAACATACTTCCGTCGGCAAACAATACGTATAAGCTTGGAAACGCGGCGCAGGATTGGACTTCCATCAACAACACTATTTATTTCAGCAGTGGCTATGTCGGAATCGGCGCTGCCAGCCCGGGGCAGACGCTTGAAGTCAACGGAGGTGTCCGGCTGAATACTGTCACCTCAAAACCAACATGCGCTTCCGCTCAGCGCGGCACATTCTGGGTCACCGAATCCGGTGCCGGAATTAAAGACGCCGCTGAGGTCTGCGTGAAAAACGCCTCCGATACGTATATTTGGTCGACGATATATTAAAAAACAACCAAATTCCAATCTTACGAAGTTGAACTTCGTAAGAGTAAGATTTGAGATTGAATTGAGATTGTTTGTCATTCCAACATAATCTCCATCATATTTTCTAAATCTAATTCTTTAAGCCATTTTATCGTGTCTTTTTTATACTGTTCCGGTCCTCCAAAAAAATCTGAAAGAAACTCTCTTTGGGTTACTGAAGGAAAATTTTTCTTGCCGATATAATCAGGAAAACTGCTCCATCGATAATTTTCCAAAAACCCCATCGCTTCTTTGTAATTTTTTATTTTCCCTTCTCGCCACTCCGGGAATTTAATATCCAAAGGATTAAGATGAATATAGTAGGGGAGATGAATAAAATGAGATTCATCTTTAATTAAAATTGCCTTGAATCTGCCCTGAAGCAAGCTTCCCACCCTTTTATATTTCTTATTAAAATAATTTGTATAGCCAGTGCCGAGTTTTTGCATAAATCGGACAATCCCATTATCAACTTTCTGCCTAATAAAAATATGATAATGATTGGGCATTAAACAAAATGCCATAATTTCTACGAGTAATTTTCGAGGTTCCCTTTCAGTTTTACGAATCTTACGAAGTTGAACTTCGTAAGATTGGATTTGGGGAAGTTTATAATAAAGGTTCATTGCCGGTGCTTTATCGTTGAATTCAAAAAGATTATGAATAAATCGAAAATAATCTTTGTTATCTAGAAATATTTTTCTTTCTTCTACGCCGCGGTTATAGATATGGTAAACCTCGTTATTTATGAAAACTGGTTTTTTCATAAAATTAAGTTTACTTTAAAACTTTACGAAGTTCAACTTCGTAAGATTCGTAAGACACTTGTTAATAACTTGCTTTTTGCTTAAACAGGCCTATTTCTCTAAAATTAATCCAAAGTCAGCTTAAAAAAATAACTCAAAAAAACAAATGAACGACGACAAAAAAGTATTAACTTGGTCGCTAATCGGAGTGGCGGTTTTGGCGATAATCGTTTTCGTCTGGTATTCGGGGAAAAACAGCGCCGGACCTTCTTCTGGCCAGCCGGCGGATCAGGCGGGAAAAATATTGCCTTCCATGACAAGGCAGACGATTCCTTCCACAATTGCCGTTCCCGATACGGCCTCGAGTGTTCCCAGCAATATCGCCAAGCCCCAAATGATTGCTCCGGCGCTTACCGGCAGTTCCGCCAGTTTCCGGGATTTTTCAATTACGGCTTCCGGAAATAAATTCACACCCGACACAGTCATAGTCAATAAGGGCGACAGAGTTCGCCTCAACATAAAAGCAATCGACAAGAATTACGATTTCACCCAGCCGGACTACGGCTTGAACAGTCCTTTGCCGAAAGGGCAAACGACAATGATTGAATTCCAGGCAAGCGCCGCCGACAAATACACTTTCTTCTGTAAGTCATGCGGCGGCCCCGATAAGGGTCCAGTCGGATACATAGTCATTGTCTCCAAATAATTTAAAATATGTCACAAAATATAAATAGTTCGACAAACTCACCACGAAATGATTCGACCCATTCGACGGATTCGACAAGCTTACCGCAGGCAAGCTCACCACTAGTAAGAGGCATCGTTTTGGTTTTAGTGGCGGTTGTTGTTGTCGCTTACCTCTGGGTCTGGCTTGGTTCGTTTCTGATGAACGGCGGTTTCGTAAAAAATACCTCCGCTTATTCCGCGGTTTATCTTTCAAACGGCGACATGTATTTTGGTGTCCTATCCTGGTTCCCGGCACCTCATCTTTCCAAGGTCTGGCTTTTGCAGAGGCAGGTTGACCAGAACAACCAGCCCCAGACGAACATCGCTGAATTTTCCAAGGCCTTCTGGGCTCCGACAGACGATATTTATCTGAACTCAAAGCAAATCATCTGGTGGAGCCGTTTGCGGAATGACAGCAAGCTCGCTGCGGCAATGGATAATCCGTCTATTTTAATGCAGCAACAACAGCAGGCGACTTCGACAAGCTCACCGCAAGCGGCTCCGACAAGCACTTTCAATGGGCCTTCCACTCAGCCGCCTTCAAAAAAATAAAATAATGTTTAATTTCCGACTTTTGTGATTAGCCGAAAAGTTAAAAACAAAAAAGCGAACAATAGGAACATTTTCCTAAAAGCCGGCATATTGCTCGGCAGTTTGCTTTTTTTGTCGGCTGTGGCGCAAGCCCAAACATTCGTCGGCCCCTCTGCAGGCACTGCCGGAACCGGCGCCGGAGCCATAGGCGTAGACGCTTCCAACAACCTGGCCATCGGCACCTCCACTCCGCAGGCGGACACCAAACTCCTCATAGTCGGCACATCAACCGGCTCAAGTTACTTCGCCATAAAAGTTCTTGATGTAAACAGGGGACCTCTGTTTGTAGTCAGAAGCGACGGCAGTGTAACGATTGGAGGCGGAATTATACAATCCAATCAAACCGGCGCGACAACCACGATTCCGGGTGTCGGCGTCGCCCCTTCAACCGGAGCCCTGTTCGTCAACGGCCCGATATTCTCCACTATGGATATCAAGGCCAGCGGTATTACCATCGGAACAACCACTCCCCAGAGCGGAGGCAATGTCTATGTCAGCGGCAATATCGTGGCCGGAGGCAGTTTAACTGGTTCCAACTACGCGGGCACAGTCGGAGCCAACAATGTAACGGCCGGTGTCTTCGGCACGGGCAACTTCGCTTTTCCGGCTTCCGTAGGCATAGCCACTTCAACACAAGTCGGCCTTCCACAATCTCTGTCTGTCTACGGCGGCGGTTACTTCTCCAATAGTGTGGGCATAGGCAATCTCTCTCCCGGAACCAGCACTCTTCTTAGCGTCAACGGCATAATAGAATCCACATCAGGAGGATTCAAATTTCCTGACGGCAACATTCAGGGAACCGCGGTGTCAATGCTTTCGGGAACAATCAAACTGACCTCGCAAACCGTCAGCCCGTTAACCTGCAACTCCGCAAACGACGGGGCTTACGCGATAACTTCCCTTTACACCGCGTGCATCTGCAAAAACGGAACCGGCTGGGTTAAAACCAGCGACGGCACGACTTCGTGCGTCTGGGCGCCGCCGGTGAACGGCGCCTGCGGTTCAGCCGCGAATTTATTGGCTACATCTACTCCCACAACTAACCTTTGTTCTGCCGGAACTGCCAGCGCTGTTGCCGGAGGTTCGGGAGGCGCCAACTGGACATGGAACTGCAACGGCGCCAACGGTGGCACAAACGCTTCCTGCAGCGCGCCATCGGTGCAGTTATATGTTGAAAATGTTTTCTCAACCTACACCTACACCGGCGACGGAAGCGCGCAGACAATTACAAATGGAATTGATATAACTACTATAGGTGGGATGGTTTGGATAAAAAATCGAGGTGTTGGAGTAGATAATCTACTATTTGATACAGTTAGAGGAGTTACAAAAGGATTATCTTCTAATTTGACGGGGGCGCAGGTAACTAGCGCAGGTTACTTGGATGCATTTAACACTAATGGTTTTGGTGTGAATACTGCCACTCAGGTTAATATGAATGGTCAACCTATAGTATCTTGGACCTTCCGCAAAGCCCCGAAGTTCTTCACACATCAATCACTTTCCCATACAAGTGGTGTAGCAGACACGATAGACCTATCCACGCTTGGCACAGTGGGTATGGTAGCCATCAAGCGCACAGATTCTGTTTCCAACTGGACAGTATTCCACCGCTCTGCAACCACCGGGAAATTGCTCTACCTGAATACCACGGCGGCGGAAACTACGGATACAACACTCACACTTTCGGGCACTACGCTCACCGTTGAACAGGCAATTGCCACGGGCACTTACATCATCTACGCCTGGGCCCACGACACGAGCGCGAACGGAATTATACAGGCGGGGAGTTTTACGACGGATGGGAGTGGAAATGCAACGGTAAATCTGGGGTGGGAACCACAGTACGTGATGGTGAAGCAAACAGGTAATGTATTTGGGGGTTTTACTCAATGGGATATTTTCGACACTATGCGCGGATTTACTTCCGGGAGCGCAGGGATTGACGCGATTTTACAAGCTCAAGCAAGTTCTGCCGAGGACGCGGGAGCTGATCGTGGGATTGATCCTACATCTACAGGATTTACCGCCGGAAGAAATAACTTCGGAAACAGTGCCACCTATATCTACCTCGCCATCCGCAAGGCCCCGATGAAAACGCCGACATTGGCAAGCCAGGTGTTTAAAGCAAAATATAGATATGCTTTTGGCACAGCAGGGACAATTACTGGAGTTGATTTTCCACCGGATTTATCAATAACATTTCAAGCCGACGGGGGAGCGGGACTTGGGGCTGTTTTTCAGGATCGACTTCGTGGGAATAAGGTGTATTTGAGAGGAAGCAATACAGCGCCAGAAACAGATGATGGTGCATTAGCAGAATTAGCAGAATTTACCATGGATGGCGCAAAACTCCGCGACCAATATACGGGTACTTGGAATGTAAGCGGTAGCTTTTATAGGGACGCTTATTTCCGTCGCGCCCCGGGTTTCTTTGATGTGGTGGCGTATACGGGGACGGGGACTATCGCTCCTTATATAAAACATTCACTTGGTGTCAGACCTGAATTAGTTTTACTGAAGACAAGAAGTACATCAGACAATTGGCATGTTTATCATAATATGGGAAATACAACAGGAGCCATGAATCAGTTTGGAGGGAATCCTTCAGGTTCACTATACTTAAACTTAACAGGAGGCTTGGCTTACGAGGGCCCCGGCGTAGGCGTTCCTTATATGGACAGCGTAGATGCAACTCAGTTTAGAACTCAAGATTACGGTGGTAGCGTGGTAATGAATACTCTTAATTCTACTTACGTCGCCTACCTCTTCGCCTCTCTCCCCGGCGTCTCCAAGGTCGGTTCCTACACCAGTACCGGAGCCGCGCAAACAATCAACGCAGGATTTTCAACTTCCGCCAGATTCGTCCTCATCAAGCGCACCGACGCGGTCGGGGACTGGTATGTTTACGACAGCGTCCGTGGAATTGTAACCAGCGGCAACGACCCATATGTTCTTCTCAATACAGCCGCCGCCGAAGTTACCAATACCAATTACATAGAGCCCAATTCAGCAGGTTTCTACCTTAACGCCGCCACTCCCATAAACACCAGCGGCGGAACGTATATTTATTTGGCGATTGCCAGTGGTCCACAAATGGCCTTCACTACTCCCGGAACATATTCCTGGACAGCGCCCGCCGGAGTGACGAGTGTTTCAGTTGTCGCAATTGGTGGTGGAGCTGGTGCCAGTGGGAATGCCGGTAGTGGATATGGCGGTGGAGGTGGTGGCGCATTAGCATACAAAAATAACATTACCGTTGTTCCAGGTAATAACTACACTGTGGTAGTTGGTATTGGGGGAATATCTGCGGTTTCAAGCGGACAGTCAGCAGGAGAGGACTCCACCTTCACCGTTGGTACTTCCACATTGGTTGCCGGCGGGGGGCAATTAGGACAGTGGTGCGGCGGTGGAGCGGGGGGTGGGGCAGGGGGTACAAAATCAGGCGATGATGGTGGCGGTGTTGGTGGGACAGGAGGTATTGCAAATAGTTGTTTTTCAGGAGGTGGAGGTGGCACTGGTGGGTATTCAGGGGCAGGAGGGAACGGTGGCGCAGCAAATTCAGCTGGAACCGATGGTGCCGGAGGAGGAGGAGGAGGAGGTGGTGGTGGACCCTACAGTAATGGTGATGGTGCCGGCGGCGGCGGCGTAAGTATTTATGGATTAGGTTCTAATGGACTTGGCGGGTCTGGTGGAGGCGTTGGCGGTGGTGGCGGTTCTTCTGGAACTGACGGAGGAGCCGGTGCTGTCTGCATCCAAGGCGGTGGGGGTCTGTATGGTGGCGGTGCAGGAGGTCTTAAAAATAACGGTTGCTCAGTTAATAATGGCGGCGGCGGCGCGGTCCGCATCATCTGGCCCGGCGCGACACGGCAGTTCCCGTCAACCGGAACGGCGGACCAGTAATAAAATTCACCCTGTTAAATAATTTTAAATTTTTATGCAACACAATGTTTTACTATACGTATGTGCTAAAATTTAAAAGCGATAATAAATTTTACACAGGTTATACGAAAAATTTAAAATTAAGAATTAAGCAACATCAAGAAAAAAGAGTGGAATCAACAAAAAATAGAGGCGAATTCAAATTAATCTATTTTGAAGGCTGCTTAAACCAGCAAGATGCCACCCACAGAGAGAAATACCTTAAAACTTATTTGGGCAAAATGTTTTTAAGAAATCGGCTTAATTCTTATTTAACAGGGTAAAGCAATTAGGCAATTGAGCAACTAACAATTAGGCAATTTATCCCCTTGACATATTTTCGCTTATAAGCGAAACTTTATGCAGATATTTCATTATCTTGACTCTCACAACTGCGACCGCTATCAGGACTGGCTCGATAAACTTAACGATATTAACGCGCGCGTGGTCGTTCAGCGCCGCATTGACCCCGCACCTTTTCAGCACCATAACACTTAAATGTACTGGGTTTACATAATCAAAAGTAAAAAGAATGGAGAGCTATATACTGGCAGTACGCCCAATTTGGTTAAAAGACTGGAAGAACATAATTCCGGCAAATCAAAGTCTACCTCAAGATATAAGCCATGGTTTTATATTTATATTGAAGGCTATTTTTCAAAAGATGATGCACTCTATCGTGAACATAATCTAAAACACTTTGGTAAAGTTTATGCTCAACTGAAAAGAAGAATTAAAAATAGCCTTAACAGTGCCGAAAAGGTGCGGGGTTGACCGTATTCTAACCACTGGAAATTTAGGGACACACAGGTTCTGCGAAGACGGCGTTTGGGAGCTAAAGATTGACGTCGGGCCGGGTTATCGCGTGTATTATGCGGAGATGCGGGAAACGATGGTGTTGCTTCTCTCCGGTGGCAGCAAGAAAACCCAAAAAAGAGATATCAAATTGGCAGTAGAATATCGGCAGGATTATCTCAAGCGACTATGAAAATCAAGCGAACCGTAAAATTACATAATTCTCATCACGAGGCGACCGTTTTAAGTTTTCGCCGCGACCCGAAATTTGCCGCGGCATATTTAAATGCGATTCTTAGAGACGGCGACCAAAGTGAACTTTTGCTCGCGCTTCGGTACGCCGCAGAAGCGTTTGGCGGCGTGTCAAAAATCGCGCGGAAAACCGGCTTGAACGGCGCGTCGCTTTACAGGGCGCTCTCCCCGAAAGGAAATCCGCGGCTGGAGAATCTCACGGGAGTGTTAAAAGCAATGGGCATGCGTCTTTCAGTAGAACCGCTTGCTTCTTCGCGCCGGTAATATGCGCCAATTCCCCTCAATCAACACAGCGGACCAGTGATAAAAGCGATTCAGCGGTAATGCAAAAATGACCAATGATATAATGAGCCAATGTATAAAACGGATTCAAATGTTGTAATCGACAGATTATCCGCGTTGCATTGAGATATAATTGTGATACAATAAAACACATGCCTAAAGAATCAAAACAATTTAAAGTTATTATTGAACAAGACGAAGATGGCTATTTTGTGGCCTCGGTTCCTGCATTGCCCGGTTGCTATACTCAAGCCAAGAATCTCATTGAACTTAAAAAAAGAATAAGGGAAGCAATTTTGCTTTGTCTGGAAATGGCAAAAATTGATTTTCAATATCGCCGCCGCTTAAAAGAGTTTTCCTACGAACCGAGTTTTGTCGGGTTGGAAACCGTGAGGGTGTAAAAATTATGGCCCAGAGGTTGCCGATATTTAAAGCCAAAGATGTTGTAAGAATTCTTAAACAGCTTGGATTTTTTGAAGTACGCCAAAAGGGGCACATATTTGTTTTAAGCATCCTGACGGCCGGTTTACTTTGGTGCCGCGCCACGACAGCGAGGATATTGGTCGCGGTCTTTTACGCCAAATTCTCCGGGAAATTAATATTCCCCCGGAAAAATTTTCAAAACTTCTGGATGAAAAATCCTAATTATCCGGCCAGGCAATACGTGATTATTCCCATCAACAAAAAAATGAGAAAACCTGAATTTGCAAGCAAAAAGTCAGTGTTACGCACGGCATACTGGAAACATCCGAGGAAATTAGGCAAACGCTCGGCAAATAAAAGCGAGCGTCAGGGCATAAAATGTAAATTGTCGCCGATACTTATATCCACAGCCCCAAATTTCCAAATCTGCTAAGATATAACCAGGTGTAATCATGCCCCGCTTTCCCAAAATTCTCGCACGCCTCAAAAAACCAGCTATTGTCTCTCTGGCTGTTTTCGCCGTCATTGTATTCTTCCTTGTCTCAGGTCTCTTGTCTCTTGTCCCCGCGTCTTCGACGCAGGCCCAGGTATTCAGGGGTCCCTCAACTAGCGCCGGAGTCGGCGCCGGGGCAATCAACATTGACGCCTCAAGAAATATCGCCATCGGCACCTCAACTCCTCAGTCAGACACCAAGCTCCTTATCATCGGAACTTCCACAAGCGCGGGCGCCGGCTCAAGTTATTTCGCCATAAAGGTTCTTAACGTCAATCGCGGACCTCTTTTCATAGTCCGCGGCGACGGCAGTGTTACCATCGGGTCACCCATAATTCAAACCGACCAATCCAGCGCAACGACTACTATTTCCGGTCTTGGCGCCGCCCCAGCCAACGGAGCATTATTCGTCAACGGCCCGATATTCACAACTCTTGATATTAAAGCCAATGGTCTGGCTATCGGAACAACTACTCCACAGAGCGGAGGCAATGTCTATGTCAGCGGCAACGTAACTGCAGGTGGCTCGATAATCGGTTCCAACTACGCGGCTACAGTCGGAGCCAACAACGTAACAGCCGGTGTCTTCGCCACGGGCAACTTTGCTTTCTCCGCGTCGTCATCGTTAGGCATAGCCACTTCAACACAAGCCGGCCTTCCGCAGACACTCTCCATATACGGCGGCGGCTATTTCTCCGGCAATGTCGGCATCGGCACCGTGTCGCCGGGATCTAGCGCTCTTAAAGTCAACGGAAATATCGAATCAATAGTGGGTGGACTGAAATTCCCCGACGGGACCATCCAATCAGTTGCTGTTGCCGGGTCGTCGGGAACCATCAAATTTGCGATAAATTTCTCTATTCCCACAACATGCAACGCCACCAGCGACGCCGCCCTGGCTCTAACTTCTTATTACACGACCTGCGCCTGCAAAAACGGAACCGGCTGGGTTTCCACGAACGACGGCTCAACATCCTGCGCCTGGGGAGCGCTCACTAACGGCGCCTGCGGCTCGGCCGCTGGTTCCGGAGTTACTTCGACTCCCTCAACAAATCTTTGCTCGGTCGGTTCGGCCAGCGCTGTCGCCGGTTCTGGCCCGTACACCTGGACTTGCGCCGGACTCAACGGCGGAAGCACGGCTTCCTGCAGCACACTGACTCCGGTTGAGGACGTTTTCTCCACCTACACCTACACCGGCGACGGAAGCGCGCAGACAATTACAAATGGAATTGATATAACTACTATAGGTGGGATGGTTTGGATAAAAAATCGAGGTGTTGGAGTAGATAATCTACTATTTGATACAGTTAGAGGAGTTACAAAAGGATTATCTTCTAATTTGACGGGGGCGCAGGTAACTAGCGCAGGTTACTTGGATGCATTTAACACTAATGGTTTTGGTGTGAATACTGCCACTCAGGTTAATATGAATGGTCAACCTATAGTATCTTGGACCTTCCGCAAAGCCCCGAAGTTCTTCACACATCAATCACTTTCCCATACAAGTGGTGTAGCAGACACGATAGACCTATCCACGCTTGGCACAGTGGGTATGGTAGCCATCAAGCGCACAGATTCTGTTTCCAACTGGACAGTATTCCACCGCTCTGCAACCACCGGGAAATTGCTCTACCTGAATACCACGGCGGCGGAAACTACGGATACAACACTCACACTTTCGGGCACTACGCTCACCGTTGAACAGGCAATTGCCACGGGCACTTACATCATCTACGCCTGGGCCCACGACACGAGCGCGAACGGGTTGATTCAGTGCGGGAGTTTTACGACGGATGGGAGTAATAGTGCCAGCGTAACATTAGGATGGGAACCACAGTTTCTTTTATTCAAAGGCCTAGCTGTTTATAACTGGGTAACTTATGATACGGCAAGAAGCTTCAGCAGGACGAATTCTGCCTTCTTATACCCTAATCTTTCAAACGCAGAAGACCCTGGTGGTGACAGAGGACGTCCTAACGCAACAGGATTTGATATAGTCAACATAGGTACCGGTACGTATGTGTACTGCGCCATCCGCAAAGCCCCGATGAAAACGCCGACGGCAGGGACGCAGGTGTATAACGCGATTAATAGGACTAGCAACCTCACCCAAACCAACATAACTGGGGTTGGATTTTCTCCAGATTTACTGATAGTTAAGGGACGCGGTGCCAGTGCCGAAGGTGGTTTTTGGGACAGGTTACGCGGTAATCTGCAGTTTCTATATCCTGAACGAGCGACTTTAGAATATACGACTGCCACTGATGCACTCATGTCGTTTAATATGGACGGTGTTACTGTTGGAGCTGATGCATTCAACTGGGTTATCAATAACGGAACAATGCAGCGCATCAACTACTTCTTCCGCCGCGCCCCGGGTTTCTTTGACGAGGTGGCGTATATGTCCACTGATGGTACTGGAGCAACAACAATAGCCCATAACCTTGGAGTCACGCCAGAGTTAATCATTATAAAATCTAGGACAGGTCTTTTTGGTTGGGCGGTTAGGGCTCCAATACTCGGCTCAAATGATTTATTGTTTTTAAATATGGCAAATTCAGCAACGAACCCGGCTGGCTATTGGAGCGGAGCCGCCACCGCAACGGTTTTTCCAGTTGGTACGAATAATGCAGTGAATCGACAGGATAGTTTCCAAGAAAAATACGTCGCCTACCTTTTCGCCACTCTACCCGGCATCTCCAAAGTCGGTTCCTACACAAGCACCGGCGTGGCGCAAACCATCAACGCCGGGTTTTCAACTTCCGCCAGATTCGTCCTCATCAAGCGCACTGATGCGGCGGGCGACTGGTATGTCTACGACAGCGTCCGCGGAATCGTCACAAGTGGCAATGACCCATACTTGCTCCTTAACTCTACCGCCGCCGAAGTAACAACCACCAACTACATAGACCCCAATTCAGCAGGTTTCTACCTTAACGCCAGCACACCAATCAACACCAGCGGAGGAACGTATGTCTACTTCGCGGTAAATTGAGCAATTGACCCCCACACCAAACGGCGAGTGTTAAAATGTTGGGTTCTCGGAATCGCTCGCCGTTATGGTGTGGGGGTTGAGCAACTAACAATTGAGCAATTCGGCAATTAAGCCATGGCGGGCAAACTCACTCCAAACAGGTGCTGTGCTATAGCACAGCACCTAAGGATTGATTCCAATTGTTGATTATGTTAGCATTTTACATATGAATACCATTACTATCCATAAAGAAAAAATAAGAGAAGAAGGCGGACTAGTAATTTTGCCTCTTAAGGAATATCAAAAACTCTGCGAAATGGCAGTGCAAACTTATTATTTAAAAGGGAAGGCGGCGGAAAAGTTGGACAAATTGGTGGAGAAAGGATTAAAGGAATACAGGGAAGGAAAAACCGAGACGATGGGAAAATTCCTCAAGAGAGAATATTCAAAACTTTATGAAAAGTATTCAAGGGATTGAACTTTCGAATAATTATAAAAAATCATTCAGAAAGCTTCATCTTAAAATACAAGAAGAGGCCTTAAAGAAAATCGCGTTTTTTCAAATCAATCCATTTCATCCAATTTTAAAAACCCACAAACTTTCCGGCAAGGAAAAAGAACACTGGGGATTTTGGATAAATTATACTTATCGTATCAAATTTCTTTTTCTCAACGAAGAAAAAGTTTTGTTTTTAGGTATTGGCACCCACGATATTTATAAATAATGAAATCGGAGAAAAAGTTGTCCCACTCCGCGGGATCTAACGAAGCCAGAAAGTTTAACGACGGCTGGTGTTTCGCTATTGTAAATGGGCGTTTAGCTGAAATCAGTTTTGCTAAAAAATATGGTATATATGGCCATTATTATGTTAAGCGAGAAGAATACAACAAAGGGGAACAAAAAATGATAGACGCAGACATCAAAAAATGCCGGTTTGTTTATCGAAAAGGGTATTATATTGATAAGTTGACCGGAGTTAAATCTAAAGCCCCAAAGATTGAGAAAGTTTTTCCGGAAATTAAGAATAAAAATCGGGATAGTTTTTTAACTCTTGATGAGCTTAAGCTCAAATTAAAGATTTAGTATGCGTAAAAGATACAAGAAAAAACAGCATAGTTGCGCTCTTTGCAAACCGTACAAAATTGGATTAGCGCATCGATGGAATAATAAAGAATTAATAAAACTTAAAGAGTTTGAAAAACAGAGGACATCCCTCCTTTTAATTGGAAAGTAAAAGGTTGATTTATATCCACATCCCTGTTTTTCTGAATCTGCTATAATATAATCAGGTATAACCATGTTCCGCTTCCTCAAAACCCTCTCCCGCCTCAAAAAACACGCCGTTATCTCACTGGCTATTTTTGCCGTTTTCGCTGTGACTTCCGCATTATTCATAATTCATAATTCATTATTCACAGCAAGCGCCCAGAACTTCGTCGGCCCTACAGCCGGCACCGTAGGAACCGGAGCCGGAGCCATCGGCGTGGACTCATCAAACAACCTGGCCATAGGCACTTCCACTCCACAATCGGACACCAAACTCCTCATAGTCGGAACATCAACCGGCTCAAGTTATTTCGCAATAAAAGTTCTTGATGTAAACAGGGGACCTCTGTTTGTAGTCAGAAGCGACGGCAGCGTTACCATAGGCAGTCCCGCCATTCAAAGCAACCAGACCGGAAGCACGACAACTATTCCTGGTGTCGGCGCGGCTCCCGCTAACGGCGCTCTATTCGTCAACGGCCCGATATTCACTACTCTTGATATCAAAGCCAATGGCCTGGCCATAGGCACCACCACTCCCCAGAGCGGAGGCAATGTCTATGTCAGCGGCAATATCGTGGCTGGAGGCAGTTTAACCGGCTCCAATTACGCGGGCACAGTCGGAGCCAACAACGTAACAGCCGGGGTTTTCGCCACGGGCAACTTTGCTTTTCCGGCTTCCGTAGGCATAGCCACTTCAACACAAGTCGGCCTTCCACAATCTCTGTCTGTCTACGGCGGCGGTTACTTCTCGGGTAGCGTCGGCATCGGCACCGTCTCTCCCGGCCAGCCGCTCAGCGTCAACGGCATAATAGAATCCACATCAGGAGGATTCAAATTTCCTGACGGCAATACCCAGGGAATCGCTATATCAATGCTTTCGGGAACCATTAAATTAACTTCAAATGTAACCAGTCCCTTTACTTGCAATTCTTCAAATGACGGCGCTTTGGCGGCAACTTCCCTTTACACAACCTGCGTCTGCAAAAACGGAACCGGCTGGGTTTCCACAGCCGACGGCTCGACTTCCTGCGCCTGGGGAGCGACCGTCAACGGCTCCTGCGGCTCGGCTAACGGCGCCGCAGCCACATCTACTCCCACGACCAACCTCTGTTCGGCCGGCACGGCCAGCGCCGTTTCCGGCTCCGGGCCTTGGACATGGTCTTGCACCGGCGCCAACGGCGGTACAACGGCTTCCTGCAGCACACTGACTCCGGTTGAGGACGTTTTCTCCACTTACACCTACACCGGAAATGGAAGCACGCAGACCATAACCAACGGCATTAATTTGTCCGGACAGGGCGGGATGGTGTGGCTGAAGCAAAGAACATCAGTGCCTTTTGATACCTCTAATTATCTAATGGATTCCGCTAGGGGGGCAACACGCTCCTTAATTTCGAACACAACAGCTGCGGAAACTACTACTGGTGCGGCAGATTTGTCATTTCAAACAACTGGATTCACTACACTTCTATCAGGAGCAAACTCCAATGGGTCTGGTTCAAATTACGTCTCCTGGACCTTCCGCAAAGCCCCGAAGTTTTTTGATGTGGTGACATATACGGGGGACGGGACGACTGATCGTCAGATTTCGCATTCATTGGGTATTGTTCCAGGAATGGTGATTATTAAAAAAACAAGTGTAGCAGGCGTATGGAATACTTGGCATAGGTCGCTAAGTCCCGCTTATCAATGGGGATTAGCGTTGAATACGACAGAAATTCCAGGAACCACCCAATTTAGCCCCATAACTGCGTCTACAGAAACAACAATTACGCTTAGAAAACTAACTGAGAGTTCCGGAACAACTGACAGTAATGCAAGCGGAGTTTCCTACGTCGCCTACCTCTTTGCCCACGACACGAGCGCGAACGGGGTAATTCAGGCGGGGAGTTTTACTACAGACGGCTCGGGATTAGCGACAGTGACATTGGGGTGGGAACCGCAGTATCTTCTAGTAAAGCGCGTTGACCTTACCGGAAATTGGTTTGTTGATGACACTATTCGTGGTTGGCCTACATCTGGCGGATCTGGCTACAAGGAGTTAAACCCCAATCTGGCCAATGCAGAATATGACGGAACTACAAGCGGCGTAACTGCAACAGGGTTTAAACCAAACATGAACGCATCGGCAACCTACATCTACCTCGCCATCCGCAAAGCCCCGATGAAAACGCCGACATTGGCAAGCCAGGTGTTTAATACACTGACAACGGCTAAATCCCAGGTTACGCAAAATGTAACAGGTTTGGGTTTTTCGCCAGATTTTGGCCTCATGCATCCTATGCCTGGTAACCCTGGCGCGCATTATATATTTGATAGGTTAAGAGGGGCGGATGTAGGTTTGATTTCCAATACGACGGCCGCTGAAGGTGGAATAGCGGGCACCATATTAAATACCTTTTTGCAGGACGGAATACGATGGGGCGACTACTCTCAATACTGGAATGGGACGGCCCATTTCTTCCGCCGCGCCCCGGGTTTCTTTGACGAGGTGGCGTATACGGGGACGGGAAGCGCTACGACCGTGACACATAACTTGGGTGTTGTGCCGGAGTTGATGATTGTGAAAGCGAGAAACGCCGCTGGGTCCTGGCGTGTATATGACGCTTACAACGGTCCAACTGGAATGACATATATCGATAATACGGCAGCTTGGGCTGTGAGCTCGCCATATTGGAATAATACCGCACCGACCAATAGTGTATTTACTATCGGGACAGCGCCACAAGTCAATACTAACGGCAACACCTACGTCGCTTACCTTTTCGCCTCCGTTCCAGGTGTCTCCAAAGTCGGTTCCTACACCAGTACCGGAGCGGCCCAAACAATCAACGCCGGATTTTCAACTTCCGCAAGGTTCGTTCTCATCAAACGTACTGACGCAGCCGGGGATTGGTACCTTTATGACAGCACTAATGGAATTGTGGCCAGCGGCAATGACCCATATATTCTTCTTAACTCGACCGCCATCCCAGTAACCACCACCAACTACATAGACCCCGATTCCACCGGCTTCTACCTAAACGCCGCTACCCCCATCAACACAAGCGGCGGAACGTATATTTACTATGCAATCAGCACGACACCTGTGCCGGTGAACGGGTCTTGCGGTTCGGCTAACGGTGTCGCTGTAACTTCTGCTCCGTCAACAAACCTTTGCGGCGCAGGCACGGCCGGCTCTGTTACAGGCACCGGTCCGTGGAGCTGGAATTGTAATGGCTCCGGCGGCGGCACGAATGCTTCTTGTAGCGCTCCACTTGCCCTTACTATTACCGCTTCGACTGGCGCCAATGGTTCCATCTCGCCGACGGGCGCGGTTGCGGTCACGCAGGGCAACAATCAAGCGTTTACCATTACTCCGAACAGCGGCTACGCCGTTTCCTCGGTTCTTGTTGACAGTGTAAGCCAGGGCGCGATTTCCTCTTACACATTCACCAATGTTCAGACCACCCACACAATTTCGGCTTCATTTGTCGCGCTTCCTTCTTACACAATCACCGCGTCTGCAGGGGCGGGCGGTTCCATCTCGCCGACGGGCGCGGTTGCGGTCACGCAGGGGAATAATCAGGCGTTTACTATTTCTCCGAGCACCGATTACAACATCTCCTCGGTTCTTGTTGACAGTGTAAGCCAGGGCGCGATTTCCTCTTACACATTCACCAATGTCCAGACCACCCACACAATTTCGGCGACTTTCTACTACAATCCTCCGCCGCCGCCAGCGAGTTGTTCATCTCAAACAATTGTTTGGAACAATTATGGAGGGGGCACGGGATGCTCCGGCAACATTTCCGCAGCCAATGATGGTTCTTTTTCAACGACCAATAATACTGTTCTCGGCAAACAGGGTAGTGCCAGATTTGATTGTAGCAACGGTACATGGGTTCTAAACGGCGTTTCTGTTTGCAGAAACTACTGCGCGGCCGATGGCGCGTTATTCTCCCAGTGGACGCTCAGGGAAAGTGGTATCTTCGCACAAACACAATGTATTGCGCCGGGTTATACTTGGCAACTTTCTGGGGGCCCCTCCTTACCTGCGGGATACTGCGTTTACGGCACCATGAATTACGCGGATAACACAAAAGCTCTTGTCGGTTCGCAATGTTATTTATGCCAGACCGGAACCTGGGCGGCAGCCATCCCGGGTATATGCCCCACTGTTGAATAATTTTTTACGACTATTTCCTGCTGACCAGCAAGATAATCTAAAATGTCTGATAATCTATTGAAGTAATCTATTGAAGTTCAACTTCCATAACTCTTCCACCCGGCTGGTCAGGCACTCCAAACAGGTGCTGTGATATATCACAGCACCTGTTGCTTTAGTCAGTTATCAATATCCTGATTATTTTTTAATAACTTTCCCTTAGCAATTCTTCCTTACCGCAAAAGCAAAGTTATCAAAGTAAGGAACCAAGTCCTGAAGCGAACTTCCATAAAGTTTTCCGCCATAAACGGCGTCGCAAAACACTTCTCTAGCTCTGGCTATTTCCCTGTAGCGGCCATTCCATCTAGGGTCGCTTAAAGTCAAATCAAAAAGCTCCAGTGTCCGTTCTACTGCCCCGTTAAAAATATCCTTATCTCCGTTTGCATACTTATTCACGCTTACATCATCTTTATCGCTTTTATCGCTGCCCTTTTCAGGTGCTGTGCTATAGCACAGCACCTGAGGTTTCGGATTATCAGGCGTAAATGCGGCGCGCGAAGCCCTTAAAACATCGCTCCCGATATTTCCCATTTGTTCCGCCAGAGATAATTGCTGCCATTTTCCGGCCGCTAAATCTTTATGGATAGACATTTTAAAAAATTTAAACAGTTTAATAATCTAGTCTAAAAATCTAAAAGTAAAGCATAAAAATAACCACCGCTGTGCTATAGCACAGCGCCTGTTGTATGTTGGCACAGCTATGGTACATATAAAGTCCCGTATTTTGTTCGGCGGGGTGTGCCACGCGGCCTTGTTCGCCAGGATTTTGCGATATGACTATAAACCCTTTTCTTTCGTTCTTTCTTGCCACGCTCCAGATAGCTTCGATAGTTATTATCAGTTAATGCTTTTTTGATGCTACTGATTGTTTGCGATGAAAGCCATAACTCTTTCTCTATTTCCTTATAGCTTTTGCCGGAAAGAAGAGCGCCTGTAGCGGCAGCGCGCATAACCAAATTATGCCGTTCGTTGGAAGTAATAAGTAATTCGAGCAGGCCTTTTGATGCCAACATTTTCTGCCAACAAACCGTTTCCCACTCAGCGCGAGAATGATAATTGCCAACTACCGGCATAATCGGCAATTTATTTTTATCGACAGCTTTTTTATTCATTTTGTTTACAGAACCATTTTAGCACAATGCTCGGTGCTGTGATATAGCACAGTAGCTGTTATCTTAATCAGTTATCAGTTTCTCGACAATTTTTTTAATTACCCTTTTTGTTTCGGGATTTTCTACATTGCGAGAGCGATTACCAAGAGACGGTTTTATATTAATCATCGAATCAAACTCAATCCATTCATCTCTGGTCTTTTTCGGATAAATATTTATTCCCCACGTGTTTTCCCGGCGTGAATTTTCTTTTTCCATCAATAAAACTTCCTCATCTGCGTGAAGTTCGCCGCCGACAGCCATAATTTCCTGACTTATATCAACTACGGCTTTTACCAAATCGCCGAATCCTTCATCCGCCATGGTGATAACATCCTGCCGACTTATTGAATCTTTGATTATTTTAATTTCCATCACTTTTATTTTAGCAGGGGTTTCTCAAATTTCATAATTTGTTGTTTTCCGGCGTAAAATCGCCTATAATATGGCGACGTGATTACCCTTCAAACCCCTCTTTTGGGAATAAAAGGAATCCCTCCGAGGTTTTTAAAAAGCTTGGGCAAACTTAAAATTCTCACAGTCGGAGACCTCCTTTGGCATTTTCCTTCGCGCTATGAGGACTTTTCAGAGATCGTTCCCATCGACCAATTGGAACCGGGACAGCAGGTGACCGTGCAGGGCGTCGTGGATGACATTAAAGTCCGCCGGAGCTACAGGCGGCATCTTGTCATAATAGAGGCGGTTATACGCGACGAAAGCGGAAGCATCAAAGCCGTCTGGTTCAACCAGCCGTATCTCATTAACACGCTTCGTCCGGGGCGCGTAGCGAATTTCGCGGGCAAGGTTTCGCTCGGCGAAAACGAAATTTATCTTTCTCATCCGGCCTATGAACTTACAAATCATAGATTGACGCAGATGAATACGCAGATGAACGCAGATGAAAATCCGCGAGAATCAGCGTCTATACATACAGCGCGTTTGATACCTGTTTATCCCGAAACAAGAGGGCTGACATCAAGGGGCATCAGGTTTTTAGTCCAGCCGATTTTGAAAAATATCGGCGCAATAGAGGAATGGATTCCCGAAGAGACGTTGGAGAAAATGGATTTGCCGGAAATAAACGACGCGCTGAACGAAATACATTTTCCGGAAACCGAAGAAGGAGCGCTGGCCGCCAAGAAAAGATTTTCTTTCGAGGACCTTTTTCTGCTTCAGCTCTTTAATATGCGGCAGAAACTCCGACTCGCGCAGGAAAAAGCCCCGGCCATTAAAACCGATCTGGAAAAACTCAAAAAAATAACCGGAGCCCTGCCGTTCGAATTGACGCTCTCGCAGAAAAAATCGCTTTGGGAAATAGTGCAGGACATCGCAAAGCCGACGCCGATGAACCGCCTTTTGCAGGGCGATGTCGGTTCGGGAAAGACCGCCGTGGCTGCCGTGGCCGCGATTCTTGCGGCCGAGCAGGGAATTCAGAGCGCTTTTATGGCGCCGACTGAAATACTGGCCCATCAACATTTTCAGACGCTCAAAAAAATTTTTTCAGCGCTGCCTTTTGAAAAACAGCCCGAAATCGGTTTACTTACCTCAAAAGACGCCAGAATTTTTTACGAAAACGACCTTGAAAGCTCCGTATCAAAAGAAGAATTCAAAAAGAAAATCGCGTCTGGTTCCGTAAAAGTTGTTGTCGGCACGCACAGCTTGATTGAAAAAAATGTTTCTTTTAAAAATCTCGGCCTAGTTATCATAGACGAACAGCACCGCTTCGGAGTCAGTCAGCGCGCCGAACTGGTGCGCGGTAAAAAAATACTGCCGCACCTTTTGAGCATGTCGGCAACGCCAATACCGCGGACTTTAATGCTTACCATTTTCGGCGACCTGGATATTTCCACAATCACAGAACTGCCTTTGGGAAGAAAACCGATTATGACCAAGATTGTCGCTCCGGCCAATCGCTCAAAGGCCTATCAATTCATACGCGAACAGATAAAAAAAGGCAGGCAGGCGTTTGTCATCTGTCCGAGAATAGATCCCGCAGAGGAAAAAGAAACGGAAAGCGGAACTCATAGCGTTTATCAGAAACTGGCGTTGTGGGAAGTGAAATCGGTCAAGGAGGAATACGAAAAATTATCCAAAGAGATATTTCCCGATTTGCGCGTGGAAATGCTTCACGGCCAGCTCAAGTCCAAGGAAAAAGAAAAAATAATGTCCGCCTTCGCCTCCACCTTCGCTAAAGCTACGGCGGACAAGAAGGCTTCTGCGGATAAAAAAGATGGAATTGATATTCTCGTTTCCACTTCGGTAATTGAAGTCGGCGTGGATATTCCAAACGCTTCAATAATGCTCATAGAGGGCTCCGACAGATTCGGGCTTGCCCAGCTTTATCAGTTTCGCGGGCGGGTCGGCAGGGGAGAACATCAGTCGTTCTGCTTCCTTTTCACCGATTCCGGCTCAAAAACCGTCAGCGAGCGTCTCAAGGCCATAATAGAAGCAAAAAACGGATTTGAACTCGCCGAAAAGGACTTGAAACTCCGCGGGCCGGGCGAATTCATCGGCCAGAAACAAACCGGCCTTCCCGATGTGGCCATGCGCGGGCTCCAGAATTTTGAGCTTATAAAATCAAGCCGCGACGCAGCTGCGGAAATTTTAGAGAGCGACAAAAATCTAAAGAATCATCCTCTGCTCGCCGAAAAAATCGCCGAGTTTGAAAAAAAGATACACTTGGAGTAATTCTGTGTTCTGCAAATCAAATAATGAAAAGGGCAATAAAAATTAAAATCAGGAAAATATCAAAAGCAATTTCTTGCTCGGAGTAATACTTTATGAATCCTTTTATAAGGATTTTTTTGAGAGGAAAAAACGGGTAAAAATTTGCACCATCTAATGCATCAAAAACTAGATGAAAAAAATAGGCAATGGAAAACACCAAGCCGAGCTTAAAATTGAATATTAGAAGCAGGGCAGAAACTGCGAGCCAGCTAAAAATGCTATGCAAAAAATTTCTTTGGTCGCCCCATGGATCGGCTTCATTGAAGGTTACTTTAAATAATTCGCGGGGCTTAAACAGGACGCCGTGGCGAAAATATGAAATCGTATGGTCTAAATCTATTACCAACGAACCGGCAAGTGCCGTAGGAAAATCCCCAGTTATTTTTCCGATTATTAGACCAGCTAATACGTGTGTTGACAGAGTCATTTTGTAATTTTCTTTCTGGTGCCCCCACCAGGCCTCGAACCTGGGACCTTCTCGTTAAGAGCGAGCTGCTCTGCCAACTGAGCTATAGGGGCATTTATTTTAGTCGAACGAACCATGTGCCCTCGGAGGGAGTCGAACCCCCAAATCGAGCTTCGAAGGCTCGCGTTTTATCCATTAGACTACGAGGGCTCTCCTTCGCTTTGAATTATATCAAAGCTTCCATCTTTCGCTAAAGCTCCAGATGGCAAGCGGATAAGTCCGCTGTGCCCTCCGAAAGTCTACTGAAGGAGGGAAGCTCGGATCTTATACGAGCGGAGGCGGGGACTACGAGGGCAAACCTGCGGGACACGCTTTGATTATCGTCAGGGTCATTATAATGTTTTAATCATTTTTTTCAATAGAATTCCTGTCTTTGGCTTTCTATTGTATTATTTAGGAATGGACCAGATAACATTTCTTATTTTCCAACTGGCTGTTCTGATTTTTTCCGTGATGCTCCACGAAATTTCGCACGGCTATGTCGCCGAGCATCTGGGCGACCCGACTGCACGGCAGGCCGGGCGGCTGACCTTGAATCCGATAAAGCATGTAGATCCGTTCGGGTCCGTTATTTTGCCGTTCATTTTATTCGCCATGAATTCTCCCGTGTTGTTCGGCTGGGCCAAACCGGTGCCCTACAATCCGGCTTATCTAAAAAATCCGAAAACCGGAGCAGGTAAAATAGCCATGGCCGGACCGCTTAGCAATCTTATTATCGCAGTTGTGTTCGGAATTCTTTTCCGCTTCCTGCCTGTTGTCGGATACTCCGTGGATTCGCCGATATACGTATTTTTCAGCACCATAGTTTTATTAAATCTACTCCTTGCTGTTTTTAATCTCGTTCCTTTGCCACCTTTGGACGGCTCCAAAGTTCTTTTTTCGCTACTGCCGGCAGGAGAGACAACGCTTCGTTTGGAAATGTTTCTGGAACGCTATGGCATGTTCATCTTGCTCTTTTTCATATTTTTCGGATTCCAGCTGATAACGCCTTTGATATATTGGCTTTACGGGATAGTCGCCGGGTTTTAATAAGTAAATCGTTTAACAGGCGGGGTTTGACCCCCACACCTAATGAGGAATGAAAATCTGCCGTTGCATAATTTTACTTAATCAATATGAATTACGATTAAGCAATCGCCGTTTTTGCATGGAAAAACTCGGAAATGCGTATTTCCTCATTAGGTGTGGAGGTTGACATAAATGGTCTTTTTGATTTACAATTTTTCTCATCCGCCATCGGCGGAGCTTGTTTTATAAGCAAATGCCCACAGTCACACAACTTATAAAAAGGGGAAGAAAAAAGACGAAGGTGAAAACCAAATCACCGGCTTTGGCATTTTATTTCAACACCGTCAGGAACAAGCCGGTTTATTCAAGTTCGCCTTTCAAAAGAGGGGTCTGCCTGAAAGTTTTTACGACCACTCCGAAGAAACCGAACTCAGCTCTCCGGAAAGTCGCCCGTATCCGCCTGACCAACGGAATGGAGGTCTCGGCATACATTCCGGGTGAAGGACACCAACTTCAGGAGCACTCCATTGTCGTCATCCGCGGAGGCCGCGTCAAAGACCTTCCTGGTATTCGCTATCATATCGTTCGCGGCGTTTTAGACACCACTGGCGTTGAAAACAGAAAACAGCAGAGGTCCAAGTATGGGACAAAGAGAGCCAAAGCAAAATAACTTTACGAAATACCTGCCTGCCGGCAGGCAGGCGAAACAGTACGAATATACGAATTCGTACATTCGTAAAAATTAGTATTTAGTAAATAAATGAGAAAGAAAAGAGTTTACAAAAAATATTACCAGCCGGACCCGACCTACGGGAGAGTTGATGTCGGACGTTTTATAAGCTGCGTCATGAAGGACGGCAAAAAGACAATCGCAAGGAAAGCCGTTTACGACGCTTTTGAAAAAATAAAAAAGGACACCAAAAAAGAACCGGCAGAAGTTTTTGAGCAGGCGTTGGCAAACGCTTCACCGCTTATAGAAGTTTTCTCAAAGCGCGTCGGAGGCGCCAACTACCAGGTTCCGCGCGAAGTCCGTCCAGAGCGCCGGTTCATGCTCGGCGTCCGTTGGATAATCAACGCGGCCAGGGCCAAAAAGGGAAAGCCGATAGCGGAAAAATTGGCCAATGAAATAATGGCCGCGGCCAAGAATGAAGGCGACGCGGTGAAGAAAAGATTGGACATGCACCGCCAGGCCGAAGCCAACAGAGCTTTCGCTCACTTCGTTCGCTAACGCTACAAGCTTGAAATCCGAAGCACTAAATCATAAACAAGCAACAAATTACAATATCTCAAACAGTTTGAAATTTGAAAATTTATAATTTATTTCAGATTTCGATATTCGGATTTAGAATTTTAATTTTATGCCCCGCCAATATCCAATCGAAAAGACACGAAATATCGGAATCATTGCCCATATTGACGCAGGCAAGACGACCGTCAGCGAGCGAGTGCTTTTTTACACCGGTGTTTCGCACAAAATCGGCGAGGTTCACGAAGGCGACACGGTTATGGACTGGATGGAACAGGAAAGAGAAAGGGGAATCACAATTACTTCGGCCGCGACCACGGCTTTCTGGACACCAACATATCACAAAGGCGACAAGAATTTTGAATACCGAATCAACCTCATAGACACTCCAGGACACATTGATTTCACCGTTGAAGTAAAACGCTCGCTACGCGTTTTGGACGGAGCCGTCGTTGTTTTTGACGGCGTCGCCGGAGTGGAACCGCAATCCGAAACAAACTGGCACTATGCCGACGAATACAACGTTCCGAGAATCTGTTTCATCAACAAACTAGACCGCATGGGCGCGAGTTTTGAAAGAAGTTTTGCTTCCATAAGGGAACGGCTTACGCCTTACGCTTTCCCGGTGCAGCTGCCCATCGGCATTGAATCCAATTTCAGCGGAGTCATTGACCTATTGCGCATGAAAGCTTTTGAATTCCAGGGAGAAAAAGGCGAGCGCGTGATAGAAATTCCGATTCCAGAAGAAATGAAAGCGAATGTGGAAAAACACCGCCGCGAACTTATTGAAGCGATTGCCGACAACGACAACGCGCTGATGGAAAAATATCTTGCCGGAGAAGAAATTCCACTGGAGGACTTGATGCGTGTTTTGAGAAAAGCGGTTATCGCCAACAAAATAATTCCGGTGTTCACCGGTTCGGCTTTGAAGAACAAGGGAGTCCAGCTGGTTCTGGACGCAGTCGTGGACTATCTTCCTTCGCCGGTTGATTTGCCGCCTGTCAAAGGCGTTGATTCCGCCGGCGCGGAAATAACAAGGAAGCCGGAAGACGAAGAGCCGTTCACGGCGCTCGCTTTTAAAATCGCGAACGACCCTTATGTCGGCAGTTTGACCTATTTCAGGAATTACGCCGGAGTTCTTAAAAAGGGCTCATATATATTGAACGCAACCAAGAACGAGCAGGAGCGCGTTGGACGCATTGTCCGCATGCACGCCAACCAGCGCGAAGAAGTTGACGAAATTTACGCCGGAGAAATCGCCGCCATCGTCGGATTGAAAAATACAGGCACGGGCGACACTCTCTGCGCCCCGGAATTCCCGATAATTCTTGAGAGAATAATCTTCCCGGAACCGGTTATCGGAATCAGAATCGAACCGAAAACGAAAGCCGACCAGGAAAAAATGGGCATTGCTTTGCACCGCCTGGCCGCTGAAGACCCGACTTTCAGGGTTGCCGGAGATCCGGAAACGGGCGAGACCATCATTTCCGGAATGGGCGAACTCCATCTGGAAATTATCGTTGACAGGATGAAAAGAGAATTCAATGTGGGGGCCAACGTAGGCCGCCCGCAGGTTGCCTATAAGGAAACCGTAACCGCCGAAGCGGAAGCCGAAGGAAAATACATCAGGCAGTCCGGCGGACGCGGACAATACGGACATGTTTGGCTCAGAGTCAAGCCGCTTGAACGCGGACAAGGTTTTGTTTTTGAAAATAAAATCAGGGGAGGAGTAATCCCGAACGAATTCATTCCGGCCGTGGAAAAAGGAGTCAAAGAAGCGCTAAGCAAAGGTATCATGGCCCATTACCCGGTAGTTGACATTGAAGTCGCCCTCTACGACGGTTCTTTCCACGAAGTGGACTCTTCGGAAGCCGCTTTCAAAATCGCCGGTTCAATGGCTTTCCAGGAAGCCGCCAAGCGCGCCAAGCCGGTCATTTTGGAACCGATAATGAAAGTGCAGGTGATAATCCCGCAAGAATTTCTCGGCGAGACCACTGGCGACATCAATTCCAGGCGCGGAAAAATTGAAACAATCGGGGACAGAGCCAACATCAAAGTCATAGACATCAAAGTTCCGCTGTCGGAAATGTTCGGATACGCCACCGCCCTCCGTTCGCTGACCCAGGGCCGCGGCAGTTTTAACATGGAGTTCAGCAGTTACGAGCCCACCCCGAATAATATCGCGCAGTTAATAATAGAGGGCAAGAAAAAGTGACAGGGATATTCACAGCCCTTTATTGACAAACTCTGGTTCTGTATTACAATTATCAAATCGTCAAAAACTAGGTCGAAACTAGTAATAAATAAACATTTACGAAATACGAATTATTACAAATATACGAATACCCCAAAAATTCGTACATTCGTATCATTTCGTATTTAGTAAAAAATAAAAATAAAATGGCTGAAAAAGAAAAATTCTCAAGGGCAAAGCCCCACGTTAACGTAGGAACAATCGGACACGTCGACCACGGAAAGACAACTCTGACCGCGGCGATGACGCACATCCTCTTCATGAAAGGTCTCGCTTCGAAAGAAGAAGGAGTTGACAACATCGACAACGCTCCCGAAGAAAAAGCGCGCGGTATAACCATCGCTCTTCACCACTCCGAATACGAATCGGAAAAACGGCACTACGCCCACATTGACGCTCCGGGCCACGCCGACTATATCAAGAACATGATAACCGGCGCCGCCCAAATGGATGGAGCCATTCTCGTGGTCGCGGCCACCGACGGCCCGATGCCTCAGACCCGCGAACACATTCTTTTGGCATACCAGGTAGGCGTGCCGAGAATAGTCGTTTTCCTCAACAAGTGCGATATGGTGGACGACCCGGAACTCATTGACCTCGTCGAATCCGAAATCCGCGAACTTTTGAAGAAATACAATTATGACGGAGATACCACTCCGGTCATCCGCGGTTCGGCCTTGAAAGCGCTTAACACCAAGACGCCGGACGAGCCGGACGCAAAGCCGATTCTGGATCTCGTCAAGGCCTTGGACGATTACATTCCGGACCCGGTCCGCGAATTGGACAAGCCGTTCCTTATGCCTATTGAAGACATATTCTCTATTGAAGGACGCGGAACCGTCGTTACCGGAAGAGCCGAACGCGGAAAGGTGAAAGTCAACGAAGAAATCGAAATAATCGGTTTGAAACCGACCCAAAAGACCGTCGTTACCGGCATTGAAATGTTCAACAAACTTTTGGACGAAGGTCTGGCCGGAGACAACGTAGGAATCCTTCTACGCGGGCTCAAGAAAGAGGACGTTGAAAGAGGACAGGTTCTCGCTAAGCCAGGATCTGTTACCCCGCACACCGAATTTGAAGCTGAAGTTTACATCTTGAGTAAGGAGGAAGGCGGACGCCACACTCCTTTCTTCACCGGATACAAGCCGCAATTCTACATCAGGACGACTGACGTAACCGGAGACGTAACTTTGGCGGCGGGAACCGAAATGGTTATGCCCGGCGACACAGTCAACGTAAATGTGAAGCTGATTTCGCCCGTTGCTCTTGAAGAAAAACAAAGATTTGCCATCCGCGAAGGAGGCAAGACCGTCGGCGCAGGAGTCGTAATCAAAATCTCAAAATAGTATCAAGTGTCACGTATCAAGTATCAAGAGATTAAATCCTGACACCTGACACCTGACACCTGACACGGATACAAATGGCCAAGAAAGAAAACGATCTTCCGCAAAGATTACGGCTACGTCTGAAGGCCTATGACCACAAACTCATAGACAATTCGGCCAGGCAGATAATAGAAGCGGCGGAAAGGAACGACGCCAAAATAATCGGCCCGATTCCTCTCCCGACGGAAATAAAAAAATACACCGTCAATCGTTCTACTTTCGTCCATAAGGATTCGCGTGAACAGTTTGAATTGAGAATCCACAAGCGCCTGATAGACATTTCCAACCCGAACCAGAAGATAATAGAATCGCTTAGCAACCTTAATTTGCCAGCTGGAGTAGACGTAGAAATCAAGATGGCATAGGTGGAGATAAACCCCCACACCAAACAGCAAGTAATGGGAAGTGATAAATTTCAATACGTTCTTGCTATTTGGTGTGTGGGGTAAAGATGGCCTAAATAAATTTATTGGAATTAAAAAACCCCGCGTAAAGCGGGGTTTTTTGTTTGACCGTGACTATCAGTAGTGGTACGCTAAAAACGCTGTAAATTGTCAATTTCGTTTGTCCATCCTTGAAGGAGAAAGGTATATCATGAAGCAAAACGGCATCGCCCTCCCAATCCTGATTTTCCTGCTGACCGGCGCCATCGTTCCTGCCGGCGTAATCGCTGTTTTTGCAAAGCCAGCAGTGGCTCTGCTCACCGGGACCGTCGTTCTGGCGAAACCGGCCGTGGCGCTGCTCGCCGAGGCCGAGACGCCGCCGCCGCCTGCTGTGGCCGATACTCTGGTTCCGGCGGACGAAGCGACCATGCTCGCCGGTCCTATGGACGACTCCAGCGGCGGTTAGCTTTTCCGCCCAAACCCGCGCCGGGGCGTTTCCGCAAGGAACCCCCGGCCGCTTCATTTAAAGTTGACAACTTCCCCTTATTTGAGCTACAATCTGCCCATCTCTTTAATGGACGTTCTTAGGCATCCGAATAGCGCGCTACAAATGCGCCCATCCGAATTAAGGCAATAAGGAGCGTTTTCACCCCCACACCTAACGAGTATTGAATTCGTTAAGTGTCGGTGAGATCCCCGATACTCATTAGGTGTGGGGGTTCACAAGGATAGCCACCGCAGGGCTGTGCCTTGGCGGTTTTGTCTTTTTTAGAGACAAGTGTCACGTATCAAGTATCAAGAAAATAAATAATAAAATCTTGACACCTGACACCTGACACCTGACACCTGACACTTCGATGTTTATCTTAGGCAAAAAACTGAATATGAGCCAGATTTGGAAAGAAGGCAAGGTCATTCCTGTGACCTTGATTGAGGTTTCCAAAAATAAAGTGACGATTGTCCGTACCAAAGAAAAAGACGGATACGAAGCAGTCCAACTCGCTTTCGGCAAACGAAAGCGAGAGTTCAAAGTTCAAAGTTCAAAGTTCAAAGTTGACGACACTATTGATGTTTCCGCTTTCAAGGAAGGCGATGTCATCAGAGTAACGGGAATTTCCAAGGGGCGCGGATTCCAGGGAGTTGTGAAACGCCACGGTTTCGGCGGAGGCCCCAAGACGCACGGACAGAAAAACCGTTTGCGCGCTCCAGGTTCCATCGGCTCCACTGCTCCGCAGAAAGTTTTTCCCGGAAGAAAAATGGCCGGACGCATGGGCAGCGACCGCGTCACCATAAAAAATTTGAAAATTGCCGGCGTAGACGCTGAAAAAAATATTTTAATGATTAAAGGCGCGGTCCCGGGAGCAATCGGAGGCCTTATTCAGATAACCAAAGTATGAAAAAGATTTATGAATTACGATTCAAGATTTATGAATGTTCAGAAGTTTAATTCTTAAATCATAAATCCTAAATCAATAATCAATTTTTATGAAATCAGATTTATACAACTGGAGAAACGAAAAAGTGGGCGAGGTTGATTTGCCGGACGCCGTTTTCGGCGCGCCGTGGAAAGAAGCCCTCGTCGTTCAGGCGCTCAACGCCCAGCTTGCCAATCTCCGTCGCCCGTGGGCTCACGCCAAAGGACGCGGCGAAGTAAGAGGAGGAGGAAGGAAACCATGGAGGCAGAAAGGAACGGGACGCGCCCGTCACGGTTCCATACGTTCTCCGCTCTGGAAAGGCGGCGGCAAATCTCACGGCCCCATCAATGAAAAGGACTATTCCCAGAAGATAAATAAAAAAATGAAGCGCATTGCGCTGATAAGTTTGCTTTCCAGGAAATTGAAAGACGGCGAAATCAAGTTCTTTGACACACTTCAGATAGAAGCGCCGAAAACGAAGACCCTCGCTCAGTTCATGAAAAAACTGGTCAAGCTTAAAAAGAATTCCACAAAGTACGACGTACTTTTCATACCAGATGTGGAGAACAAAAAGATTTTCAGGGCGGCTTCAAATCTCCAGAAAACCGCCGTTCTCAGCCCCGAATCGCTCAATGTTTATGACATATTGAACCACAAGAATGTTTTCATAGACCAAAACGCCATTCCGGTGATAGAAAAACACTACAACATAAGGAAATGAATCCCGTTAGAGACAAAAATCACATGATTTACACAGATATTTACAACATGAGCAAAAGGTCATACGCCACTAAACCGGCTAATTTACGGTCGTCTATGACGACCTGTCTCTAACGGGATGAAAAACATTTTCATAATAAAAAGGCCTCATATCACAGAAAAAGCGACCGATTTGAACAAGCTCGGCAAATATGTTTTTATGGTAGAACCTTCCGCAAACAAGAATGAGATCAAAAAAGCTCTCAAAAAGATTTATGGCGTCGACATTGTAAAGATTCAAACAGTCACGCGCCAGCCGAAAATGAAAAAATTTCGCAGCAGGTCGGGCGCCAAACCCGGCTACAAAAAAGCCATTGTCGAGCTTAAAGAAGGGCAGAAAATAGAAATACAATAACCACTAAGTTAAAAGTTTGTAAAGTTTATAAAGTAGAAAGAAAAAACTTTATGAACCTTATAACTTTATAAACCTTAAACTATAAAGCAATGAAAACATACGCACCCACAACTCCTTCAAATCGGCAGACGACGCACCCGGACTACAGGCTTCTTTCTAAAGTGGAGCCGCGTAAGCAACTTACCAAGCGACTGAAAACCCACGCCGGCCGCAACAGTCAGGGCAGGATAACTACAAGACATCAGTCGGGAGGGCATAAAAAGCTTTACCGCATCATTGATTTCAAGCAGAACAAACTGAACCAAAAAGCCACCGTTGAGACATTGGAATACGATCCGTATAGGACTGCTTTCATAGCTCTTCTTAAATATGGAGACGGCGAGCGCCGTTATGTTCTCGCTCCTAACGGACTTCAGGTTGGCTCGGAAGTCATTGCTTCCGAATCAGCCCCGCTCAAGCCGGGCAACCGCCTCAAGCTTAAAAACATTCCGGTCGGCTACCAGGTTTACAGCATTGAACTCAATCCGGGACGCGGAGGCCAGTTGGCCAGGTCCGCAGGCACTTACGCCGAAGTCCTCGCCAATTCCGAGGGATACACCGATTTGAAACTTTCTTCGGGAGAAGTCAGGCGCGTCCAGTGGGAGGGCTACGCTTCGCTTGGGCAGCTTTCAAATCCGAAACACAACCTTACCGTCATCGGCAAAGCCGGACGTTCGCGCTGGCTCGGCATTAGGCCTACCGTCCGCGGCACGGCCATGAACCCTGTTGACCACCCTTACGGCGGAGGCGAAGGCAGGCAGCCTCGCGGAACCAAGCGTCCGAAGACACTCTGGGGAAAGATAACCGGAGGAAGGAAGACGAGGAATAAAAAGAAATGGTCCACAAAAATGATATTAAAACGCCGGAAGTAATAAAAGTTAAAAGTTAAAAGTTCGAAGTTCAAATGTTCGAAATGTAAAACGAATCGAACAACTCGAACAAGCGAAGCGATTAAACAACAAACAAATTCATGAGCCGTTCATCCAAAAAACCGCCCTATGTGGCGCCTGATATCATTAAAAAAATCTCGCGGCAGAAAGCCGGCGAAGGCGCTCCCATAAAAACCTGGTCGCGCGCTTCTGAAATTTCTCCGGAAATGGTCGGCTATGTTTTCGCCGTCCACAACGGAAAGAACTTCATTGAAGTGAGAGTCAACGAAGATATGGTCGGGCACCGCCTTGGAGAATTCTCTCTGACAAGGAAATTCGTCAGGCACGGAGGCAAAATACAAAAAGAAATTGAACAAAAAGCTCAGACCGCGGAAAAACCGGCTGCTGCCGCTCCCAAAGGAAAATAGATTTAAACCATGACTGACCAAATCAAAGACAAAAAAATAGAAGCGACAACGGCTGTCAAAAGGCAAACCGCTCGTTTGAGTTATCTCAGAGTGACTCCGAGAAAAGCCAGGGCCATAGCCGACTTGCTTAAGGGCCTCAGCGTCAATGAAGCCGAAGCCCAGCTCGTGATGCAGAACCGCCGTCCGGCCAAGCCGATTTTGAAATTGCTCCGTTCCGCCGTTGCCAGCGCAGTCAAAAATATGAATTGCGTTCCGGGCAAACTTTATATAGAGAGCATCAGAGTAGACCAGGGGCCGATGCTCAAAAGAATGCTTCCGCGCGCCAAGGGAATGGCTACTCCTATCCAAAAGAAAATGAGCCATGTTACGCTTGTTTTGGCGGAAAACACCGGATTGAAAGACAGCCGCTTCAAGATCCAAATCAAGAAAAAAGTAAAAACGCGCGCTCCGGAAGAATCCAAAAAAGAAAAGAAAACCCAGTCAGAAAGAAACCAAGCCGGACAAAACGCGCAGCGCCAGGAACCGGGATTCTTCAAGAAGGTCTTCAGGAGAAAATCAATTTAGAAATTGTTATGAGCGAAGCGAATTACAAGTTCTTAACCCCGCACTTACTTTGCCAATAAAACAATAAAAACCATGACATATAAAAATATAATGAAAACATCGCGCGGCGCTTGCCCGAATAGGGCAGGGCTATTCGCCCTCGCGCCGCGTTTCAGATTTCAGTCGCAAAGTAAGTGCGGGGTGTAAGTTGTTTCTAAACTCGCTTATACTCGTTAAGAAAAACTAACATGGGACAAAAAATAAATCCACAATCTTTCCGCCTTGGAATAATAAAGGACTGGCCAGTTCGCTGGTTTTTGCCGGACAAAGGCGGCCGTTCCACTTATCCCAAATATCTGGCCGAGGACGAAATAATCAGAAACCTTATCAAAGATAAGCTCAATCTGGCCGGCATAGCTTCCGTTGAAATAGAAAGAACCATAAACAATTTGAAGGTTCTAATTAAAGCCGCCCGCCCTGGTTTTATAATCGGCAGGGGAGGAAAAGGAATAGAGGACTTCACCAAAGCCCTTGAAGACGCGCTCAAAAAAGTCAGAGGCACAGGAAACCGCGTCGCGGTCAGCGTCAACATTGAAGAACTCAAGAGGTCAGAGATAGCCGCGACTTATGTCGCGCAGCAGATTGCCTGGGACCTTGAAAAGCGTCTTCCTTTCCGGAGAGCCATGAAAAAATATATGGAGCAGATAATGCAGAACAGGGAAGTTAAGGGAGCGAAAATACTTTTGGCCGGCCGTCTCAACGGCGCCGAAATCGCCAGAGACGAAGCGCTCAGAAAAGGAGCTTTGCCTCTCCAGAATCTTCGCGCCGACATTGATTACGGCACGGCTACCGCCTTCACGACTTTCGGAACAATCGGAATCAAAGTTTGGATATATAAAGGAGAAGTGTTCACAAAAGTTAAAAGTTCATAAAGTCATAAAGTTAACATTACAAACCTTATAACTTTCAACTTTAAAAACTAACATGCTTATTCCTAAGAAAGTAAAATCAGGCAGTGAAAATTGGAGTGCGCTTGCGCGAATTTTAATGCTCCAATTTCTACTGCCTGATAAAACACAGGAAGTGTAAGCGTATAAAAGCCGATATATTTATAAAACCATGTTAATACCTAAAAAAGTAAAGCATCGTAAATGGCAAAAGGGCCGTTCCAAGGGACGCCTTAAGGAAACCCGGGGTCTTTCTTTGAACTACGGCCAGTTCGGTCTCAAGGCGATCGAGGCAGCTTGGCTTACTTCAAGGCAGATAGAATCGGCGCGCCGTGTGGTCACGCACTTTTTGAAAAGACAGGGACGCCTTTGGATACGAGTTTTCCCCGACAAGCCGATAACCAAGCGCCCTCCGGAAACCACTATGGGCGGAGGAAAGGGAAGCGTTGAGTATTATGTTTTTCCGGTTAAGCCGGGCAGGATAATTCTTGAAGTAGATGGAGTCAGCGAAGAAACTGCCAAGGAAGCGCTCCGCCGCGCTTCGCACAAGCTCCCGTTCAAGAGCCGCGTAATAATCAAATCAAAAGATTGAGGAAATGAATCCCATTAGAAACAACAATTCCATGAAATCCAAAAATATGTTTAATATATTACGCAAAAAGTCGTCCGCCGCTCAAACGGCTAATTTCACGTCCGCCCTGGGCGGACTGTTTCTAACGAGATGAAAAGGAAACAAATCGGAGAATTAAAAATGAAACCGCTGGCGGAACTGGAAAAGTTCGTGAAGGATTCAAGGGAAAAACTCAGAACCATGAAGTTCGATTTGGCTGCCGGAAAAGTGAAGAATGTCAAAGACCTCCGGGAACTAAAGAAAGACATAGCCAGAGCTTTGACTTTCATCAATGGAAAAGCCGATAATGAATCCCGTTAGAGACAACCAAATCTTGAAACATATGTTTACCGAAAAATCATCTAAAGTCGTAAGAATAAATTTATCTGTGATATCACGGATGCGCTATTTTAGCGCATCCTGTCTCTAACGGGATGAAAAGCCCAATAAGCAAAATGACCAAAGAAATAAAAAAAATGAAAAGGAAATTGACCGGCCTAGTTGTATCCGACAAGATGCAGAAAACCAGGGTGGTTGCAATTACCCGCCTGAAGAAGCATCCGAAATACCTCAAGTACTACAAGACCACGACTAAGTTTAAGGCGCACGACGAGAATAACGAATATCACACCGGCGACAAAGTTGTCATAGAAGAAACGAGGCCGCTGTCCAAGGACAAAAGATGGATAATAGTCGGAAAACATGAATAAAGAAGAACGAATAATGAATAAAGGATAAGCAAAATAAATAAACCCATTACCCATTATTCATAATTCAATACTAATATGATACAAGAAAGATCTATACTAATAGTTGCGGATAATAGCGGAGCTAAGAAAATACGCTGTTTTCGGATTTTAGGCGGAACAAGGCGCCGCTACGCGAGAATCGGCGATATTTTCGTCGCGTCGGTCCAGGAAGCCGAGCCGCGCAAGAACGTCAAGAAAAAAGACATTGTTAAAGCCGTTCTTGTCCGCAGCAAGCAGGCCTTCAGGAGAACCGACGGTTCTTACGTGCGTTTTGACGAAAACGCGGCCGTTATCGTCGACGCCAAGAAAGAGCCGGTGGCCACCAGAATATTCGGCCCTTTGCCGCGCGAGCTGAAAGGAATGGGTTTTGAAAAAATAATAACCATGGCCGAAGAAATAGTATAGGTTACGAATTTACGAATCAGTACAAATGTACGAATACTGATACCGAAAATAAAATTCGTATATTCGTAAAAATCTGTAAATTCGTAACCCAATAAAACAATGAAAATAAAAAAAGGAGACCAGGTAAAAATAATAAGCGGAAAGGACCGCGGCAAAAGCGGAGCCGTTATTAGCGTTTTTCCTAATGATTCCAAAATAACCGTAGACGGAATCAATCTTTACAAGAAACGCGTCCGTCCGACCAAGCAGGGCCAGAAAGGAGAAACCGTTTCAGTCGCGAGGCCATTCGCCGTTTCCAACGCTATGATTATCTGTTCAAACTGCAAGAAAACTGCGCGAGTCGGTTTCCGCGTTGAAGAAAAAGAAAAAATCCGCTTGTGCAAGAAATGCGGAGCAAGAATATAATTTTACGAAATACTAATTTATTACTAATATACCAATGTTTCAAAACATGAAAACAGAAAAAATAACAAAAACAATTCGTACATTCGTATAAATTGGTATTTAGTAAATAATTAAAATGACAAAAGCTAACGCAGTAAAACCAAAAACGGGACGCCAGGCGGAACTCTCAAAATTTCTGGAAAAGATAGTGATTAATGCCGGAGTTGGACGCTTGAGCCAGCAGCCCAATTTTGAACAGAAAATACAGCCACAGGTTGTGCGCGATATTTCCGTTATCGCCGGTCAGATGCCGGAGCTGAGGAAAGCCAAGAAATCAATTTCCGGATTCAAGACCAGGGAAGGCCAGGTTGTCGGCGTTAAAGTCACGCTGCGCCGCTCGAAAATGGTTGATTTTTTTGAGCGTATGATTACAATAGTATTGCCTCGTTTACGTGATTTCAGGGGAATTGATACCGCTTTCATAGATGATGTCGGCACACTGAATTTTGGTTTTACGGAACAAATGGTGTTCCCGGAAATAAATCCGGAAGAGTCCCCAGTGACTTTTTCGCTCGGCATCAACATTGTTCCAAGGAAGAAAAAGCGCGAAGAAGTCATTGCGGAATACCGCAAGCTGGGCGTGCCTTTAAAGCTCAAATCCGAAGCACGAAATTCTAAATCTTAAACAAATAACAAATAATAATATTCCAAACAGTTTTTAATTTGAAAATTTTGAATTTGTTTAGAATTTAGATATTAAAATTTAGAATTTTATAAAATCATGGCTAAACTTTCAACAATTGCGAGGAGCAAAAAGAAACCCAAATTTTCCACCAGATCCGTCAACCGGTGTTTCAGATGCGGACGAAAAAGGGGATATATGAGGACTTTTGGTCTGTGTAGAATTTGTTTCAGGGAAATGGCCAGCAACGGCCAGATACCGGGCGTCAAAAAATCATCATGGTAATATATTTACGAAATACGAATCTGTACGAATATACGAATTCGTACATTCGTAAAAATTAGTATTTAGTAAAATTATGTATTACGACCTTTTGGCTAAAATTAAAAATGCCGGCTTGGTGAAAAAAGAAAGTTTCACGACTTCTTTCTCTAATTTTGATTTTGAAGTCGCAAAGCTTCTGGTTTCACGTCACTATCTCAAGGACGTTCAGAAGAAAGTAGTCGGTACCAAGAAATTTTTGGAAATAAAAATGAACTACAAAAACGGCTCGCCGGCCATGAGCGACTTCAGGATAATAAGCCGTCCTAGTCGGCACATGTACGTAAGGAATGGCGCCGTGAAGCAGGTAAAGCAGGGATACGGCATGGGCGTTTTTTCCACGAACCAGGGAATTTTGGCGAACCGCGAAGCCCGCAGGAAAAAAGTCGGCGGAGAATATTTATTTGAAATATGGTAGTTTTACGAAATACGAATCAGTACGAATATACGAATTCGTACATTCGTAAAAATTAGTATTTAGTAAATATATGAGCAGATTGGCCAAGAAACCCATAAAATTGCCGGAAGGAGTCACCGTAAAGGAAGACGCCGGAGTTTTGTTTTTCAAAGGCCCAAAAGGGGAGCTTAATGTTCCCATTCTGCCTTTCATAAAAGTTAAGACCGAAGGCGATTCCGCCGAAGTTTTCATAGCCAACAATGTGCGCCAGGCGCGCTCCAATGTCGGCACGATGTGGTCTCTTTTCAAGAACGCATCTGATGGCGTTTCAATCGGATTTTCCAAAGTTCTTCAGATAGAAGGCATCGGCTATAAGGCGGTTCTTGAAGGAAAAAATCTTATGCTTTCTCTCGGATACGTAAAGCCGGTAAAATTCGAAATACCCGAAGGCATTTCAATAACCGTTGAGAAAAACATCGTAACCGTTTCCGGGATAGACAAGCAGCTTGTCGGAGAAACAGCCGCAAAAATCAGGAAGCTTAAGAAGCCGGAACCATACAAAGGCAAGGGCATCCGCTACAAGGACGAAATCGTCAGGAGAAAAGCCGGAAAGAAAGTCGCGACTGCGGCCGCATAAATTTTACTAATGTACGAATCTGTACGAAAATACGAATTTAACTTAACATAATCTTTATTATTCGTACATTCGTAATAATTCGTAATTTCGTAACACTATGAACAAGAGAAAGAATTTAAATAAAATAAGAATCCGCCGCGGCGCGCGCGCCAGGGCCAAAATCCTCGGAACTGCCGAAAAGCCGCGACTTTCGGTTTTCAGAAGCAACCGCTACGTTTATACCCAGCTGATTAACGACGAAAAAGGACATACTATGGCAAGCGTTTCCGCGATTGAAATGAAAAAATCGGCCGGCAAAGAGGCCAAAATAGTGCAGGCGGAGCGTGTCGGCGAAAAACTTGCCCAAAAGGCGGTTGCCGCAGGAGTGAAGAAAGCCGTTTTTGACCGCGGTTCCTACAAATACCATGGCCGCATCAAAGCAGTTGCCGAAGGCGCCAGAAAAGGAGGTCTAAACATATAAAATTATGCGCAGAACAGAAAGATACGTCAAAAAAGAAGAATTCAAGGAAAAGGTGCTTGACCTTCGCCGCGTTACACGCGTCGTCGCCGGAGGCAAACGTTTCCGTTTCAGGGTTACCGTTGTTATTGGCGATGAGAGGGGACGCATTGGCGTTGGAGTTGCGAAAGGAATCGATGTTCAGAATGCCGTGGAAAAAGCCAAAACGGAGGCCAAGAAAAAGATTTTATTCATAAACCTTAAGGATAACAGGACTATCGCGCACGAAGTCAATGCAAAATACAGCGCGGCAAAAGTTTTGATAAAGCCGGCCGTTGCTGGACACGGTTTGAAAGCCGGAGGCGCGGTTCGTTCGGTTCTCGCTCTGGCGGGAGTCAAAGACGCCACCGCCAAATGCCTCGGCCGCACGCCCAACAAGCTGACTAACGCTTTGGCCACCATAGAGGCCTTGAAAAAATTAAAGTTGGAATTGCCGAAAAAGGAAAGCAAAGAATAAAAACATGCAATTACACGACTTAGTTTCATCAACAAACAAATCAAAAAAGAGAATCGGCCGCGGAGGCAAGCGCGGAACTACTTCGGGCCGCGGAACAAAAGGGCAGAAGTCCAGATCCGGACATCGCATGAGACCCGCAGTCAGAGACCTTATCCTCCGTCTTCCGAAGAGGCGTGGCTATGCAAACAGACCTGTTTCGCCGAAGCCGTTTATCGTTAATCTTTCGCAAGTCGCCGAAAAAGTTAAAGTATTTTTCAATGAAAAGAAGGTCGTTGAAGTGGACAAGAATTTTTTGAAAGAAATCGGCATACTGCCGGCAGGCTACAAGGGAGAGGTCAAGGTACTTGCAGGAAATATAGAAGCGCCCATTACGCTCAAGGGAATAAAATTCTCGAAATCAGTCAAAGAAAAAATAGAAAAAGCCGGCGGCAACATAGGATAAAAATTCTAAGCACTAAATCCTAAATTATAAACAAATAACAAATCAAAATATCCAAACAGTTTTTAATTTGAGATTTTGTCTGGCTATGCCAGATCTCGCGTAGCGAGAGAATTTGTTTCAAATTTAGATATTAAGATTTAGAATTTACAACAAGATGAACCATTTTCTCCAAATTTTCAAAATAAAAGATTTACGGAGGAAGATTATCACCGTTCTCGGTCTGATGATTGCTTATCGCGTACTGGCCGCTATTCCGATTCCAGGAATAGACGCTTTGCGGCTTCAGCAGTTCTTCTCTTCAAATCAACTTTTCGGCTTCCTGAACATTTTCTCCGGAGGCGGCTTGTCTACTTTGTCGGTAGCCATGCTTGGAGTCGGTCCATACATCACGGCAACCATCATCATGCAGCTTCTGACGATGATTTTCCCGCGCTTCAAAGAAATGTATTACGAGGAAGGTGCCAGAGGACAGGCCAAGTTTAATCAATATTCGCGCTTATTGACGGTGCCGCTGGCTTTTCTTCAGGCCTACGGTTTTCTATCCCTGCTTATTTCGCAGAACATCGTTCCAAAAACTTCCGCTTTCGGCATGATAGGCAATGTTCTTGCCATCACGGCGGGTTCCATGATAGCCCTTTGGCTCGGCGAACTGATAAGCGAACAGAAAATCGGAAACGGAATCTCGCTCATAATTTTAGCCGGCATCGTCAGCAGCCTGCCGCTCACCATCCAGCAGGTAATTGCTTCGTATACGCCTTCGGCTCTGCCGACCTACATCGGTTTCGTGATAGTTACTTTATTCCTGGTGGCCGGCGTTGTTTATCTCAACGAGGGCCAGCGGAAAATACCGATTGCCTACGCGCGGCGTGTCAGGGGAATGAAGATGTACGGAGGAGTTCAGAGCTATCTTCCGCTCAAGGTTAACCAGGCCGGAATGATTCCGCTGATATTCGCCATCTCCGTGCTTCTTTTTCCGCAGTTTCTCGCGCAGGTAACTTCCATTTTCTCGGTCAATTTCGCCCTGAAGATGAATCAGATAGTAACTGGATTTTTGAACAACCAGCTTTTTTATGGAATAACTTATTTTCTGCTAGTCGTTCTTTTCACTTATTTTTACACAGCTATAACCTTCAATCCAGAAGAGGTCTCCAAAAATCTGCAGAAGAGCGGAGGTTTCGTTCCTGGCATCAGGCCGGGAGAAGCCACCGCCGAATTTTTTTCCAAGCTCACCGGAAGAGTTACTTTTCTCGGCGCCATCGCTTTGGGATCCATAGCCATTCTGCCGCTGGTCGTCCAGGCATTCACCAAAATAGCGGTTTTGACCGTCAGCGGCACGGCTCTGCTTATCGTCGTCGCCGTTGTTCTGGATATGATGAGGCAGATTAATTCCCAGCTTCTGGCCAGGGAATATGAAGGCATAGAATGAAGACCGCCACAAAAAAAGTTTTTGTGGGAATGTCGGGCGGCGTTGATTCTTCAGTGACCGCCCTTTTGCTTAAAAAGAAAGGATACGATGTAGTCGGAGTCTTTATGAAATGTTGGACTTCGTCCAACACGCGGATAAACGCTGATTTCAACGCGGATAAACGCGGAAATTTTAGCGATGAATGTGAGACAGAAAGGGAAGCCGAAGACGCTCGCCGCGTCGCCGGAAAACTTGGCATTCCTTTTTATGTCTGGGACTTTGAAGAGGAATACAAAAAGAAAGTCGTTGATTATATGGTTGAAGGATACAGGAATGGACTTACTCCCAATCCGGACGTGATGTGCAACAAAGAAATAAAGTTCGGGTTGTTTCTTGAAAAGGCGTTGAAGTTCGGGGCGGATTACGTTGCGACAGGACATTATGTGCGGCTTCGCCGCACCCGCAATCCGAATTTACGAATGCACCCAAATGACACGAATAAAAAAATCAAAACGATTCGGGACATTCGGGTTAATTCGGATTTTTCGGATCGGTTTAGTCTTTACGCGGCAAAAGACAAAAACAAAGACCAGAGTTATTTTTTGTGGACATTGAATCAAAAGCAACTCAAGCATTGTCTGTTTCCAATCGGCGATTATCAAAAATCCGAAGTGCGCGCTATCGCTAAAAAAGCAGGGTTGTCCACGGCAGAAAAGAAGGACTCACAGGGAATTTGTTTTCTCGGCAAAGTGACACTCGCCGATTTTTTGGGCTCTTATCTGCCGGCAAGAAAAGGCGCGGTTCTTAACGCCGCCGGAAAAGTGATAGGAAAGCATTCTGGGGCGCATTTTTTCACAATAGGCCAGCGGCACGGGCTTGCTTCGGGCGATTGGAAAAGAACTCCCGGCGCAAGCAAGCCGTTTTATGTTTCCGAAAAAAATGTGCGCGAAAACATAATAGTCGTCGCTGAAGGCGAAGACGACGAATCGCTTTTCAGGAAAGAGGTTAAACTAACCGATATAAATTTCATTAATCAAGAACTGTCTTCTCTAATTTCCGCCAGAGGCGGACAGGCGCGCTTGCCCGCCGAAGCAACTAGCGAAGGAGGGAATAAGGGGTATAAGGTATTGGCGCGAGTAAGATATAGGCAGCCGGTTTTTAAGGCGACGCTGATATATACCGATAACACGCAGATAGGCGCAGAAAAACTTCTGCGTAAGTCCGCGTCGAGTCCGCGTCGTTCCGCGATGCTCGTATTCGAGCATAGGCAGAAGTTTGTGGCCGCAGGCCAGTCCGCGGTATTCTACTTGCCCGCCATAGCCCGCCCAGGTAGGGCGAAAGAGTGTGAGAAATCCTTTCGGATGCTCGGCGGTGGTATAATTCTATAAGGTTACAAATTTACCTGCCTGCCGGCAGGCAGGCGAATCAGTACGGATGTACGAATAACAAAAATAAAATTCGTATATTCGTAAAAATCTGTAAATTCGTAGCCCAAAAACTATGAAATTTCTTGAAGTATTAACAACAATTATGGGAATGGCAATGTCCATCGGTTATTTTTTCCAGTCATATTCAATTTTCAAAAATAAATCTTCAAAAAATGTTTCTCTGGTTTCTTATCTTATTTTTGGCTTTGGAACGCTAACCTGGCTCACTTACGGATTTGCCACGATGAACTGGACTGTAGTTTGGGGATTCGGTTTCGGAGTAATCGGTTCCTGGCTGACAATCTCTCTCTATTTCAAATATAAAAACAAATAACAAAAAATCATGATAATCGTCTTTACTGGTAATGGTAAGGGTAAGACAACCTCTTCGCTGGGGCAGATGGTTCGGGTTGCCGGCAGAGGAAAAAGCGCTTTGATGATTCAGTTTATCAAAGGTCCATGGCGTTCCGGCGAGGATGAATTCGGAAAAAGATTTAAGATTGATGATTTAAGATTTAAGATCCAAAAAATGGGATTGGGATTTGTAGGAATTCTTGGTGATAAGTTGCCGTTTGAAGAGCATAAAAAAGCCGCCGAAGAAGCGCTGGAGTTTTTCAAGAAAGAAATGGCTTCTGGCAAATGGCAGTTGATAGTTCTTGATGAAATAAACGTCGCAGTTTCTCTTGGTCTTCTAAAACCAGAGCAGGTGATTGAAGCGGCCAAGGATTATCCGAAAGAAAAACTGCTTATCTTGAGCGGGCGCAATGCCCCACGGGAATTTATTGATATAGCGAATTTGGTGACGGAAATGAAGGAAATAAAGCATCCTTTCAACGACGGCGAGCTCGCCAAGCTGGGAATAGAATTCTGAGCTTGCCTTTATAACCGATTTTCGGTATTATTAAAGCATGGCAATAGGGAAAAAGGTTAAAAACGAGGAATTTGAACTCAATCAAATTAGAACGACAATTTTGGTTTTTATGGAGGCATACAACAAAAGCATTCCCGTGACTTTTCCGCGCACTACCGTAAAAATATTGAAGCAGTTTCAGGAACTGCACCCGATACTTTTCAGAGGCGGAGACGAATGGTCAATAGACAGGCACCGCAAAAGGGTGATGGATTGGCTTCCTTCACATGTCGGAGCTTTGTAAATCCCGCACCTTTCCCGAATACCCCATTTGCCACAGAGATGAAAAGATATCAAATACCGGAAAGGTGCGGGATAAACAGCGTTCGTAATATTGTCCTGTATAAATAAAAACACCCAGTTTTATCGGGGTGTTTTTATTTTATCGGTTATCTCTTTAAAGAGAATTTAAATCAGTGTCAATGCTCTTAAAATCGGGACTTTTTACATTTAAATTGTCCAAGTCCTGATTGATTGACGTGGTAGTGTCTGCGTCCGCAGCACCCGCGCCTACGGGAGTTGTGTTATTAACGGGGGCGTTTGAAGCCGACTGGTTTGACCAGAACCACAGGCCAGCCGCGATGAGCACGATTGCCGCTATGATGATGTAAGTTTTGTTCATAATTCGTTGTTATTGACTGGTTGATGTGGTTGATGTGGTGGCTTGTGTGGTTGGTGCGGTTGACGTTACCGGCTTAAGCTCATCAACGCCCTGGATTTGAGCCAAGCTTGTGACTGCTTTTCTTACGGCTTCGCGGGCCGCCTTAACCAAATCCTCAACTTTCTTGAGGTCGTCGCGAAGCGTTTGGCGCGCTGTTCCGACATCATTTTTCAGAGTTGTGTCACCGGAAATATTCATGGAATACGTTTTGCCGGCTTGCGCCACAATTGCCGCGCGCGCCGCGGTAATGGCGTTTTGAGCATCGGTAATCGCCGTTCTTACCGATGTTACGTCTTTGCCGTTTGCCTGGGCTTTGTCCGCGCGCGAAACGACACGGGTCAATACGCCGCTAATTTGGTCAAGAACGTTTGTATAATGGGCCGTCATTCGCGCGTTGAGATTGGTCAGATTTTGATCAATGCGTTCCACGGCGGTTTTCTTCCGTTCGTCTTTTATCTTTTCCAGCTTTGTCTTGAGTTCTTCTTTCTGCACTTTAACGGTATTTTGCAATTCCGTGCGCTTGGTTTCTACCGCTTTCTTGAAATTTTCACGAGCATTTTGCAATTCCACTCGTTTAACTTCCGCTGCTTTCTTTAAATTTTCTCTAGCATCCTCAATTTCTTTCTTTTTTTCCGTTCGGATATTCTGGACATTCTGACGGAGTCCTTCTTGCGTTGTAGTTGCGCGACCTTGGTTTATATTGACTTGAGCCGCTGCCGGGAGCACGAGCCCCAACGAGAGCAACAGGATAATTAGGTTTTTCATACTTTTAATTATATCATATTCTGGTCTGCCAGTCGTTTTCCGGACCAATGCCGGGATTTTATGGCAATTATGCAATTTCACGGGTAGGGCGTAAAATATCCTCAAATTTCAATGCTTATTGACGACGTAAAAATAAAAATATCGGCCGGGAACGGGGGACACGGCGCCGTGGCTTTCAATAAGAACATGATGAGTTTGGGGCCGACTGGAACGACCGGCGGCAGGGGCGGAAATGTTTATTGCGAGAGTGTCTCAGATTTGAGCGCGTTAAGCCAGTTCCGCTTCAAGAAAGAATTCAAAGCCGGAAACGGGGAGGACGGCAGAAGCCAGTTCCGCGACGGGCATGACGGCGATGACATTGTTTTGAAATTGCCGATAGGAACCGTCGTCAGTAATATCACCAATGGCGGCGAGTTTTCCATAGAAAAAACCGGCGAACGCATTCTTCTCGCCAGAGGCGGTATAGGAGGAAAAGGCAATTTTCATTTTCGTTCATCCACTAACACTTCGCCGAGACAATCAAGACCGGGCACTCCCGGAGAAAGTTTTGAGTTACGCTTAGAATTGAAACTGATAGCCGACGTCGGGTTTGTCGGTCTTCCAAACGCCGGCAAATCCAGTTTGCTGAACCGGCTGACCAAAGCCCAAAGCAAAGTTGGAAATTATCCATTTACGACGCTTGAGCCGAATTTGGGCGCCTACTACGAACTCATCCTCGCCGACATTCCCGGTCTGATTGAAGGTTCTTCGGCCGGCAAAGGGCTCGGCATAAAATTCTTGCGGCACATTGAACGCACCAAGATACTTTTCCACCTTGTCTCGTCCGAATCGTCCTCACCAGTAAACGATTACAAAACAATCAGGAAAGAACTCGGTTCTTACGGCAAAAAACTGCTGGACAAGCCGGAGCACGTTTTTCTTACAAAAAGCGATCTTGCGACTAAGGAAGAACTTAAAAAGAAGCTGACTGCCCTCAAAAAAATAGACCCGAAGACAATCACAATTTCCATCAATGATGCCGAAAGCATTAAGGAAGTGGAAAGAATACTCAACGTCATCAAGGCGAAAAAATAATATGGCGACTAACGAAGTTATCATCCGCTTTAATAAGGTTTCATTTGAGTATGGAAAAAAACAAATCCTTGACGAGGCAGATTTTTCAATCAGGCGCGGTTCCAAAATAACGCTTATGGGGCAGAACGGCGCCGGCAAAAGCACTATTTTCCAGTTGATTTCCGGAGAACTGAAACCGGCCGAGGGAAGCATCGTCGTGGCTGACGGGTTCACCATAGCCAACGCGCGCCAGATAATTCAACGCGGGCAAATGGCGCTTACTGTGCGCGATTTCTTTGAAACGGCGTTTGCCGAACCCTCCTTCGCTAAAACTTCGGCCGTCGGCTCGACGAAGTCGGCCTTTGGCCAGACGCAGTCGGCAGTGCGAGGAAAAATTTACGATATTGAGCCGCGCATCAAAAAGATTCTTGAAACAGTTAATTTGAAAGCGCCTCTGGGCAAGGTATTAAAAACTTTTTCCGGCGGACAGCAGGCACGCCTGCTTCTGGCGCAGGCAATTATTCAGGATTCCGACATTCTTCTTCTTGACGAGCCGACAAATAATCTTGATAAGGCCGGTATTTCACATCTATCACAATTTTTAGCGGATTACCAAAAAACCTGCGTTGTAATTTCACATGATGCCGACTTTCTTAATTCTTTCACTGAGGGCGTTCTTTATCTGGATATTTTCACGAAAAAGATTGAACAATATACAGGCAATTATTTTGACGTGGTTGCCGAAATAAAGAACCGCCTGGAAAGAGAGCGCATGAAAAACATCCGCCTTGAAAAAGACATTGAGCACAGAAAAGAACAGGCGAATTTCTTCGCGCAAAAGGGAGGCCACCTCCGCGATGTGGCGAGAAAGATGAGAGAAAAAATCGACGACCTTGAGGAAGAGAAAGTCGAGGAGCGCCGCGAAGACAAAGCCATAAGAAATTTTAAGATTCCGTGTCAGGAAGATTTGAGCGGCCGCATTTTGGAATTGAAATCGGTTTCCGTCATAAAAGACCATAAAGCCGTAAAGAAAAAAGTCGACATAACGCTTAAGAAAAAAGAGCGCCTGCTTTTGGCCGGTCCCAACGGCATCGGCAAAACGACGTTTCTTGAGAAGCTCGCAACCGGCCACGCGACAGGGGAATATGTAAGCCCGGGAGTCAGAATCGGCTACTACCGGCAGGATTTTTCAACGCTTGATTTCAATAAAACCGTTTATGAAACGCTTGCCGACGCAATGCGCAATGGGACAGAACAAGAGTTGCGGTCATGTGCAGCCGGATTTCTCCTTGATGCCGAAATTCTTAAAACCAGAATTGGTTCGCTTTCGGAAGGACAAAAAGGGCTGGTCGCGTTCGCCAAGCTTGTGCTTGAACGGCCGGGTCTTTTGATTTTGGACGAACCGACAAACCATATCAATTTCAGGCATATTCCCGTAATCGCTAAAGCGCTAGATGGCTATGAGGGCGCGATGATTCTTGTGAGTCATGTTCCCGAATTCGTAAAACAGATAAGAATAGACCAAGTATTGGATCTCGAAGCGCTTTAGCGAATGTGCCTGCACTACGAAGCTTCTTGACCGTCCGTAGCCTTGGCGTAGGAGGTTAGCAAAGTAGTGGATTTTAGGCAGATGAGGGGTAGAATTAAATTAATAAATCCCCACACCTAATGAGCAACAAAGGCATGGTAAGATAAAAAAATGAATCAAAGCTTAAAATTCCTCGCAATTCTTTTCCGTCAGGTCGCGCAAATAATAAACATTGCTCATTAGGTGTGGGGATGAAAAAATTATCAGTAATAACTTTCATCGCTATCTCGCTGTTTCTTATCAGTTACCAGAACTCCGAGGCGGTATCTGGCTCGTGCGTCGGCCGCGGGGGAATCAATTGTTTGGCGGGACCGTCGCCAGCAGGGTATCTTCGGTGCTACGACAATTCCACAACTTCGGTTTTGTACTATCAGACCGGCGAATGCAACAGCGACGCGGCCAGCGGATGCATTTCGCCGCGCGTCGTCGGTTGCGTGAATTCATCCCAGCTCCAGGAGCTTCAAAACAACCTCGCTCGCAATGTGCGCGCCTGTGAACTGCTGCAAAATCCGTCAGTGCAATATTACGCCGGCTGTTTATTTCCTTCGCTTCAAAGACAGATTCAGATTTGTGGTAACGAAATAGACACATACCAGATTGAGCGGCAGGTTTACGAACAATGTCTTAGCAACTATTATCAAACGATTTTAAATAACGTCAGCACGACCTATACCGCCGAACTCCAGAAACAAATGAACGCCTGCATTAGGAAGTACGGCTATACCTGGGATATGGCGAACAACAAATGCGTGGGAACCGATTTGCTTTGCGTGATGTCTTTCGGAAAGAATTCGCGCGTCTTCAACGGAGCGAGCGGAAAACCACTCTGTTTTTGCGACAGCGGTTTTGTCCGCAACGCGGGCGATACCGAGTGCGTGCCCGATACTAGTTCGGTTGCGGCAAGCTCGTCCGCTGTCGCGGTCGTTCGCTTGGCCGTTAATTTGGGTCTAGGCGCATTTGGAAACGACGTAGTTGTTTTGCAGAGGTTTCTGCAGAGCAAGAATTTTCTGAAAATTCCGGCGGGAGTCAAAGAAGGATATTTCGGAATGCTGACCAAAAAAGCGGTTGCTGATTTTCAGAAATCCGTCGGATTGCCAGCGACTGGCTATTGCGGCCCGTTGACGAGAGCAATTATAAACAAGCAATTGTAATGTTTATTGTATAATTAAAAGATGGACAACAAATTGATTCCGATTTTAACGGGTGCCGTCGTCTTGGCGCTTGTCGGAGGCGTTGTATTCATACAGGCGACTAAAAAAGAAACATACACGCCGACGAACGAGCAGACGCAGGCGGCAACTTCAACCAATCCGCAGGCGTCCAGCGCTGGCAGCAGCACAAGCCAGAATAATCCGGCTACCCCCGTTTCTTACACTCTGGCTCAAGTTGCCGTTCATAAAGACGCTTCAAGTTGCTGGAGCGCTGTTAACGGAAATGTTTACGACCTTACTTCTTGGATAGCGAAACATCCCGGTGGAGAAAAAGCTATTCTTGGTATCTGCGGGAAGGACGGTTCGGCGGCTTTCAACGGGAAGCATGATGGAGCTAAAAAACAAGCTGATATTTTGGCTACTTTCAAAATAGGAGTCCTCAAATAAAAATATAGAAATGGAATCAAAAGCAAAATCATTTGCTCCGGTTGTTCTCCGTTTAGGGCTCTCGGCAGTTTATTTGTGGTTCGGATTTTCACAAATCACGAATTCGGCGGCGTGGGTTTCATGGGTGCCGGATTTTGCGGTTTCTGTTTCTGGAATGAGCGCAGGAACGATTGTTCTTTTCAACGGGTGGTTTGAAGCCATCGCAGGAATTTTGCTCGCCGTGGGATTTCTCACAAGATGGGTTGCGCTTATTTTATCGGCTCATATATTTTTGATAACTTTCGACATAGGGCTGACGGCAATCGGAGTCCGCGATTTCGGTTTGGCAATGGCTACACTCTCGCTTTCTCTTTTCGGCAAAGACGATTATTCGCTTGACTCGCGGCTATAAAGCGCAAGACCAAATATTTAAATCCGTATAAAATATATGGGAACTATATACAAAGCTACCCTGCAATAATTATCTGCTATTAAGGTCTTGCAACCACATTTCTTGCATAATGCCCCCGCTAAACGGGGCATTTATTTTCAATAAAAAAACTCCCGACCTTAAAAAGCCCTTATTTTCCTATTGTTTTACGGGTTGTCATATGGTAACCTGTGGAACATGGATGATTTATTGTCTACAAGTGAAGTTGGAAAACTGCTGAAAATTAGTAGGCAGGCCGTCTTGAAGAAGCTAAAAAGTAAAAAGATTAAAGCCATTAAAATTGGCCGGAATTATGCTATTCCACGAGAAGAAGTGCTGAAACTATTAGGGGATGTTATTGGAGAAGAAAGCAAGAAAGAAATAAATAAAGCCATTCGGAAAGCGCTAAACGAATATCAAGAAGTTTTTAAGAAATTAGGCAAAGAATGATATGAGAATCCGTGAATTAACCCTCGGAGAGGTTGAATATACGGCTTTTGAACTAGCGAGAGAGCTAATGACATGGGATGAACCAATTCCTGATTTTGGCACTCGTTACTCAAGAATTTTGGAAAGTTGTATCGCAACTCCATTTCAAACATGGTCGAAACTACCTCTTTACAAGAAATTAACTGGTAAGGGCGCAATTTTGTTTTACTTAATGATAAAGAACCATCCATTCAAGAACGGCAACAAGAGAATTGCCGTTATGACTTTGTTAACTTTTCTTCATTTTAACCGCAAATGGTTGCGAGTATCCAATGTGCAGTTGTATAACTTCGCAGTCGCTATTGCAAAAAGTCATCCTAAATTAAAAGCTAAATACGTAGAACACATTGAAAGCTTTATAGATAAAAATATAATTTCCCTATAGTTTAGGGTAGCTTTGCATATAGTTCCCAAATATATTAACTTAATGAACGAATCAGAAAAAGAACAATTTGAGGATTTGGAGGGACTGACTGCGAGTGAAAAGAGAGTTATTGAATGGAGTTTTACTGCTCATTTGCTTGATGCCGATGTCGGCAATTCTTTAGTTCCGGCTTCAATGATGGCCACAATGGGTAAATTTGAAGCAATTATCCCATTTCAAACATACGAAGAATATCTAAGAGAAAAATCAGCGGCACATCCCAACCCCGATGCGTATTACAACGCCATTATGAAAAGAAGCGACACGGCGCTTGTTGAAGAATATAATTCCCGAATCCGAGCGTTTAATGATACGAAATTAGAAGAAGCCAAGCGGAATCGCGACGGCAAAAGAATAGAAGATTTCGTGCAAGGGATGATAGCTTTCTTGAAGACGGAGAAAAAATAGGCCCCTCGGAACAAATAAAAAAGCGGCCATAGCGCCGTTTTTTATATTTGTCTTTTTAAACGTTTTCCGATAACATTGCTATTTAGAAATACAAACCGCCCGATTCCTTAAAGGAGCTAGGGCACCCGATGTATCACTTGATATAAGGACGAATCATGATAGACAGCGCAACTGCCCACCGTCTCACTGCGGAGTACCCACTTGGTCCTCTCGTGGCAGAAGGGAAAACGAAGAAAATCTTTGGTGTCAAAGGCCGGCCCGACCTGGCAATAATCGTCTCCAAAGACGACATCACCGCCGGCGACGGAAAAAAGCATGACATCATTCCCGACAAGGGAAAACTCTCCACGGAAACGACATGCAATGTGTTCCGGCTTATCCAATCGTACGGATGTCTGCCAATCGCCTACGTCAGGCAGGACAGTGTCAATTCCTTCATCTCTCTGAAGTGCAAGATGCTTCCGTACGAGGTTGTGGTGCGGCGCCAAGCGCACGGCTCCTACCTCAAGCGCCATCCGCATCTCCAGAAAGGCCACGTGTTCAACGAGCTCATCGTGGAATTTTTCCTCAAGACCAGCGGCAAGCGCTGGAAAGGAAAGTGGCTCATCTGCGACGACCCCTTGCTGGAATGGGTGGATTATTCCAACTTGGGGATGCCGCCGAAGTTCATGCTTTTCAATCCGGCGGAGCCAATTCGCAACCAGGAGCCATTTCTTGTCCTGGCGCCGGAGGACATTTTCGGTTACGACGGTGAGTTGGAGCTCTTTCCTGGTATGCAGGACATCGCCAAGCAGGTCTTTAGTGTTCTGGAAAAGGCATGGGAGGACCAAGGCGGAACTCTGGTTGATTTCAAGGTGGAGTTCGGCCTTGATTCCGAAGGCGGTCTGCTGCTGGCTGACGTGATTGACAACGACTCGTGGCGAGTCGTTGAAAACGGGTCCTACATAGACAAGCAGGTATATCGCGACGGCGGAGACATTAGAGACGTCGCCGCGAAATACAAGCGCGTTGCCGATATTACCGGACGCTTCCTCCAAGGCGTTCCGGCCTAAACGGCAACAACGGTCCGGCGCGAAGCGCCGCAAAAAACAAGGGAGACCCTGACCAGGTCTCCATTTTTTTAATAATTTTTGCCGGTTGCGCTAATTTAGCACTTATTTTAATTAATGGCGGCTGGTATATATTTTCTGTTATTATCTTAAAGTACTTTTATGCTCCGTAGGAAAATAAGCGGAAATATTTTCGTCCAAAACCATCGGAGCTGCTAAATTTATGTACACTGTGTTATAAACTAAAGGTCAAAGTTATCGAAAATATTTAATTTCCTACGGGGTATGCAAAACACTCAGCAAAAACCGGTCCGGGGCAGGAACGTGCTCCGGTATTATATGCGCGAGACGCGGCGTTATCCGTGGGTTTTCGGGCTGGCATTTTTTGCGACAATCGGCATACAAGCCGCTGAATTGATTGCGCCGCTGTATTTGAAAAAGCTTTTCGACATACTGGCAACTCATAGTCCGTCTCCGGACATTGTTAATAAACTAGTTGTTCTCATCGGCATGTTCGGTCTGATTTCTTTCCTCGGGTGGGTCGTGCGTCGCGCGCAGATTTACAGTTTACTCTATCTTGAATCGCGCGTGATAGCGGACCTTTACGCATCGGCGTTCGATTATCTCATAAAGCATTCTTATCATTTTTTCATTTCGCGTTTCGCCGGAACTTTGACCCGCCGCGTTAGCAAATTCGCGATGGCTTTTGAAACGATGATGGACTCCGTGATGCTCCAGTTTTTCCCTACGGCTCTTTTCGCCGTAGGCACGGTTATTTTTCTTTTTTCGCGGAATCACATTCTTGGCATAGCGCTCGGCATCTGGGTTATTTGTTTCGTTGCCTTCCAGCTTTTCGTGGCGCGGTTGCGCCAGCCGCTTCGCACGGCGCGGACCGAAGCGGACAGCAGAATGGTCGGCGCTCTCGCGGATGCCATTTCAAACCAGAACACTATAACTCTTTTTTCCGGAAGCACGCATGAGGGCAATATTTTCCGCAGAGTTATTGGTTATTGGCGGACGACAGTGATGCGTTCCTGGAGAGCGGACGAATTTATCTGGTCGGCGCTTGGAGTATTTATGCTCGCGATAAACGTGGGGCTTCTTTATGGCGCGGTGATATTTTGGCAAAAAGGACTCGTGACAATCGGCGATTTCGTGCTTATCCAAAGTTATCTTTTGGTGCTTTTTAACAGGTTGGTCAGTATGAACCGGGAATTGCGTAGATTTTACGATAGCTTCGCCGATGCCATTGAAATGGTTGAAATTCTTGAATTGCCGCACGAAATCGGAAACGTTCCGGCCGCGAAGCCGTTAAAAATAACCGGCCGCGAGATAACTTTCCAAAACATAAATTTTTATTTCAGCGAGGCAAGGCCTGTTCTGAAGGATTTCAATTTAACCGTGAAAGGCGGAGAGAAGCTCGCGCTTGTCGGGCCGTCCGGAGCCGGAAAAACAACGGTGACAAAACTGCTTTTGCGCCTTTATGACGTTACCGACGGCTCAATTGAAATAGACGGCCAGAACATAGCTGCGGTTACGCAGGAAAGTTTGCGTGACGCCATAGCTTTCGTTCCGCAAGAGCCCATTCTTTTTCACCGCACGCTTATGGAAAATATCCGTTACGGACGACGCGACGCGAGCGACGATGAGGTATTCGCGGCGGCCAAGAAGGCCAATTGCCACGAATTCATTTCGGTCCTGCCCGAAGGATATCAGACATTCGTAGGTGAGCGGGGCGTTAAATTATCCGGCGGAGAGCGTCAACGCGTGGCCATCGCAAGGGCGATTTTGAAGGGCTCGCCAATACTTCTACTTGATGAAGCCACCTCCAGCTTGGATTCCGAATCGGAGGCCATGATTCAAGACGCTCTCCAAAACCTTATGGAGGGCAAGACAGTCATTGTTATCGCGCACCGCCTTTCAACAATTATGAAAATGGACAGAATTATCGTTATTGAAAACGGCAAAGTTGTGGCCGAAGGAACTCATCGCGAGCTTCTGAAGCAAGGCGGTTTGTATCAAAAACTCTGGAGCATACAAGCCGGCGGTTTTATAGACGACGAACTTGTTGCTGACGAGGAATTTGAAAATGAAGAAAAGGATTCGTCTGAAAAAGAATCAGAGTAATTCAAATCAGATTATCTCCTTCCTCTTGAAAATCTTGAGTGCGTCGGGCGCGGGCGTTTTTCGCCGAACCTTGAATTGCTGCGGCCGCGGGAATGAAAAGGTTCTCTCGGTTTTCGCGGGGCAAACCTTCCCGTATACTGCGGCGTCGCCTCAACTTTATATTTGAAAGTGAGCGGCGGCGGAAGTTCCGGAATTTTTGAAACAGGCAGGGTCTTTCTAATGAGCCGTTCAATCGTGCGGATTTCAGACGCCTGGTTTGGGCGCGCGAAGGAAATCGCGTGGCCTCCGGAACCGGCGCGGGCCGTGCGTCCGATGCGGTGGACGTAATCCTCGGCGTTCTGCGGCAAGTCGTAATTGAGAACAAGTTCAATGTTGTTTACGTCAATTCCGCGAGCGGCTATGTCTGTCGCCACAAGCACGCGGTATTTTCCCGTTTTAAATCCTTCAAGCGCGTCCTTTCTCTGGCCCAGCGAACGGTTGCCGTGTATTTCTGCGGAATTATGCCCGAGTGCGCGGACCAGGCCGGAAATCTTTCTGGCGCCGTGCTTGGTGCGCGAAAAAACCAGAACCGAACCCTTATATTCCTGGAGAATTTTTTCGAGAAGAAGCGGTTTTTGTTCCTGCTGGACGAAAAACAATTCCTGAGTGACTTCTTTGACGAGCGTTCCAGAACGGGCGATTTCAACCGTTATGGGAAGTTTGAGATAGGCCTTGGCTATGCTGATGATTTCTACCGGCATGGTTGCCGAAAAAAGCATCGTCTGCCTTTCGCGCGGCAAAACCGGAAGAATCCGTTTCAATTGCGGAGCAAATCCCATATCAAGCATTCGGTCGGCCTCGTCCAAAACGAGCACGCTAACGTTTTTGAGCGAAATTGTTTTCTGCTCCATGTGGTCGATGATTCTTCCGGGAGTGCCGATGATGACCTGCGGATTTTTCCGTATGTCTTTTATCTGCTTGAAAATCGGTTCGCCGCCGATGAGAACTGCGGTTTTAAGATTTAGAGGCGCGCCGACTTTGCGGAGCGTTTCGTCTATCTGCAAAGCGAGTTCGCGCGTGGGCGCTATCACCAGACCGGGCCCTTTTTCATGAAGAACGTGCTGAATGAGCGGAATACCGAAAGCAAGCGTCTTTCCGGTTCCGGTTTGGGCGATACCCATCAAATCCTTGCCTTCAATAGCTATCGGAATGGACTGTTCCTGAATAGGAGTAGGGGATGTGTACTTGAGTTTTGTGAGTATCTCAAGAATTCCGGGCGCTATACCCAGTCCGTAAAATGTCTTTTTAGATTCGTTCATAAAATGCATCATAGCAGACAAGCCCTTATAAAGCCATTAAAAATTGGTTTTAGTTTTAATTTAATCAGAGACGATTACTTGTTTTATTATTCTTTCCTGCATATACTACCGCCAGCATTTTCACCGGAAAGTGCGGGCATCGGGCGACATTCGTCCGATATTCAGCATTACCAATCAATATGGAGGATTTGCATCAATGGCTGACAAGGTTAACAGGACGGCATTGTTTTCGGTGTACACAAAGGATGCGAATTTTTTCGATTTTGCGAGAGCCCTTGCGGATCTCGGATGGAATATTCTCGGATCTAGAGGGACGGCGGTAGAATTTCTCGCTCCACGAGGTATTCCGGCGCGGGATATTGCCGATTTCGTAGGCCCTCCAATTCTCGGCCACCGTGTCGTGACACTTTCTCGCGAGATTCACGCGGCGCTCCTGTCGCGCGACACCGAAGAAGACAACCGCGAACTGGAGCGGATAGGTATACCGCGAATCGATCTCGTTTGCGTTGACTTATACCCGCTGGAAGAGACCATCAAAGCCGGCGGAACTTACGACGAGGTCATCGAAAAGACCGACATCGGCGGTTCGACAATGCTTCGTTCGGCTGCCAAGGGCGGGAGAATCGTCATTTCCTGCCCCGAAGATCGCGAGAAAGTCATTCAATGGCTCAAGGACGGAGAACCGAGAAGTGCCAATTTCCGGAGATGGCTAGCCGGAAAAGCCGAACTGACCGTGTCCGATTACTGCAGAATCTCGGGGATACACACTCTCACGCTGCGGGAATGATTCATGTGTCCTTTCCCGGAATGCGGAGATATTCTGGAGCCCGACTGCCACTTTGGCGGTTGGGCTCCATTCATTTAAATTTCATTTGCATTAATCTCTTTCTTGTTTTATAATTATCCCGCAATTCACTTGAGCTACACAGCTCTTTTTTATTCGTATCGTATTTATCATATATATGATAAATCTCAGGTGCTGTGCTATAGCACAGCACCTGAGATAACTGCTTTGCATAATTCATAATTCATAATTCATAATTAATAATTAATAAAAATAAAATATTATGAAACAAGATATAAGAAACATCGCAATAATTGCTCACGTAGACCCCGCCTTCGCTAAAGCTTCGAGCGGGCAAGCATGGCAAAACTCATGAAAAACGAGGTAAGAAATATAGCCATAATAGCGCACGTAGATCACGGGAAGACGACACTCGTTGATGCCCTACTTAAGCAATCGGAAACCGACATTGGCAAAGCCGGACAGGGGGAAATGATAATGGACTCAAACGAGCTTGAACGCGAGCGCGGCATTACGATTTTTTCCAAGAACGCTTCGGTGGTTCACAAAGGCGTCAAGATAAACATTATAGACACGCCCGGCCATGCCGACTTCGGCGGAGAAGTTGAACGCGTTTTGAACATGGCCGACGGCGCGCTTCTTTTGATTGACGCGCAGGAAGGCACAATGCCCCAGACGCGCTTCGTTCTCAAGAACGCGCTTTTAAACGGCCTCAAAATAATCGTGGTTATAAATAAAATAGACAAACCGAACGCGCGCATAAATTACGTTCTTGAAAAAGTCATAGAGCTTTTTATGGAACTCGGCGCTTCAAACGAACAGCTCAATTTCCCGATAATCTACGCTTCCGGAAAACTCGGCAAAGCAGGGCACGAACCGGACTTGGACGCCATGAAAGACATCCAGCCACTGTTTGAAAAAATAGTAGAATATATTCCCGCGCCGGAGTCCGACATTGAAGCTCCGCTTCAGATGATGATAGTTTCCGTTTCTTACGACAACTATAAAGGAAAGATCGGCATCGCGCGTATTCATAAAGGCGTTATTAAAAACGGCCAGCAGGTAGCAAAAATTACTCCGGATGGAAAAACGACAATACATAAAATAAATTCTCTCATGGAGTTCAGCGGTTTGGGCAAGACCGAAACCGCCGAACTTGTGGCGGGGGACATAGCAGTTTTGGCCGGAATTGAAGGCATAAACATCGGCGATACAATCGCCGACGCCGAAAATCCGATCGCGCTTACCCCGATTGCCATAGAAAAGCCGACTGTCAAAATGATTTTCAGCACCAACAATTCTCCTTTCGCCGGAACGGAGGGCCAGTACTGCACTTCAAGAAATCTTAAAGAGCGGCTTGAAAAAGAATTGGACAACGATGTGGCTTTGCGCGTTGAAGCGGGCAAGTCGTCCGACGAATTCATCGTCAGCGGGCGCGGAGAGCTTCATCTCGGAATATTGATAGAAAAAATGAGGCGCGAGGGATACGAACTTCAGGCGTCCAGGCCGGAGGTTGTTTTGGTGGAAGCCGTCCCCGAAGGGGGCGAGCCTCGCCCATTAAGTGGGCGGGAAAACGGAAAAATGCTTGAACCGGCGGAAGACGTCTGGATTGACGTGCCGGAAAAATATTCGGGCACGGTCATCCAAAAAATGAGCATCAGGAAAGGCGAACTCAAAAATATGAGCGTTGAAAACGAAACGGCTTCTTTCCACTTTTTCATACCGACCAGAGGGCTGATAGGATTCAGGAACGAACTGCTTTTGGAAACCAAGGGATTCGGCATAATCAATTCTCTTTTTGCAGGATACTTCCCGAAATTCGGCGAATTTGAAAATAATCCGCACGGCTCTTTGATTGTCAGTGAAACAGGCGTTACCACCGCTTACGCGCTCCTGATGGCGCAGGAAAGGGGAGTGATGTTTGTCGGGCCGGCAGTAAATGTTTACGAAGGACAGGTTGTCGGCCAGAACGCCAAAACAGACGACATGGTTCTTAATATCTGTCGCCAGAAACAACTCACCAACTTCCGCGCCAAGACAGACGCTGTTACCAGCGACCTTACACCGCCGTTTGAAATGACTCTTGAGCAGTGTATGGAATACATCGGCGACGACGAACTTGTTGAGGTTACGCCGAAAAGCATCCGTCTCAGAAAGAGAATTTTGAAGAATAATTTGAGGAAATAATAATTTCCGAAAGAGTTATATAATTTAAAACGATGGACAAAAAAGACACATCCTGGAAGAAAGTTGCCGGATGGTACGACAAAACAGTCAAAGACGACGATTCATATCAACAGAAAGTTATCTATCCGAATCTTTCGAGATGGCTTCAGGATTTAAATGGTAAGAAAATCATAGATGTCGGCTGCGGACAGGGATTTTTTTCACGCCTTCTTGCCGAAAAAGGAGCGATGGTTACCGGAGTGGATTCTGGCAGTTCGCTTCTTAAAATCGCAAAAGAGGAAAATAGGAACATAAATCCCGTTAGAAGCTCACGTGGAATGCTGAACTCGATGTATGCAACTGGTAAGCGAGAAACCATTCCCATAGGGAATAATGGGAATTTTGCTTCTAACGGGATAAAATATGTAAAAGCGGACGCCCAGAATCTTTCGTTCGCCAAGGATGGAGAATTTGATATGGCTCTTTGTGTTTTAGCGTTGCAGAATATGGAAAACCTGAAAACCGTGCTCGGCGAAATTTCCAGAGTTTTAAAGCCGGAAGGAAAACTCGTTGCCGTTTTGAATCATCCGGCCTTCCGTGTTCCGCAGAGCACTTCATGGGGCTTTGATGAAAAAAATAATATCCAATACAGGAGAATTGATTCATATCTTTCTTCGGCAAAAATAAAAATAGATATGCATCCGAGCGCAAAAATAAAGACATACACTTATTCATTCCATCATTCTCTTCAGGATTATATGAAAGCGCTTTCGGCGTCTTCTTTTGCGATTGTAAAACTGGAAGAATGGATTTCGCAAAGAAAAAGCGAAGTCGGCCCGCGCGCCAAAGCAGAAGACGTTGCCCGCAAGGAAATTCCGGTTTTTATGACTTTTGAAGCGGTTAAGCTGGCCACTTTTTTAATTAACCATTCGGCGCCGTAAGCAGGCGTTCAAGGTCGCCGTATTCTATTATGGATATCTGGCGGCTGGGTGTTCTCGGCAGTTCTATTTTTTCTGCTGCCAGCGTTTTGATGTCGCGCTTGGAAAGATATTTAAGAAAATTCCTGATGGCGATGACATAATAATTCTGCGTTATTTTTTTAAGTTCGCGGCGTGCAAGGACTATACGGAAATTCCTAACGGAGTCATCTGTGATATCGGCAGGGGATTTTATTTTGGCGGACGATAAAAATTCTTTGAGATAGTGCTCGTAATTTTCGCGCGTCTTCTGCGAACGGTTCTTTTCTATTTCAAGATAGTCCAGATAGTCAGTTAAGAATTTTTCGATTTCGGGCATGAAGTTATTTTAACATTTTGCGACAGATATAAAAATCAATAAAATTGTTGACACTCTTAACCAAAAGTAGTACTTTAGCACCACGAAACTTGTAATTGGAATATTCCCGCATCATTAACCCGAACTAGGAGAAACGCCATGATAGCAATGCGAGCTACGCGCCGCGTGTCGGCAATGCGAGTGCGACAAAAACGCATCGCCAAGAAGAAAACCAGCATCAGGATAGTTGACATCAGCGATCTGCCCGAAGGCGCAATGCTGAAGGTCAAAACGCAGTTTTCGACCTACTTGATCGTTGTAGTCGATCCAACCCTGAAGGAGGTAGCTGTTTCGAATAACAGCACGACGGCTCCAAACGGACCGGACATGTTCACTCTCGAGGAATCAATGGCATCGCCGGTTTTCCCGCGAGTTCTCGAAGCAGGCCGCATAATGGTCGGCGCAAGGATGGCGCTGGTTTTCAAGAAGCCGATGCCGCCAGGAGAGCAGTATGTCGATACCAGTGTGGTCGAGAGAATTTCACTGGTCGCGAATCTCGTAAGGGCGAAGTTGATCGTCGACAAAGCGATGGTCGCCCTCGACAACTGAAATACCGCCGTCATCGGCACGGCACCAAATCTGCAAGGAGGAGGGGCTTTGTTTTTTCCGACCTCTTGAAAAAAATTTTATTTAAGTACATAATATAGCCGGCTTGAGAACTATTGATAAATATTGGTTCGACAAGCTCACCATAAAATGGACGAAATCAAGCAAAACCAAAATGAAAACACCGACCCTTCGGCAAGCTCCCCTCAATCCGATTCCCTCGATAATGCTCGGGACAAGTCGGGACAGGTAGGACCTCCGCAAAACTCCGGCGAACAAACAGATGGAGAAAAGTTGGCGGTGACCGAAAAACAGCGCGACGAATACCTCGCCGGATGGCAAAGGGCCAAAGCCGACTTTATCAACTATAAGAAAGACGAAGTCAGGCGTTTTGAGGATATGATACGCTTTGCCAACGAAGACCTCTTGGAAGAATTGATAGACGTTTTGGATAGCTTTGACCTCGGACTGGCGGCGCTGGAAAAAGCCGGACCGGTGGAGAAAGGGGTTTATATGGTTCGTTCAAAACTGGAAAGTGTTTTGAAGCAAAGAGGATTGGAACGTTTGTCTGTGAAAGCAGGAGATATGTTTGACCCGTCGCTTTCGGAAGCAATCGTTGAAGCGGAGTCCGACCAGCCAGCAGGAACGATTCTGGAAATAATAGAAGCCGGATACAAGCTCCACGATAAAATATTGAGGCCGGCAAGAGTAAAAGTGTCGAAAGAAAAAATCAAACAAGAATAATGAAGTATGAATTACGAATAATGGAGCAGACATATAATTCGACAAAAATTCCATTATTCGTTATTCTCTATATCATAATTCAAAAATTTTAATTTATTAAAAAATCATGAGTAAAATACTTGGTATAGATTTAGGAACGACTAACTCCGCGATGGCGATTGCCGAAGGCGGAGAGCCACGCATTTTGGAAAACACCGAGGGCGTCAGGACGACTCCGTCCGTAGTCGCGATAAGCAAAGCCAATGAGCGTTTGGCTGGGCTTCTCGCCAAAAGGCAGGCGATAACCAACCCAAAGAACACTATTTTTTCGGTTAAGCGCCTTATCGGACGTAAATTTACCGACGAAGAAATACAACGCGACAAAGCATGGCTGCCTTATGATATTCAAGCGAGCGCGAGCGGAGGTGTTGAGGTGAAGATGTCCGCCCAAGGCGGATCCGCCTCTGGCGGAGGCGAAACCTCTACATGGTATTCTCCGGAAGAAATTTCATCTTTCATTCTCGCCAAAATAAAATCGGACGCCGAAGCGAAACTTGGAGAAAAAATAGATGAGGCAGTAATCACCGTTCCGGCTTATTTTAACGACTCGCAGAGGCAGGCCACCAAGAACGCCGGCGAGATTGCAGGACTCAAAGTCCGCAGAATTATCAACGAACCGACTGCGGCCGCTCTTGCTTACGGTCTCAACAAGCAGAAGAACGAAAAAATAGTCGTTTACGATTTCGGCGGTGGAACTTTTGATATTTCCGTTCTTGAAGTCGGCGATAATGTCGTTGAGGTGCGTTCAACTGGTGGCGACACACATCTCGGCGGAGACGATTTTGACAAACGCATTAACGAATATCTCGTCGCCGAATATAAGAAGCAGGAGGGCATAGATATTTCCAAAGACCCGCTCGCTTTGCAACGGCTCAAGGAAGGAGTGGAGCGCGCCAAGCATGAACTTTCAACCGTAACCGAAACCGAAGTTAATCTTCCCTACATCACTTCCGATTCCGCGGGCCCCAAGCACTTTTTACTTAAACTTTCGCGCGCCAAATTGGAATCGCTCGTTCAGGATTACATTGACCAGTCCATCAAGCTTACCGATAAAACCGTCAAGGAAGCCGGATTCGCTCTTTCCGAAATAAATGAAATAATTCTCGTGGGCGGACAAACAAGAATGCCCGCGATTCAAGAAGCCGTCAAAAAACTTTTCGGCAAGGATCCGCACAAAGGCATCAATCCGGATGAAGTAGTCGCGCTTGGCGCGGCCATACAGGCGGGGATTCTGCAGGGCGACGTAAAAGACATTTTGCTTTTGGACGTTACTCCTTTGACTTTGAGCATTGAAACGCTTGGCTCCGTAGCAACGCCGATGATAGCAAAAAATACTACCGTGCCGACTTCAAAATCGCAGACATTTTCCACGGCTGCCGACAACCAGATGTCCGTTGAAATCCACGTGCTTCAGGGCGAGCGCCCAATGGCCGCTGATAACCGCACGCTGGCCCGTTTTGTTCTAGACGGCATTCCGCCGTCTCCGCGCGGACTTCCGCAGGTTGAAGTGACTTTTGACATTGACGCGAATGGAATTCTGAACGTTTCCGCCAAAGACAAAGCCACCGGCAAATCGCAGTCGGTAAAAATTGAAGCGTCCACAAACTTGTCCAAGGATGAAATTGAGAAACTCAAGAATGAGGCCACCGCCTACGCTGCCGAAGACGCGAAAAAGCGCGACCTGGCTGACACCAGAAACCAGGCCGAAACGCTTGTTTATACTGCTGAAAAAGCCCTGAAAGACCTGTCTGCGCCTGCCAGTGCAGGCGGGCAGGCAGGCGTCGGCGACAAGATTCCGGCCGACATGAAAACAGGCATTACCGACAAGATAGAAACGCTCAAGAAATCGCTTCAGGAAAACCGCGACACGGAAGCCCTGAAATCTGGCATAGCCGAACTTTCCGCCGAGATTCAAAAAATCGGGCAAAACGTTTATAATAAAGGGGATGCTGAGCAACCTGGAGAACACGATAAGGGGAACGCGGGGGAATCTTCTTGAACAAGTACCGGTAGAGAGGATAACCAGACCCAAGGGTTTTTATAAATCAATCACTCTTGATTTTTTAACCGTCGCCTCGGCGGTCTGGGTCAGTTATGCCTGCAGAAATTTTCTAGAGAATGGCGCCGTTTTGAATTTCGCCATAGCCATTTTTCCTTTCCTGATTTTTTCCTCGCTAGAAGTTATTCTTACGGATAGTTTGTTCAGAAGATTTTGTATTATCGTTATTGAAACGGCGGCTTTGTTTTCGTTTTTCTATGCTTATCCGAAAACATATCTTTTCTCAGCCGGCGGCATTTTTTTGGTTCTTTTGATTTGGGGAGAAATTTCTAGCCGTTCCGAAATACTCAATTCACTTGAAGTAAAATTTATAAAGTTCACCGCGCCGCTTTTCAAAAAGATGATTACTGCGCTGATTCTTTTTACAATCATTCTTTATGTGCCGCAATGGGACAATAAAAGCGTTTTCATTTCCCAGCGGACATTCGGCGGAGTTTTCGTCTGGGCCACCGGTTTCGTACACAATTTTTATCCGGAAATAAATTTCGATTCGACTGTCGACGATCTGGCCAAGGAAATTACGCATTATCAGCTTGTTGGAACTCATCCTTACGAGGACTTGCCGGTAGTCGTCCAAGAAAATCTTCTCAAACAATTCCAAGTTCAAATTGCCGACCAGCTCAAAAAGTTTCTGGGTGAGGGCTTGACCGGCAAAGAAAAAGTGAGTGATGTCGTTTATATGCTTATTCTGAATTCATTGAACAGCTGGAGGGAACGATTCGGTTTATGGTTCGTGATTGCCTGGATTGCGTCGGTATTTTTGGCTGCCCGTCTGATTGGAACGGTCATCTGGTGGCTATCGGCGCTGATTTCGCTCCTGATTTACCAGCTTCTGGTAGCGCTTAATTTCATCGCTATACGCGGAGAATCGACAACAAAGGAATCTTTAGTGTTCTCGTAAGGTTTGCTTGTTTGGGTTCCCGGGGCTTATAATGCCTGAATCAACTGAATGAAAAATTATTATCAAATCATCGGAATCGCCAAAACGGCTACCGAAGATGAAATAAAAAAGGCCTACAGGAAACTGGCTCATAAATACCATCCGGATAAATCCGGAGGCGACGAAGGAAAATTCAAGGAACTGAACGAGGCCTATCAGGTGCTTTCTGACAAATCCAAGCGTTCCAACTACGATCGTTTCGGCACGGCCGAGCCATTCGGCGCGCAGGGCGGACCTTTTGGCGGTTTTTCCGGAGACGGTGGTTTTGGCGGGTTCAGCGGCTTCGGCGGAGGACAGGGTTTCGGCAATCACGATTTTTCTTTCTACGACGCCGGGGATATGAGTGAAATGTTCGAAAACTTTTTTGAGGAAATGGGAGTGAAGCCGAGACGTCGGACTTACGAACGCGGTTCCGACATTGAGGTGATGCAGGAAATAACACTTGAGGAGGCCTTCCGTGGAGCGACCCGTTTCGTCAAAGTGAAAACTTTTCTATCCTGCAAGGAGTGTAAGGGCAAGGGCGGCGACTCGGTGGCCGGCTCAAAAACCTGCGAGGCCTGTGCTGGTAAAGGAGAAATCCGCGAAAAGCGCCAGACATTTTTTGGAAGTTTTTCGCAGATAAAGCCGTGCGGACAATGCCGCGGTTCCGGCAATATACCGAATAAGGTTTGTCATAACTGCAAGGGCAGCGGCCGACTTAGCGGCGAGAGGACGGTTGAATTGGATATTCTCCCGGGCATTCAGGACAACCAAATAATAAAAGTTAAAGGCGCTGGCGAGTCAGGGGAACTCGGCACGCCGACGGGGGACTTGTATATCCGCGTGAGGGTCGCGCCCCATTCCGTTTTTGAAAGGAGAAGCGACGATATTGTTGTTAAAAAAGAAGTGAAACTTGTTGACCTTTTGCTGGGCAGGAAAATCGAAGTGCCGACGATAAGCGGCGGCAAAATAGATTTTGAAATTCCGGCTGATTTTAATCTGAAAGAAGACCTCCGCATCAACGGCGAAGGAATGCCTCACTTTGGCAATTTCGGCCGCGGTGATTTATTAGTTAACTTCATCATAAAGGCGCCGAAAAAATTGGACGCCAAAGGGAAAAAATTACTTGAAGAATTGGGAGGGGAGTAGTAGAATTGGGCAATTAAGCAATTAGGCAATTTTTGTTAATGCCTCCTTAGCTCAGTTGGTAGAGCAGCTCCCTTTTAAGGAGACGGTCGTAGGTTCGATCCCTACAGGAGGCACATTCGTTTAATATGAAAAAGAAAGCATTAATAATTCGCGGCGGGGCGATGAAGGGCGCTTTTACTGCCGGAGCATTGAGTGTTTTTTATAAGAAACTTGGCCCCGATTATTTTAATGTAATTTATTCGGATTCAGTTGGCGTTGGCGGACAGGCATTTTATGCCGCAAAAGAGCCCAACATAATGGAGGATATTTGGGCTAATCGTGTAAATGGCAAAAAGTTAATAGATTTTTTTAATGTTTTTAGGGGCGGACCGATACTTAAACTAGACTATCTTTTGGGCTTGTTTAAATCCGAATCATCCAAATTAAAATTGGATGCAATGTTAAAATCAAAACCAGAATTATTTTGCATAGCCACCGATTATTCGACTAAAAAACCGTGCATATTTAATTTGAAGAAAGGAGATACTTTTGCTGTTATGAAGGCCACTTGCGCAATTCCAATACTGTACAATCAAAAAGTATTCATTGATGGCAGGAGGTATATAGACGGGGGCTTATCAATAAAAAAAATCTATGAGCTTATCCTTGAACATTTGGAAGGTGATCATTTTGAAGAAATAGTAATTATTGTAAATAAAAAAGGGTTGCTGCATTCGGATATGCCTAATATGAAAATATTGAAACCGAGCGCAATGCCGTTATGGCATTCTCTGGATACCAATCAGGAAAGGATTAAGGCAACCATCGCGCAAGGCAAAAAGGATGCGGAAATATTCACTTCATCTTTCCCCACAAGAGCGGGTCTTGTTCGCCGTCAAATTTGAAAAAAACCACGCCTCGCAGTCCCATCTTTTTGGCCAAGGCGATTTTTTGCGCAGCCGATTCGGCGTCGCTGAATGAAACAAATCTGGTGTAAAGTCCCTGCGCGCTGGTGGAAGCCACGAAAGAAGGTTGTGTGGATGAAATCTGCCAGGTTAGAGAAGGTGAAATCTTGCCGACGGAAGTGCTGGTAGCATAGGCGAAACTCAATTCTCCTGCACTATTTATAAGCGGTACAGCCTTAACATTTGTCGCTCTGTCTATTGCCTGGAAAAAGGTGTGACTCCGCAGGCGTTTGTAGGTCGTGAACCCATCAGCCCAGCTTACTTCGTATTCGTAGCCGTAAGTCGGAACTCCGAGCATTATTTTCTTCGGGCTGATGGATTTTAGCGCTTCCTGAACTGTCTTCTTGACCCATTCCGGATCGGCAACCGGCGCGTATAAATTGCCGTTGCCTTTTTTTCTGTCCAGTAATCCGTCGATTAGTCCCTGGTCGTATGCCATAATCCGTACTTCATCACAATATTTATTCAGGGCAACATAATCGTTAGCAGTTCTCGTATCTTTCGGCACGCCGCCCAAAAGGGAAGTAAGCGGCGTCCTTGGTTCAATTGTGCAGGATAAAATTTTTCCGAGCGGATGAAGGCGGATGGCAAGTCCTTGTATGAAAAGAGAAAAATAATCTTTGGTTTCCGGCAGTTTTGCTTCGTAGTCAATATCAATGCCGTCGAATTTCATGTCTTTGACGAGTTTCGCTATGGCATCCTCATGGGCGATTCGTTTCTTTTTGTCAGAAAGGAGTTTGTGAATTCCTGCGCCGTCGAACCAGGCGATTGTCGGAATGTTTTTTACTCCGGAGTCGCGAACGGCCGAAAGCCAAGACGGCCAAAATCCTTCGGTTAATTTGAGTTTATCAACGAGCGTACCGTCGGCTTTTACTTCGTAAGAAAAAGGACTCAACTCATGGAATTTGTAGAGATTGTCGGAAATATCCTGCGCTCCATTTTGTTTTTTCCAAAAGGGGAGCCAGCTGGCGTAATAAAACGGCGCTTTTGTCGCGGCGGAACCTGTCGGAGCTACGGAAAAAGAAACAATAGAACCAATAAGCGCTATAAAAATAAATACTGATAATTTTTTATAAAACATATCTCCATTATTACTTTATCGTGAATAAGTGACAAGCGTTTTGTCATTTAACTGTCCGTCTTTGCGAGAAGCGAGCGAAGTGAGCGACGAAGCAATCTCAGTTGTTAGAGATTGCCACGCTCCTACTGGAGCTCGCAATGACGAGGTTGGGACACTGTATGAAAAACAATAAGTCCTTAAAAATGAACCGGGGGCACATGATTCCGGTCCTTTGACGGAATTGATGTGCCCCTTGATGCTTTCCTTTTCGGCTTAGTGCAGGTCGAGAACGACAGTCGTCCGTCCGTCGGTGCTGGTCCGAACCATGTACCCGGGCGGCGGATTGCCGTTTGCGTCGAGACCGATCACCTTGGCGTTCGCCGGCGGCGACAACGCAAAATTCGTCAGCGGCAACATCGGAGAACGAGCGGTGCCTTGGTTGGTATCGTGCGTATTCTTCATTTTGACTGACCTTCCTTTCTTTCTGATTAATATCGGAAATCTCCCGCACCCTGCCGATACTCTGGAAAGATGCTGGTTGAAATTATACATAAATCTGCGTAATTTACAATGGAGATATACACACCGTACTCTTCGCTCGTTGAAATAAAAACGAGCCACCATATCCAGTCCTTGACGGATAGAGGGTGGCTCGCTTGCCGAACTTGCCGGCTTACTTGAGGGCGGGGACCTTATCGACCTTGGCGGCCAGGAATTTCTCGCAGCCCGCGGCCAGCGCCGGCTTAAGTGCCTTACGAGCGTTTTGGTAGTCAAAGCCGTAGCCGACCCTGACCATATTTTCCGTCGCCAGCCAGGCGACAGAATTTCTATCACGCGCTTCTTCGCCGTAAACCTTCACGGCGATGACCTGAACCCGCCTGAGCGTGTCGGAGATCAATGCTCCCGCCACGCGCTCCTGGAGGACATAGTGGGTTATATCGCATTGCTTCGGTTCGGCGCCGTAGGAAATGGTGCCGAAGAAACATGCCGAAACGGCGAACAGGAAAAACAGCGAAATACCTTTTATCATGGCTATACCTCTTCTGGTTGATATTAATGATGTGAAGCTGCGGACCAACAGTTGATTTCTACATCAAATCGGTATAAATGTCAAGATTATGAAAAATTCCGGCAAATCATCTTTACAACATTCTCACATTCTTGAGAATGTGAGAATGTTGTTTTACGGGTAAAAAAATGCCACCTTGTCCTGATGCCGCATATTGGAGAGGGAGGGTGCGGATTAGGGGGTGGCTATAGTCCTGAGTTGCGTCCGTTGGCGGCGATTTTGTGTTGCGCCGTTCGGATTTCGTCTTTCAAGTTACATTACACTTTACGTAGGCTACACCCCGAAAACTTCTTATCCTTCTTGCAGGGGTGTAAGTTAAGAATAGCAAATCTGCGTTATTATTAAATAATAATTTTTTACCCACTACTACATGTAGTAGTGGGTAAAGCGGTCGTTATAATGTGGAAAACTTTTATTCGTTTTTTTGGCAAAAAAAGAGCTACCATATCCGGCTCCTTTACGGAGAGGGGTAGCTCGTTTTCGGTTGACTCTTGCGCCTGTTGGCGACTTTATTATTTATATTTTCGGAAACACTGCACTGTCCCGTACGTGTCGCCTTAGGCCTTCTCGCCCGACCCCAGGTCTACGCGCTGATGGGCGCCGCGCCCGCACAGGTGTAGTGGCCGTTGCTTGTGCCGCCGCCGATCGCCGTATTGATCATCGCGTGCGCACCGTGGCAGGAGCCCGGACGGGAGGTGTTGGCGCCCTGGGTCATATCCGCGGCAGCCATGCATTCAAAGGCTCGGTGTTGACGGGTAGTGCCGATGGGTTTCATTGGTGATACCTCCATGACATGAGTTGACGAAGTTGGCACCTCCGAAAGTTTTTCGGCGTTTTACTGCTTGAAAGGTGCCGAATAAATCATAGCAAACTGACAGCTTTGGACAATAAACTTATTAACAAGAAGAAAGGCAAGTAAAAACAATTAAGCAAATAGGCAATTGAGCAATTAACATAACGATAAACTATGGACGATGAACAAGTAAATTGCTAACATTTATACACTAAATTTATAATTGCCCAATTGCTTAATTGCGCCATGTCTACAATAGACGATTTCAAAAAACTGGACATCAGAATCGGCAAAATAGTTTCAGCCGAGAAAATAGAAGACAGCGACAAGCTTTTGAAACTCATTTTTGATTTTGGAAGTGAGCAAAGACAGATAATCGCCGGGATAGCTCTTTCTTATCCGGATTATGAAGCGCTTGTCGGCAAAGAAATGCCGGTTATTTTCAACCTTGAACCGAGAATTTTGCGGGGACATGAAAGCCAGGGGATGATTCTTGCCGCGAGTGACGGAGAAAACGCCGTAATCCTCAATCCGGAACGCGAAGTTCCGCCGGGGAGTAGCGTTAAATAAACGATCAATTTCTAATTGCTCTAATTTCTAATCAATAACCAATGATAAAATGACTAAAAATTTGAGATTGCAAGTGTTGTGCTATAGCACAACACTTGCAACTTGGGATTTAATTAGGTCAACTAGAAATTAGTAATTTGCTTGCCTGGAAGCTACTTTTGAAATACAATATTCTCCAATGAGAAAAAACCCGTTGTTTGTCCTCTTTCTGATAGTCCTTGTCGCCATCACCGCGGCCTTTTTTGTTTATCCGAAGAACTTCGGCGCCAAGTTCATGCCATGGCGGCTCGGGCTTGACCTTATCGGCGGCAGTCATTTGGTTTATAAAGTAGACCTTTCGCAGGTTTCCGGAGGCGACCGCGATTCGGTGCTGAACGGACTCCGCGACGTTATTGAGAGAAGGGTTAATCTTTTCGGAGTGAGCGAACCGCAAGTTTTCGTCGCCAAATCGGCAGGCGAAGACAATCTCGTTGTGGAACTGGCCGGTATCAAGGAAATCGGACAGGCCATACAGCAAATCGGCGCGACTCCGCTTTTGGATTTCCGCGAAGTGGAGGGCAACGGCTCCAGCACCGAATTCATCCAGACCAATCTTACCGGACGCTACATCACGGGAGCGCAATTGGCTTTCGACCCCAACACGCAGGCGCCGCAGGTTTCCATTTCATTCAACGGCGACGGCGCTAATATTTTTGAAAGAATTACGGCCGCAAACATCGGCAAGCCACTGGCAATTTTTCTTGACGGTTCGCTGATTGAAATGCCTACTGTCCAGGAAAAAATTTCCGGCGGGCAGGCGGTTATAACCGGAAGATTTACAATAAATGAAGCAAGAACGCTTGTGGAACGTTTTAATGCCGGAGCATTGCCTGCGCCCATCACGCTCATAAGCCAGCAAACGGTCAGTCCGACACTCGGAGCCGATTCACTCAAGAAAGGAATCGTCGCCGGAATAATCGGCACGCTTTTAGTAATGGCTTTCATGATTGCCTATTACGGGATGTTCGGAGTGTTCTCCGCGTTCGCGCTCCTCATTTATATATTTCTGACGCTCGGCGCTTTCAAAATCATTCCGATCACTTTGAGTTTGGCCGGACTGGCCGGATTTATCATGACCATCGGAATGGCTGTGGATGCCAATATTCTCATATTCGAACGCATTAAAGAGGAACTAAAAAAAGGGCTGTCGCGCACAACAGCCATTGAAGAAGGATTCCGCAGGGCATGGCCTTCAATACGCGATTCCAACACCAGCACCATCATTACCGCGGTCATCCTTTATTTCTTCACCTCCAGTTTCGTAAAAGGATTCGCCTTGACGCTACTAATAGGCGTTCTTGTAAGCATGTTCAGTGCCATAATGACCACGAGATTGTTCTTAAGATTATTCGTCAAAGACAAAGAAAAAGCATAATAGATTTATGATTCAAGATTTAAGAATTATGAATGACAAAATAAAAGATTTTAAAGATTTAAATTCGTGGCAGGAAGCTCATAAATTAGTCATAATGATTTACCAAATAACTAAAATTTTTCCACGAGAGGAAATGTTCGGGCTAGTAAATCAAATGCGCCGTTCTGCGATATCAGTTACTTCTAACACTGCTGAAGGTTTTGGTAGGCAAGGATATAAAGAAAAAATCCAATTTTATTATTTAGCTCAAGGTTCTCTAATAGAACTTAAGAGTCAAATTTTAGCTGCCAAGGATATAGGATATATAAAAAGCGGCGATTATGAAGAACTGATGGGTCAAGCAGATTCGGCTCATAAACTCCTGCAGGGATTGATTAAAAAATCGAAATCCTTCTTAATTCATAAATCTTAATTCCTAAATCAATGCTAAACATAATCGGAAGAAAAAATATTTTTCTCGGCATATCGGCGGTTCTAATAGGAATCGCGATTGTCGCCATGGTAATTTTCGGTTTCAGGCAGGGGATTGATTTCGCCGGAGGCACGCTTTGGCAATTCACCGTAGCTGGCAACACTCCGTCCGAAGACGCTCTGGAAGGATTTTTCAAATCCAATCTCAATGCATCGGACGCCATAGTCACTTACGACGAAGCTAGTGGCAGTTTCATTGCGCGCCTTCCGGCAGTTTCCGAACCGGATCACCAAAAACTTTCCAGCTTATTGAAAACGAGCCATCCGTCTTTTGAAGAAGCCGGATTCCAGTCCATCGGCCCTTCTGTCGGAAGCGAACTTCGTAAAAACGCCATTATAGCCATAATACTCGTTATTCTCGGCATCTCGTTTTACGTGGCCTTCGCTTTCAGAAAAGTTTTCCAGCCGGTCAGTTCTTGGGCTTACGGATTCATAACTCTCCTGACTCTTTTCCATGACGTGGTCATACCGGCAGGATTACTGGCGCTTCTCGGCTATTACGCAAAAATTGAAATAGACGGCAACTTTATTGTGGCGCTTCTGGTGGTTATGGGTTTTTCGGTGCATGACACAATTGTCGTTTTTGACCGCATCAGGGAAAATCTTTTACTGGACCGCGGAAAGAGCGCTTTCCCCGAATTGATTAACAAGAGCGTCAATCAGACAATGGCTCGTTCCGTTAATACTTCATTCACCCTGATTCTCGTTTTACTCGCGCTTTATTTCTCCGGGCCGGCTTCGCTCCATTATTTCGTGCTGACGCTTCTCGTCGGCGTAACCACTGGTATTTATTCTTCAATTTTCGTGGCCAGCCCGCTTCTGGTACTCTGGCACGGCAGAAAATCATTCAGCAAATAACCCTGTTTTCCATGGGGTATTGACCCCTCCGACCGTGGTCGGATGAATTCTGCAACATCATATCGGACAGTTTGATAAATACTCGACCGGCGTTTTCCCGCCAATCCCCAGATGTTCCCTCTCAGTATTGTAGCGGAGCATATGCGCCGCATGCTGGCGCTTGAGATCG
>Ga0209514_10000209_pt1 | contig 130686 bp, 127 predicted proteins | sample Subgrocontami58m_FD_187452 | JGI IMG/M metagenome (GOLD analysis project Ga0209514, IMG submission 187452) | Subsurface groundwater microbial communities from S. Glens Falls, New York, USA - GMW37 contaminated, 5.8 m (SPAdes) (version 3) | ecosystem: Environmental > Aquatic > Deep subsurface... | reverse complement strand
GGCTGGTACAATGTCATAGCCAATAATTCATATCCGCACGGCTTCCCCAAAGTGGCCATTATTGTCGCTGCCGGTACCCAAGGAGCCTTTACTTGGCAAATTTATGATGCCAGAGACTTTTCGCTATGGAAAACTTTTGGGCAGTTTGGATCGTCGGGAATAAACAGCACATACGCCTACAACGGTAAAATTTATGGAGTTGGTGTGATGGGAGGAGGCTTCGGGATAACCGTGCATGATTTTATCAGGGACAAATCATATCAGTGGGGAGGGCAGGGGTGCGGTGCGGGAAGCTTATGTGAATTTTCAGCATCAGGAAAAGTAGGAGAAGCCGCCCCCGTAAGCATAGTAGTAAACGCTGTTACTAACCTCTCCAGCTCCACAGACACCCGCAACTCAATTCAGGCCCAAATAGTCAACGGCAAAACTTATTTTGTGGCCGCCACAGATTCCGAAATACTGCTGGTCAATGAAACAGACCAGGTGGCCCGGCTTTATTCTGATGTTACCAATGATGACTACAACAACGCCTGGCTGGATAAGGAAGGCAATTTATGGGCTTTAAATGAAACTCAAGGCCAGCTGGAGCTGTGGAAAAAAGTGGTTAATGACTCTGCCAGCGAGACTAATGGCACTCCTGATAAGGTCTGGGATGAGTTGTCAACTCCGGCTCTTGCTAATACCGCCCCCACTATTCAAGTCTCCCCCCAAAACTTGTATGTTACCGACGGTACCTCAACCGTTGACGGCAAATCGCAGACCGTTTATGTAGGCACCAATCAGGGAGTAGCTGTGATTAATACCAACCGCAGCGATGAGTCCAACAGTTCGGTTAAATATATTACCAAAGATTGGATCAGTGAGGAGATGGTGGGAGATATCCGCGGCATGTGGCACCTGACGGATAATGCCGCCAGTGCCACAGTGGATGATGTTACCTTAAAAGCTAACGATCTCACTCTTTACGCCGACTCCGACGGCACTCCTTCCACCACTGCCAATACCGACACTGTTGATATCACTGCTGTGCGGGGCAAAGGAGTTGACTTAAATGGCAGTACCAACTTTCTTTATAAAACCGATAATGACTTTGATTTTACCAGTGGAAACTTTACCATCTCCATGTGGGTTAATCCCGACTCTTTTGCCACCAATTCCCGCACCCTGCTAACTTTTGGCGACAACGGCACCGTCGGTACCGGCTATGACTTAGAGTTAACCAGAACAGCCGATACAACTGCCACGGTCACCTTCAAAACTTATCAGGCAGGACCGGCTTCCCAGTCCACCACCTCCACCGCCAGCACCATCACCACAACAGACGGCTATGGCGGCTGGTATCATATTGCCGTAGTTAGAAGCGGCACTTCTGCCCGCATTTATGTCAACGGTCATGATGATACCGCCTCGGCCGGCACTCACACTGATCCGGTCACCGCAGCCGGTTCCAACTTAGTTATTGGCGCCAAACAAAACGGGGCGTCTCAATGGTATGACGGTCAGATTGATGAGCTGATGATTACTGCCGAAGCCCTTAACCCTTCCCAAATACAACAGCTCACTCAAAACGGATTGCATGCTTATAGAAATCACGAAGGTGTTGATACCGACGGGGACGGGGCAACCGACAGCGACACTGTTCAACAGCTTTACGGCACCACCAATACTGTTAGGGCCGTTACTGTTGATCTCAGCAATTCCTATCTTTATGTTGCCGCCAATGATGGCGCCGGCTCCGGCGGCATATCGGTCATCGGTATAAATTCAGACACCAGAGAACAAGTTTACAGTAACGATAACGCGACCACCAATAAAGAAGATGATACCTCAAGTGATGTCTTTACCAATGATAACTGGATATCTGTTTCTGTAGCCGGCAATATCCGCCCCGATGTGCAAAGACCGGGTTCAAAACTGGGCGGAACAATTGCTATGGCCAATGCTAATGAATATTACATGCAGTCTCTTGATGTTTCACTCCAAGACTTTTTTGCCAATACCTACAATCCCTTTGGCGAAACCCTTATACAAAATAACTTAAATGTTAATTATGCCTTTTCTGTCGGCACTCAATGGCTGCCTGCCAATGCCACTTCAGGCATTAGAAGTACAGAAAAAATATTCAATCCCATCTTTAGAGTTGACGGCATTGGCGATGTCATTTTAGGAGCTAATAATAATGCCGCCAACGGCGTAGCCAATGCCAATAAATCAGTTCGTTTGACCTTTAACTCCTATGACAACTCTACTATTCCCCTTCTGGAAACAGCTTCGCTTTGGTATGACTCGGTTAATAATGATATCCGCTCCTCTGCCGCCATTACCACCACCGCCCAAACCTATGATGTTGCCGAGGACTTCTCCGCCAAAGATACCTCAATTGAGGCAGGAGATGTGGTGGCGGTTGACAAAGAAGCCTCTGCTTCGGCGTATATTGCTAAATCGGATAAGCCCTATCAAAATGATGTAATTGGCATTGTTTCTACCAATCCGGGCTTTAGACTGTCTCAAGAAGACGGAGTTTTAGAAAATCCCACTAAAGTGGCTTTGGCAGGAAGAGTGCCGGTTAAAGTCTCCACTGAAAATGGCCCTATTGAGCGGGGTGATTATCTGACTAGTTCTTCCACCCCGGGAGTGGCCATGAAAGCAACCAGACCCGGGGCTGTGGTGGGGAAAGCGCTTGAAGAATTCAAGTGTCCTGAGCGACCGGAGGGAGTCGAAGGACCCCCTTCGACTAACGCTCAGGGCGACACGTTCTGTACCGGCAAAATTCTAGCATTTGTGAACGTGTCGTATGCCTTCCCCAACGATGCCCTGGCTTCCTCTACCGTCAGCATTCTAGACGAAACAGGCACCAGCGCTATCTCATTTAGCAATGAAAGAGGCAAACTTATCATCAAGAACGCCGCCGGCACCCCCACCATTGCTTTGGACCCTTCGACAGGCTCAGGGTTCTTCTCCGGCACTCTGGCCGCCAAAGTTATAAGGGCAGAGAGAATTGAGGGCTTGGAGATTTATACTAACCGCATTGCTAATCTCGAGGCAAGAGTAAACGAAGCAACCACCAGTTCTTCTTCGACCGAAGCCACCTCTTCGGCAGAATTGCTCTTATCCCGTCTTGAACAATTGAATAGCAAGCTGGTAACCGAGGCCTCCTCCTCATCAGAGATGAAACTTGATAACCTCACAGCCGTATTGTCGCTTCGATCAACCGGTGAGACCTTTCTTGGCAAAACCAACATCGCCGGTACCTTAACCGTCGGCACCATGTTCTTTGACGACGTCGAGCAGTCTATCAGCACCCTTGGCACGCTTAAACTGCAAAACAGCCCGCTGGCCGCGGCGGTTGACTTTTTCAACGGCCAAATTAAGCTATCTAAAGAGGGCAATATAGAAATTGAAGGTACCCTTATTGCCAAGAAAATACAAACAGAAGAGTTGACTATTGCCCAACAAATATTGGGTGAAGCCACGTCCTCTGCCGAAGCCTCCTCATCTGCTACTCTGGCCAGTCGAAGTATTGGCGAGAGCGTTATCAAAGCGGGAACAACCTTTGTTACAATTCAGACAAATAAAGTTAAGTCAACCTCCAAGATCTTTGTCACCCCCACCACTCTTACCTCTCAAAGTCTGGTGGTAACTGCCAAGGTCGCGGGGACATCATTCACCGTCAGCCTCAACCAATCCCAATCTCAAGATGTCTCCTTTGACTGGTGGATAGTCAACACCGAGCCGATAAGCTTGACCAACTAAAACAAAAAGAGGTAAGATACATCGATGAAACAAACTCTTGCAAATCTCTGGTTCAGACCCTACACGCCTATTATCTTTATCATCATCGTGCTTTTCATCTTGGCAAAATTTGTCGCGCCTACTTTTCAAAAGGCCACCGCTCCGCAAAACCTCCCTCTGCCCACGCCCCAAACTTCACCGACTCCCCCTTTGGAAATCACTATCGTAAGCGCGCTGTCAAAACTGATGGTTCTGCCAAAGGATGAAACGCCGCAAGTTATTACCATTATCGACATTGCCAAATTTAAAGATCAGCCCTTTTTCAAAGACGCCAAAAATGATGACATCTTAGTCCTTTATGCCAAAAATAAAAAGGCCATTCTGTTTGACCCTAAAGCCAACAAAATCTTAAACACCGCTCCCATCGCCATCGCAACAGAAAGCGCTACCACCACTCCCTCCGCCTTATGAGAAATATAATTATTATAACCGTAGGTTACAGCTTGCTAATAATTGTTATATCTGTGCTGCCGACTCATGCGGCCACTATTCAAAGCAGTCAGTTTATTATCCAAACTAATATCACCCCTACTCCCCCTCCTCTTCAATCATCCGTGCAGACCGGCTTTATTAATAGTCAAAACGGCAAACCAATGCGTGTTGCGGTATCGGCAGATTTTATCAACTACGGCCCAATAACTCCAACAAACCCCATCATAAGGAAAATTAATATATCAGTTTACCCCGGCTCTGCTCTCGGATACCAACTGCTGGCTTTTGCCAATCACCCGCTTCGCAGCGAGGCGAGTCCCCTTAAACTTGATGACCAAACCATCCCCGATACCACCTGCGACAACGGCAGCTGCAGCCAAAATACACCATCGATCTGGGTCAATCCCTTCACTTTTGGTCTAGGTTATTCGTTTGATGATGTACTCTACAAGCAATTCGCCGACCTTTCCAAAAACGAACCAATGGTTGCTATCCTACCCCAAGAGTTAACAATAAAACTCAACATCAGTCAAAATGAACCTCTCCCCAAAAATAAGCATTACGAAAATACTTTTGTATTTCTAGCCATACCGAAATATTAAAATGAAAAAGTTATTGGTAGTATTGGCCCCGATAATTATCGGGATTGGTAGTATTGGTAGTATTCCTGTTCCGGCCTCCGCCGAACCGCTTGACCTGTCCCTTTATCCTCCCATCACCGAAATTATTGCCACGCCGGGAAGCACACTTAAAGCGCCGATAAGCTTGACCAACAATAGCGAAAAGTCTCAAACACTATATTTTCGCATCAAATTATTTATTCCATTAGAAGACGGGTCCATTAATCTAACCGATGACAATAATCTTGATAAAATTCTGACTTTAGAAAAAAACGGGCAAAAAATAGACAACGAATTTAAACTTCGACCCAGTGAAACAGCCAATTTATTACTGACAGCCGACATACCAAAAGAGGCCTCATTTTCCGACCACTATGCCGCTCTTCTTTTTCAAACAAAAAACGAAGAACAACCAACCCCTTCCGAAAGTGGCGCCTTTTCCAAAATAGAAACCGGTTTAGCCAGCAATCTTCTTTTGTCTATCCGCCCGTCCAACTGGCAACCTACCGAAACATTTATGATAAAAGAATTTTCCCTAAATCAACTAATTTTCTTTGGCCAAGAAATTCGCACAACGCTTAAAATTGAAAATCAAAGTCCTCACTTTGCCCGCGCCAAAGGGACTGTTATCATCAAAGATATCAATGATAATGTTATCGAAAAGCAAGAGCTGCCAACGCAAAACGTTCTCTCCCAAACAACCAGAAATCTCGCCCACAACCTACCGTCTTTTTCCTCTGCTAATTTATTTGGCAAATACACAGCTTACGCTTCAGTCGATATTGAAGGAGAAATCCTTACACAAACTATCGTTTTCTTTGCAATTCCCAAGAAAGGTGTGGGAATTATAATTGTTATAATGATTATAACTGTTATAACGATCCAACGGCTTCGTTTCTACCGTAAAACTAGACGTTTTGGGCGCGGGTAAGGCTAAATCGAAGTATCATCTTTTTGTAGCGCTTTGCACTTACGACTGCTAAAACCTCCCGTTAGTCAGCCCCGCCTTTGGCGGGGTCAGCCTCAATTTCCCGTCACGGGAAATTATTATGTACCAGGGTAATTAGTATTTTTCGGACGCGATCAAATGGCCAAGTGATCGGCATAAGCTCTATTGGCAGTTTTGGATTATCCCTTACCAGTGCCCTGTATTCATCAATAAGCGTCATAATATTACCACTTTTTTTATCAAAATTTGCTGCCTTTTTGATCCATTTATTATAGCGGATTTCCACTCCATCCAGTTTCCAGGCAATTCTTGCCAGCTCCCGATTTGAAAATGGAAGCATTTCACGAACTTCAAACTGCAGTTGTGAAGGGCCCAACTTAACCTTAAAAGGAGAAACATAAATTGACCTTCGCAGCATACCAAAGCCCAATTTTTTAAGCTTATTCCTTTTGCCCCCAATTGCCACGCGCCACTTTTTATCCCAACGAAGAGGAGTATTGTCTAAAAAGAAATCCTCCCGTAATTGTTTAATCATCTGCGAAGCTAATCGAAAATGGACAATGCCATTCTTTTCTATTTTTTCAACTTCCCTATCCATAACAAGTCTATTAAGTGTAACGCGAATTGAGGAAGGAGAAAAGCCACCGGCCCTTTTGTAAATTACATCATAGGGATAATACTGCGGGGAAAATTGCAGCCCTCCCGAGAGAATAAGCAAAATAGTATCTTTTAAGCGGCGCATATCTCTTTTGACAGTATAGTAACATAATCTATGTCCTTTGTCAATAGAAATGTTACATAATAATTATTTGCTATCTAGCACACACTATATAAAACGATAATAAGAAATCACAGGAATAGCTATTTCGGGATTATTTTCGCCCAAGAATGAAAGACACCTCGGATGGTGGCACTGAGCGAACTTGTGGTGAGTGAAATCGAACCAGTCGAAGTGTGAAAACCCGTAAAAATTATCTGCTCTTAATATATCAAACGATAACTTACTAAAATATTTTAATCTTTATAAACCCAATCCGATTGTATCAAAATACTGCCCGTTGACGAACGCTATGCTTTAGCTCTAAAGTTAATCAAGTCGGTAAATAAATATATAATCTGTATAATCTTGAAGCTGGTAATATTTTTCACAGATAACGGCAACGGTAATTTATGGATATAGCAATTCTCTTTCAAAACTACCTATTTGATCAAAAAGTAAAGCCGTCAGGCAATACTGTCAGGAATTATTTGGCCGATATTAACTATTTCATAAGATGGCTTAAGACATCATACGGTCTGTCATTTCAACCAGCCGCTGTAACCTTTCTACATATAGAAAGCTTTGTCAAATATCTTAAAGATCAAAACTTAAGTCCGGCCACTATCGAAAGAAGATTAAGCAGTCTGCGCAAATTTTTTGAATTTCTATTGAGCATTCATTTCGTTAGCCAAAGTCCGCTGGACAAAATTAAGGCAAAATCCGCTGGTGAGGCAGATCCAAACCATCTCGGTGAATTTAAGAATTTTCTCTACCGACAAGGTCTAGCCGCAAATACCATTAAAAATTATCTGTTTGACCTGGAACACTTTTTTTCCTGGCTTTCTCAAGCAGTTTATGAATATAATATCTCTGTAGAGAATATATCAGAATATAAAAATAGGTTGCTTAATATATTAAAACTTTCTCCTGTATCTATAAATAGGAAGCTGTCTTCTCTTCGCATCTTTTGCAAGTTTGCCAAAGAGCAAGGATATTTGACAAAAAATCCTTTTGACGGCGAAGAGATTACACAGATTACACAAGATATTCCCAAGACAAATCCCCAAACATACCAGGAACCCCAACTGAATCGGGGTTGGTTTGACAAATTACCGTTCATTCAATTGTTTGACTATCTGTTTGTGCAGCCAATTGATACAGTTGTTAATAAAATTAATGGCATTGATATATCCAAACTTGGCAAGTACGTCAAAAACAAAAATTCTCTTGCCAATGTAAAAAAAGATTTCTATAGTCCACACAAAAAGACTATATTTATCCCCTATGTCATTCCGCTTTTACTTCTTATAATTACAATAGGACTGCTTTTTGGCCTGGAACAAATTGGGCTAATTAGACAAATTAGTCCAATTGGCCGACAAGAAAAGACTGCCGTCAAACAATCCTTCGACTCCGCTCAGGATAAACAGACAACAGAACCGGCCGGCTTTACTTTTTCCGGTAAACTGACCGACAAAAACGGCAGTGCCGTGAACAAAACTTCGCTGGTAATCTTTTCTTTCTATGAAGATCCGGATAAATTTACTAAGCTTCTATATCAAACTAGCAAAGAAGTATCTCCGGATGAGCAGGGATTTTTCAAGATAATTCTGACTGATGTACCGCCATCTATTCTGGAAAGTCAGACTCCTCATTATCTGGGCATTGCCATACAAGGCGACGCCGAAATGCGCCCAAGACAGATAGTAAACCCTTCGACTTCGCTCAGGGCAGGCCGGCTTCTTTTTGATAGCGAAGGGAAACTTACCATTACCAATGACTCACCAAATATTATAGCCAGTTCCGGAACGTTTACTCTGACCGGACAATCTATAGCCATTCGAACCGCCCAAAACTCCAACAGTTCAATTCTGCTTTGGCCCGACGGAGATGGCAAAATTGATGTGCTCTCCCCGCTTACTAACTCCATTACCGGCAAAGTGGAGATTGCCGACTCTCTCTCCATCAATAGCCAGGGCGAAAACGACGCTCTTGCCGTACAAGTTGGCGGTAAAAGTGCCTTTGCTATTGATAATGCCGGCAACACTATAACAAACGGTGCTCTTTCTGTAGCAGGAGTGACTTCGACCACCTCTCTTTCAGTGGCAGGCGATGCCTCTATTCTGGGCAGTTTTTCCAATCTTAATACCGGCGGATTATATGCCGTTTGGTATGATGATACCGCAAGTCTGGGTGATTTTACGGGCCGGCCTTTTAAGCAAACCGTTTTATCAACTGTAAATCTGGCCAATTTTTCCCCCTCGCCGGCAGTCAGCGAATATTCTGTCAAAATTGTGGGATACATCCGTCCCAAATATTCCGAAAGCTACACTTTTTATCTGACTACCAGCGATGGCATCAGAGTTTTTATCAATCAAAATAAAATCCTTGACAATTGGCAAAAACAGGAAAAAATTACTCACCAAGCCAGTTTGTATCTTGACCGCGACCGCTGGTATCCAATTATCATTGAGCATTTTCAAGATAGTACGGACGAGCTTAAATTTGAATGGTCAAGTGCCAGTCTCAACCGCCAGACTGTTCCGGCAGAAAGTCTTGCCTATTCACTTTCCGAAGTTGGACCAAGACGCCTTTCCGATTTGCGCGTTGAACGGGATCTGGCTGTTGGCAAAAATCTAAATGTGGGACAAAACATCACCATTTCCGGAACACTTACAGTGCAAACAGCGGAAACAACCCTGCAAGTCTCTGCCACTCAAGCCTCACAGCGCCTCTGCGGGACCCAAACTAACGCCACAGCCGGAGCCGCAATTATCCGCGACTGCGGCGACACCCAAACCGACCTTGCCGAATATTACGGCAGTGACGGAACGCTTGAACCCGGCGATTTGGTGGTTATTAACAAGGAAAAACTGCCATTTGAGGTAACCGATCCCCTTAACAGCGGCAAAACTTCTTCCAAAGCCTGGATCCAAAAATCACAAGGGATTCCTTATCAAAAAGAAGTTGTTGGCATTGTTTCCACCAACCCCTCTTCGGAAAGTCTGGGACAGGATTTATTTAGCAGTGGTGAATATCCGGTACCGGTGGGCTTGGTAGGAAGAGTGCCGGTGAAAGTTAGTACGGAGAACGGGTCGATTGAGGTGGGAGACTATTTGACAACCAGTTCCACTCCGGGGGTAGCGATGCGGGCTACCAGGGCCGGCCCAGTGGTAGGCAAAGCGTTGCAGTCGTTTGACGATAGAGGGTCGAATGTAGAAGATAGAACTTTGAAGATAGAAAATGGAAGTTTGAATAAAGCTAATCCATCTTCTACCCTCAATCCTCAAAATTCTACCCTCAATCCTCCATCATCTACCGTCAAAATCTCAAAAATCCTCGCTCTCATTACTCTCTCCTTCTACAATCCTAACCTTCTCTTCACCGCCGATGGACAGCTGATTGTCAAAGAGGCCACCTACTCCGGCCTAACCAATACTACCAATACTACAAATACTACCAATAATTCAATAAACCCAATAGAATTTTTCATTGGCAGTCTAAAGGCTGGATTGATTGATGTTCAGCAGTTATTTGCCGCCACTGCCAACATTGGCCAGGTCAAAACCGATATTATCTCCCCTCTCGCCTCCGATACTATTATAGTAGATGGAAAGTTGACCGTAAAACAACAACTAACTGCTAACAAAGTTATTAGTGAGCAGTTAGAAGTTAGTAGTGATGCTTCAGTAAGCGGCACTCTTCGGGCAGGAAAAATAATTGCCGATGAAATTGTTGGTCTTCAGGCAAAAATAGCCAGCCTCTCTGCTATCAATGCTGCCGCTTCCGACTCGGGAGAACTTCGCATTGATAAATTTTTTGCCGCCAGCGGCTCATTCTTTGACGGTCTTGTCTCGCTTGGTCCGACAGGACTGTCCGATACATCAATAACCGGCATCCTCTCCCTTGGTTCAGCCTTTATCCTGCATGACAATTCTATTAACGTCTTGGGTGCTGATTTGAAACTTCAATCGCTAGGTCAGGGCGGTTTGTCTATTGCTGACGGCCGGGTGTATATAGATAATAGCGGCAATTTGCACGTCCGCGGCGACGCCGTTTTTGCAGGAACTCTCTCGGCAAATATCATCAGTCCCATTCCCAACCAAGACCTTATTATTCACCTCGGAGGAGTCCATTCGGCCACCTCCGAGGTGTTGCGAAGCGACTCCTCGGATGGTGAACGTTTTATTATTGAAAACGCCTCCGGTTCGGCCGTTCTTCGCATCACCAGTCGGGGCGATCTCATTGCCTCCGGCTCGGCCCGCTTCGCCGACATCGAAGCGAGGCGAGCCGAATTTCTTAAACTTAAACTACCAACCTTAATTGCCAGCGCCTCTGCCGATACCAACTTTCAAGTAAGCAACGGCTCTGTTGGCCGCGCGGCTATTTTGGGCGGAACAGCTGAAGTGACTATAAAAACATCATTTGTAACAGAACAATCTCTGATATATCTTACTCCTACATCTGATACCAAAGGTTTAACCCTTTATGTGGCCAGACAAATTCCTGATGAATCTTTTACAGTGGCAATTGCCAGCTGGATAAACAAAGATATCACCTTTAACTGGTGGATTATCAACTAGGGTATTGACTTTGTGATAAAACATTGCGTATGATAATAAAAGAAGACTTTCCCGTGACGGGAAATTGATGATTTCACCTTAAAACATGAAACTTTTGACTTTTATTTCTACTATTAGCAAGTATCTTATTGCTGTTACCGTAGTTGTTTTGCCGCTATTTCTCTTGCCAGTTACCACCGACGCTATTGAAATACCTAAACAGCTTCTTCTTATTTTAACTACATTGCTTTTGCTCTTTTTATTTGGCTTAAAAACTGTGCTGGAAGGTAAATTTACCTTTCGCAGAACCCCTTTTGATCTGGTTTTGGCTATTCTCGCCCTTACCATTATTGCTTCCATATTCTTCGCCTCCAGCACCTCAACGGCCCTTATTGCCGCATTGCCAATACTCGCCCTAATTCTCTTTTTCTTCCTTATCACCAATACCATTGAAAAACCGGAAGAAGAAAAGGTTTTAATAAGCGGACTTCTCCTAGGAGGAGTTCTTATCGGCATCTTCACCATATTGCAATTTCGCGGCATTTACCTTCTATCCTATCCAATTGCCAAAAACGCGGCCTTTTCTCTGGCCGGCTCGCTTTTGACCGCCAGCATTTTCCTCATCGCGCTTCTGCCTTTGACTATTGCCCGTGCTAAATCAAGTTTTGTTTCCCAAAAACGCCTGGCAAGCATTTTTTCTATAGGCTCCACCATTGTTATTGCCGTCGGCGTCTTGATTGGCCTCTATCAGCTTATGGGAAGCGCCAAACCGCCTCTTTTGCCTCAAGAAACCGGCCTTCGCACTGCTCTTCAGCCGCTGGGTACCAATTTTCAAACCGCGCTTTTTGGAACAGGTCCGGGCAGTTATCTTTTTGACTTTACCCGCTTTAAGGATGCGGCGCTTAACAACACAGATCTTTGGAGTGCCAGATTTAGTAATTCATCCAGTTTCTTTCTAGAAACGCTAGCCACTCTGGGCATTGTCGGAGCTATTACATTTCTTTTTCTTATTTTTCGCCTGCTTTCCTCCTTTTTCAAAAACGGGCGGTCGGAGAGAGAAACCGTGGGTGTTTTCTTAGCTTTAGTCCTGCTGTTTCTTTTTTCCTTTTTCCTACCATTTTCTTATTTAACATTGTCCATGATTGTTATTCTGCTGGCTGTCTACGCGGTACGTTTATCATCTGAAAATAGCCCGCAGATATTTGATCTGACCATTTCTATGGTGGCCTTGAAAAAAGGCTTTCTGGCTGTTATTCCCTCCGAAGAAGTTAAAAACAATAAAGAAAGCTCCGATCTTTTGCCTTTCACCATTTTGGGAATTATTATTCTTGTAATACTGATTGTTGTACTTGGCATTCCGGGAAAAAATGTCTCTCTTGTTCGTTTTATCAGTTCTGACATCACCATGCAGCAATCTCTCGTGGAAGGACAGAACAATAAAATTAAAGAAACCTATGATCTTCAAAATAAAGCAATTACTACCTTTGCCAATCGCGATATCTACCACCGCCTCTTCTCCCAGACAAATTTAGCTATTGCCACCCTTAAAGCCCAACAAATAAAAACAGCAACCCCTTCGGCAGGCTCAGGGCAGGCGGCCGTTTCCGACCAGGATAGAAATAATCTGACGCAACTTGTTCAACAGGCAATTAACTTTGGCAGAAACGCAGTCGCGCTATCTCCCCTCAATGTGACAAATTGGGAAAATCTGGCTAATATTTATAGAAACATTATCGGATTTGCCAAAGATGCCGATCAGTTCGCCGTTGCCTCTACTCAACAGGCCGTTAATCTTGATCCGGCCAATCCTCTTCTTCGCATAGCTTTGGGCGGCCTTTATCTCCAGCTAAATCAGCAGGAGCTGGCAATCAGCCAATTTCAGATAGCAGTGAGTCTTAAACCCGATCTGGCCAATTCCCACTACAATCTCGGCCACGCTTTTGAAGCAAAAGGCGATGCCGACAGTCTTAGAATCGCTCTGTCCGAATACCAAAATGTCCGAAATCTGGTGAAACGCGATTCTGATGAGTTCAAGAGAATTGAGCAGGAAATAGCAGTACTTACGAATAAAATTCCCGTCCGAGAGCAAGCCACACCAAGCGCCCGGCCAGCAACCACAACGCAACAGCAACCGCTTGAGCTTAGCAGCCCATCAAGTACTTTACCGCCGCAACAGCAGCCGGTAAACGTTAAGGGTCCCCCCACAGCCACGGAATCAGGACAACGCTAGGACACAACACTAATAACCACGAATAATTCGTGGTGCTTAGTGTTTTATTTGTGTTACTTAGTGTTTATTAACTCTTTCTCTGGAAATGTTCACGGCAGTAAACCGGACGGTCGCCCGTAGGTTTAAATGGAACTGTATCCTTATTGCCGCATGTAGCACAAGTTATTTCAAAACTTTCCCTCTGCCCTTGCATTCTTTGCTTTTTTAAAGCACGATCCGAAGGACATCGAACAGGGGCGTTTTGAAAACCTTTCTGTGCGTAGAACTCTTGTTCTGCTGCTGTCCAGACGAACGTGTTACCGCAGTCTCGACAGGTTAATGTTTGATCTTGAAAAGCCACTTAGAAATTCACCTCATTTCTCTTTCAAATTTTTCCTTGGATTTCCTAAGTGACCTTTAGAGGGGGCCTTAGAATACCTGGAACTATTTGTAGTATACCACACTTGTCAATAGGAAACAAGCGCTTGCGTTGAGTGCTTGCACTGAGCCCTTCGACTACGCTCAGGGTAAAACTGAGTCGAAGCGCTACAGCCCTGAGCGATGGTGAGCGTAGTCGAACCAGAGTCGAAGGGTGGACCCGAGGGGAATCCCTGCCCGCAGATGCTAAAGCATCAGCTTTTGCAGGCGGGGAACCCCTACTTTGGTGGACCGGAAGAGATTCGAACTCTCAACCCCCTCGATGCCATCGAGGTACGCTGCCATTGCGCCACCGGCCCAATCAAAAATTGTGTTTGTGGACCTACCGAGAATCGAACTCGGATCTTAGCAATGCGAATGCTATGTTCTACCGTTGAACCATAGGCCCGAACACTTAGCGTCTAGTTAATCAGCGTTTAGCGTATAGTTAATACTAAGTAAAGCATAAACACATCTGATAATCAAGCAACTAGACGCTAGACGCTAATCGCTAAACGCTACTTTAAAAAATTCAGAGGATTAAGAAGTACGCCGCTTTTGCGAACTTCAAAGTGCAAATGCGTTCCGGTGGAACGCCCGGTTGATCCCATTCTGCCAATCACTTCCCCCTGTGCCACGTTATCTCCCACATTAACCGCAATTTGCGATAAATGAGCGTAGAGCGTTTGAATACCATCTCCATGATCTAAAATCACATAACATCCATATCCTCCCCGTGTACACTCCGCGGTTGTCACCTTTCCGGCCTTGGCCGCCGCCACAGGAGGAGCACTGCTATTGGCAATATCAACTGCCATGTGGTACCAAACCGGATATTGGGTGATTGAACCGGATGTCGGCCAAATAAACCCTTCCACTCCTTCGATAGTATCCAATTGGGCAATAAACCGCGGCAGAGGCCGTGGTTTACTGGGTACCACTTGCGGAGGGGAACCGTCCGGCACAATTAATATTTGTCCGGCAGTCAAAGCAAAAGTATCGGGATCGGCAAAATCGTTAAAGGGAAAGTTGACAATTCCCTGCGCGTTGGCCTCATATTTTTTGGCAATTGAGTAAACAGTATCGCCTTTAATAACTTTATGCGCTATCCCGGAAACCGGCAAAATTTTAATCTCCTGTCCCAAAGAAAGATTGGCTTTGGCATTTATATTATTTTCCCAAACAATGGTATCCACAGAAACATCAAATTTTTGAGCGATAGAAGAAAGAGTATCCCCTTCTTCCACCACATAGGTGATAATGATATCCCGCGGCTTGGGAGAAATTTGGGTGCTAAATACCTCCTCTCCCTCCGTGACCGAAGACAGCACGGCAGAAGGAGACGGTGCTTTTGACAGCTGGTCCCGCTGGGAAAATATGGGATAGGTAGTGGCAAAAACAGGTGCGGCGATAATACCAAAGATAAAAAAACTTCCTACTCCAAAATGTAAAAAGGGCCGGGTAAACCTTCCTCTTTTGCTGATAAGTCCTGCCACTATAATCTTTTTGATAAACTCAAAACGCAGACCCAAAACTAAAAACTTATTTTTAATATAGGGAAATAACAAACGGAAAAATTCCAAAGCATCAAAAACAAGAAGAGAAAATTGTCTACGAAACCGTAAGAGGAATTTTTGTACTTTATGCATCTAACCTAGCAAGGTAGCAGAATTTGCTTGACAAGTCAAGCGAAAAATTAGACATTTCCAGGTTTTATCCTTTGGATAGACTAGCGAGAAATTCCTTGTTGGTTTCTGTCTTGGCCAACCGTTCAATCAACGCTTCTGTTCGCTCATCGTCGGAGAGCAAATCAAGCATTCTGCGCATGGTGCGAATGGCTTGAGCGTCTTTTTCGTTTAGAATAAGCTCTTCCTGGCGGGTGCCTGAACGAGCTACATCTATAGCCGGGAAAACTCGCTTTTCGTAAAGTCTTCTGTCCAAATGAAGCTCCATATTGCCGGTACCCTTAAACTCTTCGTACACCAAATCATCAAGACGGGAACCGGTATCAACCAGAGCTGTGGCGATAATGGTCAAGCTTCCACCCTCTTCGCAATTTCTGGCTGCTCCAAAAAACTTCTTGGGCGGCCAAAGGGCCGCCGGATCAAAGCCACCCGACAGAGTCCGGCCGGAGGGCTCAACACACAGATTATATGCCCGAGCCAAACGGGTTATTGAATCAAGTAAAATAACCACGTCTTTTCCATGCTCCACCAGACGCTTGGCCCTGTCTAACCCTATTTCCCCAACTCTGGTCTGGTATTCCGGCGGCTCATCAAAATTACTGGCAATCACATCTCCTTTGACCGAACGGGCAATATCGGTGACCTCTTCCGGCCGCTCCCCAATTAAAACCGCCATCAGATGCACATCGGGAAAGTTGGCAGTAATGCCGCTGGCAATTTCTTTCAAGATGGTTGTTTTGCCAGCTTTGGGCGGAGAAACAACTAACGCTCTTTGGCCAAAACCAATGGGAGCCAGTAAATCAATCATGCGAGTGGAAAGCGGTGTTTTTCCTGTAGAAAAGATGATCTGTTTATTGGGATAAATAGCCGTTAAGTCTTCAAAACGGAGGCGTTTGATAAAATCGGTAGCCAGTTGTCCGTTGACCTTTTCCACTTTTAAAAGCCCGAAGTAGCGCTCATTATCTTTGGGCGGTCGGGCAATACCGGAAACCTCATCACCCGGCCGCAGCAGAAATTTGCGTATTTGTGATTGCGAAATATAGATGTCTAAATCGGAAGGAATAAATTTGGGACGCAGAAAACCGTGTCCTTCCATTTGAATGTCCAAAATACCGCTGACTGTCTGTGTGGGACCCTGGGCATCGGGAAATTGAGCCTGTGAAGGCACAAAAGGTGCAACCGGAGGAGTTACTGGTCCAACAGACGGATTAACAGAAACTGGTTCAGCCGGAGCAACAGGTACCGCATCCTGTTTTACAGAACCGACTACATCATCAACTGTTAGACCTTTTTTAACTGCCATAAATATAAAAATGAAAGTTTACGCCTTCGAAGTCATGTTTTTTTGGGAAAATCATCAAGAAGGGTTCACCTGAAAGTATCTACATTAAAACACATTTCTCCCCCCTTGTCAATAGGGCTGTCAAGGGTTGGGTTTGGTGTAGCGCTCCTGGGAGACTTTAACGGCTTTTTCCCTATTTTGGGTGCGGCTTGAAGGCAGAGGCAGAGTTTTACATAAAAACGGCGACTGGGTAATTCCGTCTATAGCCAGTTTAATAATGGCCTGATAATTGCCCAAGGCTAACATATCTTCTTCTTTAAACCGTTCGGCAAACTCCCTTGCCATATAGCGGGCATCTTCCGCTCCCACCAAAAAGGACATCATCGTTCCCGCATTGCCAAAAATAGCCGCCCGCACATCTTCCGGCACCTGACCGATGTACTGATTGGCCAAAATAAGATTAAGTCTGTACTTTCGCGCTTCGGAGAGAATTTTGATAAAGGAGGTGGTGGCAAAATTTTGAAACTCGTCTACGTACAGATAAAAATCACGGCGGCTCTCCTCTTTTTGCGCCACCCTGTTCATAGCCGCCAGCTGAATTTTGGTAATAGTCATCGCTCCCAAAAGGGCCGAATTGTCCTCACCCAGCCGACCCTGGGCCAGATTAAAAATTAATATCTTACCTTGATTCATAATATCTTCTAAATCAACGCTGGACTTGGGAGTTTTGAGGATATTTCGCACCATGTGCGAGGAGATAAACTGGCCGATTTTGTTTAAGATGGGAGAAATGGACTCGCTTTTGAGCCTGGGATGCATGTTGGCAAACTCATAAGTCCAAAAGTTGCGCAAAACCTGATCGGTCATTTTTTCAACAGCTTTTGCCCGAAAATCGTCTTCGGTCAGCATGCGGGGCACCATAAGTAGCGTGGCATCGGGCAAATCAATAATGGACAAAAGGGCGTTTCGCAAAATGTATTCCAGCCGCGGCCCCCAGCTATGCTGATAAAGCTTGTAAAAAATAGACACAATGCCTGACACCACCAGTTCCTTCTGCTGGGGATTTTTAACTTCCAAAGGGTTTAGGGCAAAGCTGTGGGAGGTGTCGGCCGGATCCAGATAAACTATATCGTTGACCCGATAAGATGGAATATAATCAAGCAAAATCTCGCATAAATCTCCGTGCGGATCAATTACCGCTAATCCCTCCCCGTTTCGAATATCATTGATAATCATATTGGCAATCAGGGTGGACTTGCCACTGCCCGTTTTACCGATAATATAAACGTGTTTTCGCCGGTCTTCTTTTCTTACTCCAAAAATCATTTCCCTGTTTCTAAACTCCGTTTTGGCAAAAAAGTTAACCGTTTTTTTCTCGCTATCGGCAATATCAACTGCCACCGGCAAATTCTCCGGCGGCTCGGACAGAATGGTTTTGTACCAGGAGATGTTGTGAATGGTGGCCAGTTTATCCGTAGGAAAGTGGTACATGGTGGCTAACTCATCCACGTTTAAAATTTGCTTCATGGGCATAAAGCGCTTGCTTCTCGACAGCATGCTGCGGATTAACCTGCCTCTCTGCCACAAAAAGGGCCGGCGCAAAACCAGGCTGTTGCCGGTGGCATTGTTAAAAGAAGCGAAGCTGTTAACTATCTCCCCTCGTAATTGGTAGGCTCGCTCGCGACTTGAAGAGGAAACAGCAATACGAATTGCCGTCTTAAACCCGTTAAGGCTAATTTTCTCCGTGATAACTTTGGAATAGGGATTGGTGCGGATAACTCCACTTGCATCTTTACTTTTTTGATTGACCGCCCTCTCCCCTCCTCTTTGCCAGGAATTGCTGACAGGAACCAATAAAAACTGGATAATAATCTTATCTTCCGTTTGGGCCTTGGACAGCATTCCCAAAAGAGAAGAGAGAGGATCAACGTCTTTGAAATCCTGGTAGGTTTTAAGAGGAAAAAGAAAACCCTCCCGCAGTTTAAGCTGTCCGACAGAGAGCTTATCTTTTTGCGCGAAAACTCCCGGTAGATAATCTTTGGAAGGAATAATCAGTGTTTTTGGGTACTGGGCTACCAGCTGGCTCTCCACAAAGGCTTTATAGGCAGACGGAATAACCACGAAGAAATGAATCATCTGATCAAATACGGCAATTTCAAAAGACAACGGCACTCCCCTTCTCCAAAAGAAAAGGAACATGGTTTTAACGTTGGTAAGCGAGGCTAAGAATTGAGCCATAGCCTCCGGCGTCTGCTCGGCTTTACGCGATGTCTTAACTTCCAAAAGAACTCTGTCTTGCATATTGGTCTAATTAGACTAATTAGTCTAATCATAATCTAAATTATAAACCTTTGCAAATACTTGACATATCCTATAATTTGTGCTATACTCCCTCCTGTTGCTTGGATACTACTCTTAGGGGTAGTATCTTTTTTAAAGTCTAAAAATATGAAAAAACTTTTTGTTTCTTTGCTCTTTGCTCTTAGCTCTCTGCTCTTTGCCGCGCCGGTATCGGCGCAATGTACCCCCATCTACGGCGGCGGCGTCACCTGTCCGGCCATTACCGTTTCCATAAATAAAACCGTTGCTAATCCCCAAACAGGTGTTTTTGTTGACAACCTTGGCGCCAATGACCCCAAGTTTGCGATTGAGCAAGCTGTCACTTTTAAACTGGCTGTCACCAATACTACTAATCAGTCAATTGGCCGGGTGATTGTCAAAGATATTTTCCCCCAATTTGTCTCTTTTGTGTCCGGTCCGGGCAGTTTTGATCCGGCTAGCCGGACTCTTTCTTTTGAAGTAGCAAATTTGAGTGCTGGTGAAACCAGAACTTTTGAAGTCAAAGGCAAAACAGCGGCAGAAAATCAACTGCCGTCAAATGCCGGTATTGTCTGTGTGACCAATCAGGCCACAGCCACTCTTGACGACGGCCGACTGACCCAGGATAACAGCCAGCTTTGTATGGGAAAGAACGTTATTGCTACCCAAGTAGTAGTCACCAAAGGCGGCGTGGTTACTCAAATCCCCTCTACCGGCCCCGAACTTTTTTCCCTACTTCTCCTCGTGCCGTCTGCTCTCTTGGGAGTAGTCCTAAGAAAGAAGGCTAAGACAATTTCTAATTACTAATTGATCTAACCAAATCCCGCGCCGCCGGCATAGCCTTTGGCGACGCACGGCAAATCTCAATTTAGAAATTAGGTCCGTTAGCAATTAGAAATTTTAGAATTTCGTCTATCTAAATAACATCTTGGCAATTTTGCGCCAGGAATGTTGGTTAGACGGGCACTTTAACAATAAGGTATACAGGTTTAAATAAACTTTGGAGTCCTCCACAGTGGGGAGAAGAAAGTAGAACGTATAGCGTAGAACGTAAAACGTGTTAAAATGGGTTTGTAATGGAAGAAAAAAATTTATTATTTACGCTGGCAGATAGTTTAGTAAAAAGAACTTATAAACTTACGCTGAATTTTCCGTATAGGTTTCAAAGCTCAATTGGCGATCAACTACGCAGAGCAATTTTATCTGTTGTTCTTAATTTAGTAGAAGGTGGTGCAAGAAGCTCACCAAAAGAAAAACGGCAGTTTCTTAATATTGCCTACAGTTCGCTGAAAGAAGCAAAATATCTGCTTTATTTCTCACAAGAATGCAAAATTATAAATATAGACGAATACAATGAACTTATAAAAGATGTAAGTCGTCTTGCCGCATTATTCTATGGACTATTGCGAAAAAGAAGAAATCTTTAACGTTATAGGCTACACGTTACACGTTCCACGTTCCACGTTCTACGTTACACTCTCTTATCCTTACCGTGGAGGAATCTCCAAAGCTTGGAAAGATAGTATTTTTGCTGCAAGGAGCGGTAAAAATGTCCTGAGCGACTGAAAGAAGTCGAAGGACCTTCCCAAGGCGGAAAATACACAGGAGGTGTGGAAACGAGAATCTTTATCACCGCAGTTCTCGCCATCGCAGCAGTGGTGATTGGAATCGAGTACTTCGCAACCAACCCAGACAAGATCCCGACGGTATCGAGAGAGATCAGCGACATCGCGGGAGTTATCGCTCTCGTTTGTCTAACCGGTCTCGCGACCATCGTTGGCTACATCTTCGTCGCAACCAGAAAGCAAAGAGGTAAGTAGTGCCTGATCCAAACCCGAAGAAAGGGAAGAAGCCTTCTAAGGAGAAAAAGGAAGAAAGGACAAGGCTATTCCTTAAAGAACGATTGGAAGAAAGGAGAGACGAAGAGGTTACCCCGCAGCCGGCCGAAGAGAAGAAACCGAAGCCTCAACGTGGCCCAAAGGTTCTTCCTCAACACGGCAGCCGAGGACATCACCAGATCAAACCGAACAGATAAGGAGGGAGGATTTGTCTAGAAAAAAATCAACCTTTCTGCTGGAACGGTCTCTCAAACGTCGAAAGGCCTTTAACAGGGCTCACCGGCGCAGACCAGGCAGAACCAACGGCAACAACGGCAAGAAGAGGAGAACATGAGGAAGTTTCTTAGGGTAATGAGTTACGTCGTGACGTTCTTGGCAGGAGTGGTTGTCGTCATCGGACTTGACAATTACAATCGGGGTCTTGAGGAGTATGTGAGGACCAACCACCGCCTCCCCTGGACGTAGGTCGAACTGGGAATAAACCAAGGAGGAATGCCTAGCGAAGCAGTAGCGCGACCCAAGGCCACCCCAAGGCCTCACACCCGAATGGGAAGGGGGAAGTTCAGATCTCCAAGGAGGAGAAAATGTCTGATCCAAGGACCAAAGGGATCATGTGGGCACTCTTGGCCTTCATGCTCGCCTTGCTGATCAACCAGGTCGGTTTCGGGCAAGGCCTCTGGTCTCCCGCCCAGCGGGTACCCTACCTCTTCATCGAGGTGGTACTGGCGCTGGCCCTGGGAATGGCCGTGTACGCCAAGGCCGCTTTGGGGGCAACTCAAGCTCGGGTGGAAACCCTCGAGCAGAGGTTGCAGACTGCCGAGACTGCAGTGACGGGGAATAACCAAGCGGTTACCGCACTTCAGCAGACCGTGACCGGTTTGGCCTCGGCCGACTCCGTGACACGGCTAGAGCTAGAGCTCCAAAACCGTCCCACTTCGCAGCAGCTGGCTGACCTTGAGGGGACGATCGGAGAAATCGCCAACAGGTACGCGGTAGCTATTCACGATCAACTCCTACCCCGAATCATCCAACTCGAAGGCCTGTCGGCAACCAAAGAGGAAGCCGTGGGATTGGCCCTGGACATCCATCACCTCAGCCAGAGGGTCGATGAACTCTCTCGTCAGCTCGAGGAGCTCCGAAGGCCTCCCGCCGACACCCCCCCCGCGGAAACGGAATAAAAGGAGGAGGAAGCGATGAAAATCGCAACGGCAACCTTCATCGGACTGCTCGCCTTCACGGCAGCAGCGTGCGTGGAGTCGCCAGAAGGTGCAGGCCAACAGCCTCCACCGCAGACGGTGACTCAGGTGGTAACCCAGACGGTCGAGATCGAGGTACCGGGCCCGGAAAAGGTGGTCACCCAGACCATTACGGTGACCGTCCCCAGTCCCGCTCTGCCCGTACCCGGAGTGGTCACGCCTACGACGGGAATCACGTCACCGGTGTCACCGCCGACCGTGGCAGTCCCCGGACCCGCAGCTCCGCCCGCTCCCGTGCCCGCCGTAAGGCGAGCAACCGGAGTCGGTGGTACCATCCCATTCGCCAAGGGCGAACCGGTTGTCGGCTTTCTCATTCTGACCGCCGACGGCACGCGCTACGACGGTTGCTTTCTCGCAAGCCCCCAGCTCGCGGGCATCGTAACCGACGGAGTGGTCAATCCGGCCAGCAACGAGGTGGCGACAGCAAAGTCGTGTACAACGACAGTCACTCCTCCGAGCCAGCCGCCCGTAGCGCCTTCTGCACCGCCAGTGCAGCCAAGCGCTCCCGCTCAACCCACCCCCGCACAGCTCCCGCCCTTCGGGCAACCACCGCAACCGCAAGTCGGCCACCCGTCTCTCTACGTTGAGACCGGAGTCGGTCAGACCCGCGTCTGGAACCAACCGGTGGATCCGGACAAGGTTGCCATAGTCGGCGGATTCCGTGTTGACGGCACCTCTGGAGGCGTCTATAAGGCGTTTCCTCAAGGTCAAACCGTTAACACAACGGTAACAGATGGCTTCATCGCCATCGTCAGGTCTGACTGGGCCCAGGCAGAGTTCTGCTTCCGCGTCGGACAGGCGAAGCAATTCGGTTGGGCCGCCAACACCATCCAGCCCCTTCCGGGCTGGGCTCCCTGCAGCTAATAGCTGCTAGCCTCCACTTAGTGGAGAGAAAGGAGAAAAGAGAGATGGCAACTCTCTCTACGCTCTAGGTCACAACCCTGGAAAAATACCGCTGCATTAAAAAGCCCAGCGGTCATAGGAAGGACCACAAGCAACCGAGGCCTAAAAACCTCAAACGTGACAGAGTCAAAAGTCGACTTTTGCCATTGCGGCAAATCATAGTCGTCTTCGACCCGCTCGCACGTTTGCCTGTATACCTTCCCTTTCCAATTCATCAAAACTTGGTGAGTTGAGAAGGGAATAAAATTATGAAAAATATACCATTAGTATCAGTAGTGATGCCGGTTTATAATGCCGGTGGCTTTCTCGTGGAAGCAATTGAAAGCATCTTAAACCAAACCTACAAAAACTTTGAGTTTATTATTGTTGATGATGCTTCAACAGATAGCTCTTTTGCCATACTAAAAACCCATGCCAAAAAGTTTAAGAAGATAACACTTTTAAGGAATACCAAAAAACTGGGCATCTCCGAAACAGTCAAGCGGGCAATTAAGGCTTCTTCCGGCGATTTTATTGCTAGAATGGATGCCGATGATGTTGCCCTGACAGACCGCTTGGAAAAGCAAGTACAATATCTTCTAACAAATAAAAAAACCGTTGCTGTTGGCGGGCAATGTCTTTTAGTTGACAGGCGAAACGCCATTATTGGAAGGAAAACATTTCCCACCAGATTTGAAGATGTCTATCGATACATTTTTCGGTTCATTCCAGTGCAGCAGCCAACGCTGATGATCGCCATAAAGCGATTGCCCAAAAACTTTATTTTCTATCAGGATGGAATGAATACGGCAGAAGAGGTTGAACTGCTTTTCAAGCTTTTCCAGTATGGTAAGGTAGAGAACCTCAAAGATGTTGTTTTGCGCTATCGCCTGCACGAAACTAATACATCACTTGCCAATATCAAAGAAACATTTCTTCTTACATTGCTAGCCCGCATAAAGGCAGTATTCAAGTATGGATACAAGCCCGATCTGCTGGGAGTGACTATAACCTTTGCGCAGGCGCTGATTGTTCTTATTCTTCCAAGAAAAATTACTCTTTTAGTCTATAAATTAATAAGAAAAATGTCTGTTTTTAATCTGCCTTCGTTGCGGTTTGTCAAAAATAGTTTCACTTACGCCCTCAACAGTGTAAAATGAAGTAATGAAAAGACTTTGGCCGATTTTTGTCCTTGCCCTCGTTGTTGCAATTTTGGCAATAACTAACTATCAACCCGGCACCTTTTTGACCGGCGGGGATAATTTGCATCCGGAGTTTAATTTTGCCGCCAACATTAAGCGTTCCCTTTTTGCCGTCTGGCAGGAATATCAGGGCTTGGGTCTTTTGGGCGGCATGGGCCACGCCAGCGATCTTTTGCATCAACTGTTTCTTCTTACTCTTTCAATAATACTGCCAACATCAATCTTGCGCTACGTTTGGACCTTCCTCATGCTTTTTACGGGAAGCGTGGGAGTTTATTTTCTCACCATGCGAATTATGCGAGGGGTGACACGACTGGAAGGACCCCGAGCAATAGCTCTCGTGGGCGGTCTTTTTTATCTGCTAAATCTCTCCAGCATGCAAATGTTCTATACGCCCTTTGAAGCTTTTTCTGCCTTCTTCGGCTTCCTGCCATGGCTTTTGCTTACTACCATAAACTATTTTATAAACCCCAACCGCAAATCCCTGCTCTTTCTTATCCTGGTTCTTATTTTAAGCACTCCCGCCTGGTACATCCCGACGCTTTTTGTGGTTTACCTTTTAACAATTAGCATCATCTCTTTAACACTACTTTTTTGGCAAAAGAAAACAGAAATTATTAAAAGAACAATAAAAGTGTTCATTCTTGTTTTCCTCATCAACGCCTTCTGGCTTTTACCCTTTGCTTATTTTACTTTTACTAATTCCTCCGTTGCCGTTGGCGCCAAAATAAATCAAATGGCCACGGAAGAGGTATTTCTGAAAAATAAAGAGTTTGGAGGAATAAATGATGTCATGCTTCTTAAAGGTTTTTGGTTTAATAACGTTGAGCCGGACCTTTTGGGCAACTATAGCTACATGCTGGCCCCGTGGCGGCAGCATTTTGATAATCCTCTGATTAACATTATCGGCTTTCTGTTTTTTGCAGTAATTTTAGTTGGGGTGGTCGGGGCTGTTAGGGGGAAGAATAAAATTTCCCTTGCTTTTGCCGCTCTTTTTCTTTTTGCCTTCACCATGCTGGCCACTGAAACTCCCCCCTTTTCCTGGATTAACAGCATTTTTCGGCAAATCCCCCTTTTTGACCAAGCCTTTCGTTTTCCCTTTACCAAATTTTCAACTTTGGCTAGTTTAACATATGCTATCTTTTTCGCCTTGGGCATCTCCCGCTTGTTCCACCATCTACCTTCTATTTTCAAAAAACCACCTTCCATCGTCTATCTTCTACCGTCTCTTCTTTTAGTTATCTTTACGTTTCCCGCCTTTACCGGTCATCTTTTCTACCAAAAGGAGCGACTGGCCATCCCTCAGGAGTACTTTGCGCTTTTCAACTTTTTCAAAAATCAAGACCAAAATACCCGCATTGCCAATTTTCCCCAACACACCTTTTGGGGCTGGAATTTTTATAATTTTAACTATAGTGGCTCGGGTTTCCTCTGGTATGGAATTAAGCAACCAATTTTGGATCGAGCCTTTGACGTGTGGTCAAGGACCAATGAAAATTATTATTTTGAGTTATCAGATGCCCTCTACGCCAAAGATCCTTTCAAGTTTGAACAAATACTCAACAAATACCAGATAAGCTGGCTGTTGGTTGATAAAAATGTAGTCAATCCCCCATCGCCCAAGGCGCTTTTCTTTTCCGAACTTGAAGAACTGGCTGACAAAATCCCAAACATAACGAAGACGCAAACATTCGGCAATATTGACATTTATAAAGTAACTCTCAAAGACAATCCGCAAAACTTCGTTTTCGTTACCAATGAGCTGCCAACAGTCAACGGTTATCAGTGGAATAATAACGACCAAGCGTATTTAGATAATGGGGACTATTTGTCTTCGATTACCAATTACCAATTACCAATTACCAATTACTATCCTTTTCGCTCTCTCTTTTCCAATAAATCGCAAAAAGATATTGAGTTTGCTATTAAAGAAAATGCAGATTCAATAGAATTGATTGCAGAACTGCCACAACTTAAACAAGCAACCCTTCGCATTCCTTCTTTTTCTCAAAAAGAAACGGTACTGCCCATAACTATCACCGATAAAAAAACTGCCGTTATCAAAACACCGGCAGTTTTTCTTAATAACCAAAAGCTGTGGGGAGAAGAATTTGAAACGCCGCTTTATTCTGTTATTGCCATAATAGACAAAAATACCGGCACTTCGCAAACTAAGGTTTTACCCAAAGATCTTTTTAACTCTCTTCCCCTACTTCAAGAAACAACCATTTCCCTATCTTCACAAGAGGGCGATGTCTTGCGGGTGGAAATTCCCAAAATAGAAGATAATTATGTGAGTTTTAAGCCGACAATAACCAACACCAAACTGGTAAATTGCGACAATTTCCGAAGAGGCACCATCAATTCTGTTATCAATGACAAAGAACAATTAGAGCTCTCTTCCAAAAACGCCACAGCCTGTGTTTCCTTTTATAGTCCGACACTTCCGCACGATCAGGGCTATGCAATTTTCGTTGACAGCAAAAATGAAAAAGGCAGAGGTTTGCATTTTTGGATCGAAAATAATACCACCAGCTTTTCTCCCATTGATACCTACTTGCCAACGGAAAGAAAATTGTTGATAAATACTTTTATCTTGCCTCCGCAAGATCCGCAGGGTATTGGCTACACGCTTCATTTGGAAAACGTGTCAATTGGCAATGAAGAAACAAAAAATAATTTGGGAAAAATCTCTGTTTATCCTATTCCATACAACTTTCTAACATCGCTTGTTTTAACTTCCAACAACCAATTACCAACAACCAATTACCAACAACCAATTACCGTTTCCCACCCCAACGAAAGCTTATATGTTGTCCAATTACCAATTACTAATTACCAATTACCAACAACTCTCGTCCTATCCCAATCCTTCAATGCGGGATGGAAGATGTATAGAATTAAGAATTATGAATTAGGAATTATGAATGGGTTAAACCTTGTCTTTCCCTTCTTTTTTGGAGAGGAAATAAAGGAACATGTGCTGGTGAATAATTGGGCCAACGGCTGGGTCATAGACAAGTTAGAAGTTAGAAGTGAGAAGTTAGAAGTTATAATCGTTTATCTACCGCAATATCTCGAATATCTGGGGTTTCTGATAATTTTAGTGGTGCTTAGTGTAATTTCTTTTTCGTGGATATTCGTGTCTTTGGGCTCTCGAAAGGGGGTACAGATGCCTGCCCAACATCTGTACTCCCGTTAGAAAACCCAATCAAAAAAAATGCTGACGTATTGTCAGCATCTCTTTTTAGTATACTAAATAAATCACACTATGTCAAGCCGGAAAGCAGTTTTTAGCCTCGCCTATTTTCCTTGACAAAGCGTGAAAATTCTGATATCCATATAAGGTGATTATCGGTCGAAGCCTGCCTTTTTGATCGATGATCGAGCTTTTAAAGAGCATTGCTCCTCGTATGACAATTGCCTTGCGTAGCGAGAGTGATGCTCTTTTTTGTGCTTACAACATTGCGACGGGAATTGAGAGACCTTTATCCAACAGTCTTTGAAACTGCTCTCTCCCCTTCGCAATGAGTATTTCCTCTTCGGCCACCAGTCTTCGCCTGGAAGCGCTGCCTGTTTTGCCGAATCGGGAAACCCATCCGGTTAGCCTTGCGACGAGAGTTTTCATTCTGTTTTTGATTTTATCACACCTTGTCAAGCATGTCAACCTATAGAATTTTTCACAGTGAAAAACTGCATACCCTATAGAAAATTAAGGTGTGTTTATCCTTTCTCGGCGCCCTATTTTTCTTTAAGGAAAGATTTGTGGATAACTTGGGGAGAGTAATATTCACCCTTCCTCCTTGACTTTTTATATTATTTATCATTAGTATTATGTATGGGAGAAAGCGGTCCAAGTTTTAAGGGTCCCCCACCTTCTCACGGGACACCAGTAGCACCTGAGCCCGCAGTACCAGCAGTAAGAGAGTCCTCTTCTGCTGTACCAAGCGCCATTGATACGCAGGCGGCACATCCCATTAACCTTCCTGAAGTAGGCGACGTATCATCCTTGGGAACAACGATCCGTCAGTTATTAACCGAATCGCCACCGGATATACCAGAATCTGGAGGAAGTACTGAATTCTGGAGTACTGTCGGCATTTTACGTCAACCTAATGTAACCTATGGTGATATGCGAATTGTCCCCGTAGCAGCAGATGCAACTGCCATTCGGCAAGCATTCGAATGGAAAATGCATGATGAAAAAGGAAATGAAATTGGCTGCTGGACCAAGCGGGGTTTTTTCGTTGGCCAGCAGAAAAGACTGGCAATTCTTTCAGAAAATGTATCTCTACCAAATAGCAAAGAGGAGCTAACAGTACAAGTTGGTTTTAACAGAGAAAACCAAATCTCATATGTTGATCTCGAAACTACAAAAAACTATGAACCTACCGCCCATACTCAAGTAAGATACGCTTATGATAGTGCTGGAAACGTCATTGAACAAGAATTATATAGTATTAAAAATATCCTTCATCCTGAAACTGGACGCCCTACTCACGAATATACCAGGCTTGACTTACCCAAGCCCTATACAGTACTTGCAGACTCGCCTCCTCCGACAGATTATTTACCTCGCCCACCATCCCAACCTAAAATAGTACTGGCTCCTGCAGAAGTTGTTGCTCCAATTGAAGAAGCGCCATTGCCGCCAACTCCTGCTTCTGCAGTCTTAAGTAATGCCAACGCGGCCGGCGAAGAACAAAAAAGAGGTGGGATTTTTAAAAAAATAGCGAACTTCTTTCGTCGTAAAAAATGAATTAGCTTCACAAGGTGTTACTTTTTAATTTGGCAAAGACCATTCTTCCGGCAGGTGTTTGAAACACCCGGGAAACGATAACTTCTACTTCTTTACCAATCATCTCTTTACCGTCTTCAACCACTACCATGGTCCCATCGGGCAAATAGCCTACTCCCTGCTCTTTGGCGCGGCCCGATGAAACGAGCGAAACACGCATTTCTTCTCCGGGCAGTGCTACTGTTTTAAGCCCGTTGGCCAGTTCGTTGACATTTAGCACTTTAACTCCTTCTATAGAAGCCTTCTTATTTAAGTTAAAATCACAGGTAATCAGCCGTCCTTTAAGCTTTTTGGTGGCTTTAAGCAGTTTTTCGTCATTATCTGTCCCTTCAACTTCTAAATTCTCCAGCACCTTAAAGGTAATACCTTTAATTTTTCTTATTTTGTCCAAAAGCTCCAAACCGCGTCTGCCCCGGGCGCGCTTAATCGAATCTTTGGCATCGGCAACGTATTTAAGTTCGCTCAGAATAAAATCGCAAACGACTACATTTCCCGCCAAAAATCCGAGGCGCGCCACCTCGTAAATTCTGCCGTCGATAATGGCAGAGGTATCAAGGAGCATGGGATTGTCAATTTTTTTCTGTTTACCCGTTTTTTTCTTTCTGCGAAAAACATCGCGCGGAATGCGATCCACCACCGCCCTGGCAATCAGATCGGCCAGCTGGATGGCTACCTGTTGCGGGATACGAAAAGGAAAAGGCATCCCCTGTTTCTGTTCTTTCATACAAATACTTTCCTCACCACATCATTTAGCGTTTCAAATGTATCTGCCGAGGCTATTTTGGTAAATCCCAACCTCTTGGCCTCTTTCAAACGCCTGTCCATCTGACTGGCGGCTTTAAGCTCTCCCAGCAGTGAAACTTCAGAAATGGCCACCACGCCAGACGAGACAGGTTTATTTTTAAAACTGGAAATAATGGCCAGACAAATGCCCAGATCAAGTCCCGGCTCAAAAACTTTAAGTCCCGACGAGGTAGAAACAAACACATCAAACCGCTCCAGCGGCAGATGAAGTGTTTTTTGAAGTACCGCAATCATCAACTCCACGCGGCGACTGTCAAGTCCGGAAACGACTCGCTTGGGAAAAGACAGCTTAGTGGGTACTACTAAAGCCTGAATTTCAGCCAGAAGCGGTCTGGTTCCCTCCAGTGTAAGCACCACTGATTTACCGGGAAGTTTATTTTTACCGGACAGAAAAAAGTTGTTTGGATCGACTACTTCAATAAATCCTCCCTCTGTCATCTCAAAAATACCCACCTCATCAACCGGGCCAAAACGGTTTTTAAGTCCGCGAAGTAAGCGCAAGCTCTGATAACGCTCCCCTTCCAGAAAAAGCACCGTATCCACCATGTGGGAGAGCACTTGCGGTCCGGCAATAGCTCCTTCTTTGGTCACATGACCAACCAGAAACAGTGGAATTTGTTTGCTTTTTGCCACCGCCAAAAGTCTGGCCGCCGACTCCCGCACCTGTCCCACCGACCCTGCCATACCGGAAAGCTCTTCGGTCTCCATTGTTTGAATAGAATCGATGACAATCAGTTCCGGTTTAAGCTTTTCTATATTATCGATAATCACATCCACCTGTGTTTCTGCCAGTAGAAAAAAGTTGTTCAAACTTTGCTCTTTAAACCTTTTTAACAACCTATCTACTCTCAACTTTATCTGCTCGTTTGATTCTTCTCCGCTGACATAAAGAATAGTCTTGCCAAGTTTTGCCAAATGAAGTGCCACTTGAAGAAGAACTGTCGATTTGCCAATACCGGGGTCTCCCGACAAAAGAGTAACTGCGCCTTTGAGAATTCCCCCGCCCAACACTCTATCAAATTCCGCCATGCCGGTTGATATACGGGCCATGTGTTCAATGGTGATTTCAGAAAGTTTCAGGGGTTTGGAAACTTTTCCCTGCTTATTACTTCTAACTTCTAACTTCTTACTTCTTACTTCGTCGATTGTTTCGACGAGGGAGTTCCAGCTTCCGCAATTGGGGCATCGGCCTAAAAAAGAGGGGCTTTGATAACTGCATTGCTGACAGACGAATTTTGTTGAACTACGCATAATGAGATAAATTCTTTTGACGGTAGAAGATAGAAAGTAGAAGGTAGTAATTTGAGGGTAGAATGTAGAAGATAGAGAAGAATCTAACTTCCAACTTCTATCTTCAAAAATCTATCTTCCATCCTCTACCATCTACCGTCTACTAACGATATCCCACCGGTTTATCTTTCAAAAGCGGGACCAGTGCTATTCTACGTTTATTGGCATCGACACTTTCTACCACGCATTCAACCCGTTCATTCGGCTCAAACTCGACGCCGGAGGGAATTTTGCTTTTGTGGATTAATCCTTCGATGCCGCTATCCAAACTTACAAATACGCCAAAAGAAGAAACTTTGCTTACTTTGCCAGTGACGGTTTGATCTTTAACATACATTTTGGCAACTTCTTCCCAAGGATCAACGGTTAGCTTTTTGAGAGATAAATTAAGTTTGCCATTATCAATATCTATGCCGATGACAAGCACCGTTACCGCTTCCCCTATCTTAAACATTTTACCAATCTCGTCTACTTTTTCCCAGGAAATTTCCGAAATATGCACCAATCCTTCAATCTCTCCTACTTCCCCTCCGCCAGTTGGCGGATTCCCTACCGGTTCGATAGGAATTTTTACGAAAAGGCCAAAGTTGGTAATACCAGATATCGTCCCTTTATATTCTTCACCAATTTTAAGTTTTCCCAAAAGCGCCTTAAGCGAGGCTTTGTCAATACGGCCTGTTTTTTGAGAAAAAATAATCCGCCGCTCTTTTCTATCCAAATCCAAAATTCTGGCCTTAAATTTTGTCCCTACCAAAGATTCAGGTGCCTCTTTACCGTCTAAATGCGAAAGCGGAATAAATCCGCGCAGGCCCATTGTTTCAACCAACAGCCCTCCTCTAGTTAACTCAACGCCGGCCACTTCAATTTCTTCTCCTTTTTCTTTTTTGTCAAGCAATATTATCCAGTTTTTATCCATCATTTCACGTCTTAAAGAAAGCACGGCATGACCATTGTCGCTCTCGGCAGAAATAACCATAGCCTTTACTTTTGTACCAACGGAGAGTTGCGACAAAAGCTCATTGTAGAGTTTTCTATCTTTTTCAAGAACAATGCCTTCTGTTTTGCCTTTGATGTCAATCAAAATCTCACCAGAACCAATGGCGCTTACGATACCCTCAACCTGATCGCCTTTTTTGATGCCTTTTACCTCATGTCCTGCTTGCGCCAACAGCTCCTCCATGGTAGTAGGAGCACGTGAGGATTTAGAAGATAATAACGGATCTTTTTGATTTTGTAACGCCATTCATAAATCGCCACCTTTCCATAAAAGTAAAAGTATTATATCACATTAAAGAGAAAAATTCCCTGGCGATGACCTATTTTCTCAAGCTATTGCCTAATATCGTAGGCGCTGGTACGTTTCACTTCTCTGTTCGAGATGGCCCGCTTCGCCGAATTGCTCCAGCGAGGCGAGGAAGAGGTGGGTCCATACCGCTCAAATCACCAAGGAATTTCTTCCTTCAAAATCAATTTTAAATGTACTCCCTGAAAATTGAAGAGAATATTTTTTACCGATCTTCTTACCCCGCCAAAGGCGGGGTAAACAAAAATCTACTTTGACCAATTAGTATGGCTTCGCTCAAAGCATTACTGCCCTTACACGTGCCACCTATATACGTCGTAATCTACAACGGGTCTGCCCCCGCCAAAGGCGGGGAACGAGATCTTATCTTGGGGTGGGCTTCCCGCTTAGATGCTTTCAGCGGTTATCCCGTGGCAATATAGCTACCCAGCGATGCACCTGATGGTACAACTGGCACACCAGGGATTGCCTCTTCCAGGTCCTCTCGTACTGTGGAAGAATCCCCTCAAATCTCTGCGGTCTTGCCGGATAGAGTCCGAACTGATTCACATCGTTCTTAACCCAGCTCGCGTACCGTTTTAATGGGCGAACAGCCCAACCCTTGGAAGCTTCTTCACCTCCAGGATACGATGAGCCGACATCGCGTCGGCGAAAAATCTTTTGTTACCAAAAGCGTTGACTATACCTTCACCCCGCCCAAATATGCAATTTTTGGCGGGGGCTAGTCGTATTATAGAAGTTATATATTTTGTAACCAACTTCTATCTCAGTCGCCTAAGGCGACATTAGTCGATACAGGAAGCACCAGACGGTGTCTCCCTCGGTATTGTCCTAAAAATTAATGTAATTAATTTTCAGGAGTCCACCGATTTGAACTAGTTATTCCATTCCAATAGCACAGAGCCATCTTGCTATTGAAACCAGACTTAAGCATCACTGCTCAGGCGCCCCGATATTACTTAAGGTGCCAAACCGCCTCGTCGCTATGGACGCTTGGAGGCGATCAGCCTGTTATCCCCGGGGTAGCTTTTATCCGTTAAGCCCCGCCGATACCACTATCGGGCGGGGGATCACTAAGACCCACTTTCGTGTTAGCTCGACATGTATGTCTCGCTATTAAGCTGGCTTATGCCTTTGCACATTCTGTCCCATTTCCATCGGGACTAAGCCAACCTTTGTGCGCCTCCGTTACGATTTTGGAGGCAACCTCCCCAGTTAAACTACCCACCAGACACTGTTTCTTCGCCGGATTTTTATGCGGCAAAAAGATGAGAGTTGATATTTCAAAAGAGTGGTATTTCACTGTTCCCCGCCTTGCGGCGGGGTCCCACCTATTCTAGACAATTCGAAATATCTTCCCAATGCCAAGTTGCAGTAAAGCTCCCGGGGTCTTTTTGTCCTGGCAAGACTAGGCCGCATCTTCACAGCCATTTCAATTTCGTCGGATCAACGGTCAAGACAGTCGCTTGCTCGTTCTGCCTTTCATGCGGGTCGGAACTTCACGATTATTCTTTCTTACGAAAGATCGTAGACTATATCTTCATCTAAGAAAAAGTTGTAGTTTTTCTTTTGTAAATCGCCTTGCTCCTAAACCATTCATCCGATAAGAAAGCTCTAGCATTTCTATTAAATAATCCTTGTATAAATGTTTGCCTTCTGCAATCATCTTGCAAATTCGTGCAAACATCTCAAAATCTTTCCTTTTAGAAGAAAGCAAAGGATATTTTATAAAATGTGGAATAACTTTCATTACCAGATCTTTAATACTTCGTACTTCATACTTGTATGTTCGATCGCTTGGGTTTCTACGAATAGTTCCGCAGTCAAGGTATTCCTTAAAAAGGAATAATACCTCTTGACGGTCACCATTTTGTGAAACCGAAAAGCTTGGTCGAATTTCAAGTCCAGTTCGAAGCTTGGTTCGTGGAGAAAACGATATACAAAAACTACCCTCTCCATCGGCATATCCCGAAAGATATTGACCAATGGAGTCTATCTTAGATGCTGGCGTGTTAGGCATTATATTAATTATGCCTCTGATCCGCCAAAATTTCAAGGCGGATCAAGTCGTTACGGGGTCACTCCGATTAAATCGGAGGACTTACCCACGGTATTATCCTTATCATTAGCGCATTTTCCTTAAATGCAATAACAAGGACTTCACCGTTTTAAGCCAGTTACGGGCTTGTTTTCTCTTACCCGACAAGGAACTTCGCTACCGTGGAACAGTTTAGATTTGTTTCTCCAACGTAGTTGGAGCATTCCTTTCGGAATCTACATGTCGCCATGTAGCTCGGACTATATCTTCTCCGCCTGTGGCGGGGTCTGGCATATAGTCTCTGAGGATTCCCTTCGATTAAATCTTAGGGTCTTTCCTGCTGATTGTCCGCAGTACTGAATTGTCACCTTAAACAAATCGCAATTCGAGCAAGGTATCAGTACATACTCCGGAGTTTCCAGCATATAGCCAGATTTTGCGCTTCCTTAAAGCGGTAGGATTTGCACCTACGTAACTACAACTAGCAACCTACTTCTAGGTCATCCACGATCGAATTTAGATTTGTTGAAAACAAATCGCAAAAATACGCTAGTATTTTTATAGTTACTGCTGCCGTTCACTCGGGCTTAAATCACAAGCTCCCCCGCCAAAGGCGGGGTCACCTACGATTTTTGACCTACGAGCACTGGGCAGGCGTCAGCCCCTATACATCTCTTTTCAGATTAGCAGGGACCTGTGTTTTAGATAAACAGTCGACAAGCGATCATTCGCTGCGACCCGCCTTGCGGCGGGTAGGGCATCTCCCAAAGGTTACGCCCAGCTGATTTGCCGAGTTCCTTGACCATTGTTCTTCCGAAGGCCTTGGTATACTCTACCAGTCCACCTGTGTCGGTTTGCGGTACGGTATGAAAAAGCACTCCCCACGAATTTTTTCTTGGAAGTTGAAGCGTATCTAATTTCCTTCGATTGCTCTCAGGATCTCCATCGCCACTCAGTTAAAACGTCTCGACGGTTTTTCCAATTCAAGACTGCTTTATGACTTAGACCCCGCCAAAGGCGGGGCTAGATTTCTCCATCCTCGTAACTCTTGAGTTTCTGACGCACTTCTCCATGTAGTCGAATTTCAACGACTTATCCATCAAGATACCCTCCCGCCGTGGCGGGAGACTCTCTTTAGGACCGACTCACCCCCGAATGACAAACATTGTCGGGGAAACCTTGGACTTTCGGCCGTCCGAATTCTCATCGGACTTATCACTACTCATACCGGCATTCTCACTCCGCCAAGCTCCAGCAAACCTTACAGTTCACCTTCACTGCGTGGCGGACGCTCCCCTACCACCTCGCCCGCAGGGCGAGTAAATCCTAAATTCGAAATCCTAAATCCTAAAGATGTTTAGAATTTAGATATTAGTGCTTAGAATTTACTTGTCCTACGGACAAGATCTCCATCTTCGGTGAAGTACTTGAGCCTCGGTAAATTTTCGGCGCCACAAAGCAGTCGACCAGTGAGCTGTTACGCTATCTTTAAAGGATGGCTGCTTCTAAGCCAACCTCCTGGCTGTCTATGCTCCATGACATCCTTTGACACTTAGTACTTACTTAGAGACCTTAGATGGGAGTCTGGGCTGTTTCCCTTTCGACTGATCAGCTTAGCCCGACCAGCCTGACTACCCCATTAACGCACACACGTATTCGGAGTTTGGTTGGTTCTGACAACTTGCGTCGCCGGTAACCATCCAGTGCTCTACCCCATGGTGCGCATGATGGAGCGCTATACCAAAATATATTTCGGGGAGAACCAGCTATCTCCAGGTTCGTTTGGCATATCACCTCTAATCTCAAGTCATCTCATACCATTGCAACGGTAACGAGTTCGGGCCTCCGTCCGACTTTCGTCGGACTTCACCCTGCTCAAGACTAGCTCACCTGGTTTCGGGTCTAATCCCGATGCGCATAAATAGCTCGATTAGAGCTCGCTTTCACTGTGCTTACACAAGTTTAACTTGCTTAGACAACGCAATCGGGAATAACTCACCGGTTCATTCTTCAATAGGCACGACGTCATCCCGCCAAAGGCGGGACTTCGTCTGCTTGTTAGCCGACAATTTCAGGTTCTATTTCATTCCCCTTCCGGGGTGCTTTTCACCTTTCCCTCACGGTACTTGTTCACTATCGGTCAGGTTTTGTATTTAGCCTTACCCCGTGGTCGGGGTAGATTCACACAGGATTTCACGTGTCCCGTGTTACTTAGGTATTCACCTGAATGTTTTTGGCTTTCGCGTACAAGGCTTTCACTATCTATGGCGACCTGTTCCAAGGTCTTCTGCTAGCTTCAAACATTCGTTATGGTAAACCCTGCAACCCCACGTTCAGTGCTTGCGCATGAACGTGGTTTAGGCTTCTCCCTTTTCGCTCGCCGCTACTTAGGGAATTAACATTAGTTTTATTTTCCTTCGGGTACTTAGATGTTTCAGTTCCCCGAGTTCCCTTCTTACCGCTATAATCCAACTTGCGCCGGACTTTTTACGGTAAAATCTCCGATTCAACATCGGAGGGGTTGCCCCATTCGGAGACCGTCGGATCAAAGGTTTATGGCACCTTCCCGACGAGTATCGCCGCCATATGCGTCCTTCCTCGGCAAAACCTGCCTAGGCATCCATTATCGGCGTTATGAGTAGATCTTTGTTTTGTAAAGATCGGTTATTTCATTCTCTTCAATTTTCAAAGAGCCAGGTACCAGACGGTACCTGGCGATGCATCCGCCAACAAACGCTCTTCGAGCCGCAGTACAAATGTACTAAGGCGAGAAGTAAGTTGTGGTGGAAAAGAGTTTTTCGCTGAAAGCGAAACAAATTCTTGCACCGTCAAAATTTAACGTACTGAGCCCGAAGGCTCACAACTGCTAACATTCAATTAGTAATTGTCAACCTTCGAATGGGTGGACTCGGGCGGACTCGAACCGCCTACCTCTTCATTGCAAATGAAGTGTTCTACCAGCTGAACTACGAGCCCGCGGCGAAGTCTTAATTATTTTTTGAAATTAAATGTGCGATCCCCACCTCAAGAGGATGCACTTAAGAAGTTAACTGCGAGAAACCACCAAAAGGCCGCCCAGGCTGTTTTGAATATGTATTAAGCTTCTCATTAAACGTAAACTTCCCTTTGAAGCATCCTCAAAGGTATTTTGTATAATACCACGAACCTCTAAACCTTGTCAATAGCACAAACTGTCAACTATGTACCACTACTTTTGTGCCGGGGTTGTCAGGGGTGGATTTGATAACTGATTTACCTTGCATATCAGGCCCTACCCAGTTAAAAATCTTTTCCGCGTCTTCTGTTTTCATGTTAACGCATCCGTGACTCATAGGAGTGCCAAAGTTATTGTGCCAATAAGTGCCGTGCAAACCATAACCTTTATAAAAGTACATTACATAGGGCACATTGGGCAAAAAGTAGTAATCGCCTATTTCCTGTGAACCGCCTTTCATGTTGGCGTAGCGAAGCTTTATCCAAATTTGATACTCACCGATGACAGTCGGCGTCCAGGGCTTCCCCGACGAGATAATAAACTCATACTTTTTTTCGCCATTTTCCCAGGCAATAAGTGTCTGATCCGATAAATCAACCTCTATCCATTTGCTATCGTTGTCGCGAGAGGTTTGGGCCGGCAAAACCGATGCTAAAATTTTAGATGTCGGCGGCTCTGATACCTTTGACACCGAATTATTTTCAAATACAGCTGTAAGTTGACCCAAGTTGTATCGGCCGTCTTGAACCAAAACATCATTGATGTATGCGTTAGTCAAATATTCTGACTTTTGGGAAAATAAAAAATGGCTTAATTTTTGATATACATTATTAAAGGTAATCGCGGCCGGGCTGGGATTGACTATAGAGAAAAAGACAATAACAAAAAGACCAATAAAAATATGCTTTGGCTTGATAACAAAGTTAACAATAGCTTTCTTTTTTTGCTTTTTCATGCTTAAGCTTTTTGTTCCGCCAGCCATTTTTCTAAATCTAGTGCCGCCATACAGCCAAAGCCGGCGGCTGTAACTGCCTGCTGATAATGTTTGTCATGAACATCCCCGGCCACGAAAACGCCGGCCACATTGGTGCGGGTTCGGTCATGCACGGCCACGTAACCATGCTCATCCAGCTCCACCCCTTTAAAAACCATAGTATTTGGCACATGTCCTATGGCCACAAACACTCCGTCAATGGCCATTTCCTTTTCCTCATTGGTCTTGAGATTTTTTAATTTTACAGCGCTCACCTTATCACTGCCGATAATTTGCGAAACGGCAGTATCGAAGATAAATTGTATTTTGGGATTTTGTCTTGCCCTCTCCTGCATCACATGACTGGCCCGCAGACTGTCGCGGCGATGAACAACGGTGACGCTGGTTGCAAATTTTGTCAGAAAAAGAGAGTCTTCCATGGCTGTATCTCCTCCACCAACAACGATCACATTTTTTCCTCGAAAAAAGGCCGCATCACAAGTAGCGCAAGAAGAAACCCCTCTGCCAATTAGTTCTTTTTCACCAACCACATTCAACCATTTGGTATCGGCTCCTGTAGAAATAATAACCGAGCGCCCTTCATACGTTTTCCCATCAACTGTCTTGATGACAAGGGGTTGTTTTGCCTGCCCTGAGCCCTGAGCCTGTCGTCCTTCGGTTTTCTCAGGACGACCCTGAGTATACCGAATGGGTCGAAGGGTCGAAGGGGAAAAATCTCCCTCTTGGAAATTTACCTCAGCAATTTCAGCTCCATGACGCTCTGCCTGCTTTCGCATAGCCATCATTAAATCCGGCCCTTGAATGCCTTCCGGAAAACCCGGATAATTTTCCACCAAAGTGGTCAGCATAAGTTGTCCGCCCCAAACATTACCGGCAATTATTAATGTTTTAAGATTGGCCCGGGTGGTGTAAATAGCGGCAGTCAGACCGGCGGGTCCGGAGCCAAGAATTATAACGTCATACATAATTATCCCAACACTTCTTCTATCCCTTTTTGGTACTCTTCTCTTCCCCGCGCGCCAACTAATGTCTTAACCGGTGTACCGTTTTTAAACATGACTATGCTGGGAATACTCATTATTCCATATTTGGCCGCGGTATTGGGATTATCATCAACGTTGAGTTTACCGACTTTTACTTTTCCCTTATATTCTTTGGCCAGCTCGTCAATTACCGGCGAGACAATACGGCAGGGAGCACACCACGGCGCCCAAAAATCAACAACAACGGGCGCTTTGCTATTTTCTACTTCTGTCTCAAAATCCTGATCGGTAAAATTCACATCCTCCATACAATATATAGAGTAGCAAGAATTGGACTTTTGGTCAACAACTAATCCGGGGTGGCTTCGGGGCCGTGGTTGCGAAAGGAGTCAATAAATTTTGAAATTTCCTCTTTATCAAATTTATCCAGTTTGTCAATCCTCGCCCAGGCCGTCAAAGCAATAGGAACATCAAGGTTAGGGCGCGGAACAACAACAAGTTTCCATAGTCTTTTTTCATTTGCCAGATCGGACAGCTTCTTCTGTAAATCTTTACACTGTGAGCTCTCCCACTCTTCCCCTTTAAGTTGTCCGCTCATTGACGCTTCTGCCGATTCAGTTGCCATCGGCTCCTCATGTACCTCTTCCGTCTCATGCGCAAAAACAGCAACTTTTAACTTTTCACTTTTAACTTTTAACTTTTGTGAGCAGTTATAACTAATCACAACATACCCATGTTCTAATGAGTGCACCAAATATCCGTCCCCCTGTGGACTATCATATATTCCCGATTTTGTAGGTACCGCATCATGAGAACCGGAAGTCGGGGGATTTGAATTATAGGAAAACTTCTCCCATTCCTCGCGACTAACATGCTCCCGGCCTAAATCCTCGACTCTTTGTCCCGGCAAAGGCTTTCCCCCTTCCCTAATCACCCACAAAATAACAAAACCAACAGCAATAACAAAACCGGTTAAAAGGACAACTTTCACCAGTGATCCGCGACCGGCCTTCTCTTCCACCTCTCTATGTTCAAGCTCTCTCTTTAATCTCTTTCTCTCTTTCTTTGGCAATTTCGAGAAATCAATATTATCCATCAACCTAATTCCTCCCTTTTGGTATGCAGGAATAAAAACCACTGTTCAAAAAAGGCAAATAAACCCTTAAACGGGGTTTCGATAATAAAGTCTAAAATAAAAATAAGCAGATTAAGCTGGGCTATTCCTTCTGTTAAATTCCTGCCGACTCGAATTATGGGCATAAAGAAAAAATCTATCAAAGGAGCCAGCAGTCCGGTTTTTTCCTCATAGGTATACTCGCGGGCCATTTGACTAATCCGGTAGGAAAGAAAGGAAACTATGCTAAAGAAGAAAATAAAAACAGCTTTATTGACGATATTAAAATTAATTCTACTTAAAATAATATACATTAAGCTAAAGCTGACCACAAAGGCTGAAAGCCAAAGCAGTGTAAAAACACCATTAAGAATTGGTCTTGTTTTATCGGGCTTAAGCTTAAGTTCCAAAGGAACAGCCGTTTTGGTATTTTCATCAAACAGAATATTTTCTATCCTGTTGAATATGCGGCTGGAGTTTTCTCTGTCCGGTGTTCTAATAAATAGTCCCAAAATAATCATCAAAAGCGGCGGTATGCCGATATTAATACTCATGGCAGTCCAGTCTATCTGCCCGCAGCATAATGTCTCATAGGTACCTTCAACGGCCAGGGCAAAAATAGCTTTGGTCAGCAAAATAAAAACCACGCTGCGGATAATGGCCCGCTGTATTTTGGCTCCAATACTGTTATACTGGCGGCCACACGCCTCAAAAATTACCTTTTTTAACTCTTCCCTGCCACCGGTAAGTTTGTCGGCATTTATTTTATAGCGTTTGAAAATGTCGGTCAAAATGGCAAAGGGAGGGGTTTGTTTTTTGATATAAGATAGAACTTTATCTTTCAGTTTATAGTTGAGCTGGTGTTGAGTCTCTTTGTAGTAATCAATAAATTCGCCGGCCACGCGGTTGAGATTTTCTTCTGTAAAGGTACCAAAAAACTGGCGGAAAAGATGATAGCGCAAAAAGGCCGTGTCATCTTTGGCAAAACTTTTACAAACAGCGATAAATACTTGAGCATCACGAGTTTCGTTTTTATCATCGGCAATAGTCACATTATCCTTCAGGGTTTGAAACATGAAATTTCGCATCACGTCATCCTGACGATTGGGGTTTAATATCTGCTCGATATCGGAAGACAAAAGATGATAAATCCACTCATCGAAAATACTTTCTTTAACCTTATGCTTTTCCAGAATTTTTTGGCGAAGGGTCCGAAAAAGATCAATGGAGGCGGCAAGTTTAGCAATAATTGCCTCGGGTACGCTCTCGTTGGGAAAATAGCGGGCCCAGATAAGCTCCCGTACCAGCGGCTCGGCAATTGACTTGCCATCGCCGCCTAAGATTAAAATTCGTCTTCTTAATATTCGTTCAATGGCTGATCGTAAAATTACCTCATCGGCCCGGTAATCCATGGCATTTCTGATGCGTTCGTACCAGCTGGCCACCTCGGAAACAACGCGGTTGACAGTTATCTTTTTATCCTGCTTGTTATCAATAGAGAAATCTTTATCTCCTTTTTCAAAGGCGGAGATCAAGAGCCGCGCTTTTTCGGAAAGTCCTTTCTCTTCCATAAACAGATTCTATCACGAACGCCTCTTCTCCCACAAGCCATTACTTAGAAAAACTCAAGATGACAAAACATTCAACAAACAACCAAACCGCTTTCGTTAGGAGGCTGCAATCCGGTAAAGATGACTATCAAAGCTTTTCTCTTCCCAACAGCAGGGCGTTGAAGATAACAATAACTGAAGAAAATTATTTATATAATTGGCTGTGGGTTCCTAGTATGTGAAAAGTTATTATTCTAATGCTTTTTTCTGAAGTCTGGCTAAAAATAGCTCGCCAGTCGCCAGTGATATTGATGCTACGATAGCCGGAAAGCTTGCCTGTTAATGAATGATTACGAAGCTGGGGATGAAACTCATCTTGATTGAATAATATACGTCTGTTCTTAAAAGCGATTTGAATTTCACGAGGCGCTTTCTTCAACTGTTTAATAAACTGTCGAGAATAATCAATTTTTATCAGGCCTTTGTTCATTTTTAATTATCTTATCAAGGTAAGTAAGTTCTCGATCAGGGCTGTGAAAAGAAACCACCCTGCCTTCTTTAATATCTTTTTTAGATTCTTTTAATGCTTGCAAAAGATATTCTGTAGGCTCCTCTTTAAGACTAAAAAACACGGTTTTGCTTCTGATCAGATGTTTAAGAAATCCCTCAATGACACCACTTAAAGTCAAACCCAAATCCTTGGTAACTCTCTGGGCTTTTCTTTTGGTTTCCGGCTCAACCCTGATATTAATAACTGCTGTTTGCATAAATCTCCTGATATACACAAAGTATATACATTATCTACACATCTGTCAACCCCTATTTAGAACTTCTCCCTTCTCAACATCAGGGCGTTGAAGACGACGGGCAAGGTGGTTGACATTCATAAAAACTTATAGTATAATTAAATTTAATATGGTAGAAGTAAACGCTGTACGTTTTCCTGTTCCGCCAGTAGGTACAGCAGAAGGATTTATTGGTATGTCAGGCTGCAATCTGGTCTTTATTGGAAAGGGATCTAATAATGAAGCTGTTAGAATTTCACCTTTTGCTTTAATTGAGCGACTTGGTTTAGGTTTAGGCGATCCACGAGTAGGTAATGTTTATACTACCTTTTCAAGACTTGCCCAGCTGGCAGAAATCAGAGCATTGGTAGATCCTAACTTTCCTTCACCGAAACCAGGAGAACGATTAACCGCCGCTCCAGAAATCTTAAGGGCATGTCGCGAAGAGCTAATCGCGATGCATCAAAGAGGCAAAAAGATTGGGGTTCCGGATAGTGAATTTACAGAAGAGTTTGCTAACCATCTAACTGCTCAAGGTATGGGGGAACTTGCAGATAAACTCCAGCTTCCAACCACAGGGGTTGAAGTAGAATAGGTAGAAACCTTAATTAACTCTCCACTCAATATTAAAGTTTTTCTCTTCGCAGAAGCAGGGCATTAAAAACTACAATTATTGAAGACAGGCTCATTAAAATAGCTGCCCATTCCGGCCGAAGAAGAATCCCCAGTTTATAAAAAACACCTGCTGCCATGGGAATGGTAATAATATTATATCCGGCAGCCCAAACTAAATTTTGAACCATCTTGATATTGGTTTTTTGGGAAAGCTTGATGGCTTTAACCACATCCCGTGGGTCATTTTTCATCAGCACGATTTCTGCCGACTCAACAGCCACGGCAGTGCCTGCCCCAATGGCAATCCCAATATGAGCTTGGGTTAGGGAGGCTGCATCATTAACCCCGTCCCCCACCATAGCCACCACACTGCCATTTTTCTGTAACTCCTTGATTTTACTGACTTTATCCTCCGGCAGAACTTGGGCAAAATAAGCGTCTATCCCCAATTTTTTAGCTACTATCTTGGCTACCTCTTCATGATCTCCGGTTAACATGGCGGTTTTAATGCCCATTCTATGAAAAGCGTCAATCGCCTCTTTTGATTCCGGCCTGATCACATCTTCTAAACTAATCACTCCCTTCAATTCATTATTTATTGCCACAAAAACAAGAGTTTTTCCTTCTTGTTTTGCTTTTAAGCTTAATTCATAATTCTTAATTCTTAATTCTTTTAGCAGTGTTTCATTTCCCACAATAACTTTTTTTCCATTAACTAAACCCTCTGCTCCTTTGCCCGGATAAGACTTAAAATTCTTAACCGGAGCAATTTTTAGCTTTCTTTTTTTTGCTTCTTCCACTATGCCCAGAGCAATCGGATGCTGGGAATGAACCTCAACGGCCGCAGCCAAAGATAATAAATCGTTACTAACTTCACCAGTTACTCCAAACTTGCCTTCTGTTAAGGTACCGGTTTTATCCAAGACTACCCAGTTAAGTTTTCGGGAAATTTCCAAAGCTTTCATGTCCTTGATTAAAATGCCGTTTTTGGCAGCCAAAGCAGTGGTAATGGTTGTGACAGTAGGAATAGCCAGACCAAGAGCGTGCGGACAGGCAATTACAATCACGGAAATGGCCAAAGTAGCGGCAAAAATTGCTCCTTGTGGAGAAATAAAAAACCAAAATAAAAAAGTACCTATTCCAACTGTTAAGGCCGTAAAAGTTAAAAAGCCGGCTGCCTGATCAGCCATTTTTTGCACATTTGGTTTTGACTCCTGGGCCTGCCTGACCAGCTCCATAATTTGCGAAACAGCTGTTTCTTCACCGGTTTTGGTCACTTTGACGGTTAAAGATCCATCGCTATTAATAGTTCCGCCAATTACTTCCGAACCAATTTTTTTATTAACCGGCATTGATTCCCCTGTAATCATTGACTCATTAACTGCCGACTCCCCTTCCATCACCACCCCGTCAATGGGCACTTTTTCCCCAGGTTTAACTAAAATCAAATCTCCTTTTTTTAATTCTTCTGTCTTGATATCCCTATCGGAAACCAAATGGGCCATAGGTGGAATCAAGCTGGCCAGCTCCTGCAAGGCTCCGCTGGCTCCTCTAACTGCTCTCATTTCAATCCAATGCCCTAACAAAAATGCCAAAACCAAAGTGGAAATTTCCCAGTATAAACTTTCCCCGGGAAACAAAAAGGTGGCAGCTACTGAAAAAAAGTAGCCGGATAAAACTGCCAACGAGACAAGCGTCATCATGCCATATTTACGGGCTTTAATTTCCGCCCATCCCATCTGGTAAAAAGGCAACCCGGCCCAAAAAACCATGATAGAGGCCAAAATAAAAATCCAAAACTCTTGTCCTGCAAACTTAAGTTCAAATCTAAACCATTCCTGAATTTTTGGGGAAAGAGCTAAAATAACTGCTACTAAAGGTAAGGATGCAAAAAACCGTTTCTTAAAACTTTCTTCCATATTGGCATGATCCATACCTTCATGCTGTTTGGTCATGGGCACAAGTGCCATTCCACATTTGGGACAATTACCGGGAGTTCTGGAAGCTATCTCCGGATCCATCGGACAAGTATACATTTTCATAATATTTTAACAGCATTTACAACCATGCATCTTTTGCATGGCAACATATTGATCGCCACCACCTGCAAATTTTTTCTGGCAGTTTTCAGAACAAAAATAATACTTCTTGCCCTTATATTCAAGGAAGTATTTTGCCTTTTTCTCGTCTATTTCCATCTTACACACAGGATCCTGAACTTTTCCAAAAATTCCAAACATAACTTTCACCTCCTTAAATTATCTAATTTATCTACATTCATCAATGTTTATGCCCTCCTCCTCGATGCATAAACAGCATCATTAAAGGACAAATCAGTATTAACGCTAAAAATATTAGAGACTCCATTTTAAGCTTTTTATCAGTTCATTTTTTAGCCCAGCGGTTGTAAAGTTCAATTGCCGCATAAGTGGTTACCCAGGCCACCGCCGAAATTGTAATAAGCCCCCAGATGGTTGCTGCCATTGACGGCTCGCTTGTAGCTCTGATTTGCTCCAAATTAACAGTGTGCATCCAGGAATTGCCAATTCCAATAATCAATTCCGGTACAACCGCCGAAAGCAAACGACAAATAATGTAAAATGCGGCAGTAACAACTGTTACGGCATTGGCAAAAGCTTTTGCGTTAATCATAATTTCTCACCCCCTTCTAATTTATCTGATGGTCCATCCGCCATCAACAACAATTGTCTGGCCGGTGATAAAATCCGACTCCATTGATGCGAGGTAAACTGCGGCATAGGCGATATCTTCGGGCTGTCCTACTCTGCCAATTGGCGTTTTATCTAAAAAAGATTTTTTGGCCGCTTCATCCTTCAGAAAAGCTTTTGTCATGTCTGTTTCTATCACTCCCGGAGCAATGGCGTTAACGTTAATACCGCGGGCGGCATAATCCAAAGCCATCTCCCGCGTCAGATTAACTACCGCTCCCTTGGCCGCGCAGTAGGCGGCGCTCTGTTCAAAACCGATTAAGCCCGCAATAGAAGTAATATTGATAATTTTCCCCTTGCCGTTTTTGAGCATTTGAGGAATAGTCGCCTTTGCGCATAACCAAACACCCTTTAAATCAATAGACATCACTTTATCCCATTCCTCTTCTCTGGCAGACAAAGCGTCATGAGGAATATAAACACCGGCATTATTAACTAAAATATCTATTCTGCCAAAAGTCTCTACTGTCTTTTTAACCATTTCGGAAATTTGTTCAAAAGAAGACACATCTGCGACAACTGACAAAGCCTGACCGCCATTTTGTTTTATCAAAGAAACAACCGCGTCCAAAGGCTCTATTCTTCGACCGCAAACAACCACTTTCGCTCCCTCGTGAGCAAACATCAAGGCAATTCCCCGACCAATCCCCGTTCCTCCGCCTGTAATAATTGCCACTTTTTCTTTTAACCTCATATTAATTTTTTATACTCCACAACTTGCTCCTCCCTGCGGCTTTTCTAAAATTCCCATCTCCTGCATTTCTTTTCTGACTGCCCCGTATCCCTGACCGCTGGAATATTTACTGCCCAAAATCAGTTTGGGGTCAAGGTCTTTCCACTGCTTATTTTGTTTAACTTGAAAATAATTAGCCAGATCAAGGTAAGTTTGGGGAAACCAGAAAGAGTTAAGATACAGGGCTTTTTTGTATATCTCTTCTTTACTCATTCCGGCAGAAACAGCCAGTTCCAAAAACCCAAGCATAGCCGCACCATGATTGCAGTCAGGGAAAAAAGTGGAGTTGCCGCAGCAGGAACGAAAAATATTTTGCGCCAGTCCTTTTACTTCTTTTTCTTGTTCCGGTGTTAAATTAACAATGGCAAAACGGTTAAATAGTTTTCCTCCCTCTTCTTTTCCCAAGGTCCATCCGCCGGTTGAGGCAAAATTACCCACATCGTCTTTGTAAGTTGTCCCCATAGGGCCTTCCGACAACACAGTCGTTTTATTAGAAAGACCCAGCGGCCACAGAAGATTAAGCAGTACGCCGGCATTTTCTTTGGTAATTATTAACTCATTATTGTCAGGTTTGGCTAAAAATTTTTCATAATCTTTTGACAAAGACAGCATTTTGTCTTTGTCTATAGCCCCCATCTCCACCATTTTGACTACCGTATCGCCAAATTTTATACCCAAGGCAACGCCTTTTTTCGGCAGTACTTGCTCTTGCAATTTTTCTTTTTCTGCCGCAAGGGCTTGCTGTCTGCGATTTTCCTGAAAATTCTGCCATTTAGTTTGCATATTCGGCAAAAGCACAAAAACCAAAACTCCTAAAAGAGCACCGCTTAAAAACCCCAAAATGTATCTACCGTTTAACACTTCTTGCCTCTCTAACAAATAGAATCGCCAAAACAATAATGATAATTAATACTATTATATCACTCCACGGACGGGCCGTTGAGGATGATATCGTGTAAATGAAATTTCGTATCAACGAGGAATATCCCTCATTCCCTCCCATTTGAATGCGCCCTTGCAAAGCCAAAATAGCAATGATGATACCCGAGATAACAAAAATAGCCGACGCTAAAAGCTTAAGCGGCCTTTGAATGGTTTTTTTAATTTTTGATAAATAGTCATTTGTTACTTTATCGTAAATGAGTGACAAGAAGAAAAGCGGCGCCACAATACCCAAAACATAAACAACTGCCACAATTACCGCCGAAAGGGTGGTCGGCGACAGCGAGGAAAGAGTTATTGCAGCAAGCAAAACCGGCGCGCAGCAGCTGGAAGTAATGCCGGAAATTATACCCAGCACAAATGTGGAACCAACAGTCACCTTCTGCGGCATGGTGAAAGAGGGCAAAAAGGGCAGCATCACTTTGGTCTCAAAAAAAGTCATGATGCCTAACATAATCAGCATCACAGCCCCCAAAAGATAGACCGTGGTGTGAAATTCATTGAAAAAAGAAACTATAAAGCGAAAACCCAGCGCCACGGGTACCAGAACAACAGCAATGCCAAGCGCAAAAATCAGAGTTAAAAAAACCACTCTGCCGCGGGAGCGAAAAATCGTTCCGAGATAAGAAGGGAAAAGAAATGTTAAACAACAGGGGGCAAAAAGCGCTACCATGCCGCCTAAAAAAGCGGCGGTAAGAGAAATGCCAAAAAAAAGACTATCCATATTTTATTCCACAAAAGCCTTGATAGTAAAAGTTAACTTGGAGTTATTCGGATCATTGGTCCCTACATATACTTCCCTGCTAACAACTCCCGAAACCGGCATGATGGAAGGTTTATAAATTGCCGTGAGTGTGGCCTTTTCTCCTACCTTTAACTCACCCACCCAATTGCTTTTTCCATGCATGCCAAACTGCGGACTTTTAGTATCATTAATTGTTACCGTGGCAAAAGTACAATCGCAGGAAGTGCTGATGTTAAAAAGCTGAAGAATATTGTCGCCGTTATTTTCAATCACAAAATCCGCGCTCTTTTCATCTGCTACCTTCATCCGGCCTAAATCGGAAGAAGTATTTTTGACCAAAACTTTTGAAGTAACGTTTGGCTTATTTGCCGCTTTTTGTTCTGACGCCGAAAGAAACAAAACGCCAAATAGCGCCAGAACAGTTATTCCCCCGATAATAACAAGAATAATCTTTTCCGTTTTCATTGCTGTTATCTTTTACTAAAAGCCTCTATTAGTTCTTTTATTTCTTTATCCCCGCCGCCTGACTTAATTGCTTTAGTAACACAACTACGAATGTGCCCGTCAAGCAGTAATTCATCAACCCGCCGCAGAGCGCTTTGCACAGCGGTCGACTGCTGGATAACATCGGGGCAATACGCCCCCTCCTCCACCATTTGACGGACTTTTTTCAGATGCCCTTCAATAATTTTTAAGCGATTAACCGCCTGCGTTTGCGTATGCTGCTGCATATATCTTACCCTCTCCTCTAGGGTAGGATTATAAAGGAAAAATAAAAATTTGTCAAGACACTAAAATGGTGTATAATCCAGCAATCTTATGAACGAGCTTCTTACATCTCCTACTTTAGTAGAGGTTGACCCAACGCTCTTACGGCTTACGTTTACCAGATTAGATAGAGGACTATTTCCCGATGCTCGCATAGACGAACTGCTTGGTATTCCAGAATCCGATCATCGTACTTGGGAAAGAGAACTTGAAGAACGTTATGACGGTTTGGAGCAAACATATTATGAAGGTACTTCTTATGAAAGGATTAGGGAAATTTTTCGTGCTTTAAAACTAACAGCTGGCGATGTTGTTTATGATCTGGGTTGCGGATATGGCAGGCTCGTTTTTTATGGCGCATTAACCACAGAGGCCCAATTTAGAGGGGTAGAGCTGGTACCGGAAAGAGTTCGGGCGGCGCGGGCTGTTAAGGAAAGATTGGCTATTGAAAATGCAGAAATTGTTGAAGGGCATGTTTTAGGTCAAGATTTTTCTGATGGAAATATATTTTACATGTTTGATCCATTTAGCAAAGAAACCCTGTGGCAGGTCCTAGAAAGATTGCAGACAATTTCAGAGAGAAAACCTATCACGATAGTCTCCCATTATATGAGAGATAGCTTAGATGGTTTGCCTTGGTTAAAAAGAATTAATCAAGCAGCTCATCCGCTTTTGAAATTTTATCAATCCACAACGCCGGTTCTCCCCTCTTTTTAAGGACTGATGTTTTAGAGGTTATTAGGATTTGCTGGTTTTTTTTCTTGGTTTGAGGTTTTGGCCGGTTTTAGTAAAGCCCAGAAAAACTAAAAGAAAGGCAATAATTAATAAAACTGTAGTCAACTGTGCTATGGCTATAGTATTTGTAAAATCAATGTTCATATTTATAAATCCTCTAAGTATTTCTCAATAACCATTGATAGGTACAAACAAAGTATAGCCAAAAGAATACTTGCTGTCAACAACCATGGCTGAGAAAGTAAGAAAAATATTGAAGCAAACCAACCTGCAGAAAGATTTGTCACCCAAGCTGAAAATACACGAAGCTGATAGGGTTTGAGAAACATAAAAGCATTATACTATAATAAAAGCAATGGCGAGTATTATAAAAATCGGAGTTGTCCACATAATATTTTGGCAAAAGATTACTAATATAGACCTTCTTAATCTTCCATTGACAAACGTTTAGCAATTATGGTAAATTCTGGGCAGACTCAAGCCGCCCAGCCAACTTGAAATTATGACTATAGAAGTAGAACCAAAAGGTACTCCCCCGGAAACTAACTCTGGTTCAGGATTAAGAACTACAGACCTGCTGGGTATTGCCGCCTCATTTTGGCCGGAAAGACCGGCTATCCAATTTGGGGATGAGTCTGTGACTTACGGACAACTTCTGGAAAACTCAACAAGAGTTGCCGGTGGACTTAAGGCACTGGGTATTGGCACTGGCGATCGGGTGGCAATTCTAGCCGGCAATTCGCCCAAACACATTGAGCTTTATTTTGCCACAGCCTTAATTGGCGCCCAATTCGTACCTCTTAACTTTCGCAGCAATCCTGATCAGCTTGCTTACATGCTTAATCTAACTGGATCAAAACTTCTGTTTTTTGATGATCGCAACCAAACTCGCGCCAAATCAGCTCAAGAACTGATTGATAATTCAATTCAGCTGGTCGCCTTGGAAGAAACAGACCAGGAACCCAACTACCAAAAACTTATAAATGAAGGCAGGGCTGATCAACTCGAAAATACTGCTATTGATACTGACATCACTATTGTCATGTTCACTTCCGGTACAACCTCGCTTCCCAAAGCTGTCCTGCAACCGCACCGAAGTTTCACTGCCAATATTGCTTTCCCCGATGATGTTGAAGGACACGAAATAATTCTTATTTCCACGCCCTTGTTTCATGTTGCCGCCATGCAGGGCGTCTTTTCTTCAATTGCCGAAGGCAGAACCATGGTTCTACTGCCGGATTTTAGAGTTGAAAGTTTACTTCAAGCACTCTCCCACGGAGTTGGGCGGGCAACATTAGTCCCAACCCAAATTGAAGCAATAGTCAACTACCACAACCTTGACCAATACGATTTAAGTCACCTTAGAACTATCACCTACGGAGGCTCTTCGATTCCGCTTGCGGTCATCCAAAAAGCCGTCCAGCTCTTACCCCATGTCGACTTTTACAGAGCATACGGCTTAACTGAAACCGGCGGCACTGTTGCCGTACTGGGACCCCAAGACCATCGCACTGATAATCAGAAAAGAGATGAATTGGAGAAGAAAATCTACAGACTTACTTATAGCGTCGGGAAACCTCTACACGGTGTGGAAATCATCATTGTTGACGAATCCGGCAACTTGATTCCGGCCAGAGATCAACAAACAGGCCCTCTTGGCCGCATTGCCATCAAAAGCAACCAGACAATGCAAGGCTATCTGGGCAGAGAAGCCGAAACTCAAGCTGTCCTACAAAACAAGGTCTTAACCACTCAAGACATCGGTTGGCAGGACACCGAAGGCTATGTTTATTGCTTAGCTAGAGCAGATGACATGATCATCCGCGGCGGCGAGAAAATCCCTCCGGCCGAAGTAGAAACAATCATAGCCAGTCACCCGGCAGTTTTGGAAACCGCTGTTGTTGGTTTACCGGACAGAAAATGGGGTCAGATAATTGCCGCCGTAGTTGTCGCCAAACCCGGTTTGCAAATTGACGAAGCAGAAATCCTCGCTCTTTGCAAAGAACGTCTTGGCTCATCAAAGACTCCAGATAAAATTGCAATAATCACTACCCAACTTCCACGCAACGCCGCAGACAAAATCTTAAGAAGCGAGCTTCAAAAATTATTTGATGAAATACCTTCTTAATCAACTTTAACCTCGACATATTTAAGCCAGGAGAATAAAGGCGATGCTTAAAATTATAAAAAGGGGCGTGGCCCACATTATGACTTTCCCAGCCAAAGGTAGGGGAGATTTTGATGCTTTGGCGGCTCTTCTTGCCGCCACAATAATAAGCCCTTCATATAAAAGCAGTATTAAAAGCACCACTGCTAAAGCGTAGCGAAAAATAAAAAATGGGCTCATTTCCCCAGTACTCCTTCCTCCAATAAATCTTCTATTATTTGCGGATTTTCTGGTGTGACAAAGATAAACGGCTCCGGCCGCTCCAGCCTCTGAAAATGCACATAGACATTATCGATATCAAAAAGATCGTAAAGGGCATTGGGAGCGCTTCTATCAATCTCCCGTATGGGAGTTTTCTCCAGAAATACTTCGTCAAAATGGTATCCGCCTATTCGGAAAAAGTGAATATGCAAAAGGCACTTGGTGGTAATTATATAAAACTGGAAGTACCAGCGCATAAAGGCAAAGGTTTCAAAAACCAACAGGAAAGAAAACATGCTAAAAATAACAGCTAATTGCATGGTGGCGGAAATAGGAAAGACGTCTACTGTTTCTTGATAAAGAAAAAGGAGAAGAAGAAACACCCCAGCAATAATAATGGGAACAAGCATAGGAAACAAAAACGCCACAAAATGCTGCCTTTGCAAGCAGAGTATTTTCTCCCCCGGCAGAAGTCTGATCGCCTCCTTTTCTTTTGATTCCTGAAAAACTACTCTGTGACTGTCCATAAACATTCCCTACTATATACCTAGTTTTTACCCTTGACAAGTCTTCTTTTAAACACGTATACTTGTGCTCACTCATGGATACGGCAGAAAAAACATCCCAACCGGCCAATCTCACTCCTATCTTCATTTTTCTCCTCATAGTTGCCGCCTTTGCTGTTGGCAGCTTGTGGACTAAAGTGCAGTATCTTGAAGGAGGAAAAGGAGCAAAAACACTTGGGGAAACAACAACTGGGACTACCGCCCCCACAACTCTACCCGTTGGCAACATTAAAGCAGTTTCCGATAGCGACCATATCAGGGGCAATAAAAACGCCCAAATAACTCTGATTGAATATTCCGACCTGGAGTGTCCATATTGTAAAAGCTTTCACCCGACTATGCAAAAAATTTTGCAGGAATACGATGGTAAAGTCCGCTGGATCTATCGCCATTTCCCGCTTTCTTTCCATGTTAACGCACAAAAAGAAGCAGAAGCTTCCGAATGCGTGGCAGAGCTGGGAGGAAATGATAAATTTTGGGAATTTATTGATAAAATATTTGACAGAACCACCAGCAACGGCACCGGTTTTGCTATTGATAAATTGGGACCTTTGGCCGCTGAAATTGGCGTTAATCAGACTAAATTCCAGAATTGTCTGGACTCGGGGAAATACCAGCAAACTGTTAAAGACCAAATGAGCGATGGGTCAACCGGCGGAATTACAGGCACTCCCGGCACTATTGTAATTGATGGTAAAGGCGGTAAACAACTGATCCCCGGCGCCCTCCCCTACGAACAGGTTAAACAAATAGTTGAAGAGGCTCTGAAAAGTTAGGAATAAGTCTTCACTGGTTTGAAGAAGCGCAGGTTGGGGATTTTAAGAAATTAATGGACTGAAGTTTTTGAGTAATTTCTGCATAATCTAAAATTTTATAGCAGAAAATTGAGGAGAGAAATAACTTTCCCTCTCAAACTGCGGGGGAATTTTCAATCTTTCTAAAATCCAAAGATATTCTCCCTGATTTTAAACTCCGAGAAGGCTGACGGAAAACCAAGTAAGAATCACGCCGCAAACGAGCAGCAGGCTTTCCAAGAAGGCAAAACCCCGCTTCTCGTGGTGAATTTCCGGAATTAAATCTGATGCGGCAATATAAATAAAAAATCCGGCGGTCAGAGAGATGACGACGGGCAACAAGTTTTTAACCGAGTCGCCCACAAAAAAGGTCAAAACAGCACCGGCCATGGCGGTCAGGGCGCTTAAAATATTTACCCAAATAACTTTATTTCGCCGCATGCCCCGATGAAGAAGTATGGCAAAATCGCCGATTTCCTGGGGAATTTCATGGGCGGCCACAGCCAAAGCGGTCACAATACCCAAGGGCATGCTGACCATAAAAGTGGCGGCAATCACCACGCCGTCTATAAAATTATGCACGCTGTCACCCAAAATAATCAGTGCTACTGTCGGCTTGGCTTCTTTGTCTTCATGCTCATGGTGATGATGAAACCAATAAACAAAACGTTCCAGCAAGAAAAAACCAACTATGCCGATAAGCGCCCAGGCAAAAATATTAGCCCCTCCACCTTGCCCTGAGGAGCTTTGCGACGAATGGGCCATTTCAAGGGCTTCAGGCAAAAGATCAAAAAAAGCCGTACCCAAAAGCACTCCGGCCGCAAAAGACATCAGAAAATGGGAAATTTTCAGCGTCCACTTTTCTTTGACAAGAAGTAAAATCCCGCCAATCAGCGACACCACACTGCCTAAAAAAGTAAAAAGAAGAATATAACCTAACATAGTTTAAGTATATCATATAAAAGCATAAAGATTGTAAACTTGAAAAAAGTCCTATAGTCTGATATGATTTGGTTCTATGGGAGAAAGAGATTCTGGAGTTGAAAAACCTACCCAACCCAATTGTCTTGGTTTTGTCCTGCATCACTTTGGTATTATCAGAAAGGAAGTTTTTGTTGAACCGTGGGACTGGGACTGGAGAGATCTTCAACCTTGGTTTGTGGTGACAGATAACAATGAGACAGCTGATGCAGTGGTTTTTACCAAATTGTACAGCAACCAAATGGGATCGGTAGGACTTCTCTATCATATAGCAATAATTGATCCACAAGACCGGAATTTTGTAATTCACAGAGAAGAGTTGGGCGCAAGTATTACTAGGCAGTCTTTAACAGATGTTCTCTCAACATATCCTCTTAATCAAAGTTTTAATATGATCTACCTGAAAAGATGTCCTACCGCCGATTGTTAAATTCTCCATGAATTTTAGCCTTACCAGGCCTGGCTTGGGAAGCTCTGGGAAAATTATTCTAACGGGTAGATTCTAATTCCCGGGATTTTCTGAAAATGTTTTATGTTTAATGTCGCAACCATCGCCCCTATCTCCAAAGCAGAAGCGGCAACAATATAATCTGCAGCTTGGATTTTTATTTTGGCATCCCGAAAAAGTTCTCCAGCAGCCTTAGCAATACTCTCACTTAAGTCTATTCTCTGAAATTCACGGATAAAGGCAATCATTTCTTGGAGTTTGCGGCCATTCTTGGTACTGCTTCCTGAAAATAGTTCAAAAATAACTACTGTTGGCAAAAAAAGCTGGGTATCCCTCGGAGCGTAATCTATAAACTCATCCCATTTTTTACCACCGCGCAAATAATCGATAATAATGCTGCTATCAACTACTACTTTCACTTTTTAAATTTTAATCCTCTGTCCCATTTACCCAATGAAGACCATGCATTCTTTCTTCTTAACGGATTATCTTCCGGGTCATAATCTTTCCATATACCATGGACTGCTTTGGAAGCTTTCTTTAATGCTACCCAATTAACTGTCTGTTTTTTGGGGGATATAACCGCTACTTCTTTGGCATCCCTTTCTATAATTACCTGCATTCCCAGAGCGACTTGATTAAGAAGTTCAAAAAAATTATTTCTGGCTTTGGTGGCTGATACTCTCATTGTATTCATATTACGATAATATCATTCAATGTACACCTTGTCAATAGAGAAAGTGGTCATTTTATCTCAAACGATGAAAATTCTGTTCCGCCGACTGGCGGACTCTCCTGCCAGTCAATGCTGACGTCTTTAACTTCGGATAGCATGGGACCTTTTCTGCAGTACTCTATTAACTTTTCCAGTTGTTCTTTAGGACCTTGAACTAATACTTCCACCGCTTGCCCTGAGCCTGTCGAAGGGTTCTCCGTATTCTTAACCCAACCCACTAACCCCAACTCATTCGCTTTCGCTCTCACAAAATGCCGAAACCCAACTCCTTGAACTAATCCTGAAATTAACAAATGAACTGTATTCATAAATTGCCAATTAATCAAAATTATTATTCTTTAGCTTTACCCTCTTTTAATTGCTTTAATTTCCACATGAAGAGAGCCCCCTTATTTTTAGCCCCGCTATCAACTGTAAACGACAACGCTTTTTCCAAAATGGAACGGTGGACAGTTTTTGCTAACTTAATATAGAGGCCGGTGTGTTTATGGTCACTTAACTCCTCTGCCAGATAAACGCCGAAGTGCTGAAATTCCCGCGACACATAGCGGTCTTTGACCGGATTAAAATTTTTAAGTATCTGCCCCACCTTCTGCATCAACTTTAATTATACCATTTAAGAGGATGGACTAGAAGATTTCGAAGCTGATGGTGACAGTAACGGAAACTTCGGAGCTACCGGGCTCAACTTGTGTTGACGCCCCTCCACCTTCTGCCTTAAGAGCCCTCTGATAAAACTGCGGATACCACGGAGCACCCACATTTTCCTGATAATTGATAATTTTTCCAAGTCTAAATCCTGCTATTTTTGCCGCCTCCTTGGCTTTTCTTTTGGCTTCTTCAACCGCCTTTTCCCGCGCCTCGTTTTCCGCTTTAGTTCTGTCATCAACATCAAAACTTATCCCTCCCACCTGATTGGCGCCGGCGGCAGTAGCCCTGTCAATTACATCATTAACTTTATCTATATCTTTTACTTTAACTTGCAAGTTGGTTGAGGCCTGATAGCCGGTGATCTTTTGACTGCCGGAATTATAATCATAGTTAGGATTGATACTGTAGTTGGTGGTTTTAATATCCTTCTCATCAATGCCCAGGCTTTTGACCTCTTGGGAAACCCGGTTGATAACGCTGTTTATTTGTTCCTGAACTTGCCTGACAGAACCGGCAGTGGCCGAAATACCAAGACTAACTAAGGCCGTATCGGGACGGATAAAAACTTTACCTTCGCCACCGGCATTAAAGGTATCCGTTTTGGTGGTGCTAACGGAATTAATAGTTAAAGGAAACGGTCCTGCCAGTTTAGTATAGCCAAACATGAGTAAGAAAAATAAAACTAATGAAATGGCCGAACCAACTATCTTTTCCTGCATAATCTCAAGATACTACCTTCCTTGCTTTTTGTCAATAGCTCTACTTCGTATTAAATCTGTTCATGGCTCTTTCCAAACCCTCTTCCAGCGCCATTTCTATGGCCTTAGCTCCGCGCTTGATCAGCTCTCTGGCCTTTCCCCACTCCGAACCTTTAAATCCGCCTAAAACATAATCATCAATACCTTTAACTTCTAACTTCTTACTTCTAACTTCCCGCCTTTGGCGAGGCTCGCCTCTGGCGGCTAACTTCCGCTGGGAATGTCCTATACCTAGTCGAAACCGCCAGAATTTATCGGTATTAAGGGCTTTGATAACCGACTCCACTCCGTGATGTCCGGCCGAGGCTCCGCCAAAGCGAATTCTCATTGCTCCCAGCGGCAAGTCAATATCATCATGAATAACCCAAACGTCAGATATTGAGATCCGCCAGCTGGCGGATTGAGATATTAAGGAAACCGCAAGCCCCGAGTTATTCATGTAGGTTTTTGGCTTGGCAACAATCACTTTCTCCGCAGTCCCGTGCTTTGGTTGCCAGCTAAATTCGGCCGTGTCGGCCTTAAACTTATCATTGTTAACCCACACAGTCTGTCCCACCGGCTCAAAGTCTTTAAGGAATTGTTCCACCACCATAAAACCGAGATTATGTCTCGTTTTTTCATACTTCTCTCCCGGATTACCTAATCCTATTATTAATTTCATAACATTTTAATTACTTCCTCATCAGTAACCTGATTAAACTCTTTATAAAACTGCCCAACTGCGTAGAATTCCTCCGGACTCTCCAGAAAAACCACATCATCAAAATATCTCTTAATATTCAGTAATGTATCTTTAGCTATCACGGACACGGCCAAAATTATCTTTTGCGCTCCCATTTTTTTGACAAATTTTGCCGCGGCCATGGCCGTCGCTCCTGTCGCCACCCCATCATCAACCATGATAACAGTTTTTCCTCTTATATCAATAACTTTCTTATTTGCTCTAAAAGCTTTCTCCCGCTCACGCAACTCCTCTAACTTTTTACTTCTAAGCTCTAACCTCTCAGCTCTAGTAACTTTCAATCTTTTACAAAGTTCGTCGTCCCAATAAACCACTCCCATCGACCCCACCGCTCCCATTGCCAGTTCCGAATTATGGGGCGCGCCAATTTTTTTAACAATCACAATATCCAACGGCAGCTGTAACACATCGGCAATCGTTTTGGCAACTATCACCCCTCCTCGGGGAATTCCCAAAATAACAACGCCTTTTCCTCCTTGATATTCTTTCAACTTTTCGGCAAGAACTTGTCCCGCCTGTTTTCGATTGTCAAACATAAACAACCTTCTATCTTCTACATTCTACCCTCAAATTACTACCTTCTACTATCTATCTTCTACCGTCAAAAAATTAAAAGAGTCCCATCTGTTTAACTTCTTTTACTGATTCGCTTTTACCCTCTACTACTTTAGCATCTGCGGACCAAATTTTAACAACCCCGAAAACTCCATCATAGCCCGGAACCACCACGATATCACCCTTCCGCACCTTTGAAATTCCTTCTGCCACCCGACCGCCCGCTTTGTTTTCAATAACAGACAGGTCTGTTCGAAAAAGAATATCATATTCCGTGCCAATGCTTTGGGTCAACTGTTCATATAGCTCTCTGGATTTGTTGGAAAATTCGCCAACCTCCAGCGCCTCTCTGATAATTTCCAAAAGCGGCACCAGCGAAACATAGGGCGGATGAATTTCTTTTGGATCTTCAATCCACCTAACCCCAAACTCATCCTTCTTAGACTTTTGAATATCAAAAACAGCCTGCTCGCCTGCCAGCTCTTGCACCCGATGTTCAACCCCCACCGTTAATTTTCGCTTGCAAACTGGACAGGTGGTGCCGTCTTTTGCCGAATCCTGCGGACTTTGGACTATATGGCAATTCCTGTGCCCCGTATAATGATACTTCCCCTCCTCCGGATAAAATTCGATTGTATAAGCAATTCCTTTTCTATTAACAATAGCATTCCTAATATCTTCATATCTTAGTATCTTAGTATCTATATCAAAAACGGTCGCTTCGCGTCCCATCTTGGCCGGACTGTGGGCATCGGAAAAAGATAATAGAGAGCGATTTTCCAACTCATTAATTTGCCAATTCATCAATGGGTCACTCGATAATCCCGTTTCCACGCCATAAATATATTTGGCATAATCGCCGAAGCATTCCTCAATTGAGTCAAAGCCGGAGTTTGAGCCATACAAAGAAAACCAGGGAGTCCAGGCATGGCACGGTATCAACAGGGCGTTTTTATCAATAGTTAAAACCAGTTCTATCAGATTTCTGGAGGAAAGTCCCATTATCGGCCGGCCGTCGGAAAGAAGATTCACCCCCCGACGCTGAAGTTCTTTATTTATTTTCTCCGCCGTGTCAAAATTGGGAGCAAAAATCAAATTGTGCATTCTCCTCAATTTCCCCCCCTGACTATAAATACTAGACACCTCAACAGTCAAAAGAAAAAGTAGTTCTTTATCTAGTTTTGAGTTTTGCTTGCCCGCCGAAGCCCCGGCGAAGGCGGGAGATTTGAGTTTATATATCCCTTCCCCCGCTTCCTCCAACAACTCCCTTATTTCTCTAAACCAAAGTGGATGCGTCCAATCGCCGGTGGTTAGAATGTCAATCCCCTTTTTCTTCCCCCACGCCGCCATGGTGGGCAAAACCATATCCCGCGAAACCGCCCGGGAATACTTGGAGTGTAAGTGTAAATCCGCTACAAACTGCATATTATTTTTTAAATTGCCCCCTGTACATCTTAACGAGTTCGGAAACCGTAGTAGTGTCTTCGGCTCTCTTGTCAGAACCGCGAAAGGAAACCAGTCGGGGAAAACGCAGAGCCAAACCGGCCGTATGTAAAGGACTTTTGGTAATTTCATCCGCCAAAATTTCAATGACTATTTTTGGCTCCACCCACACACTGGGAGTAATCTTTGAATTAACTCTGGCCGGCTTACTTTTTACTTTTAACTTTGAACTTTGAGCTTTTATCTCCCGCCATTCCTCATCAGTCAATCCCGTCCCGATTTTACTAACAGTCACAAATTCGTCTTTTGACTCATCATAAACTCCCACCAACAAGGCCCCTGCCCCAAAAGCAGTCCTTTTCCCGCGGCCAAAAATGTAGCCTAAAATGACGCAATCAATAGTATCTTGCAGTTCACCACTGCTATGCCGTTTTAATTTCACCCAGTTAAAGTTTCTGCCTCCCGCCTCATAGGGACTTTCCAACCGTTTGACTACCAACCCCTCAAGTCCTTTGGAAATGGCATCCTCAAGCAGTATTGACAGTCTTTTGGGATCATCAACCGTTTCGGTTTTGCTAACTATTAGCACGCCATCATCCGCAATAGTATTTTTGAGCACTTCTATCCTGTCTTTAAGCGATAAATCAATGAGCGACTCACCGTTTTTGTACAAAATGTCAAAGACAAAGGCTTTAAGAGGAAGTTTTTTGGCCATTTCGGCAATGCCGTGCTTGCGGCGGCGCTTGGTGGTTTCTTGAAATGGTAAAAATTCCTCTGACTCTACCTGATAAGCTAAAGCTTCTGTATCAAGAATCACTGTCTTGGCTTTTACCTGATGCAATGTTGCCTTAATAAGCTCGGGAAACATATGGGTCATGTTCTCTAAATTTCGGGAAAACATGGACACTTTGTCCCCGTCTTTGTGAATTTGCACTCGAAATCCGTCGTATTTATATTGCACATCAACAGAGGACATTTTTTCAATCACCTTTTCCGCAGTCGGCAACCGCTCGCACAGTTCGGAGCGAATCGGCTTTCCCACCTGCACTTTCAATTTGTTAACTGCCGCAACACCGCCGCTAAAAAGCGTTTTGGCAATCAGACCCATATCGGAAGTTTTATTGTAGGCCCCCTCCAACAGTTTTCTTTTCCCCCTGTCTCCCAACTTGGCCAAAGCTAAGCCGTCTAAAATAGTGGGGTCGCCAATGCCAAGCCTCATGTTGCCAATGGGTATACGAACTAAATGTTTGACAGAAGTAGCATCGAGCTTTTTTAATAAATCTGATAACAATGTTTGCCGCTTCTCCACCGTCCCCTCCCCCTGCGTTTTGGCAATTTTGGTCAAAGTCTTAAAGATTTCTGTGATTGATAGAGATCCTTCGACTCGCTTCGCTCGCTCAGGTCTTCGACCCTGAGGCTCAGACCCGAAGGGATGGCTCGCCATTTGGCTCGCCACTAACCCCATGTCCCCCAACTTACCATACAGTTTTAATACCGACTCTTTTGTAGAATTAAAGGCTTTGGCAATTGCCGAGGCCACCGTTTTTTCCGCCATGCCAATTTCCGTGGCCTCAAAAAAGGGGGCGATACGACCCTGACTTAAATAGATAATTTTTTCAATTTCTTCTTTTGAAGAGTGCTTAAAAAGGTCAGCTAAAATATCAATTAAAACCAATCTGGATGAGGTTTTTTCCAGTTTCTCAAGATAAGAAGAAAATTGTGCAAAGGTCATAGCCTGGCGATTTTACCACGTTAGCGGAAAATGAGAAAGTACATAATGATAATAACCAAAAGAAAAACAGTACCCATGCCGATACTTAACCATCCCGACTCGTATCGTGTCAGCTTATGCGCCCCTTCCGCAATGAGAATGAGAGCAAAAAGGCCGGGAAGAATAAAACCTAAATAAAAGATGGCCGGATCACTAAATTCCATATGTGTTAAGAACGTATTTTGCCCCTTTTGTGATACCCTGCTTTCTTATGATGCCATGTTTAACCAGTTCTTGCAACTCCCGTAAAATAGTATCTTCGCTCACCATGGGAAAGAGCGTTTCAAAAGCCTTATTCTGCAAATATCCCGTCTTTTGCATATATTCGATAATTTTAATTTGCCTATCGGTCAAAATAATCTGCTGTCCAAGTTTGTCTTTAAGTTTTATATCCACCGACAGCCGCTGTACTTTTTCTTTTACTTTGGAAAGCTCAATAGCCAATCCACGGGTAAAATAAGACAACCATTTGGTAAGATCTCCCTGTTCCTCCTCCACACTCTGAAGGGCTTTGTAATAATCGGAAGCGTTATTGTCAAAATATTCTTCAATAGAAAAAAAACGACGGATGTCGTAGCCTTCTTTGAAAAGAACCAGCGTCGAAAGCGAACGCGCCACCCGGCCATTGCCGTCTAAAAAGGGATGAATGCGAACAATTTCATAGTGCACAATGCCTGCTTTTAAAACCGGATGCACATCGGCAGCTCCTTCATCCGTAAGCCAACGCGTAAAATCTGCCATTTGATAAGTAACCTCCACTGCTGTGGGCGGCCGAAAACTGACATTGCCTGTCTGGCTGTTGCGGACAACCACCTGCGTTGTCCGATACCCCCCGCATTGCGAAGAATCCAAAATTCTCTCTACCGTTAGCTTATGAATTTTTTTAATTGTATCCTCGTCTATTTTCTCTCCGCCCTCCGCTCTTTGCCATTCATTGATGTACTCCATCACCCTTCTATAATTAATCACTTCCTGAATATCTCTTACTCGAGCCACCACATTTTGTCCCAGCAAAACTTTCTCGGCTTGAGCCAAATCTAGTTCGTTACCCTCAATATGTGTGCCGTGATGAACGGTTCGCACCAAAGCCTCTTCTCGAAACTGCTTCTCGTAGTAGGGTAAAAGCGGAGCATTATCAATTACTTCTCTGGCCGCCTCAATGGCGGAGATGTTTTTAAGAATTTCGTTGTTGATAGTAAAACGGGGAGAATACATTAGTTTAATTAACGCACAATTCCCGAAAATTGTCAAGATTTTGGAGAGATTAGAGAATAGATAAGTTTCTATTGATAATGTCCGCGAAGATTCTCCGGCAATTGCAAAGCCAACGCTGTCATCACACTATCAACCACTTTCTGCTCCCGTTGTTTTACTTTCATTTGTGGTCCAACCGCTAGTATCTCTTCCGGTTCGATGACCTTGCCAAAATTAACCATCAATCGACCCCTGCCCGTTACGTCCTTATCCATGTAGGCGGCCGCACAGATAACCGGTGTTTGGTGTCTTTGAACGGACCTTAATAATAATCCACCAGCCATTGGCACCCCTGGCTGTAATTCTCTAGTTGGTTTACCTTCTGGATGAATCCCAATCACCCCACCTCCTTCTAAAATCCCTTCTAGCTCTTTAATCCACCGCCATTTTTTTCTTTCTAGCAAAATATTCCCATTGGCGTTGGCTGCCAACTCGTGAACCGGAGCCATAAATTTTCCTCCTCCTGCCTGCAACCAGCGAACTTCTCTGCCGGTCATCATGTTTACATAATAGTTGACAGCAATCACCTGCCACAGTCCCCGCAGAGGACCATCCTGATAATGATTCGATACCACTATCAAGGGCCTATTACCAACATTAGTCAAATGTTCAAGTCCACTCGCACCTACCCAATACCCTCTTAAAATACGCTCCTTCTGTTCTGAAAGAGCAAATCTTCTGCCTGCCAAAATATTACCCACTACCACAGCGTAAGGCAACCAACCATCTGTTCTTAAACCCCATCCAACCGCTCCTGCTGCTGCCAATGTTTCAATTGATCCTATCACTCTTTCTGCCCGAAACATAGAAGGCGATTATACCTTGTAGGAAAGCCCGATGCAAGAAAAATTAGAGGTTCCATCAGCTCTATAAAGCGGCGCAGGCGGCAGGTCTTAGTTAGGAGGAGAAGAATTTTTGTTGAGCCATAACTTTAGGAATCTCGTCGGCCAGATCAGAGGCGTTAAAGTAGGGGCCGACTTTTTTGTAAAGACTGTCTCCGGCTTTTTTATTGATAAAACTGGCAGTCTTGGCAGCTAAAAATAAATCATTTTTGCAAGAAAGAGCGGCCACCAGTCCCGCCAACACATCCCCCGTCCCCCCTTTGGTCATTCCTTCATTCCCTCCAGTAATCTCAACGCATTCTGTCGAACTGCAAACAATATCGGTGGGCCCTTTGAGAAGTATCACACAGTTATATTCTTTAGCAATAGGTAACAGGTTATTAGGTAACATGTCACTTACCAACTTGTTACTTGTTACATCGAAAAGCTTTTCAAACTCTTTCTGGTGTGGCGTAATAATCACATTACCGTTTAGCTCTTTTAACCACTCCGCCTCCATCATTTGTAGGCTACCTGCATCAATCACCCATTTTTTGGTGGGGAATTTTTTAAGAAGTCTTTCCGTTAAGCTTTTTGTTGACTCCTCATTCTCTCCTCTGCCCTCTTCTCGAGCCAGACCGGGGCCTATTAACAGCGCGTCTGACTCCTCAATATATTCTTCAACTTTCTCTCTCGGCACCGCGATAAAATCATAAAGTTCTCCTTTAAGTTTTTCCGTCAGTTCGTTATTTTCCGCAGTTGAGGAATAGAAAACCATATCCACAATGCGTGAAGCAACTTTAAGCGCCCACAGCGATGCTCCATGAAAAAGATGCGACCCGCCAATAATGGTCAGTTTGCCATTCTGCCCCTTATGCGACGTTTTCGCCGGAATATAAAGTTTTTTTAATTCTTCTTTATTAAAGATATTCATAAAACTATCCCAATTTTATCACATTCATCTTCTTTAATAGCGATTGCGGTACGAACTCCTCATGGGTGGTGGTAATAATTGTTTGCTGTTTATTGATAAGGTTTAGCACGTGTTTTATGTGCTCGCTATCCAGCTCGGAAAAAATGTCATCAAGAAGTAAAATTGGCCGCTCCCCAATGGCTTTCTCGATAAAAGAAAGGGCTAATAGTTTTAACTGCAAAATCACCAATCTTTGCTGTCCCCGCGAACCAAACAGCCGCACATTGTGAGTTGCTTGAAGTTTATTATTAAACATATGAACTGCGAAATCGTCGCGATGCGGCCCGACCAGGGTAACCCCCGATCCCATCTCTGCCTCCTTATACTGTAAAAGTCTTTCTTTGGAAATAACACTTTGGTCGTAAAAAACGGTAAAGTCAAAAATCTCCTTCTCTTCTTTATTAAAAAAACCAATCAGCTCCTCCCGCTTTTTGGTAATAACTTGACCATTTTCTATAAGAAGGCTGTCCCAATAAACAAAATTCTTTTCATCTCTCATCCCAGTTTCTCTGGCTTTATCAAGCAGGGCGTTTCGCTGACGAAGACCTTTGCCATAGGTAATAAGGGCCAGCCGATAGGCTCTGTCAACCTGTATCAAAATGCTGTCCAAAAATTCGCGCCGCAGCGAGGGCGAGTCAACTATAATATCCAAATCAAGTGGAGAAAAAAGAACTGTCGCCAGCTGTCCGGCAAAATCCACTCTTCTTTTCGAAACGCCGTTGACCAGATACCGTTTGAGCTCTTCTCTAGACAATACAATCTCAAGCTTAGTTGCTCCCGTCAACCCCTCTATCTCCCCTATCAAACGTGCAACCTCTTCATCAAACTGTATCATTTCAATATCTTTATCTGCACGAAAACTGGTGCCGCTGGATAGAAGAAAAATCGCCTCAATCAGATTGGTTTTACCGGAAGTATTGGCGCCGACGATGAGGGTAGTACCTTGGTTAAAGTCAAATGCTGACTTTGTGTAACTGCGGAAATTCTGAAGCGAAAGATGCTTTAGTAACATTATTCAATGGTGGTTCCCACGAATTCTTTTCCCTCAAAGTAGTTTCGCATGTTATCAAAATTTTTCCCGTTTAAGATAACCACTTTTATTCCCAAATCCTGGGCTAATTTTGAGGCAATGGGGTCAAAAGGCACATTCATCCGCGGAATCCACTTATCGCCCACCAGTTTTCGGAAATCGCGCCAATTTATGCGGTCAATGGCGCGGGCATCGGGGAATTTATTGGGGTCTTTATCATAAACCTTGTCAATATTGCTTAAATTAATAACTGTTGACACATTATAATCCTGACAAAGCATTACCGCGCAGTAATCGGTTGACCAGCCCGGCTTCCAGCCGGCCGCCACGGCCACAGGCTCGGTCACCTTGAGAATAATTTCGTAATGTTTAATCACTTGAGGGTGAGCAATGTCTCGAAAAATGGTTCTTATCAAATGGGCGTTAAGTCGGCTGGCGTGAATACCCAGCCAATCCAAATCATCAGGGGAAAGTTTATGTTTAACTACCTCCTGCCCGGCATCAATGTAATGTTTGGCTGTGCGGCCTCCGCCCGCCACTAAAAAAAATTGCCCCGCCGGCTGGCGGGACAATTGTTGGCGAAGAAACGTGTTAAAATCCTGAAGAAAACGGATGTCAATTCCGCCGTTGGGAATAATCAGGGAGCCTCCCACCGAGATAACTAACTTATCTTTTTGGTTGTTCCCCATTAATCTTTAATTATACAGGAAGCCATCAAAAAACGCAAACGCTCGACTAACGTTGCCGGCCAGAAAATATTTATTCAAAGAATTGAGTACTTGACACAAAGATATTTTGTAGTATAAACAACATATTATGAATAATAAGGCGTTGGTTGCAATAGTTGGGATTTTAATAGCTCTGGGTCTTGTAGCCGGCGGCTTTTATTATGGTAAGAGTCAAAACTTAAAACAACAAGCCCCGCCAAACACTATTAGCCAAACTCCGTCTCCCGCTCAAAGCAGCCAAATTACACCGCCAACACAAATACAAAACCAAGCTGATTTCGTAAATCCAAGCGCGACTATCTACTCAGCCGAAGAATCGGTTAAAGCAAAAGATTATTCAGGACTTGATCAATATATGACGGACCAGGTTTCCGTGATTCTTGCGGCAAGCGAATGCTGCGGTCTTCTTTCAAAACAAAAAACGCTTGAACAATTAAAGTATCTTAATCAAGCCGTTGTTCCTTGGGATTTTTCAGACACAAATCCAATCGCCAAAAAGCTTGTAACTGCCGATCCTGCCAACTTCAAGAATAGAATTATCGGAACCGCGTCAAATGGCTTCACTGTTTCTTTTAACCTAAACAATAAATTCCTAATTGATAAAATCTTTATGGCTTCCGATTACAGACTTATCGCTCCATAAAATCTTTAGTTGAAAAAAACACGCTGGTGCTTAGTTCACTTTCTGACATTCGGGGCAGTAATATGTGCCTCTTCCTCCCAGTTGGATTTTTTTAATGATTGTTTGGCAGACTTTGCAGGGGTGTTTGTCCAGGCCATAAACCTTGGCATAATCTAAAAAATAGCCTTTGTGGCCTTCTGGGTCGCGAAAATGGGCTCTGGTTGAACCCCCATGAGCTATTCCCTCCTTGAGCGCTTTCAGCACTCCTCGATATAAACTTTTAAATTGCTCGTCACTAAGGTCTAAAATTTTAGTTCTGGGATCTATTTGGGCATTAAAACATGCCTCATTACTATAAATATTCCCCACTCCGGAAACTACCGATTGATCCATCAGGGCAACCTTAACAGGTTGAGATTTATGATTTAAGAGATTAGATTTAAGAATTTGCCATGTAAATTCTTTTTCCAGCGGCTCCGGCCCTAAATTATTTAAAGAATTGTCAATTTTCAATTGTCCATTGTCAATTATTTTTATCCAGCCAAAACGGCGTTGGTCATTAAAATATAAATGCGAACCGTCATTAAACTCAAAGATCACTCTGGTATGAGAATTGGGCATTTGGCCCATCATATCCTCTGTCGGATGCCCGCCTATAAACCTATCTGTTTTTTTACTATGAACTATGAACTCTGAACTATTAACTAAAATGAGTTGTCCTGTCATCTTGAGATGAAACAAAAGGGTCAACTTTCCACCCAAATCTATCCCCAACATCTTCGCTCTCCGCCAAACTTTGACAATCTTCTTGCCGATTATCTGCTGTGTTTTACCAATAAAAGACTTGGCCGACTTAACCTCTACCTCTTTAATAGTTTTCCCCACAATTTTCTTCTCAAGTCCAAGTTTTATAGTTTCAACCTCTGGCAACTCCGGCATATCCATATTTTAACCGACTACCTTGGTTAAAACAACTATTGACAATATATACAAATTTGTATATAATTTTGTTACTATGATAACAAGCGGGAATATTAGAACTGTAACTGACATGCGAAAAGATGCAGATGGTCTGCTTAAGTTTGTTAATGAAGAGAAAAAACCGATTGGAATTTTTCGTCACAACAAGCTAACTGCCTATCTTGTGAATCCGCAAACACTTGAGACTCTTGAAGCTTTTGTAGAAGACTATCTTGATCAAAAACTGATAAAAGAACGCATTAAAGGGAAAAATAAAAATTTCAGAGATTTTGAATATTTTTGGAAGAATAAAAATCTTCCACGATAAAGTGTGCCATATAAAATACTCCACCATCGCCTGTTTGAAAAAGAAATTGTAAAAATTCCAACCCATCATCAAAAGAAAATTTATAGACTTATTAGTGCGCTGGCGGGAAATCCGCAAAAAATGCCGCCAAATACTACTCCTTTTACCGGATATAAGAATGTCTATCGCATGCGACTGGGAGACTTTCGACTTGTCTATCACCTCGATCACCAAAGCGGAATAATTATTCTTTTGGGAACAAGTTCTCGCGGGGAAGTTTATAAACTAATAAGAAGACTTTTAGACTGACTGCGCGCTGGCAGATCGAGCTTCCCGCTTTTTGGTAAACGTCATCCCCTCTTCGGTTTCAAAAATAAAAGGATATCCGCTCGTATCTCCTGTCTCCTGATATTTTTCCCAGGCTTTTTCAATAGATTCAAACATTTTTGTATCTGTTTCATATTCTTCAACCGATTCTTTATCAACACCCTGGTAGTGAAAAACTTCATGGCGAAGCGTTGTACCTGCAGTAAAAGGATCACTCCAACGATGGCTGTCTTTTTCTTTGCCCTGTTCTCTTAAAAAAGGCAACCAAGGCCATTCTTCAAATTGTTCCGGCTGGGGGTATGATTGACTGGGATGAGGCATTAATTTTTGACCAACTGCCATTAAGATAAACGCTTTATTTTTAAAAGCAGGGTCATTTTGTAAACTTTTGACCCGCTGCATAAACTCTGGATATTTCTTTTGATCCTCCTCTGTCAATCTAGGCAATTGATCAGGGCGTATAAAGATCGCTTCTGGGCCTCTTTTTTCTGCTTCCTCAGCTATTGCCAGCGGGCGATCTTTAAGCATCAATAGTCCCTGTTCATATTCCTCAATCCGTTTTTGACTATCTGCTATATATTGTTCATATCTTTTTCTTTGTTCTTCGTGATCTTTAGCAAACTTTTCAATTTGCTCTTTCCAAAATTCTATCTGCTCCTCTTCGATTTGAATTATCCCACTTTTAAACTCTTCCTGCCTTTCCCAATATTCTTCAGTATACTCAGACGGATGGAGTCTATACTTATGCCAAACTTCCCTTACCTCAGAGGACATCTTCTTGCCTGCATTCCAACTTAAAACTGGACTATCAACAAGCACAATTACTACTTCCCCAATCTTCCCCTCTTTTGCATCTTTGAAAAGTTGGAACTCAAAAATTCCTTTTCTTAAATGAAGTTTAACATCCTCTGTTGAAATTATTCTGATATGAGCCTTTGCTAATTCCTCTTCTGTAAGCGTGTCTTCCGGTAGAACTTCGGGTCGAGGAGTGACTGGCGGAGGAGTATCGGAAGCCTCGGGAGAAGCCCCTGGGGGAATAAAATTGAGAGACCAGCTTGTGTTGCAACTGCCAAACCCCCAACTGCTACTACACCCTTAGCAACTTTTTTTAGAAACCTTCTTCTGGAAGGGTTTTCTACCCTTTTAGGGGTATCTGATGGAACTTCTGACATGACAATATGTTTTGTTAGGTAATCACGCCCCTTGGTATAAAGGTTTTGAAACAAATTCTATTTTGCCAGGGTTAATTTGGCCAAATTGTCTTTTGGCATCCAATATCTCCAATCCCAAAACATCTCCACCTTTGGTAACATCAATCAAAATCTCATCTGTAACTTTTTTGGTATGGTCATACCTGCCGCTTTTGAAGCGGATATACATTGCATCAACTTTTGGATCATAGCTAATTTTCATAACTCTCCTTCAAATAATAGGCAGTAACAATGGTAATTTTTGAACCTTCTGTAATAGTAACTACCTCTAGTATTTTATCATCAAAAACTTTTCTTCGCAACAGCCGATTCTTAAAACTTTTTTCTTTACTTTCTGGATTTTTAACTGTTGATACAATCTGATTTTTGAGAATTTTTCTTTCTTCTATTTGTTTTTTAGCATGATCTGCGAAAACTATACTCATAATCTCGGTATAAATTGGGTAAGGTCAACCGCCATGTAGTCAAGACGAAGGAGGATAAAGAAGATTACTAACCCCAAAGTTACCACTAAAACTTGCCTTGGCAATTCTTTCTCTTTTACTATAAATCTTATTGCCGCAAGATAAAAAAGACTAAGAAAACTGGCTACGGAAAACATATATATCCCGTGCCAAAGACCGATAAAATTCCACTGCCAGGGGGTCGGCATCGCCCAATTGATAATTCCTCCAATTGCTTGAGCTATGTGAAAATAAGCGGTAATCAAAAAACCGGCCAGCAAAGCCAACCGCACTATTTTTTTTGTGGCGTATTCTCGCCGCTTGAGCAAAAAAGCCATAACTATCATGTTAATAACAGGCAAGATAATGCCGTCGCCCAAAATGGCCGATTTATAGCCCAAAACTGTTCTGTAATGAAGAACAAGTGGATTACCAATTATCAACAGATAAAAATTGACAACCGCTCCCGCCAGAAAACCGAAGAAAAAAGTCGCAATACCTACGGCAATAGTAATTTCTTCATCAAAACCTATTGCCGCAATAGCCGCCAGCGTTTTTTCCCTAATTTTTCTTCTCATCTCTTCCCCACTTTTACAACAAAAACCTTTATCTCTTTCATAAATCTATCTTTGGAAAACTTTTGAGCCTGCTTTATACAATCGGCTTTCTTAATTTCTAAATTACTTAATTTCTTAATTGCATCAATAAGACTTTCAACAGTTAATTCAGGGAAAAATACTCCTGTTTTTTGGTCGATGACTGTTTCAATAACCCCTCCCGACCGGTGGGCAATAACCGGAACTCCTGCCGCTATGGCCTCAACGGGCACAATGCCAAAGTCTTCGTCTTCCGCCGGAAAAATGACTGCCCGACATTGAGCATACAGTTTGTACAACTGCTCATCGGAAACTTCACCCAAAAACTCCACTGTTGGCCCTGCGATTGACCGAAGTTTAACCTCTTCTGCCCCTTTGCCCACAATTTTCAAGGGAATTTTTAATTTATTTGCCGCCGCAATTGCCAAATCCACATGTTTGGCAAAAGCCAATTTACCAACGTAGAGATAGTATCCTTTTGACGGTAGATGATGGAAAGTAGATGATAGATTTTTGAAGGTAGAATGTTGATGATTGATCAAACTTCTACCGTCTATTAATTCCACTGGAGGATAAATCACCGTCGAGTCCCTCCGATAAAACTTCTCAATCCTCCTTTGCACCTCCTTGGAATTGGCAATAAAATAATCTACGTGCTGTGCCGCTTTGAAATCATAGATCCGCAGAAAATGATTAATAATGGTGCCGTAAACTCGCACCAACCAATTCTTCTTCCAATCCATAGCCGTTTTATATCCATAAAGCGACCGCGGCGGCGTATGGCAATAGCAAATATGAATCTGCCGTGGACGGGTAACAATCCCTTTCGCATAATAGGCGTTTGTTGAGGAAATAATGACGTCGTAGTCGGAAAGATCTAGGCTCCGGAAAAAAAATGGGGCAAGAAATCGCAAAGGGCTGTACAGTTTTGAAATAAATGGTATTGACTGCGCCCAGGTTGTTTTAATCAACCAGTGACGAATACGCTCTGCGTGTGGTCCCAATCCCTCATAATCCACAAAGGCCGTATAAATCGGCGCATCGGGATAAATCTCATGCAGAGTCTCCACCACCCGTTCGGCACCTCCATATTCTTTTAAAAAATCATGAACTAACGCAACTTTCATACTAATGACAATTGATCAGCAATTTTTTTCGTTTGGCTATCTTCAACAGGTTTTCCCCCTAGTAAAGCCAGAAAGCGATTGGTCAGCGTTTTGAGCTCAAACTCCTGCAGAGTTTCGACCGCTTTTTCTTTATCTTTAATCTCAAACTTACATTCTTCAAGTTTTAAATGAATTGGCACATCGGTGACAATGGTGGCCAGTTTTTTGGCCAGTCCTGCCGACTCCGCCCCATCCGCAAGAGCTTTTGCTACTCTTTCCGAAAGCTCTCCTAAATGTTTATAAACATTTTCCAGCGTTTGATATTTTTTCAAAAGTTCACTGGCGGTTTTTGGACCAATGCCAGTTACTCCCGGATAATTATCAGAGGCATCGCCCATTAGAGCTTTCATATCGATAACCTGCGAGGAATCTAAACCATATTTTTCTCGCACTTCTTCGCTTCCATACATCTTGGCCTCGCTTAATCCTTTCACCGGCATGTAAACTTTGACATGAGAATTAACCAGCTGGAGCAAATCCCGATCACCGGAAACAATGATAACTTCAAGATTTGACGGTAGATGATGGAAAGTAGAAGGTAGATCTTTGAGGCTAGAAGATGGAAGTTGGATTTTCTTTTTATCTATCTTCAATTTTCTACCCTCTATCCCTACCTTCAACCCTCTATCTTCTATCGTCTCTTCTAACGCTTGCTTCGCAAGCGTTCCTATCACATCGTCTGCCTCGTATCCGTCCACTTCAAAAATGGGAATGTTAAACGATTCAACAACTTTATGAACATCGGCCACCTGCGGCACCAACGCGTCGTCCATGGCCGGTCTGCCGGCCTGATAACCCACAAACAGTTCCTGACGAAAAGTGGGTTTGGGTCTGTCAAAAGTTACAACAATATAGGCTGGCTTAAGATCGGAAAGGATTTTCAGAAGCATTGACACAAAGCCAAAAACCGCCCCCACCGGCGCGCCTTTACTGGTCGTAAACTTGGGCACGGCATGATAAGCCCGATGAAGTATTGCATTGCCATCAATTAAAACAAGTCTATCTTTTATCACCATGAGCTTATTTTACCATGAAGTGAGGTTTTAATTTTTTTCTGCAAATCTAAAAAGTTTAAAGATTGTGAATATAAGTCCAAAAAGAGATAAGACCGCAATTGATTGGAAAAAAATTTGATAGACAATCCAAAATTCTTTTAAGATAAAGTGGCCTAAAAAATTATTTTGCATGACCTCTCTTGGTACATAAACAAGCCACGGTTTTGTTTCGGGATGAAATTGCTGTAAAAAAGAAAACATCACCTCGCCGCTGCTTCGAATAAGCCAGTAGCTAAAATAGGCAATCCAAAAAAATTCTTTCTGTTTTATTTTTAAAAGTATGATGCTTATAATAATCCACAATAATGAAAATACCATCACGTCGGCCCAGACAAATGCTCCGTACAGTAATAACCCAAAACCAAATTCCAATGGCAGAAACTCGCCAATATTCCCTATTGCTACTTGATATATAGATAAGACGAAGAGAAAAAATGAAACAGAAATAATACCTAATAATATTTTTCTATAATGTGTCACAAAATACCTTGAGAGAAAATTAAATATCTTTAAATTCATATTTTTATTATAACAAAGAGCTAGCAATAGTGTAATTAACTTCTGAAACAGGCGGTTTTTTCCCAATATACGCATATACTTTTTTTCTTGTTATAGGATCTACAAAAGATACAATTTCAGCCCACTCTCTTCTTTGTAAATATATACCGTGAATCTTGCTTACGCAAAATCCAACGTACTCATTAGGAAGTAATTCCAATCCATTCGGTATGTGCGCGACAAGCGCGTACAATGTTCGATGCGTTACCGGACTAACTCCCTCTCGCACATCATATCCTTTTATTTGCCTACGCCTTTGTACATCACGAGCATCAATATAGCGAAAAATATATTCTCGGGCAGTAAGCCCAAAAATCTGTTCTTCCTGTTGACGAATAAAAACACTCACGGCTGATCGATATGTAAGATTTCCCAACCCTTTGATAAATTCTGCTCGATCTTCAGGAGACATTTTTTTAAGAGTAGCAGCAAGTCTATGAGAAATCCATTCGTTGCTCCAAGCAAGAGAAACCGCTTTTTTTAGTCCTTCCCTCACATGAACCCTACCATTATCCCCTTCAAACGCCCTTAATGAAATAGGAACTACGAGACTCCTGTCATGCATAAATCGCCGGCCTGAAAATTCATGTTGCATTCTCAAAGAAAATGTTGCATCTTCCGCAGTTGAATCTTCTGGATCAAACGCAGAACCAAATCTCTCAACCATTCTATCGTATGCTTCTTGAGTAAATATCTCAATACCTCCATGAAATAATTCCCGCGGCTCATGAACAAATTCCTTTATCATCCCCGAACGGGCGTTTCTCGCAAAGTGACGCCTCAAGAATAGTCTAAAAACAGGCCGGATAAATGGCGATGTCCAATCCATTGTTCCATTTTTTGCCGTGGCAAATGGCAAAGGGCCATAGGCCGCAACTGCATCAGGATCTTCTTCAAAACGAGAAACCAAGGCTCCAAAGAAATCATATCTATGATCAATTCTACTATCAGCATCTAGACTAACTATTATATGTGACGCGCCGGCATTTGGGTGATCATTGTTAAATACGTCAACTGCGGCTTTTACACCGTACTCTCTGGCAGCGCCTAAATGACCGCGTTTTGACCCTTGGACAATTACAACCGGGATAGGACTGGCGGAGAAAATCCTGTCATATTCGGCAAACGTTTCTTCATCATCACTGCCGTTGTCGGAAATAACTAAAACCATCTCCACTCCTGATGGAGGCCCTTTTAACGTAAGATTATCGATTAATCTTTGAATGTTGCCGCCTTCATTTAACGCGGCCACAACCACACTTATTCTAGTTATAGGACGTCTTATTATATGCTCTCCAGATACTTCGGCCTCTCTCATAGTTAAGTTGATATAGTATTATACAATTTATGGTATGATTAAACAAATAAAATGAGCTTAATTTTTACTAATATTTACCTGTTTTTAATGGCCGCTGTTTTAGCTCTTTTGGAAATACAAATTGAAGGGGCTCATGGCTGGGCCAAGAATTTACCTACTTGGAGACCTTCTTCTAACAATCTTGCAGTCAAAATATTTTCCAAAATAATGTCCGGTAAAGAAACCACCGGTTATCATTTGGCCATGTTTACTTTTGTGTTGCTAATTTTCCACTTGCCCTATGTTTTTGGACTGACTATAACTTTGGAGCACTGGCTTAAAACATTATCCCTGCTGTTTATGTTTGCCGTGGTGTGGGATTTTTTGTGGTTTGTACTAAACCCTCATCATCCTCTCAAATTTTTCCAAAAAGAACACATTATTATACACAAAAAATGGATTTGGAGAATACCAATTGATTATCCCCTCGGCATTCTTGCTTCATTGTTAGTAATTTTGCCCATCGGAGAATTTAACTTCTGGATTTTTAACATCACTCTTTTTACCCTGCAAACCATTCTCGTAATTTTATTCACTCTCTATATCCTCAAAATTGATAAATGGAATCTTAACCGATGAGGCTTCCGGTTCTGCAGAAATCAATAAGTTCTTCCATTCGATTTCTGGCATTACTTGCTGGAAATACACCATGAAGTAGCATCTTTGCGACCTCTATAAATCCATTCATATATATCTCCACCCTATCCCAACGACGTCCTTGATCGTCAGTAAAAAATGTATATTTCCTTGTTATCTCAACTGCCTCTTTAATGAGACGTGGATCAGTTGTATGCATTTTAAGAATTTCGCGAAGTCTTCTTCCGTCTGGAGTATGATTTGGATGTATCATAACTATTGGGCCTGTTAAAAAATTTATTCTTCCTTCTGTAATATCGGCCCCATAATCATCACTTCCCTCTGTGATACTGATAACATCATCTCGTGCCTGAAAAATGGCGCCGCACAGATCGGCAATGGTTGTTAATGCACCAAGTTGCCTCTCGTTTGCGCCACCTAACACTGCCCCTACTCTTACGGCATAGGTAAATGCCCCGCATTTGCTCATTGCTATAGCTGGATAAATAAACACATTTGCAATTTCCCCCAGCCTTACATCTCCTCCACGTCTTGAATACTCAAGCTCCATATGTTGTCCTTCTCGAACTTTTCTTGCATAGTCTTCGTAATCTGTTAATAACCACCTTTTCATCTCTTCTGGAATAGGCAGACGATTGATAATCAACGCCGGCGATTGATAAAGGAGTTGATATGCTTTTTCTGCAATTGCTTTTCCTTCCTCTTCATCACCTCCAAAAACTCTGAATACTGGTGGTTTTCCTTCTCGTCTTACAGCATTATCATCAATATCATCTTCAGCAAGTGATCCCTTATGAGGCAATTCTGGTATTATGGCTGCCTCGTCAATATCAGAAAAGCTTCCGCCAACAAGATCGTGCGCAAGGTAAACAAGTATTGGCCGCGCCCGCTTCCCACCGAGCGTCATAACAGCATATTCCAACGCGTCCGAAACAACAGGAGAAACATGGACATTAAACTCTCCTGTCCTTACACCTCGTAGAAAACCGCCAAGTCTTTCTTCAATTACTGATTTTTTCAAAAGATACAATTCAAGAAGACTGCTTGGCCCTGTGCCCGTAGATTCTTGTGCATTGTTACCTCTCTTATCACCTTCAGCTAATGACACAACCGAGATTATATCATTCCTAAGCCGAAAATTCACCAAAACCAGTTTTATAATGAGATCTTTTGTGAAGGGGGTTTAACAATTATTTGTGGTAAACTTGGGTATGGCATGATACGCCCGATGAAGTATGGCATTACCATCAATAAGAACAAATCTGTTCATACCTATTTACTAAAAAACGAGGTGGTAAAATTTTCAAAAGTTACAGAAAATGAGCGTGTCTTCTCTTGGAATATATGTTACAAGAGGAGTTTCATCTGGATGATCCTTCATAAGTTTTTCTAAAAGAGGGTTATGGGATTTTCCTGATTTTGCAGTATAAATATCTTTTCCAACCACAATGACATATCTTCCGCGGTACTTCGGATTTTGGTAAAATGCGGCAATATTAACAGCAGTTTTAGTCGTCGTTTTTTTCATACATATCTATAATGACAGATGTATTATATACCTGTTTAACCTTAACTTGCAACTGCAAAAAACCAACAATTGACAGGATAAGCCCGATGAAGTATGGCATTACCATCAATTAAAACAAATCTGTTTATGGGCTAATTATACAATAAAAGAGGATAGTATTATGCTTTGGCCAGAGCCAGTTTGGTCTTGGGACCGACCAGTCTTTCAAAATCTTCCCTCTCCAAAGTTTCTTTTTTAACTAATTCCTGGGCAACAACATCTAATTTATCCCGCAGTTTTGTTAAAATTGATACGGCCTTTTTGTAGGCGCTATCTATCAGACTTTTCACTTCTCTGTCAATTTTGGACGCCATTTCCGGAGATATTTGTACAGCATCAAAATACAGATGTCCGGGTTCCGGCTGTCCGCTTAAATTAATTGGCCCCAACTCGCTCATGCCGTAATCAACCACCATAGACCTAGCCACATCACTGGCTTTACCAATATCATCAGCCGCTCCCGTGGTCATTTCTTTAAAAACCAACTCTTCCGCGGCTCTTCCTCCCAACATCACAGACAACTGTTCAATAAGTCTGCTTTTTGTTTCATGTACGCGGTCGGCAGCCGGAGGGATAAGCGTATGTCCAAGCGATAATCCTCGGGAAACAATAGAGATGCGATGTACCGGATCGGTATGAGGCATGGCATAAGAAACGAGGGCGTGTCCCGCTTCATGATAGGCTGTCATCTTTTTATCATCTTCCGACTGAAGTCTCTTTTTCTCGGGACCAAGTTTAACTCTGGTGGCCGCCTCTTCCAAGTCGGTCATATCAATGGCCTTTTTACCTATCCGGGCCGCCAAAATGGCTGCCTCATTTAACATATTTTCCAAATCGGCGCCGGAAAATCCCACTGTTCGTTTGGCGGCTTTTTCCCAGTCTATATCACCTGTAAATGTTTTACCCTTGCCGTGAATTTGCAGAATTGCTTTTCGTCCTTCGATATCGGGCATGTCCAAAACTACTCTTCTGTCAAATCTGCCCGGCCTAAGCAGGGCTGAATCCAACAGATCGGGGCGGTTGCTGGCCGCCACCACCACCACATTGTCGTTGGGGGTAAATCCGTCCATCTCCACCAACATTTGATTAAGTGTCTGTTCCCGCTCATCGTGGCTACCCGCACCAAACTGCGAACGGGCCCTGCCAATACTTTCCACCTCATCAATAAAAATGATGGCTGGTGAATTTTTCTTGGCGGTGTTAAATAAATCCCGCATGCGGGCGCTTCCCACCCCCACCAGCATTTCCATAAATTCGCTTCCCGCCATGGAGAAAAACGGCACATGCGCCTCTCCGGCCAGGGCGCGGGCAAGTAACGTTTTTCCGGTTCCCGGTGCGCCCACCAAAAGCACCCCTTTGGGAGTTCTGGCACCCATCACTTTGTATTTTGCCGGGTTTTTCAAGAAATCAACAATTTCCTCAAGCTCTTTTTTTGCCTCATCTACTCCGGCCACATCGACAAAGGTCACATGCGGCATATCTTTGTTGAAAAGTTTGGCCCGTGACTGGCCAAAAGAAAAAATACTCTCCTGCGCTCCTCTTGCCTGCCGAAAAAGAAACAGGAAAAATAGCACCATCACGATAATTGGCAAAAATGTCGAAAGAACATTAACCCAGGCATTACTCAAAGCCTGATCTTTGACGGTAATTTTAACCTTTGCGGCATCAATTCCGGCATCTTTGAAAACTTGATAAATATTGCTACTTGCTTCTTTGTTGGCCAGAAAAGTTTTATTCTCTTTTTCTTTGACCGTTAATTTCTCCGCCTCAACAGTAATTTCTTCAACTTTACCGTCTTTGATATCCGCAAGAACTTGAGAAAGGGAAATTGTCTCATGAAATTGGGGCGGATTGACCAAACCTACAAAGAAGAAAAGTCCGATAAAAAAAAGGGTTCCGTACAGAAGGACATTTTTCCAATCAAGCTTCATCTTAAACAGCACCTTCATCTTCTTTTTAGATGGTTTACCGTTGTTATGATTGTGATTATTATTTTTAACTCCGTTTGCCATGTTGTAACAAAGAAGTATAACATAAATGTAAAAAATTTTGAAGCACCCTATCTTAAACACTATAAGCTTGCTTCGGAGGCTGGGAAGTGATATAATAATAAAATGAGGCTTGAAGCACAAATACTGGCCGCCGCGGTAATTGGACTGGCGATTATTGGTTGTGATGGAACTCCATCTACGTCTCCCAGCCTTAGACCGGCAGAAGCTCTGCCCCGCCCGCCTATAGCGGGAGTCGAAATTGAACCTACGCCCTTTGTTCCGGATACAAACGAACAGGTGGTGGCACGAGAGGCAATAAGATTAAATATCAAAACCGAACCGCAAGAAAAACAAAGATGGTCAGCATTCAAAATCAGCTCACCCCCTATTTCTATTACGTCTCCAAGCTTTGACAACGAACTTAAGAATCATATTTTTGCAGTACACAATGCCATGGGGAATTCGAAAAATTCACACTTTTCCGAGGCAAAACGGTTTATAGATACTTTTGACAAAAAATTATTTAGGATAGAGATGTTTGCACCATTACTGGATAATCGTAATGAGCCCCTCACAACACAAACAATAATAGGTATTCAAAATAGTCAATTATTTTTTGTTTACCAATTAAACGCCGATGAAGTACTCAACAAAGAAGATCTCAACGGAATTAATTTAGCTATTGAAATGGTTGGATTTACCGCAAAAGTACGCAATATGTTGTCGGTATTTGTTCCCAACAGGCCTTTATCATCCCAATTTACCCCAGATTCACTGCGTCAAATCGAGGCTCATATTCTTGCAGCTAAAGCGCAGACATATATTGTTGCATACGGCCAGGGGTATCGAGCAGGAGTCGGATCAACGCTGGAACAACATGCGGTTGCCTTTATCCGCCTTGGCAACAATCCGGATGGCAAAAATTGGATAGATTATGTTGAAAGAACAAAGCCAAATAATCATCAACCGATTAACCCAGCCAGACCATTATAATCCCATTTTCTCTCGTACTTCCCTTGCCTCGCCGAATCCCGATTTAATCGGGAGAAGGCGGATCTTACCGTCTAGCATCTAACTTAATTGATATCTGACCTAAAACGAACTTCGAAATATCCCTTAAATTTCTGGAAATCAATTCGCGCAACTTGAAAAATACTATCTCCTCCAAGAATGCACGTCCACATAAGGTTGGGATTATTGATGACGGTAAATTGAAAACTAAAAGTATAACCATATATCGCAACTTCAACCGGCTCTGGCAATGTCCAAGATTCGTATACACCACTCGCAGAAAGACCTTTGCTCGGTGCTCCTAATTTTTTCAGATCAAACCCTAACGCTTTTGCAATGAGTGGATGGAGTATCGATATATTGGCGCCAGAATCAACAAGCGCAAGGAGAGTTTGCGGTAAAGAAATTCCTTTGTGTGTCAAAGTTACATCAACGACTGGCCACAAAACCTTCGGGAGTTTAGGATGAGGACGATACCAGACCTTGATGGAAGTTTGAAGTGTAAAATTCTTCATCTAACCAACATAACTTGTAATTTCTTGCGAAGGTGAGTGAACGATATATCCATTGGGGTTACTTTTTCTTTTAAGATTGGCAATAAGTTGTTGTAAGGTTTTACCCTGCGCGATAATTTTTTTGTAGTCGCGCGAAATAGAAAGCCACCCGTTTCTTTTTTGTAATGTTTTCCCTACATGAATAACTTTCATAGCAAAAACATTGTATGGTATAGTTTACCTATTGTCAAACCAACCCCATCTTTTTCCTAACCTCTCGCATTGTTTCCTCGGCCAGTTCTCGGCATTTGGTATTACTATTTTATATTGTTTCTTTATGGTAAAATAAAATCATGGAAATGCCAGTTCCGTCGGTTGCAGAAAGAGGAGTACCAACACCAAAACCTCCTTTCCCAGCAGTATTTTCCAAAGAGGCAGAACCTCGCGACCCAGAAGAAATCTTTGCCCGCCTTATCAACTTCTGCCATAAGGAAACAGTAATGCTTGCATATTTATCTCTCACAGATAGCCCACAGACATCTTATGATATTGCCAAAGCTCTTTTACCCGATGCAAGTCTTGAAGAACATACCAAAAGAGCAAGATTAATAAAAGCGCATCTTGATAAAAATATTGTTTCTATTGCAGGATTTGCCACTTCAGAAATTGATACAAAAAGAGTTCCTGGTAAGGGCGTTTCGCTCTACACACTCACTCCTTTAGGTAAAACTATGCAAGGAGTAGTATTTAATCTTCTTACCGGGCTCGCTGATATGGAACAAAACGATGGCACCAAGCTCTCGCTCTCTCACATCTTATCGAAAATTGCCTTGGGAAGACGAAACGTTGATCGGAGAGAAGAGAAAGCTCCTGCCACTCGAAGAAGCCCCTATCGGAGGGCAAAAATACTTGAAATGCTTCGTGAGCTTCCAAGAAAAGAGACAACAACGTTTATTCGGTTAGCAGAAAAAGTTGGTATAGATGGAGACGTGGTATCGAGACATGCACATGCACTTAGACAAGCAAGGCTTGTCCATTTTACAAGTATTGACCCCGAACAAAGCGGATACTTCATCTACGTGCCAATTCCCGGTAGAGAACTGCCAGAAAGCCTTAATCTGCAAAAAACACATACTTCTTCTCAAATAGCTTCTCTTTTTCTCGTTCATGCCAGAGAGGCTCTTCGTACAAACCCAAATATAACCTTCAACACACATACCCTCACCGAACAGCTCTATGAACAGTACGCGTCTACACAGAACACCTTAGGACAAAATCCTCTACAAAAACACGAGTTTAGCCACAATATTTCAAGGCTTCTCTCACTTCTTAAGAGAGAAGGTTATTTTACGGGTGGTGCCTATGTTATCGGGGAAGGAAATTCGAGGGTACGATTAACACCGCTTGGAAGAAAAGTTGCCGCAATCATTAGCGAAGCGAAGAAAGCTTGTGGCGATAGTGCACTTGCTGAAAATATGTATAGAAAATTTCAGTATGCCTTTCCTGCTTTTCTAGAAAGGGACGCTCCTATTCTTCTTGCAAAGGAAGGAAGACTTCGACAAACGCCAGCAAGAAGAAAAAACCATATTATTAGATTTCTCGCTGCTCATCACCAAGGAAAAAGAAGAGGTGAAATAGATGAAGCATTAGAAAGAGATGCTGGAGCACTGCTCACAGAGCTCGCCGCAGAGGACATCCTGACTAAAAAATGGAGTCTAGCTCAAGGAAGACCAGGGAGAAGCCAACGCGGACCTGCCTCAATATATAAGCTCACAGAGAGAGCGAGAAAAATTCTTGAACTAAATCCTGATACTCCTTATGAAAAATTGAGAGCTACATAAAACAGAGTTTATGAAATCTTAACGGAGCCCCATTTTAGTCCGTACCTCAACCATCGTCTCCTCGGCGAGAGCCCGGCATTTGGCATTTGATTCTTGTAAAATTTTATCAACCAAGTCGGGATTTTCTACGAAATGTTTTCTTCTTTCCTGAATGGGTTTTAATTCTTCATAAATTGCCTGCGCCAACACCTCTTTCATCTCCGAATATTTAATTTTTTTATCCCGATAGTCCTGAACAAATTTATTGTACACATCACCTGTTGCAAACATTTTTAACAATGTAAATAAGTTTGCCACCCCGCCTGTTTTTGGTACTTCGCCCCCAACCGTTCCGCTGTCTGTCGGTGCCGCCGCTAATCTATTTTTAATCGTCTCTAAATCATCGGTTAAATTAATATAACTGCCTTCCACGGTCTTACTCATCTTTCCCTCGCCCACTAAAGATGGTATGTACTCCCCTTCGGTAGTAAATCGTTGCGGCTCTGGGAATGTTTGACTAAACATGCTGTTAAACTTTCTGGCAATCTCCCGCATCACTTCCAAATGCGGTTCTTGGTCAATGCCAACCGGTACTAACTCTCCTTTATAAAGAAGAACATCTGCCGCCATCAACACCGGATAGTATAAAAGTCCCATGTTGACATATTTGGGATATTGGGCTTTTTTATCTTTATATGTTGGCAAATCTTCCAGCCGGGAAACCGGATAAATAGTTGATAAAAGATAGGCCAGCTCCACATGCTGGGGTACTTGGGATTGAATTTCCAGCAAGCATTTTTGGGGGTCGAGCCCCGCCGCCAGAAAATCCAGTACCACCTCTCTTATATTCTGCTGTAATGTTTGGGGGTCATAGGGAGTGGTAATAGCATGCAAATCCACCACCGAAAAAACGCAATTATGCGTTTCCTGAAGCGCCAGCATCCCCTTAACCGCCCCCAGATAATTTCCAAGGTGCAATCTGCCCGTGGCTCTAATTCCCGAATAAACTTTCTTTTTCATATATTTACTGTACCACTTTTAACGATTGAATAAAACTTGTCACATCTTTTTCCATATTTTCTTTTTTTGACTTATTGATGATATCAAGTATGGCGCTGCCGATAATGGCGATGTCGGCGTATGGTTTTAGCCCCTCTAAATGCTCCCTTTTGGAAATGCCAAACCCCACCGCCACCGGAATTGTAAAGCGCTGACGCACATTTTTGAGAAAATCAGCAATTGACGATTCCAGACTTTCTTTTGCCCCCGTAATCCCCTGACGGGCGGTCGCGTAAACAAATCCTGTACCGACCTCTGCGTTTTTTCTTAATCGTTCATCTGTTGAGGCAGGCGACACCACTCTAATATTGGCCAGATTATATTTTTGACAAAGCGAGATAAAATGCTCGGCATGTTCCTCTTCAATTGGCACATCGGGCACAATCAGTCCTTGCGCCCCCGCCTTTTGGCTATCCTGACAAAACTTTTCCGTGCCGTACTTAAAAACCGTATTGTAATAAGCCATAAACAGAAGCGGGATATTAACTTCCGATGACAGCTGTTGCATCACGGCAAACGCATCTTTAACTTTGACGCCATTGGCAAGGGCCTGCTCGCAGGCTTTCATAATTGTCGGCCCGTCTGCCAGTGGATCGGAAAAGGGAATTTGCAACTCCACAATATCCACACCCTCTTTTTCCATCAGTTTAACAAGGCTAACCGTTTTTTCAAGGCTGGGATAACCCACCACCACATGAGTCATCAATCCCAATCTTTTTTCAGACTTAATTTTTCCTAATTTATCTTTAAGCTTTTGCATATTTTCTCAAAAATTTATAAAAACCTTTATCTTTTATCGCTTTTGCCAAAATGAAAATATCTTTATCCCCTCTTCCCGACAAATTAATAATAATGACTTTGTCTTTACCCAAAGTTGGCGCCAGTTTGACGGCGTAGGCCACGGCATGGGCCGACTCCAAAGCGGGGATTATCCCTTCTGTTTTGGCCAGTAATGAAACCGCCTCAATGACTTCTTTGTCGCTGGCAGAAACAAAAACAACTCGTTTCTCTTCACGCAACAGTGCCAGCTGGGGCCCAATGCCGGCATAATCCAGTCCGGCGGCAATACTGTGCGTTTTCTCTATTTGACCGTCGCTGTCTTGCAGAAAAAACGATTTATATCCTTCCACCACGCCCACTTGCCCCGCGAAGTCCGCCAAAGGCGGACGAAGTGGGGCCAGCCTCACAGCATGTTCGCCGACTTTATCGCCTCTGCCCCCCGCTTCAACGCCGATTAACTTAACATTTTTGTCTTTGATAAAGGCCGAAAAAATTCCCATGGCATTGCTTCCGCCGCCCACGCAGGCAATAATATAATCGGGCGGCTGACTTTCTGCCTTTTTAATCTGTTCTTTCACTTCCCGCCCCACCACCGACTGAAAGTCGGCTGTCATGGTAGGATAAGGGTGGGGTCCCACCACCGAGCCCAATAAATAGTGTGTATCCGCCACATTTTCTATCCAATCTTTCAAAGCGGCGTTGACCGCATCTTTCAATGTTTTATTACCAAATGTCACGGGAATAACCTTTGCTCCCAAGCGCTCCATCAAAAAAACATTGGGCCGCTGGCGCTCCATGTCAATTTCTCCCATATAGACAGTGCAGGAAAAACCAAACTTGGCTGCCACTGTGGCAGTGGCCAGTCCATGCTGACCGGCACCGGTTTCGGCAATCAAGCGAGTCTTTCCCATTCTTTTGGCAATTAAAGCCTGACCAATGCAGTGGGTAATTTTGTGGGCGCCGGTGTGATTTAATCCCTCGTTTTTAAGATAAATTTTGGCGCCACCAAGTTTTTTGGTCAAATTTTCCGCAAAAGTTAAAGGTGTGGGCCTTCCGGCATAGGTTTTAAGATGATAAGAAAATTCCTCTTGAAATTTTGGATCTTTCTTGGCCTCCAAATAGGCTTTCTCCAATTCCTCCAAAGCCGGAATTAACATCTCCGGCACATATCTTCCCCCAAATTTTCCAAAATGCCCCTTACTTCCCATATTTTCCTTTCGCCCGCTTCGCCGCGAGGCGAGCCCTTCTAACAAAAACTTTTATTTTCTTAACGTCCTGCACCCCATCCGTTTCTACTCCCGATGCTACATCAACAGCGTAAGGTTTAACCTTATTAACAACTTCTGCCACATTTTCCGGCGTCAGTCCTCCCGAAAAAAACAGCGGAAACTTTTCTGCCAGTTCTGCCGCCTTGTCAAGATTAACCATCTCCCCCTGCCCTTGCTTTTCTCTATCTATCATATAGTATGCGACATTATATTGCTTCATTGCGGCGGGAAACCGAAAGGCTTTGATGACGCTTGTCGTAACTTTGTGACAATAATCATCGCTTTCATTTCCATGCAATTGTACTAAATCTAACTCCAAAAACCGGATTAGCTCATTGACTTTGTGGAGCATCTCGTCTTGGAAAACACCAACAATCGGTATTTTTCCTTTGACCTTTTTAATAATTTCTCTGGCTTTTTCTGGCTCAATAAATCGTCTGGAGCTTCTGACAAAATTAAAGCCCAAGAAGTCTGCTCCCGCGTCAACCGCCGTCTGCGCCGCTTCAATTGTTCTGATGCCGCAAATTTTTACTTTAATTTTATTCACGTAAACCTCCTATAAATTCTTTAATATTTTGGGCTTTCATCAGAGCTGTCCCCACCAAAACGCCTTTGGCTCCCGCTTTTTTATATTTATTAACATCCGACCGGCCATTGACGCCGGAAAATCCCAGCTTGATGAACTTGTCTGGGACCTTCATCAGAAGTTTGCAAGCTTCGTCAACATCAACAACTAGCGTGTCAAGATTTCGGGCGTTAACGGCAATAATTTCAGCATTAACCCCAACTGTTTTTTCCAAATCCGCCTCATTATTTATCTCAACCACCGGCTCCAAACCAATTGCTTGCGCTTTTGTCACAAACTCCGCCAGTGTTTCTCTATCAACCAGTTTGGCGATCAAAAGTATGGCATCGGCTCCGGCCTTTTTTGTTTCATAAATTTGGTGTTCGTCAATTACAAAATCCTTCACCAGAATTGGCAGGGGCACATGTTTTTTTACTTTAGCAACGTCGGCCATATCACCTTTGAAAATGTTCTTTTCCGCAATCAATGAAATGGCATCCGCTCCGGCCTGTTCGTACTCTTTGGCTCGCTTAACCAAATTCTCTCTCATTCCCAAATTAGGCTCTGTGGGCGAGGCAAATTTAATCTCGGCAATAATGGCGATATTCCCCTTTTTGGGCATCAAAATAGCATCAACAAATTTTTGTTTACTCATATTTCCTCGTTTCCTTCACTAAATTAGTAAGAATCTGCTTTGCAGACCCGCTGTCAATTGCCTCTTCTACCAGTGCAATGCCAGACGAAACATTGTTCACCCGGCCGGCCGCCAAAAGCGCGTAGGCGCTGTTAATAATAACAACGTCGCGCCCCGCTCCCTTTTTCCCAGACAAAACATCAATAATTATTTGTTTATTTTCTCCGGCATCTCCGCCTTTGATAGCAGTCAGCGGCGCTTTTTTAATTCCATACTTTGCAGGATTAATCACCATTTCTCTGACCTGATTTTTTTTGATGATAAAGGCCTGTGTTTGACCGGAAATGCTTATCTCATCCATGCCGTCGCGGCTGGCGATTAGCAGCAGATGTTCATACCCTAACTTTGCGGCCACTTTGGCCAGCTTTTTGGCTATTTCGACATTGGGGACGCCGATGAGGGCTCTCTTGACCCCTGCCGGATTAAGAAATGGACCCAGAAAATTAAAAATAGTCCGCACCCCCAGCTCTTTTCTAATTGGCGCGATATTTTTCATGGCCGGATGATAAAGCGGGGCGAAAAGAAAAACCAAACCCACTTTTTCCAACACTTCCTCTGCCTGCTTGGGGGAAAGCATGATGTTAACACCCAGCGCTTCTAAAACATCGGCACTGCCGCACTTGCTTGAGGCCGCTCTGTTGCCGTGTTTGGCCACTTTGACTCCGCAGGAAGCAACAATAAAACTGGCGGCTGTGGAAATATTAAAAGTGCCAACTCCATCTCCGCCCGTGCCAACAACATCAATCGCCAACCCTTTTGCGCTGATAGTTATCATGTGTTTTCGCATGCCGGCAATAAAACCGCTAATTTCTGCAACACTCTCCCCTTTGGTGCGAAGAGCAATTAACACCGCCGCAATTTGCGAAGGATTTAATTTTCCGGCAATAATTTCTTCCAGCATAAATTGCGCCTCTTCCGAAGTTAAATCTTTTCTGTCAATTATTTTGTTTAATAAAATTTTTGTCTCCATATTATTTTTGCTTGAAAAGGAAATTCTCCAGCATTTTCTTTCCTCCCTCGGTGGCAAATGATTCCGGATGAAACTGCACCCCCTCAATTGGATACTTTTTATGCCGCAACCCCATAATCTCTGCTTTAGACACCTCGGACGGTGGCCCCGCCACAACTTCGAAGATGTTGGCGGGGACTCCTCCGAGGTGGACGTTAACTTCTGCCGTTACCTCCAACTCCTTCGGCAGCGTCGCCCGATCCGCCACCAGTGAATGGTATCTCATCACTTCCAAATTTTGCGGCAAACCGGCAAACACTCCCCGGCCGTCATGTTTAATAATACTGGTTTTTCCATGCATCGGCGCTAGAGCGCGTTTGACGCGCCCCCCAAAACAAGTGGCCATTCCCTGCATACCCAAACATACACCAAGAACAGGTGTTTTCTTACCAAGTTTAGTCAACACATCTTTGCAAACGCCAAAATAAACCTCATCATCCGGACTGCCCGGTCCCGGAGAAATAATAATCTTATCATACCCTGCTTCACCTATTTCTCTCACCGTCATCTCATCGTTTCTAACCACGTCCAACACAAACTGCTTACCTCGACTCTCCAACAACTCACCAACCAGTTGATAAAGGTTAAACGTAAACGAATCGTAATTATCAATAATTAAAATTTTCATTTTAGCGCCTCCTTTACCGCCGCTAATTTATTTTGCACTTCTTCATATTCATTATCTGCCTTCGAATCATAAACAATACCTCCCGAGGCTTGGGTATAGGCATAATCGCCGGACATAAACAGTGATCGAATGGCAATGGCAAAGGTGCAGTCGCCGTTAAAGCCAAAATGCCCCACTCCTCCTCCGTACGGTCCCCGCGGCCGCTTTTCCAAACGATCAATAATTTTCATTGACTCAATTTTGGGCGCGCCGGACAGAGTTCCTGTGGGAAAATTGGCCGCCAGAGCGTCAAACATATCTTTATCCTGTCTGATAATACTCACAATTTCGCTGGAAATATGCTGAACATGAGAAAATCTTTTGATATCCATTAGACTTCTGACCTTGACGGTGCCAAAGCGGGCTACCCGACCCAAATCGTTTCGGTGCAAATCCACCAGCATGTTATGCTCGGCAATTTCTTTTTCGTCTGACAAAATTTTGCGGGCTAATTGTTTGTCTTCCGCCTCATTTTTGCCTCTTTTGATGGTACCGGCCAGTGGAAAAGTGGCCATTTCTCCATTTTGCAGACGAAAAAGCAGCTCCGGTGAAGCCCCGATGATTTTTTTCTGACCGAATTTAAGATAATACATAAAGGGCGAAGGATTAATCCGGCGAAGCCTGTCATAAATCGTCATTGGATTTCCCCGGGTAGTAAACTCCGAGGCAAAACCTATCTGACACTGAAAGGTGTTACCCGCCGCAATCTCTTTTTTGGCTTTCCTGACCAGCTCCCCATGCTTCTTTTTCGTCATAGTATCTGTCAAAAAGATAACTTTGAACTTTGAACGCTTGCCCTGAGCGACTTGTCCTGAGCGTAGTCGAAGGAAGTCGAAGGGTTGAACTTCTAACTTCATTATGTCACGCACTTTCTCCAGTCTGTTCTCATCGTAGTAAAAATAGATAATCTCATCGGTCATCTTGTCCAAAATTAAGCCGTCGGTATAAACTCCGAACATAAATTGGTCAAACAGAAAATGTTCTTTAATTTGCAAAGCCGGCTCAAAGTAATTGACCGCGTCGTAGCCCAGATAACCAATCAGGCCTCCGGCATAGCTTCGAGCGATAGTTTTGTCCGGCATCATCTCACGCAGGGCAAAATAGGGATTTTCCACCTCATAGGCTTTGTCATCAACAAATAAAGTCTTACCGCGGGCGCGGATAATATGTTTGGGGTCAAAACCGATGATTGAATAGCGCGAAAGATGGCCCTCCTCACCGAGAGACTCCAAAATAAAACACGTTGAAAACTGCCGCTCTATCTTTTCAAACAGCTGGTAAAAATCCACATCTTTGGCAAATTTTATGTATGTCGGCTTCTGACCGATGGTAATTTTTGGCAATTTCATATAAAAAACCCTTGCAAAATCACCAATTTCTTGATGAATTTACAAGGGTCTTTGTGACGGTGCCACCTCGTTGTTTAACTCATTACTCTAAAGCTACCCGGCTCCAAACGCACCGGATCATCGCTTTTTACTACAATCAGTTTACATGATTGTAGTTTACTGATTGTATTATACCAAATAGAGTTTAATTGTCAAATTTTATTTTTTCTTTTTCCCCTTACTTTTTTTTGCCGCTTCTTTCTTCTTTTTCTGACCTGCTTTTCTTTCAAATTTACTTTTCGGTCCATGTTGCTGAACTTGAGTTGCCTCATATACCACTGTTCCTCCAGCAGTAGACCCTTGTTCTCGAAGTTTATTAAGGACTATTTCAACACCAGTTACACGATTTGCTCCTTCCCTTCTTCTTTCCAACTCTCTCTGTTCTCTTTTCGTAAGGGTGGGCTGGCTTGATCCATGACTTGCTCTTCCGTCGCCTCTGTCTCTGTTGCCTTTATAAGCTAAAGACGGTTCAGCTTGAATAGGAAATTCTACCCTGTTTCTTCGATCTGCCTCATTCCGAACAGGACTTCCGTCCGCAACCGCTGGCTCAGCCGAGGGTTGAGCTTGAACTGCTCTTCTCCCTACTTCCTCTTGACCGGCATCCTCCCGAACAGCGCTTCCCGCACTTTGAGGTTTTAACCTCATAATTAATGCGGCAAAAAACTTCGGACTGACTTCATACGATTTACAGACATATCCCATATAGCTTATTGCCTCGAGCATTAGATGTGAACCAACTAATTTTGCTTCTATTTGTAGTACATTTCTACCGCTAATTCCTCGGTCTAAATCTGCCTCAAAGTCTCTGCTCAAACCATCACCACCACAGGCTTCTCTAAAATTAGGCAGAGTATCATCGTCAATGCTCAATCCTAAAACTAATTCATTTTCGTATTTATCAAGAGATACCACTGTATTGCCAATAAGAGCTTGGGCATTATATCCCTTTCTCAGATCCTGTAACTCCAATCTATTCTCTATCCTACTCCAAGCCTCTTCTGGATCTTCATCTATTAACTCGGCCAATACAGCCTCTTCACCTCCGGCAACCGCCGGCTTACCGCCCTCTTCTATATCTGGTCCGATACCTCGAGGTTCTAACAAATCAAGTAATACGGCAGCAACCTTCGAACTTACTCGCTTCTGTTTGAATACCGTCCATCTATCCCGCTCCAAGCCTAGAGCCGAAGCATGTACATAACCGGCGTCAGCAAAAAACTCAACATCCAATCTACAATATGCTCCAAGTAATCCCTCATTTAGATCGTCCATAAAATCTTGTCTCAATCCCTCTTCCTCACATGATTCCATAAATTCAGCAAGATGGATCGCATCTATAGGCATTATTATGCTTGCCCTTCTAAAATTTAGATCTACATCAATTTCAACGGGTGTTTCCCCTATCCTAGTAGTTTTAATTCTTGAGTTTTGGGGATCTGCAGGCATTGCGTCAATTCTTTCTTTAAGCAAATTGAAAGCCCTTTGTGGATTATCTCTCATCATTGCGGCAAGTTCTTCTTGCCTAGGAGTCAAACGAGCTAAAGCAACAGCCGGTTCAGATCGGGCGGACCATGCCGCACGCTGTTCTCCTCCCGGACCCGTTTCACGTGGTTGAGTCATATTAAGGCAGGATAATAGCACGCTTGGCGGAAAAAAGCAAATTTTAATATCTTCTGTATTTATCGTGTTCTCCGATATCAATAAAAAGGGCTGTGGTTTTATCAATCCAAGAAAAAAAGATTCGATTGCCTCTATCAATTCTAATAGTCCAAACTCTTGTCCCACTCAACTTTTCTAAATTCAGACCCGGATGCTGTGGATTTCTGGCGAATATTGATATATTTTTAATTGTTTTATCCAGAAGTTTTGCGTTATTCTTTAAAAATTTTTTCCGCTGCGAAAGATACTTCGGGGAATATAGTATCTTTATCATAATCTAGCCATTTGCTTCTTTTCTCATTTCCTCAAAATCGGCTTCAAGCTCCTCAATCGTAGAGATTGTTTTAGTCCTACCAGTCTTATAGTCTTCTAAAGCTTCTCTTAAGACAGCCTCTATTTGAAGTTTTTCTAAAAGATCAAGGCCAATCACTGCTCCCAGAGGTTTATTGTGAGCCATGACAACAATGGGTTCTTTGGACTTGTTGGCAAGCTGGAGAACCTGTTTATATTCTCTTTGGATTTGTCTGGCCGAAATAGTATTAAGCATATGCTTATATATTATCACAAATTAATATGTATGTCAAGATGACATACAATATCACCTGTACCGATGGCCGCATCAATTCCTCAAAGTTTTTGGTTTTGAAATACTAGGTTCTTTTACTTCTTGAAGTCTCAATTTTTACCCATCTGTCCATCCCAGACGCTTTAATAAATTCTGGACCGAGTACTTTGAGCGCCAACACCTTATGCCGTCCGTCTCTGACTTGCCAACCTTCAGTAAGGTAAATGGTCGCTTGCTCATCTGGTGGCGGGGGTTTACTCATATATTTTGCCAATTTATGTACAGCACTTGTTAAACCCTCTTTTGATTTATACGCGTGATCTTCTTTTAACTTCTCCCAATCAATCTGTGCGTGTTGTGCAACCTCGCTTGCAACGGGATTGTCGGGCTGGGGCGGAAGACTCTCGGAAGAAACAGGTTTTTCTGCCATTATTTTTCTCATTCTCAACCAAAAAACAAGCTGGTTGGGAACTTTAGGAGCTTTTTCGACCCGTTGGAAAGGATTTTCTGATCCTAATTCTCCAGACATATTGCTATTTTATTCTATAAAGATGAGTGGAATCAATTATACCACTTTCCTGCCCGTGGGGTATTTTGTCTACACTTGGCAACGGGTTGACGGTAATTTTGCATCTACATGGTATAATATGCGTCTACATGCAATTGCTTTTTGCGTCGCTATTGCTCACTGCCCTCTATGCCGTTTTTCTCCTTAATAGCACATGGGGTTTAGGTTTCTTTATTATTAATGGTGCCTTTATTCTCTGTGTACTTTTTCTCCGCCCTGATATATTAAAAAACAAACAAGCTATTTTTTATCTAGGCGCAAGTTTTCTTCTATCGATTTTTATGGTATTGCGCAGCTTTGAACTTGGCAGATTTATCACTGTTGGAACAATATTTCTCTTAAACAGTCTCGCAGTGCGTCTGGACAACAAAGTAAAAGAGTCGTTAACGCTTAAAGAGCTTTATAAAGCACCTCTTACAATACTCTCGCACGTGTTTTTGGAACTGGGCTATTGGTTTGCTTGGATAAAGCATCGTATAAAAAACCAAAATACAACAGTTATCACTCCTCTGCCCCGCTCAAGCATAGTACGGGGGATTATAATTAGTTTACCTATCGCCTCCCTGTTTTTGTTTCTTTTTGCCCAAGCTGACCCGCTGTTTGAAAAATATCTTCTTCAGCTTATTCCCAAAAATATATCAATTGACGTATTACTTGTAAAAAATATTTGCGAGCTTGGCTTTTTCTTTGGACTCTTTTCTTCACTGTTTCGAGCTCAAGCAATTCGTCAAGAAGTGACAAAACAAAAACCAGTTACGACACAACATGAACTTACCGTAGCTACCATCATAATCGCAGTGGTTATCGCTTCTTTTCTTCTGGTACAAGCGCAGTATTTATTTGCTAATCAAGACCTCCTCAAAACGCAAGGAATTATGTATTCTGAATACACACGGCGTGGGTTTTTTGAGCTTATTATTGTAAGCGCAATTAGCTTATGCCTTATTGCATTCTTTTTACGCAGTAAAATGACAAAAACTACCAAAATCATTGCAACTATTTTTATTCTTGAAGTACTCCTCGTCTTGGCATCAGCAAGTCGAAGAGTTTATTTGTATCAAGATATCCATGGCTTTACGCAGACACGCCTGTTAGGAATTCTCTTTAGCATATGGCTGACTGGAGTTTTATCTCTTTTTCTGACTAGATTGTATAAAAATCTTTCTGAAAACAAACTCTTTTTTGCTATCTTTATTCATACAATTGGGGTGATTTTTCTTATGCATATCATCAATATTGACTATACTGTTGCTGTTACAAAACCCCCCAATTTGGGCTATGGCATTGACTATCCGTATATTGCCCACCTTTCCTCCGACGCAGCGCCCGGATGGGAAAACACACTGGCTGCATTTGAAACCGCAGATCCATGTAGTAGTATCTATAGAATAGACCCAGCACTGAGAGATTGGCAACAAAAAGCTGTTGAGCTTAATAAGAAAAATGAAACCGGATGGCATAATGGAGGCGCATTCATTTTGTCCGATACGCAGGCACTCGAGTTTCTTAAAAAGAATGCTGTGAGAATTGAGCAGTTACAGACAAAGTCATTGGCAGAATGGAGGAATTGCCATTTGCAACAAGCAACTCCCAGTAGCGTACCCATACGATAAGTACCAGCGGAAGGAGTTGAACCTTCGTTTAGGGGTTATGATTCCCTTGTTCTACCGTTGAACTACACTGGCAAACCTTTTTTTCTTAAAATTTCAATCCAAGTTAATATTTTAATGAAAAGCGCACCTTGTTTATTAGCTCTTATTCGCAATACTCCAAAATAATTATTTGGGTCTGGAAATTCTTTTTTCCATTTAAATTTTTGAAAAAAGGCTTTCTGGAATTGACTACTAGGGATACCTGTTTGCTTCTCCCAATATTCGCGCACTTCTTCTAATCTTGTTTTATGACTTATATTTAGGCCAACCCGTAAGCGTATTTCGTCTTTTGGTACTCCGAAACTAACAAGCCAGCTTAAAAACAATTTTATCATGGCAGGGTCTGAATTTGCAAACCCAAGCCGACTATCTTTCTTAAAACCTTCTGCCCAATATAGGGCTATGCCAATTACGAAAAGATCTCGTTTTGAAATTTTTCCAACTTGATTTATAGCTTGTTTAACAAGAATTCTCCTATATTTAAAGCGCAAAGCTCTTTGAACCTTTTCTGCTTTTATGCGACCTTTCTGCAGTGCTTTAAAAACTTTATCTTTGAGTCTGGCTTTTTGCCCTGGTGACAGCGGTATATGACGGACCCATAAACTTACAGTTGAGGAGGAGATATTAAGCTTTCTGGCAATTTCTTTAATGCTCTTACCCTGCTCACGAAGTTTGACTGCCTGAATATATTCTTTTTGTTTTCTTTGACCTAACATAATCGAGATAAGTTATGCGGTTCAACTGTTATTATGACTACTATTCGATTATCTGTCAAGTGGTTATTGCTTTGAAATTGTTATTGTGGTAAAATTTAGGCGCGGGGTAGTGTAAAGTTGCACGTGAGGCTCAATAATGGGCTACCTATACAGCAATGTATATTGTTAAACTTGGCTATATCGGTGAAACCCTTCGACTCTGCTCAGGGCAATACCGAGGAAACCTTCCTTCGCATAAAGCTATGGAGGGACTCCGTAGAGACTACACGCCAAGCCAGGTACCGTACGGCACCTGGATGATATAGTCCGACACTCTAAGTAATTGGAGAAACAGATTGCATAATCTCACAGGCCGGGCGCGATTCCCGGCCCCGCAACTGAGGGCATCAAATTCAAAAAGTCCACTTCTGTGGACTTTTTTTTCATTCCGCCCTCATGGGGGTGGTGTATCGCGAAGCGAGACATAATACCCCCAACAATATATAATTAAATCCATGTATTACGTTTACGTTTTACAATCCTTGGAGAAGACAGACTGGCTATATAAAGGATCGACAACTGATCTCAAAAGAAGACTGGAAGAACACAACGCAGGCAAGAATTTCTCTACCGCTCCATACGTGCCTTTTAGATTAATTTATTACGAAGCATATCTTCTAAAGAAAGACGCAGGGGCTAGAGAAAAGTATCTCAAAACCAGCATGGGAAAACGAGTCTTAAAGAAGCAACTCCATTATTTTTTAGAGTTTTTAGCCTTCAAAAAGGAATAAAAAGGGCTACTTAAATCTCCAATCTTTATCCTTCTTTGGATTTTCTGGATTTTCACATTCGTCCAGATACCACTCTATTGCCCTTTGACAAACTTCATTTATCTCTTTATTGTTCTTAGTAAATTTCTCTAATCGAACATATAATGCTTCCGAGATATCTATCGATTTCATTTTTTCACCTCCTTTCTGCCACAAAAAAACGAGTGCAAATAATAAACGATTCGCTCGTTTCTTTGCAGCTCGTTCTAATGTTTAGATAAAAAGCTTTTTAATTAAGTTAAAAATAGCATAGATAAATGAAAAAGTAAATATGTAAAGTGGTTGAAATATGCTTGAAAACCAAACAAAGAGGTGCTACTATCAGGAGGCAGAAGAACGTACAGTTATTATCGAATTACTACTGTAGAATAAAATGTATTACGATGTCGTAGATATATATCAAGATGGTAGATTTGTAGTAGGCAGTATTCAATGATGAAAAAACGATTCAAAAAATGGTCTGGGCGGAAAAAAATACAAAGATTGCTCAATAAGTTTATGCTTGGGGCAACAGTTTTCTTTGTAGTAATTCTAGCATTCTTGAGCACAAACAACACTGCGCTCTCCCGCGTGCTTGGACTTACCACGCAAACAACGCCCACGTCTTCACCAACAGTTACTCCTCTACCAACAAATACGCCGATACCCACTCCGACAACTAAATATGTTGCTCCAAAGCCAACTGTAGATCCAGACCCACTTGTTGCCTGCAACATCCACAAGGATTGTGGTGGCGGAAGTGTTCAGTTAAAGAGTAGCGTTTGTTCTAATTCTACTTGCTGCCAGGTTGGGGATAAATGGATTTTTTATCAATCGAAGCAAAAATGCACGCAGGATCAAAATGCTCAAAATGCAAAATACAATACGCCCCCGATAGTGCCCAAACAAGGATCAGCTCAAACTGGCTCTTCCTCAGAACCCCTTATAACATGCGTGCTAAGTACTGGGACGTATAGAGTCTTTCAATCTACTTGCGATAAGGAAAAACAGAAAGACAGGGAAGATCAAGAAAGACAATATGTGCAAGGCGTGATAAACCAATTAGAAAATGAGTCTGCACAATATCAACAAGAGGAACAACGGAAATTAAACCTAGAAGCATGTCAAGCAAAAGCAAAATCAGACGAAGAGAAGATGCTACAATGGGAATCTACGCAGAATTTTACCACCGATTTAATAAGACAACAAATTTATCGAAACGGGTATCAAGCGAGAGAACAGTGTCATACTCTTTATGGCTATTAAAAATAGATCAGTTATTTTTTTGCTGTTTTTCTGTTACGCTGGCTCCTTTAAGGCTGTTTTCTATAGCGGGGATTGATTTTTGAAACAAATTATGTAATTTTTAGAGATTTGTTATATAATGAACAGGAGGAAAAAATTATGATAACAAATGTTAATGACATTAGAGCTATTGTACAAAAGCACACTGATTTCCTTAGAGATACCTATCATGTAGAAAAAATAGGCGTTTTTGGGTCTGTGGCACGGGGAGATAATGCAGACACTAGCGATATTGATGTGCTTGTTGAATTCTCTGAACCAATAGGAATGTTCAAGTTTGTCAAGCTGGAAGAATACTTAAGTCAACTTATTGGTAAAAAGATTGATCTTGTTACAAAAAACGCTCTTAAGCCTGCAATTAAAGAAGATATTCTGCACGAAGTTGTCTATGTCTAAACGAAAACCTACGCTTTATCTTCAGGATATTCTTAGCTCCATTAACAATATTCAGGAATATGTCAAAGGAATGACCTTTGAAGTTTTTATAAGAGATAACAAAACGATGCATGCGGTCGTGCGGAATTTTGAAATCATTGGTGAAGCGGCAAAAAATATGCCTCAAGAGCTTATTGCGAAATATCCAGAAATACCCTGGAAGGAGATGGTAAGCATGAGAAATAAAATACTCCATGAATATTTTGGTGTTGATACTGAAATTCTTTGGAAAACCATTCAAGAAGATATTCCTTCATTAAAAGAACAAATTCAGTGTTTACCCGAATTATCGCAGACTCAGTGATTAGACGTATCAACGCAAATCAGATATAAAATAGGTCGTATTTCCCTCGTATACCCTCTTGTCAACCTCCTGCAAGGGTGGTAAGCTTAAGTTGATGGACGCCAGAACAATTCTCATGCGGGGACTCCCCTTGTGGTATTTTTTCTTGCTTTTTTTCTTCTATGGATATCAGCAGGTAAGTTTTTCCATGATGAATAAAATCGGCGGCCTGTTGGCCCTTTTGCTTCTGGGCACCTCTTTCTTAATCGGCCCTCTCTCTTTTTTCCTTCCCAAAATTTTTACAGAGATTAAAGTCTATCGCAAATATCTGGGCATCAGCGGTTTTGTGGTAGCTCTTGTTCACTTCGTGCTCTCGTCGATTTTTTATTTTAAGATGGACCTTGCCTTTATGCTTTTTGACGGCAAAAACACGCATCTTTTGGGGGTGTGGCTGGGTATTCTGGCTCTCTTGATTTTTCTCTCCATGACGCTAATGTCAACCAAAAAAGCGGTGGAGGTAATTGGCGCCTCGCTGTGGAAGAAACTGCAAACAGGCGGCTATCTAGCCCTCGCCTTGGTGATGGCTCATTTTATTTTAATGGAAACTAATAACGGCCTTTTTATCATCCGCCGGCCTTTAGGTCGCGCTATCTTTGTGTTTGGCTTCGTAGTTCTGATTGCCCGCCTAATCGTTTTTATCCTTACTCTGGTTAAGAAACCTACCAAAACAGCCTAAGCCACTTTTGCCAGTTAGTCTGGTATAATAAAACTCACCGTGAGCAAAAACACTAGAAAGACTTTCTAAAAGAAAATATTTATGAAAATAATCACGCTAAATATTTGGGGCGGAAAATTGTACGACTCACTCTTATCATTTGTGAAGAAATATTCTCAAAAAATAGATGTCTTCTGCTTTCAAGAAGTATATCAAGCACCTTTTGATAAGCTTATTAGTCGGGACATGCATGCTGATATTTATAGTGAATTAGCAAAGAATCTTCCGCAACATACTGGATTTTTCGCACCGCATCTACAAAATTATGACCTCGGAGGAAAAGTAGACTTTGACTTAAAAGCAGGTTTAGCAATATTTATTAGAAATAATATAATAGATGTTAAAGAATGTAAAGACATTTTTATTTACAGAGATGGTCTCGAACTACTAAACAACGATATTACAACCATTCCAAGAAACTTACAGTATATTTCCTTCACCGTTAATAATAACAATTACTTGATTGCTCATTTCCACGGTATTTGGTATCCAAAAACAAAAGTAGATACTCCGGATCGAATAAAACAAGTTCAAAAAATAAAAGAATTTCTGTCTACAAGAGAGGAGAGAAAAATCCTGTGTGGAGATTTTAATTTACTGCCCGCAACTAAAAGTATGAAGATTTTGGAAAAAGGAATGGTAAATCTTGTTAACAAATACGATATTAAAACAACGCGAAATAAATATTATGAAAGGGACGAAAAGCATGCGGATTATATATTAGTTTCTCAAGACGTTAATGTTATTGACTTTAGAGTACAGGATATTACTATCTCGGATCATCTACCATTATTACTAGAAATTGCCTAGTCCTTGTAATACTGTCGTTTGACAGCCATACACCCCATACTTGTTTTTAAAACAACAACTTTAGCCACTGCTGCAAGAAACGTTAGTCTTTGAGAAGTTTCAAGAAGTCAGAAATTGACAAATTAATAGGTTTGAGTATGCCGTTTCTAAGCGTACCTTTCTTGAGACTTTTTTGAAGCGGAACTATTACCGTTTGCTTTTGATTATTTATAACCCGTGCCAGCTTGACATGACTCCCTCGTTGATGGACTAGGCTAAAACCAATTTTCCCAAGTGCCTTTATTGTTTCTTTACCAGAAACTTGTGGTAGTTTTGACATTAAGGATTAATCGATACAGGAACCATGAATTGATTACGAATATCTGTAAATTCCTCCACTGTTTCTTGTGAATCCTCAAGATAAAGTTTAATTGCTTCTTTGATGTTTTCAAAAGCTTCTTCAAAAGTTTCTCCTTGCGAGGCACACCCAGGCAGAGAAGGAACCCATACAGAATATCCTCCTTCTCCTTCTTTTTCAAAAATAGTGTTATATTCCAAAATCTTTCGTTTCATGCTGATACTATTTTAGCACTCATGTCTAATAAGTCAAGATATATTAGATACGCTTAAAAAAACAGCCTAAGCCACTTTTGCCAGTTGGGAATAGACGGAACGTCAGCAGAAGCAGTAGCCTCTTTAAGCACATTTTCAGGGATTATCACCAGTGTTTCATCCACTTTGACTAAATTAAGCTTTTCTCGGGCCTCTTTCTCTATAAACTGCGGCGTCTGTATGTATCTAGCCTCGCTTTGACGCCGATTATTCTCTTCTTTAAGCTGTGACACTCTGGCCTGGATTTTGCTATATTCGTCTCTTTTTTCCCACAAATCCCAAACAGACCGAGAGAGGGTTATTATGAGATAGGCCTCAAAAACAAGAACTCCTATTGCAATTATTTTACGCATAGCTTTTGTACTTGACAGAAAACCGTTTTAGTGTTATTATGGGCTACATGGCCAACCAAGTTCGCCTCCGCGATGCCCACGGAGAATTCTTAAACCATCTCAAAGGTAAAAATCGCGCCTCTGCTACTATTTTAGCATACGGCAAGGATATTGATCAGCTGGTGGCTTTTTTAGAAGAATTGCAGAAGATTCATGTTCATGAGGTAACGCGGGGCGATATAGAGGGATTTTTGGCCAAGCTTTCCAAAAACGGCTACACTCCCAAGTCCATCTCTCGTAAAATTAACTCCACCAAAACTTTTTATCGCTTTCTCAAAATCAACGAATATGTTACTGATGACCCGTCGCTTTTTATCTCTCATCCCAAATATGAAACCAAACCGCCGCGGGTGCTTTCGGAACTGGAATATCGGGCTCTGCGCGATGCCTGCCGGGACGATGCCCGCACCAGCGCCGTTGTGGAAGTTCTTTTGCAAACCGGCGTTCGCATTGGCGAGCTAGCTAATTTACATCTTGAGGATGTGAAGCAGGAAAGTTTATACATTCGCGCTGTAGAAGGACATCCGGCCCGCGAAGTGCCGTTAAACCGGGCTAGCAAACAAGCTGTCAGCCGTTATATTTCGATACGTCCCAAAGGCAAAAATCTGCATCTTTTTATCACCAAAACCGGCCGACCTTTGCTTATCCGCAACATCCGCTCGGCAATTGACAGGTATTTACGCATTGCCGGCATTAAAAATGCCAAAGTTAATGACCTGCGCCACACCTTTATCACCCATCATTTGCAAAGCGGCACTTCGCTAGTAGTTATTTCCAAATGGGTGGGACACAAAAGACTCTCCTCCACCGAACGCTACCTCAATTTTCTCAAAGACCGCGAGGAACCGCAGGAAAAGGCCAAGGAACTGTAGGCCCAGAGGGAATCGAACCCCCATCAGGTGTGTTATAAGCGTAGCTTGCGAACAAAATTTTCTGTGGAGCTGCCTGGATTCGAACCAGGAACCAAATGTGTATAAGACATTTGCTCTACCATTGAGCTACAGCTCCAAATTTTATTCTAAAGACACCGCTTTACGTTTTGCGAAGCAAAAGGAAAGCTTTGCTTACCACTAAGCTATGGGCCTGTAAGGCTAATTATATCAAAGAAATTCCAAAAGTACCACAAGATTGACGGGTATTGATACTCTCACGAATTTTGTAGTTGTCATTCTGGGGAGCGTAAGCGATTCCAGAATCTGACCAAATACGGATTCTGGACAAGCCAGAATAACGAGAAGTGTAAAACTCGTAACCCCTTATAGCTTCGCTCGCTGGGCGATTTCCGCTTCCACCACTTTGGCATCGCGGCCGTATTTAAGACGGGAGAGTTCTTTGATCATCTCGGCCACTTTGGGGTTAGCTAAATTCTCCTGTACTTTGGTGTCTTTGGTTAAATCCATGGAAAAAGGCGGCACCGGCTCTCCGTCCACAATGGTCTTAACATAGGCATTGTACCTATCAACATTGATAAGATCCGCTTCGCTAAAGATGGGCTGAAACTCATGCTGAAGATAATTGGCATCCTGCACTCCCACCCGAAATGACACCAGCGTACCCACGTTGCCAAACACCGCGTTTTTCACCTCTTCTTCCATTTGACCCACAAACTGATTGGCCACGGTCAGATTTAGCCTGTATTTTCGGGCTTCAGATAAAATAGTGGCAAAATCGGGCGTGGCAAAATTTTGAAACTCATCTACGTACAGGAAAAAGTCTCGTCTTTTGTCTTCAGGTACATCCTGCCGGCTCATGGCGGCCATCAAAATTTTTGGCACCAATACCAGACCGAGAAAACTTGAATTTTCCTCACCAATTGCCCCTTTGGCTAGGGAAATTAGCAAAATTTTACCTTGATCCATCACTTCCCGAAAACTAAAAGCGCTTTTTGACTGCCCGATAATATTTCGCATCAGCTTATTGGTAACAAACCGGCCAAATTTGGAAACGATATAATCAAGTACTTCTGATTTATGAAAATCTGATGTCTGGGCAATCTGATCAGTCCAGTAGCGCCGCACAATCGGATCGTCAACTTTGGGCAATAATTCTTGAACAAAGGCCGCGTCGGTCAGTACCCGCATGATCTCCACAAATGTATTGCCCTGCTCTGCCATGACCGTTAACATGGCATTTCGGATGGCATGTTCAAAACGGGGACCGATAATACCAGTCTGGTGCGGATCATAAAGTTTGTACATCAGTCCCACGATAGAGGCCACAATAAAGTGTTTTTGCTGTTCGGTTTTGGCCTCCAGCATGTTAAGTCCCATCGGCCGATCGGTATCAGCAGGATTAAAGTAGATAACATCTTCTGCCCGCTCCGGTGGAATCAGAGGCAGGATTTTATCGATAATATCGTGCGGGTCAATCACACATATGCCTTCGCCGTTTCGGATATCCTGCAAAATCATCTCTTTAAGAAATTCCGATTTACCTGTACCTGTTTTTCCAATAATATACATGTGGCGGCGTCTGTCTTCCAAGTCAATAAAAACTGGCTTATCAACACCACGGAAAATGCTTTTGCCCAAATAAAGTCCCTTCTCCGGAATTTTGGCCGGAGCGGGAGCGCGCTTGGCGGTGAGCCGATAAATATGGGGAGTTTCCACTGATTTATTAGGAAAATGATACATTGTAGCCAACTCTTCGCTGGTTAAAACCGACGTCTCCCCCCATAGCGGAAAATATCGATAGATAAAATCAACCATAAAGAAACGCTTGATAAAGTGCTTGTTTTTCTTAAAACTATTTTGATCGCTGGCAAATTGGGTAAATGCCCCCACAATATTAGCCAGATGGGCATCGGCTGAAGCTTGAGAGGATGAGGCAACTACAATACGAATAGTGGTATAAAAGCCCTGTTTGGCAACTTTATTTTCTATTATCTCAAGGGTTTTGGCATCGGTGGCATACTTGGCAGTCTCCGGATTGGCCTCGGCTTTTTTGGTTTTGGCAATAAAGCGTTTACCATGTCTCTGCCATTTATTGGAGGCAGGCGAAATAAGAATTTGCACAGCCGCTCCCTCTCCCTGACCCATCTTGGCCAGGACCGAAGTTACCTGCGAAAGAGGATCGACCGGCAAGTCCTTAAAAACTTTAAGGGGATAGAAATCTGCGGATTTAAGTTTGATGCTGGCAAAGGCTACTCTACCCTCTTCTGGAAAAATATTGTACTCATCAACAACTTTGATTTCCGCGTTGGGATATGAACCGTTAATTTGTTTTTCCAAAAGGTCTCGCAGGTGTTTTGGCACTGCCACGTAAAATCTGATGTCGGCGGGTCCGGCCACAATTTCAAAAGAAAGATAATCGGCAAGTTTTAAGAAACTAAACATGCCGGTTTTTTTTATTGAATAAAGAGAAGAAAACATTTGCTCCGCCGCATCGATTTTTATCTCATTATCCCGAGGCATTGCCACCTGTAAAAGCACCAGATTAAGAGCCTTTTTCTCCCGCTTTCTGCCTTTGAACCAAAGAATAAATAAAAAACTAACCAGTGCCAAAAAAGCAATCAGCCCAATTGTAATGCCTATGGCTATAAGCAGTTGGTAAAAAAAGGTGGTAATGGTGGATATTCCTTCGTCAAACGACATAATTAATTAGGCTGCTTTGGACATTTTTACTTGTTCTTGTCCCCTTTTTCTTCTTTTTTCTGCATCGTAATATCTCCAACTCTTAACGTCTTTTGCCAGCCGCCAACCGGTAAAGCTAAACGGCATGACATTTTTGGGTGGTGCTGTGGGTGCGGCTTCTTGACCTGTTGTAACCGGTGCGGTTGTAACTGGTGTTCCCTCTCCCACATGCGAAACGTCTGGGGGTATGACTACGGGTGGCGTATTGGCAACAGGTGTAACGACATGGGCAACTTCTTTTGGAACTGTTGGGATGGCAAAATGTCCGGCGTCTTCCACCACCGGCGGAGCCGGCGCCACGGGCGCCGCGGCTACAGTTGTTTCCTCCTTTTCCCCTAATGGTTGAATTGTTGATTGTCCCGGTTCGGGCAGTGCCATATTAGTACTATTGTAGCATAAACAAAAAGAGATTAATCACAAATTTCTTTACCCGACTCTTTAACATAGTCCTCCTTGGTAATACCACAACCGGGACAAGTATTGCCGACAGGTCCGTCTGCTTGATAATTACATTCAGGACAATTAAACCATTCCTGTTCTCCAAAAATTGCTTTCATCAAAGCCTCATATCTACTAACAAATCCGTTGCTTCTGGTTTTGCCGCTGGGACCGCAGCTGCCGGCAACTCGTGGCGGCTCATAACCATAGATGCGCATAATATCGTACAATTGGTAAGCGCGCCAATCATCAAGATATGAAACGTTTTCCCCAAATTGTTGTTCATAACGTATCTTAAGTTCCAGCGCGTAATTCTCTAAAGCGTGAAATGCTTGAAGTTTATCCGGTATTGTCCCCCGCTTTACCAAGCTAATAAATCCTTCCACCATCGGACTTAATTTATGCATTACTTTAGAAAAAATGTTTGGCGAATTATTTATTATAAAAGAGGAATTTTTAGCCAAAACATCCTCTAACAACGGCATACTAATTGATTGATGGACCAGCCGCGGACTTTGCAAAAAATCTTCGGGGTTTTGAAAATCGGTAGCAACACCTGTCAGAGTTGTCAAAACCTGATTAAACTCCGCAATTGTCGGTTGTTCAATACGGATGGCAGTCATGGAAAGATGCGGTCCCTGACCGTTTTTTAAAACATTGCCCATGTAAATAAATCCATAATCACCATATCCTTCTTCCTTCGCCCCCGGCGGGCTGGCCCAAAAAATAGTATCACCTGTTTGGGCAAATCTCAATTGATCTTCCAGCGAAATAATCCCCAAAAGCTCCGCCTCTTCTCTTCGCGTTGGCTCACCAAAGTGCCTCTTACCTTCTATGGCTCGCACCGCTTTTGTACTCATTGGTTCCCCGCGATATGTGTCGCGCAAATGAAAACCTTTACCTTTATCGGAAAATGTCAGTCTGTAGGAATACTTTTGTAACTGTAAACGGTATTCCCCGAGGTAAGAAATAACATCGTCGCGAAGCTCCATGTCGTGGACATTTTGCAGATTTTCTACATTAAACGCTTGCGAGTAAAGTTGTGTTTCCGGACTTTTCATAAACCTCCTGCCACGTACCACATTGGGTACATGGCCCTATACCGAATGGTATAGGGCTCGGGAGTCCGCCAATTGGCGGATTGGGGATCTGACTTTTACAGTTGCGGCACAGTGTCGGAATTACACCGACTTCACCCAAATTACTTCTTTTTGTTTTTCTTGATAATTGGCAAAGCGGGCCATGGTGAAAAGCAAATCGGAAAGTCTGTTTAAATAAATAATAATTTCTGATGGAACCTGTTCTTTTTTGGCAAGCGCGATGACCCGCCGCTCGGCTCTTCGACTAATCGAGCGGGTAAGATGCAACATCGCTCCCCCCTTCCCTCCCCCGGGCAGGATAAAAGAACTTAGAGGCGAGAGCTTAGAAGTTAGAACATCAATCAATTTCTCAAAATCCAAAACTCGATGTTCCAAACTTGTCACTTGTAACTTGTCACTTGTAACTTGTGGATTTGCCAGCATGGAACCAATATCAAAAAGGTCATGTTGAATCTTAACCAATTCTTTTCTAACCTCTGGCGGCTGACCTCTGACCTCTGACAATACTAATCCTATTGCCGAGTTTAACTCATCCACGCTCCCTATCGCCTCGACCCGAATGTCATCTTTCCCCACTCTCTTCCCCCCAAAAAAAGAAGTCTGTCCCTTATCGCCTGTTCGAGTGTAAATCTTTACCATAAAATTGACCTAAAACCTTAACTAAAAATTTGTAACAACCAAAAAACAATCCTGTGTAAAATAGGTCGCCCATTAAGGTATTTCTAAAAAACGGAATGGCGTAAAAATAGGCGTTAACAAGACCCTGAAAAGTTTTTGGATAAAGCCCGCCCACTAACCACACCCCAAAGTTGGTAATTAAGAAAAAGAGTAGTGAGGAAAAAAGCGCTGCACCAATGATGTTAGTAATGTTTTTATGTTTTCTCAACCGTAAACCGATAATTCCAGTCAGTAAAAAACTGCCGTAGACAAACAGCATGGTGTTATGAAAACCGATAAAGTAGTCTGAAATTAACATAGCAATAAACGGAATAATCAATGCATATTTTTTATTAAGATATACCCCGCCAAAAAGAGCCATGGCGGCAATGGGAGCGAAGTTTGCCGGATGCGGAATAATTCTTAAAATAACAGCGAAAATAATTATTAAAAAGGGGCTAATTAATTTTTTCATTTTGAATTTTGAATTAATATTTCTCAATCTTCCACTCAATCTTATCCTCATTTTTAGTTTTGTAATCGGCCGGGCCGACCTCTGCCATTTTGTCATTGACATAAAAAGCCCAGTATTCTCGCTTTTCGCTGGTGGCTTTTCTGCCATTAATTGACACCACCAGCCCCGAACCATCCTGCTCAACTGCTATTTTTTCTTTAAGAAGAGTTAAGGCATCCTTCCCATCCTGCCCTTGATAAGAAAGGTAATCGCTGACCGTCGCTTGGGTTATAGTTGGAGTTGATTTAACAACAGATATCTTTTCCTCTTTCTTGTTATTCAAAAAAACGCCAAGAGCAATGTTGCCGACAAGAACGGCAATGACAATTGCGGCAGTGAGAAATTTTATCTTCGTAAAATTTTTTGTCATAGTTTAAAGCATAAAAAAACCTTCTCGAGCAAGAAGGTTTGTCAATTTAGTCCAATCTCTTGCTCGAAGATTTGATCAAAATAATGGCAAAAGCCTGCGACCCGACTATGACGGTTGCGGCACAGCGTCTGAATTTCACAGACTTCGGAACTTTTACCCTTTAATTGTTAAGGTAATTCTTTAACATTCTGAATATCCGCAAGAGTAAGATTTCACTTTGTTCATCTTGCTCTTGCGTTAACACTCTGAATATCCGCAAGAGTAGCATTTTCGGCAGCCTTCTTCAAGGGCCAAAGCGGCCGAACCGCACTCGGAACAAATATCCATCAGTGTTTCTGCTTTTTGTTCTGCAAACGGGAGCGGCTGAAGAGCTTGTTGCTCTTCGCCATTTATTACATTGGTCTCATTAGTCAAATTAGTCCCATTGGTAATCTTTTCAACGGTACCATTAACTGCGGGAACTTTAAGTCCGTAGTGCATGGAAAGAATTTTGGCTACCGCATCAGGCAAAGAGCGCACCCTGTTTTCTCCAAAACCCACCGCCCGCGACCCTCCAATGCCCACTAACTGATCAACCACTCTTTTAACTTTTTCTTTTGGTGCCACCGCTCCATTTAGAGAACGAAGGTTTAGAGATATTAAACGGCCCAGAGCTTCTGCCATGGCCGAAACGTCAGACCCGCTCTTACCAATGGTTATAAATACCTCAAAGGGACTGCCGTGGCTGTCGTTATTGATAGTCACAAAAGTATGTCCAATGGGAGTAACCATTTTGTAAGTGGCCCCCTCCAAACGAGTGGGACGGGGCAAAACGCCATGTTCATTAGTAACTGCTGGCACAACTTCTTGTTTGGGTTTTTCATCCATTCGTGATAATACCCCTGCTCTTGAACCATCGCGCATATAGGTAACTCCTTTCAATCCCAAATCATAAGCCGCCATGTAGAGTGTTTTGACATCATCGACAGTATGGGAATTGGGGGCATTGACGGTTTTGGAAATAGACGAATCAATATATTGCTGAGCTGTGGCCTGCACACGGGCATGCTCTAGGGGTGTCAAATCATTAGCAGAAACAAAATATTCCGGTTTTTTACTATCACCGTTGGCATGGGTTTTTTTCCACTCTTCAAAAAGCGGATGATACATCTTGTGCTCGCCCATTCGATCGCGGCGGATAAATTCAAACTCATAGACCGGCTCAATGCCCGATGAAACACCGGCCAAAAGACTGGTGGTGCCGGTGGGGGCAATTGTCAAAAGTACCGCATTTCTAATACCTTCTTTGGCAATTTTGCGGCGGATTTTCTCCGGCAGCATCCCTACATGGTAAGCTTTAAGATATTTTTCTTTGTTAAATTTCGGGAAAGCGCCTTTTTCCAAGGCAATATCGACCGAGGACTCATAAGCATTGTCGCGTAAAGCCTCAAACATTTTTTGAATAACAGGCAAAGACTCCTGCGAACCATAACGAATGTTCATTTTAATAAGCGCATCGGCAATGCCCATCACCCCAAGGCCGGTGCGTCTAATATCTTTGGCGCATTTTTCGTTTTCTTTGTAAAAATAGTATGTTTCATCAATGACATTATCCAAAAATCGTATGGCCACCCGTACATCGCGGCCAAAACTTTCATAATCAAAATTTCCATCCATCACATATGCCGCCATATTCATCGCCCCCAAATTACAAACAGCCCAAGGCCCCAACGGCTGTTCTCCGCAGGGATTGGTCGCCACCAGACGCTCAAAATAATAAGTGTTGGATCTTTTGTTGCTGCGCTCCAGGAAATGCAGACCGGGTTCTGCACTCCTCCAGGCGGCAGTACAGATTAAATCCCATAAAATTCGGGCTTTGATTGTTTTGTGAACTTTTATTCGCCCGCCTTGTTTCTGCCACTCATCAAGTTCTCCCCTCCAGTGTTTATCGTACTTAGGATCGTCCAAATCGGGATAAACCAAATCCCAATCGCTGTCGTTTTTGACAGCCTCCATAAAAGCATCGGAAATACAAACAGATAGATTAGCCCCGTTTATCTTTGACAAGTCTTGTTTGACAGTAATAAATTCTTCTATATCCGGATGCCAATCCCACAGCATCAACATGGTAGCACCTCTTCTGGTCCCGCCTTGCTGAACCACATCGTGGGTGGCATAGGAAAAAAGGCCGGCCCATGTCACAGGACCGCTGGAAGTGCCGTTGACCTTTTTAACTCTGGCTCCTCGGGGCCGAAGCGAGGAAAGATTAAGTCCCACTCCTCCCGATCGCGATTGAATTTCCACTAAATGCTTTAAGGATTCCAAAATTCCTTCCCGCGAATCTTTGGGAGAGGGGATAACAAAACAGTTGTAGTAAGTCACCTGGTAGTCGGTGCCGGCGCCGGAAAGAATACGGCCACCCGGCACAAACTTAAAATCGCTCATCACGTCATAAAATTTTTTCTCCCAAAAGTCGCGCTTGGCCTTTTTCTCGTTTTCGGCAATGCCATGAGCTACCCGCCGCCACATTTCCTGCGGCTCGTGTTCCAATAACTCCCCCTGCACTCCCTTGAGAGCATATCTGTCTAAAAATACTTGTTTACTAATTCCTGCAAGTTCCATAATCATTTAATGAGTCGTCTCACTTCCTTTTCAAAATCTTCTACATCTACAAATCTCTTAAACACGCTGGCGAAGCGAATGTAGGCCACTTTGTCAATTTTTTTCAGCCTGCCTGCCGCCAGCTGGCCAATCTTTTTACTATCCACCTCTACCGACTCCAGACCCTTTAACTCCTGTTCAACTTCTGTCACAATTTTCTCTATTGCTTCCAGTGCTACTTTGGTTTTCTCACAAGCCTTCAAAATCCCCTGTTTGAGCTTATCTCTGTCAAACTGTTGGCGCTTGCCGTCTTTTTTGATAACGATAATGTTTATATTCTCCACCCGCTCATAGGTGGTAAAACGCTTCTGACACTTTCGGCATTCTCTTCTTCTTCGAATAGTATCCAGATCTTCACTGTCTCTGGTTTCAACAACATCGTTTTCCGAACTTCCGCAATAAGGACACTTCATAAAAATATTATACTACATTTAGTGCCTCAAAAATAATATGGCACTAAATGTGCCTTGTCAACTAGCAACTTCTATATCAAATCGGGTCAGCGTGAAAATTAGCCTCAATTTGAGGAGAGAGGCAGTAAAAAGAAAAGGCCCCACCCAAACCCTACAACTTTTCTACTCAATTATCGAAGATTGTCTTTGTTTTGCGACCTTTTCTGCCATGCTGTTGAAGCGATCTTTGGTTGCACCGTTTGTTTTGCCGGCTAATTGACGCAAAACCTCTTCATGCTTTACAAGAGCCGAGCGAAATTTTGCAGTATACGCAGTCACATCTTTACCTTCCGCTTTGGCTTTATTACCTTCTCCTATTGAACGGAAAAGATAGTTTTGACCTTTACTCATCGTTTGCTCGGCCAGCTCCGGCTTACCCTTATCCACCAAAGCAATTGCCGCCACTAGTCTTTTGTCTGCCTGAACAAGCGTAAACTCCGCTTTCTTAAGTCTGTCGGCAATCAGAAAATCAATGACGCGGTCCCGCACAGTCTTTAAGAAGTAAAGCGGATGGTCGGGCAAAACCCCCGCATAAGGCAAGTCGTATTTTGGCTTATTAATTTGTCCCGCTTCCGTTGCTTCCCCCTGTCCCCACACAGTTGAAGCGGAAATAAATATAAAAATTATCAGCAAGCTGTAAGCGAGCTGACAAGCTCTGCTTATAATTTTTTTCATATCACCTACTTGCCACCACAGTCAGCACGTCGCTTTCCGTGGGCTTAAACGATTTCCTAAAAAGGTGGTCATAGAAAAATCCCTCTTCCCCACCGTAGAATGATATTTTCGAAAAATTAAGCTTTCTAAGAAGCGCTGTCATTCTTTCTCTGGTAAGGGGATGTACCGACACTGCGTGCATCCCTTTAAATCCCCACTTTTTATTGCTCCTGGCAAAAACGCTGATGTTTAATGTATAAAGTCCATCTTCTTTGGGGTCATAAAAACGCAGGAAAGTATACTCTTCTTCGTTAGCAACATCCGCCGCCCCTCGTATATGAAAATCAAGTAGTCTTTTTTTCGCATTAATCACCTTATCAAAATTAACAAGCTGACAAATAATCACTGCCTTTTTGTTAAGAATTTTATTTATTTCTGCCACTGTTTTTGCAGGATTGACATCATGGGCCAAACCAGTACCCATAAAAATGGCCGCATCAAACTTTTCCTTAAAAATACTATCTAAACTTCTATATTCCTGATTAACAAAATAAAGCCTTTTTTTAACATCATCGCCCAAGTCTCGCATATTTTTGTTGGCTGCGTAAATCATCCGACTGCTCCTGTCAAGCCCAACAACTTCAAACCCTTCTTTGGCCAAGGCAATACAGTGCATGCCGGTGCCGCATCCCACGTCAATAATTCGTCTGACCTTTGTTTTTCTAAAAAGTGTCACCAGATCGGGTATTTCTTTGGCCAGTCTGGTTTTCCAATCGATAATGCTATCGTAATGCCGCGACAACCAATCGTGATACTCCTCGTCTCCCTCAAATGGCAGTTTTTTCCCAATAACCGCCCGGAAAATATCTCCCTGTGAAATAAGACCAAGCAGGCGATTTTTTCCATCAACCACAGGCACCCGACTAAACCCTCTCACCAACATCAGTGATTGAACTTTAAGAAGCGGTGTATCCGCTGTTACTGTAATAACGTTTTTATTCATTATTTGGCTAGCCGGCAAATCAAGTATTTTTGTCACAGCTTCTTCCATCGCTTCAAAATCTTTGGCATGCAAATAATCTTCCATAAATTCCTGATAGGAAGGATATAGTTCGTGAAGAAAGTCTGTTTCTGTAATAATACCAACTAATTTTTTTTCTTTAACCACTGGGACGCCCTTAAGTTTGAGACCAAAGATTAACTTGGCTACTTCTTGTAGTTTGGTAGAAGGGCTGACTGTAACAACATCACGCTGCATTACATCTGACGCTTTCATGACAAAAAGGTTGTACCACAAAAATGAACCAATAGCAAGTGACTCTTTAAATATTTCCCAGCAGTTTATCCAGCGAAATTACTCCCGGACCTTTGAGGAAAATAATAAAAGTTAAGACAAAAATTAACAAGTCCCTCCCCAATCGTAATCTTTTTTTTCTGTCACTCCAAATTTTTAGACCAAGCATAACCAGTAAAATTAAGGTAAAGAGACCAAACCAGAATCCAAGCAAAAGACCTACTGCGCTTAAAAAGTCAGCAATATTACTGATGGTTCTCGTACGAGAGTTAAGAGCAAGTTTGCCCGTTTGAAAGAGGAAAAAAACAAGTATGAGACGAATAATAAGAGAAATTATTGAATAGATATCCATTGTAGTGTAATCGAACTATGCTTTGGCCAGCGCCGAAAGCGCCATCTCCAGAGTTTCTTCTTTGTTATGGCGAAAGGTATTAATGGTCAAATCGTAAAGCTTATCATCAGTATAAGGATTGAGTCCATAGACACGCTGGTATTTTTCTATATTTTCTCCCTCCCGCTCCAGCACCCGCTCTTTGGCTTGTTCCATGGTCAGACCATCTCTTCGGGATACCCGATCTATACGCACTTCTTTCTTGTCCTCTCCGTTTTCCGTACAAAGAAGCCGTATCTTAAAGACGTGGTTCAGACTTCTGGCATTTAACCCTGCCAAGTGGCCTTCAATGATTTGTTCTTTTCCATTCTCAAACATGTCTCGCGTTTTTTTATCAAATTCCCGATCAATATGATCAGGCCGTTTTATCACTTCTTCTTCAGCAATACCCAGCTCTTTATGAATACCCGCAAAAATCGCTCCCCCCTCAAAAAACCGCCAGCCAAGCTCTTTGGCCAAAAGTCTGCCTAAGGTTGTAGTTCCAGAACCAATCGGTCCGGAAATGGCGATATTTTTAATTTTCGGAGAAACCTTCACCATGCAAAAGAGTATACCATTAGCGGGTGTTTACTACAATCGTTTTAATCTTACTTACTTCTTCCAATAAGTAACGTGCACCCTGCACCATGCCTAAACCGGAATGCTTAAAGCCGGTAAAGGGGAAATGATCGGGAGAGCGGGCGTCTTTGCCGTTTATCTGCACTGTGGCTACTTCAAGACTGTCAGACAAGGCAAAAGCTTTATCAATATCTCTGGTAAAAATGCTGGCCTGAAGTCCATATTCGCTTTGGTTGGCAAAAGCCACTCCCTCCTCTTCGGTTTTAATGCGCATAATGGGCAAGACCGGCCCAAACGGCTCTTCAAAAGCCAAACGCATGTGGGTGGTCACACCATCTAAAATTGTTGGTTCGATAAACCTGCCGTTTCGCTTTCCACCCAATCGTACAACTGCACCAAGATCAACTGCCTGATTAATAAGCTCCGAAATGTAGTTGGCTGTTTTATCGTTGATAACAGGGCCAAGCGTTACCCCATCGTTTCTGGGATCGCCAATAATAAATGTTTTTGCCACTTCCCCAACCAGTTTTTCCACAAAGATATCGGCCACGGCCTCATGCACCAACACTCTTTTAATGCCGGTACAGCGTTGTCCGCCATAGGAAAACGATCCGCTGGCAATTTCTCCGGCCGCCAAATCCAAATCGGCATCAGGCAGAACAATTGAGGCGTCTTTGCCGGAAAGACCAAAGATTAATTTCTTAACACCTGCTTTTTCCGTAATCGTCTTGGCCGTTTCGTAGGAACCGGTAAAGTTAATGCCGGAAATTAAAGGGTTGGAAACCAGTGTGTCCCCAACTACTCCACCCTCTCCTGTCACCACATTCAACACTCCGCTTGGCAGTCCCGCTTCTTTGAAAAGGGCGGCAAAATGAAGTGCGCAAATTGACCCTTGGGTGGCCGGTTTAAGAACAACGCTGTTGCCCATCACTAATGCCGAGACAATTTTGGGAGCCACTTCATTAATAGGATAGTTAAAAGGGGAAATTGCCAAAACAACACCTAAGGGCACACGCTTTGTGATAGCCAGTTTCTTTTTTTTATAATCGGGGAAGGCGTGAGAAGGAATAGCCTCGCCAAACATCCTTCTTCCTTCTTCCGCATAATAAATAATCAAATCAACCGTCCGCAGTACCTCATCACGGGCCTCAATTTTGGGCTTACCGATTTCTAAAACAAGCAGATCGACAAATAAATCACTATAGCGGTCCAACAGAGCGGCGGTGTGGATAAGAATATCCACCCGCTCATGGATGAGAAAATTTTCCCACTGCTTTTGGGCCAGAAAGGCGCTTTCCACAGCAGCGTTTGTTTCATCTATACTTGCTCTTTGCACATGACCAACCAGGGAATTATCAATTGGGGAAAGTATTTCAATAGTTTGTCCGCTATGGCTCTTTTGCCACTTATTATCCAGCAGAAATCCGTATTCTTTGCGGGTTCTGTCAACAATAACTTCATCCAGGGCAGGAGAGGTCATATCGCTTTTGATAATAGCAGATGAGGCTTTTGAAGTAAAGGACTTAAATTTCAGCCTTACACCTCCAAGGTGTGTTAGCTTGACACCTTAGGGATTTTATATCCCCTCAAAAATTATTTGCTTAATCAGAGACTGATATGGAATATCCATCTTGTGAGCCTTAATTTTGACTCTATCAATAAGACCTTCCGGAAGGCGAATGGTAATTGGTTTAGCGCTTAATTTAAGATTAGGAAAACTAACCCTTCTGGCATTGGAATAATCCACATATTCCGTAGAATCATGTGTCAACCAAAATTGCCTTTCCTCCTTTTCAGAATTAAAATGTGGAATTGTTTTAAGTTTTTTCTTCATATTGCCTCCTTTCTTTTATATTTGCCATTCTGGCAGATATTATTCTAATTTTATTATTTCTTTGAGTAAATGCCACAAATAAAACTTTTTCTTTAAATGTCTTTCCAATGACAATAAATCGCTCTTCTTTTTGAGAATGTTTTATGTCTTCTATTAACAATAGGTTTTCATCCAAAAATGATTCTTCAGCTTCTCTGATAGTAATTCTATGTTTTGCATAAATTTTGTCTATATTACCTTTATCCCATTCAAACCGGACAATTTTACTCAAATCAATCATTGTACATATATTATATGTACAAAAATTACCCTTGTCAATATCTCAAAAGCATAAGCTGAAAAATTTGGGGGAGTTTGAGATAGTATAATAGGTCAATTAGAAATTAGTTATTAGTCATTTTGTAGTATAATTTATCCATGGCAAAAAAAAAGAAATTTCTCAAGCTGCAATTTTTTAAACGATATGAAAAACATAAGCGTCTTATCTTAATAATTGGTAGTATTGGATTATTGGTAGTATTTTCATATTTCTATGTTCTCCGTGATCTGCCCAAACTGGCTACTCTGTCCAGTCCATCATCAACGGCCCAAAGCACCAAAATTTTAGACCGAAACGGCAAGCTGCTCTACAATATTTACTCCTCGCAAAATCGCACCCTCATTCCTCTTTCCGAAGTTGCCGATTATGCCAAAAAAGCCACCATTGCCATTGAAGACCAAGATTTTTATAAACACGGACCGCTTGACCCCAGGGGCATTATTCGAGCCATTATCAATATTGTCTTTAAGCAAAACTTGCAGGGCGGCTCCACCATTACCCAGCAACTGGTCAAAACCTCACTTTTATCAAATGAGCGAACAATTCAGAGAAAAATCAAAGAAATCTTCCTGGCCTTTTTTGCCGAACGGTTTTACAGCAAGGATAAAATCCTGGAACTTTATTTATCCCAAGTGCCCTATGGCGGAGCCACCTACGGCATTGAGGCGGCATCGGAAACCTATTTTGGTAAAAAGGCCAGCGACTTAACACTTGCCGAGTCAGCCCTCTTGGCCGGCCTTCCTTCTGCACCAACGCTGTATTCCCCATTCGGCGCTCATCCAGAACTGGCCCGCAAACGGCAGAAAGAAGTACTGCGCAGAATGATGGAAGACGGATATATCAGCAAAGAGCAGGCAGATGAGGCAGAGAAGCAGGAGCTTGCCTTCTCAAAGCGGATAGTTGATATCAAAGCTCCACATTTTGTCTTTTTTGTCAAACAGCTGCTGATTGACAAGTATGGAGAAAAAGTCGTTGAGCAAGAAGGTCTTAAGGTTACCACCACTCTTGATTTAGATTTACAGGAATATGTCCAGGCCACGGTAAGCGCCGAAATTGCTAAGCTTAAAACTCTTCTTGTTTCAAACGGGGCGGCCATGGTGACTAAATCGCCAACGGGCGAGATTTTGGCCATGGTGGGCTCACGGGATTATTTTGACGAAGCAAACGATGGCAATGTCAACGTCACCCTGGCTCTTCGTCAGCCCGGCTCGGCCATAAAGCCTATTAACTACGCCGCCGGTCTGGGTAAAGGCATCGTCACCCCCGCCACCCCTTTTGTTGACAAACCAATCTGTTATCCCAATGCTGCGGGCCCTGCCTATTGCCCGGTTAACTACGACGGCCGCTTTCACGGGGTGGTCCAGCTTCGCTTTGCCCTTGGCAATTCCTATAACATTCCAGCTGTTAAGATGCTCAAATTAAACGGCGTTGAGGACATGATTGCCACAGCCTCCGCCATGGGAATTACCAGTTTTAAGGATCCTTCACGCTACGGATTGTCATTGACTCTTGGGGGAGGCGAGGTTTCCATGCTGGAGATGGCTCAAGCCTTTGGCGTTTTTGCCAATGGCGGATACAAGGTTGATCTAACAGCCATTCTCAAGGTGGAAGACGCCCATGGCAAAGTTTTGCAGGAATATAAACCGCCATCCGCTCCGTTTTTTGCCAAAAAGGTCATTCCGGAAAGCGCGGCCTTTTTAATTTCACATATTTTATCTGATAACAATGCCCGCTCCAGCGCCTTTGGCACCAATTCGGAACTTGTTATTCCGGGAAAAACCGTGGCCGTCAAAACAGGAACCACCGACGACAAAAGAGACAACTGGACTATTGGCTATACACCATCGTATTTAACCGTCGTGTGGGTAGGTAATAACGATAATACCCCTATGCATCCTTCTCTTTCTTCCGGAGTCACGGGAGCCGCGCCAATTTTTAATCGCATCATGCGCCAGGTGCTCAAAGATGCCCCCAATGAAGGTTTTCGAAAACCGGATACTGTGATTGACAAAACAGTCTGCGCTGATTATGGCAACACCATAACTGTCAACGAAGGAGAAACTTCTCCTTGTCCCACCCGCTTTGAATACTTTATCAAAGGATTTTATGAACCGCAGGCAAAAGTTTCCCGGCAAACGGTTTTCATTGATAAAACCACAGGGGCTATTGCTAAGGAAGGTCAAACGGATAACGTTGAACAAAAAGAAGAAACAGTTCTTACCGATCCTGCCGGCGACCGATTTTGCACTTCTTGTCCTTTGCCGCCGGAATTGGCAGTAACACCATGAAAAAAATACTGGCTATAATTATTACAAGCTTTGCTTGCAGCTTGCTGATAACCGTTATAATTGTTATAGCCCAAAGAAAGCCTCCCTCTCCCATCCTCTCCCCCAAACCAACCTCTGAAATTACTCCCAAGCGCATCATCGGTTTTCTACCCTACTGGCAAGTAAATAATCTTGGCAGTATTAACTTTAGTCAAATTGACGAAATAATCTATTTTGGTCTCCATCTTGACGAAAAAGGACAGATTAATAAAGGTGATTACAACTTGCTAAAACAGCTGGGAAAACCAAATCTTTCAGTTGCTCTGGTCTTGCAAAATAACGAAAAGGTGGAAACTTTCCTCAAAAATGAGTCAGCACAACAAGCGCTCATCGAAAGCGTCGCGGGAATTCTTGCCGAGCAGCCTTTACTTGGTATAAACCTTGACTTTGAGTATTCGGGCATTCCCGGCAAAGAAACGGCTTCTGGTTTTGCTACTTTTGTGGCAAATTTTGTCCGTGAACTCAAAGTAAAGTACCCGCAACTTACAGTTAGTGTTGACATTACCGCCGATGCCGTAAAAAAAAGCAGATTGTATGATGTGGAAAAACTGGCCAAAGCGGCCGATTATATTATTTTAATGGGCTATGATTTTTATCGTCCCGCCTCTTCCGTGGCAGGTCCGGTGGCCCCTCTTTTAGGCAAAGAGATTTACGAATATGATGTAGCAACTGCCGTTTCCGATTTTCTGACAGTTGTCCCACGCGAAAAACTAATTTTGGGAGTTCCCTATTACGGCTGGGACTTCCCCACAGTTGATGAAAGCCGCGGCAGTTTTGTGGAGAAACGTCCAAACGAGGCGGTGGCTCTTTCCAGCTATAAAAGGACTCGGGGACTTTTGCAAAAGGAGAAAATAGCATATCAATTTGATAATGATAGTCAAACTCCCTGGTTTGTCTACCGCGATCCGGAAACAGCAGGAGTACGTCAAGTCTGGTTTGAAAATGAAGCATCGCTTGCTAAAAAATACGATTTGGTAAATAAAGAAAATCTGGCCGGCATCGCCATTTGGGCTCTGGGCTACGACGGCAACTACCAAGAACTGTCAAATTTACTTGAAGAAAAATTTAAAAAGTAATTTATCGACGGCTTTTTTTGGAGCCAAAATAAAGCAGAGCAAAACCCACAAAAATAAGTGCCCCAAAGACATAGAAAAGCATTAAACCTGTATTAACATCATTCATCTTTTTCTCTCCTTAACAAACCAGATACTCACCACCCAAAATGCTAAAGACCCAACTACACCAGATAGTATAACGTACCAAGCCGCTGTGTCAAGACCAAAGACTAAAGGAACAACGAGAGTTGCAAAAAATACTTGGGCAATATCGCGTGCAATCTCTGAAAGAACAACAAACTGTGCATTTGTTAGTGGAAGAAATCTCCCAAGCCTCATTTAATGAGTATACCAAGTGAACTAGTCTACTTTCAACACTTCGGCAATATACGTCGCGGCAGCATCCATCATTTGTTCTGGGGTTGGCGGCAGCGGCAGCGGTTTATCCGAAGGATAAATAATAACTCCGTCTAAAACTTTATCCCACCTTACTTCAGTCGGACCGAAAAAGTCTTGAGCCACTGTTCCAAAGTATTTCCATAATTCCTCATCAGGAGTATCAGACAACTCTACCATCCCTCTAAATAAATATCTTTGAATTGCAAATGGAGTAGCTGGCACATTATCAATCGCAAAGCGCTCTTGTATCCCCGATGCTTCTATTGCTGACCTTAGATTTTTCCATTCCGCACCATAACCTCTTGGCATGATAAACTGCGCTGTTGAATAGACCTGACCGGGAAACTGCTCTTCAAGAGAAAATGCCGGCATCCGTACCGAAGTATCCGTTCTTGGATCTTGAGCAAAAATATGAGCGGATGCCAATGGTCTATTAAATTCTAACTCTCTATGCTCTTCTTCAGTTTCGTATCCCGGCCATTTAAGAGCTGAATATATGGAAGAGAAGTAAACTCCTCTTGCTCCCGGATGTTTCTGCATATATGCGGCAATTTCTTCGGCAGCTAATCTATTCATTTCTTTCCAGCTTAATCCTTTCATGGTGTATAAAACATCTATCCCTTTCTCTTTAGCCGCCGCAATAACATGATTAAATGCAGTATTTGGTGCGTCTGGATCTTTGTATTTATCGGGATATTTTCTTCTTGCTTCTTCGTGAGATAAGTTAACGATCACTCCCCCTCCCAAATCTATACTGGCAAATCCTTGCTTATCTTCCTGTAAGCCGCCTGTCTTATCATTAGAATCTCTCACTTCCACCGCAATAAAATCAAGATTAGGCACCTGTTCAATTACGCGAAACGGCAGATGATCAAAACTGGGATGCTTTGTCATTCCAACTATTACGAGTCTTATTCCCCCCTGTAATTTAGAATTAATTAATTCTGTTGCTCCCACCCTATTGCCTCTAAGAAATTGGGCTCCCTCTTCAATTTGAGCAGGAGTCCAATCTCTAAAGCTCGGTACAATCTGTCCAAGCCACCACTCTCTTATTTCCTGCCATTGATCTTTCGTTATTCCTTGACCAAAACCAATATCGCCTTGTGGAGCTTCTGGACGAGCCATATAATTAGTCTATCCTTTCTGTAAAAAGTGTAAATAGTGACGATATGACCGTTTCCGGAAGGCGAAGGAGGGAAAAAAATGATTTATAAAAAACCCCAACCGCTCCCTCTTCCTGGCAAGAGGAAATTTCCTCAAAGGAAACCCTTGGCCACTCCTCTATGAATGCTCCCTCACCATTTTCCATATGGCCATATTAAAACAGGTTGATAAGCCTCTTTCAGTAGCCGCGCCCACCGAAAACAAGTTTTGAAGACTACCAGTAGTTTGTAAGGAAGGTTACAAAAAGTTATTTACTTTTTTTACCGAGGGCGTATTGTTCCAGCTTGCTAAGATTTTTGATGGTGATCGTGGCCCGTTTTGCCGTAACAATTCCTTCTTTTACCAGTTTACTTATGGCCAGGGTGACTGTTTCGCGAAACGCACCTACAAATTCGGCAATACGTTGATGGGTCAACGGGATAGGCAAAGTAATCACTCCGTCTTTCTTAACACCGAAGCGGTGCGCGCATTCCGAAAGAAAATCCGCCACCCGAGCTGTACTGTCGGTCAGAATAAATCCTTCCAGTTTTCGCTCGGTATGGTTGAGCCGCTCGATAAAAAGGTGCAGTAAGTCAATTAAATATTCTGGATGCTCTTCCGCAATAACCAAATAATCCTTACGGGGAATAGACATAATGGTCACATCCGTGATGGCCTCGGCGTTGTGCTTAAGAGCGCGGTCTTCAGAAGTCAAGGCCTGAATGCCCAAAATCGTTCCCGGACCATAAAGATATACAATAGTATCCCGGCCTTCTTCCGATAAATGATGGAGTTTAATAAAACCTTCTTTTATAAAATAAAGTCTGTCCGGTTCATCGCCTTCATAAAAAAAGGTGTTGCCTTTTTTAATGTGAATTGGCGGCCTCTTGGAGTAAGTTTCAAAAAAGGAAACAAAGTCGGGCTGTTGCCAAATACTATTTAAGCGGCTGCGCAGTTTTGAGCTATCGTAAGTCATAGAAAATCAACGTGAGCATTATATCATTTGTGGTCAAGATTACAAGATGTTAGTAATAGAAACTACAAAAGACCCCCTTGCGTCTTTGGTGTATCATATATTGCTATGAGTAGCAATCATGAAGTATTGTTTGCCCCAACTGAAGAAGCGCCTTTAACCCCGGAGATTATTAGGGTAAGGGATATTGGAATAGTATTTCCCGGCCAGGGGTCGCAATTTGTCGGCATGGGGCAACAGCTGGCAGAACAATCTCCCGCGGCTTTGGCAATCTTTAAGCAGGCGGATGAAGTACTCCCTTTTTCTTTGTCTCAAATTTGCTTTGAGGGACCAGCCGAGACACTTGCAGAAACAGGTATTGCCCAATTGGCAATTGCCACCGTGTCGGTGGCGGCCCATGCTGCGGTTTTGGAAGCATTTCCCAATTTTCGGCCTGTGGTCGGAGGCGGAGTTAGTTTTGGCGAACTGCCCAATCTGGTAGCGGCTGGTGTGATTGATTTTTCTACTTTATTAAGGCTTGTTCAGCAAAGAGGAGCCATTATGGAGGAAGCGGCCAGGGAAAACCCCGGACGGATGGTGGCGGTGATAGGTTTGGATAATCGAGAAGAAATTGAAGCCGCTTGCCGAGAAACAGACACCTACCCTGCTATTTGGTATCCGGGATTAACTATTGTTTCCGGAGGCAAGGAGGAAATAGACAAGGCAGTAGAGTATTTTGGGAAAAACGGAGTCAAAGTAGCTGAAACAGGTGTTTTATATCCCTTTCATACGCCGCTAATGGCTAAAGCTGAAGAAAAACTACGTCAAGCCCTATCAAAAATCCAATTTAATAACTCTCTTTATCCTATTGTGCTAAATGCCACCGGCGAAATAACAACAGCCGGTGATAAAATTAAACAAACCCTACCCCAGCAGCTGACCAACGCTGTAGATACTGTGAGAACCCTGACCATTATGCGTCAGCTGGGAGCGACTGTCTTTTTGGAGCTTTGTCCCAAACCAGTCATTGCCCCTCGCATTAGACGGCTTCTTCCTGATGCAATTTCGATAAGCATCCACGATGCTAAATCTCTGCAAAGCCTCCGCCAACTTCTCGCCGGCTAAAATTGCCTCTTGCCAAAGCGGCAATTCAATGATATATAGATTTTACTGCCCCTGTACATTTCACAACGTTATGATATACTTCTATATTATTTGATATATGAAGAGGCACTTATTTACAAAACAGGATAGCAATTCCAGCGGCTTTTTGGCAGTTTTTTTTCTTCCTTTTGTCTTTATGCTGACTAAAATTGGCGAATATACGGTGCGTTTTCTAGCCTTTATTTTTCAACTTGCTGTAAACCTGTTTAGAATTTTCAAAAAAATATCATGGCCATCTTTTCATATATCTGTTCGCTTGAAGCTCCCCCATCTTCACCTGCCCCGATTAAATCGGGGTCTGCCAAAGCGAAAAAAATCTATCGGCCGGCCCAGAACCAAACCAATTGTGCTCTATCCCATTCCCTTTCGCTTCAAGCTTCGCTATTTTGCTTTGGGAATAGCTATCGCCACTATTTTTTTTATCCCTGTTGTTGTTCGTCTGTGGCTTTCGGACTTACCAAATCCCAACCAACTGGCATTTAGAGAACCGGCTCTCTCCACTAAACTCTATGACAGAAACGGCAAATTTCTTTTTCAATTTTATTCCTCGCAAAATAGAACCAAAGTTTCACTCAACGACATTCCTAAAGACTTAACTAATGCTACCATTGCCATTGAAGATAAAAATTTTTACAAACACAATGGTTTTGATTTGTCTGCCATTATCAGAGCCGCTCGTCAAACACTTATTAATAAAAACCTGCAGGGCGGCTCCACCATTACCCAACAGCTGATTAAATCTACTCTGTTGACTCCCGAAATCTCCCTGGAGAGAAAAGTTAAAGAAGTTATTCTGGCCTTCTTTACCGAGCGCAAATTTAGCAAAAGGGAAATTCTGGAAATGTATTTTAATCAGGTGGCATATGGCGGTACTGCCTGGGGAATTGAAGCGGCCTCCGAGACGTATTTTGGGAAAAGTGTGGCGGATTTAAGTTTGGCAGAAAGCACTCTTCTGGCCGGCCTTCCCTCTGCTCCCACTACTTATTCCCCCTTTGGCACTCATCCAGAGCTGGCAAAAATACGCCAGAGCGAAGTCTTGCAGAGAATGGTTGAGGAAGGATTTATTTCTCAAAAACAAGCTGATGAGGCAGAAAACCAAGAATTAACCTTTGCCAAACCATCTATTGATATCAAGGCACCGCACTTTGTGATGTATGTCAAAGAAATGCTTGTGCAAAGATATGGCATTGCCGCAGTTGAAAAAGGAGGTCTTAAAGTAGTAACTACCCTTGATTTGGATATTCAGCAAAAAGCCCAAGACATTGTGCGGGAAGAAATTGAAAAACTCTCCTCCCTGGCTGTTTCCAATGGAGCGGCTCTGGTGACCAATCCCCAAACAGGAGAAATTTTGGCCATGGTGGGCTCACAGGATTATTTTGATAATAACCATGACGGCAATGTCAACGTCACCACTTCCCTTCGCCAGCCCGGCTCTTCCATAAAATTAGTAACCTATGCCGCGGCCCTGGAAAAGGGGCTTACCGCCGCCACCATACTTGATGATTCACCAATTACCTACAGCACCCCCGGTTCTCCCTCCTATTCACCTGTTAACTACGACGGCCGCTTTCACGGCAAAGTAACTTTGCGCACAGCCTTTGGCAATTCTTATAACGTGCCGGCGGTGAAAACCCTTTCCCAAATCGGCGTTTCCTCTATGATAGACATGGGCAAAAAGCTTGGCATTACCACCTGGAACGACACTGGCCGTTTTGGACTTTCCCTAACTCTGGGAGGAGGAGAAGTAAAAATGACTGATTTGGCAACGGCCTACGGCACGGTGGCCTCAGGAGGTTTCAAGCACGATCTTACTCCCTGGTTAAAAGTTACTAACGGTGAAGGCGAGGTGCTGGAAGATAAACAAAGCACTTTATCCAAGGGTTCACGCGTACTTTCCGAAGGCACAGCTTTTATCCTGTCCGATATTTTGTCTGATAATAATGCCAGACTGTCATCTTTTGGCCCTAATTCTGTACTTAATATTCCCGGACAAAAGGTCTCGGTCAAAACCGGCACCAGTGATAATAAACGGGACAATTGGACCATTGGCTTTGGCCAGGATAAACTGGTGGCGGTGTGGGTGGGCAATAATGATAATAAACCGATGAATCCGTCACTCACATCTGGAATAACAGGAGCGGCTCCCATTTGGAATAAAATAATGACTTCTGTTCTTTCACAAAATTCACAAGTTAACTTAGCCGCCAATGTACAAACACCAGCCGGCGTGGTGGCAGTTGCCGTTTGCTCCATCAACGGATATTTGCCCTGCGGCGGCTGTCCGACGAGAACCGAATACTTTATCCAGGGCACACAACCAAAACTGGCCTGTAAATCCGAATGGCTCACTCCCACTCCCGCCATCGGCGGGCCAGAACCATCACCAGAAACTAGCAACTAAGCTCTAACCTCTATTTTATCGCTTCCATAAGCGTGAGGTAGGCTTTTTGGGAGCTAATACCGAATATTAAATTGTATAAACTCTGCCTCTACATCTCCTTTTTGTTGTGAGTCAACAAGTCCAATACCAATCTCTCTTTTTTCCCTCTCATTCAGTAATATGGGGAGTGGAATATCGCCTTGTAATGTAAACATCTTTTCTTGATTGCTAAAAATATATCTAAGCAGTATATCTACCGAAACCGTGTTTTTTGACAACATCTTTGTTGTTATTTCCACCTCTATTTCTACTCCTGGCTGTAATGCTTCTCCATATGGTAAATACTTTTCTAATTTTTTAATCCACTCATCATTTATTTGCGAAAAGCATCGTAATACTCTTCTATCACCATCACCAAGTATACACCGCACGACATGACCATACTCAAAAATAACCAAACCTAAATACGTGTTGCCATACGGCTTTATTTTAAGCATAAATTGATTATTAGGAATAACTTTCTCCTCATAATACATCATTGCCCCCCGCTTACTTCCTTTTATTGGCGCACTGATCCTGTTCTGCTCATCAGGATTTTGTATTACAAACAGCTTTTGAGCATCATTTTCCCATTTTCCATCTCTCGTAATTCCCCATTTTCCATCATTAAAATTGCTGCATATTTTCCATTCTGCATTGCATCCTAAAACGTTAGGTATGGAAGTTGGGGATGGAACAATTGTAGGTCCAAATTCGGACTTAGGTCTTTCTACAACATCTTTTGCGTCTTTTGCTATCCTTAACAATACGCTAACGATAACTGCACTAACAATCAAAATACCTATTATTATTTTCATCCATACTGGCATTTTATCCCAAAGCCACGCAATGCCTTTATTGATATCTTTCTTAATTGGATTTTCATGAGGATCATTATTCATAAATCTCTCTTCTGTGTCCTACACGAAAAATAATTAGTTTTTCTTTATCAATATCAAAAACTATTCTGTAATTGCCAATGCGCCACCTGTATTGACCAATTTTTAAAGAAGTTAGTTTTTTTGCATAAAAAAACGGCCGTTGTTGAAATTTCTCAAGTGCTTGTTTGAGATGTTTCCTAACGACCGGATCGAGTTTTTTAATATCTTTTACCGCACGTTGCGTGTAGAGCAGTTCATACGTCACTTATATTTCACCGAAGACTTCGGTATGGGTAAAAACCCTTCCCTTTCTGTAGTCTTCCCGTGCCTCTTTAATACTTTTTATATAAGAAGGACTTGCCGAAGCAAGTAAATCTTCAAAAAAATCAATGTCCACAATAGCAGACACTAATTTACCCTTGCGAGACACAAGCATGAATTCTTTTCTCTCTGTAAGAGAATCTAAAACGTTTGAAAGGTTATTTCGTAAGATAGCTGTTGGAACAACTGTTGCTTCATTCATAATAATCTCCTATTGTACATTTCAATTGTACAACTGATATAATTATTTGTCAACTACTTAATCGCCTCCAAAAGCGTAAGGTAGGCTTTCTCGGGGTCGGGGGCGGCGGAGATAAAGGAGGTGGTGACAAAACGAGTGGCTCCGGCCGCCTTCGCCAGTTTAATTGTCGTATCCTTCACTCCTCCATCAATCTCAATTGGCAAATTAGTTTTGGCCCGAAGCGCTTTGACTTTTTCTAGCCTTTCCGGCATCATGGGTGGGCCGGCAAAACCCATTTTTTCCGATACATAACAATGAAAGCAATCCACCTCATCAACATAGTCAAAAAGTTCTTCCACCGGCGTTGGTCCGTCAAGGGCAAACCCAACTTCCACTTCCAACTCACGGCACCGCTCAATAAACTCATAGGGGTCTTCCATACCTTCTATGTGGCCAAGAATCCGCTTAAATCCCGCCTCCACGTATTCTTCCACATAATCAATGGGGTTTTCTACCATCATGTGCACTTCCAGAAAAAACTGGTCTTGGTATTTGCCAAAGGGTCCGGCTTCTAAAAAAGTGGTGTTATTAGCCAGTCTGCCATCGGCAATATCGATATGCAGTTTTTTGGCAAAAGGAGAAAGGAGTGTAATTTTCTGTTCTACCTCCTGCCAGCTTTTTTCTAAAATTCCCGGAATAACTTCAAACATTTTGTTCTATTTTCCTGATTTTCTCAATTCTTCTTAAATGTCTTTCTTCTGACGTAACAGGTGCTTCCAGCCAAGCCTTGACTGCCTTGAAAACATCTTCTTCTTTCACAAAGCGAATACCAATAGAAAGCATGTTAGCGAAGTTGTGTTCGCGAGTCAGTTTAATAATCTCAAAGGGGTCTGTACTCTGTCTACCTTCGATATTGACTGCTTGGGTGGGCAGCGCCGGCGTATAAAAAAGAGCGCAGCGAACGCCCTTAAACTTATTGGCTACCATGGCCTCGCCCTGTCCCGAGCCGCCAAAGATTACACCACGAGTATTGTCTGGATCTTTTGATACATTTTCTGCGGCTTTACCAATGAAGTCTGGATAATCATCATTTTTATCAAATTCATATGCCCCACAGTCCTCCACCCCGTACCCTTCTTTCTGCAAAAATTCCTTAACTTTATTTTTTAACTCTAACCCCGAATGGTCTGTCGCCAAATAAACTTTCATAATTTAATCATAGCGAAATTTTTCCTCGCCGTCAATTGACATATCCCATAGTTTTTGATATAATTACATTTACCTATATGGAAAGAGAAGGTCGTGTTCCTATTCATCTTATTTTTGGAAGACATGAGGGTAAACCTGGCCTTAAACTAGTTGAGGCAGTTGAAAAAAAAGCAATAGAATGGCTCCAAAGGTCGCCGAATGGTTGTGTTGTAATTTTCAACGAAGATGCAGCAACCACCCATGATAAAGCAGGTGTTATCTCAACGGCTCCTAATCATGCTTCGGATATAACACCGCTTGACGCAATGGCATGGTATTACTTTGGTTCTATCGCAGGAAGAACAGAAGCGCGGGAAGCCCTCTTGAGCAACCAAAATGAATTTGGTGCTGCCAGCCTAAAATCCATAGATCGCCTTTTTAAGGCTTTTCCAGGAAGAGTTAGGTTTGCTATTGAATCAGGAACAGAAAATGAAATTGCGCATAATTTCCAACAATTAGAGAGAGCGTACGAGTTGTTGGATCAGAGTTTTGCTTTTGTTGATTGTGGCCAATTTGATCCTGCGCTACCAAAATTCCAAGAAGGAGTAACGATAATAAATAGAGTATATGAAGATAGAGAAAAAAGAATGGGCATCGCAATCCAACATGGTATCCAAGAAAATCCTGATACTATTGCATTAGTTGGATTTGCAGGCTCAAACCATACTCCAGTAGCTCGCTCACTTCAGAAAGAAGGATTTTTTGTAGATGTTTCTATTCCGGGAAAAGAACGAGGGAAGTTTCTTTTTGATCCAACTATAGTAGCATTAAGAATGCTGCGATTTTCCCCAAAAAAAATATCTACAAACGAACAATGGATGAAAGCACTTATTTGTACTATGCTCTACGATTTCTTCTGGTCATTTAAGGAAAAACCAAGAGAAAAACCTAAAAATATAAAGGCGCATTTATCAAGGTGGTATATGCAGTTTGAATTAAGGCATCTAAAAACTAAACAAGATATTATACGATTGGTTCAGACAATAACAAGAACCATGACAAATGAAACACTTAGTGAATTAGAGCAATCAATAAGAAAAGATGGCTTCCCACTAGCAGCCTTAAATCTAATGGACTCTCGCAGGTCTAAGAAATAAATAAACCTATAAACCTTAAATTACCGAGGCTCGACCCCAGGGGTTGCCGCACACACTAGTTGCTTAATTTAGTACACTTGATTGTGCGTTTTAAAAGTGGCAAAACGTCACTTCTGGCATGGGAAAATCCTTTTTATTTCTTGTGACTAATTTGCATTTTTCAATAATTGCTGTTGCCGCAATGAGCGAGTCAATAACTGGTAGACTAATACCTTTAATTTTATATTCATATCTAAACTCACCGGCAAGCTCTGCAATCTCTGTCGTCAAATTTTTTATTGCTACCAATTTATAAAGACGGGGAAGCAGAAACTTTTTTTGCTCGTTGCTCCACCCGGCTCTTAACTCAACAATGGAAAGAATTGAGATTGCCAGGTTGCCTCTTTTTATAAGCTTTTCTAGAAGAATTAGCGCATAATCTTTCTTCTTGAAAAAGTCCATCAGGACATCGCTATCAATAAGATACGTCATCATATACCGAGTCGCTTAAGTCTCTTTTCGTCAAGTAGCCGCATCTTTCTGACATATCCTGCCGAATCCCCAACATTGGTAAATGTGGCAGGTGCCGAAATGAGTTCTCTGAAGGCTTTGTCTCTTTCTTCTATTCTAATCTTTTCTCTTGCTGCTTCAGCCAAAAATCGACTCATCCCACGTGGATGTGTCAGTCTTTTTAAGACTGACACTAAATCGGAAGGTAAGGAGATATTTACTCTTACTGTATTACCATTCATACACAATCATTATACACAATATTAGTACGTAGTCAAGAGAGAAAACAAAGTCCTTAAACGACTGACGAGGCCATAAATTGAGGATTTTCCGAAAGGCATTTTTCCATCTCTTCTTTTTTCAGCAACCCTTTTTCTGCTCCAATTGTGCTGACAACCGAGGCGGCGTTGACTGCTCCCCAACGCATCGCTTGAGAAACATCAAGACCCAAAATTATGGCGGACAGAAATCCTGAAGCGTAACTGTCGCCTGCTCCTGTTCGCTCTTTTGGTGTATGAGGAAATGTGTTGATAAAAAACATCTGCCCTTTTTCATCAATGGCGTAGGCCCCATTTTTGCCGTCAGTCACGGATACTATTCTCGGGCCTAATGATTGTAATTGAGCAAGAATTGTACTCGGGTCATCACTATCTGTTTTAGCGATTATTTTTCCTTCTTCTTTGTTAACAAACAGTAAATATCCTGCTTTTACTTCTTCCAAAAAACTATCAATACCACTATCCATCTGGTGCGACCCGGGATTAAAGGCCAACTTCACATTATTGGTCTTGGCAAACTCAACAGTCTGCCGATATAAATCCTCCCACTTCTCCCCAACCGAGGTCAGATATATCCATTTGGGAACAGATAGTTGAGGAAGCACATGATTACGAACAATATGATGACCAAAAAGCGTTCTGTCGCCCTGAAAATTAATGATAATACTTATGGGCGATGTTTCATTTGCATCTTGCACGGCAAACTCCGTACCAACACCTTCGTTTTTTAGTGTTGTGATAATCTTTTGAGAAATTTCATCATCACCGTAGTGAATATTAGTGGCGGTTTTTATTCCCAAACGGGCAAGTCCCACCGCCACATTGGCCGCATTGCCGCCCACGTCAAAATTAAGCCGATCCAAAGGAATTTTCTCGCCTTTTTTGAAACAAAGCCACTCCCCGCTTTCGTCTTTTAAGACTCGGCCATGCTTGCTTGCTTGCCCTGAGCCCTGAGTTTGCCGAAGGGTCGAATGGGCCTCATGAATATCCAGAAAAATATCAAGAGTAGCCCCGCCAATTGTAATTACATCATACATAAATTAGAAATTTCTTAACGTTACTTCCGTATGAAACGGGATTTCG